>ENA-UOJG01000007-UOJG01000007.1-human-gut-metagenome-genome-assembly--contig:-C47-NODE-7-length-385624-cov-28.985027_pt1 | contig 385624 bp, 372 predicted proteins | sample MGYA00242340_ERZ723887 | MGnify/ENA metagenome assembly ERZ723887 | reverse complement strand
GCCGCTTTTAATGGTTTATACTCTACCATATTCGCAGACTTTTTCTGTATCGATAATATCGTTCGGTACCGTAATCTAAAATCTTTTCGACCGAAAACAGTATGCCGTCCGTCGAGATTTCAACGTCTTGTGGCGAAAACTCAAAACTCAACGCCTTCCCGATAATTTTCGTTCCGCCGATTCCAACCAACTTCGACGCAAGTTCTTTTGTGCACTCAAACTTATGTCCCATCGTTTCGAACGAAAATTTCGGAATTGCGGCAGACTTAACGATTTCCTTAAACGTTCGCCTGTCTTTGTTCCTTTGACGAAGCATTTTTCCGCTTAGCGTATTGAACGCAGGTATTGCCTCGTGAACAATCTTGTCGCCTGTCGAGCACGTAACTTTTTTCAGGTCGATACCAAGCATAATTTCTCCACTCACTTTTTCGTCAAATAAAGCAAAAATTATCTGACCGCCTGTTTCGACGTAATGCAAATACTTTCCGTTGACTTCTTCGACCTTTTGCACCGTTCCGACAACGTCGTTTCCTTTTTCGACAGCATCGACAGGAATGGTCAACTTATAATTTCCGTCTTCCATTGAAAATGCCGACGGCAATTCTATCCACGACGAGCCGATTTCAACCGTATGATTTTTCACGACAACGCTTATGACAGAGCAAGCGGGAATTCTCGGAATCATATTCGCTTCGGTTTCCGCATCAAATACCTGCATGTTTTCGATATCAAACGAGATTTCCGTGACGCTTCCGACTTCAAAACGCGTCATTGTCGGCGCTTTTATAACAATTTTGGTCGAGCTTTGCAAGCCGAGTTCTTTGTCAAAGTTCAAATCTCCGAATACTTGGCTTTCGGTTCCCAATTCCTCGATGTGCGACACCTTGATTTTTGCCTTTGCCGTATATTTTTCGGCGTCGATGGAGATATGTTCCGCACGCAGTCCAAGCACGACTTTTTTCCCGTGGAACACGTCCGCTTGTTTTGCTTTTGCAAAGAAGTCTTTGGGCAACGCTATTCTTAACGGCGCGTCGGTAGCGACAAACGATATATCGTCGCCTTCGACATTGATTTCCGCGTTGATGAAATTCATTTGAGGCGTTCCTATAAAACCTGCGACAAACACGTTTTGAGGATACTTATATAAATTGGTAGGCGTGTCGATTTGCTGAACGAATCCGTCTTTCATAACGACTATTCGCGTGCCCATTGTCATTGCCTCGACCTGATCGTGCGTGACGTAAATAAACGTAGTTTGCAACCTGTGATGCAACGCGCTTATTTCGCTTCTCATTGCAGTACGCAATTTTGCATCGAGATTTGACAACGGTTCGTCAAGCAAGAAAACCTTCGGCTCTCTTACGATGGCTCTTCCCAAAGCGACTCTTTGACGCTGTCCGCCACTCATTTCCTTTGGTTTTTTGTCCAGATATTCGGTTATATCCAACGTTTGCGCCGCTTCTCTGACCTTTTGATCGATTACCGCTTTCGGCAATTTTCGCAATTTCAGACCGAATGCCATATTTTCGTACACCGTCATATGCGGATACAGCGCATAATTCTGGAATACCATCGCAATATCTCTGTCCTTCGGTTCTACGTCGTTTACAAGCGTGTCTCCGATATAGAGTTCGCCGGCAGTGATTTCTTCAAGACCGGCTATCATACGAAGCGTGGTGGATTTTCCGCAACCCGACGGTCCGACGAATACAATAAATTCCTTATCTTTAATATCCATCGTGAAGTCATTTACGGCTTTTGTTCCGTTGGGATAAACTTTGTATATGTGATTGAGTTTTACGTCTGCCATAATTACCCTCTTATTGTTTGACGGCGCCGGCCGACAAACCGTTTATCATATATTTAATCAAGAAGAAATACAAGATTACAATCGGGACGGCGATAAACACCGCACCTGCCGAAAATCTTGCGAATTCGGTTTCCGGAAGAGACATAAGCCCGACCGCCGCCGTCCACATGTTTTTGTCTTTGAGCAGAAGTTTAGGAAGGATAAAATCGCTCCACGGCCACGCAAATTGCGTCAAAAGCGTATATACCAAAATCGGTTTTGACAGCGGAAGAGTTACGTTAAAAAATATCCTCGCATTGCTTGCTCCGTCGATTCTTGCTGCTTCGTAAATCGAATTCGGAATAGTGTCGAAAAAGCCTTTTTGCACCAAATAGCCCATCGGAGCACCGCCTGCATATATAAGAGCAAGCCCTATATGACTATTGATGAAATTGAATTGCGTCATAAGCAAATACACTGCAACCATTCCCATAAACGACGGGAACATCCCGAGAATCAGCGCGCCCTTCATCAATGATTTTCTTCCCTTAAACTGGAAAGACGAGATGACGTAAGCCGTTAAAATAACCAAAACAGTACCCAAAAGGCTACTTATCGTCGCCACAAGCAAAGTGTTTGCAAACCACTTCGGATAGTCGTACATAACGGTGTCCACAAACAGTGCCTTAAAAGAATCCAGAGAATATTCCGACGGGAAAAAACCATTGAAACTATATATGCTTCCGCTTGCCGAAAAACAACTCAGCACCACCCATATAATAGGAAATACGAAGATGATTGACACCAGCAACACAACGGAGTACGTGAGCAAAACGTTTGTGGTTTTTTTGAGTTTAACACTTGATTTTTTTCTCATTTGAACGTATCCTCCCTCTTATATGCCGATGAGCGCACGTAAACCAAAAGGCTTATTGCCGAGGTGATGATAAACATAATCAGACTTATCGCAGCGCCTATTGAATAATAGTTGTTGTCAATCGACATCCTATACAGCCAGTTGATAAGTAAATCGGTGTCACTTGCAAGGAAATAGCCTTCGCTAAGGACGTCGCTTCTCAGGAAATAGAATACTCCGAAATTATTGAAGTTGCCCATAAACTGACTGATGAGAACAGGCGTCGTCGAAAAGAGAACGAACGGGAGCGTTATCTTTATGAACTGCACCCATGAACTTGCCCCGTCTATTCTTGCCGCTTCGTACAAATCGTTGTTAATATTTGACAGTATGCCCGATGCAAGCAACATTATCGACGGAACCGACAACCACGCATTGACAAGCAACCCTATGCCTCTTGCCATCCATTTGGAATTGATGCCCAAAAAGTCGATGATTTTGCCTCCGTTTTGCACAATTATCTGGTTTATCGGACCGCCGTTGCTGAACATATAATGGAATACAAGTAAGGATATAAATCCCGGCACGGCATATGCAAGCACGGGAAACGCCCTCCACAGCGCCTTTGGCTTTACGCATTTTTTATTGTACAAAATTGCAAGTCCGAGTCCGAGAAAATAATTGATGAACGTTGACAAAAACGCCCAAAGTAAGTTCCACCCGAGTATTTTGCCAAACGATTGCGACAAATCGCCAACCGCAACCAATTTTCTGAAACTATCAAGACTCCAATCCACCAATTCGGGCGGCACGATTTTCCCGCCGTAGTTGGTGAATGCGATCAAAATCATAAAAATTATCGGCAAGACGTTGAATATCATTACGCCCAAAATGGGAATAACGAGTGCCGCCTTGTAAAAATTGCGGTTCATCAGCGACGACAAATCGTCTTTGAACGACGAAACTTTTCCTTTGAAAAGCAAGTCTTCTGCTCCGCGATGAGCGTCTTTTATGTTTGCCACATAGACGATTATGAGCGCAATAAGAGCAATCCAGGCAAATATGCCCATCAACAGCATAATTACCGAATCGTCACCCTTTATGCCGAGCCACGGATCTGCTTTTACCGTTCCCAAGGTGAAAAATCCGAACAAGTCCTTTATCCCGCGGAGAGCAAAATAGGTAATGAACCCCACTTCCAACAGAATATATATAAATCCCTTTATATATTGTCCGTTGACAATTTGCCCGGCTCCCATAAAGAACATCGACGCATACGTCGCCCTGCCCGACGTGGCAAAGAACTCTTTTAAGTTCTTTCGGGATTGTTTCGCTTTTTCGGAAACGTCCCGACGCTGCTTAGCGGCATTCTCTTTTAGGTTTTTATATCTTTCTTTCAAACTTGTCATAGTTATGCAAAGGTATGAATAGCCTTGTAAATATTCGACGATATTTCTTCGATAACGCTTTGAAGTTTTGCCATATCGAAGGAACGCTTACCACATCCGTCGGTTGCGATTTGTTTGAATCCCGATGAAATGGGAGTCCAGATTTGTTTGACCGCGCTAATGGACGGCATAACTTCCAAAACGCCCGAATCGAGGTTTCGATATGTAATTTGAGACGCTAAAGACTCTGTTTGTGCAATTACGTCGCTTCTTGCGGCAACGACGCCGAGCATATCCGCACGAGCTTTCACCATTTCGTAACCCGTTGCGAATTCGACAAACTTGACAGCCCAATCACGGTTTTTGGTATAACTGCTCACCGCATATCCGTTCACGCCGCCCATAGTTTGTTGTTCGATCCACAGGTCGTTGTTTTTGATATCTTGTTGAGTGGTTATATCTCCGTCCTTTGGAAGTTTCGGCAGTCCTGTAATAACGAGATTCTCTTTCGCCTTTGCGTCCGCGCTCGCCTGATCAAGTCCCTCTTTTTGATATTGAAGCGACATCTCTTTCAAGAACTGTGAAGTGATATCCGGAGTGGTTATCGTTGCAAAAATCGTTCCGTTTGCAAGCATGGGCGCGCGACCGTTTGTAAACGAATCGTCAATACACTTTTCATCCATGACGCCGGCAAGCTCCCACATAATCTTTGCACCCTTCACCGCATCGCCTTTTGCAATACCTATATCCTTGTCGTCGGTGTTGTTGTTGCCAAACACGTATGCGCCGTACGAAAGCAAGTAACCGATATTGAAATATTCGTTTCGAAGTTCGATGGCATAACCGAACTTATTGCGGTCTGCTTCGCGAATACCTTTGCTGTATCTGTACATTTCCGTCCAATATTCAACCATATCCGGCACGTCGTTGCCATTCTTATCCCAATCGGTCTTCCAGTTGGCAGGAAGCGCGTCCTTGCGATAAAACAGTAACGGTTGTTGAACGTTTACCGGTACTCCGCAATAAACCGTTTTGCCATCGTAATTGTATTTGAAGGCATCCCATGCGTTTTGCGGGATTTTATCATAGCAATCCATCTTCTCAATATCGAGCGGGATTATATGATGTTTTTCGACGTACGACATGAGAATATCGTTTGCCTGATACAATACGTCCGGTCCGTGACCGTACGGTCCGTCTTTTTCAAGGTCGCTGAACTCGTCCATATTCGCATCGACGGCTTTTACCCCTTCGCTTGCATACTTTGCATTGAATGCGTCCAGCAATTCTTTGAGATATCCTTCCTTTTTTGCCGTATCGTTTTCAAGAATACGCAACACGACCTCTTTCTCTTCTTTGTCTTTGTTGCACGCCGTAAAGCAAAGTACGACCGTTGTCATCACAAGAGCAACGATCAATAACATTGTCACAAATTTGCCCTTTCTCATAATCTTTCTCCTTCTATAACAAAGGAATCGGCGTCGCCGTCCTTATTTTTATTATACTCTATCGACGGCTTTACGCCAACACCTATTTTCTTGCATCGGCGTATAATCAACCGCAAAACCTGCTCCTTGCTTGCCCTTTCAATCACTACCGCGTCGTCTTGGGAATAAATTTTTAATTTCCCGTTTTTTATTGCAGGCTGTCGTTTAAGTTTAAGCACGTCTTTGAGCGAAACTTGAAACTCGATTATGTCTTTCTCTTTCAATCTCGAAAAATCAAACGTTCTTCTGCAATCGGGATCATATTCGCCTTCGAGCAATATGTCGGTGCCATAGTACAGATTGAAACTTCCCGGCAAAAAAACCAGCGTCGCAATCGCACAAAGCTATCTTATTATTAATAATGGATACCATAAAAACTAGAAAACTTTATCAAAAAGTATAACAAAACAAATATAGAAAACAAAAAGAAGACTAAGTATATATTATTATAGACGGTACGCTCAAATCATCGGCAAGCGTTGCATAAAATAAAAGGTGAGATAGTTTTCTCGCCTTTTATTTTATGTTTATTCTAACTTACTCTTAAACCAAAATAATCTCTTGTAAAAAACAAAACGAACTTTGAATTTTCATCAAGGTTCGTTTTATTCTTGTTTGGTGCCGGTGGCCGGACTCGAACCGGCACGGTATCGCTACCGGTGGATTTTGAGTCCACTACGTCTGCCAATTCCATCACACCGGCACAAATTGCTAAATCATAGTAGCACAACAATTTTGTTTTTGCAACTGATTTAGCAATTATTTACTAATTATTTTGCGGCTTCCGCTGCTCTCTTTTTGGCGTCTTCGATAATCTTTGCGCTGAGAGTCGACGGGACTTCCTCATAGCGGTTGAAACTCATTTTGAAGCGACCGCGGCCTTGCGTCATGCTGTTGAGGTCGGTTGCGTAACGGAACATTTCCGCCATCGGGGCTTCCGCGGTCAGGACCATCTTCTTGCCGACGGTATCGGTGCCGATAATTCTGCCGCGACGTTTGGTGATGTCGCCCATGATATCGCCCATATAGCTGTCGGGGATCGTGATTTTGACGTCCATAATCGGTTCAAGGAAGCAGGGATTCGCTTTCATGCAGGCTTCGTTGTAGGAAAGTTTTGCAGCAGTGATGAACGCGATTTCCTTACTGTCGACGGGATGGTATTTGCCGTCGAACAACGTTGCTTTGAGGTTGACCATCGGATATCCTGCAAGGACGCCGTTTTTGATTGCTTCGCGCAAACCTTTTTCGACTGCGGGAATGAACTGTTTGGGGACTGCGCCGCCGACGATAGCGTCGACGAATTCGAAATCGCCGTCTGCCGCGCCCGGCTCGAACTTTATGTTGACAACGCCGAACTGACCTGCGCCGCCCGATTGTTTCTTATGTTTGCCTTCGGCTTCGGCGGGCTTGCGGATGGTTTCGCGATATGCGATCTTCGGGTCTGCGAGTTTCGCCTCGACGCCGAATTTATTCTTAAGACGCGCGCAAATGATTTGGAGTTGCGATTCGCCAAGTCCGCTCATAAGGACGTCGCCGGTGACCGCGTTCTTTTCAAGTTTGAACGTGCTGTCTTCTTCGAGCATACGGTTAAGACCGTTGATGACTTTGTCTTCTTCGCCGGACTTCACGCTTGTTACCGCAAGGCTGATAACAGGTTCGGGGAAGTCGATGGGGGCAAATCTGATTTTGGCGTCGGGCGCGCAAAGGGTGTCGCCGATGTTGGTGGACACGAGTTTCGCAAGAGCGCCGATATCGCCTGCCACGAGTTCGTCCGCGGCTTCTTGTTTTTTGCCTTTAAGGACGTAAAGCGAGCTTGCTTTTTCGGGTTTTTCGGAGCAGGTGTTGAGCATCTGGTCGCCGCTGTGCAAAACGCCCGAATACACTTTGAAGTAAAGAAGTTTTCCGACGTACGGGTCGGCAACCGCTTTGAATACCTGTGCGGAGAACGCGCCGTTTGCATCGCAGGCAACGTCTTTTCCGTCGACGGTCTTTTTGACGTCGCGAACGGGTGACGGCATGAACTTGCAAATCTTATCCATAAGGTTGGCAACGCCGACGCTGGTGGTTGCGTTTCCTGCCATCAAAGGCATAAGGCTGTCGTTAAGGATTGCCTGACGTACGCCTTTTTCAAGCTCTTCCGCGGTGAGTTCTTCGCCCTCGAAGTATTTTTCGATAAGAGCGTCGTCGGTTTCCGCCGCGAGTTCGACAAGTCTGCCTTTCAGTTCTTCGACTTCCGATTTCATATCGGCGGGAACGTCGATTTCCTGTTCGGGTGCCGAAAGTTTGTATGCTTTGCCGGTAAGGATATCAACCCAACCCGTCATCTTGCCACCTTCGATAACGGGCAGTTCGATGGGCAGAACCTTGCTGCCGAACGCCTGTTCGATTGCGTTGTAGGTGCCGCGGAAATCCGCGTTGTCCTTGTTGACCTGGTTGATGAAAACCATTGCCGGGACTTTTCTGTCGGTGCACATTTCCAGCATCTTTTCGGTGCCTACCGAAAGAGAACCGCTTGCGCTCGTAACGATGATCGCGCTGTCCGCAACGGAGAGTGCCGAAACGACCTCGCCCTCAAAATCGAAGAAGCCGGGGCAATCCAGAATGTTGATTTTGTTTCCTTTCCAGTTTGCGTACGCGACTGCGAGGCTTATCGAAATTTTTCTGTTGATTTCTTCGGCGTCGAAGTCCATCGTAGTGTTGCCGTCTTCGACCTTGCCGAGGCGGTCGATGCTTTTGGCGTTGAATAACATCGCTTCGGCAAGCGAAGTTTTGCCCTCGCCGGAGTGGCCGATTAAAGCGATATTGCGAATCATATCAGTTGTAACCTTGCTCATATTTTACCTCTTAATTGGATTTTAGTATCAAAACGCTTTCTATTATAACTTATATAAGGCGATATGGCAAGAAGATTTTTTATATTTTGAATTACGAATTTTATCGTTCTACTTTGTTTCGGTTGTATGCGTCGAAATCCGAAAACGCCGTCAGATATTTTATGAAACTTTTCTTTCCCGAAAACGCAATAAACAAATTGCCGCCGCGACGGGTTTTCCGATAATTTGCGATGAGAACGCTTTTCGTCCTGTTTGCGACTCCCCGTCCGCCGTCGTACGTTTTGCAGGACAAAAATTTTTCAAGATACAAATAGTGCGTGCAGCCGAGCACCACCTTTTTGCGGCTTTCGGAAACGAGCGCGCACGCAATGTTTTTTCTTATTTTTTCGCAGAATACCGACTCTTCGATAATTTTTGAAAGGCTTGTCGTATCGGCGGTTTCGAAAGAATCGTTTTTTATGTTTTCGTATGTGAGCGGCGTTGCGAGAAGCAGCGGTTTTTCCGCGCCGCACAAAGCGTTTTTAAGTTCGGGCTCCGTGCCGATTATCGGCTTTGAAAATTCCCCGCGAAGTTCACCGATACACGTTGTGGTCGCGGTGTTGCAGGCGATGACGACTTCGTCGCAGCCCGCGTCGAAAAGATAACTTACGCCCGCTTTTACGGCGGCGTAAACTTCCCTGCGCGACCTACTTCCGTACGGCGCGTTTAAGGTATCGGCGTAGTATAAGATATTGACGTCCGGCATAACCCTGAAAATGTACGAACAGATTGTTAATCCGCCTATTCCGCTGTCTAAAATACCGATTTTGTGCATATATGATTATATGCTCATAAGTCGGAATCAGTGCGTTTTTCCCTGAAAAGTTCCGTTTATCGCGTCTTTTATTATTTCGGCGGCGACGGTTGCGGCGGCTTCGGAATCCTTCGGACAATACAGCGCCGATACGTTTTCTTTCAATATTTCGTGCGTGATTTCGTACTTTTTGGCAAGGCTTAATCCGCCTGATTTTTCAAGTGTATCGAGCACGATTTGCCTTGCGTAAACGCACGTCGGGACGCCGATTGCAATGACGGGTACGCCCACGCTTTTGAAGTTAATTTTGTCGCGCCCCGCCTGAGTCGCGCTGCCCGGTTCGAGCCCCGCGTCGGTAAGCTGAAAACTTCTGAAAACTCGCATGGGTTTTGCGGTTGCGAGCGTGTCCACGACGATGACGAGATTGGCTTTCGTCTCCCGTGCGACCGCCCTTATTATCGTTGCGCTTTCAAGCCCTGTCATCGCGTAAATTCCCGTCGAAATCGCATACATTTCGGTCTTCCCCGCGGTTTCGATATTGTCGGCGGTTTTCGGACCTATCGCGTCCGCCGCAACGTATCTGTTGCCGAGCCCCGCCACAAGAACGCGCGGCCTTTCCCTGAACGCCTTTGACGAAAGATTTCGGATCGCGTCCTTTACCGCCGCCGTCACGTCCCTTTTCACCGACGGATACGCCACGTTTTTTTCGGCGTCGATGGTGATATATTTGCCTTTATCGCGGTTCAATGCGCGGGATTCTTCGTCTTTTTGCACGCAAGTTACCCTGACGGTTACGTTTTCGCCGACTCTTTTTTGCGCGGTTTTTACGTCGATTTTCAAAAAATCCGCGCTTTCTTCTGCCATATCGAGCCTGAAATTGCCGTTTTTCATAAAAATATTATGCGAAAAATTCAAAAATTGTTGCTTTTTTCTTGCCAATTCTTTTTCTTTATGTTAGTATTTATAGGCACATTAGTTGAAAGGAGATTATTGTTGTGCCTAACATTAAATCACAAGTAAAGCGCGTAGAAGTCAGCGCAATCGAAAACGCAAGAAACAGCGCAAAGAAAACCAAAGTTAAAAACGCAATCAAAAAATTCAATGCCGCAGTCGAGGCAAAAGACCTTGCAACCGCAGAAGTCGCATACCGCGCCGCAATCGGCGAAATCGACAGCGCAAGAGTCGACGGCATTTATCATATCAACACCGCTTCCAGAAAGAAAGCGACGCTTGCTCGCGCTCTTGACGCTTTGAAAGCGGAAGCCAAACCTGCCGAAGCCGCACCCGCAAAGAAAACCACCAAAAAGGCGGCAAAGGCTGAATAATTTTCGATACAAAGTCTTTTCGACGTATTGACGTCAAAAAGACAAACATTGGGGCAACCTTAGGGTTGCCTTTTTCTATTTGGAAAAATCGCGGCAAAAAATTATTTTTGCATTAAAAAACTCTTGCACTTTCGCAAGAGTTTTTGTTTTCGTTATGTTTTCGTTATTTTGACCAGAGCGTGTTTCCTTCCGTGTCGATCGTCGACCATTTGCCGAACTCTTTCACCTTTGCCCTGCCGTTTTCAAAAGCCGTCGCAGCGTCGTATTTTGCCGGAAGCACGACGTTTCCTTCCTTATTGATATATCCGCACTTCTCGCCCTCGAAAAACACTGCAAGCCCTTCCGAGAAGGACATTGCACATTCGAATTTCGGCTCGATAACGTAATCGCCTTTCGTGTCGATGTAGCCGAACTTTCCGTTGTCGTCGACACACGCCACGCCGTCTTTGAAACAAAACACCTCGTCAAAGCGCGGCTCGATTACCGTTGTCAATCCGTTGGAAAATCCCCATTTGCCGTTTTTTGAAATTTTCAGCCATTCTTCGACGGGCAACTCGACCTTGGGACGTTTTTCCTGTTGCGGTTTTTGTTTTTGTCCGTTTTTCTGATTTTGTTTGGAATTTTGGTTTTGCGGTTTGGAAGGTCTGTTGTCCTGCTGAGCGCACTTCCCGCGGTCGCGGTTTTTCTGCTGCCGATTATCCCTGTTTTGCGGTTTTTCGCCGTGCGGCACGCCTTGCGGTTTTGCGTCGGGCGATCTTCCGGCGGGTTTTTCCTGCAAATTATCCTGTTTCTTTTGTTCGTCGGGTTTTTCTTCCTTGACGAACGGCAGAAAATCTATACCTTTTGCGTTTATCGCTTTTTTGACTGCGATAAGGTGTTTTTTGTTGAACGTCTGCACGCGGAACATATCCCGTTCGGTACGACGCGCGATGTCGAACACCGTGTTGAACCTGTTATTTTTCAAAAGAACCAGCGTTTCTTCGGGAAGCCCCAGCGACTCGATCGGCGCGGACAAAACTTCCTTATCGCCCTTGACCTCGACCTGCGGCGCGAAACGGCGGTGTCTTGATTTATTATTATTTGCCATATTTTACCTCGCAAAATATTTTAACACATCGGACGGCATTTTTCAAGCGACTTTGACATCATTTAGCAATTGACTTATCATATATTCTTATTTATAATATTATCTATGCGAAAGAGAGTATTAAACCTTATTATATTTTTTGTTGTTGCAGCCGCGGGGCTTTCGGTTTTCTGCGGTTTTTCGGGCTCGGTTTCGTTTGCGGACGCCGCCGATTCGTGCGAATACGCCGTTATTTCCCCCGACATAAACAAATATCTTTATCTCAATAATCCTGCGCTCGTGGCGATTCGGGACGACGTCGTCGCGGTTTACGACAAGGACGAAAACAAAATATTCACGGCGGGTAACGAGCATCTTGTTTACACCCCGACGCTTTCCGACGGTGAAAAAATCATAAATCTGGCATTTGCCAACGGCACGCTTTATTATCTCACGAACCGCTCCCGCCTTTGCGACGTCAAAACGCAGAATAACGTCAATCTCGGCGACAAAATCGTCACCGATATTTCGTCGTACGAAGGCGTGCTTTATCTTTATAACTCTCTTATCAACGTCTGGGCGTACAACGGCAGCGATTTTACGTCTTATAAGGACAGCGAGTTCAAAATCATTAAATCGACCGCTTTTGCGGCAACCGACCGCTACGCTTATTTCGTGAACGAGCACAAAATTCTGACGCTCGATTTCGTGCTTGATAAAACGACGGAATTTCCGATTTCCGAAAACGTAACGTCGCTTATCGCTGTCGGAAAAGACGTGTACGCCGTGTCGGACGGCAGAATTTCAAAGGTCGATTTTGAAAATAAAACTCTTGTCAAAACAGCCCTTCCCTCCGTCAGAAACGCTACGTCGGACGGCAGATTCATCGCGACAATCCCCGTCGGCGACAACGCGATTATTACATACGACTCGGCTTTGAACGAAAAGGAAACTTACGGCTCCAAAAGCGCGAAAGACAAATGGTTCGACTCCCCCGAAAAAGTGTTTTCCGAAAACGGTAACGTCGCGGTTTGGGATAAATCCAACGCGCGCGTTCAATTCTTTTTCGGCGACGGCACTTACAAAAAACTTTCGGTTTCAAAAAACGCAACGTCGGTTGCCGTAAATACAACTCACACCGCTTACACCGACGGCAAAAAAGTTTACGTCGTGAACAACGCCGACTTTTCCTTGCGTGAAATCAACACCGACAAAAACGTCGGAGCAATCTCTCTCACAAACGACGCGGTTGCGATATACGACAAAAATTCCAAGGCGATTTATACCGCGGGACTTTCCGGCGACGAGTTTTCATTGTTTGCGTATTCCCGCGCGGGCGTGACCGAAATCAAGGCAATCGGCGGCAACAATCCGACGGTTTACACCCTTGCAAACGGTATACTGTCCGCAGTAACGAAAACAACCGATTTTTCGGTATCCGTGAAAAACGCGATTTCGTTTGACGTCGACAACACCGGCAACGCCGTCGTGCTGTCCAAAGACGACCGGGGCTTTGTCCTGAAAACCGTCGCTCGTACGGCAGGCGCACTGGAAGTTGCAAAAACCGCAACTTTACACGGCGATTTTGAAACATTAAGTCTTTTTGGCGTTGCAATCGACTTATCGTCAAACGGCGACGTTTACCTTGTTGACAACGTTAAAAACGTGCTTTTGAAAACGACGTATTCTTTCGACAACAAAGAAACCGCTTATGATAAGCCGTGTAACCCCGACGAAATTTCGTCCGAAACCGTTTCTTACGCGTACTCAAAAGGCACGCTCGTTTACTCGTCAATCAATAACTTTTTGGATATTTCCGACGTTGTCCCGGCAGGCGACGTAATGGCAATCCTCGACGCAAAAGACAATATGCTTTTCGTGATGACGAAAAACAAAAAGTTCGGATATACGTTGAATTCCGACGCCTTCCTTATCCGCAAAGAGCCGTCCGCGCTTTCGGGCAGAGTCGTTGCCCTTTTCGACAACGTTTCGGTGTACGATTACCCGGGCGCAAAAACCGGCACACTCTTTGTCAAATCGCAAATCCTTACCCTTGTCGACGACTGCGCGGGCTTTGGTATAAACGGCGAATTTCTGAAAGTTTCCTACGAAATTGACGGCAAAACGAAATACGGATACGTTTATAAAACCAGCGTTATGTCCTACGTCGCGGCAATCCAAAGCGCGAAAAAGGACGTGTATGCAAAAGCCAAGGCGCAAAGAGTCGGCACGACCGTCGACGTTTACGCAATGCCCGACGATACGTCGCGCGTCTTGTTTGACGTTCCCGACGGCGCAAAACTGAAACTTCTGGAAGATTACGACGCGTCGGCAAAATTCACCCTTGTCGAATACAACGGTCAGCAAGGCTATATCCTGACTTCCGCGCTCAAAATCGACAAAGGTCTTACGGGCGGGCAGATCGCGGCAATCGTCCTTGCGTCCGCAACGGTTTTAATTACCGCACTGTATTTCGTGATAAGCCGCCGCAATAAAAAATTAAGCAACAAAAACTGAAAAACGCCTTGATTTTACTTGCAAAATAATAAGATATTGATTATAATATTTTGCGTTGACAGTTACTGGGTGTGGCGCAGTTTGGTAGCGCGCTTGAATGGGGTTCAAGAGGCCGGAAGTTCAAATCTTCTCACCCAGACCACCTCTAAGTCCGATGAACACTGGGTTTCCGGTTCAACGGACTTTTTCTTTTTTTATTAAAAAACACGCCTTGACACTATTTTGACACTTACTTTCAGACATGCAATCCGGGTATATTTTCTTAGATTTACCGCTATTCATTATTATTTTATTTTACTTTTTCTTGACTTTTTTCAAAATAATTTATATTCTCATATGGTAGCGTAGTAAAATCATGAGAAAACCGATTATCGGTTACGCCCGTGGGACGCTACTTTTTTTTGCCATTTTCTTGTTTTTTACAACGAAAAAGCACCGATTGCTCGGTGCTTTTGTTTTGGGTTGGGTTTTGCTTATTTGCCGCGGACGACGTATTTCGTGTGCAACACTTCGTGCGCCCTGTGGCTGTTGGGCTTGTCGAAATACTCCTCATACAAAGCCTTGACGTAGGGGTTCTCGTGCGATTTACGCAGTTTCATACCCTTATCTGTGTCATATACGGCCTTTGCGCGTTCTGCGCGAATGTCGGTGGTATTTCTCGTATAAGCGTCCTTAATGGGCTGTCCGCCGCCGTTTACGCAACCGCCGGGGCAAGTCATAATTTCGATGAAGTGATAATCCGCCTTACCCGCTTTGACAAGGTCCATAAGGGTTTTTGCGTTTTTCAGGCTGGACGCGACGGCAACCTTGATTTCGGTATCTTTGCCGTTGACGGGAAGCACGTATTTCGCTTCCTTAATTCCTTCGACGCCGCGCACTGCGGTGAAGTCAATCTTGTTCTGCGATTTTCCGGTAAGGACGTCTTGCAGGGTACGGAGAGCCGCTTCCATAACGCCGCCCGTTACGCCGAAGATAAGGCCTGCGCCCGAGCCGATGCCGAACGGCACGTCGTATTCTTCGTCGGGAAGGTTGTTGAACAAAATACCTTTGCGTTTAATAAGTCTTGCAAGTTCCCTTGTGGTCAGGACGTGATCGATGTCGGGAACTCCCGCCGCGCTCTGGAAGGGACGACCTTTTTCAAACTTTTTGGCGGTACAAGGCATAATGGATACTACGCTGATTTTTTCCGCGGGGATACCGAGTTTTTCTGCGTAATAGGTTTTGCACACCGCGCCGAACATTTGTTGCGGCGATTTGCAGGACGAAAGGTTGGGGATAAGTTCGGGATAATAATGTTCCACAAACTTAATCCAGCCGGGCGAGCAGGAAGTCATCATAGGCAGCACGCCGCCGTTCGTAACTCTTCCGAGGAACTCATAGCCTTCTTCCATAATGGTAAGGTCGGCGGTGAAGTCTACGTCGAAGACGTTGTTGAAGCCGAGGCGTCTAAGTGCCGCAACCATTTTGCCCTCGGTATTGCTGCCGATGGGATATCCGAATTCTTCGCCGATGCCAATGCGCGTTGCGGGAGCGGTGCCGACGATAACGTACTTATCGGGGTTCGCAAGGTCGCGGATGACGTCGTCGATTTCGTCCTTTTCGCGAAGTGCGCCCGTGGGGCATACTTCGATACATTGACCGCAGCCGACGCAAGGATTGTCCGAAAGGTTGGTTTCAAACGCGCAAGCGATATGCGTGTCGAATCCGCGGGCGTTTGCACCGATAACCGCAACGGCCTGATATTCTTTGCAGGCAGCCACGCAACGACGGCAAAGCACGCACTTGTTGTTGTCGCGGATAAGATACGACGTGCTCGTATCGACGGGATAATTCGATTTTTCGCCCTTGAAACGTTCAGAATCGCAGCCGAGTTCAAGCGCAAGTTCTTGAAGTTCGCAACTTCTGTTTCTGACGCAGCTCGTGCAGTTGTAGTCGTGGTCGCTCAGAATAAGTTCGACCGTGGTTTTTCTGTATTCAAGGATTTTCGGGGTGTTGGTGAACACTTCCGTGCCTTCGCGGTCAAGGGGATAAACGCACGCCGCAACAAGGGAACGAGCGCCTTTGACCTCGCACACGCAAACGCGGCACGCGCCGATAGCATTGATGTCTTTAAGGTAGCACAACGTCGGGATTTTGACGCCTGCAATTCTTGCCGCGTCGAGGATAGTCGTGCCCTTTTCGACGGTAACGGGAATATTATCAATTTTTACGTTAATCATTTCACTCATAGTCGCACCACCTTATTTTTTAACGATAGCGTTGAATTTGCAGCTTTCCATACATACGCCGCACTTAATGCACTTCGATTTGTCGATATGGAATTTCTGTTTGATGACGCCGTCGATTGCGCCGACGGGGCATTTTCTGGAACAAAGCGAGCAGCCTTTGCACGCGTCCGTGATTTCGTAACTCAACAAATCTTTGCAAACGCCTGCGGGGCAAGTCTTGTCGACAACGTGCGCCACGTACTCGTCGCGGAAATAACGAAGCGTCGAGAGTACGGGGTTGGGCGCGGTCTGACCGAGTCCGCAAAGGCTGTTTGCCTTTATGTAGTAGCAAAGTTTTTCCATCTCGTCAAGGTCTTGCAGCGTTGCTTTGCCCGACGTGATTTTTTCAAGATATTCCAGAAGTCTTCTGTTACCGATACGGCAAGGCGTGCATTTTCCGCAGCTTTCGTCGACGGTGAATTTAAGGAAGAATTTTGCAATATCGACCATGCAGTTGTCTTCGTCCATGACGATCATACCGCCCGAGCCCATCATGGAGCCGATTGCGATAAGGTTGTCGTAGTCGATGGGAATATCGAAATGTTCCGCGGGAATGCAGCCGCCCGAAGGACCGCCCGTTTGCGCCGCCTTGAACTTTTTGCCGTGGGGGATACCGCCGCCGATGTCTTCGATAACGGTACGAAGCGTCGTGCCCATCGGGATTTCGACAAGACCGGTGTTGACGATTTTGCCGCCGAGTGCGAAAACTTTCGTGCCTTTGGATTTTTCGGTGCCCATCGAAGCAAACCAATCCGCGCCTTTCAAGATGATTTGCGCGATGTTTGCGTACGTTTCGACGTTGTTAAGAATGGTGGGCTTTCCAAACAGACCTTTGACTGCGGGGAACGGAGGACGGGGGCGAGGCTCGCCACGGTTGCCTTCGATCGAGGTCATAAGAGCGGTTTCTTCACCGCATACGAACGCGCCGGAGCCCAGACGAATGTCGATGTCGAAATCGAAGCCCGTGCCAAGGATATTCTTGCCGATAAGTCCGTATTCCCTTGCCTGTCTGATTGCGATTTTCAGACGTTGAACGGCGATGGGGTATTCCGCACGAACGTAAATATAGCCCTGATGTCCGCCGATTGCATATCCTGCGATTGCCATTGCTTCAAGCACGGCGTGGGGGTCGCCTTCCAAAACCGATCTGTCCATAAATGCGCCGGGATCGCCTTCGTCGGCGTTGCAGCATACGAATTTATCGTCGCCGGGTTGGTCTTTCGCGAATTGCCATTTAAGACCGGTGGGGAAGCCGCCGCCGCCCCTTCCGCGAAGTCCCGAAGCCTTGATGACGTCGATGACGTCCTGCGGTTTCATTTCCGTCAATGCTTTGATTAAAGCCTGATAGCCGTCGGTGCCGATGTATTCGTCGATGTTTTCGGGGCTGATAACGCCGCAGTTACGAAGCGCAACGCGGGTTTGCATTTTCATAAAGTTGCTGTCGTGCAGCGATTTTACGGTTTCGGCAGTCTTGTGATCTTTGTACAGAAGTCTTTCGACAAGACGACCTTTCGCAAGGTGTTCCTCAACGATTTCTTTGACGTCGTCGACCTTGACTTCGCTGTAAAACGCGCCCTCGGGATAAACGATGCAAATGGGGCCCACCGCGCAAAGACCGAAGCAACCCGTCTTAACGATTTGTACGTCGTTTTCAAGGTGTGCATTTTTGATCTGACGCTCGAACTCCGTGATAAGATCTGCGCTGTGGTTGGAGGTACAGCCCGTACCGCCGCAAATTAAAACGTGTGACCTGAACATAACCGTCCTCCTATTCGTTCAAAAGATATTCTTCGACGACGTTGCCGCCGACGATATGTTTTTCAATGATTTCGACCGCCTTGTCGGCGTCGACTTTGACGTAAGTTACCTTTTCTTCGCCGGGCACGAAAACCTCGACGATAGGTTCAAGTTTGCACATACCGATGCAGCCTGCGCGCGTAACCTTGACGTTTTCAAGATCACGTTTCGCAACTTCGTCGATAAGCGCATTGAAAACGGGACGTGCGCCCGCAGCGATACCGCAAGTCGCCATACCGACGACGATTCTTACGTCGCCGTCTTTCGACGTTTCGCGCGTCGTTTTGTCGGCTTGCATTTTATCTCTGATTGCCTTGATGTCGGCTATTGATTTCATAAATCGGTTCCTCCTCTGACTGTTTCAAAATTTTCGGTTAATAATTCTTTTACAAAATGCGTTATTTCGGGATTGTCGACGGAAATTCCGTCAAGTTGACTTTTAAGGTCGCGGGTATCGAACGAATACGAACGGTCGTCCACGGTAAACGTCCAGACAAAGTCGGGCGTGCCGTCGAAAAGTTCCGTCGCTGCCGTTTCCGCAAGATTGCCGAGAGGCGCGCGATCGACGTTGTCGATTTCGAACTTTGCGGTAACCGTCGTACCTGCCCCCAATTTCGACTTTATATCGAAACTGCCGTTTGCGGTTTCCGCCGCCATCTTGAACAGGGGGATGCCCATTCCGACTTTGCGCGTCGTGCGCGTCGTAGTGAACGGATCGGTAACGCTCCTTAAAAACTCCTCGCTCATACCCTTGCCGTTGTCGGCGATTTCAATCGTGAGAAAACCGTCTTTCGCGATGACCGACACTTTTATAAGCGTCGCGCCGGCGCGTACCGAGTTTTCAACGATATCCAGGATATTAAGCGACAATTCTCTCATATCTTATTTGTATTTTGCGATAATGCCGGGGATATCCGCGGGTACAAGTTTGCCGTACACGTCTTCGTTGATGGTAAGTACGGGCGCAAGTCCGCAGCAGCCGATGCACCTTGTTTCAAGCAGCGAAAACCTGCCGTCCGACGTGCATTCGTCGTGCTTGATGTTGAGTTCACGCTCGATCGCGGCAAGAAGATCGCCGCTGCCCTTTACGTAACATGCCGTGCCGAGACATACCGAAATCTGATACTGCCCCTTCGGATTCAACGAAAATTGAGAATAGAATGTCGCGACGCCGAAAACTTTTTCAAGCGAAACGTCCAGTGCGTCGGCAATCTTTTTCTGAACTTCGACGGGAAGGTATCCGTAAATTTCCTGCGCGGTCTGCATCGCGGGCATAAGCGCACCGGGAACGCCTTTCAGTTCGTCGAGTTTTTCGGTAAGTTTCGCGTCCTGTTCGGGCGTACCGGCAAACGGAACTTTCGTGAGTTTGATTTTTGCCATTTTGTCCTCCTACTGATTTGTTTTGATAAATTTTCTTTCCCTCTGAGTAAAACTAGAATAATTGTGAAAAATTTAACTAATTGCTATTATAACATATCCGCTTGCTTTTGAAAAGCAAAACGCATATAAAATATATCGTAATATATCAAAATATATATATTCTTTATTAATAAATAAAATGCATTCGTTTTTCGGCTGTTTTTGCCGTGAAAAAACCCCGATTTTCACGGGGTTATCATTTTTTATATGTTTATTCGGGTTTTTTGAAAGTAACGGCGGGATTTCTCTTGTGGGCGGTATTCTTTATGCGCTTTTTAATAATCTCAATCGTTTTTTCGTCGCCCTTTCCAAGAAGAAGATAGTCGTCGATTTCCGAATATTTGATTCCCATTTCCTGCTCGTCGGTCTGCCCTTCGTACAAACCTGCCGACGGTGCTTTTTCAATAATTTCGTTCGGCGCGCCGAGATACCTTAAAATCTCGTAAATTTCCCTGACGGTCAGGTCGGAAATGACGTTGAAATCGTATGCGCCGTCGCCCCATTTCGTGAAATAACCCATCATCGCTTCGCTGCGGTTGCCGGTGCCAGCGACAAGAAGATTGTTTTTATAAGCGTATGCGTAAAGCGTCGTCATGCGAAGGCGCGGATTTATGTTTGCATACGCCATCGCGCAGTCGCCGATACTATCCGAAAGCACGTTCCGAAACGCTTGCTTGACCGGCGTCAGGTCGATTTCGATTTGCGGGATGCCGTATTTTTCGCCGACGAGTATCGCGTGTTCCCTGTCGATACCGAAATTGCGACTGCTTTCGCAAGGCATTATTATTCCCGTTACGTTATCGGTCGCCATTTTGGAAAGGATACCGACAAGGGTGCAGTCCTTACCGCCGGAGTTACCGTAAACGATACCTTTTGCGCCCGTGGTTTTCAGAAGATTTTTTATCCATTCAACGCGGGTTTCAACTTCTTGTTTGCAATTTAACATACTTTATTCACCTCTTAAATATGATAAAATTCCCCTTTCGCTAATTTCATTGATTTCAAGATATCTTTGCGTTTTGCCGATATCGCTTAAAGTATGGCTGTCGCTGTCGAAAATCAGCCTGAATTTTTTTGCGTACGTCGCGGCGGTTTCTTCGTCGCAGTCGGACGAAAGTTCCACTGCCGTGTAATAATCCGGCACGTCGCCGAGGATTGCCACGATTCCGTTTGCGTCGCGATTGACGTGCGCCGGCACCGCAACTCCGCCGTGTTTTTCGACAAGCGGTTTTACATCGGGTTCTGACAAATTCGCGCCTGCAAGCAACAACCTTTCTTCCCGGCCGATGACCTCGTCGTCGCTTGACACGATAAGTTGTTCGCCGAAAATTTCCTCGCGGTTTTTCAAATCCTTGAAACTAATTTCGTCAAAAAAACTTTGCAGGTTTTCAAACGTTTCAAACAGACAAAGGATATGCACGTCTTCCTGCGTTTGCAATTCGACCGCGGGCACGACGATAACGTCCAGAGCCTCGCCGACTTCCCTTGCCGCAGCGACGTTCGCAATCGCGTTATGGTCGGCAACGGCAATGATTTGCAACCCTTTGGCGGACGACATCGCGCCGATATTCACCGGCGTCATATCGTTGTCCGCGCACGGCGACAACGCGCTGTGGATATGCAAATCATACAGGATTTTCGTCATTATTCAACGCCTAAAAACGCCTTCACCGCGCCGAAAATATCCAGGTCGGTTTCAAAAAGCGCAACTTCGGTTTTTTTGATTCTTTCGACAAGCTGGGCATCGCATTTACTGCTTTCGCACACAACGACGGCAGCAACGCCCGTAAGCGACGCAACCGCCGCGACGTTGACGTTTGTCATCACCGTAAACCATACGCTGTTCTCGGGAGCGCGCTGCATTACGAAACTCAGAAAGTCGCCGCAGTAACCGCCGTCCGCTTCCCTTTCGGGATCGGGCATATATAATACTCTTGCACAAAGTTTGGTTTTAAGTTCCGAAAGTTTCATATAAACCTCATTTTTCGTATCTTACGCATTCGTCCTTGCTTACTTCGTTTGCGGCGACGTCTTCCGCAAAAGCCCTGCAACTCGGTGCGCCGCAACCGCCGCAGTCAAGCCCCGGAAGGGTTGACAATACGTTTTCGATAACGGCAAGTTTTTGCATTGCAACGCGCCTGTTTTCGTCAAGGCGGAATACGTCTTTGACCTCCGGCATTTTATCCCACAGGTAAAACGATTCGTCCTTATTCTCGGCGATAGGCTCGCTTGCGGTGTATTTCAGATTCTTGCGAAGAGCCCTTATTCTCGCCTTTGCGACAAACGGGTTTTCAACGTTCAGCACGCCGCCGACGCATCCGCCGTTGCAGGCGTTAAGCTCCACAAAGTCAAGATATTGCAGTTTATCGTCTTCAAGTTCTTTCAAAACGTTTATGACGTTTTCGATGCCGTCGGCAGCCAGAAACTTGACGTCGCATACGCCTGCCGCTTCACCGCCGCTCGACGCCCACGAAAGCCCCAGACTTCCCGATTTTGCAAGCGGTTTCACCTCGGTCAGGCTTTTCATTGCCGGCAACAGTTTTTTGTACACTTCCGCAATCGAAAGAACGCCGTCGGCTTCGGGTTTTTCAAGCCCCATTCCCGTTTTCAGCGCAAACACTTTCGCAGGACAAGGCGAGATGAAAAACACGCCGATATCTTCTTTTTTCACGCCTTTTTTCACCGCCTCTTCCCTTGCAAGGTTTATGGCGATGTCCACGGGCGCTTTCATCGGCAGCAATCTGTCGGCGAGCGAGTGGAATCTGACAAGTATGAGTTCGAGCACCGCGGGACACGCCGTCGAAATTATCGGGCGTTGCTGGTACTTGTGATGTTTCATATACTTTTTCGTTGCAGCCGTTACAAGTTCCGCCGCGCGGCTTACTTCAAACACGTCGTCGAAACCGATTTGTAAAAGCCCGTTCAGTATAATGTTTATATCGTCCAGGTTGTTGAACTGCCCGTAAAGAGCGGGCGCAACCACGGCGATTTTGTATTTATAATTGTTGATCACGTCGAACGAGTCAAAACTTGCGAGTTTTGCCTGATGCGGACACAGCCTTACGCACTCGCCGCACGCAACGCACCGTTCGTACAAGACTTTCGCCTTGCCGTTTCTCACGCGGATTGCCTCGGTCGGACATCGTTTCATACAGGTTATGCATCCCTTGCATTTATCGGGATCGAGCATAACGGTATTCAGCATAGATTTAACTTCTTCGTTCATTTTTTCCCTCTTAAACTACCGATTTTGTCAATCGAAGTCGATTTCGATGGTAAGCGTCGTGCCGACGCCGACTTCGGTGTCGATTTTCAATCTGTCGGAATACGTTTTGATATTCGGAAGCCCCATTCCCGCGCCGAAACCCAGATTTCTGACGTCGTCGGTCGCAGTGGAATAGCCTTCCTGCATTGCAAGATCGACGTCGGCAATACCGTTGCCTTCGTCTTTCATAACTATTCTTATGTGGTCGTCGAAAATGTCGGCATAGCACCTTCCCCCGCCGGCGTGAATCACCATATTGATTTCCGCCTCGTACATCGCAATCGCCACCCGCCTTATCGCAGGCGCGGGCACTCCGAGTTTTTTAAGCGTGCTTTTTACCGAGTCGCTTGCGCTCCCTGCCGACAAAAAATTGTTGCCGGGCACTTCGAACTCAACGTGGATACAGTTCATTATTCGTGATATTCGCCTGAGCCCAGCCCTTTTTCGTAAAGGATACCGCAGGTGGTATACATTTTATACATCGTGGACAAAAGCACGATGTCGTTTGTGCGGGCAAGCGTAATCATGTCGGGGGTTGGAATCTTGCCGCGTACAAGCAATATGCATTTCATATCCAGCATTACCGCCGTGCGTACGGTCTGGGGGTTGCAAAGTCCCGAAATAAGTACGTCCTGATTTTTCGCAAACGCAAGGACGTCGCTCATCATATCGGATGCAAACGCACCCATGATTTCGCCTTCGACGTCTTTATTTGAAGGTGCGTACACCGTGGCGTCGACAATTTTAACAAGTTCGCTGATTTTCATTATATTCTCCCAAAAGTCAAAATTTCCGTATGGAGTCATTAGGTATTATAACATATCATATAATCTATTACAAGAATTTTTTTTCAAACTCTTGAATATGTATTCGGATTTTGTTATAATAAAAATATGGATTATTTTTACACACCGCTTAATAACAAAGCAATAAAATCAAACGCGCGCGATTTCATTCGCGGAAGGCTCTGGATGTTCTGGTCGGTACTTCTTGTCGTCGGCATTATCGAGTCTTTGGCAAACTCGTTGCCGCAATGGATTTTCGGCGACAGATTGTCAAATCTTTCCGACATAATCGCGGGCAATCCCGACAATATCCCAAAGGAGATTTCGTCAAGCGTTTTCGGCTGGTATTACGTTCTGAACGTGCTTATTACGATTGTTCTTATCCCCTTGAATATCGGCGTTGCTCAAAACGTGCTTGCCTGGTCGCGCGGCGAAAACGTCAATAAATGGAAAGTGCTTTTCGGCGGCTTCAATTCCGCGAAGATATTTTTCAAACAAGTCGGCGTCGTCGTTCTGAACACGATTTTGTGCGCGCTTTGGGCGATACTTCTTGTCGTCCCGGGCATTATCAAAGGGCTTGCGTATTCGATGTACCCTTACGTACTTCGCGACGAGCCCGACCTTTCCGTATGGCAGACTCTCAAAAAGAGCGAAGCCATTATGAAAGGCTATAAGGGCAAACTTTTCCTGATGTATCTGAGTTTCGTCGGCTGGTTTATTCTGGGCGCGTTCACGTTCGGTATCCTTTATATCTGGCTGACGCCGTATATTATGACTTCGACGGTGAAATTCTATGACGACGTAAGACGCGCGTACTACAACGGAAACGATCCCGCCCGCCCTGCTTTCAGCATTTCGTCCGACGAAGAAAACGTTTTTGACAACAACACTTTATAAAGAATAAAAGCGAAATCGGCACGCAAACCGCGTGCCTTTTTTAATGCAATTTTTTCCCATTAAAAAATCCGCCCACGGCGGAATTTTCATTGTTTTGACAATATTTTCCAACTTTTGTTCAATATTTTCCAATAACAACACTCCCTTTGAAAGCCGAGAATTTGATAAATATAAACTACCCTAAAAGTCAGAATTTTATAAAAACTCTCCCTTTGAAAGCCGAGAATTTGATGGATTTTTGACGTTTCTTGGCAAGTTCTTACGAGGGCGCGTACTTTGGCGTACGTAACCGAGTAAGGTTTTGCCAAAAACTCAAAAAGGCGCAAATTCTCGGCTTTCAAAAAGAGTTGAGGTCGCGGAACGCACTGGGCGTACACCCCACCTCCCCCTTGAAAACTTTGATGAAATATCCGCTGTCGTCGAAACCGATTTCTTTTGCAATGGTCTGCACGGATTTGTTTGTCGTAAGAAGCTCATTCTTCCCGCGCTCGATACGAAGGCGGTTGAGATGTTCGATAAGGTTTTCACCGGTGACTTTTTTGAAAAGTTTGCTGAAATAACTTGCACTGACGTCGCACATCGACGCAAGAGTTTGAAGTTTCACGGGCGAAGTATAATTGTCGTTTATGTAGTTTATCGCGGGCTGGATAATCGACGCGTTTTTATTGATGCGTCTGAACGTCTGATTTTCCGGCAGCGCGCCGTTCCCGGACTGCGACAAAACGTTGGACAAGCGGTAATTGCAAAGGTAATTTATAAGGCTGATGTTTGCGTCGAGATCGGCTTTTGACATAAGGGTGAGCTTATCGTAATAAGCTTTTGCGTTTTCTGCGAAGTCAACCGCGCTTTTTTCGGAAAAGATTTTCTCGATATGCGCTTTGTCCGCCTCGGGCAGTAAAATCTGACCGCACATAACCGCGCCGACGTAAAGATTCTGGTAAATAATGGGGATCGCAACGTCGACGACGCCCATATGACAAACGTATGTGTACGGTTTTTTATTCCTTGCCGCTTCAAGCCCGCCGCGACTGTCGCACTTTTCGCAAAGGTGTTTATATTCCGGGTGATTTCTTACGAGCGCGCAAAAATCCGTGCAGCAACTGTGCGCGGTAACGGGCGCGCCCGTATAGTCCACCGTAATGCACGCAAGTTTTGTGGCTTTTGCCATTTCGTCCTGTAATTTCTGGAAATCGCAATTTCTTATGGTTGCAGCAAGTTCGCTTTCGTAGTTAATCATATTTTCCCTCAACGCGATTATACAACATCGGCACGGCAATTTCAACGCTTTTTCAAAAATTTGTTCAAAAATATTCGATAATGCTAAAAAAATTTCCTACGAATTGTCGGAATTTTCCTATTATTTTTGCGGATTGCCTTGTATATTTACTCGCATAATCGCGAAAAAACAATTTGCTTTTGTGTCAATTTATATGTCCTTTTGACAGTTTTTGTTTATAATCGTCGATACAGTGCAAAATAATCTTATTACTGTTCAAAATTTTTTTATTTTTCGACCGATTTTTTTATTGTAATTTATGCTATGTTGTTTTATAATATATTTGTTACTTGGTTTTCCAAGAATAAAAATCAATATAATTTATATAAAGGAGACTTATTATGAGAAAAGCATTTATCTGCCCCAGCAAATACGTTCAGGGCGAAGACGAACTTCTTAACCTCGGTTATTTCGTGAAAACATTCGGCGACAGCGCGTTGCTTATTGCCGACCCGTTCGCAAAGAATCTTGTCAAAGACAAGCTTGCGGCAACCGAAAAGAAATTCGGCATCAAATTGTATTCCTGCGATTTCGGCGGCGAATGTTCCAGAAACGAAGTCAAGAAAATGCAAGACTTCGCAAAGAAAAACAACTGCGCATGCACAATCGGTCTTGGCGGCGGCAAAGCAATCGACACCGCAAAATGCGTCGCTATGGGCAACAACCTGATTATCTGCCCGACGATCGCCGCAACCGACGCTCCCACTTCGCACTCGGCGGTTCTTTACACCGACGATCATCACTTTGACGATTACGCATACTTCAAACAGAATCCCAGCGTAGTACTTATCGACACCACGGTTGTCGCAAACGCTCCCGCACGTTTCCTCGTATCGGGCATGGGCGACGCTCTTTCGACCTACTTCGAAGCACGCGCAAACGTGAGATCGTTCTCGAACGTCAACGCAGGACTTCCCTGCGGCGCAAACCGTGCAACCGGCGAAATGCTCGGCTACGGCACGATGGCTGCGGCGGCCCTTGCGGAACTTTGCTATAAAACCCTTCTTTCCGACGGCACGAAGGCTCTTGCTGCATGCGAACAGCACGTCGTAACCCCCGCTCTTGAAAGAATTATCGAAACCAACATTCTGCTTTCCGGTCTCGGCTTCGAATCGGGCGGTCTTGCAGCGGCGCACGCAATCCACGACGGTCTTACCCTCCTTCCCGCTCACACGAAATTCTTCCACGGCGAAATGGTAGCGTTCGGCACGATCTGCCAGCTTGTCCTTGAAAACAGCCCCGAAGACGAACTTTACGAAGTTCTTGACTTCTGCCTGTCCGTCGGACTTCCCGTCTGCCTTAAAGACCTCGGCACCGACAGCATCGACGACGACCTTCTTAAAGCGGTTGCGGAAAAGACCTGCATTCCCGACGAATCCGTCCACAACATGCCGTTCCCCGTTACGCCCGACATGGTCGCTGCAGCAATCAAGACGGCGGACGCAATCGGCCACGCATACAAATACGGCTGCGAAGACGAAGAATGCGGTTGCTGCCACTAATCTCTGACGAATCGAGGGCTTAGCGATATGAAAAAAATAATGAACACTCCCGAAACTTTCGTATACGATATGTGCCACGGTCTTGCGGCAGCGCATCCCGAGCTCGAATTCGTTGAAAAGTTTAAGGTTGTCAAGAAAAAGGAAATCAACCGCAACAAAGTCACCCTTATTTCGGGCGGCGGCAGCGGACACGAACCCGCACACGCAGGTTTCGTAGGAAAAGGCATGCTCGACGCGGCGGTATGCGGCGACGTATTCGCGTCCCCTTCGCAAATTCAGGTTTACGAAGCGATTAAGGCGACCGCAAGCGACAAAGGCACGCTGCTTATCATCAAAAACTACTCGGGCGACTGCATGAACTTCAATAACGCAGGCGCACGCGCCAAAGAAGACGACGACATTAACGTCGACGCCGTATTCGTAAACGACGACGTTGCCGTCACCGACTCTTTGTACACCGTCGGTCGTCGCGGCGTTGCCGGCACGATGTTCGTACACAAAATCGCAGGCGCGGCGGCGGAACAAGGCAAGGACCTTCCCGAAGTCAAAAGGATCGCTCAGAAAGTCATCGATAACGTCGCAAGTATCGGCTTTGCGATTTCTTCCTGCACGCCCCCCGCAAAAGGCACGCCTATTTTCGAACTTGCGGACGAAAACATGGAATTCGGCGTAGGTATCCACGGCGAACCCGGCGTTGCAACCGAAAAATTCGTCACTTCTGACGAACTTGCCGAAAAGATGGTCGCGCGCGTTAAAGACAACGCCGTCATCCAACTCAAAAAAGGCGACGAAATCGCGGTTATCGTAAACGGTTTTGGCGGCACTCCTTTGTCGGAACTTTACGTACTCAACAACTCCGTCAACAAAGTCATCGCAAAAGAAGGCTTCAAAGTGCACCGCGCACTTGTCGGCAACTACATGACTTCCCTTGATATGGAAGGCGCGTCGATTACTTTCTTAAAACTCGATGACGAACTCAAAGCACTGCTTGACGCTCCCGTAAACACCCCCGCTCTTACCTGGGGCGCAACAGCAAGCGAAGAAGCGGAAGCCGCGCTCGTTGCGGTTCGCGCTCTTGCAAAAGCGATGAACGTCGTTCCCGCCGCAAAAGAAGAATGTGCGGAAAAAGCGGAAACCGCGAAAAAAGCCGCGAAGGCTGAAAAGAAAGCGGTTTACGAACTCACCGAAAAACCCGTGTTCGCACCCAAAATGAATACGGCTGCTTTCGTCGCACTCGTTGACAAAATGGCCGACGTCATCATCGAAAACGAAGTTCACTTCTGCGATATGGACAGCTGCGGCGACGGCGACTTCGGCATGAGCATCGCAAAAGGTTTCAGACAGTTGAAGAAAGACTGGGCAACCCGCGACAAAGCCAACATCGGCGCATTCCTTACAAGCGCAAGCGATATCATTATGGAATATTGCGGCGGCGCGTCAGGCCCCATTTGGGGAAGCGGATTCCGTTATGCAGGCAAAGCGGCGGGAAATACAGACGAACTTGACGCAACCCTTCTCGGCAAGATTCTGCAAGGCGCGGTCAAAGGCGTACAAACCACCGGTGAACGTTCGTTCGGTCACGGCGCGGTTGTCGGCGACAAGACTCTTATCGACGCTCTTGTTCCCTGTGCAGACGAAGTTACCAAAGCGGCGGAAGAAGGCGACAGCCTGTTCGTAGCAATGGAAAAAGGCGCACGCGCTGCTGTCAAAGGTGCGGAATACACCAAACAAATCACCGCAAGACTCGGTCGCGCGGGCGTTGTCGGCGAAAAGTCCATCGGTCATCCCGACGCGGGCGCATACGGTCTCGGCGTCATCTTTACCGAACTTACCAAATGGGTTAAGACTCAGAAGTAATCGGAAACGACAAAATCAAGGCCTCTCTTCGGAGAGGCTTTTTTTTGCGCTTTTTTTTGGAAATTTCCTGCAAATTACCGTGCGAAACAAAAAATATCTTGACTTATTATATACGCGTAATGTAAAATAAACTTAATACTTTAATTTATTAAAGAGGAGAACTTTATGTTTTATACTTCCCTCGGCTGGTTCAACGGATTCAACCCCGACTCGTGGGTAATGTATCTGATGTACGCCCTTATCGTCGTGTTTATCTCGGCAGAAGCAATTTTTTATCTTGTAAAATCGGTAAAGAAAGCGAAACAAATCGGCATGGATATGACCAAAATCAAAAAGGTCATCAAGACGTCCGCAAGTTTTTCGGTCTTGCCCGCAATCGGTATCGGTATCGGCGTTGTTACGCTCATCGGCTCGCTGGGAATTACCGTCCCCGCAATCAGGCTTTCGGTCATCGGCGCGCTGCAATACGAGACGCAGATGGCTGACGGCGCGGCAAAAGCAATCACCGGCAGCACCGACGGCTTAACGTTACTTATACAACGCGGCGTTACAGCGCAGGATTACGCAACAATTGTCACCCTTATGACGGTTGCAATCATCGCGGGCCCCGTTCTTGTCGTTTTGTTTTACAAAAAACTTCAACCGAAACTTGCCAAACTCGGCGCGATGAAAGTCGGCGGCGCGGTCGATCCCGATACGGCAACGAAAAACCTGGAAAGCGACGCGAAAAAGGCAAACCCCAACGGCATCAACCTTGGCGACTTGGCGTTCCAAGTGTCATTCATCGGTATGATTATCGGCTACATAGCAATGTCCATCGGCGCGATTGCGGCAATGCCCGGTCGCATCACGAGTTATTACAACTTCATTGCGGTTATCGTGGCGGCATTGTTTATGGTCCTTTCCGATTTCCTTGTGAAGAAACTCCACTGGAAATGGCTGGACGACTTTTCGGTTGCATTTTCAATGCTGTTTGCAATGCTGATCGTCGGCATTATCAGCGGCACGACGGGACAATTTTAAGGAGGCGCGAACACTATGAGTAAGAAAGAAAAATTAACGCGTGAACAGAAAAAAGAAAAACAACGCGCCGAATACGAGGCGATGTCTCAAAAGGAAAAAGAGTTTTTCGATTACAATAAAAAATGGCACACCATCGGCAGAATCTGGAATACCATCGGTATCCTTCTTATCATTGCGGTGCCTATCGTCGCCTGCATTCATCTGAATGTCAGCCCCAACTGGGCAGTTTTTGCGGACGGCGGCATTATTATGCTTATCATAATTAACCTGGGCTCGGGCATTTCGGAACCCGTCATTTACGCGCCGATGCTCGGCACCAACGGCGAATACCTGGCGTTTATCACGGGCAACCTTTCCAACCTGAAAATCCCTTGCGTCGTCAAAGCGCACGAAATTGCGGAGACCGAACTCGGCACCGAAGAAAACGAACTCGTGTCCACGATTGCGGTTGCGATAAGCTCGCTCGTCACCGTACTAATCATTGCGGTTATGGTGCTGTGCCTTGCGGTATCGCCCTTGCAGCAATCCATTGAAAAGGCACCTTACCTTACCCCCGCATTCGGTTGCGTCGTATACGCTCTGTTCGGAAGCCTTGGCGGAAAATATATCGTCAAAAACCCCAAAATGGCAGTTATCCCGGGCGCAATCCTTATCGGGCTGTCCGCCCTTATCAGCGGCGTTTCGCACGGCAAGACCAACATCGGCAGTTTGTCGCTTATGGTAGGTATCGTATTCTGCGCCCTGTTCGCATTCGCGCAAATTATGATTAACAAGAAAAAAGCCAAAAAAGCGGCAGCAACCGAAACCATCGACGTCGGTATCGACAGCGACGAAAAGGTTGAAGTCGTCCTTGAAGACAAGGCGGAAGACGAAACCGAAAAAGAAAACGAAGACAAATAATCGTCAACAAAAAAGCACCTGCAAAGTTTTGCAGGTGCTTTTTTATTGCGTTTTTCTTATTTTATCACCGCGCCGAAAAAGACAAGGTCCTTCTCGCTCCGGTTTTCAAAACTGTGTTCGTGACCTTTCGGGCAAAACGTACATTCGCCGGCTTTCAGGTATTCGTCGCCTTCGTCGGTGTGCATGACGCCCTCGCCCGACAAAACGTAAATGGCTTCCGCATTTATCACGTGCCTATGAAGCCCCAGCGACGAGCCGGGCGCAAGTCTTCCGACCATCATCTTGTTGCCTTCGCCGTCGACGTACATTTTCACGTTGTAGTCGCCGTTGCCGCCTAAGAAATTGGGTATGGTTTGTTCCGTCATTTCGTTAAAATTGATTTTCATAGTTGCCTCCGTCTGAAAAATATTATACAACAAGAAAATCATATTGTAAATATCAGTTGATTTTTTTGTCAAAATATATATAATTATTATTGCTTGCGGGTATAGTTTAGAGGTAAAACAACAGCTTCCCAAGCTGTGGTCACGGGTTCGATTCCCGTTACCCGCTCCATTTTGAACCTTGCCGTTATTCGCAAGGTTTTTTTATGCCATTTTTCAGATATGATATTGCAATTCTGATAATAAAGTAGTATCATATTATCAAATAAACAAAAAGGACGTTTTATTATGAAACTCAAAAAAATTATTATTATGGCATTGTGCCTGTCGCTTGTCATGACGTGCGGCGTTTTTCTTGCCGCGTGCAACAAAGGCGGCGGAGAAGGCGGCGGCGATACGTATGTGCCGCGCAACAGCAATCAATGGTTTACGGAAGCGGAACTTGCCAAAAAAGGATTGTCCGCACTTCCCGCTCCCACGGGACTCAGCGGCGATATGAGTTCTGACCTGGATTGGTACAACGACGGCTATGCATTCCATCAGGCGTGTCCCAACGAAGAAACGTTCACGCAAAACGCCGAGGCGTATCTTAAATACTTCAAGTCAAAATACGACGGATATTTCGGCGTTGCAAAATCGTTTATGTATGGCGAGGATGAAAACTTCTACAAAATAACGCAGAGAACCGACCTTTCCGCATATTTCAGCGACAACCCGTGCCCGACGTACACGTTCTATTACGTGACAGACACGACGCTTGAAGATGGATATTTCAAGGCGGACGCGGTCTGGACGTTTACAATAAGGCTCGACGACGGAAAGCTGAAAATCTTCATCGAAAATGCGGGAAAAACACGTAACGGTGCTTTCACAAATCATTACAAAATGGCGTAACGCTTTAATAAAGGCTTAAAAATTAAATCATAAACAGGAACGGCTCGGAAATCCCGAGCCGTTCTTGCATATAAAAAGTAAGGAGTTAAAAACGAAAACCGTACGGTTCGTCAATAATCGTCGTTCATGTTTTCGGCAACGCACTCTGCCGACCAGCCGTGATTGAACGCGTTCATAAGATCTTCCTTGTAAAGGGACATAAGGTTTTCAACGCGCCCGTCTTCGACGCCGAGCCCGTAAAGCGCCTTTTTAACGCCGAAAACGTACTTTGCGTAATCAACCTTAAACCGCGCCTTTTCGATTATCTCGTCTTCGCCGTCGCCCGCGTTCACGCAATCCACGATAAGTTTTGCGACGTTTTCCGCATCTTCTTCGCTTATATACTGCGCGTCCTGCACGGCTTCCGTCGCAAAAATGTGAAAGTCAAGCGAAAATTCTTTTTCGGATAGCACTTTCAGAAGTTGCATTCTGTATTTTGTCAATTCCTTAAAACTCATAACCCTCCTCCCATACCCGTATTATCTCACACTAAATATGACAACGTGGTTCACCATTTACAAATTTTTTCGACAAATTTCAACTTTTTTTATGTGACGGACAAAATTAAAACAAGTAAATAAAAAAACGCAACGATTTACTCGCTGCGCTTTTATCAAGGAATAATTATTTTTTTATATTCTTTCAAACCTTTTACGTTTTTAACGCTTAATATTTTGTCGTTATTCAAATATATTGTGCCAAGTTTGAACCATAATTTGGCATCTTCGTCATACTCTTGTGCTTGCGTAAAAACGCAAAACATATTTTTCTTCCCTTTATATTTTCCTATAAAAATATATTTATCTATAAATATCAAATAACGTTCCGACTGTACCATAGTTAAATTATATTAGCAAAATATGTCTATGTCAAATTTTATTAGCATTTTTTGTCTATTCTAAAACTATGGACATCGGAAAGAAAATCAAGGAATTAAGGACACAAAAAGGCATTTCTCAGACCGAACTTGCAAAAGCAATCGGCGCAAGTCAGCGTGCGGTTTCTTACTGGGAATCCGGCGTTGCCGAGCCAAACGCAACGATTATATACAATCTTGCGGTGTTCTTTGACGTCAGCGCCGATTATCTTGTCGGCAACGGCGATTATTAAACAGTTTTTCTCGCAAGCATCAAAAAACTTACCCACTGCTTTGAAAACAATGCAGTGGGTATTTTAGTTATATCGTTTACTGTGTAAACGGTTATATTTTTTGCCGTCGGCAAAAAGTTATATTTCGGCTTTCAGCCGAAGTTATATTTTATTTACCTTTACTTCTCGTGAAGCGAGAAATATCACTTTGCTTTTTGCAAAATATCACTGCCGAAAGCAATATCACTTGCCGCAAGGCAAATAAAACTGCGGCATAGCGAGAGTTTCGCTATGCCGCAAAAGGTGCGTTATTTTTTTGTTTTTAGGTGTTGTTATTATTCCGTTTTGTCGTTTTCTTCGGAAACTTCAAAATCTTCGCTCGCTTCCGACAAAGCGTCCACCGCGTTTTCCGCGACAGTTTCTTCTCTCGCTTCGCCGCGTCTTAAAGCAAGTTCTTCACGCATTTGTTTTTTGGTTTTTTCATCGATTTTATAAAAGAACATCACCAAAGAACTTGCCAGCATGCAAAGCCCCGGCAGCAGGAAGTAAATTGCCCACGCCTTGTTTTGCATGGAGCCCGGAACTGCGGCGTGAATCGCGTTGGTGTGCGCGACCGCATCGACGATGACTTCCTTCTTGTCGATAATTTCGACGCCGACCTTAACCGCGTCCGCATAGCTGTTTGCGCTGTATCCGATTGCGCCGATGAATAAAAGCCCCAAAGACACCGACAAAGCGTTGCTGAGCTTGTTGGACATCGACAGAATTGCAAACTGCGTACCTTCGGTACGTTTGCCCGTTTTCCATTCCTGATAATCGACGATATCCGCCGTCATGACCATGGGGAGATAGCCGTTGGGACCGTACGCGAACCCGAGGAAGAACTGATAAATCCAGATTGCCCAGATACTTCTCAAAAACGGTACGCCGCCCGTCGCGGTTTCCGCAGGCGTGAGAACGTACAGTAAAAACGAAATCAAACTGACCGCAAAGCCGTAAAAACCCGCGATGATGAAGTATTTCTTTTCGCCAAGTTTCTTGTTGATGACGGGGTTCAGAATGATTGTGACCATGCTGGAAATTGCCGAGGTCAGACCGATTGCCCAACTGCACGCGTCGCCGCTCATAACTCCGAGCCCGAGTTTCGTAAGGTCGATGCCGTCGCGGATCATAATGCATGACGCCTGCACCGCAATCGATAAGCCGATATTCCTGCCAAATCCCAAAAGGTACGTTACAAGAACAATCTGGATCATACGGTTGCTTCTGAGTTCCCGGAACATTTCCTTGAAACTCATTGCGGAACTTGCGTTGACCTTGTATTCTTCCTTGCCCTTGAAGTACATCAAAAGTTGAAGGATAAGCCCGATGCCCGAAAGAATCGCGGCGGTGATAAGGTATTCTTTCCAGCCTACCGCGCCGGAGCCCGTTATCATACAAACGACGGTGATGAACACGCCGGAGCATGCAAGCGCAACCGATTTCAGCGTGTTCGCCCAGCCGGCGGCGTTGTTGGTGTCTTCGGGAGTGCCCGCGACCATTTTCAGCATACCCTGCGACGGAATATCCGCCATTGTCATGCTGACGTTCCAAAGGATAAGAATGAAGGTAATGTAGATATATTTACCAACTTCGCCGCCCTTCGTTTCGGGGAACGGAATGAACGCGAACGAAAGCATCGTGAATACGAAAAGCGGGAACGCCGAGAACAAAATCCACGGGCGCATTTTGCCCGCCTTGAAGTTGGCGCGGTCAATGAGATTTCCGATTACGAAGTCGGCAACGATACTTATAAACTTTGCCGCAAGAATAATAAGCGCGATTCCGACAAGATTGAGTCTCATAATTTTGTCGAAAAACTCCGCCTGATAACTGTTGACAAGACCTATCGCAAGGTTGATGCCCATCACGCCAAAGGCGTAAATCCACATATTCCCCGTAAGGCCTAAAACCCGTTTTTTGGGCTTATCGAGTGATTCTGTCATAATTTCCTTCCTTTATAAAATATAAAAATATATTACCACATATCAAAGGGTATATCAACTTATTTCCAAAAAAAATCATAATTTATAGGACATCGTTTTCATATGCTTGCAAGGCGGCGCGCGATATGATAAAATAACCCGTTGAAAAGGACGAAAAGAAAATGATTATCGACGCTCACGCACATATTTTTCCCGACAAAATCGCCAAAAAAGCAACCGATGCAATCGGCGATTTTTACGGCATACAAATGACCGAATCGGCAGGCACGCCCGACGTTTTATTGCAGGAAGGACGCCTTGCCGGAATTACGAAATTTGTCGTTCATTCGACAGCAACGACGGTTAAACAGGTTGAAAATATAAATAAATATATCGTTTCGGAGACAGAAGCCCATCCCGAGTTCATCGGATTTATGACGCTTCACCCAGATATGGACGAAGAAGATATGGACGGCGAAATACGTTTTGCGATGTCGCACGGCATACGCGGCGTGAAACTTCACCCCGACTTTCAGAAGTTCGCCATCGACGAGCCGCGCGCCGAAAAAATTTACAAAACGCTGGACGGTCGTCTTCCCATACTTTTCCATACCGGCGACAAAAGATATAATTTCAGCAACCCCGAAAGGCTTGTGAAAATTGCGAGAAAATATCCTTCGCAAATCGTCATCGGCGCGCATTTCGGCGGCTATTCCGAATGGGAAAGTTCGCTTTTGTACAAAGGGCTTGACAACGTATATTTCGACACGTCGTCGACGCTCCCCTTCCTTGACAAAACCGAAGCGGTAAAACTTTTAAGAAATCTTGGCGTCGAAAGGTTTTTCTTCGGCACGGACTTCCCGATGTGGCGACCGAAAGACGAGCTTGAAAGGTTTTTGAGCCTGCCGCTTTCCGAAAAAGAAAAACAAATGATACTGCACGAAAATTTTGAAAAGGTTTTTAAATAAACCTTTTCTTTTTTTGCTAACGATTAACCTTGACACGGCAATCGTTTATTAGATATAATACTAATGTATTTTTGAATATAAGTTGGAGGATATATATGCTTACAGCAATCGTTGGAATCAACTGGGGCGACGAAGGTAAAGGCCGTATGGTCGACCTTTTAAGCCAGGATTACGATATCGTCGTCAGGTATCAGGGCGGCAACAACGCGGGACACACCGTCGTGAACGAAAGAGGAAAATTTATCTTAAATCTTCTTCCCTCGGGCATACTTCGTCCCGAAGTTACCTGCGTAATGGGCAACGGTATGGTTATCGACCTTTCTCACCTTCATAAAGAAATCGCGTCCCTTCGCGAAAAAGGCGTCGTAATCACTCCCGACAACCTTAAAATCAGCGACCGCGCGATAATCTGCATGCCTTATCACGTCCGTCAGGATTGTCTGGAAGAAGACAGGCTCGGCGACGCGAAATACGGCAGCACCCGCCGCGGTATCGCACCCGTTTACGGCGACAAATATCTGAAAAAAGTCATTCGCATGGGCGACCTGCGCTTCCCTGAGGCTCTCGATAAGCACCTCGACAGCATTATCGAATGGAAAAACCTTTTCATCGAAAAGGCTTACGGCAGCACCCCTATCGACGCGGACGACCTGAAAAAACATCTGAAAGAACTTGCGGACGAATTCCTGCCCTACGTCACCGACACGGGCGTCTTCCTTAACGAAAGCAACAAGGCGGGCAAACGCATTATGTTCGAGGCGCAGCTCGGCGCGCTTCGCGACATCGACTTCGGCATCAATCCTTACACCTCGTCGTCGAACACGATTGCGGCGTACGCACCCATCGGTGCGGGCGTGCCCAACCTTAAACTTGACAACGTCATCGGCATTATGAAAGCGTACAGCAGCTGCGTGGGCGAAGGCCCGTTCACTGTGGAAGCGTTCGGAAAGTTCGCAAACGACCTGCGTGAGGCGGGCGGCGAATACGGCGCGGCAACAGGCAGACCTCGTCGCGTCGGCGCGTTCGACGTCGTTGCAAGCCGTTACGGCATCAGAATGCAAGGCGCGGACGAAATCGCTCTGACGAAACTTGACGTGCTTTCTTATCTTGACGCGATTCCCGTATGCACCGCGTACGAAGTCGGCGACAAAATCACGACGGAGTTCCCCTTTGGCGAAGACCTTAATATCGCAAAGCCCGAATTCACCGTCCTTAAAGGCTGGAAGTGCGACATCTCGAAATGCAGAAAGCCCGAAGATCTGCCCAAAGAAGCCGTCGATTATATCCGCTTTATCGAAAAAGCGACCGAATGCAAAATCAAATACGTGTCGGTCGGTGCGGAACGCGAAGACTATATCGTAATGTATTAAACAATGCGGGGGGATACCGATTATGTTTGAAACGTCAAAACTTACCTTATATTACAACGTCGGCGGCAGCGGACGGGTTGCAAACGGCGCAAACGACGACTTTGACCTGAAAATCACGCGCGAAAGCAACCGTCTTTTCGTAAAGATCTGCCCCAAGCGCGAGATGGAGCTTGTCCACGCCGAAATCGCAACGGATTATTCTTTCCAGAAAGAAACGTCCGTCCTTGCAAACGGCTATCAAAGTTGGTCGCTCACTAAAGAATGGAAAAGGGACGAACTGCAAAAAGGTATCCGCTTCCCCCTGAACAAAATTAAGTTCGGCAGGGAAATCGCCGCAATCAACGGCGACTACAACTTCAAAACTTATCCGAAAACCGCGGGGTTTTTCCACGGATATTCGTTCGGCTATGTTAGAAACGGTTTCACGCACGAGTTTATCGGCTCGTTGAACGAACGCTCCGGTTGGACGATTCTCAATTTCGACTTCAACAAAAACCTTATCACGCTTGAAAAGGACGTTGAAGGAAAAACGATAAAAGGCGACTTCACGCTTTTCGACGTCGCGTTTTTCAACGGAAGTTACGACGAGGTTTTCGACGCTTATTTCAAAACTCTGGACGTTTCAAAATGCCGCGTAAACCACACCACGGGCTACACGAGTTGGTACAACTACTTCACGAAAATCGACGAAAAGATTATCCTGCGCGACCTTGAAGGTCTTGCCCGCTCGGACAAAATCGACATTTTCCAGATTGACGACGGTCATCAGACGAAAGTCGGCGACTGGCTGTCCACCGATAAAAAGAAATTCCCGCGCGGTATGAAATTCATCGCCGACGAAATCCACAAAAGCGGATACAAGGCGGGGCTTTGGCTTGCGCCCTTCTATATCGAAAAGGACAGCATCGTGGCAAAAACTCATCCCGACTGGATTCTGAAAGACGCCAACGGCAAACCTACAAAGGGCATGCTTGGCACTCGTCCGTGCTTCACGCTCAACTTTTACATCAAAGAGTGCGCCGACTATATCCGCCACTTCTTTGACGTGATTTTGAACGAATGGGGCTACGATATGGTCAAACTCGACTTCTTGTACACGGCGTGCCTTGTTCCCTTCGGCAACAAAACCCGTGGCGAGATTATGGATGACGCCTGCGCCTTCCTTCGCGACTGCTGCGGCGACAAATACGTTCTGGGTTGCGGCGTGCCGCTGTTCCCGGCGTTCGGCAGGTTCGATTACTGCCGCATCGGCTCGGACGTCGATATTCAGTTCAAGCCGCGTTTCATTTTCTCGCTCACGAACAACGAAATAGTGTCCACCCAGACGTCGATTCAGAATACGATTTTCCGTCGCGGCCTTGACGGGCGCGCGTTCGGCAACGATCCCGACGTCTTCTTCATGCGCGAGGTCAACCTGAAATACACGGATTCCGAAAAACGACTTGTCGCCGAGGTCAACAAGACTTTCGGCAGACTTTTGTTCATCTCCGACAACGTCGGCGAGTTTTCTCAAAAGCAACTTGACTTTTTGAACGAGATTTATACAAAGTCCGAGGCGGTCGTCACCCACGTCGATTATCGCGGCAACAACACCGCAAAAGTGTACTTCACCGAAAACGGCAAGTCCGGCGTATGGACGATAAATTGGCTGACCGGCGAAAACACCCGCGAATACTGCAACTGATTTTTCACAAAACAAAAAGGACGGCAGAGAGTGCCGTCCTTTTTTTTGCTTTCTATTTTACCTTACGATAAATACTGCGCTGTCGTGCTTGTTGACGGAAACCGAAATCACTCCGTTTGTCGTCGTTTCCGACTTGTCCCATAAGTTCGTCGCGACAAAGTTTTCGGTTTTTTTGCACCTTGCGTATTCGTCGGACAAAACCTTTTTCAGGTTCAGGTTATACTTCTTCTTTCCGCCCTTGTTAAACGCGCACACCGCGACGCTTCCGTCCGCAAGCGGCTTAACAAGCACGTCGACGGTGCCTTTCACAACTCTTTTTGCCGGGACGCCGAGCGCGTCCTGATTTATTGCGATAAGGTCGGGGTTTTTGACGATTTTCAAAACGTCGTCCGAAATATTTCTCAGGTCGTTGCCGAGAATCAGCGGCGCGCACATCATGCACCACAGCGCAAAGTGCGAGCGGTTTTGCTCGAACGTGAGTTTTCCGTTGCCGACTTCCAGCATGTCGGGATCGTTCCAGCCGCCCACGCCCGCGTACTTATAAAGTTTGACGGTGTGGTTGTAAAGGATTTTGATCCACGGCCATATCGGGCGGATATCGGGGGTTGTGCGCCACAAATTGCCAGCGTATCTTCCCCACTTATACGGCTGATTGAAGCCCCATTCGCAGATTGAAAACGTGATGGGTTTTTCGGGTTTGCCGGCGTCCCGCGCGACTTTTTCGGTGGCTTTTTTGAGTTGTCGTCCCATGTTGACGTATTGCAGCATTGCGCTGTCGGCGCGCGTACCGATGGGGTTGAAAAGTTTAAGGGTGTTTTTGCCCTTTTTAAGGCGCATCGACACCGTGAACTTCGCCGTCATATTAAAGCGTTTTTGCGACGGGAAAATCAGAACTTCCCTCTCACTGCCGTTTGCTTCCAGCATCAGGCATTTTTCGTACTGTCCGTGCTTCACGATATGGACGGTTACGTTGTAAACGCCGTCTTCTTCCACTTCGATTTTGTCAAAAGTCATCGCGCCTTCGCGGCGATCGAGCCCCGACACGTATTTCCCGTCAAAGCCTTTCTTTTTCATATAGCGGGCAAGCCCGGAAAGTTCCGCTTCCTTGCAGTCGTAGGTACGGCCGATTCCGTTTTTGCTTATCGTCACGGCGTAAACGAGCGGCGCGTATTCCGACAACGGTATATTGTGGCAGAAGTCGTATTTGAAATACTCCACGCCCCACTTTGCAAAGGTGTATGCGTCCGTCCATTCGTGATATAAACTTGCCGTAAGGTCTTCGCACGTTGCCGTGCCGTTGCTGCTGTACACGCCAAGGCTTATTCCCATCGCGTTCACCTTTTCGACAAGCGCGGGAATGCCGTTCGGGAAAGTCAGTTTGTCCGTCTGAATTCTTCCTTCGTCGTCGCGCGCGTTGTCAACCCAGTTGTCGTCGATATTGACAAAGTGATATCCGGCGTCGACAAGCCCTTTTTCTTTCATCGCGACGGCGGTGTCGTAAATAAGGTTTTCGTCAATGCGGTTTCTGAAAGTGTTCCAGCTTGACCAGCCCATCGGGGGCGTGAGCGCGGCGCCGTTACAATAAAAGTCGGCGGGATAAACTTCGCTCACCTTTGACGGCACGTTGAAAAATCTTTTGACAAAGCAAATCGGGCACATTCCGTTGCGTTTCATAACTGCTCCTTTTCGTCCTGTGATTTTTTGGGCGGACGAGGCCCGAGATATTGATAAAGCACGCATTCAAGTTGCGAGCTGTAAAGTTTCCTTGTTTTGTCGGCGCGGCGGCCGAAGTTCCTTTCAAAGTCGGGATAACTTGTGAAAGCGTATAAACTCCACGTGTCCAAAGACTTGAAAAGTTTTCCGAAATCCCGATACAGCGGCTTCAATTCCTTTTCGGTCAACAGCCTTTCGCCAAACGGCAGATTGCTGATAAGCACGCCGTATTTTTGTTTTGTGGACACGTCGCGCATGTCCATTTGCTGGAAGTGGATAAGGCTTTTGACGCCTGCGTTTTCGGCGTGTATCATTGCCATTTTTATGCTGTCGCCATCAATGTCAAATCCCGAAATACGGGTTTTAACGTCAAGATTTTGCACGCTTAACGCCTCGTCGCGCACTTTGTCGATGACTTGCGGCGCACCTTTGAACTGTTCGAAAGCGAAATGCCGTTTTATTCCCGGCGCGGTGTTTTGCGCGATAAGCGCGGCTTCGATGGGTATTGTTCCGCTGCCTGCAAAACAGTCGATAAGCGGACGATCCTTGTTCCATACCGACAGCATTATTATTGCCGCGGCAAGCGTTTCCTTCATCGGCGCAAGCCCCATTATCGGGCGGTATCCCCTTTTGTGCAGCCCTTCGCCGGACGTATCCAGACATATCGTTACTTCGTCGTACGCGACGTTTACTTCGACGTGATACGCCGCGCCGCTTTCACTCAGCGTTTCGATTTTATATTTCCTTTTCAACCTTTCGACAATCGCCTTTTTCGCGACTTTCTGAATTGCCGACAGCGCGTACAACGCCGATTTATTGCTTTTTGCGTCAACGGTAATGCGCGCGTCCTTTTCAAAAACGTCTTCAAAAGGATATGATGTAAGCCCGTCGAAAAGCTCGTCAAAAGTCGTCGCCTTGAACGAAAAAAGATTGACGTAAACGTGATTTGCCGTCCTTAAAAACATATTCGCGCGGGCAAGCGCGGTCATATCGCCGTTGAAACCGATTCGCCCGAAAACCGCAGGTCCCGCCTCGTATCCGAGTGATTCGAGTTCCCTTTTCGTGACCGCCTCGATACCGCTTGCGGACGTAACCGACAAATTCATTTTTCCGTCAAAAATACTCATAAGAAAATTATATAAATTTTCTTCCCTTTTGTCAATTTTACTTATCTAATACTAATTTTGAATTTGAATTTTTTACTCGACGCTTTTTATCTGAATTAAATCAAAAATATCTTGTGCAATCTCTTCAATCTTTTTTTCTATCAATTTTTTATCACTTTCGTAATCACGCTTTTGAAATTTCTCACACGTATCGCTATCGTATTTTATTTTGCGGCTATTTTTGTTTATACAATGACCAAAACTTATTGGCTTAAATCTGCTTCTGCATTTAATGTAGTATTCGACAAAATACTTACAATTTTTGCATACATTGTCTTGATTTTCTTCCATTTAACAACAACCTCACAACTTATTTGTTGTGAAAAATATATCACAACATAAAGTTTGTGTCAATACATTTACAAACAATATGTTGTAAAATAAACTTATGAGTGAATTTTCGGAAAGACTTAAAGAACTCCGTGCAGAAAGCGGATTGTCCGCAATGGCACTTGGCAAAAGCATCGGCGTCAGCGATATGGCGATTTTGAGATGGGAAAACGGCAAGTCCGATATTACGGGCGAAAATCTCAAAAAACTTGCCGAGTTTTTTAACGTGACGACCGATTATCTTTTGGGATTGACGGAATAAAAAGAGTACCGATTTCGGTACTCTTTTTAATACTGTTTCTGTTACCAGTCTTCTTTGATTGACAGTTTCACGTCGTCGTAAAACTCCTTATACTTTGAACGGGCGTACTGACCTTTTTTCATGTATTTTTCGCTGCGGACAAGGTCGTCGTCGTTTGACGCGACGTCGCCCTGCTCACGATTTTTCATTTTCCTTAAAATTTGTTCTTTTTCCTGTTCGGTCATAGTATTTTCCGCTTTCGATAAGATACCGCTGTTCTTTTTTTGAAAACCGCGTTTTTCAAAAAAAGTGAAAGGGGGTAAAAGGGTTAGCGTACGCGCAGGTTCCCTTCGGGGGAAAACGGCACAAAGTTTCGACTGACGTTGTCCCCCGCCCCAAAACAAAAGCATTGCTTTTGTTTTGAAGCGCAGCGCGCTTAATATTCGCAGTTGCCAACCGTGCGCGGGAACGGTATCACATCTCGTATGTTCGTTATGCCCGTAAGATACATTACCATACGTTCAAAACCCAGACCATAGCCCGAGTGAACGGTGCCGCCGAAACGACGAAGGTCGGTGTACCACCAGTAGTCTTCGCGTTTAAGCCCCATTTCGTCGATGCGCTGATACAAAACGTCCAGACGTTCTTCGCGCTGACTGCCGCCGATAAGTTCTCCGATGCCGGGGACGAGAAGGTCCATTGCGGCAACGGTTTTGCCGTCGTCGTTCAGGCGCATATAAAACGCTTTGATTTCTTTCGGATAACCGGTGAGGAACACGGGTTTTTTGAAGATATGTTCGGTAAGGTATCTTTCGTGTTCCGACTGCAAATCGCAACCCCAATATACGGGGAATTCAAACTCGTCCTTATGGGGGAGCAAAAGTTCGATGGCTTTCGTATAGGTCAGGCGTTCAAAATCGCTGCCCACAACGTTTTCAAGGCGGGCGATAAGCCCCGTATCGACAAACTGATTAAGGAATGCGATTTCTTCCTTGCAACTGTTCATAACGTACCCGATGACGTATTTGACCATTGCTTCCGCCATATCCATATTGTCGTTCAGGTCGGCAAAAGCCATTTCGGGCTCGATCATCCAGAACTCCGCCGCGTGACGCGTCGTGTTGGACTTTTCGGCGCGGAAAGTGGGCCCGAAAGTATAAACGCGGCTGTATGCCATTGCGAAAGTTTCGACGTTGAGTTGTCCCGATACCGTAAGGCTGGTTTTCTTGCCGAAGAAGTCCTCGGAATAATCGACCTTGCCCTGTTCGTCCTTTTTGACGTTGTCAAGATCCAGCGTGGTCACCTGGAACATTGCGCCCGCGCCTTCACAGTCGCTGCCCGTGATAAGCGGCGTGTGAACGTAAACGAAATTCTGTTCGTTGAAAAATTTATGGATCGCAAACGCGATTTCGCTGCGGATGCGGAAGACGGCGTTGAACGTGTTCGTACGGGGACGAAGATACGCCTTTTCCCTTAAAAACTCAAAACTGTGGCGTTTCTTTTGCAGGGGATAGTCGGGCGTGGACGTTCCTTCGACGACGATACTCGTCGCCTTGATTTCAAACGGTTGCTTTGCGCCTTCCGTCACGACGAGAACGCCTTCGACGCGCAACGACGCGCCGACGTTCTGGCGTGCGATTTCGTCGTAGTTTCCAAGTTTTTCACGCTCGAAAACAACCTGAACGTTCTTGAAAAAGCTGCCGTCGTTCAGTTCGATAAATCCAAAGTTTTTACTGTCGCGGATGGTACGCGCCCAGCCGCAGATTGCCACCGTCTTTCCGTCAAAGGACGAAAAATCGGCATAAAGGCTTTTGATTTGTGTTGTGTTCATAAAAATTTCCTTGTTGTATTCAGGAGTTTATCCGCTCGTTACAGCAGATAAATGCCTTGTTTTGCACAATCTTCAATCATATCGTCGGGCCAGACAGACGCCTGCACCTCGCCGATGTGACGTTTCCCGAGAAGCAGCATGCAAAGCCTTGACTGACCGATACCGCCGCCGATGGTCAGCGGAAGTTCGTTGTTCATAAGGGCTTTGTGGAAAGGCAGTTCAAGCCTGTCGGTGGAGCCGTCTTCTTCCAACTGTTTTTTCATAACTTCGGGCGTGACTCTTATGCCCATGCTGGAAATTTCGATTGCGGAATCGATGCTGTCCAACCAGAAGAATATGTCGCCGTTCAACGACCAGTCGTCGTAGTCGGGCGCGCGTCCGTCGTGTTTAACGCCGCTTTTCAGTTTCCCGCCGATTTGCATAATGCAGACGGTGCGGTACTCGCGAGTGACGATTTGTTCCCTTTCGGACGGAGTCTTATCGGGATATAAATCTTCAAGTTCCTGCGTGGTGACGAATTTAACCTCGCGATTGATTTTCGTCATGTTGAGCGGAAAATGCATATTGACGATGTTTGCCGTGTCGGCAACCGCGCCGACGATTTTCGTAACGATGCCTTTCAGAAAGTCGATATTCCTTTCTTCCTTGGAAATCACCCTTTCCCAGTCCCACTGATCGACGTAAATGCTGTGAAGCCTGTCGAGTTTATCGTCGCGACGAATTGCGTTCATATCGGTGTACAAACCTTCGTCGACCTTGAATCCGTAATAACTCAAAGCGTATCTTTTCCATTTTGCGAGCGATTGCACGACCTCGCATTCGACGCCCGGGTTGTTCAGTACGTCAAAAGACACGATGCGTTCCACGCCGTTCAGATTATCGTTAAGCCCCGATGCCGACGTAACAATAAGGGGTGCGGAAACACGCTGTAAATTGAGTGCGCCGGCAAGTAGTCTTTCAAAGTTGTCTTTGATAAGCTTTATTGCCGTTTCTGTTGTTCTGAGTTGAAGTGATGGACCTTTGTTTACCATAAAACTACCTCCGGTGAAATATTTAATGTATGAAATTATACGCTTTCTTACACTAAATTGCAACAGTTTTTTCCGCAATTTTCAATTTTCATACGTGCGGTAAAGATTTGCGTATATTCCACCCCGTTCCATCAGTTCTTTATGGTTGCCGTCTTCGGCGATACCGTTTTCGGTCAGCACCAGGATTCTTTCGGCGTTTTTGATTGTTGTGAGCCTGTGCGCGATTGTCAGCGTCGTGCGCCCTTCGGCAAGTCTGTCAAGGGATTTCTGCACCATTCTTTCGGATTCGTTGTCAAGCGCGCTCGTGGCTTCGTCCAGAATTAAAATGGGCGGGTTTTTCAAAAACAGCCTTGCAATGCTTATGCGTTGTTTTTGTCCGCCCGACAGTTTTACGCCGCGTTCGCCGACGACGGTGTCGTAGCCGTCCGACATTTTATCGACAAATTCGTTGACGCCTGCGGCGGTTGCCGCTTTCACGACGTCTTCGCGGGTTGCCGACGGATTGCCGTAGGCGATGTTTTCCGCGACGGTGCCGTTGAACAGATAAACGTCCTGCTGCACGATGCCGATACATTTCCGAAGGGATCTGAGCGTTACGTCCCTTACATCTTTCCCGTCGATTCTGACCGCGCCGGAATTCACATCGTAAAAACGCGGAATAAGGCTTACCATCGTGGTTTTGCCGCCGCCGGACGGTCCGACGATTGCAACGCTTTCGCCCTTTTCGACGGTGACGGACAAATGGTTAAGAACGTCCGCGCCGTCGTTATATCTGAACGACACGTCCGAAAACTCGATTTCGCCGTCGAAACTTTCGATATCTATTGCGTCGGGTTTATCGGAGATATCCTCGGGCGTGTCCATAAGGTTGCAATATCTCTGGAAGCCCGCGATACCCTGCTGATACTGCTCGGTAAACTGTACGAGGATATCGACCGTGCCAAGCAGCGTGTTTACGAACAACAAGTACGTGATAAGATCCGCCGTGTTGATATGCCCTTTCTGAATGAACGCCGCGCCAGTAACCGCAGTCAAAATGTACACGATGCTTGAAAACAGCGTAATGGACGAGAAAAATCCGCCCATATTCATATAACTTTGGCGTTTGATTTTCACAAAATCTTCGTTGTCCTTTTCAAAGCGTTTCGTTTCCAGATCCTCGGTTGCGAACGATTTCACGACGCGGATTCCGGACAAAGTGTCTTCAAGATGCGTGTTAAGTTCCGCAATCTTTTTCCTGTTCTGCCTGAAAATCCTGTTAAGGCGGTTGTTGTAAAAATAAGTTACCACCGCGAAAACGGGAATGGTCGCGAAAACTATGAGCGTGAGTTCGACGTTAATCGTCATAAGGTACGCAAAAGTTCCGACGAATTTCACGATGACGATGAAAATTTCTTCGGGGCAATGGTGCGTACATTCCGTGATATCGAAAAGGTCGGTCGTGCTGCGACTCATAAGTTCGCCGACCTTGTTGTCGTCGTAAAAACTTGTTGGAAGACGCATGAACTTGTCAAAAAGGCTCATTCTGATATCCTTTTCGATGCGCGCGCCCATAATGTGTCCGACGGTCGTCATATAGTATCTGCACGCGACTTCGACAATTTTCACGGCAATCATTATCCCAGCGATCTGGAACAAAAACGCCCATTTGAAGTCGTCGCCCAGAACGTCGTACATAAGAACCCTTACAAGCACGGGGAACACAAGCCCCGCAATCGACATTATAAACGCCGACAATAAATCGAGCGCGAATAAGCCTTTGTAAGGTTTATAAAACGGGAAAATGCGTCTGAGCGTTCCCTTTTCGATTTTGGTTTTGTCGCCGCTTTTCCTGCGGCTTTCTTTTTTAGCCATTATTTTTCAAAAGCCTCGTAAAGTCTGTCCATTGCCTGAACCACGGTATCTCGCGGACAAGCGATATTAAAGCGGATAAAGCCGCTGCCTTCCGTCCCGAACAAAGTGCCTTCGTCCAGCCAGATTCTTGCGTCTTTTTCAAGTTTTGTCAATATTTCTTCGTCGGAAAGCCCGTACGCGCTCATATCGAACCAGGGAAGATACGTGCCTTGAAGGTCGGCAATCTTCACGCGGGGCATTTTCTTTTTACAAAAATCGACCATATATTCGTAATTGCCGTAAATATGAGAAAGCAGTTCTTTCAGCCATTGTTCGCCGTGACGATAAGCCGCCTCGCAAGCGTTAAGCCCGAAAATATTCGGGTATTCGTAGCCCGTGGAAGTTACCGTTTCGCGATATGCCGCGCGGCGCGAGTCGGACGGAATGATTATGTTGGAAGTCTGCAATCCCGCAAGGTTGAAAGTTTTGCTGGGCGCGGTGCAGACCATACAGTTTTCCCTGTCGATATTCAAAAACGAAATATGTTTGTTGTCGCCGTAAACGAAGTCGCTGTGGATTTCGTCCGCGCACACGAATACGCCGTGTTTTCTTGCAATTGCAGCCACTTGGTCGAGTTCGTCTTTCGTATAAACGCGTCCCACGGGGTTGTGCGGATTGCAAAACAGCATAAGTTTCACTTTTTCGTCGACGATTTTCTTTTCAAGGTCAGTAAAGTTTATCGAATATTTGCCGTCAGAATACACAAGCGGACTGTTGATAAGTTTCCTTTTGTTGTTTTTGATCGCATTCAGAAACGGGTAATACACGGGGCGCATAACAAGCACGCCGTCGCCCTCGTTCGTATAAGTTTTGACCGCCATATTAAGCGCGAAAACTATGCCGGGCGTGAACACTACCTGTTCGTTTTCAAAGTCGGCGTCAAAGTGCGTTTTGTACCAGTTTTTAAGGGCTTCGTAATAGCCCGACATCGGGCGGGCATATCCGTAAATGCCGAAGGTCGCGACGTCTTCCATCTTTTTTACGACCTCGGGAACGGTCGGAAAATCCATATCCGCAATCCACATCGAAAGAGTGTCCGAGGGCTTGTTGTATTCTTCGTAAAAATCGTATTTCCAGCTGCTTGTTCCTTTTCGGTCGATGATTTTGTTAAAGTCGTACATGATGTTGAATTTTCTCCTTAGTATAATAATGTAAGCGCAAACAATATCTGCGCCGCGTAATATGTCGTCATATAAATATATTTTACTTTCGTTTGTTCGGTATGCCCGAAATTATAGTATGCAAGCACAAGATCGGACGTCGTGAACAGTATGCCGCCCGCAAGTATCAAAGACGCGATTTTTTCGGGCGAAAGAAAAACGTACACGTTAATCGCGCCCATAAGCATCGTGCCGAGAAACGCCGCGTACAGCGTAACAAGCGGAGTTATCTTCCCAGCTTTCATCACTTTCAGAAGACTCAGCACCACGAACAGCGCCGGCATTCCGAACACCGCAAAAAGCGTGTAATAGTTGAACCCTTCCACAAAGCGCAGCAGCCATACGACGTATATGACGTGGCCGACCGCAAAAAACAGTCCGCCCGCAATCGTGAGTACGCCAAGCGTTTTTTTGTCGGCAACCACGTTGTTGCTTGATAGGAATATATCGCCGAGCATACCGAAAACAAGCCCGGCGATAACAAGAATTTTCCAGTTGTCGTATCCGCCCTTTGCCATCGAAAGCAGCGCAATCATCACAAAGCACAAACTCGCGACGGTTTTCAGAACGTATTTGATTGCAAGGATTCCCTTGTTTTCAAGCGCGACGACGACCACGCTGAGAACGGCGGTTATCGCCGCCAGAACGTAAATATACGCCATAATTTCCCCCTTATCCGTTAATCGAGATTTTCGTAAATTTCTTCTTTCAACCGTTTCGGGAGAAGACTGCGTTTCACCGCCGATTTATAATCGCGCGACTTCACTTTCTTTTTGACTGCCGAATACAGTATGTTCTTTTTGAAATAGCCTTTTTGCCAGCGCGCCATGACCTTTGCAATAACTTCGTTGCCTGCGGGATTGACGCGGATTTTGTAGTCAGTCAACACAATCGTAACTTTATCCGTGGGTTTCACGCCGTTTAAGCACACAATCGGTTGCGTATTGCACGTTTCGTCGCTTTGAAGAGTATCGTTTAAGTACACTTTGACCTGCGCTTTCGACACGTCCGCGAACGAGAAACTCAGATTGCGTTTTTCGGGGATAAGCGACAAATCGCCTTCCGACGGATGCAGCGTGAACGTAACGTCTTTGCCGTCGTTTTCGGACACTTCCGCTTTCGTTTTGACAAACGATACGTCATACGACAAATCCTCGCCCTGGTCTTCGTAAAGCGTGAATTCGTTGTTTCCGCGATAAATCAAAAATTCCAGATTTTCGGGGTTTTTCACGGAGTTTCCGCCGTCGCCCGAAAGCGGGATAATCGCGCCTTCTTTTGCAAGCACGGGGATTGACGATTCGCCGCGGAAAAGTTTCAGGAATTTTTCGCCGTGATAAACCTGTCCCGTGAAAATATCCGTCCATCTGCCGTGCGGAAGCCACGCTTTGACCGCCGCCGTACCCGTGTTTTTGTTGATACGGCTGACAATCGGACACACCATAAGTTCGCTTCCGAACATATATTGATTTTTCACCTTAAAGGCGTCCTTTTCGTCGGGATAGGCGTAATACATAGGCTCGCAGATAGCGCGCCCTTCCGTATGCGTTTTATAGTTCATCGTATAAATATACGGGATGAGTTTGTGCCTGAATTTCAACGCTTCCGTTGCGAAGTGATCGACGTCCGCGCGATACGACCACGGCTCTTTGCCGGAAAGGTCGCTGTTTGACGAATGCAATCTGTTTATCGGGCTGAATACGCCGTATTGCACCCACCTTAAATAAAGTTCGTCGTCGCGTATGCCGAACATATGTCCGCCGATGTCGTGGCTCCACCAGGTATAGCCGACGTTTGCGGCGTTATTCGTGAAATACGGCTGCTTCCTGAGCGCCGACCAGAATACGATGCAGTCGCCCGAAAAACCGAGCGGATAACGATGGCTGCCCACGCCCGCGTATCTTGACAAAATGAGCGGACGATGCTTGCGCGCGTTGTCAAGCGTGAAGTAATGATTGAGCGCCCACAAGGGATCGAGCCCCGACAATGCGGTCTTTTTGCCCTGTTGCCAGTCAATCCACCAGAATTCCACGCCGTCGTCTTCGTACGGGTGATTCACGGTTTTGAAATACGCGTTGATATAGCGGTTGTCGGTCATGTCGAAAGGTATGTCGGTTTTCGTGTCGGGATCGATGCCCATTTCACGCGCCATATCTTCGTACATATCTTCGAAATGCCGCACGCCGTCGGCGGGATGCAGGTTCATCGTCACCTTAAATCCCTTTTCGTTGAGCCATTTCAGAAAGCCTTTGTAGTCGGGGAATAAATCCGTATTCCAGCTGTATCCCGTCCAGCCGGGACCCTGAAATCTGTTTGCCGCGGAATGTTTGTAGTCGGTGCCGAACCTTTCGTCCACGTTCACCCAGTGCCAGTCCATATCGATCGTCGCGACCGTGATGGGGATATCTTTGTCGATGAACCTTTGCATAAGGTCGACGTATTCCTGTTGCGTATACGCGCGATATCTGCTCCACCAGTTGCCGAAAGCATATCTCGGGACAAGGGGCACGCCGCCCGTAATCCTGAAAAAGTCTTTGAGCGCGGTGCGGTAATCGGTGCCGTATGCGAAAATATATTTATCGATTGTGTCGGTTTTTCGTGCCTCGACCTCGCCGTCCTTATTCAGGATAAGACCTTTGTCCTGAAATACCGCAACGCCCGTCTTGCTCATTATGCCAAGTTTGAAGAAGTAAATTCCGAAGTTGCCGTCAAGCGTTCGCATCGTGCCTTTCAGGTTGCCCTTGTTCGTTGCGGGAATGACCGCGCCCGATTTCGTTACGATTTTCGATTTTTCGCTTTTTTTGTCGAAAACGAGAGTAACCGCGTCGGTTGTGATTTTCACCGTGTTTTCGGTGTTTTCCGCCTTATATTTCGGCGTTTCGAGGTTACGAAACCATACCGACTGCGTTGCGTCGTCGATGAATTTCCCCGTGACGGACGTTTCCACGCGGAAAAGCCTGTCGGTAAGCACGGTTATGCGGAAATTTTTGCCCGATACGACGCTGCTTTTCAATGCCTCGGGGTGCGTAACTGCAATAAGTCTTTCGTCAAGTTTAACTTTGCTCATAAAAATGCGCGCGGCAAAATAATTGCCGCTTTCCTTTATCTGAATTATTTTTTGAATTTGGGGTGCGAGAGAATTTCGTTCCACACGACGATACGTTGAAGTTCTTTCACGTTTTCGTCGGAATTATCTTTCGGCATCACGTCGTCCAGCACGAACCGCACGTCGTTATGCGCGCAACCTTCGTCGCCTTCGCCTGCGATATGCGGTTTCTTTTCAACCCTGACTTTGCCTTTTGTCGGGGTTGCGGACGGGTGTTTGTGCGGCACGGGGGCTTTTGCGGCGTCGCAAATATCCTTTGACCTTACGACGTTGCCCGACGTGTCGTCGACGGTTTTCACTTCCTTTCTCGCATTGAACGCGTTCTGACGACTGCCCGACGCTTTTTGCATGTTTTCCATGCGACGTTTCATAATTTCGTCGTGCTCGGACTCGGCAGAATCTTTCTTCTGCCCTTCGTCGGGGTTCGTCGTCCGACCTCGATTATTCTGCGTGTTATCGTTTCCGGATTTCTTGTTCCCGTTTGCGCCTTTCAGCATTTTGATTGTCATCGACGTGATAACCAAAAACACCATTACGAAAAAGGCGATGACGAAAACGAACATTCCGTCCATCGAAAGTGCGTTAATCATTATTTTTTATCTTCGTCGGGTTTTTTGCCGCTTATCGCGTTTCTCATTGCGGTGTCGGCAATGACGTTTTGCATGTTATAGTAATCCATAACGCCGAGTCTGCCGTTTCTGAACGCATCCGCCATTGCTTCGGGGACTTCCGCTTCCGCTTTGACGACTTCCGCGCGCATTTCTTGCGTACGGGCTTTCATTTCCTGTTCCTGAGCGACAGCCATTGCGCGGCGTTCTTCCGCCTTTGCCTGGGCGATACGCTTATCCGCTTCCGCCTGATCCATTTGGAGTTGCGCGCCGATGTTTCTGCCGACGTCGATATCCGCTATGTCGATTGACAGAATTTCAAAAGCCGTGCCCGCGTCAAGACCTTTTTGCAAAACCGTCTTACTGATACGGTCGGGGTTTTCAAGAACTTCTTCGTGAGTGTTGGAACTGCCGATTGTCGTGACGATACCTTCGCCGACACGGGCGATTATGGTTTCTTCGCCTGCGCCGCCGACAAGACGCGCGATGTTTGCGCGGACGGTAACACGCGCCTTTACGCGAAGTTCGATACCGTTTTTGGCGATTGCGGAAATCGCGGGGGTTTCGATGACTTTGGGGTTGACGCTGACTTTCACCGCGTTCAGGACGTCGCGTCCCGCAAGGTCGATGGCTTTTGCGGTACGCAGGGACAAGTCGATGTTCGCGCTGTGCGCCGATATCAATGCGTTGACGACTTTCAGAACGTCGCCGCCCGCCATATAATGCGTTTCAAGTTCCACGACGTCGATTTCAAGCCCGGCTTTCACGGCGTTGATATACGCTTCGACAATCATTCTGATGTTGATGCGGCGAAGGCGCATACCGATAAGACGCCCCATTGAAATTCTTGCGCCGGAAACCAACGCGCGAAACCACGTTCCCACGGGAACGAGCGCGAAAAACACTGCCAGCAACACGACAAGAACCGCCAGCACCACGATAAGCGTGGTAACGGCACTTGTAAGACAAAGAGCGGTAAACAACATAATTTATACCTCCAAAAATCTACAAATTAAAAACTATTTTTCGTGACGACGACGCGCGCGCCCTCGACCTTTATTACTTTTACTTCCGTATCGGCGTCGATAAATTCGTTTTCGGCAACGACGTCGTATTTTTTACCGTCGATTTCGACAATGCCCGACGGACGAAGCGCGCAAAGCGTCTTCCCTGTTTTGCCCAGAAGTCCGCTGTAATCCGCCGTGCCTTCCGACACGCCCGTCGAAACCGCGCTCTCTTTCATGACGAAAGGCGTCCTTGACAACCAGCCTTTTTTGGACGACACCGCCATAAATACGAACGCTATCACGCACGCGATAAGCAATATCAGCAACAATAAAAGCGCCTGTATGACGGGATTGCCGTTGCCGCCCTGCGTCGCGCGAAGAACAATGCCGATTATCGAAAGTATTATGCCCGAAATTCCGAAAAAGCCGAAACCCGGCGTGAATACTTCCACGATAATGAATATTAGTCCGACGAAAAAACAAATCGCCGAAGCAACGTTCATCTCCTGAAAAAGAAAAACTATTTCTTCCGAAAACGTGCTCAAAAGCGCAATATCAAAAGTCATAAGCCCGGCTCCTTTTTTAATTTCTCGGAATTCTCCTATGAAAATGATACCATAAAAAAAGAAAAAACACAATAATATATTTATATTATGTGTTCTTTCTTCGCGAGTCCTCAAAAAGTTTTGCCCCGCTATTTCGATTTTTTGATAAGGCGGGTGCTTCTGAATACCACGCTGCCGTTCACCCTGTCGTTGCAGGGATAAAAAATCACACGGAACAAAATGCGGTTTTTCTTGTACTTTTTGATTGCTTCTTCGCCGATTTTAATCACGTTTTCGATAAGTCCCTGCGAAAGAAAGCCGCCTTCGTGTCCCCACCATATCGCGTATTCGTCTGAAATTTTCAAAATTTCCCTTGCGCTTTCCAGCCATTCGTCGACGTACGACGCGTTCGGCAGAAACAGCCACGGCGACGGACACATATTGTCGCCGACGAAAGCAATTTTCGTTTTATCGTCCAGAAGCAATATGCTGCCGTAAGTATGCCCGACGGAATGAACGACTTTCACTTGTCGTCCGCCAAGGTCGAAAACGTATCCGTCGTCTATGCCGACGACTTCGGGACGCTTATAGTACTTTACCAGATCTTTGGCTTTTATGCTTTTGTCGACAACCCCCTTTGAGCCGATAAGGAACAGTTTTCTGACGATAAAACTTGTCATAAATTTATACGTCTTTCCCGTGTCGAGGGTGTGGACGTAAATTTTTTCAAACTGTCCGTCGCCGCCCGCGTGGTCAACGTGTCCGTGCGTCGCGACAACGGTAATTGGCTTATCGGTGATTTTTTCAACCGCGCCTTTTATGTCGCCTATGCCCAGCCCGCAATCGATCAGCAGCGCGCGTTCCTCACCTATTAAAAGATAACAGTTCGCGATGCCGAAGTCGCTTATCATATAAGTGTCGTCGGCAATTTTCCTTATCGGATAATCGGTACGCATTACTCTGTTTTTCATATTTTACCCCTTTATTTTGTACGATAAACTTGCTCTTTTGCAAATATATCGTTTTTTTTGCAATGAAAAAGCCCGACCGAAGCCGGGCATGATGTTTATAAACCGTAACCTATGTCAAACGCTTTCTGGTTGACGGGGATTACTTTGGGTTTTGCGTGGAAAACCTTTTCGATGGTGCTCAGCATTACTTCCCTCGGGAAGAGGTTGCTGTACTTCATATACGCGCCCAGAACCACGATATTTGCCGTCTTGTCGTTGCCCGCTTCGTGCGCGAGCTCGTTTGCGGGGACGTAAATCGTGGTGACGTCGGTGCGCTCCACCTTGTCGGAAATAAGGCTGCTGTTGACGATGATAAGTCCGCCGGGACGCACCTTGTTCTTGAACTTGTCAAGGCTCGGCTTGTTCATTGCGATAAGCGTGTCGGGCACCGCGATGATGGGCGACGCAACTTCCGTATCGTCAACGACAACGCTGCAATTCGCCGTACCGCCGCGCATTTCGGGACCGTACGACGGAAGCCAGGTTACCGCTTTGTTTTCGTATAAGGCGGCGTATGCGATAAACTGTCCGAGCGACAAAACTCCTTGTCCGCCGAAACCTGCGATGATTATCTTTTCCATACTTATACCTCCTTAAAAACGCCAAGCGGGTACAGCTTTTCCATATCGCCCGCAACGTATTGAAGGGCTTGTTCGGGCGTCATGTGCCAGTTGGTCGGGCAGCTTGACAAAAGCTCCACCATCGTAAAGCCGTCGCCGTTAATCTGATGTTCAAAGGCTTTTTTGATTGCCTTCTTTGCCTGGACGATGTGTTTTACGTCGCACAAACTTTGTCTTGCGATATAAGCGGGGCCCGTAAGCGTGGACAACAGCTCGCACATTTTCACGGGGTTGCCGTTGATTTCGGGATTTCTGCCGTAAATACAAGTCGTCGATTTTTGCCCGTCAAGGGTGGTCGGAGCCATTTGTCCGCCGGTCATGCCGTAAATCGCGTTATTGATGAAGATGACGGTGATTTTTTCGCCGCGCGTCGCCGCGTGCACGATTTCCGCCATACCGATACTTGCAAGGTCGCCGTCGCCCTGATAAGCAAACACGACGTTGTTCGGATTGGCGCGCTTTGCGCCCGTTGCGACTGCGGGTGCGCGACCGTGCGACGCCTGAATCATATCGCAGTTGAAATAGTTATACGAGAACACGCTGCATCCGACGGAAGCGATTCCTATGCAATGTCCTTCCGCGCCGAGTTCTTCCAGAACTTCCGCAACGAGTCTGTGCGCGATGCCGTGCGTGCAACCGGGGCAGTAATGGAACGGCACGTCTGTCAGCATTTTGGTTTTTTCAAATACTTTTGCCATTATTTTTTTACCTCCCCTTTCACGAATTCGACAATGTCTTCGGGCGTCATGACGTTGCCGCCGGTGCGACCGAAGAAGTCGACGGGTTTCTTACATTCGATTGCGAGTTTCACGTCCTCGATCATTTGTCCCATCGAAAGTTCGGAACATACGAATCTTTGGACAGTCGGGTTGTTTGCGACTTTCAAAAACGCTTCGTTCGGGAACGGGTACAACGTGATAGGTCTTAAAAGTCCTGCCTTTATGCCCTGTTCGCGCAAGATGTTCACGGCGGATTTCGCGATACGCGCGACAGTGCCGTATGCCGTCAGTACGATTTCGGCATCGTCGCAAAGGTATTCTTCATATCTCGTTTCGCGACTTGCGATAAGGTCGTACTTTTCAAACTGTTTGCGGTTAAGTTCTTCCAGCGCGTCGGGCTCGATATACAAACTGTTGACGATACGACGGTTTTCGCCGACGCCGCTTCCGGTTGCCGCCCAGTCTTTTTTCGGAAGTTTTTCGATATCCTTCATTTCGGGCAGTTCGACCGCTTCCATAATCTGACCGAGCATACCGTCGCCCAGAATCATGACGGGAATACGATATTCGTCGGCTTTGTCAAAAGCGTTGTACAAAATATCGACGCATTCCTGCACGCTGTTGGGACCGTAAACGAGCATATGATAATCGCCGTGTCCGCCGCCCTTCGTCGCCTGGAAGTAGTCGCTTTGTGCAGGCTGAATACCGCCGAGTCCGGGGCCGCCCCTGACCATATTGATGATTACGCACGGAAGTTCCGCGCCGGCGATATACGAAATGCCTTCCTGTTTCAACGAAATTCCGGGGCTTGACGAACTTGTCATTGCGCGAGTGCCGGCTGCCGCCGCGCCGTAAACCATATTGATTGCCGCGACTTCGCTTTCCGACTGCACGAACTGTCCGCCGACCTCAAAAAGACGCCAGCTCAGATATTCGGGAATTTCGTTTTGCGGGGTGATGGGATATCCCGCAAAGAATCGACAGCCGCCGCGTACTGCGGCTTCCGCGATTGCTTCGTTACCTTTCATAAGTTTTTTCATCTTTCCACCTCTATAACGACGTCGGGACAAGTGATTGCGCACGAAGAACAACCCGTGCATTTTTCCTTGTCGGTGACTTCGACGTAATAATAACCTTTGTTATTGCTATGCGCCGAGATGGCAAGAATTTTTTTGGGACAAGCAAGCGTGCACAATCCGCAACCCTTGCAAGCCTCCGTATTGATGATGATTTTTGCCATAATAAACCTCTGTTTAATATACAAACCGCCGACAATCGTCGGCGGTGTTTTTCTTTTTTGCTCGCGAAGGAACCGCCTTTTTATAAGGCATTCTCCCTCTTACCTTATGTAGTTATCAGTCACCGAGAAGCGCTGCGAGTTTTGCGATGATATCGTCATCGTCGTTCGCTGCTGCGGGGCGTGCCGCGGGACGTGCTGCGGGCGCGGGAGCGGGAGCCGCTTTCTTGGGAGCAGCGTGCGATACTTGCGTATAAAGCAAACCTTCTTCAAGGATGATGGTCTGGTTGCATTTCGCGCTGTTGTCGTCGGGCGTGATAACGCCTGCGTAAACTTCGATGCCGAGGTTGCGGAGATAGCTGATCAAAGGTTTAATGTTTCCTTTGCCGTACAGAAGGAAGATACCGTCGATTTTGCGGTTTTCCGCAATGCGGGTGGCGTCGATGACCTGACGAAGGTCAAGTTTACCTTTTCTCTTTCCTGCGAGAGAGGACAACGCGTCATAGTTATTGTCTGCGATGAAGTCTGCGTAGTCTTTGGTACGTTTTGCGCTGTATCCGTAGAATTTGCAACCTGCGACGTCGCCGTACTTGGATACTTCTTTCAATGCCTTTTCAAAGGAAGTGAACGGTACGCGGACACTTTCGATATCGGCTAAAACAACGATTTTCTTGGTATTCATAAATAACCCTCCATTTATTAACAATGTATATTATTTTTCAAGTTCTCTTTTATAAAAGAACAAATATTGCTGTGCATATCCCGACAGGTCGCCGAACTTATCCGTCAGAGCCTTTCTGATTTTTGCGGGATTGTCCTCGTGCCCGAAGTAGGAATTGTAAACCTTTTTTATCCAGGTATCGACGGGGAAAACGTCTTCTCGCCCGAAACCGAACAACAGTATGCAATCCGCAACTTTCGGCCCGACGCCTTTGAGCGTCATAAGTTCCTGCCTTGCCTTGTCGGTCGAAAGAGTTTGAAGACCGTCAAGGTCAAAACCGTCTTTCACCGCGCGCGCCGTTTCGACGATATAAGGGGCGCGATACCCGAGCCCTGCCTTGAAGTAATAATCGGCGTCTTTTTCGGACAACGCTTCTGCCGTCGGAAACGCGTTGAAACCGTCGCACTTGTCGCCGAGAGCCGTCGACAGCCTTTCGATAATCGATTTTATGCGGGGAATGTGGTTGTTTGCCGAAATTATGAAACTTATCAAGGTCTCAAACGGATCTTGTTGAAGAATTCTTATCCCCTGTCCGAAATCGATTGCCGCACGAAAAAGGCCTTTATCACCCAATTTCAACCTAATTATATCATAGTTTTTGCACAAATCAAAGTATTTTACAAAAAAATTTTCGTCCGTGCAGGCTATTTCTACGTTATTTTTTACGTTTTTTAACCGGGCGCGCTGATTTTTTGCGATTATTTCGTATCCGTCGTCGATTTTTTTATATCGGAACACCTGTCCGCATTCCAGAGTTTTCCGTATATCGAAGTCACGGGGATTTATTACGGTAATTTTACCTTTTTCGACAATATAATCCATAAGGATTATATTAAATCCGGAAAAATACCGCTGTCAAGCGTTTTTTTGCTTTATTTATCCATAAATATGCGCGCGCGTGAGAATTTTCGCACAAAAAAACCCTGCGAAATCTCGCAGGGTGCTTCGTTTTTCAACTTATTCCGCTTCGTAAACCGAAACTTGTTTATCGTTTTTGCCCTTTCTTTCAAAACGGACGATGCCGTCTTTCAATGCGTAAAGCGTATCGTCGCTGCCGATACCTACGTTGGTGCCGGGATGGATTTTCGTACCGCGTTGGCGCATAAGAATGTTGCCTGCAAGCACGAATTGTCCGTCGGAACGCTTGGGACCGAGGCGTTTTGCCGCGCTGTCACGTCCGTTGTGCGAACTACCCGAACCTTTTTTATGAGCAAATAATTGTATATTAATAAACATATTACTTTACCTCCAATTCAATGAAATCCGAAAAGCCTTCGTGCAAATCGAAGATTCCCAGATATAGTGTGTTCAGAATCATATCGGCGTCGCGGCGTCTTTCCTTTGAAAGCGGGGGGAGCGTGAATTTAAGATATCCGTCTTCTTCCCTGACTTCGTAATCGAGATCGATGCCGGCAACCTGCATAAGCCCCAAAGCCGCCGTCTGTACGATGGACGATAACGCGCTGCAAACGATATCTTCGCCTTCAACGCCGTATCCCGTATGCCCGTCGCATTCAACGCTTACGATACTGCCGTTATGTTTTTGAATCCTGACCTTTGTCATTACTTTTTAATGGACAAAATTTTGAGTGCGGTGTAGGGCTGACGATGTCCTTGACGTTTGCGCTCGTTCTTCTTGGCTTTGTATTTGTAAACGATAACCTTATCGGATTTGTCGCTGTACAAAACTTCCGCCTCGACTTTGGCCTTTTTGAGGTCGTCGCCGACAAGCACCTTACCGTCGTCCGCAAGCATAACTACGTCCAAAGTTACCTTGTCGCCTTTGTTGGCGTCGAGTTTTTCAACCTTAATAATCTGGTCCTTTTCAACTTTGAATTGTTTACCGCCGGTTGCGATAATAGCGTACATATTAAATACCTCCTCTCTCCAGTCTCGCTATCGGGGTGGCGCAAGCGCACTTTGTACCCTTTCTACGCGGCACGAAATGTAATATAACAAAAAAAATCGGCAATGTCAACCGATTTTATTATATAAATAATATATGCGCGCCCGAAAACCCGCATTTTTACGCATAATTTTCACGTCCAACCAAACACCGTTCCTTGATGTTTTGTCATCGCGCTTCGCGCGGAATTAAAATCACTCCAACAAAAAAGCACCCGTTTGGGTGCTGAATATAGTTCTCTTAAAACGGCGAAAATTTGATGCTATTAAGCCCCACAAGTACACAGTATCTTGTGGGGACCCCGTGTTTTTCTCGGCGGGTATCAAAATACCAACTTCCCTAAAACGGCGAGAATTAGCAAATATAATAAATTTCCCTTAAAAAGTCAGAATTTTGATGGATTTTTGACGTTTCTTTCGGGGTTCTGAAAATCCTAGTGTACTAACGCGTACACGGATTTTCAGGTTCTCGGAAAAACTCAAAAAGGCGCAAAATTATGACTTTTTAATAAAGGAGTTTGGCGTTTTCGGGTAAGCTCAGGACAGCTTCATTCGTCGGCGAAAGGCTGAACTTTTCGCGGTGTAAAAGCGCGTCGGGAATAATATAGATGCGCTTGCCCTTCCAAATCGTTTTGCACTCTCTTTCAAGGTAACGCAAAGCGAATATTTTGTTGTAAACGTCGGGGTTTGCGGTAACGATGACGGAACGCGGATCCTCGTCGCTCATCAGATTCATAAGGGCTTCGCGAATACGCATAATGACGTATTCTTCCGAGAAAACGAACCCGTCGCCCTGACAATACGGACATTCCGAAAGCAGCAGATCGTAAACGCTGCTTCTTGTTTTCTTCCGCGTGACTTCGACAAGTCCCAAAGTGGTCATTACAGGTTTACTTGTGCGGACGCGGTCTTTTTTGAGTTCCTTTTCAAAAGCGGCAAGCAGTTTTTTGCGGCTTTCTTCCAGCTCCATATCAATGAAGTCGACGATGACGATACCGCCGATATTGCGAAGGCGCAACTGTTTGGCGATTTCCTCCGCCGCCAGAAAGTTGGTGTTGAGAAATGTTTTTTCCAAATCGTTCTCGCCGACGTATTTTCCGGTATTGACGTCGATTGCGGTCAACGCTTCGGTGCGGTCGATGACGATATACGCGCCGTTTTTCAAAATTACTTTGCGTTTTATGAGTTTTGAAATCTGCGACTGCAAATTGTAATAAGTGAACAGGTTTTCGGTGCCCGTATAAAGTTCCACGATATCCCTGTCGCCGTAAATTTCGACAAGACTCTGGCGAAGGTCGCGGGCAACGATTTCGTTGTTGACTATAATGCGGTCGATGTCGGAGTCCAGAATATCGCGGATTGTGCGGAAGATAAGGTCGCCCTCTTCGTAAACGACGTCGCCGTCCTGCGCGGTTTTGTAACTCTGCACGATGCTTTTCCATTTCTGGACAAGGGAATTCATTTCCTTGACGATATCCGCGTCGTCGGCGTTCTGCGCGGCGGTGCGAATGATAAAGCCAACGCCCGCGGGGCAGTTTTCTTTGACAAGTTTCAAAAGCGCGTCTCTTCTCGCCTCGTCGGAAATTTTATGAGATATGCCGACGTAATCCATCTGCGGCATAATGACCACGAGCCTGCCCGGCAACGATATGTTTTGCGAAATCCTGACGCCTTTCGTGCCGAAATAATCCTTGACGACCTGACACATAATGCGGTCGCCCGGCGACACGTTGAGTTTTTGCGGCATAACGAGCGCGCCGTCGCCCAAAGTGGTCTTGTCGACAAGCGTTTCGCCCGCATAAAGGAAGGCGTTTTTTTCAAGCCCGATATTGACAAACGCCGCTTTCATTCCCTGCAAGGTATTGACGACTTTGCCCTTGTAAATGTTGCCGACGATTTTCGGTTTCGTTGCTTTTTCGACGTAATATTCCTTCAACTCGTTATTTTCGGTCATTGCGACGCAAACGCGCTTCGGGTGATAGTCGATGAAGAGTTTTTTCATAAAAATTCCTTATAAAACGTCGGATTTTTGAAAATTCCGCCGTGCAAACGGTGTTTTTCGCGTCCGACAAAATTATATTCAACCGAATTCGATTATTCGATTTTCATTCATTTATGCAACTAAATATTGTAATATGTATGATAAAAAATGTCAAGGGATATGGGATTTTAAGTCGTTGGCATATATCGTGAAAATCCGCCGTATAATAGCGTGAGGTGACAAATATGAAATACGAAGACATCGATAACGTGGAAAACCAGATTATCAACAACGATTACGTTTCGTACGACGTAAAACCCGCGCGCAAATCGCGGCAATTCTTTGAGAAAATCAAAAGCTCTTTCAATAAGGAAGGCACGGGCAGTCTGCTGATTCTGCCGCTTATGGCGCTTACCGCGATTTCACTCGGCTTTCTGATTGCACAAATCGCAAAATACGCAAGCATTGCCGCGCTTACTTCGATATTGACCTGAAAAAGTGAAAATCAAAATTCACCCGATGTCGATAATCGTTGCCGCCCTTCTCGTGTGGAAATTCGGCATCGGGGCGTTTTTATCGAGCGTTCTTGCGGTTACTCTGCACGAATGTTTCCATGCAATCGCCGCGAAAACAAGAGGTTATCCGTCCGAGCGGATAATTTTTTTGCCCTACGGCGCGACGCTTTACAACAATCACGATTTCGACAAAACATCGAACGTTATAATCGCGCTTGCGGGGCCGCTTCTGAACCTTTCGCTTGCGCTTTTTACCGTGGCGATATGGTGGATTTTTCCCGAAAGTTTTGCATATCTTCAAACGTTTTTTTACGCAAATCTCTGGACTGGTCTTTTCAATCTTTTGCCGGTAACTCCGCTGGACGGCGCAAGGGTTATCGAGGCGATTTCGGGATATAAACCGAGAGTGATAAAACTGCTCAGAATTTTTGGGATAATCCTGTCGCTCGCACTTCTTTTATTTTACCTGTTTTCGCTAAAAACCACGCCGAATTTCACCTTTCTTTTGATGGCGGCGTTTTTGATGATTTACAACATTTTTGAAAGCGACGCGGCAGACCTGATATACCTTAATAACGCTTCCCCGATTGTGAAAAACTATGACAAAGGCGTTATCGGTCAAACGCTGTATATCGACGAAAACGCAACTTTACAGCGCGTATTATGCCTGATAAAACCCGATTATCGTTATGTTTTTTACGTTATGAAAAACAACGAAGTCGTGTATAAACTCGGCGAAGACGATATGCAACGATTGATTCTGAACAATCCGCTTTTTAAAAAAATCGGCGAGGTTATTCCCCGAAACTTCCGAAATCCTTAACCCGTATTGCGGTTGCGTCGATAAGAATATCCAGCCCGTATTCCGACGGTTTCAGACACACTTTTATGCTTCCGGGATACAGCTCGAAATAAGTTTTCAGCATATCGTTTACGTCGCTTTTCAAAAGGTCGTTGAGCCTGTCGGGATGGGAAACTTTATCGCTTAAAATGACGTTTTTCAATCTTTCGCTTGCAAGTTTTGCAGTCTTTTTCACAGTCCGAAAAACCTCCTGATTCTTGTGCCGAGTCCTGCGCGCGAAACGCAGTCGTAAATGTTTTTCGTGCCGTTTATGACGTTCGACGCAAGCATCTTGAAAGCGCGCCCCGAAGTCGTGTCGAAAGGCACTTTTCCCGTCTGCGAATACATCGTGATGTAGTCGTCCTCGGGAATAACTCCGACAGGTTCGCATCTGACGGCGCGCACTATATCGCCCGCACTCATCATTTCGCCCTTCGATACCATATCGCCGCGCACGCGGTTCACGACAAGTCCGACGCTCATAAGACAGTACCCCGACAGTATCGACAACACTTTGTCGGCGTCGCGCACAGCCGAAATATGCGGCGTCGTTACGACGATTGCCTCGGTTGCCGCCGATACCGCGCGGTGAAATCCGTTGTCGATGCCCGCGGGACAATCGATTATCACGAAATCGAAGTTGAGCGCGAGCGCGTCCACGACGTTTCGGAAACTGCACGCCGTAATAAGCGGACTGTCCTGAATTTTCGCCGACGGCAAAACGTAAAGCGTGGGATTGTCGACGTCCTGAATCAACGCCTGTTTCAGTCTGCATTTCCCCGATATGACGTCAAGGACGTCGTAAACCACCTTGTTTTCGACCGCAAGCACGACGTCAAGGTTATTAAGTCCGATATCGGCGTCCACAAGCACGACTTTTTTGCCCGTTTCCGCAATCGCGATTCCGAGACTTGCCGTGAGCGTCGTTTTGCCGACGCCGCCTTTTCCCGATGTAACAACAATTTTTCTTCCCACAATTTACCTCCGCATATATGGTAAACCGTGAAATTCTGCAAAAAAAAGCGTTTCTCGTAAAAGAAACGCCGATTATGTCGATTTATGTCAAAACCACAGTCTTTTGTGTCAAAAGAACACTCAATGTGTTTTTTCGTGATTTTGCTTGTTTTTATATATTTTTATTGATTTTTCGGACGATTTCGATAAATATCCGTCAATCGACCTTCATATTAAGCATCTGACTTAACGCTTTGCCGTCTTCCAGAAGCACGCCTCCGCCGAGAGCCGCGGCATTGTCATAGTCTTTCAGCTGCGTTATCGGCAGGTAAAGCCTGACGCCCAGATATTCGATAAGCCCGGGAAGTTCCGACGTGCCGCCCGAAATGAAAATGCCTTTTTTGCCGATTTCACCAGCAAGTTCGGGCGGTGTCATATTCAGGACGTTTTCAACGACTTCGATAAGAGCGTCGATGGATTTTGAAATGGCGCGGCGCACGTCTTTTGCCGACGCTTCCATACTGCGGGGCGTCCCGTCCAGAACGTCGCGACCGCTGATTTCGGTTGCCGACAAATCGTTGTCGTACATACTGCCGACGTCGAGTTTCAACTTCTCCGCGGTATAATCGCCGATTTTCAAACCGTAATTTTCAACGAAATAATCAATGATTTTGGAATTGAGCATCGCGCCCGCGATATTCACGCTGCACGCCGCGGAAATTCCGTTTTTCGTGACGCTTGCGACTTCCGCAGTGCCGCCGCCGATATCCAGAAACAGTCCGCCGACGCTGTTGGTGTATGCAAGCAGCGCAAGCGGCGACTCAACAAGAACGACGTCTTTCACGCCGGCGTTTAGCATAACCGTTTCGACGTCGCGCCTTTCGACAACGGTAAGTCCCGACGAGATCATCACAACCGCGCGGATTTGCGGCTTGAAAATCTTTTCGGGCAAAAGTCTTTTGATAAATTCGCTCATCATAAGCGACGCGTCCTCGACGCTCACAACGACGCCTTCGCGCACGGGATAAATTTCACGCGCGTTTCCCATCGTCGTTCTGACGTAGTTTTTCGCGGCGTTTCCCGATTCCACGACTTCGCGTTTCTTCTTGTGCGTGCTGACGACGACGACCGACGCTTCTTTCAGAACGATGCCTTCGCCGCGCTTATAAATCGTAATGTAAGACGAGCCGAAATCAACGGCAAGTTCCATGAGTGCCATAAATACTCCTTAAAAATTCGTCGATACGCACGGCCGTTTCTTCGACGGGCAAGCCCATAATATTTGAGAAACTGCCGGAATAACCCGCCACGACGACGTCGTCCTGAATGCCGTACGAGCCGGCTTTGTCCAGGGGGCTACCCGTTGCGACGTATTCCTTAATCGTATCCGACGAAAGGTTTTTCATTTTAACTTTCGACACGACGTAAAAAGTCGTGATTTTGTCGTTGAATCTCAACGCGACGCCGGTATAAACGAAATGCGTGCGATTTGACAAGGTTTTCAGCATTTCCGTGGCGTCGTTCTCGTCCTTGGGTTTCAGAAAATATCTGCCGTCCATAAAAACGACGGTATCCGCGGCGACGACAAGCGCGTCCAAAGCGTCGGACGCCATTGCCTTTTCGCGCGCGTTATCGGTGACGAGTTTTGACGGAAAACGCCCGATTTTCTTTTCGGGCGCGTCGTTTACCGATATCGTAAATTCGGGAAAAATCTCCCTTAAAAGTTCCTTCCTTCGGGGCGAACCCGATGCAAGAACCACTTTTACGTCATTATAAGATTTCAAGGTTTTTACCGTATGCGCGCTTGAACTCGGACGATGCCGTGAGTGCTTCCTTGATTTCAAGCGAGCAGTCTCCTTCGGTTTCCGTTTTCATAATCACGCTGTCGCCGAGCACGTCGCAGTTGATGCCGGTGATAAGCCCGCTCTGGCTTCTGTCGAAACTTTCCGCAATACGCAGAATGACCGAAAGTTTTTTGATTGCCTCGACGTCTTCCTGAGAAAGCAGGACGCGGTATTTGCTCATATCAAGCTCGTTAAAGTCGCTCTTTTTGTGACCGCCCGCAACGAACGCCGCCACGACAAGATCCTTTTGCGAAATGCCGTAAAGGTTGCTGTTTAAGATGATATAACTGCTGTGGCGATGGTGATCATAGAACTTGATACGCATGCCGCTGTCGTGCAGAAGCGCGGCGACGCGCAACACCTTAACGTACGCTCTGGGCAGTTTATGCAGCACTTTTAACTGCTTAAACAGTTGTAACGACAGATTATACACGTGTTCCGCATGGGGAATGTTCGCGTCGAAATAGTGCATGAGCGTCTGAATGCTGTGTCCCAGAATATCCGACAACGGCTTCTCGTTGGTGCTGGGCACGGCATAGCGGAACATTGCGCCTTCGCGAAGTCCGCAACCGCTGACGATGATTTCGTTGAGACCGACGTAATCGATAACTTCCTTAACGACTGCAAGCGCGGTCGGGAAAATATCGGCGCGTCCCGACGACAACCCTTTGATTTTTTGGGTGCGGTCAAGGTCAAGCGTTTTGATGGTGTTGTAAATCTGATTGAATTCTTCCGTCGAAAGATGGTAATTGTGCATCATATCGAGCGGGTATTTTTTGATATTCCTGCTTATGCGACCGAGGTTTCTGAACGTGCCGCCGACGCCGACGAATTGCGTATCGGGATCGATTTCCTTGAACCATTCGATCCTGTCAAGATGTTCTTTGATGAAATCCTGAACTTTTTTCGCCTTTTCTTCGGGCGGGCAATTATCGTTTTTGAAAAGGTCGGTAAGCGTTACCGAGCCGAAAGGCAGCGTTTCGCTGGCAAGGATATTCTTGCGGCTGTAATAAATAAACTGCGTGCTGCCGCCGCCGATGTCCATAATAAGCCCTTTGGGCACTTCCAGACTGTTGATGACGCCCTGATAAACAAGGTTTGCCTGTTCGTCCTTTGTCAGAACCTGAATCTTGATACCGCACGAAACCGCGACTTCGTCAAGAAAACTTTTCTGGTTTTTGGCGCGGCGTACGGCGGAAGTTGCGTAAGCGTAAATCTTTTCAACGCCGTTCGCGTCGCAAAGACGGCGGAACATTTTCAGCGTTTTTATCGTTTGCGCGATGCGTTGCGGCTTCAAAAAGCCGTCCCAGTCCATATCCTGCCCAAGGCGTACGGATTCCTTCAATTCGTCGAAAACGACAAAATATCCGCCTTCGAGAATGTTGACGAGTACGAGACGCGCGGAATTTGAACCTAAATCGATAATTGCAATCTTTTCCATAAAAAAATCCTTAAAACTTGTATATTGTTGTTTATTATTGAACCTAAAACTAATGGAATTATAACATATAAAAAAACGTTTGTATAGGGGGTATTTTCAAATTTTTGCACTTTTTGACAATTTTTTCGGGCGATTTTCGACGATTTTTCGAAATAACGCGCAAAAAAATCCCCGCTATTCACAGGGACGTTTTTGAAGAATGCGATTTTGTTATTTCATACTATCCGTCGAGACTATGCAACGTTGCGGACATTTCGCGGCGCATTTGCCACAGTTTATGCATTTCGTGTAATCGATTGTGGCAAGGTTGTCGACGATGGTTATCGCGCCGACCTCGCACTGCTTCACGCAGATACCGCACGCGATACAGCCTTTCGTGCAAAGTTCGCGCACTTCCTTACCTTTCTGGTGATTGCTGCACGCAACGTAATAAGTCGCGCTTGCGGGGATCCTTTTTATTATCTTTTTCGGACACACCGAAATGCACCTGCCGCAGGAAATGCACTTGCTTAATGACACTTCGGAATATCCTTTTTGTTTTACGGTAACGGCGTGATGCTGGCACGCATCCACGCAGGAGCCCGTTCCCAGACAGCCCCAGGCGCACTGTTTGCGACCGCCTGCAAGAAGTTCCATACTTCTGCAATCGCCGTATCCGACGTAATCGTATTTGTCTTTCGCGTCCTGACCGCCGTGGCAGCAAACGACGACTTTCGTCGCTTCGCCGGTGTCGGTGAGTCCCAGAATTTCCGCGATTTCTTCTTTCTTTTCTTTTGAGGTTGCGTTGCAGGAGGAAAGTTCCGCCTTTCCTTCGACAAGAGCGGTTGCAAAACCGTCGCAACCGGCGTATCCGCACGCGCCGCAGTTTGCGCCCGACAGACAATCCCTGACCTGGTCAATGCGTTCGTCGCGGCTTACCGCAAGTTTCTTTCCGAGATACGCAAGCGCAATCGCGAACAGCATTGCAAGGACAAGAAGGATTAAAGCGGGGATAAATACTTGAAGCGCTTTCGACGCCGCTAATAAATTAATCATATTTCCGCCCTCCTTAAATCATACCGCCGAACGCCGTGAACGCCATACTCATAATGGACGCCGCGACAAGCGTAATGGGGAAACCCTGAAAACTTTCGGGGATATCGCTGTGACGCAATTTCTCGCGTATGCCCGCCATAAGTACGATTGCGAGCGTGAAACCGACGCCGCTGAAAACGCCGTTCAGAAACGCTTGAATAAGGTTGTATCCGTACGACGGCGTAACGTTGACGATTGCAACGCCCAGAACGGCGCAGTTCGTCGTGATAAGCGGCAGATATACGCCCAGCGCGTTATACAAGCCCGGGCTGAAACGCTTGATTACGATTTCGACAAGCTGCACGAGCGCGGCGATGACGAGAATGAACGCAATCGTCTGAATGTATTCGACGTTCCACTTAATAAGAAGAAGGTTGACCGCGTAAGTAATAATCGACGCGACGCCCATAACGAAGATAACCGCAACGCCCATACCGAGCGCGCTGTCGGTCTTTTTGGACACGCCGAGGAAAGGACAGATTCCCAAAAATTGCGCGAGGATAAAGTTGTTTACGAATATCGCGCCGATAATAAGGTATAAGTACGACATTTATTTACCCTCCTTTATGATAATGGGTTTCAGTTCTTCAATGCGGATTTCTTCGCGAAGAGCCTTATCGCGTTTTCTGTTGCTGATGTAGTTTACGGCAGCCATCATAAGTCCGTACACCAAAAATCCGCCGGGAGCCATCGCAATTACCGACATCGAATATTCGGGAAGACTTCCGATTGCGATACCGAAGAAAGTACCTGCGCCGATGACTTCTCTGATGCAGCCCATAACGGTGAGCGAACACATAAATCCAAGCCCCATTCCAAGCCCGTCAAGCGCGCTGTCGCCGACGGAGTTGCAGGACGCAAACGATTCCGCTCTTGCCAGAATGATGCAGTTAACGACGATTAACGGCAGATAAAGTCCCAATATTTCATAAACGTCGGGTAAAGCGTATTCCATCGCCATATCAAGGACGGTGACGAAAGTCGCGATAATCAGGACGTACGCCGGGATACGGACTTTGTCGGGAATGATGTTTCTGAGAAGCGAAATCATCACGTTGCTGCACACAAGGACGAAGGTCGTCGCAAGCCCCATATATATGCCGTTCATCGCCGCGGTCGTCAGCGCAAGCGTCGGGCAAGTGCCAAGAACCAGACGGAACGTGGGGTTATTGCGGACAATGCCGTTCGTCACGATTTTCCATTTACTGTTGGGGTTTTTTCCTGCTCTCATTATTTGTTACCCCCTTTGATTGCTTTGTGGTATTTTGCGACAATATCGACGCTCGACGCAACCGCGTTGGACGTTTTCGTTGCCGACGACACGGCGGACACTTCCTTGCCGACTGTCGTTTTTTGTTTGTTTGTTCTGAACCCGTCGATTGTCGTCAGGTCGACGTTGTAAAACTGATTAAGGAAACTTTCCTTGCTTTCGACGCCCATGGTTTCGGACGAGGACGTTTTCATAATCTTTATGATTTTATCGTTTTCGACGACGATCATAAGTTCAAGCCCCGACTTGTATCCTTTTGCGGAAGTCGTGTAAATATAAACGTCTTTCCCTTCTGCCGCGCTCTTGTAAGCCGCCGTAAGCGTCGTTGAAGAATCGCTTGGCGAAACGTTGTAATCCGAAAGGTTTTCAACCTTTGTCCAGCCGGCGTCGCTTGCGTAAGCCTTGCTAAGGTTTTTCGCAAGTTTTTCTTCGGGCGACTGATAGGTAAGTTGGTTTACTCCCCCGAGAAGAAGCCCGGCGATAAGCGCGATCAACGACAATACTATCACGCAAGCGGGCATCGGGTGGTCTTTCAGCCACACGACGAGTTTATTGGGTTTTCTTTCTTTCCTTGCCATTATGCCTGCGCCTCCTTTTCGGATTTTTTGCCCTTTTTCGGTTTAACGGGTTTGACGTAACCGAAAGGACGGGGACGAATGTATTTGTCAAGAAGCGGCGTAACGACGTTCATAAGCAGTATTGCAAACGAAACGCCTTCGGGCATACTGCCGTACTTTCTGAAAATCGCCGTGAGCAGCCCGCAACCGAACGCATAAATGCACGTGCCGATAACGGTATCGGGCGACGTGGAGTAATCCGTTGCCATAAATATCGCGCCGAGAAGCAGTCCGCCCGACAAAATGCCGCAGCCCGCAACGTTCGCGTCCTTGTAAATCGCAAGCGTGACAAGGAAATACGTGAGTATGAAGATAAGCGGAATTTTAACGTCGATGACCTTTCTTATCGCAAGGTATACGCCGCCGATGATAAGCGCAAGCGCGCACGTTTCGCCGGCAGAGCCGCCCGTTCTTCCAAGGAACAAGTCGAGCGCGGACGCGTTCACCGCGCCTTCTTTAAGCCCGACGAGCGGAGTTGCCGAAGTCAGAGCGTTGACCGTGTCGTGGTTGAAATATTTGATAAGTTCCGCGCCGCCGTTCGACAAATCGATGGGAGCGACGAAAGTCGTCATCGCCGTCGTCCAGGCAAGCATAACGAAAATACGAGCCGTGATTGCGGGGTTTGCAAAGTTTTTGCCAAGACCGCCGAAAAGCATCTTCACGACAAGCGTCGCGAAAATTCCGCCGATAATCGGCACGTAAACCGGAACGGTCGGCGTGAGATTGAGCCCCAGAAGTATGCCCGTTACGACCGCCGACAAATCGTTGACGGTGTGCGGTTTTTTCCTGATAAGGTTGTAAATATATTCCCCGAAAACCGCGCTCGCGACGCAAACCGCCGTCATGAGCAAAGTATACAGTCCGTACAGCAAAAACGACGCTATTACCGCGGGCATAAGCGCGACTATTACGTCAAACATAACGCCCCTTGTCGTTCTGCCGTTCGTGATGTGCGGAGAAGTCGAAACTATGTATTTATAACTGCTGTCGTTCATATTAAATCTTCTTCTCCTTTATGGTTTTCTTGCCAAGACGGATTGCCTGAGTGAGCGGGCGTTTCGCAGGACAGTTATAAGCGCAGCAACCGCATTCGATGCAGTTAAGAACGCCGTATTTTTTCGCGTCTTCCCAGTCGCCCGAAAGAACCGCCGCCTCGATTTTCATCGGCATAAGGTGCATCGGACAGACTTTTGCACAGCCGGCGCAGTTGATGCACTGCGTACGGGGCTTGTTTTCAACGTCCTGTTCCGTCAGAAACAGCAGACTCGAACTGCCTTTTGTCGTGCAGACTCGCATCGACGGCTGAGCGAATCCCATCATCGGGCCGCCGGATATGATTTTTACGTTCTTTTCGGGCAACGACACGTCTTTGTCAAGGGTGTCGTATATGAACTGATAAGACGTACCCGTCCTTACCCAGAAGTTGCCGGGATTCTGCACGCCGCTTCCCGATACCGTCATTGCCCTTTTGTAGGAAGGCTCACCGTTATAAACGGCGCGCGCCACCGAATAAGCCGTATGAACGTTCGATACGACGACTCCGACGTCCGCGGGAAGTCCGCCGCAGGGAACTTTTCTTCTCGTCACGGCGTAAATCAGCTGTTTTTCCGCGCCCTGCGGGTATTTCACCTTGCACGGCGCAACGGCGATGTCGGTATTCACGCAGTCGGCGATAAGTTTTTTGATCGCTTCCGGCTTGTTCTTTTCGATACCGATAAAGACGTGTTCCGCGCCGAGGGCCTTTTTCAGCAACAAAACGCCTGCGATGAATTCATCCGTCTTTTCAAGAAGAAGACGATAATCGCAGGTGATGTAAGGCTCGCACTCGGCGGCGTTTATGATAAGTGTGTCGACGTGGGTTTTCGGCGAAAGTTTGACGTGAGTCGGGAAAGTCGCGCCGCCCATACCGACGATACCGGCTTCCTGAATCCTATGCACGATTTCTTCGGGCGAAGGGTCGTTCAGAGCGGGAAGCGTAACTTTGTCGTATTTTTCGTCGTTTGCGATGACGACGTGATTGCACGTTCCGCCGGGAGCGGTCGGCAAAGTCATAAATCCCGTAACCGTGCCCGAAACGGACGAAAACACGTTTGCGGAAACAAAACCCGTCGATTTTCCGATAAGTTGTCCTTCTTTGACGTAATCGCCGACGTTGACGACGGGTTCGGCAGGCGCACCGATGTGTTGCGACAAAGGTATGCAGACTGAAACGGGCGTCGGAAAATCCGAAAGCGCGACGTTTTCCGTCAACTTCTTTTTGCCGTCCGGGTGAACGCCTCTTTTAAAAGTGAAAATCAAAAATTATGTCCCTCCTTATTTCACGATAATTTTATGATAACACTTATTATAAATATTTGTAAAATAAAAAATTAAAACTGATAGAAAGTTAATTTTTTAACGTTTTTTTGGTAAAAACCACGGCGTTTCCCGCGATTTTTTCAAACATTTTCATATTTTTTCTATTTCTCACGAATTTTTTTGACGAAACAACTTATGAAATACGTGCCGCCGAGAAGTATCAGAAAGTATCCGAACGCTTTTTTCAGAACTTCGGCGGATATTTTCGTTGCGAAAACGCTGCCCAAAATCGCAAACGCCAGCGCAGGCAGAATAACGAAAAAGATACGCTTCTTTACGACGTATCCGTTTTTTGCGTGGACGATAAGAGCAAACGCGCTCATCGGGATGAACGTCAATAAATTCAGAAGTTGCGCAGTCTGTTGCGGCACGTCGAGTCCAAGAGTCAGAAGCGGAATAAGCAGCGTTCCGCCACCCATACCCATTCCGCCAAGCAATCCGCCGATTATTCCGAAAACGATAAATAAAACTTCCATTTCACAACTTAAACACCGTTTTATGTCACAAAACCATTTTTATTCCCGCCGCAATCATCACGCCGTAAAACAAAAACGAAACAAACTTGTTCGACAATTTATTGAGGAGCATCGCGCCCGCAAGACCGCCGATAACAACGCCTATGGCAGTCCCCGCAAAACCGTCCCCCGTGGATACTCCGCGCAAAAGATAAGTTACCGCGCCGACGACGGTAACGGGCAGAATCACCGCGATTGCGGTTGCGTGCGCCTGCTTTTCGGTAAGTTTCATAATAAGCGTCAGCGCAGGCACGACAAGCATTCCGCCCCCGCCGCCGAAAAACCCCGACAGTATCCCCGTAACCGCGCCGGAAAGTATCAACGCCGCCGTCCTTAAAACTTCTTTTTTCTTTTCGACCCGCGCGTATTTTTGCATAACCGTAGTATCTTGATTTTTCAAAAAATAATACGGCGCCGTCTTTTAGTTTTGTTTTAACCCGGCGTGTTATCATCACGACGTCAAAATAACAGTGCAAAATAATCATTTTTATTTGCCAAAAATATTGATATGTATTATAATGCAATATGTATATTTTATTTTTAACGCACGCAACGTGCGCATAGTACACACTATACAGGAGTCGAAATGAACAAACTCAATCTTAAAAAATTGCTCACACTTCTCGTATGTCTGACGCTTATCGTGTCCGTCGTTCTTCTTGCGGCATGCAACAAAAAGACCGATGACAACAAGACAACCGACAATACGAGCGCTTCTCCGTCATTCACAAACGGCAATTTCAGGTCTTACACGACGTCGGACAAAGGATATCCTTACGCCCCGTCGAGTTTCACCGGTTCGCCGACGTCTGATACCGAAGGCAGCACCCTTCCCAAGCTCGAAACCGTAAAACGCGGCGTTATCAACCTTGCGGATTATCAAAATCTCGGCGCATGGTGCACGTTCTCGAAGTTCGACGCGAAACGCCTGACGGGCGAAGAAGACGCGAAAAATTATAATAAGGACGACAACGTTCTTATGATAAACAACACGGAAGCCCGTTACTATATGTACAGATCTTCGGAATTCAGCGCGGCGGCAAACACGAAATACCTTTTGCAGGTCGACGTGAGAACCGCAAACCTTGACGGCGGCGAGAAAAAAGGCGCGACGATCAAAATCGCAAAAAGTTATTCTTCGGGCTCGTCGATTCCCGCAACCGAAGGCTATGCAAGTTTCGACGCGGTCACCGTCGGCGAATGGACGACTTATTCCTTCATTATCGACGGAAAATACAACGGCAGCACTTCGCTTGAACTGCAACTGATGCTCGGAAACAACAACCTGCGCGACGAATACAAAACAAGCGGTTACGCTTTCTTTGACAATATCCGTCTGACCACTGTCAAAGACGATACCGTCCTGCCCACCGAAAACGTAAAAACGATTACCCTTTCCGTTCCCAACGGCAGTTTCGATTACAAAACCACGTCGGATTATCCTTATCTTTACAACAGAGTTACGACAACCGACACCAACAGCAACTACGGTCTTGTGAACGAAGTCGACGCAAAAGACGGCAAAATCACCCTTGTGAACGAATACAAAGTAGCCGCAGACGCAGTCAAAGGTCACGGCAGCGTTTTCGCAATTTATAACGTCGCCGACGCGAGAATGGGCTTTTACACCACGAATCCCCTTTACTTCAAGCGCGGCGGATATTACAAAGTAACCGTTTCTCTGAACACGAAATACGTCGAAAACGGCAAAGCGTACCTTGCCCTTGGTAAGAGCAAAGATTTGTCCGACAACACCGTTATCGAAATCGCACAAAAAGACAGCGAAAACAACGGCTGGAACGAATATACCTTCTACGTTTACGCAAACGAGAATACCGCGGACGAACTGTACTTCCACTTCGGTCTCGGTAAAGACAGCGACAACAAAGCAAAAGGTTATATCCTTGTCGACGACCTTAAAATCGAAGAAACCGACGACACCACGCAAACCGGCGACTACGTCACCGACAACCGTTTCAAACCGGCAGACAATAAACTCACCGACGCTTTCGTCAACAAGAGCGGCACCGACATCAACGGCGTTCCCGTGACCATCACCGGCGACGGCGAAGAATTCTCGGCAGACGACAAAACGCCTTACGTTTCGTCAATCTTCTCGGCAAGAAACAGAAAATTCACGTCGGCGAAAGCAACCCTTGCGAAATTCCAGACCAAGGCAACACTTCAAAAAGACACATATTACCGTTTCAGCGTATGGGTAAGGACTGTTGACGTTCCTTCGACTTCGGGCGTTGTCCTGACCGTATACGACGGCGATAAAGACTTAAACTCTGCCGCAAAAGCAATCGCGACGTTTGCCGCGGTTACCACCGACAAAGACCTTGCGGACAGCTCGTCGAGCCTTAACGGCTATCGCGAACTCGTTTGCTACTTCCACACCGCGTCGCTCCAAAATCAGGACGTAACGTTTGAAATCTCTTTGGGCAGCGGCGGCGCGTTCACAAGCTCCACCCTGTTCAGCGGCACGGCATATATCGCAAACGCGTCTCTTGTCGAAACGGATTATACAAAATACAACGGCGCGTCGGCCTCCGGCACGTACGAAAAGAAATACGACTGGTATGAAACGCTTTCAAGCGAAACGTTCACCAACGGTCAGTTCCAGAAATACAACTACTCCGATACGAAGTTCTTCAAGGACGGCGGCCTGAACGAAAAAGGCGAATTCCAAAGCACTTCTTTCGGCGTACCTTCCGGCTGGACGCTTAAAGGCGAAAAAGACAAGGCTGTTGCGGGCATCGTCGACGTAAATCGCGAAAACCTGCTTAATAACCTTGCAACGAAACTCGGCATTACCGCGGAAGTTCTCAAAGCCGTACCCGTCAAATGCGACGCGGACGACGTTGAAACATTCGGCATTTATGCGGGCGGCGACTCTTACCTGCTCATCAATTCCGCGGACGTTGAAGGTCTTGCGAAAGAATCCGTGCGCGTAGGTTACGTGTCCAACAGTTTCACGCTCAACGCGAACTCTTATTACAAGATCAGCGTTATGGTCAAGGTCATGGGCGACAGCAAAGCAAGCGTTTACCTTATGACCGACAACAACATCGCAGAAACCAACGTCGACAGTAAGTTTGAAAACATCGGAGCGTCCACGGGCGTTATGACCGGCGGTTGGAAACGCTACACCTTCTACGTCAAGACGGGATTCTCGTCAATCAGCGCAACCTTAGGCTTGTACCTCGGCGGTCAAGACAAAGACGTTGCCCTCACCGACGCAAATATGGTGCTTGCGGACGGTCTTAACGGCAAGTATGTAAAAAAAGCTGCCAACGAATACGAAGTTTACAATAAGAACACCCATAAAGACGCCACCGAAACTTATAATTACAAAGACAGCGCGAAAGGCGGCACGGTACTCTTCGACTACGTCATCAAGGAAGACATTTCCGAAAGCGTTTACAATGCAAAAACCGCAAGCGCAACGGCGTCTGCCGCCGACGAGTACGAAGAAACCAAACGCGTCGAAATGAACCTTGACAGCTTCGGTCTTGCAACCACCCCCGACGAGAACAAACCCACTTCCCCGAAAGGCTGGACAAAGACGTCCCTGACCAAGGATACCGATACCGAACAACTTCAAAGCGGCGTCATTTACAGCACCGAATACAAGGCGCACAGCGGCGAATCCTGCCTGATTATCCCTTACCTTAACACGGCGGGCGCGAGCTATTACGCAAGCGATGCAAAGACGCTCACGAAAGACGGATTCTATAAGATTTCCGTCTGGGCAAAATTGTCCGAAGGTCACACCGGCAAAGCGTATATCACGCTTGTCGCGACAAACTACGGCGAAAACAGCAAGTACGTTGACTACGCTTCGCAGACAATCGAGGTCAACAGCACCGACTGGAAAGAGTACGTGTTCTTCATCAAAGCGCCCTCGTCCGACACGAAAATCGACAAGTACGGCGAAAATGCGAAAGACCTTTCTCTCAAAATCCGTCTGGGCTTTGGCGAATCTGCCGATAATAAAGCAAGCGGATACGTTCTGTTCGACGACGTCCTTATCGAAAAACTCGATGTGAAAGCGGACGAATTCGACAAACACGTTAACGACTTCAAGACGGCACACGCAGACCTTACGGTCAACACCGTCAAGTACAGCGCAATCGACAAAGAAGAAGAAACCACTCCCGATAAAGAGCCCGATAAGGAAAACAACAAAGACAGCGGCAAGAACTTCAACTGGGTTATCTTCACTTCGGTAGCGTTCGGCGCAATCGTCGTCATCGCAGTTGCGGCATTCTTCATCAAAAAGTACCTGCCCAAACACAAGGAAGGTAAACAACAAGTCGATAAGAAAAAGACTTCCAAGAAGAAGGAAGACGATTACAAGAACCTTAACGACTAATTGAACTTAACGAAAAACCTCGGTTTCCGCCGAGGTTTTTTTGCGCCGTTTTTCCATATAAAAAACGCACCGCCTGTGCGATGCGCTTGTGTTTTTTCGTTAAAACGGTTTCGGGTTTTTGTTTTTATAAGTACAAAACGAAAACTCGTATTGTCCGTTGTTTATGAGTTCCGATTCTTTTTCAAGCGACCAGCCGGAAAGGTCGTCAAGGTTTTCAAAAAAGACCTGCGCCTGCCCGTCCGCCCTGACCTTCGTGATGTACGCCGTATCGCAATAAGGCAACATGGTTTTGTAAAACATTGCCCCGCCGATAATGAACACGTCGTCGGTGTCGTAGGCGGAAAGGGCTTTTGAAAGTTCGTCAAGGTTTCTCACGATGACGACGTCGTCGCGCTCGTCCGCGTCCGGCCAAAGCACGATATTGACGCGGTTTTTCAGGGGTTTGCCGCCCGGGAAACTTTTTAACGTGTTGCTGCCCATCACGACGACTTTATTAAGAGTCGTTTCGCGGAAAAACCTCATATCTTCGGGGATTGCAAACAACAACCCGTTGTTTTTGCCGATGCCCCATTTTTCATCGACTGCGACTATCGTTTTCATCAGATTGCCACCTCGATTTTTTTGTCAAGGTCGTTAAATTTGTAGCCTTCCAGCCTGAAATCGTCGACGGTGAAATCGTAAAAGTTTTTGACGTCGGGATTTATCCGGAACTTCGGCGCGGGATACTGCGGCTTTTCAATGACTTCCTTGATAATCGGCACGTGACGGTCGTAAATATGAGCGTCGGCGATGACGTGCACGAGTTCGCCCGCTTTCAGCCCCGAAACCTGTGCAAACATATGCAAAAGCACGGCGTATTGCACGACGTTCCAGTTGTTTGCGGTGAGTGTGTCCTGACTTCTTTGGTTCAGAATACCGTTTAAGGTGTCGCCCGAAACGTTGAAAGTCATACTGTATGCACAAGGATACAAATTCATTTCGTGCAGGTCGTCGAAGTTATAGATATTCGTCATAATGCGGCGGCTTTGCGGATTGTTTTTCAAATCGAAAAGCACGCGGTCGACCTGATCGAACTCGCCTTCCTTATAAATTGATTTTTTCGCAAGCTGATATCCGTACGCTTTCCCGATACTGCCGTTTTCGTCCGCCCAACTGTCCCAGATTCTGCTTTTCAAATCGTGGACGTTGTTGGATTTTTTTTGCCATATCCACAAAATTTCGTCGATTGCGGACTTAAAAAACGTCCGCCTTACGGTGATTATCGGAAATTCCTTTTGCAAGTCGTAGCGATTTACGACGCAAAATTTCTTGACGGTGTGCGCGGGCGTGCCGTCTTCCCAATGCGGGCGGACTTCCTTGTCGGTATCCCACACGCCGTTTTCAAGAATATCTTTGACGTTTTCAACGAATACTTTGTCTGCGTAACTCATATACAACCTCTTGTTTTTCCATATAATATTATCATAACGCGGCGCGAAAGGCAAGAAATTGCCCGCCGATTATGCCATACAATATAAATACAGTATAATAAAAATATATTGTATATCAAAAAATATTTGACACGCGTTTGTTGCGCTTGTTATTATGATTTTACGGGCAACCGATTTTCAGGGTAAGGAGAAATTATGAAAAATCTTTCGTCAAACGACAAAAAATGCGTTTACGGTATTATTTTATCGTGCGTCATTATGGTGTTCGGCATACTGTTCCTTGTCAACGCGATGGGCGTTGCAAACTTTTACAAAAGTTATGCCGCAATTAAAAACCCCCTTGCAAAATATCTTGTCGTCATTTTAGTAATGGCAACGGGCATTATGCTGTTTTCAAACGTCGCGCTGCGCTTTGAAGACGATAAACTGAGAAAACGTCTGACGATTTTCATCACGGCGTTTGCGTTCATTCTGACAATTCCTTTGACTTACGTACTCATCGCAATGCTTCCCTTCCACGCAAAGTACAATATGGCGGACGTCGAAAACGCAATCGACGCGGCGCGCCTTGCTCATCCCGAGTACACGACCGCGCAGGTCAACGAAGCCGCAGGAAAAGCGTTGGGACTTTCGGGTTTCGGCAACATTATGGGCGTACATACCATTTACGAAGGCTTTGAAATGTGGTTCAAGGACGGCGCGTTTATTTGGGTAGTATTCGTGTTTATGGCAATCCTTGGCGTCGTGTTCCTGATTGAGCCGCTTGCCGCAGGCATCTGCGTCGTGAAAGGCAAAATCCTTTTATTGTTCACAAAGGACGAAAACGGAAAATTCCACCTTTTCCGCACCCAGGAACTTCCCGTCCTTAAAAAACGTCGCGAAAACGAAATTTACGAACGCGCGGCATAAAATTTAATCAACCAACAAACGAAAAGCCTTGCAAGAACGCAAGGCTTTTATTTTTTGTTCGTATTTTGTTTTTCTTATTCCGAGAAAAGATTTCTGGCGGTGAGCACGCCCATAAGCGACGCCTGCATAAGTCCGCGCGTCCAGCCCGAGCCGTCGCCGAGAGTATAAAGGTTTCTGACGCTCGTTTCAAAACGCTCGTCAATTTCCACCTTATTGCTGTAAAACTTGATTTCGGGGCTGTATAACAGGGTTTCCTTGCCCGCAAAGCCCGGCACGACTTTATCGACCGCTTTTATGAAGTTGATGATATTCGACATCGGACGATAAGGCATTGCCGCCGTGATATCGCCTGCAACCGCGTCGGGAAGCGTGGGACGCACGTTGCTTCTTGCAAGTTCTTTTTCCCAGGTGCGTTTGCCGTCAAGGATATCGCCGAAGCGTTGCACGAGGATTTGTCCGTTGCCAAGCATATTCGTGAGTTCCCCGACCTTTCTTGCGTATTCGATCGGCTGATCGAAAGGTACGCGGAAGTGGTGCGACGACAAAATCGCGACGTTGGTGTTTTTGGATTTTTTATCTTTGAAACTGTGTCCGTTTACGACGGCAAGCCCGCCTTCGTAATTTTCCTGCGAGACGAATCCGCCGGGGTTCTGGCAGAACGTGCGGACTTTATCGTTGTACGGCGGGACGTAACCGATAAGTTTGCTTTCGTACAACACGTCGTTGACTTCTTCCATAACTTCGTTGCGGCACTCAACCCTGACGCCGATATCGACGACGCCCGCACGGCGTTTTATGCCGTACTTTCTGCACAGATCGTCAAGCCAGTCCGCGCCGACGCGACCGACAGCCACAATCACTCTTTCCGCCTTTATGACGAATTCCTGCTTTGTAACGCTGTTGATGAAATGCGCGCCTTCGCACACTCCGTCGTTTATGATAAGGTCGCCCGCCGACGTGTCGAAAAGAATGTTCACGCCGTTGTCGATAAGGAATTTTTCAATGCGGGAATACACCTCGTGTGCCTTTTCCGTTCCGAGATGGCGAATGGGACAATCGACGAGTTTCAGTCCTGCTGCGATTGCGCGACGACGAATTTCTTTGACCTTGACGTCTTCGCTGTTTGCGCCCTCGATTTTCTTATCCGCGCCGAAATCGAGATAAATCCCGTCGGTGTAGTCGATAAGTTCCTGCACGGTGTCGTAACCGATAAGCTCGGGAAGGTCGCCGCCGACTTCCGGCGACAGCGAAAGTTTCCCGTCGGAAAACGCGCCCGCGCCCGAAAAGCCCGTGGTGATGTTGCAGTAAGGTTTGCAATTTACGCACTTGCCCGTTTTGTTTTTCGGGCAGTATCGTCTGTCGATGTTTCGTCCCTGTTCGACGATAGTGATGGTTTTGTTGCTGTTCTTACGAATAAGTTCCAGCGCCGTGAAAATACCCGACGGTCCCGCACCTATAATCAGGACGTCGCTTTTGATTTCAGACATATTATATCTCCAAAAATGTTATTTGTTGTTTGTATAGATTTCAACGGGCACGTTGCTTCCGTTGTCTTTGACCGCGCGACGGAAAAGTCTGAGCGGATTGAGATAAGGTCGCGTCGCGTGTTCGCGCGTGGTGCACACGATAATCTTATCGGGGTGGAATTTAAGCGCCATCGGCACGGCATATTTCGCGTTTTCTTTGGTCGACATAGATTTCCCTTCCAGCAAGATTACGCTTTCGTCGATATTGCCGCGGCGTTTCAGTTCTTTGAGCATGGCGTCGGCTTCGGTGACGTCCACGTTGGGATTGGCGCGTCCGCCCGACAGAATAATTTCTTCGGGCGAATACTCCTTATAAAGTTTTTCGGCAAGGTCCAGACGCTTTCTTGCAAGCGCGGATAACGTGCCGTTATCGTTCATTCTGTTTCCGAGAATAACCGCAACTATCATTGACTATTTTTCAACCTCGTCCGGGGCTTCCGATATTTTGTCCGCCGCCGCTTCCTGTTCAAAAATTTCATCCGGTGTTTCCGCATCGGAAGATGCTAAATCGTTTTCGAGTTCGTTTACGTCCGCGCCGTCAAGCACGACTTCCGCGCTGCCTTCCGCCGCAAGTTTGCGCTTTGCGATTTCGGCGCAGATTTCGTCGTAACGTTCCTCGCTGATGTTGTACTTCTTAAAGTATATCGCAAAACTTCCAAGGAGAATCACAAGGGGCAGCAACGTCATGAACGCAAACATTGTCTGATATTGCCATTTTGCGACCTTCGTGTCTTCGTTTGTGTGAATAATGTTTTCGATTTTCGCGACGTTTTCGGTTTCGATGGACTTTTTCTTTGCCTCGATAAGTTTCGTCTGCTCTTCCTTTGAAAGTGAGTCGAAATTCGGGGTTTCGTCTTTCACGAGTTGTTCCACCTGAACCGCAAGTTGTCCCGCCTCATAGTCGGCGTTGGAAATCGCCTTGTTGGTGGGGTTAAGACCAAGCGCGAGAACGACAAGCGTCGTAATGCCGACGACCGCCGCGCTGCCGAGTTTCGCAGTGAAAGGACGGCACGCAAATATAACGCCTTCGTCGCGCATTCCCGTCGTATATTCGTTGTATTCGACCGTGTTCGCGACCGAAATCGTAAGCACCTGATAAAACAGCGTCTGTCCGAAGAACGCGCACGCTCCCGTAAGTCCCGTGAATATGAACGTAACGGGAATCAATACTTCGCCGATTTTGAAACCGACTTTGTCCGCGTCGGGGTTTATGCCCGTCGTAAGACTTATGACGAACATCAAAAGATATCCGACGATAATCATAATCATCGACAACTTTGAAATCCAGCGTCTGGAATGTTTTTTGCACATCATCGGGAAAAACACGATGACAAGCGTCGATACGCCGGAAATAACCGTGAACAGCGTGACGAGAAGCCCCTGATATGCAAAGCGATAATAAATCCAGTAACTCGCAAGAGCCATCGTAATGCAGCTGCCTATGTTGTAAAGGAGCATTGACGCCATAACGGGTTTTAACTGGTCGTTTTTGAAAATGACCTTGAACATATCCTTCAAGGAACGTTTTTCGCCGTCGTCCACGCGGACTTTGGGCAAAGGTTTTTCTTTTACGACAAAAACCGTCATAATCTGGCATACAAAGAAAACTATGCATACGATAATCGACACGATTGCGTAGGACTTACTTGCGTTGGACGCGATTGCCAGGTTGCCCTGCGTAAGCGACGGGATTGCAAGGACAGAAAGCCCCGCGCCGATACCCGCGCCGATGTTTGCAAGCGTCGTGAGGTTGTTGCGGTCGCCGGGATTCGAGGTCAGCGAAGGCAACATTCCCCAATACGAAATATCGTTCATCGTATAGGTCATACCCCACAGAAGGTATCCGAACGCAAAGAAAATGAGATAACTCGTCCCGCGGAGCGGCACGCAGAACAGCGCGATGATAACCGCAACGTTCGTAAATACGCCCGCAAGAATCCACGGCTTGAACTTGCCGATTTTCGTCCTTGTGATTTCGATAAGGCTGCCCATGAACGGGTCGTTGCAGCCGTCGAAAATACGGCAGATAACCATAATGACGCCAACCATTGCGAACTCGGTGTTCGAAAGCCCTTTCGTAAAGGTGATGAACGTCAGAAGGTACGTGTTGACCAGCTGATAAGCCATATCTCTGCCGATACCGCCCATCGAGTAGCCCCACAAATTACGTTTGCTTAACCTTTCGTTTGAGATAGATTCCGACATAATTTTTCTCCCCGATTTTTATGACATAATATATATTACACTAAGTAAGTTTCAAAGTCAATATATGCGCCGTCGAAAAGGTTTACGTTTTTTATATACGGCGGCGGATAAGGCTGTCTGTTTTGCCGAAAAAACCGGCGGTTCTTTGGCGCAAACCGAACGATTATTCTTTTTTTTCGTGAAAATCGTTTTCTTTTTTGCATTTAGATGGTATAATTCTCGTATAATCTTAATCAGGAGGAATAAAATGAACGGATTAACTAAATTCGGTTACAGAGTATTCCAGAAATCCATGTGGGTTGCAATGTGGTTCTTGCCGTGGCATCAGAACAAAGGCACACTTTCGGGCGCAGGTTCAATCAAACAACTTCCCAAATGGATCAAGGAAAAAGAAGGTTGCACCAGCGCGCTTATCGTTACCGACGGCGGCTTGTACAAACTCGGTATTGCCGACCCCATTAAAGAAGCTTTTGAAAAAGAAGGAATGAAGGCTGTCATTTACCATGACGTAGTGCCCAATCCCACCATCACCAACATCGAAGACGGTCTTCGCATTTACAAGGAAAATAATTGCGACGTCATCATCGCTCTCGGCGGCGGTTCTCCCATGGACTGTGCAAAAGGCATCGGCGCGCGCGTCATGCTTCCCAAAAAATCGGTACCCCAACTTAAAGGCGTGCTGAAAGTTACTTTGGGCAAACCTTTCGGAAAACTTCCCCCGCTCGTCGCGATTCCCACGACGTCCGGCACAGGTTCGGAAGCAACTCTTGCCGCTGTTATCAGCAATCCCGATACGCACGAAAAATACCCCATTAACGACCCGAAGATTATACCGCGGTATATCGTGATGGATCCCGAACTCACAATCGGTCTGCCCCCTCACATTACTTCCACCACCGGTATGGACGCTTTGACTCACGCAGTCGAAGGTTACATCGGCGGCGAAAACACCGCGCAAACCAAAAAGGACAGCGTCGAGGCAGTTCAACTTATCCATAAGTATCTGAAAGAGGCTTACGACCACGGCGACAACCTTGAAGCAAGAAACAAAATGCAATACGCTTCGTTCATCGCAGGTCGCGCGTTCACCCGTTCCTACGTCGGATACGTACACGCAATCGCGCATACGCTCGGCGGACACTACGGCGTGCCTCACGGTCTTGCAAACGCGGTTATCCTTCCCTACGTTCTCGAAGCGTACGGAAAGAGCGCGCATAAGAAACTTGCCCGCCTTGCAGACTGCATCGGTATCCAAGGCAAAGACGACGCCGAAAAAGCAAACGCTTTCATTCAGTGGATCAGGGATATGAACTCTTCCATGAACATTCCCGACAAAATCCGCGCGAAAGACGGCAGCCAGCTCATTAAGGAAGAAGACCTTGCCGACTGCATCACGAAAGCCCTGCACGAAGCCAACCCCTTGTATCCCTGCCCGCAAATCTGGGACAGAAAGGAAGTCGAGGCGATTTTCAGAAAGATTATGTAATCTTCAAAAAAACAACCACCGCGGAAAAAATCCCGGTGGTTTTTTTATGCCTTTTTTGATTATTTTCGTTTGAGAGTGTTGAGATAATCCTTTTGCGACTTATCGATTCTGAAACTTTCGCGCGCCTTTTGCAAAGCCTTGTTGTGCGTCCATACGTCCAAGACGTTACTTTTTATCACGTCAAGAGCTTTGTCGGGAAATTTACAAAGCGCAGTCGCCATAAGCCAGGCAACCGCCATCTTTACGTAATACTTATCACTTATCACTTTTGACGAAAGCGCAAGCACTCGGTCGATATATTCGTCGGTGAGATAATACGTCATCATCGCGACGATTGCAAAGCGCAGGTCGTATTCCTTATCGCTTTCAAGATATTCCGTCAGATAATCAAACCATTTTTCGCGGTCTTTCCCGATGAACTTGCACCTTGCGACGAACATATCGCAATTCGCCCAGTTGTCAATTGCGGCAACGACGTTTCTTACATCCGCCCTTTTCGTTTCGTCGTCGGTTTTAAGCTTTGCAACGACGAAACTTTTTATCAAAAGTTCTTCGTACACGTCATCGGAAAGCGAACCGACGACAATGCGTACATCGCCGTATTTCCCCGCCGCGATATCTTTTGCGACGCTTTCGACAAAAGGCGTTTTAAGCCCGATTATCGCCTTTTTCGTCGGTATGAGTTTTGTGCTGAACGCTCTTGTTTTTTCGTCCGCGCCGTTATAAATCGTATCTTTCGGCGTCATATCAGATTGTCTTGTCAGTGTCGGTTTTTATGAAGTCAGATTCGTTGTCGTCGGTACTATATAACTTTACTTTTTCATTGGGATTTATCGGCGGAAGTTTGCCGCCGTTTTCTTCCTTCTTATAAGACAGCCTCAAAAGAAGCGGCGTGATAAGCGACGTCACAAGAATTAGTATGAGAACGAACGGCATAATGCTTGGGTTGACCATATCGTAGTCGATGCCCTTTTGCGTGCAGACAAGCACGACTTCCGCGCGCACCATCATACCGATACCCACGCGGTAACTGTCTTTTATTCCGTATCCGCAAATCAATCCGCCAAGACCGCAACCGACAACTTTCCCAAGTATTCCTGCCGCAACGAATGCAAAGCCAAATCCCACAAAAGCGGGGTTAAAGTGGTCAAAATTAAGGTTTATCCCTATGTTTGCGAAAAATGCGGGCGCGAAAATCATATAATTGCTGATTTCGATACGGCGATCGACGTACGTCCTGTCGGCAATGCCCGAAAGCATAAGTCCCGCAACGTAAGCACCCGTAATATCAGCAATTCCAAAGAGTTTTTCCGCAGCGTAAGCGAACACGAAACACACCACGACGCAAAGAATCGGGATACGTCTTGTGTGCGGATATCTTAAATCTATGCGGCGAATTATGAACAACGCGACGTAGCCCATCGGTATCGCCATTGCAAAGAATGCGATAAGTTTTGCGACGACAACCCAGACGTCCGCGGCGTTCCCGCTTTTGTCAAGGCTGATCATAAGCGACAGCAAAACAATGCCGATTATGTCGTCCAGAATCGCCGCGCTGACAATCGACGTGCCGACGCGCGTTTGCAGTTTTCCCAGCTCTTTAAGCGCGGCAACGGTAATGCTGACCGACGTCGCCGCAAGTATCGTGCCGTAAAACAGGTTGGAAAGAATCTGTGAGCGCGACACGTGAAATCCGCCGTTGAACGCGCTTGCAACCAGAAATCCGAACAGCAACGGAAACGCCACGCCGAGAGTCGTGATGACAACCGACGCTGCCCCCGTGGATTTGAATTGTTTCAGGTCGGTTTCTATCCCCGCCGAAAACATTATGAAAATTACGCCGATTTTTGCAAGGAAAGAAATGCCTTCCATTGCGGTGGCGTTGAATATCGTTTGTCCCGGGATAAACGTGATAAGTCCCAAAAGTATGCCCGCAAGCAACATCCCCACAACCTGCGGCAGCCCGAGTTTTTTGAACAGAATCGACATAAACTTGGACAAAAGCAGTATGAGCGCAAGCGGCAATAAGATTTCGTAATAGTTCATAAAACGGCCTCTTTTATGGTAATCTTAAATATTATTTTACTATATAACTAAATATACTTAAAGTCAATGTTTTTTGACATTTTGGACAATAAAAAACTGCCGCATAGCGCGACAGTTTTCAAGCGGTTGATTATTCCGATCTCAGACACTCGACGGGATCTTTGTTTGCCGCAATCGCCGCGGGGATAATGCCCGCAATCATCGACAAGAAGAAACTTATCACAAAAAGCGAAATGGCATAATACCAGTCAAGGTGTAGCAGGTTGGGAATTTCGATGACTTTCTTAATGATCACGTTTGCGATGTAAATCAAAAGATAGCCGAAGCCGATGCCCAGCGCGCCCGAAATCATACCGATTATCGAAGTTTCGGAAATGAACAGGTTGCTTACGTCGAGTTTCCTTGCGCCGATACTTCTTAAAACGCCGATTTCCTTGCGCCTTTCAAGGACGGACGTATAAGTGATGATTGAAATCATTATCGACGAAACGATAAGCGACACCGCCGAGAACGCGATAAGCGCGGTGATCATGGCGTTGGTCATTTTTTCGACGTAGCCCATAATCGTTTGCAGCATATCGGTGTATTTGATGGAGTGGTTTTCGTCCTTTACACCGGTGTTCACCCAGGTGTACGTGCCGTCGGCGTTGCTTTCTCTGACGTAATATTGATAATCGTCAAGGACTTTTAAGATATTCTTTTTGCCTTCGAAATTCGCCGCGTAAATCTGAATACTGTCGGGGTTATCGAGTTCGGCATATCCGAAGTTGGATTTCATGTGCGAAATAACCGCCTTTTTAAGATCATCCTTTTTGTTGAAGCTGCCGACAGCGTCCTTTATTATTATCGAATTATCAAGATAATCGAACTGATTGAACGTTTGTCCTATGGTGTCGAGCACGCTTACGAAAGCGATTGTGCCTTCTTTCACGCTGTAAACAAGGTTGCCGTCCTCGATTTTTGCAACCGTACCTTCGCTCATGACCTGATATTTACCTTTTGCTTCGTCGTATCTGACTTGATAACAATTCGTAAGCTGCGAATCAATGATACCGATACTCTGGCAACGCTCGACAAGCGCCTCGATAACGGCGTGGGGATATCCGACGATACCCTGAATTGCCGAAGCAGACGCGTTTTTGTTGGGACGTACAACGCCCGACACTTTCATTTTGATGCCGCAGTGTCCGTCGACAAAGTCCCCGTCGTCTTTGGTGCGTAATATCTTTCTGTTTCCTTTTCCGTCTGTACCAAAGCTTATATACGACTTTTTAAGAACGCCGTCTTCCACGTCGAAGTAGTCGCTGTCGCAGAGAATGGCATATTCGATACCAAGCAGTTCTTCCTCCGTGAAGTTCCTGTCATAGAATCCGTAGCCGTTGCCGCTTTTCGTCCCGCCGAACATATCCTTGACCTCGGACGGGTGTACAAGTCCTGCCGCAAACAGCATAAAGTCCTGAATCTTGTTGTATTCGTCGACTTTCAACACGCAGTCGAAAACTTTGTATTCTTTGCCGTCTTCGCCGACTTCGATACGTCCTTGTTTTGCGTCTTCGGGCCATGCGCCCGCAAGGACGTCGTATTGCTGTTCAAGAATTTTTTGGTTGGAAATAAGTTCCGAAAACACACTGAACACGTCAAGATATCCGCTGAATTCGCCCAGCATATCCTTGAACGCTCCTCCAAATCCCATTTCTTTAATCATCGGCTCAATCGAGTCGGCAAACGGGTTAATTTTGGTATAAGGGATATCGGACAAGGCGGTATCCTGATTCGCATAAATCGGCTTTTTATTATCTCCTTCGCCGGAAAAGCCCGTAATATACTTAATTTCGCCGGTGGCAGAATCCCTGACGGGGATACGCCTGTAAACGTTAAGGCTTGACGAATAAACGTATTTTACGTAGCCGTCGGTATCTTTAAGCCCGATGTCGGGATTGTCAAGATACGACTTGATTTCTTTAAGGTCGTTTTCAAAAAACAGCGTGCTGTTGTTCAAAAACTGAGTAATGTTTCCGATATCTTTCACCAGATTTCCGGCAACGGGATTTATGCCGATGGTTGCGCCCGAAGGGAATTTTTGCCCTTCGCTCTTCGCCATAAGCATGTTGGCAAGTTCCATAAGATCGGCGCCGCTCTGGCTGATTTCAAGGGGGTAAAGAGAAAGCGCGCTTTCTTCGGTCTGACGGATATATTTATTCACGCCCGAAGACAACGCCAGAACAAGCGCAATACCGATAATGCCGATACTGCCCGCAAACGAAGTAAGGAAAGTGCGCCATTTTTTGCTGTAAAGGTTTTTGGCGGATATGCTTATCGTCATCGCGCTGCCCATGGAAACCTTGCGTTCTTCCCGTCTTTCGTGTCTTATCTGCTGATATGTTTTTTTGATGCGCTGACGGATTGTTTTCTTTTTGGGCAGAGGTTCGCCTGATTCGTCAAGGACGACTTCTTCTTCCTCGACGTCGTCGGGATCGATAAGCGGATCGGTGTCGTCAACGACTTTTCCGTCGACGATTCTGACCGTTCTCGTGCTGTATTCCGCCGCAAGGTCGGCGTTGTGCGACACCATGATGACAAGGCGGTCTTCGGCAACTTCCTTCAACAGGTTCATTACCATTTTGCCGCTTTCCGTGTCAAGCGCGCCCGTGGGTTCGTCCGCGAGAATTATCGCGGGATTGTTGACAAGCGCCCTTGCGATCGCAACCCTTTGCATTTGTCCGCCCGACAGCTGGTTGGGTTTTTTATACGCCTGATCTTCCAGCCCGACCTTCTTTAATGCTTCGAGAGCAATTGCCTCGCATTCTGCCTTTTTGCGCCCCGCAAGCGTCAAAGCAAGCTCAACGTTGGAAAGCACGCTGAGGTGCGGGATAAGGTTGTAACTTTGGAAAACAAAGCCGATTTGTTTATTGCGATATCTGTCCCAATCTCTGTCGTCGAAGTCCTTCGTCGACTTTCCGTTGATAATGATGTCGCCGTCGGTGTATCTGTCAAGACCGCCGATAATGTTCAGTAACGTGGTTTTGCCGCAGCCGCTTTGTCCCAGAATCGTGACAAATTCGCACTCGCGGAAGTTCAAGGTGATGCCTTTCAAAACGTGAACCGTGTTCTGTTTTGTGACGTAATCCTTGGTAATGTGTTTTAATTTAAGCATTAAACGCTCCTTTTGTAGATAAAGTATTAAAAAAATACGTATCTATTTTATCAAATATGGCGTATGGTGTCAAGAAATTACATAAAAGCGACGTTTTTGGACAAACGTATGGTTTACACAGCCGTAATTGCTTGAAAAATACATTCCCATTATGTTATAATCATACGGTAAGAGGTTAAATTATGCTTAAAAATTCAAAAGAACGTTCGGGCTTTGCCCTTGTATGGTTTTTGTTTTCAATCGCGTACACCGTCGTGCTGCTCGGCACGGGATACAATTTTCTTGCCCCGTTTGCGGCGGCGATTGCGGCGGTTACCGCGCTTATCGTTTTTGTCCGCGCGCTGTTCAACAAAAAGTTTGAACCGCTTTTCGTCGTCTCGTACGCTTATATGATTCTTGAATTGTTCGTGTATTTCCTTTTCTGGGGCGCGGACGAGTTCGGCAAAATCGTGTGGTATAATCTTATTTTGTCCGCGTTGCCGCTTTTCTCGGGACTTATGCTTTACGCGCTTGACAAGAAACTTCCCGACGGCACTCTGAAACGCTTTGCGACGGCGGCGTTGTCCCTTGCGATGACGGCGACTTCTTTGTGCTACGTCTTTTATATGTCTTTGAGAATCCGTCCGACCGTCGAAAGTTTGCAGGCGGGACACGACGCATACCTTAAAGAACTGTCGAAAACACAAGCCGACGCCGACGCGCCCAACGTCCTTATCATACTTATGGACGATATGGCGTACTCGGACATTTCGGCGTACAGCTATCTCGGAAAAGCAAACGCCACCATTCAGACGCCCAACATCGACTCCCTTGCAGAAGGCGGAAAGTATGCGGCGGAAAGCGGAATTTTTATGGAAAACTTTTACGCTTCCGCACCCGTCTGCACCCCGTCAAGGTTCAGTCTTCTTACCGGTCGTTACGCCACGCGCGGCTATATCGACAACGTTATTTTCCCGACGCCTTGCGACAGCGATCCGTACTCAATCACCCACTTTATCAATCCATATCAGTTCTTAAACAACGTGGACGGTATTTTGGGCGACGAAATCACCATTGCCGAAGCGTTGAAAGCGGTCGGCTACGACACGTCGTGCATCGGAAAGTGGAACCTTGGCGACTATGGCGAATATCTCCCCACGAATCAGGGCTTCGATTACTTCTACGGCAGTTATTACGTCAACGATATGACGCCCTATAACTGGGTACGCGAAGTCGGAGGGTGTGCCGAAGAAGTACGCACTCACGCCGAAAATCTTGACCAGTCCGAATCCACGAGGCTTTTCACCGACGAATTGAAATCCACGCTCGAAAAATCAATCGACAGCGGCAATAAGTTCTTCTCGTTTTACGCGACGCCGTGGCCGCATTACCCCATTTTCTCGGATAACAACGGCAACGGAAAAGGCGACACCACCGACGACAGTTACGTCGACTGCATCGAAGAATTCGACAAGTCGCTTGGCGAAATTTTCGATATGCTTGAAGACAAAGGCGTCTTTGACGACACGATGATCATCTTTACGTCCGACAACGGCCCGGGGCGTGAAGGCGTGACGGGAAGTCTCCGCGGAAGGAAAAACACCACTTTCGACGGCGGTATGAAAGTCCCGATGATCGTGAGTTACCCGACGGGCGTAAGAAACGGCACGATTGCAAACTCGACCGGCGGATATAAAATCGAATCGAGCGCAATGCTCACCGACCTGTTCCCGACGATATTGTCATACGCGGGCGTGGACGTTCTCCCCTCGGATCGTATTATCGACGGCGTGAATCTGAAATCGCTTTGGAGCGGCGATGTCGCCCCCGATTCCCGCGTGCACGACGCCCTTTTCTATATGAAAAAAGGCACGGTGCAGGCCGTTCAGATGCCCGTTGAAGTCGGCGGCGTAACGTACGATTTCAAGTATTATCAGAAAGTACGCACCGAAAACTCGGCGTTCATCGACCAGCAATACAAAAACTACCTTTTCAATCTCGATAAAGACCCGGCGGAAGGCTACAATATCTCGATGACCTGTCCCGACGTCGCCGACACCCTTTTAGAAGCGCTTAAAGATTTCAGAAAATCGTTGAAAGAAAACCGCAGGGGGATTAAGTAATGCCGCCGATTTCAATAATGATTAAGCCCGCGTCGTCAACGTGCAATATGCGGTGTAAATACTGCTTTTACAACGACGTCGCGAAAAACCGCGAAACGCCGTCGCACGGCGCAATGAGCCTTCAAACGGCGGAAACCGTCGTCAAAAAAGCGTTTGCCTATGCCGACGGAAATCCCGTCTGGTTCAACTTCCAGGGCGGCGAACCGCTGCTTGCCGGGAAAGCGTTTTTCAGGGCGACGCTTAATCTCATCTCCCGCGCAAATATCAAAAACTCGCCCGTGTTTTTGGGAATCCAGACAAACGGCACACTCATCGACGACGAATGGTGCGAGATTTTCAAAACCAACGACTTCCTTGTCGGACTTTCCCTTGACGGCGACGAAACCGCAAACGTAAACCGCGTGGACAAGGACGGAAACCCAACTTTTCAAAAGGTCGTCGCGGCGGCAAAACTTCTTCAAAAACACGAGGTAAATTTCAATATCCTTACCGTTCTGACAAAGGACGTCGCGATGAGAATCGGCAAGATTTATCCGTTTTTCACGTCGCAAGGCTTCAAACGGTTGCAGTTCATCCCCTGTCTGAAACCTCTTTCAGGAGAGGTCGAAAACCCCGATTTTTACCTTGACGAAAAAAGCTACGCCCTGTTTTTACTGTCCGCGTTCGCGTTGTACCAAAAAGATATGGCAAACGGCGATTACACGTCGATACGTCAGTTTGACAACTTCGTGCGACTTGCTCACTTCGAGCGCGCCGAACAGTGCGGTATGAACGGGCATTGCACACACCAGTTCGTGATCGAATCGGACGGCAGCGTGTATCCGTGCGACTTTTATTGCACCGACGAATACCTACTTGGCAACATTTCGGACAAAGACTTTTTCACGCTCGAACACACGAACAAAGCCGTCGAATTCATAAAAGAAAGCCTCGTCGTGGACGAGACTTGTAAATCGTGCGAATATTATATGCTTTGCAAAGGCGGCTGCAAGCGCGAAAGGCGCGACGTTGAAAAATGCAAGGCGTACAAAACCTTTTTCAGATTCGCCCTGCCTTATCTCAAAAACATGTCATAAAGACTTGCGTTTCATCACGCACAAGGTTTCGAGTTCCGCCGTTTTCGGAAACATGTTGTAAGGCGTTACCGACGCGACTTCAAAAGTATCACCAACGTACCTGACGTCGCGTTGCAAGGTTTTCGGATTGCAGGAAACGTACACGAACTTTTCGGCGCCCGACCTTATCACGGCGTCCAGCACTTCTTCGGTCGCGCCCTTTCTCGGCGGATCGATAACCACGCATATTTCGGGCTTTATGCCCGATTTTTCATTGCTTAAAATATCGTTTACGAGTTTTGGCAGCACTTTCGTTGCGTCGCCGCAAATGTTTTCGACGCGCCCCGCCAGCCCGTTTTTCTTCATCAAATCGTTTGCGTTTTCAACCGCTTCTTTCACGATTTCCACGCCGTAAACTTTGGCGTTTTTATTGGCTTTTGCAAGCATCGACGTAAGGATTCCTATGCCCGAATAAACGTCGATGATTACGTCCGCGTTTTTCACCGCGGCGTTTACCCCGTCGTAAAGTTTTTGTCTGACCCCGTCGTTGACCTGCAAAAACGACTTTGGCGAAAGGGTGGTTTTTATGCCGTCGATATCGACGTCTCTTTCCGCACCATATAGTTTTTTCACGTCGTCGCCCATAATGACGTTCGTGCGTTTTTCGTTGACGGACGAATACAAAACGCATTCAAAATCTTTTGACAAAATTTCAAAAAGTTCGCGCCCGTACGGCAACTCTTTCCCGTTTATCACAACCGTCGCGAACAGCAGCCCGTCGACGTACCTTGCGACAAAGTGCCTTAAACACCCTTTACCCGTCGTCTCGTCGTAAACGGAAAGTTTTTGTTTCCTTTTTTCGTCGTTTGCCCAAATTTTCACGGCGTTTATTATTTTCGTCGCGAAATCGCCGTGCAGCATGCACCCGGACAGCGCGACCACGTCGTGCGTGTTCCGCCTGAAAAAGCCGAGCGTGATTTCGCCGCCGTCGACGGTGAAAGGCATTTGCAGTTTGTTGCGGTATTCGTACTCCTTGTCAAAAACCGTGTCAGAAACCTGAACGTTTATTCCCGCCTTGTTCAGCGTGGTTTGAAGGAGTTTTCGTTTCAGTTCGTTTTCGGTCGGAAAATCGACGTGCTGCAACACGCAGCCGCCGCACTCCCCGTACGTTTTGCACGGCGGAACGACGCGACAATTTGCGGGGCGCACGATTTTCACGGCGTCCGCCTCGGCAACTCCTTTGTAAACCTTTTTGATTTTGATTTTCGCAAGGTCGCCCGCCGCCGTGTACGGTGTAAACACCGCAATATCTTCGATTTTTGAAAACCCTTTGCCGTCAAGTCCGAAGTCGGTAATTTCGGCAAGATAAGTATCCGTAACTTTCATATCGTCAATTTTATCATACTTTTTCAAAAACGCCAACCGTTACGCGCTGCTTTAAGCGTTTTGCATTCTCGTTTCAACGCCTTTTAGTATCGTTTTGAATTCTAAATTGATGCTTATATTTGTTTTGAATTCTTTACAATATTCTATACGAGGTGTATAATATGAATATATCGGCTTTTTCTGAAAGATTAAAGGATCTGCGCATCGACGCAGGCATGACGAGCGACCAGCTCGCAAAAAAAATCGGCGTTACGAAAAGCACAATTTCGTTCTGGGAAAACGGCGTAAACGAGCCTAAGGCAAGTTACATCGTCGCGGTTGCGAAAGTGTTCAGCGTATCTTCCGACTATCTTTTGGGGCTCAAAGACACGATTTAAGAGGCAGGTATGAACAAAATCGATATAAAAACAAGAAGGACTCTTTTATGGGCGATTTTCCTTTCGGTCGGTTTCCCTTTGGGAATCGCGATGACCGTCATCGGTTTTACGAAAGGTCAGTCTTTCCGCACGATGGGCATCGTCGGCATTATCCTTATCGTTATGGGCTTTTACGGCGCGCCGATGGTATGGATTCATTTCGGTCAGCTTAAATATTTCTCGCGTCTCAAAGCGCAGATTGTCGGCGACGGCATCAAAAGCGTGAAAATGCTTGCGGAAGTTCACAACAGGAATCCCGAAGTCGTGGCAAACGACGTCAAAACGATGGTGCAAAAAGGTTATCTTGACGGTTATCTCGTCCTCGACAACGAAAGAATCATCGACAAAACCACAATGCGCGACAAGGATTACGAAATGATGGAGGCGGAACGCGCGGGGACGCTCAACCTCGTCCACTGCCCTTTCTGCAACGCGAAGTTCGAGCTTATCAACGACGTCGGCGTTTGTCCGTACTGCAACTCGAAAATTACCAAAGAGATGCTGGACAAATCCGTGAAGGCATACAATAAATCCGATAAATAATTTCGGGACGGGGGGGATTTTTTGGAAACTACAAGTCAACGCAAATATTTCAAAGGGCTTCGCGCGCTTGCGCTAACGGCCCTTTTTTGTACGATTGCGCTCACCCTTTTTATCTGGGGCGAGGCGTTGACGCCCGGCGATAAAAGCGCGATTCAGTCGGTGAAGGTGTCCGACAACATTCAGTCGGCAATGAAATCCGATGAGCCCGCGCCCCCTGTTTCCGCCGTTACCGGATTTGAAGTAACAAAGGTTGTCCGCGACGGAAAAGAGATTGATACCGATAAATATTACATCGGCGACAAGGTGCGCCTTTCCGTGAGCGTCCTGCCGGAAAACGCCGACACGTCCGATTTGTACTTCGTCGCGGGAAAGGACGCAAAAGACTTATCCGTATCGGAAGACGGCGAGGTTGAATTCACTTCCTGGGGCTGGCGCAGAGTGCTTGTGAAATCACGCAAAAACCCGTCCGTTATCCTTTTTGACAAACAATTGAATTGCACGGGCGTCAATCCCGACGCCGTAACGTCGATTTCGGCAAAGATACGAAAAGTCGGGACGGCAAAAGACACCGACGTTTTGCAAATCGGCGATGAATACGTGCTCGGAATTTTCACGGACAACGGGCTGGAAACGTCCACGGCAGAAACGAGCCTTTTTATAAACGGCAAAAAAACGCGAGAAAACGAAAACCTGTACTTTTTGCCCGCCAAACAATTCTTTTATCCGCGAGCGGAAGGCACGGTACATCTTAAATTCGAATATGCGGGGAAAACGGCAGAAAAAACCGTTACCGTCGTGCCGGGAAAAATTCCGCCCGCCGATTTCACCTTTACAAACAGCCGAGTGACGAAAAACACAGACGGCTCGTTTTCGCTCACGATGGAAAAAGGCGAACATATTAAAAACGTCATTAAGGAACTCGGGTTCAGCCCGTTGAATAAAGACGGCAAAATCGACGATAATTCCGCCGTATATTTCGACTACGAAACGTCAAACGGCAAAATCGTCAACTGCGCGGCTTATAATCTGCACGCCTATAAACCCGGCACCGCAACAATCACCTACACTTCCCTTTACGACAAAAATATTAAAGCAACGCTGCACGTCACCGTGCCCGACGTCGTGGACGGACTTACCGTCATCGCCCCCGACAGATGCGTCAAAGGCGGCAAAATCGATCTCACCGCTTATACGGGCGGCAACGTCACGAAAAACGTGAAATGGGAAGTCGTCAAAGGCGAAGGGCTCAATCGACGAAAACGGCGTGTTTACGTCCGACAAATCGGGCAAAGTCACCGTGCGCGCAACGTACGTCGGCCGCCCCGACCTTACCGTCGAAAAGACGATTACCGTGTCCGTCTTCGACACCTTCCACACGCTTATACGAAAAGGGCTCGGGCACTTCTCGCTTTTCCTTGTGCTGGGATTCGGATTGTTCGGCACGTTCTTCCTGCTTATTAAGCCGAGATGGGCGTCGCTGCCCCTTTCCTTGCTTTCGGCGTTTGTCGTCGCAGGCATTTCGGAAATGTTCCAACTGCCCGTTTTCACCAGCGGACGATACGCAACCTGGCCGGACGTCGCAATCGATTTTCTGGGCGCGCTGTCGGGCATCGGCATCGCCGTTGCCGCGGTATCGATCGTCGGGTTTATCTGGTTTAAGGCAAAACCCGAAAGTTTCAAAAATATGAAAAACGAGTTCTCGTTCCTTACGTTTAAAACATCTTTCAAAAAGCAGAAAAAGATTTTCACCGACGAAAACTAATCACATTCCCCCAAACCGCAAAAACAAAAGACCGACGTTTTATCGGTCTTTTTTGATTGTTAAACCTTGCTTTCTGACGATATCCAAATTTTACTTTGTTCGTATTTGGTTTCCAAATAATCGCAAACCGGAACGTATAAATCCGTTAACACAAAGAACCCTGAAAATTCAACAATGGCTACTCTGTCATTGATTTTGTTATCATACCGCCCGTCAAAAAGTTTCACGTAAAGTTCATTTAATATTTCCCGTAGCATTTTTTTGCTTACAAACGCACCGACGGTTTTAAGCGGTTCAACTTCCTTATATGAAGAAAAACTATCAACAACGTCGATTGCTTTAAAAAACATAACTCTCGTAAGATTCTCGTCCGCATAAGGTGCGTACGTCAAAAATCCGGCTAGAATTTCTTTTCCTGTAAGTCTTCCGACAAAAACGTTTCTTTCTTCGTCGGTCATTTCTTTCAACGGACTTTTCGGCAATTTAACATACATCGGTTTCCGACAATAAGGACACGAATAAGCCGACATTCCGCTTATTGTCGTATATCTTTTGGGATAGATTTCTTTTCGCATACACCTTGGGCAAACTGCCTCGATATTGTTTGGCGCACGACGCGGCTTTGTTCTTTCGGATAGTTTTCTGTCGGCAGTCCTTGTGATTCTATATTCCGTATTCGTATTAACGATTTCAGCATACGCTTTCCATTTTCCGCCGTGCGAATCGGTCGGCGCGGCAGTGTGCAAAAGTTCGTGTATTGCCGTTTCTATCACATCTTTACTTTCGGTCATTCTCTCGTTAATCAAAACTATGAATTCAACCTTGCCCCCTTGCCGCTTTTACAGCTACTCGTATTTCTATACACAAGCCCATACGTATTATTTGCAAAAGAAGGTCTGAATTCAATACTTTTTGATATCGGAATGTTAAGATTGTTGCAAATCTCAATTGCTTTTTCAATATCCGCCGCAAGCCTTTCAGAAGTTTTAAATTCATACGCTTCAATCGTATAAGTCGTTTGATTTTTCGTCATAGCCACTTGAAAATAAGTATCTCCTTTCAATACTAATTATATTGAAAGTGTGTACCATTTTCGGTACATACGTTAAATACATTGTTTTTGTATCTCTCTCGGTTTTCGCCCGCCACTCATCATACCGTCGCATAAAAAAGGCACCCCTTTCGGATTGTCTTTTTTAGTGTATAGAATAAGGACGTCATTACGCAAATCGAACCCGAACTTTTCCAAAAGGTTACGGGGCTTACGGTAAAAGATTTTGACGTGCTGTGTTCTATCGGCTTGTTTGATTCCGAAAAGATGAATCAAGGCATTTTCGGATTTAGAAAATACGAGAATTCGAGTTTATCGTATACCGGTATCGACAAACACGAAGGCGAAGCGATCGGCGGATGGGACACGGTACTTCGTCGCGAAGAATACGAGGCATTATACAGCAAGCAACAGGCTACTATGACTGACTTTGAAAATATTCTTATCCCCGAAAAATATCGTGCGGATAAAGATAACGCTGACGGCGCGACGGCAAAAACTAAAAATATCGCAAACGGAACGAATCCTGTTGCCGATACCGTGCCTGTTGAAGACGATTTAGCCGAAAAAGTGTTGAAAGAAATGCTTGCAAAAGTCAAGGTGGGCATAACTGTATCGCACAAAAAATTCGGTGACGGAACAGTTTCTTGGATGTCAAATGACGGCAAGTATATCAGAATAAAATTTGCTGTTGGAGAAAAGCAATTTGTATTCCCCGATTCGTTTATTTTAGGTTTTTTAAAACTACAAGAACAGTACTTGTAGCAAGTAAAACGAGCGTAATAGCATAAGCGAGCAAGTTTACTTGCAAAGCGTTGCGCCAGCTGCACAGCGTGCAGGGGCAAACAAACGCAGTGCCGTTTGCCGACAAAACGTAGTTTTGTTTCAAGTCCGCTGCCGCATGAAAAAAGACAACCCTTTCGGATTGTCTTTTTTTGGTGCGGACAACAGGACTTGAACCTGCACAGCCTTGCGACCATAAGAACCTGAATCTTACGCGTCTGCCAATTCCGCCATGTCCGCACAACGGATAAAATAATATCTTAAAAACCGCATAAAGTCAAGTATTTGAAACCATTTATGTTTAAGCGGCAAGAAGAGCGCGTGCGATGCGGTTTACGTCGGTGTTGTCGATTTTCTCGGGAATAATCGCTTTCAACTCGTCCGCGGACAATCCTTTCACGAAAATGAAGTATTTCACGTTGGTGCCCGTATGCGTTTTTGTGGTATAAAGGCTGTTTTTGATATCGTCCTTGGTTTCGCCGTCCTTGTATTTCAGCCCGCCCGTTTCGTGGTCGGCGGTGACGATAATCGCGCTGTCGAGGTCTTTTAGCCTGTCGTATGCGATTTTAATGGAGTTGTCGAAGCTTTTAAGGTACTTTGTCATCGGGATAATATCGTTTTTGTGGCTTTTCTTGTCGATATGCGCGCCCTCGATCATCAGAAAATATCCGCCCGGGAAGCGGGCTTCCATAAATTTCAGCGCGAACTCGGTGCACATTTCGAGCGTAGGCGTATCGTCGGTGCCGTATTCCGACGGAAGCGACGAAAACGGCATAATCAATTTATTGCTCAAACCGCTTTCGACGACGTCGTTGACGTCGTTAAGGCTTGTTGCGAACGTAAAGCCCTTGCTTTCAAACTGCGATCTATATTTCGTGTATTCGCCTTTTCCCGCGCCGAGATACAAGTCCACGACGTCGTTAATCTGCCCTTTAATTATTTCGGAAGTGTCGCCCCTGTTGTTTGCGTGCGACGAAAACGACGCCGGCGTCGCGCCGTAAAGATTGTCCGTCGTCACGATACCCACGCCGAGCCCTTTCTCCTTGGCGTACTCTGCGACGCTTTTGACGTTATTTCCGCCGTGGCGTGCGACTTCGCCGTTATTGAATTTTTGTCCGGTTGCGAGCGCGCTTCCGGCTGCCGCGCTGTCCGTGGGAATCCCGACGTTGTTTGAAAACGTCGTTACGAACCCGTCTGCCCCGAGCGAGCGCATGAACGCCCTTTCGCCGTAATACGTTTCCGTCGTTTTAATATGGTTTTCGCCCATACCGTCGCCGATGAACAACACGGTTTTGCTTGCGAGCCCGGTAAGGTCTGAAAAATCGGTTTTATAAAGGTTTTTCGTGCGGTTGAGCGCAACGCCCATAAAGGCAAGCGACACCGACAGTATCGCGACGAGCGCCGCCGACACAACCCACAACAGAATTTTACTTGTCCTGACTTTTGTTTTTTTCATAGTTTATTATCCCCGTAAAAATTAAAAGGTTTTTTGAAGCGACGAAAGAATGTTTTCGGACGTTTTCGCGACTTCTTTAAGCGCGCCTTCTTCAAACGGAGATTTCAGCCCCGCAAGGCGAACAAGATCGGTGAAGACGTACGAGCCGCCGCGCGTCACATGTGCAAGATACGCCTTGAACGCCTTGTCGTAATCTTTTTGCGATTCTTCCAGAAATTCGATCGCGACGGTCTGAGCAAGGCAGTAATCGATGTAATAAAACGGGCTTTCAAAAATGTGATTCTGGTATTGCCATCTTGTACCTTTTGAAAGATACGGCACGTCGTCGGCGTCCATCCACGGGCGGAATTCTTTTTCAAGTCTCAGCCAGACGTCGTCACGCTCCTTAGGCGTCATATCGGGATTTTCGTATACGATATGTTGGAAGTAATCCACTATCGTTCCGTACGGAATGAAGGTTAAAGCGTCGAAAAGGTGCTTATAACGGTACTTATTTGCATCTTTGCCGAAAAACATATCCGTATATTTCCAGGCGAAAAACTCCATTGACATGCTGTGTGTTTCCGCCGTTTCCATTGCGCCGAGACCAAGTTCGTACGGCACGACGGGTTCCGACATATAATACGCAAAAGCGTGTCCGGCCTCGTGCGTTACGACGTCGACGTCGGCTGTCGTTCCGTTGAAGTTTGCGAAGATGAACGGCTGGTGATACTTATCGAAACTCGTCATATATCCGCCCGTCCATTTGCCTTCGCGCGTGAACACGTCGAACGCGTCGGTATCCATCATCATATCCATAAACGCGCCGGTTTCGGGGCTCATATCCTTGTACATTTCCTGCCCTGCTTTCAGAATGCCGCGCTCATCGAGAGCGGGTTTCGGATCTTCCTGAAAATACGTGTCGTTGTCGTATAAACGCATGTGGTCGATGCCGAGTTTTTCCGCAACCTGCTTTTTCAGACGCGTCACGACGGGCACGATATCCTTTAAGACGTTTTCACGGAAAACCTTTACCATTTTTTCGTCATAGCAAAGCCTGCCCATATTGTAGTAGCCCAACTCGACGTAGTTCTTGTATCCCATTTTCTTTGCCATAAGGTCGCGGTTTTTGACCATTCTGTCAAAGACGTCGTCCAGAAAATCGCTGTGTTTTTCCAGCGTCTTTCCAAGCGCGACGTACGCTTCTTTTCTGGTTGCGCGGTCGCTGTCCTGCGCGAATTTGCGAAGTTCGCCAAGCGTAATATCCTTGCCGCGGAAATTATAAGTGCATTCCGACACGAACTTTGAGTATTCCGTAACAAGCGCGTTGTCTTTTTGCATTTCGGGAACGATTGCGTCGCTCACCGCTTTTTTCTGCAACTCGAATTGTTTAATGATGACGGGATTTATTTTTGTTTTGAGTTCGTCCAAAAACTTACTGCTTAAAATCGCGTCGGCGTATTTCAGATAACTCACCTGCACCACGGGCATTTTCTCGTCGTAATAGTCCTTTTCGGCGCTGTAAAACTCGTCCTTGGTATTAAGCGTGAAACGGGCGTTCGCAAGCGACGACTCCGTATAAAAATCGCGCAAAGCGTCGTTTACGAGTTCTCTTGCTTCCAGCACGTCGTCGACGGACTTCGCCGCGTTGATTTTTTCAACCGCTTTATCAATGACGCCGCATACCTTTTCGGCGTCCGCTCTTTCATAAGGAATTTCCGAAACTTTCATTCTTTGCATAAATACTCCTTTGCGCGAAAACGCGCGCTACCGTTAAATTGTAGCACGCGCATTTGAAAATTTCAATAATAAACGCCGTTTAGTTATTAAAACGTAACGGTTACTTCATATTCGAACGTCTTTCCCGCGGGGAGAGTGTTGATAAGGAATTTGTTTTTCAGTTCCCTGTCGCAATCGACGGTGTCGGGAAGCCCCCACCACGCTTCGATGCAGGCGTATTTGCCCATTTTGTTGTTGGACCATATCGCAAGCACGGGAACGTTGCCGATGTCGAACGTGATTTTCTTGCCGTCGCGGCGCAGAAGGGTTACTTTTTTCGCGTTGTTTTTCGTGACGACCGCGTCGTGGATAAAGGTCGATTTCACAAGGGGGATTTTGTTGGTAAACTCCGACTTTTTCTCGCCCTTGACAAGGTGCAGATCGTCGTCGAATTCATATTCTTCGATGGGTTTATCGGTGTCGATAATCGCAAAGTTGCCGGATACGTCGCAGGTATCGTCGGTTTCGTCGCCGACAAGCGCCCATCCGAAGTGCGTGCCGAGCCCGAAAGGCATATCGACGTCGCCGGTGTTTACGACGGTGTACGTGATTTTCATACTGTTTCCGACAAGCGCGTATTTCACCTTGAAATCGAAATCGAACGGATATTGTTTTTTGGTTTCTTCCGAAGACTTAAAGTCCATAACGAGCGTGTCGCCGGTGTTGCTTTCCGCCGTAAAGACGTTGTAGCGGGCAAGTCCGTGATTTTTCATTTCGTAGCGTTTTCCGTCGACGGTATACCAGCCGTCTTTAAGGCGCGCGACGAAGGGGAAGATGACGATGTCTTTCGATTTCCACGATTTCTCGCTGCCCTGCCAGAGATATTCCTCGCCGCGATATTTCACGCTGTCGAGAAGGCTGCCGTTTTCGTTGACCGTTACGTCCAGAATGCCGTTTGTGATGTTTTGCATAATTTTACCTCTTATCTTTTTTATTTTCAAAAATTGAAATTTGCCGTGTTGTAAATCGTCGCGACCGACGTTTCTTCCGATTTTTTCCTGCCGCGCTCACTTTCGATTGTCCAGGATATGAACGGCGGATATTTCGCGCGTTTTTTCTTGCTGCGCGGAATCCCCAGAATATTGCAAAGCAGAAAATCGGGTTTGAAATCGAGTTTCGGCGTCTTCGGCTTAAAGCACGAGAGCGCAATCGTATATCCCTTATCCTTAAAATACTTTGCCGCCTTTTCGTTGAAACCTATGTACATATATTTGCCGTTATAGGACTTTAACTCATCAATCAGTGCGTCACAAAGTGCGATTTCGTTGTTTCGGCACTTCAACTCAATCAATATCGGGGTGCGCCCGTCAACCGCCGCAAGCACGTCTTTCAGCGTCGGAATCGTGTGCGAAGTGTTTTTGAGTTTAAGCGCGGTCAGCTGACTTTCCGTCATTTCTTCGACAATGCCGCTTACGCCGCACATACGCTTTAACGTGTGGTCGTGAAACACGACGAGTTTGTTGTCTTTTGTCAGATGCACGTCGATTTCAAGCCCCAGCCCTTTGTCCGCCGCAATGCGGATTGCAGTGAGCGAATTTTCGGGCAAAGTCTTGTCGAAACAGCCGCGATGGGCGTAGTCTTTCACGCCGCCGAGAATGTCAAGAACGTTTTCCATATTGTTCAAAAATCCTTTTTATAATGTTTTTCGCTTGTTCGTATAAATCTTTTCGGGTGCCGTCGTTTATCGCGACGTAGTCCGCTCGTTTTATTCTTTCGTCGTCCGTGGCTTGATTTTTAATTATGTTTTTCGCAAGGTCTTTTGATATGTTCCTTGTCGAAACGATGCGGTTTATTCTCACGTCTTCACCGGCGGTCACGACGATTACTCTGTCAAACAAATCCGTCATTCCGCTTTCAAACAAAAGCGGCACTTCGACGACGGCGTCGCCCGTGATTTCTTCGATTTTCCGCCGTATTTCGGGGTGCGCGAGCGCGTTGAGCGTTTTGCGTTTCTCCTCGTTTGAAAACACTTCTTCGCGAAGAGCAGCCTTATCGACCTTTCCGTCTTTTACGGCAAGCGGAAATGCCGCCGAAAGTTTTTCGATATATCCTTTGTCGCGCAAAAGTTCCGCATTGATTTCGTCGGCGGAATACGTCCTTATTCCAAGTTCTTTCACGGCGCGCATAAATTCGCTTTTACCCGCGCCTATGCCGCCCGTTACCGCAACTTTCATATTACGCCTCGTACCAGCTTTTGCCGCTTGCGACGCCGACCGTAAGGGGGACGCTGAGTTTTACCGCGGTTTCCATGCTTTCTCTCAGGATTTTTTCAACCTTGTCCTTTTCGTTTTCGTCGGCTTCCGCGATAAGTTCGTCGTGAACCTGCAAAAGAAGTTTCGCACTTGTTCCTTCAAGGTTTTTCGCCGTTTTCAGCATTGCGATTTTTATAATGTCGGCGGCGGTACCTTGCAGCGGGAAGTTCATTGCGGCGCGCTTGCCGAACTCTCTCACGGCATAGTTACTTGACGAAAGTTCCGGCATAAGACGTATGCGGTTGAAAAGCGTCCTTACAAAGCCGTGCTCTTTTGCGAATTCGACCTGCCCGTCCATAAACTCTTTGACCTTCGGATAAGTCCTGAAATACCGTTCGATATACTTTTTCGCGTCGGCAACCCTGATCGACAGATTTTGCGCGAGTCCGAAGTCGCTTATTCCGTAAATTATTCCGAAGTTGACCGCTTTTGCGTTGCGGCGCATTTCGTCCGTTACGTCGGCAATATCGACGCCGTAAATCTCCGCAGCGGTCGAGGCGTGAATGTCGCGGCTTTCGTTGTACGCCCGTATGAGGTTTTCGTCGCCGCTCATGTGCGCCATAAGACGAAGTTCGATTTGCGAATAGTCGGCGGAAATCAGCACTTTGCCCTTTTCCGCGACGAACGCACGGCGGATTTCCTTGCCCTCGACGGTGCGAGTCGGGATATTTTGAAGGTTCGGCTCGGTCGAAGACAGCCTGCCCGTGTTCGTCAGAGTCTGCTTGTATTCTGTATGCACGCGCCCGTCGGACGACACCGCCTTTTCAAGCCCCAGCACGTAAGTCGACAACAGTTTGGAAATCTGACGGTACCTTAAAATAAGCGGGATAATCGGGTGCTCTTCGTAAAGTTTTTCAAGCACGTCCACGTTGACGGAAAGCCCCGTTTTGTTCTTTTTGGACGGTTTCAGCCCGAGTTTGTCAAACAATATCACCGTGAGTTGTTTCGGCGAATTTATGTTGAAAGTTTCACCGGCGTACGAGTAAATCTTTGCGGTGAGCGTTTCGATTTCGTCCTCGTATTTTTTCCGAAGTTCTTCCAGAACCGCGACGTCGACTTTCACGCCCGCGCATTCCATATCGAACAAAACCCGTTCAAGCGGCAGTTCGATATCGTGATACAGCGACGAAAGATCCTTGCTTTCAAGTTCCTTTTCAAGGTAGTCGCAGATTGCGAAAAACGCCGTAACCGAGTCGCCCGAAACGTTTGCGGCGGCGGCAAGAGTAACGATATCCTTGAAACTTCTTCCGCCGAAAACGAGATATGCAAGAAGCCCCACGTCCTTTGGCGTTGCCGACGTTTCGACTCCGGCGTCCTTGAAAAGATGCAAAAGTTTTTTCAGGTCGGAAACGACGCACTCGCTTGTCAAATGCGGCGCGATTTCTTTCAGTACGTCGTCCATCGTCATACCGCCGAAAAGGTCGTAATTTTGTTTAATCACATAAAGTCTGTCGGCAGAAAACGCAACGTCGACGTCCGCCCCTGCGTTAAGCGCGAAAGGCTTTCCTTTATTGTCGTCAAACAACTTCTTCAAATCGTCGATATTGTCAATTTCAACTGTTGTATATTCGATTTTGACTTGTGAAGTGTCGTTTTCGTCGGATTTTACTTCTTCGTCGGTGAAAGAGAAACGCTTTGTAAGCGATGTGAATTCCAGCGCGATAAGCGCGTTTTTCGCACTTTTTGAAAGCGGATACGAAAACGTAATATCCGACATTCCGATATCAATCGGCACGGCGGTATTTATTGTCGCAAGCGTGTAAGAAAGCCGCGCCATATCCTTTCCGTCCCTGATTTTTTCGCCGAGTTTTCCTTTGATTTCGTCGGCGTTAGCAAGGACGTTTTCCATTGTGCCGTAGGTTTTGAGAAGTTCCATCGCGGTCTTTTCGCCGATGCCCGGAATCCCGGGGATATTGTCGGACGCGTCGCCGCGAAGAGCCTTGTAGTCGATAATCGCCGACGGCGTTTCGAAGCCGTCTTCAAAAAGCCTTTCCTTGTCGTATCTCACGACTTCGGTGATTCCCCTTTTCGTGAAAAGCACGTTGGTGGTGTCGTCGATAAGTTGCAGGCTGTCGCGGTCGCCCGTGACGATATCCGTAGGACACGAAAACCTTTTTGCAAGCGTGCCGATAATATCGTCCGCCTCGTAGCCTTCAAGTTCCACGATTTTTATCCCAAGGTCGCCGATAAGTTTTTTAAGGACGGGCACTTGTTTCACAAGTTCTTCGGGCATGGGTTTTCTGGTCGCCTTGTAGCCCGCATACATATTATGCCTGAACGTCGGCGCTTTCAGGTCAAACGCAGCCGCGATATGCGTCGGTTTTTCTTCCTTGATAAGCCGCGCGAGCATAGACACGAATCCGAAGATCGCGCCTGTTGGGTTTCCTTTGCTGTCGGTAAGACCGGGGAGCGCGTAATACGCGCGGTGCAAAAGGCTGTTGCTGTCGAGAAGTAAAAGTTTTTCCATTATTTATTAAGGCGTTTTGGCGAGTGATAGCACTTATAAAACGCTATGAATATTTCCTTTAATTCGTTTTTGATACCCCTGTCGTTTTTGATGACCTCGTCTATGCCGCCTTTAATGCCCTTTGCGGCTTTTTTCGCGGCGGAGAAAACGGCGTCGTAAAACTCGTCGATATCGTAAAAGCGGAAGCGGTCGACGTTGAAATACACGGCGAAAACTTCCAGAAAGTTTTCAAACACCTGCAAGTCCGAAGATTTCGACGACAGTTTAAGTATATCGCGCAGCGTGTCGATGACGTCCTCGATATTCGCGTCCTGCGACTTATGCACTTTCAGTTTCGCAAGGGTGACGACTTCTTCGATGGCTTTTCTGTCGATGCCGTGCATGAAGTCGGAAAACGCCTGATCGTCAACGGCGCGCACGCAGAATCTGAAACTCGGCAAGCCCAGAATTGTGCGCTTTGCCTCGTAATAGCCCATTTCCTTGAATCTGTCGATATTTTCTTTCGTGAAGTTTACGGCGTAATCGAGCTTTTCGCTGGGGGTAAACACCAGAAGTTTCGCGCCCTTTAAGTCGACGTCGCGGTAGGCGCGGTATTTTTTGATATTCGTGCGGATTGCGACGATTTCGTCGTAGCCTTTGTCGACCAGCATTTTCACGGGCATATTGTCGTAAACGCCGCCGTCGATGAACCACTTGTTTTCCTTGCCTTCGATTTTTTGCCATTTGAATGCGGGATACGCCGACGACGCCATTACGTAATCGTAAATCTGCCCTTTGGGGATATCTTCTTTCATCATGTAATGCGGCGAGAAATCGGGGACGGAATAAGTCACAAGTCCGAAGTCTTTATTACTTTTTCTGATTGCCTTTTCGTCGATATATTGTTTCAGAAAGGCGCGCATTTTGTCCGCCGTCGTATCGACGAACACGCCAAGGTTTCTTAAAAGTTGCAGGGCGTTGCCGATAAGCTGCGCGTTGAATTGTCCCTGCATCAGTTCCTTTATCGACAGTTCGTCCATATCAAGGACGTTCTGCATATTGATATTGTCCCAAAGTTCCAGGGTTTTTTCCCAGTCGCCGGCGCAGAACATAGCAGCGTTGATCGCGCCGATACTCGTGCCGACGTAGCCGTCAAAATCGGCAAGCCCCATTTCGCGAAGGGCGGTCATAACGCCGATGTGATACGCGCCTTTTACGCCGCCGCCTTCCAATGCAAGACCTTTCATAAAACACCTCTGATAGTTCTTATACACATTATTATAACTATCATAAAGCGCGCTTGTCAAGAACGAAAAAGAAAACCGCCGTAAATACGGCGGTTGCAAAGTTCAATCGTTGTTTATTCTCCGCGAAGCAGTTTGTACAACTCCTGCGAGTGAACGAGATTTGAATTGTGTTTTACGGGCGTTTTGCTTTCGTCGGTATATCCGTAAACCGTCACGGGATTGAGCTGGCCTTTGAGCAGGCTTGCCAAGACCTTATTGGTTTCTTCCACAAGCTCACTGATCTGAATTTCTTCGTGGTCGAATCCGTTTTCTTCAAGCGCACCCGTTACCGTTACGCGGTTTTTGTGTGCAAGTCCGCTGAACAACATTCCGCAGTGCATATATCTTACGCCGGAGTCTTTGACAAAAAGATGTTCAAAGCGTTTCCCGCTCAAACCTTTTTGAATAACCTCTTTCAAAAGATTGTCGATTGTGTCGTCGTTCGTGATTCCGCCGACAAGGTCAAGGTCGACGTCCTGTTTCCAGTTGTAAATTCTCAGTATTCCCTGAATGTCGAGGTTGCAGGTATGCTCTTCGTTGTCGTCGCCGCTGGAAAATCCGATGCTCGGGGAAGCCGCCTGACCGTAAACGCAGTTTTTCATCACGACTCTCTGGTTCTTGTAAGCGCACCAGGAGAAACAAGTGAATTTGCTGCTGTTGCTCATAATCGTGCCTTCGATAAGCGTTTCGGCAAAATCGCCTTTCTTTACCGCCTCTTCCTCGTTGTTGTATCCGCCGACTTTCATGCAGAACATTGCGTTTTCGATGACGCAGTATTGCACGTGCACGTTGCCCTTCGTTAAGACGCCGGTACCGACAAAATCTTTGCTTGCAAAAGTGTTACTTTTCGGAAGTTCGGACGATTTAATCTTCACGTTCCTTAAAAGTACGCGCGGTGCGTCTTTTCCCTGAGGACCGTCCATCATTAGTATGTTCGAGCCCATGATGTTCGGCTTGGCGGTCGGATCGTCGTAGTCGCGGTGTTTCCAGTCAATCGTATGGCCGTTGCCGTAAAGACTTGTCGTGAGTCTGAGCGGCGCGTCGTCCCATGTCCTTGTTTCTTCGCCCTTTTCGCCCGAAAAACGGGATGTGTCTGCTTCGGTATATCTGATGGAGCGAATGGTAATATCGTTTCTCAGGAACACTTCGTACTTCTTTCCGTCGATTTCTTCGTTGACGGCTTTCGTGAGTTCATCGGCGGTTTTGACGTTGACGCCGTACATCACGGTGAAGTTATATTCCCTTCTGATGCTGTCGCCGGCATACGGGCTGTCCATTGCCTCGGCAATGACTTTCACGTTTTTGCGTACGCCTTTTTCAAATTCCGAAAAAGTAATTACACCGTTTTCGTCAATCGTCGCGATATCGCCGTCGCTTACTACCGACCATTTGAAACGACTCAGGTTTTCACTGCCCGTAAGGTCTTCGGGCGCAACGACTTTGATTTGTCTGAACGGCACAAGCCGACCTGTCATTTCTTCGCCCGAATATTCAAAATACATATTGCCGTAAACGCACTCGTCCGCGATACCTTGCGGGGCGTCTTTTTCCAGCATAAAGTATATGACGGGTTTTCTCACGTGAAGATCGATTGAAATTCTTTCTTCGCCAAATTCTGCGGTAAACGTGACTTCACCGCTTGAAATCGCAGTGATTAACCCCGTTTTTTCGTCGATTGTCGCAACGTCGGTGTTTGACGAATAATAACGCGCGCCGCTTGCTTTTTCGCCGCTTGCGGCAAATATCGCGTTAAGCTTATACGGGACTTTCCCGACGATAACGGTGCTGTTTTCAATAACGTCGGCGTTTTCGAAAACAATCGAAGTTTCGCTTTCGACCTTGCGTAACGTCATCGTTTTTCCGCCCTTTTCAAGGACGGCGTAACCCGTTTTTCCGCTGAACACGATTGCGCCGGATTCAAGCGTCGCGTTTTGAGATTTAACGAGAGTGCTTCCTTCCGCGCCTATCGACGAAAGCGAAACGCTGTCGGTATGAACGTATTTCAAAGCCGTCGGGAACACTCCGCCGCGCACCGTAATCTGAACCGTGCGGACGATTTCGGGCGCAACGCGCTTCTCGCTTCCCGACACGAAATCTTTGGATTTGAGTTTCATGGTGACGGTTGCCGTTCCCGCGCCCTGCGGCACGACAACGCCGTTTGCGTCAACCGAAAGAACGTTTTTGTCGCTCGACTCCCAAGTGACGTATTCAAGATCCACGTCGATGGGGTGTGCACACGCTTCAAGGCGGATTATTTCGTCCGTCGTGATATCGATGTTTGGCGTTTCGCCGAGTTTCACGTCTTTATAAACGATGTAAGCCGACCTTGCGACGTCGCTTTTAATCTCAAAGCGGCACCTGTCGGTTTTGCCGCCGTCGTCGGTTTTCGCGACAACGTCGAACGTGCCCGTCCAGTTTATGGTAACGTTGCCGTTATCGTCGACGGTTGCAATATCGCCTTCGTACTCGGGATCGTACGATACCGAGTTTTCAATGCTCCAATGGACTTTTTTATTCGTTGCTTTTTTGGGAAGGACCAGCGCGGCAAGCTGATATTGCATGCCGGGGCGGTCAAAATACAGCGAAACGCTGTCAATGTCCTGATAAAAATCGGGGTCAACGATTGCAATGCTCGCAACCGTAATATCGGGCGTGATCAGAACCACGTTTGTAACAAGAACAACAGCCGCAACGATTGCCATAGGAATTATCAGTAATAATCCTATCAGTACTTTTTTCATCGGCGTCTCCTACTTTTTTTCAGCGGCAAAGAACCTTTCGTCTGCCGCAAGGAATATACGAAACGTACAATATTTCGTTTTGTAATTATGCTTATTGATAAAGTTTATTATAGCGTTTGTTAAGTTTTACGAAAAGAAGCACAAGCCCCAGTGCCGCCGCAACGCCCGACACGATGAGCAAAAGCCCCATAATCGACTTTGCGCCGTGTTTGATGGGTATTCCCGCAAACGTGGGCAGGAACCCGCCGATCATCGTAAACAGACCGTACAACACCGCAAACACAAGCCCGAGAGCAAGCGCGATGGCAACGTTTTTGTTTGCCGAGACAAGCTCTCCGTCGCCCATGAAGTTGAACGTGGGCGATTTGGTATCGAACCACATGCAAAGACTCGTCAACGCAATGTTTGAAAACTCCGCGATAAAGAATATCATAACCGCGTCTACGGGCGATACGAACTTCGCGCCGCTTACAGCGATGCAGCAAAGGATAATCGAAAGCGTTGCTACGCCCGAATATAAAAGGAATTTTGCAAGCACCTGCTTCCAGTACGGCAACGGAATAATCTTCGTATGATAAAAGCATCCGCCTTCCCTGCTTATCGCCGTTGACGAGAACGACACGATGACCGTTACGAAAATCGTAATGACCATAAGCGATATGCCGGGCAGAATGTTGTTGCCGACGCTGTTGCTGCCGACAGAACCCGCAAGCGCGTTGCAGTAATATACCATAACGGGCGCTGCCGCCGCCATGACGAGATATTGGAAGCTGTAATTGAAACTTCTTAAAATCCCGTAAAAATCACGGCGCATATACGACAGGAACGGCGAAAGAGGTTTGTCCGAGGTGCGTTTCGTGAAAGAAGCGCGCTGATTTTCGATGCCGTCCAGAATCGTGCTGAAATACCACTTTTTGACGATGAGCATCGCAATAAGCCCGACGCCCGTCGTAAGCAGCAGGACGTAAATAAGGTTAATATACGGGTGGCGTCCCAAAAGCATGTTCGCGTAAAGGTTGAACGGGAACGCGCCTGCCGCAAACTTCCCGATTCTGCCCATGACTTCCGGGCTGAACAACGCCATATCCTTTTCGATGTAAAAACCGACAAGCGATTTCAGCAGTTGCATGTACGCGACGAATATGCCCACGACCACAAGGATCGTAACGCACAATACGATGCCGTATTTGTTTTTGATAAGGTTGATTAACTTCATCACGGGGATTGCCACGATGTTCGCCAGGAAGAACGGCAGGAAACTGCTTAAAAACGTCGTGAGTATCGCCACGGGATAGAAAACCTCAGGCGGCCTTCCGAGTGCGCCCGCCTTTTGCAGAATAACGCCGTAACAGATGTAAAACGGAAGAAGAATCCCCATCGTAATCAAAAAGTTGCTGATGAATACGAATATCGACTTCGCAATGAAAATCTGCGTGCCGTTCACGGGGAATCGCAGCAATATTTCGTTGTCGCCGCTGTAATAAAGCGCCTTGATGAGCGTTGCGGTGCAAATGAAAAATTGCAGGATTATCGACGCCATCGACACGATGACGATGTAACTGTCGCGAAGTCCGGGACGCGCGACGAACATCTGCGTGAAAAGCAAAATCAAAAATACGATTATTGCATACATCAGGCCGGACATAATTAAATTGAATATCCATTTCCCGACGTTGCCCGCGCCGATACGTGTGCCGTATCCGAAGCGGGATTTCATATCTATTTTCAAAAGCGCGCGTATGGTAAACCAATCGTCGCGCACCTTTTTCCGATGCGCGGCAAGCGCTTCCTTGTTGATTTTATCAGACATTCCACGCCCTCCTTTCTTCCTCGGTGGACGAGATTTCAAAGAATCGTTTTTCAAGGGTTTCGCGGTTTGCGGGATCGGACAAGTCGATGACGCAGTGCAAAATGCCGTCGTTGATTATCGCGACTCTGTTGCAGACCTTCGCAACCATATCGAGGTTGTGGCTGCTGAAAAATACCGTGTTGCCCTTGCGGACGTGTTCACGCATATAACTTAATATTTCCGCCGTGGATTGCGGGTCGAGTCCCATCATCGGCTCGTCCAGAACCCAGAGTTTCGGCTCGTAAATAAGCGCGGCGATGATACAAATCTTCTGCTTCATGCCGTGGCTGTACGACTTGATCTGACGGTCGACGGCAAAACGAAGTCTGAATAAGTCCAGAAACATGTTGAGCCTTTCTTCGCGGTCGGCTTTCGGCACGCGGTAAAGGTCGGCGACGTAGTTTACGTATTCCCTGCCCGTCAGACGTTCGTAAACGCTGTGGTTGTCGGGGACGTAACCCATGTTCATTTTTGCCTGCATAGGCTCTTTCACGATATCGTATCCGCAAATCGTGATTTTGCCTTCTTCAAACGGAAGTATGCCGGTCAGACATTTTATGGTCGTGGATTTGCCCGCGCCGTTCTTGCCCAGAAATCCGAATACTTCGCCGGGTTTCAGTTCCAGCGACAAATCTTTTACGGAATAGACCTCGCTGTTGGCGTACCTTTTTTTAAGGTGGTCGATTTTCAGCATCGGGGGTGCGCCTTCGATGACGGTGTTTTCGTTTGAAAAATCGCCAAGTCTTTTGTGGACTTCCGTGTCGTTGGACGCACTTACGTCGTCAAGAATTTCGGGTTCGCGCTCGTCAAGAGTTTCAAGTTCTTCCGCTGTGGCGTCTTCCATAATCTGGTCGGGCGTTTCCGCGACTTCAAGTTCGTGTTTATTCTTTTTGAATTTCATTTTCATTTTGCACCTTTCGTATTTGTTATAGTGTGCGTAAAGCAACGATATAATCCTTTTAATATTATATCGCTTGCATTTTACCATACGCGTACGGTTTTGACAAACGTTTTCGGTCGTTTATCACATTACAAAAGTATTACAATCAATTAAAAAATACCTTAAAAATAAAAACCCCCGACTGAGCGAGGGTTTCTTGACGATTAAGATTTCAATGACTTTTTACTTTTTGAAAGAGAGCTGCACGCTGAACGAATGCTTCACGACGGGATAGATTTTGTATCTCGGTTTAGTGCATGCAAAGGCAGGTACGTCGCCGCCTACGCCGCGTTGTTTTCCGTCAAAAGTGACAGTTAAACGTCCGGTTTTTTGCAATAAATGCCTGTGTGTGGTATTTTCCAACTGTTCGATACTATACTCGTTGACGCTTGCTTCAAAGGGTTTTCCGACATATTTGATTTGCAGCGTCGGCTTGTCTTCGCCGCACACTTCAAGCCATCTCATTTCGGTGTGGTTGCTGCATTCCTGCGGGGTGAGATAGCCGTGTTCGAACTCTTCCACCGCGCCTTCGTACACGCCGAGAATCGCCGCGTCGCCACGGTCGCAATAGTTTTCAAACGGACCTTTTCCGTAAAAACGCATCTTGTCGTAGCCTTCGTTGAGTTCGGTCACGAAGCCGTATCTCGGCAATCCGTAAGCGCGTCCGCGCACCGACATCTGGACGATAACGTTGCCCACGCCGTCGAATTTATAGGTCGTTTTCAGCCCCAACCTTGTGCTTATCCAATGAACTTCGACCTTGATCGAGCCGTTTTGCTCCTTGACCTTAATCCTGCCGACTTTCAGGCGTTTCGTGGCTTTTTTGTAATACCACTTGCCCATAATCGCCCTTACGAACGCGGGGACTTGCGGCAGGTAATCGTTGTCGGTTATCGCGCGCCAGAAGTTGGGTTTGATCGGCTCGTGCAGAAGCGGCGCGTTGTCTTTCGTGAAGAAGTTGAGTCCGCCCGTTTTCTTGTCGATTGCGGCGTCGAATTCTTCGGTATAAACGCGCACCTCGTCCTTGTTGTTTTCGTAAACGGGTTTAACGGTCATATCGACTGCTTTGCCCTTTTTCGGATTATACAAAATCTGCTCGTACGCGACGATATGCCCCGCCGGCGCAAAGAACGTATCTTCCGCAAGACTGAGTTCCACCACGATCGAAAGTTCGTTTTCGCGGTTTTTGATATACTTTTTAATATTGATTTCGCCCGTGCTGAGCGGCTTGATTTCGGGCAGGTCGAGCTTGACCTTTTCCACGAATTTGCCTTCTCTCAGAATTCTCATCGACAGCTTGAATCTGTCGTCGAGCGGGGTTATTCTGTGGCGGTTTTTAATAATAAGGTTGTCGCCCTTCGTCGAAAAATCGACAAGCTGATATACCTTCTTCACTTCAAACAGCGCGGGTTGCGGGGTTCTGTCAGGCTGAACGATACCGTTGAAGACAAAGTTGCCGTCGTTGGGTACGTCGCCGAAGTCGCCGCCCTGCGTCCATTTGACCGTTCCGTCGTTTTCAACCTTTTTGATGCTCTGATCCGCAAAGTCCCAGATAAATCCGCCGGCGAGTCTGTCGTATCTCAAAAACTCTTTCCAGTAATCGTTGAAGTTGCCGAGGCTGTTGTTCATCGCGTGTGCATATTCGCAAAGTACGAAAGGTTTGTCGCGGTAATCCTTGGGCTTAAAGACCTTGCCCGTCGGCGACCACAACGCCACACAGTGAGTATAAGGTTTTTTACATTCGCCGATGCGTCTCATTTTTTCCTGACGGGTGTACATATCGCTCAGAACGTCGGACGAGCGGAAGTCGGTGTCGGGATTGTAATGAATGGGGCGCGTTTTGTCGATTTCAAGCGCGGCTTCGCGCATTTTTACGAAGTTTTGGCCGTAGCCCGCCTCGTTTCCGAGCGACCAGAAGATGACCGAGGGATGGTTTTTGTAAGAGTCTACCATGTTACGCATACGGTAAACGACGTGCCCTTCCCAGCGTTTGTCAGAGCCCGGGATTCTGGACGCAAGACCGTGCGTTTCAAGGTTACATTCGCTCATTACGATGATGCCGTATTTGTCGCAAAGTTCGTAAAAGTCGCGACTGTCGGGATAGTGGCTCGTGCGGATTGCCGTGATGTTGTTTTTGCGGCAAAGGATGATGTCGTTTTCATTGAACTCGCGCGAGACGTATCTGCCGTGTTCGGGATCGAATTCGTGACGGTTTACGCCGCGGATTTTCAAAGGTTTGCCGTTAAGCATAATGAACGGGCCGCGGTTTGTTTCGGGATTATAGCCGGTGATTTCCACCGTTCTGAAACCGAACATAAGTTTTCTTCTGTCCGTCATCACGGTGTCTTCGCCGTCTTCGTAAAGGATATAGTCCACTTCGTAAAGATAAGGATTTTCCATTTCCCAAAGCGTTACGTCGCGGACTTCTTTCAAAAAGTCGACCTTGTAACTTCCGCCGTTTTTGATTTCGGGAATGACGACAATGTCCTTAAAAACTTCCTGCCTGTCGGCGTCGCGAAGCATCACGACAAGCCTGCCGCCGCTGAAATCGGCGCGTTCCGCACGCATCGAGATTTCCGCGCGAAAGAACATAACACCGTCTTTATTGGTGAATTCCGAATAGTTAAAGATATCGGAAATGAATTTCTTCGGACGATATACAAGGAAAACGTCGCGGAAAATACCGCTCATTCTCCACATGTCCTGATCTTCAAGGTAACTGCCCGTCGAGAACTGATAAACCGTCACCGCAAGGCGGTTTACGCCGTCTTTTACGAAGTCGGTAATGTCGTATTCCTGATAGTCGAACGAGTCTTCGCTGTACCCGACGAAGTTGCCGTTGACGTAAACTTCGCCCGCGCTTTCGATACCGCCGAAATTGATAAGAACGTTATCGTCGTCGCTTTTTTGGCACTCGAAATCAAGGACATATAACCCTGCCGGAGCCTCGTCTTCCTTTACGTGCGGAATCTTGCTTTTGATTTTCGTTTCAAGCGCGTGCGGGTAACGGATATTGAGATATTGCGGTCTGCCGTATCCTTCGATCTGCCAGTTGGACGGCACGGTTATTTCGTCGAAATTCGACACGTCGTAGTCAGCCGCATAGTAGTTTTCGGGGATATCCGCGATTTTTTTCGCGTACTTGAATTTCCATTTGCCGTTAAGCGATACTATTTTTTTGTTGCCTTCGTCGTCGTACGGAAAACCCGCGCCGTTGCGTTTTTCGGCATTCACGTTATAAACGTTTATATCGTTGAACAACTTTTTTTCCATGGTCTTTCTCCTGTAAGTTATATGTCGGTTTTTTATTTATTAAGGATTACGATGCGTCCGCAGTTCGGGCATTCAACAAAGTCGCCGTCTTCTTTCAGTTTTCCGATGCAGTCGTTGGGAAGGTTCATTCCGCAGTAGCAACTTCCGTCGCCGGCGTATTCCACGAATGCCGGGAGTTTTCTTGCCGCCCTGCACCTCTTGTACATCAGAATGAATTTGGGATCTATGTTTTTCTCAACCGCTTTCAGTTTTTCCATCACGGGACGACCTTCGTTTTGCAATTTGAGTTTCAAGCCTTGATAACTTTGCAGCGCGACTTTGTATTGCTCGTTGAGTTGCACCGCCTGACGGGTAAGATTGTCGCTGTTATCTTTCACCTGATCGATACGGGCGGACACTCTTTGCAGTTCCCGTAGCAGTTTGTTGACGTCTTCGGAAAGCCCCGCAAGAACCTTTTCGTAATATTCGATTTCCTGTTCGTCCTGAACGTCGGAGATGGAGTCCGCGATTTCTTTCACTTCGGATTCGTACTTACCGACGTTTGCCGCAAGTTTTTCGGCGTTCAGATTAAGTTCGTCCGCTTCGCTCTGGAATTTTGCCATATTGTCGCCCGCGGTCTTGATTTTTGCGTTCAGGGCGCTTGCCTTTTCTTTTTCGGTACTGTTGTTGAGTTCTCTTTCGATTTTCACAAGTTCCGAATCGATTTTCTGGTATTCGAGCATACTGTCAAATTTCATATATACACCTCGCGGAAATCAGCCGTTAAAGGGATTTCCTTCATAATATTTTACAATTTTTATTGTGTCAAAGTGACACTTTAATATGTCATTAAGAACGTCATTAAAACACATTTCGCTTGCATAATGTCCTACGGACATTAAAGCGTAATTCGTTTCCTTTGCTTCCAGCAGGATATGATGCTTAAACTCGCCGGAAATATACAAATCCGCGCCGACTTCTCTTGCACGGGAGAAACATTCGTCGTCGCCGCCCGCGCCGTTTATCATCGCGACTTTTTTAATCTTCTTGTTTTCGTCGCCGACCGTGAAAATCGTGTCGTCGCGCAAAAGTTTTTTGACTTTTTCCTTAATTTCCGAAAATTTCATATCGACGTCGCCTTGCGCGCCGAATCCGTTATCGAACAGCGTCGTTACGTTTTTCGCGCCGATTGCTTTCAGCGTGCGTACCGCCATATTGTCGTGAAATCCGTCAATATTCGTGTGGGCGGCGTAAATTGCCGTGCCCGACACGTATGCCGACGCAATTACGTCGCATTTATAATCTTTCGTCAAAAAACTCTTTCTCGGCGTAAAGATTATCGGGTGATGCGAAATAATAAGGTTGCAACCGTTGCTTGCGGCTTCTTTAAGCGCGCCGTACGTTGCGTCGACCGTCAGAAGCACGCCCGTGCATTCTTTCTCGTCGTCTCCGACAATAAGCCCGGGGTTATCGTACGGCAACGCCGTGTCAAGCGGCGCGACTCTTTCGATTTCAGCGATTATTTCTTTGATTTTCATATTCTTCGATCTCTCTCGTTTCGGCAAGGATTTTTCTAAGCGATTCGCCTTTCGCGCGGGACGCAAGCATTTTCAGAATCTTTTTACGCATTCCGATAAACTCCGCAAGGTCTTCCGTCTCGTCCTTTCCGAAATAGGTTTCAAACGGCGTGTAGCGCGTATATCCGATTCCTTCCGCGACGATGACGGGATAAAACTTGTTGCCGCTTTTCACGACGCCGTCCTTTTTTACGAAAAAGCCGTTTTCCTGTAAAAAGGCTCTCAGAACGTCGGCGTGCTGATGCGGGACGAGAATATACTTCTCGTATCGCTTGTCCGAGTCGCTTAAAATTTTCACGATTTCGTGCGCGCCCATACCGGCAATAACGATGGTATCGACGTCTTTGTCTTTCACGGGATTAAGCCCGTCGCCGACAAGGCAAATCACGTCGTCTTCCTGCAAAAGTTCCTTTGAAAGCGTCCGCGCCTTCATCAGACATTCCGCGCTGATATCGACGGCGTATGCGGGGTTTTTTGTGATTTGCACGGCGGAATTTGCGATTTTGCCGTGGTCGCAGCCGATGTCCGCAACCTTATCGCCAAGTTCCAGCTCCTTCACGACGGCACTTAATCTTTCGTCAAGCGTCAACATTTTTAGGTATAATCTTTCAGCTTTTTGATGCGGTTCGGGTGGCGCAGTTTTCTTAAAGCCTTCGCTTCGATCTGGCGGATACGTTCACGCGTTACGTTGAACTCTTTTCCGACTTCTTCAAGCGTTCTCGGATGGCTGTCGTCGATGCCGTAACGAAGTCTTAACACCTTTTCTTCGCGCGGGGTAAGCGTGCTTAAAACGCTTATAAGCTGTTCACGCAGCATATTCGCTTCCGCGACTTCCGCGGGGGCTGGGGCGTTGCTGTCCTCGATAAAATCGCCGAGATGGCTGTCTTCTTCCTCACCGATAGGCGTTTCGAGCGACACGGGATCCTGTGCTATTTTTTGGATTTCGCGCACGCGCTCGGGCGTGGAACCGATAAACTCCGCAATTTCTTCGGGGCTGGGTTCACGGCCGAGTTTTTGCAAAAGCTGACGCGTCGCGCGCACCTGCTTGTTTATGGTTTCGACCATATGCACGGGGATACGAATCGTCCTTGCCTGGTCGGCGATCGCGCGGGTAATGGATTGTCTTATCCACCACGTCGCGTAGGTCGAGAATTTGAACCCTTTTCTGTAATCGAATTTTTCGACGGCTTTCATAAGCCCGAGGTTGCCTTCCTGAATAAGGTCAAGGAACTGCATACCTCTGCCGACGTAACGCTTTGCAATCGACACGACAAGACGAAGGTTGGCTTCGCTTAATATGCGTTTTGCTTCCTCGTCGCCTTCTTCCATGCGTTTTGCAAGTTCGACCTCGCGTTCGGCGGACAAAAGCGGCACGCGGCCGATGTCTTTCAGATACATTTTGACGGAGTCGTCAAGACTGCCTTCCGCCATAATCTTGTCAAAGTTATCTTCGGTTTCGCCAACCTGAACGACGGCTTCGATTGTTTTGAAGACGTCCTCCATTTCGTCTGCGGTTGCGTCAATCTTTTCAAGCTTTGACATTATTTCTTCCTGAGTTAAAGAGCCTTTCTTTTTGCCTTCTTCAATCAGTTTGTCGGTTTCGGCCTTTAATAAGGCTTCCCTGTTTTCCATTAAGACCTCCTTATGTATGCAAGTTCTTTTACGGTAAAAATATTTATCGCAAGCGAGTTGCGTTTTTTCTTATTTAAGTGATTTCAGCATGTTCTGATAAACCGAAAGGTCGGTGAGAATCCGACGTCTTTCGGACGCGTCGGGGCATGCGTCGAAACTTTGCGAAAGCGTTTTGATGCGGTAGTTGACGTAGTTTAAGTTTAAGAGTTTCACGCTGTCGCGGTAATACTTTATGAGCTTGGTTTCGTCGTGGAATTCCTTCACGGAATTCAATACGTTTGCGACTTCCTCGTCCTGCGACAAAGAATACAGCATGTGCGCCTGCGGTTTTTCGCCGGCTTCCGTTTTTTCCTTGACGTAGTCGTACACGAGTTTATGCACTTCGTTGTCGCCGAACACGTCGCGGGAGATGACGTCGTCGGGTTTTGCAAAGTCCGCGCCCGACGCCATTTTGTTCAGCACAAACCGCGCCGCTTCAAGACTTACGGGAAGTTCGGTTTTTTGTATTTGCGGTTCTTGGAACACGACTTCCGTTATGTCGTTTTCCAACCCGTCACGCAGTATATTCATCGCAACACGGCTTTTATCGTGCACAATTTCAAGGTAAACGTCGCGTCCTGTCGTTTCGGGCAAAGTTTTGATGAACGCCAAAGCCTCGTTGACGTACTTTGCGCGACCTGTGTTGGTAGACAAGTTATAGTCCATTGCAATCACCGCCAAGACAAACTCGACGTATGGCACCGCCTCGTCCAAAAGTTTTTCAAAACCGGCGTGACCGTACTTTTTGACGTAATCGTCGGGGTCCATTCCGTTTTCGGGAATCGACACGACTTTAAGATTCAGCCCTTCCTTATTAAGGATTTCAAGGTTTCTGACGGTTGCGTGCTGTCCCGCAGCGTCGCCGTCGTAGCACACGCATACGTTTTCGGACAACGTGCGAAGTGCGCGCGCCTGTTCCGGCGTGAACGCCGTCCCCATTCCCGCAACCACGTTGTTGAAACCGTACTTTGCCAAAGAAATGACGTCCATATAACCTTCGACGACGATTACTCTGTCGATGGCAACCTTTTGCTTTTCCTTTTTCACAAAGTTCGCGGCGTACAGAACCTTGCCTTTTTCAAAGACTTTCGTGTTGCGGTAATTCACGTACTTTCCGCCCGAAAACTCTTTTGTGACGGCTCGTCCGCTGAATGCGACGACTCTGCCGCGCATATCGAAAATCGGCACGATCATCCTGCCTTGCAACGCGTCGAAAACTCTTTTGGATTTGTCGCTCTGCCACGCTACGCCGCAGTCGAGCATTTCGGCTTCGGAAAATCCCTGCTCTTTCAGGTACTTTATTACGCCGTCGTAACTTGGCGAAAACCCGAGCCCGAACCTTGTCATAAGATTTTTATCGACGCCGCGTTTTTCAAGGTACGTCCGCGCGTCTTTCCCCTCGTCGCTCATAAGGGATTTGTAATAAAACTTGGCGGTGAGAGTCAGGATTTCATACAATCTGTCGCGTTTTTGTCTGGATTCCGCATTACTTTGAAAACCGACGGGCGTGGGGACTTGCATACCCGCGCGCTCCGCAAGAAAGGCAACCGCTTCCGGGAAAGTCATTCCTTCCATCTTCATTATAAAGGTGATGACGTCGCCCGATTCTCCGCAGCCGAAGCAATGATAAAACTGTCCGTCTTCGTTGACGCACATCGACGCGGTTTTTTCATGGTGAAACGGACAGCAACACCAGAATTTGCCGCCCTTTTGCTGCAACTGCACGTACCGCGAGATAACTTCGACTATGTTGTTTTTTTCCTTTAATTCCTGTAACCAGTCCAAAGGATAGCCTTCTTTCTGAAACATATAACCTCAAACGCTCAAAACGTTTACAATTTATTATTCGTCAAAAAATCGATAATTCCTAAAACTCGCGCGATTTTTCTTGCCAGCCTTTCGGAATATAGATATCCGAGAAAACTTTGACGGCGTAGCGATCGCTCATTGCGGCGATATAATCGCACACGACGGTCTGCACGCCGTATTCCGACAACAGATTTTTGTAAAGGTCGGGAAGTTCGTCGGGGTTTTTTACGAAATAATCGAAAAGGCTTTCGATAAGTCGTTTTGCTTTCACTTCTTCATACTTCGCTTCCGACTGAGTATAAAGGTTTGCGAACATATAAGAGCGCAGCCCGTCAAGCGCACGCTCGAACTCGTCCGACAGCGTGATATACGGTTTGCCCGCGCTGTTCTCAACGAGATTATATACAAGATTGTTGATTCTGTCGCGGTGGGTGCGACCGAGAACGCTTATACATTCTTCGGGCAGGCTTTCTTCCGCGATAAGCCCGGCGCGTATGCCGTCGTCAATATCGTGATTGACGTAGGCGACGCGGTCGGCGTATCCCACGACTTTCCCTTCCAGCGTTTTCGGATTGCCGTCGATGCGGTGTTCCCTGATTCCGTCCAGCACTTCCGCCGTGAGATTGAGTTTTTCCAACACTTCGCAGACGCGTACGCTTTGTTCGTTGTGCGAAAAATGCCCGTTCGTCAATTCGTTTAAGGTGCGCTCCCCGGCGTGTCCGAACGGGGTATGCCCGAGGTCGTGTCCCATTGCGATTGCCTCGATAAGGTCTTCGTTGAGCCTTATCGCGCGCCCGACCGTCCTTGCGATTTGCGACACTTCGAGGGTGTGCGTAAGGCGCGTTCTGTAATGATCGCCTTCGGGCGACAGGAAAACCTGCGTCTTGTGTTTCAGCCGCCTGAACGCTTTGCAGTGAATGATTCTGTCGCGGTCGCGCTGAAACTCCGTGCGGATTTTGCACTCTTCGACAGGAGTAACCCTTCCCGCCGTGTCGCGACTTTTGAACGCGTATGGGCTAAGGTATCTGTCCTCGATTTCGTACGTTACGTCCTTAATGTCGTTGCTCATTGTTTTTTCTTTGGTTGAACTTTGTGTTTTTCGCCGTTTTCGTCAACGATATAGGTGTTGTCGAGTTGCGCTTTCAACGACGCCTTTACGCTGTCGATATACTCGCGGCGAATTGCGGCTTGCTCGGCTTTTTCTTCGTCGGTAAGCCCTTCGATTTTGGATTTTTTTGCCAGATAATTCAGCCTTTCGATGTCAATCATTTGTTGTACCTTTCAATGATTTCTGCATTTTGTTTAAGGAGTTTCGCCTTTTCCGCGACGCTTTCGGCGGCGTCGACGATAAGAAGAAATTCCTTGTCGTACTCTTCCTTGTCTTCCTTGACTTTTTCAAGCGCAAGAAGTTTTGCGTTGATGTCGGACAAGCATTCGTACAGTTCGTAATAACCTTGTATTTGCTTTTCGGTGTACGTCGTCAGCGCGTGGTCGGCAACCGCCGTAACCTTAATCGAAAACTTCAAGATTTCTCTTTTCGACTTTTCCTTGTCGCGACTTTCGTAAAGCGCGCGCACCTGTTTTGCAACGTACTCGGTTTCTTCCGCAAGGCTGTTGACGTAGCCTTGTTTCTTCCTTCTGTTGACGGTTTTGATAAGCGGAATTCCGACGATAATCGACAGACCGAACGCGCAGTACGTTGCGATAAGCTTGATTAAATCGTCGTCAGAAAACTTGACTTCCGTGTTCGTTTCGTTCGCCGCTCCGTCCGCCGCATACGCAACGCCCGACGTCGAAAACGCAATAAGCAACGTTAACAGTAAAAATATGATAATTAAAGTGCGTTTTTTCATTGTTTGTTATCTCCGACAACCTTTACGGCAAGTTTATTCGTCGTGACGGCAACGCCGTTTTCTTTCAAAGATTTGACAATTTCTTCGTTCAGAATGTAAAGCGCGTCCCAGTAATACTCGGTAGGTACCCAGCAGCGAAGCGTGATTAAAATCGCGCTGTCGGTGTAGTCTTCAACGACCACGCTCGGTCCCGGCGACGACAAAATCTCGTTCCTGCCGCGAGCGACGTCAAGCATAATCTTTCTGACCTTTTCGACGTCCTCGTCGTATGAAAAGCGCAGTCTGCAAACAACCCTTCTCGTCGGATTCGTGCTGTAATTCACCACGCCGCTGCCGATAAGCGAAGAGTTGGGCAAAGTGATTATCTGATTGTCGTAGGTCACAAGTTTCGTGTTGAAAAACCCGATTGATTTCACCGTGCCTTCAACGCCGTTTACCGCAACGTAATCGCCCACGACGAAAGGCTTGCTGCCGAGAATAATAAATCCGTTTGCAAGGTTGCTTAAACTGTCTTTGAGTGCAAGGGATATCGCAAGCCCGGCAGCCGAAATGAGCGCGACGAAACTCGCCGTCGAAATCCCCGCCGATTTGCCCGTCAGCAGCAATAAGCCGAAATAAAGCAAAACGCCCACGACCGACAACACGAAACTTGAAATGGTTTTGTCGATGTGCGCGCGCACCGAAAGTTTGTTCACGATAAGCAGTATGAGCTTCACCGCAAGCAACCCGAAAATAAACACGGCGACGGTACGCGCAATCGTCATACCGTCCCCCGTAAAGAATTCGATTAAGATTTTCTCAAATTCAGCCATAGTACCTTCTCGTTACTTCCACATTTTCTGGAAAATGCCGAAGATAAGTTTATCCGTTTTCTTTTGCGTCAAGTTACTTTGTCCCGTAACCGCCGCGTGTATCGACTTTTCGGTAAGTTGCGGCACAAGCGCGGTAAGGATATTGAACTCGATACTTTTTTCGTTTGAGGCAAGCGCGAAATATGCGTCGCCGTCAAAGTTCGTATGCGATGGGGAAATTGCCCGCGCAAGCCCGTCGTGTGCAAGGTCGGCCAGGCGGTTTGCCTGAACTTTCGTGATTTTCGCGTTCGTAAGGACGCACCCTATCGTGGTGTTTGCGCCGTGTTGTCCGACCGTGCCCGCCGTGAAAACTTTCAGGCTGTCCAGGAAACTTCCGTCGGGGGATTTAATGCCCGCAATGATTTTCCCGTTGTCCACGACGTCACCCAATGCGTTCACGACCGATATAACCGCGATTTCCGCGCCGTTGATCGTCACGCTTGCAACGCCGAGCCCCGCCTTTGCGGCACATTCCATTCCGAGGAGTTTGCCGACGGTCGCGCCCGTCCCCGCACCGATATTGCCGGAAGAAAAATCGTTTTCTTTGGCGTTTTTCGCGGCACTGTATCCCGCCGCCTTATCGGGAAACGCAAAGTTCTTGTATTCAAGGTCAAAAATCGACGCACCGACGACAATGGGCACGACTTGTTTCCCGACCTTAAAGCCTTTGCCCTGTTCCGAAAGATACTGCATAACGCCGCATGACGCTTCCAGCCCGAACGCACTGCCGCCCGACAGCACGACCGCGTTTACTTTTTCGACGGTTTTTTCGGGCGAAAGCAGGTCGGTTTCGCGCGTTGCGGGCGCTGCGCCGCGGACGCTGACGCCGCCGACTGCGCCGTCTTCGCAAATAATCGCGGTAACTCCCGTTCCGTTTGTTTCGTCGGTGAAATGACCGATTTTGAACTTATCAAGCATACTTCTTATTTGATTTTCAAAGCGGTTTCAAACGCTTCCTTCGTTGCGCTTGCGATACGTCCCGTCTTATCGGCGTCGCCGATGACGTAAATTCTTTCAAACATATCTTTCGCGTCTTTGTAAAGTTTGTTGTCGCTTCTTACGCCCAGACTGATAACGACGTTGTCGCAAGGAATTTCGCTTCTGTTTTTGGTTTTCGTATCTTCGACGACCACGCCTTTTTCGTTGATTTCGACAAGCATCTTGCCGGTAACGAATCTGGTGTCGTACTTTGAAAGTTTTTGCATTGCGTCGTCAACGTGCTGGAACCACATACCGGGCGCAATTTGGTTTTTGCCCTCGACCACGGTAACGTGATTACCGTCTTTGCACAGATATTCCGACGTTTCGAGCCCCGTCATACCGCTGCCGGCGACGACGACCTGTTTGTTTTCAAGTTTGACCGCGCCCGACAAAATCTCGGTTGACGTGCAAACGTTATTGTTGTCGATGCCTTTTATGGACTTCGGCTTAATCGCCACGCCGCCCGTTGCGATAACGACCGCGTAAGGATTCATCTCTTTCAGCATTTCGACGGTCGCTTCCGTATTGAATTTAATATTCACGCCGAGTTTTGTTACCGACGTCATAAGGTCTTCCGTTGCCCACGCGATTTTGTCTTTGCCGGGACCTTTGTCCGCAAGGTTGAGCTGTCCGCCCGCAACCGCTTCTTTTTCGACAATCGTGACGTTGAAGCCGCGCCTTAACAAAACTTCCGCGCACATAAGCCCCGCTACGCCCGCACCGACTATTACGACAAGCCTGCCGTTTCCGACCTTTTCGGTGATTTTGTCCATTTCGCCCTCGTGGCCGAGATACGGATTGAGCGAACACAACGTATGACTGCCGTGGAATGCCTGCTCTTCCATACTCTGAATGCAGTATAAGCAGCAGATGCAACGGCGGATATCTTCGGGATGTCCCGACGCGCACTTGTTGACGAAATACGGATCGGCAATATGCGGACGACCGAGACTGATTAAGTCCTGCGTGCCTTCTTCAAGTTGCTGTTCCGCCTGTTCGGGAGTACGGATAAGGTTTGCGGCAAGCACGGGAATCTTGACGTTCTTCTTGACTTCCGCCGCCATATATTTTCTCCAACCGACGGGGAAAGACGTGGGTTCAAGCCAGTAGTTGAAAGTGTCGTAACCCGCCGACGATACGTCGATTGCGTCGACGCCCGCCGCTTCAAGGCGTTTTGCCATCTCGACGCCTTCTTTCAGGTCGTATCCGACGCCGGGCTTTCCGATATAGGAATAGCACTCGTCAACGGTGAGTCTGACAAGAACGGGATAACCCGGGCAACGCTCCTTGATGCCCTTAATAATATTCAGCAAAAAGCGCATGCGGTTTTCAAGGCTTCCGCCGTATTCGTCGGTGCGACGGTTGGTGTACGGGCTTAAAAATTGCTGGATAAGATAGCCGTGCGACGCGTGCAGTTCAACGGCGTCGACGCCCGCTTTTTGCAACCTTTCGGCAGCGTCGATAAAGTCCTTTTCAAGGTTGACGATTTGTCTATGCGAAAAAGCCTTCATCTTGCTGTCGGCAAACTTCGCGCGCTCCGTAACGGACGGGGCATAAACCTTCGGACACCAGTGCTTTTCCAGAAGTTTCGGCCCGACTTTCGGTACGACTTTGAAAATAAGTTTTTTGACGCATTTGATATTCTGGAACGGGATAAGAAGAGGAATCGTGCCGATGCAAAGTCCGAGATTCTGACGTCCCGGGTGATGAAGTTGCACCGCAAGTTTTCCGCCCGCCTCGTGTATGCGATCGGCGAATTTACGCATAGGTTCGATATGCGAATCTTTGCTCATCGAAAGTTGCGCGAACGCCGCCGCGCCGTGAAAATCGTTGACACGCGTGATTTCCGTGATGATAAGAGCGGTGCCGCCCTTTGCGCGTTCAACGTAATAGTTCATAAGTTGCTCCGTGGGTTTACCGTCGAAGTCGCCCATACCGATAAGCATCGGCGCCATGACCACGCGGTTTTTGAGTTGCATGTTGCCGATTTTAATGGGGCTTAACAACATTTCGTATGCCATAATCTCTCCTAAATGTTTGAATAAATTTCAAAGTGAATACTATTATAGCACATATTAAGTAATATTACAAGGAAATTTTATCCGCATTAGTTTTTTTTGCGCCGTCTTCTTCTTAAATGCTTTTTCCACATTTGACAAAACGGCGGCAAAGTTGTATAATATATTTGATTTGATAATCGCAAAAACCCGCATTTATCATATCATTTTCAAAACTAAACTTCTTTTTCGGTGATGTTATGACAAAACGCGAACAAGCAATGCAAAACTTCAAAAACGGATACAACTGCGCGCAAGCGGTTCTTCTTGCGTTTTCCGACGAACTTGAAATCGACGAAAAAACGCTTGCTCTCATATCGTCGTCGTTCGGCGGCGGCATGGGCAGAATGCGCGAAGTCTGCGGCGCGGTCAGCGGTATGTTTATGGTCGCGGGGCTTAAATACGGTTACTCCGACCCTTCGGCAAAACAGGAAAAGGCGGAACTTTACGCGCTTGTCCAGAAGCTTGCGGCAGGTTTCAAGGAAAAAAACGGAAGCATTATCTGCAAGGAACTTCTGGGCGTTTCGGACACTTCCCCCACGCCCGAACCGCGCACCGCCGCTTATTATAAAAAGCGCCCTTGTGTCGAACTTGTCGGCGACGCGGCGGAACTTCTTGAAAATTTGTCCGGAAAATAAATAATTTCCCCCTTAAAACTGTTTACAAAATCAAAATTGTGTGGTAATATAATTTTCGCTATGGACGTTTAACTCAGCTGGTAGAGTGTCTTCTTGACGTGGAGAAAGTCAGCGGTTCGAGTCCGTTAACGTCCACCAAATAAAAAGCGCACATCACAACGATGTGCGCTTTTTATTTGTCGGATGTTTCAAGGGGCTGAGAACCCAACCGTTAGGTTGGCGTTCGGAAAACGCTTGCGTTATTCCGTGCAACGCACTTTTTGTCATTGCGAGCGTAGCGTGGCAATCTCCCGGAAGGGACACCGCATTATAAAACCCACGCAAGATACTTTCGTACTTGCGTGGAGAAAAAAGGCGCACACAAGCATAAGCGTGAGCATTGTCGCCCCCGACAATGCGATTTCAAAAGTGCAGTGTGCGCCGTGAGCAGCCCCGTTAACGTCACCTTTTGTCCGTCAACGTCCATACGATATTGCGAACGAGTCCGTTCCAAGGGGCAGAGAACCCAACCGCAGGTTGGCGTTCGGTGGTTGCTTGCAAACGCTTGCGTTTTTCCGTACAACGCACTTTTTGTCATTGCGAGCGGAAATCAGGGGACCCCACGGGATACTGTGTACCCGTGGGGAAAAGGCGCACACAAGCAAAAGAGTGAGCATTGTCGGGACGACAATGCGATTTCAAAAGTGCAGTGTGCGCCGCGTAAATCGCTTTCTATTGATGCCGACAGATAATAATAATTTTCCATTATCCTTGTTTTATCTGCTCAAAACAATGCTTTAACGCGCTGTTTTGTGTGTTGCGGCGCGGTTTGTGGTTTTTGGATTTTTACAAAAAGCGGCGTAACTCTTTGACGTTGGCATCGTAAAGTTTGATAAGTTCGCCGGCAAAAGGCGTGTCTTCTTCACGATAAAGATGCGAAGTTTTAACGACGTCGTTAATGCCCATATTGTTGCCTTCGATAAGCATTTCGGCAATGTTCGTCGTGGACTTGTCAAGCCCCGATTTCATCTTTACGGCGGCCTTCATCATTGCCCTTTCCATTTTGTTGGGATACGTACCGTCTTTTGCGGACGGCTCGTCCCCGAGTTCTTTGGACGCCCTGTCGGACAAATCCATTATCTTGACTTTTTGTTTCCAGATGGTTTCGCGCAGTTTCGTGTCCTTGACGTTTTCCCAGACGTTGTCGATTGCGTCAACGCCGACGTTGCAGTTTTTTATTACTTCTTTCAAAAGATTCATATTTGCCTCCTTATCGGAGTTTGTGCAAAGCCGGAAAACTTATGCGAAAAAAATGCCACCGCATTACACGGTGGCAGATTTCGGTTGTTTTGATTGTTACGCGTCGATGTCGGAAATGAACTTTTGCAGCGTTTCCTGCGCGTTGCCGAGATACAGATACACGCCGCTGTCGCGAGTGTACAAGGGGTTGTCAACGCCGGCGTAACCAGGTTTAAGGTCGTAGTTGAAGATGAAGATGTTTTTGCAATCCGCAACGTCAAGTACGGGCATTCCGTAAATGGGCGTGCCTTCCGCAGTGTTTGCGGCAGGGTTCAGAACGTCGTTTGCACCGATTACTATCGTTGCGTCCGCCGTCTTGAACTCGGGGTTGATATTGTCCATTTCGTACAAATCTTCGTAGTCAACGTCCGCCTCGCAAAGCAATACGTTCATGTGCCCGGGCATACGTCCCGCAACGGGGTGAATTGCGTATTTCACTTTCGTTCCGTTTGCCGTGAGTTTATCCGCAAGTTGTTTTACAAGGTGCTGCGCCTGCGCGATAGCCATTCCGTATCCGGGAACGATAATGACTTCTTTCGCGTCACGCAAAAGTTTTGCGGGGTTTTCAACCTTTTCAGCGGGTTTTTCTTCCGCCTTTTCTTCAACGGCTGCGGGCTTTTCTTCTTCCGCCTTTTCAAGCGTTATTTCCGACGGTTTATCCATGTCGGCGATAAACTTTTGAAGGGTATCCTGTGCGTTGCCGAGATACAGGTGAACGCCCTTTTCGCGCGAATACAAGGGGTTGTCAACGCCGGCGTAACCGGGTTTAAGGTCGTAGTTGAAGATGAAGATATTTTTGCAATCCGCAACGTCAAGTACGGGCATTCCGTAAATCGGCGTGCCTTCCGCGGTGTTTGCGGCGGGGTTCAGAACGTCGTTTGCGCCGATTACTATCGTTGCGTCCGCCGTCTTGAACTCGGGATTGATATCGTCCATTTCGTACAAATCTTCGTAGTCAACGTCGGCTTCGCAAAGCAATACGTTCATGTGTCCGGGCATACGTCCCGCAACGGGGTGAATTGCGTATTTCACTTTCGTACCGCCCGCGGCGAGCTTATCCGCAAGTTGTTTTACAAGGTGTTGTGCCTGCGCGATAGCCATGCCGTATCCGGGAACGATAATAACTTCTTTTGCGCCGTTAAGGCTTGCAGCGTAGTTGGTTTCGGTCTTGACTTCGACAGGTTTTGCCTCCGCCTTTTCGGCCTTGACTTCCGTCGTGGTTTCAACGGGTTTGTCCATATCTGCGATAAACTTTTGCAGGGTTTCCTGTGCGTTGCCGAGATACAGATGCACGCCGTTTTCGCGGGTATAAATGGGGTTATCTACGCCCGCATAGCCGGGTTTTAAGTCATAGTTGAAGATGAAGATGTTTTTGCAATCCGCAACGTCCAGAACAGGCATTCCGTAAATCGGTGTGCCTTCCGCAGTGTTCGCGGCGGGGTTCAGAACGTCGTTTGCGCCGATTACTATCGTTGCGTCCGCCGTCTTGAACTCGGGATTGATATCGTCCATTTCAAACAAGTCTTCGTACTCAACGTTGGCTTCGCACAAAAGAACGTTCATATGCCCCGGCATACGTCCCGCGACGGGGTGAATTGCGTATTTTACTTTCGTTCCGTTTGCCGTGAGTTTATCCGCAAGTTGCTTTACAAGGTGTTGCGCCTGCGCGATAGCCATGCCGTATCCGGGAACGATTATGACTTCTTTCGCGTTGTTCAAAGTTGCGGCGTAGTTGATTTCCGTCTTGACAACGGGTTTTTCTTCCGCCTTGACTTCCTTTTTCACTTCGGCGGGTTTCGTTTCCGCTTTGACTTCGACCTTTTCGGGGGCGGTTTTTTGAGCATTGTCGTTGGACGACGTGCCGCCGAGAAGGATTGCGCCGAGTTTTCTGTTCATTGCCTTGCACATGATTTGCGTCAGAAGAAGTCCCGACGCGCCGACGATACCGCCGACCGCAACGAGCAACAAGTCGTTGATTGCAAGACCTGCGATTGCGCCGGCAACACCCGAAAGACTGTTAAGCAGCGAAATCGTAATGGGCATATCCGCGCCGCCTACGCGAATCGCGAAAATGTATCCGAAGAATCCCGAAATGACGAACAGCAATGCGATCATAATTCCGCAAAACGCTTTCAGGTCGATACCGAGAGCAATTTTGCCACTGCCCGAAAGAGCCGCGATTGCCGCAAAGACAACGATAAGCGCAAGCGTCAGGCAAAGGCTGCCGACGGTCATCGCCTGATGTCCTTTGTAAACGACGGGTTTTTGCGGAAGAATCTTGTGAAGTTTGCCGGCTGCGACAAGGCTGCCGATAAGGGTAATCATACCGACCGCAAGCGCAAGAGCCGACGTCGTTGTCGAGAACGCGTCAAAGCCCGTGCCTACGCCGAGCATCGCAAACGCGCCGACGATTGCCGAAGCCGCGCCGCCCAGACCGTTAAGGAGAGCGACCATCTGCGGCATCTGAATCATTTTGACTTTCTTTGCAAGGACAATACCCGCAACCGTGCCGAGCGCAAGCCCGATATAGAGCGTCCATACCGCCGCAATGTGGCTTGTGCCGTTGCCGTACACGATAATAAGGATAATCGCAAGGAGCATGCAAATCGCGCTGAAACGATTGCCGATTTTGCTGTAAGCGACTTTGCCCATCATTGCGATACCCAAAAGCACGCCAAGCGACAATACGATTGCCATTGCAAGGTAAACCCAATCGCGCGCCGATGTGCCCGCGCCTTTTGTGATGACGTCCATGCAGCAGATTACCGCAAGGAGCCCTGCGCCCGCAACTGCCGATGCCGCGTAAATCACGGTTTGACCTTTCGCCTTCTTTTTCGCAATCATGCCGAGCATACGGTCGGTGACCATAAAGCCGCCGACGACGTTGACCATCGCGAGAGCAATTGCAAGAGAACCGAATATCGCGGAAAGCACGATGCCAGCCGTACCGAGTTTGAAAAGCGAGGCACTTGCCGACAACGCGCCAAGCACCGTAACGCCCGACAAAGCGTTCATACCCGACATAAGCGGGGTGTGCAAAAGCGTCGGAACGTTTGAAATAAGTTTGTAACCGACAAGCGTCGCTACGACGAATACGCCAAGAAGAATCAGCTGAAAGTAAATCGCTTTTTCAAGGCCGAAGTTGCCCATTGCGAGCGCGCCGGTAATAACAGAGTTTAACGTTGATAACATATTAAATTCCTGCCTGTATCATTATTAAAAATACCCCCTGCCCGAAAGCAGGCAGGGGATTGCCTTTTGTTGATAAAAGTTAATGCTGTGAAGCGGTTTTCGCCATATTCGCCGTTTAAGCGGTGGATTTTAACCATTTAAGCGGCGAGATTTAGATGAAGTTCTGACGTTTCTTTTAAGGTTCCGAGTTTTCCACGTATCATTAAAGGCGTCAAATATATCATCTTTTAAGCGGCGGATTTTGAATGAGATTTTGATGTTTCTTGCGATGTTCTGAAAATCCTAGTGTACAAGGACGTACACGGATTTTCAGGTTGTCACAAAAACTCAAAATATCGTCAAAAGTCGGCGCTTAAAGTCCCATCGCCTCGCGAGCACCTTTGTGTACGATTTCACCGTCAATCGTTACGAGAATGCTTTGTACGATTTCGTCGTTCATATCGAGTTTAATGCTGCCGTCTTTTGCGAGGAACGCAAGCAGATTGTAGATGTTGTATGCGAAGAGCCAGGTCGAGCTGGTGGGAAGTTGACCGGGGATATTCTTGATACCTTCGATAATGACGTTGTGTTTGATGTCGCGGATACCGGGAGAGGTGATTGCGCAGTTACCGCCCTGGTCGATGGAAATATCGATAATTGCAGAGCCGGGCTTCATGGAAGCGACCATTTCATCGGTAAGGAGCGTGGGAGCGAGTTGTCCTTGAAGGAGTGCCGAGCAGAAGATGATGTCGGCGTTTTTGACTGCGTCTGCAAGTGCCGCGCGTTCTTTTTCAAGCCATTCTTCGGGAAGACGTTTTGCATATTCGACAACGCCTACGCGACGTACCGCGATTTCTTCGGGAACACCGGTCGGGACGATTTTCGCGCCGAGCGACATTGCCTGTTCGTTTGCGGAAGGACGGATATCGGCAGAATATACTTTCGCGCCGAGCCCTTTTGCGGTTGCGACCGCACGAAGACCTGCAACGCCGGTACCGATGACGAGAACGTTTGCGGGTTGGATAACGCCGACTGCCGAGCCGATCAAAGGCATGAATTTGGAGATGTCGTTTGCGCCCATGAGCATGCCCTTGTAGCCTGCACAGGTGCTCATCGAGGACAAAGCGTCCATGGATTGTGCGCGGGAGATACGAGGTACGCCGTCAAGGGTAAGACCGATAACGCCTGCCGCCGCCATATCTTTGACCATCTTGTGGTTTACGGGAGACGCGGGGTGAATGAACGTAATAATATATTGACCTTTGTGCATCATCTCGATTTCGTGTTTGCCCTTTTCTTCGTTGAAGAGAGGTTCCTTAACTTTCAGGATAACGTCGGATTTTGCAAAAATTTCTTCGCAATCTTCAAGAATGGTTGCGCCTGCGGCAAGGTAATCCTTGTCATGGTAGTGCGAGCCTTCGCCTGCGCCTTTTTCAAAAAGAACGGTCATGCCTGCGGCGACCATTTTCTTTACGGTGTCGGGGATTGCAGCAACACGCGCTTCGTCGTGCATAATTTCCTTGGGGATACCAACTATCATTATTATTTCTCCTTAATTTTCGGCTTTCGCCCTTATTTTATAATTTCGCGCTTTCGCGCATATTTTACTTTTCTTTTTTCGCCTTTATGGGGACGCTGTATTCGTTCTTCGGACTGCTTAAAACGATGCTCGTCTGCGTCTTTGAAACGCCGGGGATACTCTTGATTTCGTTCAGCACGCTTTCAAGCGTTTTCGTATTGTCGGTGACGACTTTCAAAAAGTAATCGAATTCCCCCGCGATATACAGACATTCCGCAATGTGGCGGTTGTCCTTGACCGCGGCGACGAAACCGTCGTTAAACTTCGGATGGTCGATTGCGACGCTTATAAGCGCGGTGACGTCTTTGCCGAGTTTTTCGGGGACGATAATCGCGGCATAGCCTTTGATAACGCCCGAGTTTTCAAGTTTTTTGATGCGTTCGATAACGGTGGACGTGGACAGCTTAACCTTCTCGGCGATTTCGGACGAATTCGCACGAGCGTTTTTCATAAGACACTGCAAAATTTTTACGTCGGTGTTATCCACGGTTATCTCCTTTTTCCTTACTATTCGATTTTAACATACGTTATATGCGGTGTAAACGAAATTATTGATTTTTTTCCGAATTTTTTACGGAAAAGCGTTCTTGTAACAAAATTTTTTTCGGAAAACCCCAAAAATAACAAAAAATTTCAATATCATTCAAAATATTACGATACAACGTCGCGGGCGCACGAAAAAACGGCCGTCGCCGACCGTTTCGTTTTCGTTATTTGCCGCGCAAGGTTACCGTTTTGTCCGCCTCGTACAATATTGCGTAATAGGTATCCGTCCACTTCCCTTTCGTCGGATATTCCATTATTCTTTCCTTGGCGTGCGGGGTGTAATCGGTGCTTAAAATATTCGCGCCGGACTCGATTCCGTTTTTATACCAGTGGTCTTTCACGACGGCGTATCTGTCCAGCCTTGTTCTGCCCATAAAATTATCGCAGTTTATCGCCTCAGAAATACGGTCTTTGTGTTTCGTCGGATCGTTCAGAATCACGGTGAACGAGAAACGGGAATAATCCTTGCCTTTTTTCAGGACGGTGGCGTATTCAAGGGCGATATTCATCGCGCTTTTTTGCATATCGGGATCGCGCTGCATGTACGTTTCCAGGCTGTCCTTTTCGTGCAGCAGGAAAATGATTTTTCCTTTCAGACTTTCAACGGTCGGATAAGCGTTTTTCGCGCGGAATTCGTCAAAGTCGGAAACGCCCGCCGCGTCAAGCAGTTTTTTGGGAGTAACGAGTTTTTCGCCGAAGTTTTCAAACAGCATTTCGTCGAATTTATCAAAGGCTTCGAGGTCGAATTTTTTGCCGCCTTTCGGCTCCACAAGGACGATAATCGGCAAAGCGTTTTCGTTTCTGTCCATCCACATTCTGATTTCTTTAAGACCTTTGTCGAAGTCGATCATCGTGCTGTTCGTTTCCAGCATATCGCTGTGCAGACACTCGATTCTGAACCCGTCGGCGGTTTTCACCTTATTCGCGTCAAGTTCGATACTTCGGATACCTGCGTTGAGCTGTTCGGTAATCGTGTCGAAGATATAATCGTATTGCTTTCCCATTATCGCCGCAAGCGGGCCGTGATAAAAATACTTCGTTTCGGGAGTGAGCCCCGTTTTGTAACTGTTGTGCGACGCGATATACCTTATCTCGTTAAGCTTTGCGCCGAGGACTTCTGCCATATCGGTGCGGGTAAGAAAATCCTCGTCGTTCACCTTTGAAAAGTTTTCGTCGGCAGCGTAACGCTGTTCAAGAAGCGCGACGTATTCGTTCTGCCAGTCCGCCCAGACGCTTTTCGCGTCCTTTGCCGAAACGGTTGCCGCGATAAATCCCGACAGCGCAACGAGAAAATACGCCGAAAAGCCCCATATAAAAATGACAAGCGCCCATTTTGCGCCCTTTTTCATCGGTTTTTTCGTTCTTTCTTTCTTGTCCATAATATATCCACCCGAAACTATTCTTATATAAATAATTTACCATATAAAATGCGGGTTTGTAAACACGTTTTTTTCCGGCGGAAAAATATTTTTGGGATTTTTTTTCGTTTTTCTATCAAAAACTATTGACATCGTCGTTTTTTGTGCTATGATATATATCGTCAGGCGATATACATAAGGAGGCGAAATAAAATGGCAATAAGCGCCGATATGCTGCGCGGTCACACCGAAACGATAATTCTTGCACAGCTTATCAAAAACGACAGTTACGGCTATGAAATAAGCAAGGCGATCGAAGACCTTAGCCACGGCGAACTTGTCCTGAAAGACGCCACCCTTTACACCGCCTTCCGCCGTATGGAACACGACGGGTTTATCGAAAGTTACTGGGGCGAAAGCGACGCCGGCGCAAGACGCAGATATTACCGCATCACGGAAAAGGGCCGCGCCTTTTACGACTTCAACAAAACCAACTGGTTTGACACCATAAAAATAATGAAAGACTTAATCAACGGAGGAACAAAATAATATGTTAATCGACCGCTTCAAAAAGTATCTCGAACAACAATTCCGCGCCATCTCTCCCACGAAAGAGGCAATGGAATACCGCGAAGAAGTTTTGCAAAACCTTCTCGACCGCGCGCAGGAATATAAGATAAAAGGTATGACGGACGAAAACGCCATCTACGACCTGTGCATCGACAGTCTCGGAAACTTCAAAGACACGCTCGTCGATTTTGAAAACCGTCTGGACAACGTAAAGCGCGCAGTGCCCCGCATCGGCGCAAGAGTGCTCACCGGCATCGCAATCGCGCTGTTTGTCGTGATCGGATATCTTTCGGTCAGCTTCGCAACCCGCGCCTGGGACAAAACCTGGCTCATTCTTGTGGGCGGCGCGTTTATGGGCGTTATCGCAGGCGCGATTTTCGGTATTATCGTCCTTGCGAAAAAGAAAAAACACCTTGCAATCCGCGGTCTGTCGCACGTCATCATCGCGCTTACGTTCACGTTTATTTTCCTTATTCTGCAAATACTCGTGCACTTTAAGTACAGCTGGATGACCTTCCTTGTAATGGTGATCGCAATGCTTATCACCGACACCGCCGAGGCGTATTCTTACAACAGTAAATCAAGGCTTTTCGACCTGCTTGCAACCGTTGAAGTAACCGCCGTTATGGTGTACGTAATGCTTGGCGTGGCGCACGTTATCCCGTGGCATCCGTCGTGGCTTCTTCCCGTCGGCGCAGCCCTTCTCGACGTCGTTATCCTTATCGCATCTCTTGTGAGTTATTCAAAGAAAAAGGATAAGGCGGCAGCCGAAAAGAAAGCGCGCATCGACGAAGCGTACTACACAATGTGGAACGACGAAAACAAATAACAACCTTTATCTCGTAAAAACGATACGATAAAATACTGATTTTGAAACTATGAGCAAAACTATAAAAGCCGAAATGTGGGATAAGATGCAATATCTTTTCCGAAACTATTACGACCGTATGGTGCACGCAACCCTGACTTTCGACGGGCTCTTGGACGCCGACGCGCTTAAAAACGTGCTGGTCATAATGTGCGAAAAAGCTCCCGTGCTTCACAGTAGTTTTCACGAGAATCCCGTCAATCCTTACTGGAAGGTGGAGCCTTACACCGTCAACGATATCCTGACAATAAAAGACAGCGACGATCCCGAAAAAGAAGCGTACGATTTCCTGTGTCAGAGTATCCCCGTTTCAAGCAACGTACAGTTTAAGGTGATTGTCCTGAACAAGGACGGAAAATCGACGTTTGCGATGATCGTCAACCATATGTGCTTTGACGGCGGCGACTTCAAATACTTTTTGAAAAAGCTTGCAAAAAACTACAACGCGTTTTTGAACGGCGAAAACCCCACCGACCTTAAACAAGGTACGAGAAGCGCGGAACAGGTTTATACGAAACTCGACGCAGCCGACAAAAAGGTCGCGAAAGGTCTTTTCAAAAACATCAGCGCGGTGAAAGACAAACACGTGTTTCCGCTGACCGAACCCCGTCCCGACGACCACACGATGATCAACATCAGAAAAATCGACCGCGACACTTTCCTTAATATGAAAAACGCGGGAAAACGTCTGGGCGTTACCGTCAACGATATGCTGCTTGCGGCGTACGTGCGCGCGCTTTACGATATTTCGGGCATGCGCGACGACGAAACCCTTTCAATCCCCTGCATGGTCGATTTGCGCCGTCATATCGAAGGCGGCGACGAGGCCGGCGGACTTGCGAATCACACGGGATTTATGCTTTGCACGGTGCATAACAAGGGCGAAACAATCAACGATACGCTCATCAACGTCATGCGTTCCACAAAGAAAAGCAAGCGCGACAAATATATGGGGCTTTACAGCCTGCCTCTTCTGAAACTCGCCTATACCATACTGCCCTTTTCGATTTCGGAATTCGCAATCAAAATCGGATACGACAACCCGCTTATCGGTATGAGCAACATCGGGCTTCTTCCCGTCGATAAACTGACTTTCGGCAATGCGAAACCCGTTGACGGATTTATGACGGGCGCGGTCAAATACAAACCCTTTATGCAACTTGCGCTCACAACATTGAACGACGTCGTAACGATGACGATTGCAATCCGCGGCAACGATGACGACAAAAAAATCGTTGAAAAATTCTTTGACCTTATCGTGGAAAACGTGAAAGAATTCGACCGCTTAAACGCAAGATAATTTCCTTCCCCCTTATATATTTAAGAAACGCCCCGATTTTTCGGGGCGCTTCTTTTTTTTCGTTTATTTTGCAAGGCGTTTTATCGCCTCTTTCGCGCTGTCAAGGAAGTCCGCATCAAGCGACTCGACCTTGCCTTCGTCGCAGGCTTTTGCGATGTTTTTGTCAAACGGAATCCGTCCGAGAACTTTCAGGTCGAATTCTGTTGCGACTTCGTCGACCTTGCTGTCGCCGAAAATCGAAAACTCTTTTCCGCAGTCCGGGCATTTGACGTAACTCATATTTTCAACGACGCCCAGCACGGGGATATTCATCATATTTGCCATCTTCACGGCTTTGCCGACAATCATCGACACGAGTTCCTGCGGGCTTGTCACGACGATGATACCGTCGACGTTCAGGCTTTGGAAAACCGTAAGCGGCACGTCGCCCGTTCCGGGAGGCATATCGACGTACATAAAGTCCACGTCGCCCCAGACGCAATCCGTCCAGAACTGCTTCACCATACCCGCGATGACGGGACCGCGCCATACGACGGGATCGTTACTGTGTTCCAGTAAAAGGTTTGCCGACATAATTTCAATGCCGCCCTTTGATTTCACGGGATAAAAGAAACTGCCGTCGCTGTCGATGGGACCGTCCACGTTGAACATGCGCGGAATCGACGGACCGGTAATATCAGCGTCCAAAATCGCCGTCTTAAACCCTTGTTTTGCCGTAATCGACGCCATAAGCCCCGTTACGAGAGATTTGCCCACACCGCCTTTTCCCGACACGATGCCGATAACGTGTTTGACTTTCGACAATGCGTTTACGGGGACGGTGAAGTCGGTTTTTTCGCTGCAACTTCCGTGGCTTTCGCAGGAGCTGCAATCGTGCGTACATTCACTCATAAATTCACTTCCTGTTTTCAATATTATTTATCAAAAATTCGATACCGATTTTCAAATCGTCATAAGTATCGTCAAAATTGCCGGTATAATACGGATCCGCGACGTCGCGGGATTGCCCTGCATATTCCAGAAACTTTTTTACTTTCTTTTTTTCGTCGGGCGCAAAAAGATTTCTGAGATACGCGACGTTTTTGTCGTCCATTCCAAGGAATAAATCGTATTTGTCGTAATCGGTTTTTCTGACCTGTTGCGAATAATGCGGGAACGTCGGGACACCGTGCTCTTCCAGTTTTTTCAGCGCGTCGGGATAAACGGGATTGCCCGCTTCGAGCCCGCACGTCGCGGCGGAGTCGATAACGTATTTTTCTGATATCCCCCGCTTTTTCAAGGCGTCTTTCATCATAAATTCCGCCATTGCGCTGCGGCAGATGTTTCCAAGGCACACGAACATTATTTTCATAAAGTATATGATACCACTTTAATATCGGAAAGTCAACGGTGAACGGTTGACATAAAAGCGCGCGGTGATATAATTTATTACGTTTGTATGGAAGAATATATTAAAATTATCGTATATATTTTCGCAGGCATAGGCGCAGGCATAGGCACGGGATTTGCGGGATTGTCCGCCGCCGCGTTTATCGCACCGATGCTTGTCGCATTTCTGGACTTCCCGTCGTACGACGCCATCGGTATCGCGCTGATTTCCGACGTTCTGGCGTCCGCCGTATCCGCAACCGCTTACGCCGTCGATAAAAACATTGACGTGAAAAAAGGCTCGAAAATGCTTGTCGTCGTTTTGTGCTTTACGGTTCTCGGGAGTTTTCTTGCGTCAAAAATCGACAATCACCTTATGGGCAACTTTTCCATTTTCGCAACGTCACTACTCGGGCTTAAATTCATACTCGTTCCCGTCAACGGCAGAGATCCCTTAAAGGACCGCTTGTACAAAAACAAATGGTGCGACGCGGTTCAGACCTTTACGCTGTCGGCAATGATTGGTATGATTTGCGGATTCGTCGGCGCGGGCGGCGGCATGATGATGCTCCTTGTACTCACGTCGTTTATGGGATTTCCCCTTAAAAAGGCGGTCGGCACAAGCGTGTTTATCATGACGTTTACCGCGCTCGTCGGGGCGGTATCGCATTTCGGAATCGGCGGCTTGCCCGACACTACGGCAATGATAACCTGCATATTCAGCACGCTCGTTTCGGCGCAACTTGCCGCGCTTATCGCAAACAAGGTAAAGCCCAAAACGCTTAATATTACCGTCGGCGTGGTGCTTTTAATCCTTGGCATAGTGATGCTTGTTTTGCACTCGTTCTTCTGAAAAACCGCATTAAAAAACCCGCAGATTGCGGGTTTTGTTTTGTCTTTTTTTACAGGGATTTTTTGGCTTTTCTTTCTGCCTTTTTCGCTTCTCTTTTTTTGAGGACTTCTTCGTGTCTTAAATCGATTTTGTCTTCGATGTCGCCGACGGTCGTCTGGAAACGAACGTTATACTTTTTATCAAGCGCCCACATCGCCGCAAATACGACGACGAGTATCGACCATACCACCGCAAGCACTTTCCACATTGCGGGCGTTATCCCGCGGTACAGACCGAAGAACGACTGTATGTCGATAAACGACAGATGCACAAAGTAACACAGCACCAGAAGCGCGATTACGCCCACGAAAAGCACCGCGTGCAACAGGTTGAACGGCCAGCACGATTTGAACACGAACAGGTATCCCGCAAACACGGTCGCAAGGAAATACAGCGCGTGCTGTTCGTCCGGAGAAAGCCCCGTGAGTATCGTCTGCGTTGTGATTACGATTGCGATAATACCCGCCATTACGGTTACTATGCCGGGCACCGCGTTCATAATGACTTTTGGCAAAAACCTGCCTTCCACCCTGTTTTTATTGGGTTCGAGCGCGAGTATTCCCGACGGAATCCCGATCGTTACCCCGCCAAGCAGCGTAAGGTGTCTTGGCTCGAACGGCAGAATCGACGGCACGATAAGGAACAACAGCGCGATAAGCAAGTTGTAGCCCGTCTTTACAAGGAACAACGACGCCGACCTTTCAAGGTTGTTTATGGAACGTCTGCCTTCCGCAACGACTTTCGGCATCGACGCGAAATTGCTGTCAAGAAGCACCAGACTGCTCACGTTCTTCGCGGCGTCCGAGCCCGAAGCCATCGCAATCGAACAGTCGGATTCCTTTAATGCAAGCACGTCGTTGACGCCGTCGCCCGTCATCGCAACGGTGTGTCCGTTTGCTTTCAGGGCTTTTACAAGCAATAATTTCTGATCGGGCAGAACCCTGCCGAATATCGTGTATTTTTCCGCCGCTTCGATGACTTCCTCGTCGGTTTTCAGTGTCGACATATCAATGATACTGTCGCAATCGGAAAGTCCCGCGCGTTTTGCGACGGCGCGCACGGTAACGGGGTTGTCGCCCGAAATAATTTTAACGGTAACGCCCTGATCCCTGAAATATTGCAGCGTATCGGGGGCTTCCTTTCTTATTTTATCGGCGATGAATATAAACCCTTCCGCTTTCAGTCCGTCGGGAAGGCTGTGCCCGATAATTTCGACGTCCGACGACGCAAGAACAAGCACCCTGAGCCCTTCTTCCGCCTTTTCGCGCGTGATTGCTTTTATTTCTTCCGCGGTATCCGGGAAAACGAATTCGGGCGCGCCCAGAACGTAACTTCTGCCGTCGATAACCGCGCCGCTCCACTTTCTGTCCGACGAAAACGGCACGACAACGCTGACTTCGCCCGCCGCCTCGTACTGTCCGACGTAATTTTTGACCGCCGCCGCCGTTGCGTTTTCGTCCTTGACGGCGTCCGACAGGTTTTTAAGGTGGCGGCAGAACTCGTCTTCCGACAAATCGACGGTTTTTATGCCGTGGATTTCCATACTGCCTTCGGTAATCGTGCCCGTTTTATCAAGACACAGCACGTCAACCCTTGCAAGCGTTTCGACGCAGTACATATCCTGTGCAAGGGTGTGGTGTCCCGCAAGCCTTATGACGCTCAGACAGAACACGACCGACGTAAGCGCGACAAGACCGCTCGGAATCATGCCAACCAACGAGCCGATTGTCGTCAGCACCGTACTGTTCATATCGTTGCCCTGAATGTAATATTTGACTGAAAAAAGAGCGATGCCCAGCGGCACAATGACCACCGACATCGTTTTTACGATTTTATTTAACGAATTTTTGATGACCGAAACGGGTTTTTTGAAATATTTCGCGCCGGCGGATATTTTCATTGCGAAGTTATCCATGCCGACGTGCACGACTTTTGCTTTTGCGCGTCCCGATACGACGTAACTTCCCGACATAAGGCTGTCGCCCACGTTTTTCACGATTGCGTCGGGTTCACCGGTGATAAGGCTTTCGTTGACCTCGATACTGCCCTCGACAACGACCGAATCCGCGCAAATCTGGTGTCCCGCCTGCAATATCGTAACGTCGTCCATAACGACGTTTTTCACGGCGATTTCCTTTTCTTCCCCGTCGCGGATAACCCGAACCTTCGGGGCGGAAATGAGCGACAGTTTATCCATCGTGTGCTTTGCGCGAAGTTCCTGCACGATACCGATAAGCGTATTGCAGACGCACAGTATCACGAAACCGTAATTGCCCATGCCGTCCTCGTCGAATCCCGAAAACGCCGCGACGATGATTGCCATCACGAAAAACACGAAGTTGAAAAACGTGAAGGTGTTGTCGATAAGTATTCTGAATACGCTTTTGGTTTTTATTGTTTGCAATCCGTTGACGAGCCCGCTCTTGACGCGCGCTTCGACTTCTTCGGACGTAAGTCCCGTTATGAGATTGCAGTCGGTGTTTTTGATTTCTTCCATACTTTCCACGTTGCGTTAAATTAATTTTATTATTGCATTAAATATACGTTGTTGTCAAGAAATGAAAAAAATATCCGCCGCCTTTACCGATTTTTTTCAACGAAAAAGGATAGCGAAAACTCGCTATCCTTCATTATCGTGTTTGTTTTACTTATTTGTTTGAAATCTTTTTGTCAAAGTTTTCAAGCGCGCGGACAGAAATTGCATAGCAATCCGCAAGACAATCTTTGTTAAGGTTGTCGTAGCTGTCTTTAAGCGTGTGGTAATAATCTTCCAGAACGTGGTTCAAAGCGGTGATACCCGTTGCCCTGAAACCTGCCTGTGCGAACGCTGCGCTGTCGGTTGCTCCGCCGAAGGGAGGAACAAGAGTTTTGTTGCAGTGAATGCCCAGTTCTTTTGCCGCTTCCATAAAGCTGTCGGAAACTTCCTTGTCGGCTTTGACGGTTGCGTTAAGGTCGCGGTAATTTACGCCCAGGAATTTCGGATCGTGAATGGTGTCGAAAGAATAAATCCAGGTGGGAACGTCGTCGAATTCGCCTTTGTGTTGTTCGCACCACGCTTTCGCTCCGCGGAGTCCCGCTTCTTCGGAACCCGAAAGGATAACGCCGACTTCAGTGTGTTCAAGTTCGATACCTTCGTCTTTCATCGCTTTAAGGATTGCGATGCCCATAAGGCAAGCCGTAAGGTTGTCGTTTGCGCCGTCAACCGTCGTGTTCGGATCCCACATGCGGTACATACCGAAATAGAAAGGTACGAATGCAAGGTTCGCGATGCCAAGCCAGAACAGAACGCCGTTTTCGGGTTTAAGAATCATGGGTTTGAAACCGGTGAGTATAGCCGTCGCAAGGCTGCATCCCATAAGGAACAACGCGCCAAGGACAACGATAACGATGTTCGCTTCGTAAACTTTGCCGCCGAACTTATTGTTGACGGGCCAGTTCCACGCTGCGTCGGGGTGACCGTTGAAGAATACGCGACCTTTGACTTCGCCCGTGCATTTCTTGATTGCGGTAACGTTTGTGCCCGTCTTTTCGGGGAACAGGAAGTCGAAAGTCTTTTTGTAAAGACCGAATTGCATTATCATTACGTAGAAACCGAAAACGATAAGCGCAAAACCTAATATCGGCAGGAAGAAGTATGCGATAAGCCCTGCAAGAACGCAGGTGATCGTGATATAAATCCAGCCGAAAAAGCTGCCGGGATTTTCCTTAAACGATTCAACGTCGGAGCGTTCGCATCCGCAGTCTTTTTTAAGGACGTCAGCCATATACTCGCAAGCGATTCTTTCGCCTTCTTCGCCGGGAGTACGTTTGGGCATATCCTTGCAGATATGGGTGATTTCGTCAACCATATATTGCGCGGCGTCTGCCTTTTTTTCAATCAATTTTGAAAAATTTGCCATAATTTTCTCCTCTTATTTTTTATATTTATATGATTATCATATCATAAAAACGACGCTCTTTTCAAACAAACGACGTCTTTATTTTTTTTACTATACAAACGACCAAAAATATACAGTAAAAACCGCAAAAAACCGTCAGACGTCAACGATAATGCCTTCTTTCACGAACTCGCGGGCGTCGCGCGGCGACTTTCCTTTGTATTTCTGGAAGTTGCGGTTGAAACTACGCACGCTGTCGTAACCCGCCTTTTTTGAGATTTCCGCGACGGAAAGCGTGGTCGAATACAACAGATCGGTTGCGTAATTTATGCGGTAAATATTCACGACGTCGGAAAAATTCGCGCCGAAATATTCGTTGAAAACAGCCGAAAGATAATTGTAAGAATATCCCATTTTGTCAGACAGGTCTTTCAGGCTTATGTCTTCCGTGAAGTTGTGCGAAACGTATTTCGCGATTGCGTTCAGGACGTCCACCTTCTTTTTGTCGACGGGGATAAACGCCGTGTGCGTCTCGAACTCCGCAAGAATATGATATAAAACGGCTTTTTGCTTGAACGTATTGGTAACAAAGGGCATTTTCCTTGTCAGCGATTCCGCAAAATCTATCGAGAAAACCGGGAAAGTCGCGACGTAGCCGTCGTGCTTTTCGTAAAAGTCGGGAACCCAATCCTTTGAAAACTTACAGATGAAAACGTTGCTGTAATCGGGCGTGTCGTAAGCGTGCGCGAACTTTGGCGGAATTACCATACACTTCCCCGCGCGAAGACGATAAATTCTGTCCAGCACGGTAACGTTTGCAAGCCCGTCGTTGCAATATAAAAACTCGTACGTTTCGTTGCAATGCATCGGGAAACATAAGTTCTTTTCAACGTCGCAAGATAAATAATTTTCCCCTGCCTGTTTGTGTTTTTCGAAATCCAACATATCCCACCTACCGTAAATTATGTCTATATTTTACCACCGAATAAGAAAATAATCAAGCCCTCCCGAAAAATAGGAGGGCCTGAAATTATTCTGCTTGTTCTGTTTTTTGTTCGGCTTTTGGAATTTCGGCGTTATCGTCGTCCCGTCTGAACCCTTCGACGTCGGAAACGGGAAGAGAGAAAACTATCGCGCCTGCGTCGGTGCCCGCGCCCGCCGTCGTTACGATGGAGCGCATAATGTCCGCTTTCTTTTCCTTTTTCGCAACGATGATAATGATTTCTTTTTCGCTTGCAATCGACACGTTGAAGAATTTCTCGGTGCCCATACCGCCCGTACCCTTTGCGTGGATAACGGTGCCGCCTCCCGCGCCGGCAGCCCTTGCGGCGTCCATAACGGCGTCGGTATGTCCTTCGTTTGCAATCGCGAGAATGAGTTCGTATTCAAAATTTATATCGGGTGCTTTCATATCCTTGTTTCCTCCGTTCAAAAAATTGAGGGTGCTGCCGCCGCCGACGCTTTTAATCGGAACGGAAATCACAATGCCGTTGCCGGGTGCGTCGATGTAAAGACGGCGTCGTTCTTCCGTGATGAGCGACTTCGTTTTGTTTTCGTCCGCGACCGCAAAAAGGATTCTTTTATCGGTGGACTCGATCCCCCACAAATCGCGTATCTTCTGCGACGCGGTGCCGTGGCCGATAAGCGACAGAATCACGGGGATTTCCAGCCGTTGACAAATGTTATTCAGAATCGACAATCCGTTGGGATTGATTACCGAGATTACAAAGTACATATCAGTTCCCCCACAGTTCGATAATATCGTCGTCGCCGTAAACGACTTCGGGTACGCGTTCCGCGCGTTGTTTCTTCTTCTTGTAAACAAGACCGGTGATCTGAATGGAAATAAGCGGCATCATCGCAACGAGTGCGACCGCGCCGAAAGCGTCGCTTAATATATTGCCGCCGCGCGCCGAACATACGCCGATGAAAAATTGCAGCATGAACGTCGCAGTCATCGGTCCCGACGCAACCCCGCCAGAGTCGAACGCGATTGCCGTGAATATGTCGGGGACGAAAAACATCAGTATAAGCGCGACGAGATAACCCGGCACGATAAACCAGAGTATCGATATCCCCGTAAGGACGCGGATCATCGAAAGCCCCATCGCCAACGCGATTGCAATCGACAGACTCAACTTAATCGCTTTCCCGGGGATTGCGCCCGAACTCACGTCTTCGATTTGCTTTTCAAGGACGAATACCGCGGGCTCGGCGGAAATAATGAACCAGCCCATAAGCATCGCCACGGGAATGAGAATATATTGCGTCCAGCCGCTGTACAGTTGCTGACCGAGATATAACCCAAGCGGCGAGAAACCGACGTTTACACCCGTCAAAAACAACACTAAACCCACGTATGTGTAAAGAATACCGATGAGCGTTTTCAAAAAACTCTTTTTGCTCATCCTGAAAGCAGCCACCTGGAAAATCAAAAACAGTACGATAATCGGCGACAGTGCAATCGCCATTTCTTTCATATATGCGGGGAACGCTTTCAGGTATTCCAGCCCCATTTCGGTCGTCGTTTCCGGGATGAACGGAAGGTTCACGTCCGCAACGCCCTGTCCCTTGTAAAAGAACCCCAAAATCAGCACCGCAAGCACCGGTCCTATCGAACATAACGCGACAAGACCGAAACTGTCCGCTTCCGCCTTTTTATCGCTTCGGATATTCGCTACGCCTATGCCGAGCGCAAGGATAAACGGCACCGTCATCGGCCCCGTCGTTACCCCGCCCGAGTCGAAAGCAATCGACAAAAAGTTTTTGTCGGCAAACGCCGCAAGCACGAATACGATTATGTAAAACGCAAGGATAAGCCATTTGAGCCTTATGCCCAGAATCGTCCTGAGCATGCACACCGCAAGGAATAACCCTACGCCGACGCCCACCGTAATCAGCAGGACTTTGCCGTCGATGTGCGGCACGGTTTCCGCAAGAACTTGAAGGTCGGGCTCCGCAATCGTTATCGCAACGCCCAGAATAAAGCTCACAAACAAAATAAGCGGCAGGTTTTTCGACTTCGTAAGAGTCGTGCCGATGCGGCTGCCGATCGGCGTCATGGACGTGTCCGCACCAAGCGTGAACAGCCCCATTCCCACGATTATCAGCAACGCGCCGATAAGGAACGACAACAATAAGCCCGTCGGCACAGGTTGTATCGACAGACACATTATCGCAACTATGATGATTATCGGCAAGGTCGATACGAAAGATTCCCTTATTTTTTCCGTGATAAGGGCGCGCTTCTTATGCACTGCCTGCGCGTCGATTTTATTGAGTTTTTTTGATTCCTTCTTTTTCATTACGTTTCTTATTATACATAAATATAGTCTTTATTGCAAGTATATAATTATTACTTAATATTTACCTAAATCTTATACACTTGTAAGAAAATTCGGTTTTTGAAAAAGAGCAACAAAAAAGCACGCGGCGAGCGCGTGCTTTCGCTACTAATCAAGGCTTAAAAGAAAGGATTTATTTCGTCTTCGACGATAATCTTATCCATCATCTCGTAGAAGTCCCATTTCAGGACGTCCCAATATCCGCCGACGGTACCGTGGTTCGTGTTATAGTAGCAAATCGTCGTGGTCTGGCGCGCTTCCGGCAAGGGATAAATCGCACGGCCTTTCGTGTTGCTTATCGTCTTGTCGCCATTGTAGTTAAGTCCGCCGAGGCATGCGTTGGTGGGCATCGTTCCGTCGCCGTCGCCAAAGAGTATTGCTTTGTGGTCGTAAGAATAATATTCGATGCTGGTAAGCGGCGTGTCGTACTTATGATTTTTGGTGTCCCACATTTCGTAAGTAACCTTGTTGACCTTAACGGTGTCGGTGTCTTTCGTCACGATTTGAACGCTCTTTTTGGTGTTGTATCCGACGCCCAGGCAATAAGTCGTATTCACGAGTTCGGGCGCGTAAACGTTGGCGTCTTTGTCGTTCACACTCTCTTTGACGTAGAAGGAATCCCAGTATGCCGGCAGGTTTTTCATGCCGGGTTTAAGCTTGTCGTAAATGCCGTCGACGCCCGGTTTCCAGTCGCTGGTGTGCGCCCAGGGACGCGAGCAGTACCATTCGTACATATCTTTCACGGGTACGCCGTCAACGTAAACGGGGCTTTCGTTTTCTCCGTAATAATCGGAATCCGCAAAGGTCTGGAACGGCAGAAGTTGCATTACGGAAGTAAGGTTCTGTGCAAGCGGTCCTGCAAGTTTCTTTATGCCTTCCGAAATCGCGTCGACGCCCAGAACAACGCCGCCGAGGGTGTCGCCGACCGTTCCGTTTACAACATCGGCAATCGCTCCGATGGGATCGTCCATGTAATAAATCGCGTCAAGAGAGCCCGCCGTTGCAGGCGAGAACGCGCGATACGAGCGAATGATCTGGTTCGGTTTTTTGACGTCGGTTTGTCCGGGGTTTTTCGCTTCCGCTTCCAACCACTTGTTTTGAAGTCTTGCGATATATCCCGCAACGACGGGGCCGCCCATACTGTGCGACGTGAGAATTACTTCTTCCCAGCCGTTGGTCTGAATGAATTGTTCAAGAAGTTCGGAATTGATCCTGTTGTCGATGCGCCAGTCGTAGTTGAAAACGACGACGTCCCAGCCCTGCTTTTCGTATCTGGCTTTCAGGTCCAGGCATTGCTGACGATACGCGGCGATTGCGCCGTATTGAATTTTTTCGCCTGCCGTGTATGCGCCGTATCCGTCGACGACTTCGCCGGAATCGTTATACAGCGTTGACTTGAACGTGCCGTCCGCGGTTGTGGGGCGAACGTTTGCGGGGCGCAGATTCGGATTGTTGCTTTTGCCCTGCTCGTCAAGCGTGATTTGCCATAATAAGTTTTCGACGGATTCGTCCTTGTACTTCATAATGCCGCCGATTAAGTCGTACGTCGTCTTGTCGGTAAGCACCGCCATGACAAGTCCCATCATGTCCCCGCCGGGGAACACCTGCTGGAAATAAACGCCCTCGGCAACGGGATCCCAGATTGCCTCGTTCGTCTTCGTGTCGTACAGCCCGCCCGAAAGCAACGCCGTACAAATGACGACAGCCTTTTTATTCTTCGACGTTTCGCCCGGGGTTTCGCCGCATGCGGTAAGCACGCCAAGGCTCAAAACAACAACCACTATTACAAGCAGAATGCCGATAAGTTTCTTCTTCGCCTTCATATTTTCCTCCTGAAAAAGGGAACACTAACCCTTATACATTACTATAATAACATTACTTTGTGAAAATAACAACAACTTTCGTTTACATTTTTTGCCCGAAACCATTAAAAACCGACAACGAAAAACGGCAATCCCGCCGTTTCGGAATTGCCGTTTCGTCTGCTTTTTGAATCAAATTTCCGTCACCGTAAGAATTGCTTGTCCGGTTGATTTATGAGAAATTGTACTGGGCGTTGTAGATTTCGGCATAGAAGCCGTTCTTTTTAAGCAGTTCTTCGTGAGTGCCCGATTCCACGACGTCGCCGTTTTTGATGACGAGAATCACGTCGGCGTTGACGATTGTCGAAAGCCTGTGGGCGATGACGAAACTGGTTTTCTTACGCATGAGTTTGTCCATTGCGCCCTGTATCAGAAGTTCCGTGCGGGTATCGACCGAGCTTGTCGCTTCGTCCAGAATCAGCAAAGGTCTGTCCGACAAAAACGCCCTTGCGATCGTCAGCAACTGCTTTTGTCCGCCCGAAAGGTTTGTGAGCGATTCGTTGACGACGGTGTCGTAGCCGTCGGGCAGCATCCTTATAAAGCCGTCGGCGTGCGCGGATTTTGCGGCGGCGATAACTTCTTCGCGCGAAACGTTGTCTTTGCCATAAGCGATATTGTCGTAAATCGTGCCGCCGAAAAGCCAGGTGTCCTGCAACACCATCGAGAAACAGCCCCTTACGCTTTCGCGCGAGACTTTGCCCGTGTCCGTGCCGTCAATTATTATTTCGCCGGAGTTCGGATCGTAAAATCGCATAAGAAGATTGACGATTGTGGTTTTGCCCGCGCCCGTAGGCCCGACGATCGCCACCTTTTGCCCTTTTTCGACGTGGATATTAATATCTTTGATAAGCGGGTTTTCGAGATTATAAGAAAACGCGACGTGGTTGAAGTCGACGACGCCTTGGACGTTTTCGGGCATCTCGCCTTCCCTTACGTCCATTTCGGGTTCGTCAAGCACCTCGTACACCCTTTTCGACGCCGATGCAACCCTTTGCATACTGCTTATCGCGCCGGCGATTCTTTCAAGCGGGGACGAAAACATTTTTGCGTAAATGACGACGGCGATAATGTCCGCGACGCTGACTACGTCGCCGCCGATTTTCATACCTTCGATTGCGAAATACGCGCCGATTAAACATATCGCGACGTAGGCGATATTGTTTGTGAGCGACACGACGGGCGTGATTATCGACGACAGGAACGTCGCCCTTTCTTCCGCCTTGCACATTTCGTCGTTGACGCGCGCGTGCTTTTCTTCCTGGCGGTTTTCCACGTTGTAACTTTTTATCGTCTGATACCCGGAATACGTTTCCTCGACAACCTGATAAATCTCGCCGGACGATTTGAACATCTTATCGAAATAAGGTTCGCTCTTCTTTGCGATGACGTACGACACGACAACCGATGCAGGCACAAACGCGATAACAATCAGCGCAAACACCCAGTTTATCGTGAAAATCATAACGATAATCGTCAGAAGTTGCAAAATGCCCATTAAAAGCGTTTCGACAATACTATGTATACTGTTGCCCATTTGCGACACGTCGCCCGTCATTCTGTCAAGAAGTTGCCCCGCTTCCGTCCTGTCGACGTAAGACACGGGCAAGTACTTGATTTTCGTGGACATATCCATGCGAAGTCCCGCCGTAAAGTGCATGCTGACAATCTTGTTCGACGCCAGCATTTCGACGTAACTCAGCACCGAATACGCCGTATATATGATGATAAGAAGTATGAGCGTGTTTTTGATTTGTCCGACAAGATCGCCCGTCCCGTTATATGCGTTCAGGACGTCCAGAGCGTCCGACAAGAACTTGGGCGCGGCGATATTTGCCGCCATCGTGAGCGCGCTTAATACGCACACCAACACCATGCCCCATTTGATTCTGCCGATTTCTCGGACAAGGCGCAGAATTATGCTTTTCGTTTCGTTTTTCGTCATTTTGTCGCCGCTTCGAAACCGTTTCATAATGCGCCTCCTTCGACCTTTTGCCCCGTCTGCGACTCGTAAATTTCACGATATTGTCTGCACGACGAAAGCAGGTCTTTGTGCGTTCCGCGCCCGACGATGCGCCCTTCTTCCAGGACGAATATTTTGTCCGCCGACGCCGCCGTCGACGCGCGTTGCGTCATTACAATTTTCGTTTTACCCGAAAGGGTTTTATCGAGGTTTTCCTTGACGTGCGCTTCGGTCAGGAAGTCAAGCGCGGAAAAACTGTCGTCGAAAAGATAAATCGAACCTTTTTTAAGCATTGCGCGCGCAATCGACAGACGTTGTTTTTGTCCGCCCGACAGATTACTGCCGCCGCTTAGTATTTCGTAGTCGAGCCCCGTTTCGAGGTTTTCGACAAATCCTTTCAGTTCCGCGATTTTAAGCGCGTCGTACACTTGTTCGTCGGAAGCGTCCGCCGCCGACATTCTGACGTTGCTGCCGATCGTGCCCGAAAATATCGTGGCGTTTTGAAGCACGCACGTCACGTTGTTTCTGACGCGTTTTCCGCTGATTTCCGACACGGATTTTCCGTCGTAGGATATTTCGCCCGAAGTCGGGTTAAAAAACTTCATAATAAGTTTGACGATGCTGCTTTTTCCACTGCCCGTACCGCCGATGAACGCAACCTTTTCGCCGGGCGCGATATCGAAAGACACGTCGCTCAACGCGTTCTCCGACGCCCCTTCGTATTTGAAATCGACGTGCGAAAATTTAAGTGCGCCCGAAAAAGCGGGCAGGTTTTCGTCGTCGGGTTCTTTTTGAACTTCCGTTTCCAGAATCTCGTTGATACGTCTGCTGTTTACGGCGACTTTCGGCAAAAACGCAAGCATCATCGCAAACATCATAATGCCGTTCATGACAAGCGCGACGTACTGCACGATCGCGATAATATCCGCCCCCGTAACCGCCGACTTTCCGCCCTGCATAAGTTTTGCGCCGACGTACAGGATAAGAATCGTAACAAGGTTAAGCCCCAGCATGATAACCGGCGTAAGAAGCCCCATATTGACGTTGGCTTTTATGATGTTTTTCGCCATGACGAGCGTGGCTTCGTTGGCGCGGTCGCACTCGCGGTCTTCCCTGTTGAACGCGCGGATAACGCGGATACCCGTCAACCTTTCGCGGATAATGCTGTTCTGTTTGTCGATGTATTCGTCGCTCTTTTCCCAAAGAGGCATAATGCGACGCACGACGAAATACAGCACCGTCACGACGACCGGCACGAACGTGAACATAATAAGCGCAAGCCACGGATCGGCAAGAAACGCCAGCGCGCTTCCGCCAAGCACCAGAATGGGAATACTGATGACGCCCTGCATAAGCATACTCGCGCACTCTTCCAGAAGCCAGATATCGTTTGTGCTTCTCGTGATGAGCGCGCCCGTGCCCCAGTGATTGAGCTGGTCGGGATTGAGCGTGTTTACCTTTTTGAAAATTACTTCGCGCAAGGTCTTTGAATATCTGCTGACGACGCCCGCCGAGATTTTGTAGGACAAAATGCCCACGACAAGCCCCATTAACGACACGCCGAGCATTATCCCGGAACACGCAAGCGTAACCGTCATATTCTGCCCGCCGATACCGTATTCCACGATATAACTCATAAGATACGGCAGCGCAAGACTTGCCGCCGAGGTTATCAGCGTCAGAAATACGACAAGCACTATTCTGCCCGCGTCGGGCTTTAACAGACGAAGCAACTTAAACATACTTTGAGATTATACCACATCGCACGCGGCGTTTGCGAGCGTAAAGATAACAAAACAATTTGTTTAATTATAATTAGAAATGTATTTTAAAAACAAATTGCCCTATGATAAGACTTTTGCAACACGCATGGTGGATACTTTTTCATTGTTGCAATTTCTCATACATTTGGATTTAATTCCCGCAGAAATCAACTATTCCACCGTTGCTTTTGATTATTTTAATATAAAAGTCAATGGAAGACACACCGCATTGGGTGATTCCGTTGCAACAGCTGAACTGTACACTCAACTATTGAATCTCATAAAAAGTAAACTCAAATAGTTTTGCAAACTTACACCATTGAATAATAAAAAATCAAAACCGCCCGAAATGAGCGGTTTTGTCCTATGGTGGAGATGCGGGGTTTGCCTTACAGCGATTGTTACCGTATGTCAATCGCGTGCAGCCGAAGGGGTTCACTCGGCGACGCCGTGTTGCGATTTTTCAAAATCGCAATAAATCCCCGCATTGACGACATAGAAAAACAAGTTGAACAGGAAGTTCAACTTGTTTCTCGTTTGGTGGAGATGCGGGGTTTGCCTTACAGCGATTGTTACCGAAGGTCAATCGCGTGCAGCCGAAGGGGTTCACACGGCGACGCCGTGTTGCGATTTTTCAAAATCGCAATAAATCCCCGCTTCGGAATAAAAAAAAGAACAGCCTTCGCTGTTCCTTTTTTGGTGGAGATGCGGGGATTTGAACCCCGGTTCGTCCTTCTACACCCGACACCTTCTACATGCTTATTCGGTGATTAAGTTCTCTTACCGTCGTTCGCCGACAGACGGCGGTTTTGAAGAGGCGGAGAATGCCGATTTACTTACCGCCGTGGGTAAATCCGTAGCCCGTTCAGTATGACGCCGATTGCTTACGGAACAGGAACGTAAGGTCGACGTGCCGCTAATTAATTAAGCAGCGAATGCGAACGCAGGAGCGTTCACTTTTTCGTTATTTTTTGCGTTTAAATTTAATTTTCCGTCTTTAACGCAGCCGGACCTGCGACATGCTTCTTATCGTCCATACAAAAACGTCGAATCCAAAAACATCCCCGTGGACAAAATAACGAAAAAAGTATTAAGTTGATATATCTCGCGGTTTACCGTACGAAACAATACGATAAACCGTTTGATTTGCAGTATTGTTTTTTGCCGCTTATTTTGAAATCGTGTCGATTTCAAAGGGCGTAACCTGATAAACGTAGTAGTTGAGCCAGTTGTAATACAGGAGATTTGCCGTGCTGCCCCAGCTCATATTTATCGTGCCGTCCGCGTTGTAATAGTTTTCGGGCGGGGCGATTTCAAGCCCTTTTTCTTTGTCGCGAAGGTATTCTCTTTCCAGCGTTTCGCGGTCGTATTCGCTGTGTCCCGTAAGGAAGATGCGGCGGTTGTCTTTTGACTTTATAATGGACGGGCCGCACTTTTCGCCCGACACCAGCACTTCAAGATCCGGGCATTTTTTCAGCTTATCTTCGTCGATTGCGGTATGGCGCGAATGCGGGATCATAATCGCGTCGTCCATGCCTTTTAGCAGCGGCTCGTGCAAGACGCACTTAACGTTGTTATACACCCCGAAAAGTTTTTTGTCAAGCAGATGCTTATTTATGCCGTAGTAGTAATAAAGCGCCGCCTGTGCGCCCCAGCATATAAACATTGTGCTGGTGACGTTATCATCCGCAAAATCAAGGATTTCTTGAAGTTCCGCCCAATATTTGACGTCGGTGAACGGCAGGGTTTCGACGGGCGCGCCCGTGATTATCATACCGTCGAACTTCATTTTTTTAATTTCGTCAAGGTTTTTGTAAAACTTGTCGAGATAAGTTTCGCTCGTATGGTTTGCCTTGTACGTCGACGTTTTGACAAGCGTGACGTTCACTTGCAAAGGCGTATTACCAAGCAACCGCAGCAGCTGCGTTTCGGTAACTTCCTTTGTGGGCATAAGGTTCAGAATTGCGATTTCGATGGGGCGAATGTCCTGCGACACGGCGCGGCTGCCGTCCATGACGAAAATCTTTTCGTGAAGCAGACTGTCGAATGCAGGAAGGTCGCGAGGGATAACGATCGGCATATCACTTCACCGCCGTTTCAAGCGCCTGACGGATATCTTCAATCAGGTCGTCTGCGTTTTCAAGCCCCAGACTTACGCGAATAAGGTCGGGAGAAATGCCCGCCGCCGTCAACTCTTCGTCGGTCATCTGGCGATGCGTCGAACTTGCGGGGTGCAAGCAGCAACTTCTTGCGTCGGCAACGTGCGTTTCGATTGCGATGATTTTCAGCGCAGCCATAAATTTTTCGGCTTTTTCCCTGCCGCCCTTCACGCCGAAGCTGACGACTCCGCACGCGCCGCTTTGAAGATACTTTTTCGCAACGTCGTAATACTTGTCGCCTTCGAGCAGCGGATACGAAACCCACGCGACGTTCTCGTTTTCCGACAAGAATTTTGCGACGGCAAGACCGTTTTCGGCGTGGCGTTTCATTCTGACGTGCAGGCTTTCAAGCCCGAGATTAAGATAAAATGCGTTTTGCGGCGACTGAATCGAGCCGAAATCTCTCATAAGTTGCGCCGTCGCTTTCGTGATGAACGCGCCTTCTTTCCCGAAACGCTCTGCATAAACGATGCCGTGATAACTGTCGTCGGGGGTGGTGAGCCCCGGGAATTTGTCGGCGTGAGCGAACCAGTCGAACTTGCCCGCGTCAACGATTGCGCCGCCGACCGCCGCACCGTGACCGTCCATATATTTCGTCGTGGAATGCGTTACGATATCCGCGCCCCACTCGATAGGACGGCATTGCACGGGCGTTGCGAACGTATTGTCGATAATAAACGGAACGCCGTGACGATGCGCTACCCGCGCGAATTTTTCAATGTCCAAAACGGCAAGCGCGGGATTTGCGATGGTTTCGCCGAACAACGCTTTCGTATTCGGGCGGAACGCCGCTTCGAGTTCTTCTTCCGTGCAGTCGGGCGATACGAACGTAAAGTCGATGCCCATCTTTTTCATCGTAACCGCAAACAGGTTGTACGTGCCGCCGTAAATTGCGGAACTGCTGACGACGTGGTCGCCGCAACTTGCGATATTGAACACGGCGTAAAAGTTTGCCGCCTGACCGCTTGACGTGAGCATACCCGCCGTTCCCCCTTCAAGTGCCGCGATCTTTGCCGCGACGTAATCGTTGGTGGGGTTTTGAAGCCTTGTGTAGAAGTACCCGCTTGCTTCGAGATTGAAAAGTTTTGCCATTTCGGGGCTCGAATCATACTTAAACGTGGTGCTTTGCACGATGGGGATCTGACGGGGCTCGCCGTTTTTCGGAGTATAGCCCGCCTGTACGCATAAAGTATCGATTTTTTTATCCATAAATATCTCCTATCTCGCGCCGTACTCTTTCAATACGCGGTCGAGTTTTCTTTTGTTTTCTTTTTCCTGAATCGCGTCTCGTTTGTCGTGCAGTTCTTTGCCCCTTGCGACGCCGAGTTCGACTTTTACGAGCGCGTCCTTGAAATAAAGTTTCGTGGGGACAAGGGTATATCCCTTTTGTTCCACCTTTTGTTTCAGTTTTCTTATTTCCGACTTATGCAGCAGTAAGCGACGGTTACGCATCGGATCGATTTTGAACATCGTCGCCATTTTATACGGCGAAATGTGCATGCCGACAAGGAAAACCTCGCCGTTTTTCACGATTGCGAAACTGTCTTTCATATTGACGTTATTAAGCCTTAACGACTTTACCTCGTGACCTTCGAGAGCGATGCCCGCTTCCAGAGTGTCTTCGATAAAATAGTCGTGATACGCTTTTTTGTTGGTGGCAATGATTTTATTGCCGTCTTGCTTTTTCTTCATAAACCGAGAAATTTACACGGCGGATTTCGCGGGAAATGCCGTCGACTTTAATTTTTATTTTATCGCCCAACGAATAAACGTGTTTGCCCGAAGAAAGAGTGAACCGCCCTTCGTCGAATTTATATTTTCCGGCGGGAAGTTTGTCAAGCGAGATAAACCCTTCCACCGTGTTTTGAAGTTGAACGAACACCCCGAAACCCGTTACGCCGCTGATTATACCGTCGTAAACTTCGCCGGATTTGTCCGCCATATACAGCATTTTGAAGTAATCGTCGCCGTCGCGCTCGGCACATTCCGCGGCGATTTCCCTTTCCGACGATATTGCCGCCGCCTTCTCGCACCTGATAAGCGTTTTCGTAATCTCCGCGCCCGACAGTTGTCCATTAAGCATCTTTTTGATGACGCGGTGGATGGTCAGGTCGGGATAACGGCGTATCGGCGACGTGAAATGACAGTAGTATTCGAGCGCAAGCCCGAAGTGTCCCGCATTCCCCGTCGTGTACTTCGCCTTTTGCATACTGCGAAGCATGACTTTGCTGATTATGCGCTCTTCCGCCGTGCCTTTTATGTCGTCCAGCAGTTTCTGGTACTCCGACGCGTGCATGCTCTGGTGCACGACGAAGTTATAATTGAACGAAGAAACGAACTTTTTGAATTCCAGCACTTTTTCCTTGTTCGGCACTTCGTGCACGCGGTAAACGAAAGGCAGTTCGGTATGATACATAAACTCCGCAACGGTTTCGTTTGCAAGCAGCATAAATTCTTCGATAATAAGGTTGCTTTCGTAATAAGGATAAGGCGCGACGTCCAAGACCTTCCCGTCTTTTATCGTAAACTTCGGCTCTTCCGAGATAAAGTTTATGCTGCCGCGATTTCTTCTTTTCGCGTTCAGTATCCTTTCAAGGTCGCGCGCGCACGTTATCATATCGTATACGTCGGCGTATTTTTCAATGAGTTTTTTGTCGCCGTCAAGGATTTTCTGCACGTCGTCGTAGGTCATGCGATGATTGCTTCTTATCACGCTTTCGACGATTTTGTTTCCCGTGACTTTTCCCGTTTTGTCGATTTCCATAACGCAGGAAAGCGTCAGTCTGTCCAGGTTTTCTTGAAGGCTGCAAACCCCGTTCGACACGGCTTCGGGAAGCATCGGCAAAACCATGTTCGGAAGGTAAACGCTCGTTGCGCGTTTCAACGCCTCTGTGTCCAGAATTCCGTCCTGTTTTATATAATGCGCGACGTCCGCGATATGGACGTAAAGGACAAATCCGTCGCCTTGTCTTTCAACCGTTATCGCGTCGTCAAAGTCTTTCGCGTCGGCACCGTCGATTGTAATCGTGAGCAAATCGCGATAGTCTGTGCGTTTTGCAATTTCTTTCTTATCAACGGGTTTATTTATTCTTTCCGCGTCGTAAAGTGCCTCTTTTGAAAAGTTCTCATAAAACCCGTGGTCGCGGATTATTGCCAGAGTATCGCCTTTTATCGTGTTTGCGCGGCCAAGAATTTCAGTGATTTCGCCAACGGGATTTTTGCCCGAATCCCAGTCGTAAATATTCACGACGACTTTGTCTTTGTTCTTTGCGCCGCCGCGTCCCGCAGTCGGAATAAACACGTCCGAAAAGTAACTTTCGTCGTCGGGAATGACAAACCCGTGTCCCGCGCGGTCGCTTGTATATTCGCCCACAAGTTGGCGTTTTCCGCGCTCGATGACCGAAACGACTTTTCCTTCGTCGGCAGTGCCTTTCACGGGCACGACGTAAACCTTATCGCCGCTTTGCGCGCCGTGCAAACCTTTGTGCGGTATGAACAAATCGGCTTTGCCGTCGTCGCGGATAAGAAACGCGAAACCCCTGCGATTGCCGCGAAGCACGCCGCTTACCGCGTCGCATTTGTCTTTCAACGTATAATTTCCTTTTTCGACGGACACAAGCACGCCGTCATGCACGAGTTCGTCAAGGGCTTTCGTGACTTCGCGCTTTTCAAACGTCGAATATATCCCGAGTTTTCGGTTTAACAATCTGTCCGAAAAGTTGTCGAGCCCCGCCGATTTTATTTCGTTTAATAATCTTTCCTTAAATTCCATATTAAAAATAAGGGCGACTTATCGTCGCCCTTTGTACTTAAAATAAACCTTATCTTCCGCTGAGGCTTAAAATTACGAAGTAGATAACCGAAACTACAAGAAGTAATACCGATAATACCACCGTCGCGATTCTGAGCCTGCCCTCGGAACTTTGCGATTTGTTCTTTCCGAAGAACGAGTCGTTTTTCTGGTTGTATCCGGCGATTGCGCTCATATCTTCGCCGCTGCTCTTTTGCATAAGAACCACGACGACGAGAGCGATTGCCGCAAGCACCATGAGCGTCATCATTGCCCAGCCGACCTTCTGACCGACTTCATATTGTATAACCGATAACATCGGCATTAAACTTTTTATCATTATAAATTCCTCCGAATTTAATTAGCAAAGTGAATTTTAACATATATATTTCAAAATTACAACCGTTTTTCAGCGTTTTAGGAGCAAATATTAAAAATTTCGCGTTAAATTTTTCCGTTTGTTATTGACTTTACGGTAAAACGACTGTATATTAATTATTACCTTATAAATATAGTAATAAAATGGAACGCAAGATTTTTAAGAGAAAACTTAAACTTTTTTCAACCGACCCGCACGACGGGACGGACGCTTATCTGCGCCTTTTAAAGTTCAAGAATCTTCTGAAAAACAACATTATCGTGATAATTGCCGTCCTCGGCGCGATAATCACCTGTTTCTTCGTTCCGCCCGATAAGGAATACTTAAACTACGTCAGTTACAAAACGATATTGTGTCTTCTGTCGCTCATGCTTGTCGTCAGGGGGCTGAAAGATTGCCGCTTCTTCGGGATCATGTCGGGCAAAATCCTCGATAAAATATCCGACCGCCGTGCCATCGCGACGGTACTTATTTTTTTACCGGCATTTTTTGCCCTTTTCATCACGAACGATATCGCGACGATTACTTTTATTCCCTTTGCGATAATTATGCTGTCGCAGGCGGAAGCGAACGATCTTATCCCGTTCGTCGTGATTATGCAGACGATGGCGGTGAAACTTTCGGGCATCGTGTCGCCGCTCGGCAACGCGCAGAACCTGTTCCTTATCGACTATTACGATTTCGATTTCTTCTGGTTTGTCAAAAACCTGTGGCCGCTTGCGCTTGCGGGATACGGACTGACGCTTATAATGTGTCTGTTCGTCAAAAAAGGAAAACTCAATCCGCCCCCCGTCGGCGAATATAAACTGCCAAAGTTTGAACTTTTAATATACTTCGTGATGTTCGTGTTCATCATAATTTCGATTTTCGACGTTCTGCCTTATTACATAGTTACGCCGATTATCCTTGTCGTGATGCTTTTCGTCCACCCCAGAAGTTACAAAAAAGCGAACTACGGCGTGATTATAATGTTTACGGCGTTCTTCGTGATGAGCGGTAACTTCCTGCGTATGCCGTCCGTCAACGGATTTCTGACAAAAATCATCGCCGGCAACGAGCTGTGGCTTTCGGCGCTTGCGTCGCAACTTCTCACAAACAATCCCGTCGCGCTCGTGTTCCCGACTTTTTCAAAAAATACCGTGTCGCTGATGTACGGCATAAATATCGGAAAATACGGCACCGCTCCTTTGAACAACTATATGGTAATGAGCCTTGAAAGAAAATACGACGTCAAAAAACATTTCGTGCTGAAACTTCTTGCCGTCAACTTTTTGTACTTTTTGGTATTGTTCGGCGTTGCGGCGCTCGTCGTGTATTTATGATTTTTTGAACCTTTTTTCAAGCCTTCGCATATCTTGTACGTGCGGAGGCGTTTTTTATGAATTTTTCTGATTTGAGCGTGAGAAAAGACTTACCATATCCCGAGCCGGTCATACCGTACCCGAACCCCGTCGAGGCGAAAAAACTAATGAACGACTACGGCGGGCGCGACAGCGAAACGACGGCAATCCTGCAATACGTTTATCAAAGTTACGTTTTATCGCGGGAGTTTCCGGAATTTTCAAAAAAACTTGCAGAGATTGCGGCTTGCGAAATGAAGCACCAAAAAATCCTCGGGACGGCGATTGCGGCTTACGGAAGTTTCCCCGTTATCGGCGGCAGGACGGCGTTCTGGAACGGCAGTTACGTCAACTACGCAACAGACCTTATTAAACTTCTGGAATATGATATTCAAGGCGAACTGTGTGCGATTGAAAATTACAAAAACACAATTTTATGTGTACAAAACAATACGTTAAAAGCCACTATTGAGCGAATAATCGAGGACGAAGAATTGCACGTCGTTGTCCTTAAAGCCATGCTCGCTACGGCAAAAGAAGACAGAAAATAATATTTTGCAAGTGCGTTTTTGGCACATACCGTTTCTCTCGTTTTGTGCAACGCGAATACCCGTTCTTCATATATCGGAACAAACAAAAAGGATAGCGGTTTCGCTATCCTTAAATATTTCTTTGGTTTTATATCCGCTTTTATTTGAAGAACAGCGGCAGCGTCTGCAAGAAAATAATATCGTGTCTTTCCGCCGCGTCGCCTTCCGCAAGCACCGCCATTCTCCCGACGATCTGACCGCCCGCGATACGCACGAGTTCCTCAATCGCGTGCAGACTTTCGCCCGTCGAAATAACGTCGTCGACGATAAGGATACGCTTGCCTTTCATTCTGTCGATGTCAAACTTGTCAAGATAAAGCGTCTGGACTTTCGCCGTCGTGATGGACTTCACCTCAACCTTAACGGGATCGACCATATAGGCTTTTAAGCCCTTTCTGGCAAGAATATAATTTTTGCCTTCCTGTTTCGCCATCTCGTACGCCAAAGGAATACCCTTCGATTCCGCCGTGATGATAAGGTCGTGTTCGGGTGCTTTTTTCAGAAGTTCTTCCGCGCACCTGACGGTCATTTCGACGTCGGAAAACATGACGAATCCGGCTATGTAAAGGTTTTCGTTAATCGGGCAAATGGGTAAATCCCTTTCAAGCCCCGCAATGTTGATGTGATAAAACTTGTCCATAATTACTCCTTTTCAAACAAAAGACATTATAAAACAATCGGACGGAAAATGTCAATGAATTTCATCTCATACCGTACTTTTCAAGGTCGACCGTGAAGTCGTCGCGGACGACGACGCCGTCGTTTTCAAGCAGTGCTTTTTGCACTTCCCGTCCGCCGAAAGCAAACGCGGGTGCAAGCCCGCCGAAACGATTTACAACGCGATAGCACGGTATCGAATCGGGATCGGGATTGAAATGCAGCGCGTATCCGACGGCGCGACTTGCGCGCGGACTGCCGCATAAAAACGCGATTTGCCCGTACGTCGCGACCTTGCCTTTCGGGATTTTTTTCACTTGTTCGTAAACCACGTCGTAAAAACTCATGATTATATTGTAACCGTTTTTCATCGTATTATCAACGAATTTCCGAACCGAAAAGATTTGACTATATAAAATAATTATAATAAAATAGTTAAAAATCATTATAGGCGCGTTCAGGACACTTTTATGATGAAAGGCTCGGAGATTTTAATAAAAGAACTTCGTCGGCACGGCGTGGATATCGTCTTCGGATACCCCGGGGCAAGTATTCTGTCGCTTTACGACGAATTGTCGCGGTCGGATATCAGGCATATTCTGCCCGCGGACGAGCGCGGCGCGGCGTTTATGGCAAACGGATATGCCCGCGCGACGAATAAGGTCGGCGTATGCATCGCAACCTCCGGCCCCGGCGCGACAAACCTTGTCACGGGGATTGCCGACGCGTTTTCGGACAGCGTCCCTCTTGTCGTGATAACGGGAAACGTGAGCGTCGATATGCTCGGCCACGACGGTTTTCAGGAAGTCGACACGACGGGCATCACGATGCCGATCACAAAATATAACTACATCGTCAAGGACGTGAAAGACCTGTCTTTCGCCGTTTCGGAAGCGTTTTACGTCGCGACGAGTGGCAGAAAAGGTCCAGTCCTTATCGATATTCCCGCAAACGTTTTCGACGAATCCTGCGATTACGTCCCCGCAAAAATAACCGAAAAACCCGCAGACTTTGTCGATATGACGGAAGTTGCCGACGCGGCAAAAATCATCAACGAGTCGGCGCGTCCTTTGATTTACGCCGGCGGCGGAGTCATTGCAAGCGGCACGAAAAATCTCGTCACGAAGTTATCCCGCATTCTCAAAGCGCCCATAGGCGTTTCGATGCGCGGCGTCAGTGTGACGGACTTTGACAACGAATATTTCATCGGCGTTTCGACCGCAAAGAATACCCTTGCGAAAGCCGCCTTAAAAGACGCCGACCTTCTTATTTCCGTCGGCGCAAGGTTTTCAAGCAAGGCAACGGAAAAAACTTTTTACAACAAAAAGCTGAAACTTCTGCACCTTGATATCGACGCTGCCGAAATCGACAAAAATCACCAGTCGGACGCAAGGATCGTCGGCGACCTTTCAAATACACTTCCCTTGCTTTTAAGCCGCGTAAATGAAAAAGATCACGCCTGGTTCAACGCGCAACCCGACAAAAACGAAAGATTATCGACAGTTCAGTGTATGATAAACTGCCTTTGCAGTCATTTCGGGCGCGACGCGTACGTTACGACCGACGTCGGACAACACCAACTTTACGTCACGAATTATTACGACTTTTCGTCGGGCGGCAGGCTTATCACAAGCGCGGGACTTGGCGCAATGGGCTTTGGCATAGGCGCGGCGGCAGGCACCGCTTTCGCAACCGGCAAGCGCGTTTTGTACGTGACGGGCGACGGCTCTTGCAATATGAGTTTCAACGAACTTATCACGATAAGGCGTTATTCTTTGCCCGTCGTTACGGTGATTTTCGACAATTCGTCGCTTGGTATGATTTATGAAATTCAGAAGAAGAAATACGGCGGAAACGTCGTCGACAGCGTATTACCGGGCGGCGTCGATTACGTGCGCCTTGCAAACTCTTTCGGCATACCCGCATACCGCGCGGAAACCGTTCGGGAACTTGACGGCGTACTTTCTTCAATCGACTTAAACTCCCCTGCCGTCATCGACCTGAAACTCAAAAAGCAGGAAAATATATTGTGAGGTTTTTATGCAAGACAACATGCACAGATTATCCGTACTCGTATTAAACCGCCCCGGCGTTCTTACCCGCATCTCGGGACTTTTCGCGCGGCGCGGCTACAACATCGACAGCCTTACCGTCTGCGCGACCGAAAACGACGATTATTCCCGTATGACGGTCACTGCGCGCGGCAACGATAAAATCATAAAACAAATTCAGGCGCAACTTCAAAAGCAGGTCGACGTCGTGCAAATCGCCGATCTTGACCGCGACGACTGCGTTTTCCGCGAGTTGCTTTTAATCAAAATCAGATGCGCGGCAAGTCAGCGCAGCGAAATCGTGGATATCTGCACAATTTTCAAGGCGAAGCCCATCGACGTTTCGTCCGACGACACGATGATTATCGAACTTACCGGCGAAACAAGCAAAATCGACGCCCTTATCGACGTGCTGAAACCTTACGGCGTGCTGGAAATGGCGCGCTCCGGCGGCTCGGCACTCGGACGCGGCGGAAAAACGTTGAGAACGAATGAGAACGATTAAACTTCTGGACACAACTTTAAGAGACGGCGAGCAATCCCCCGGGTGCAGTATGCACATCAACGAGAAAATCGCCGTGGCGGACGCGCTGCAACGCCTGAACGTCGATATTATCGAGGCAGGCTATCCCGCCGCGAGCGAAGGCGACTTCGAAGCGGTCAGACAAATCGCAAAACGCATAAGAACCGCCGAAATCACCGGGCTTGCAAGGTGCAAACAACACGATATCGACGTGCTGTGGGACGCGCTGAAAGAAGCCGAAAACCCAAGGTTGCATCTGTTCATCGCAACCTCGCCGATTCACCTTGCCTACAAATACAAAATCACGCCCGACGCCGCAATCGACACGCTGACCGACGCCATTCGTTACGCAAAAAAATATACCGACAACGTGCAGTTTTCGTTTGAGGACGCGTCGCGTACTCCCCTCGATTATCTTGTGAAAGTTACGCGGCTTGCGGTCGACGCCGGCGTTTCGACGATAAATATCCCCGACACCGTCGGATATTCCACCCCCGACGAAATGTCAAACATCGTAAAAACGCTCCTTTCGGAAGTCGACGGACTTTTAGACATTAACCTGTCCGTCCACTGCCACGACGACCTGGGACTTGCCGTCGCAAACTCGCTTTCCGCCGTGAAAGCGGGCGCAAATCAGATCGAAGGCACGGTTCTGGGCATCGGGGAACGCGCGGGCAACGCCGACCTTGAAGAAATCATAATGGCATTGAAAACCCGCGGCGACTATTTCGACGCGACGACTCGCGCGGACAGCCGCGAAATTTACCGCACCTGCACGCTTTTGTCAAGCGTAGTCGGCTTGAAAATCCCGATGAACAAGGCAATCGTCGGCAGAAACGCTTTCGCGCACGAGGCGGGCATACATCAGCACGGCGTAATGCAGGCGCGCGAAACCTACGAAATTATGAATCCGCACGACGTGGGCATCGTCGACAACAAAATCCTTATCGGGAAACACAGCGGAAAACACGCTTTTCAACAATTTCTGTCCGATATGGGATATACCTTTTCTTCCGACAAAATCGACGAACTTTTTGAAAAATTCAAGGCTCTTGCGGACAGGAAAAAGACGATATCCCGCCGCGACGTCGAGGCACTTTTGCCGCACGGCGACAAATTAAGCGCGCTCGTGCCGAAAAAATACGCCCTCGAAGCGTACGATATTTCGTCCTATAAAAACAGCGCGTTTTCGGAAATCACCTTAAAAACCGACGACGGCACCGTTACCGAAAAGGAATCGGGCGACGGTCCTGTCGACGCAAGTTTCAAAGCAATCAACAATATCGTCGGCAAAGACTTCGTCCTTTGCGACTTTTCGCTGCACTCCGTCACGGAAGGCGAGGACGCTTTGGGCGAAGCAATCGTAAAACTTGACCTTGACGGGCGTACCGTAAGCGGCCGCGGCGTTTCGACCGACGTGCTGGAAGCGGCAATCATCGCTTACGTCAACGCAGTCAATAAATTACTTAACGACAAATGAAAATCGAGGTTCTTGACACAACTTTAAGGGACGGCGCGCAAGCCGAAGGCGTTACTTTGTCGATTGACGACAAGGCGGAATGCATACGCCTTTTTGACGACCTGAAAATCGATTATATCGAGGCAGGCACTCCTTTCGCCAACCCGAAAGACAAAAAACTTTTGTGCGACGACGACGTGAAAACGGTAAATTCTCACCTTGTCGCTTTCGGCTCAACCCGACACAAAAACAACTTAACCGACGAAGACAGCGCGTTAAACCTGCTTTCTTTGTCAAAAACACAATTCGTTTCCGTCGTCGGAAAAAGCAGCGTTACGCAAGCCGAAAAGGTTTTGCAGGTGTCGGCGCAGGATAATCTGAAAATGATTTACGACAGCATTCGTTTTCTTTGCGACCGCAACAAAACGGTGTTTTTCGACGCGGAACATTTCTTTGACGGATACAAGGAAAACCCCGATTACGCGCTCGATACGCTGCGTACCGCAAAAAACGCCGGCGCGAAACTTCTTGTCCTTTGCGACACGAACGGCGCCACTCTTCCCGAAGAAATTTCGGCAATCGTAAAAACCGTCGTAAAAACTTTCAAGCGCGTGAAAATCGGCATGCACTGCCACGACGATCTGGGGCTTGCCGTTGCAAACACGATTGCGGCGGTCGACGCGGGCGCGACTCATATTCAGGGCACTTTTTTGGGATTCGGCGAAAGATGCGGAAACTGCAATCTCGTCACCGCGATACTCGATTTACAACTCAAAAAAGGATACGATATCCTGCCCGAAGATTCCATCAAAAAATTTACCGACACGGCGCGGCGCATTGCGGAAATCACAAACGTCCGCCTGCCCAAAAACACGCCCTACGTCGGCAAAGCCGCATTCATGCACAAAGGCGGTATGCACGGCGACGGCGTGATGAAATATTCCCCCGCTTTCGAACATATCGACCCGTCGGTTGTCGGCAACGAAAGAAGTTTCCCGATAAGCGAGGTCGCGGGGCGCGCGATATTTCTGAAAAAAGCGCAGGACGTTCTCCCCGACGTCCCCCTCGATAAAGAACAATCCGACGCCCTACTCAAAAAACTGAAAGAAATGGAAATGCAGGGTTATCAGTTTGAAGGTGCGGACGCAAGTTTCAACCTTTTCGTGAAAAAGGCGATAAATCTTCTGCCCGAGTTTTTCCGCGCGGAAGAATATACGGTAAGCATTTGCGCGAAAGGCGACAAAAACGTGTCAAACGCAACCGTGTCCGTTACCGTCGGCGGCGAAAAACGACAAGAATCCGCCGAAGGCTCCGACGGTCCGGTCGACGCCCTTGACATCGCCCTTCGCAAAGTGCTGTCAAAGTTTTATCCCGAAATCGACAACGTTACGCTGACCGACTACAAGGTGCGCGTTCTCAACAGCGAAGAAGCGACGAAAGCGACCGTCCGCGTACTTATCACGTCGTCCGACGGGTTCAGAAACTGGACGACCGTCGGCGTTTCGACAAACGTCATCGACGCGTCCTGGCACGCCCTTCTGGACGGCACGGAATACTATCTTTCCGACAAAAGAAAATGAGTATGTTCAACGTTGCGATCATAAACGGCGACGGATATTCCGAAATCCTGACCGCCGCGGCAAAAAGGGTTCTGACTGCCGTTTCCGAAAAGTTTGGTTTTTCTTTGAATTTTCACCCCGTCGACGCGCGCGCTTTTTTGGGAAAGTCCGAAAGCGAGATACTGAAAACCGACGAATACAAAGTTGTAAAATCGGCGGACGCGGCGATTGCCGGCGCGTTTTCATACGACTTCGCACGCGGCTCTGTCCACGACGACGTAATTACTTTAATTTGCAAAAACCTTGGTTTATTTGGCAATTTCAGATCGATAAAGTCCTTTTATAACACGATTAACTGTTCTGCACTGAACGACAAAGACGAAGTATCGAACGTCGATTTTTTGATTGTGCACGATATCGCCGCAAGGCAGTTTGTTGAAAAAGGTTACAAGACGGGAAAAGTCGGGCGCGAGGCTTACGACGTCGTAACTCTTCCCGAAATGTACGCGGAGCGTATCGGACGCGTCGCCTACGAACTTGCCGAAAAGCGCAAAAATCGTCTTGCTTCCGTTGACCTTGCGGACACGTTCAACACCGGGTTCTTGCGCCGCAAAATCACTCACGAAATCAACGAGGACTACCCTTTGGTAAACCTTACGTCTTATACCCTGGAAAGCGTGGTCGCGCCTCTTCTTTTCAGCCCGTCTTCATTTGACGTAATCGTCGCAAACGAAACCGTTTCTGATACTTTGTTTTCTTTGGGCGCGGCGATTTCGGGCGGTTTCGGAAACCTTTGCGAAGGATATCTGGGCGACGCCGCAACGGGGCTTTATAAACCCGCAAAAGTCGCGCGCTTCGACGCAAGAAATCCGCACGGCGTAAATCCCGTGGGAATAATCCTTGCAGCGGCGAAAATGCTTGAATGCTCTTTTGATAAATCCTTGGCAAAAACCGCCGTCGAGAACGCCGTCGAAGAAGTGATAAGCCAAAACTTCGTCACCCCCGATATGAAAAACGGGCGCGACGAAACTCAAAAAGTAATTTCGACGGAAGAGTTTACCGACGAGGTTATAAAACGCTTGTAAACGTCGTTGTTCAACCGATTTTTCAAATGTTTCATCGTTAAAAGCAAATAAAAAACGCACCGCCGAAAATTGCGGTGCGCTTTGATTTTTATGGGATTTTTTTGTCGTGTTTTTGCCGATTTTGTCAAAATTTTTATAAATTCGGCCGTGTAAACCTATCTTGGCATCTCCACAAGCCCGATTTTCTTCTTGACTTTTCTGAGTGTTTTTTCGGCAAGGTAGGACGATTTTTCCGCGCCCTCTTTCATAATCGCGTTCAGATAATCCTTGTTTTTCATAAGGTCGTGATATTTATCCTGAATCGGCGCGATTTTCGCGATTACCGCGTCGCCGACCGCTGTCTTGAACTCGGCGTACGACCTGCCCGAAAACTCTTGCTCGACCTCGCTTTGGGTTTTGTCGGTAAACACGCTGTAAATCGTAATAAGGTTGCTGATGCCGGGCTTTTCGGGCGACACGATAATTTCGTTGCCGCTGTCTGTGACGGCGCGCTTGAACTTTCTTGCGATCGTATCCTTGTCGTCAAGCAGGAAAACTACGCCGTTCGTATTGTCGTCGGTTTTGCCCATTTTCGCGGTGGGATCCAGGAGGTTCTGGATTTTCGCGCCCGTCTTCGGGAAGTAGCAATCGGGCACGACGAACGTGGGCGAGTACTTATTATTAAACCTTTCCGCAATCGTCCTTGCGATTTCGACGTGCTGTTTCTGATCCTTTCCGATGGGAACAAGGTCGGTCTGATACAACAAAATATCGGCAGCCATCAGCATGGGATACGCAAAAAGTCCGACGTTGACGTTGTCGGGATTTTTCAGGGACTTATCCTTAAACTGCGTCATACGGCTTGCCTCGCCGAACATTGTGTAGCAGTTGAGAATCCAGCCGAGTTCCGAGTGTTCGGGAACGTGGCTTTGTACCGCAAGCACGCACTTTTCGGGGTCGAGCCCGATTGCAAGGAACAACGCCATAAAGTCGTAGGTTCTTCTACGAAGGTCTGCGGGCGGGTTCGACACCGTAAGGCTGTGCAAATCCGCCACCATATAAACGCAGTTGTATTCGTCCTGCATTTTCACCATATTTCTTAATGCGCCGATGTAGTTGCCGAGTTGTAAATCGCCGGTCGGTTTCAGCGCGCTGTAAACAATTTTTTTGTTTTCTTCCATAATATTATTCCTTAAAAGCGTTCAGTACCGCGTTATCGACGTCGTTTTTATCGACGACGGTATTAAACCTTACCTGTTTCGTGACGAGAGTGCTTATCGCGTCGGGGATTTTCACGCCCGATATGCGATGAAGTTTTTGTATTGCCGAAAACGCGTCGCCGCAGTTCTCGTGAGAGATTGCGTCGTACACGTCCGCGGGGAATTTATACGGGCTTGCCGTCGCAACGACGACGGTGGGCGTTTCGTCGCCCGTTTCTGCGACGTAATTGTTATATACGGTAACAGCGACCGCCGTATGTGTGTCAAGGGGATAATCAAAACTGTCAAAGAAACAGTCAATCGCCATTTTTGTATCGTCTTCGTCCGCATATCCTCCGACAATACCCGCTTTTTCAATCAAATCGTAAGGTATCTCGTACTTCCCGCACGTTGCAAGCGCGGTCATCTTTTCGTTGACGAAATCCGGGTTTTCACCCGACACGTCGTACAAGAACCTTTCAAGATTGCTGGATATCAATATATCCATACTTGGCGAGATGGTTTTGAAAAAGTCGCGGTTTCTGTCGTAAACGCCCGTTTCAAAGAAGTCGGCAAGCACGCGGTTTACGTTGCTGGCGCAAATAAGTTTTTTGACGGGAAGCCCCATTTTCTTTGCGTAATAGCCCGCAAGTATGTCGCCGAAATTGCCGCTCGGCACCGAAAAGTTGATTTCGTCGCCGACGTTAATATCGCCCTTTGTCAAAAGTTTTCCGTACGAATAAAAATAATAAACGATTTGCGGGACAAGTCGTCCCCAGTTGATGCTGTTTGCAGACGACAGCACGAAGCCCTGTTCTTTCAACGCCGCAATCATTTTTTCGTCGCGGAAAATGCGTTTGACCGCGGCTTGTGCGTCGTCGAAATTGCCTTTTATTCCGAAAACCGCAACGTTTTCCCCTTCCTGCGTACGCATTTGCAGTTTTTGCATTTCGCTCACGCCGTCTTCGGGATAAAGCACGATGATATTCGTACCTTCGACGTCCTTGAATCCTTCCAGCGCGGCTTTCCCGGTATCTCCGCTTGTCGCAACGAGAATAAGCACCTTTTCCTTGACGTCGTTTTTCTTGGCCGCCGCCGTAAGAAGGTGCGGCAAAAGCGTCAGCGCGACGTCCTTAAAAGCAAGCGTCGGGCCGTGGAACAGTTCCAGTATATAAGTGGATTCGTCGATTTTTTTGACGGGACACACGTCTTCCGTCTCAAAGCGCGAATAAGCGGCATTGCAAAAGCCGTTGATTTCGTCTTTTGAAAAGTCCAGAAAATCCGATAAAATTTTTGTTGCAAGGTCAACGTACGATAAATCTTTGAAAGCCTCGATATCGTTTAAGGAATATTTTGGAAAAGACGACGGAACATACAATCCGCCGTCTTTTGAAATTCCGTTTACGATTGCCTGACTTCCCGTGATGCTTACGCTGCCGTCGCGGGTACTTGTATAAAGCATTATAAATACTTCCTCAAAAAGTCGGGTAATTCATCCTCGTTTTTGCTGACGCACAAGACGAACTCAACATCCTGACGTTCCGCAATAACTTCAAGTTCCGCATAGAAATCCTGCATTGCGTCGACGTCTTTTTTTGCGATGCGATGCGCGCCGTCGATGTAAATGGTTTTTATGTCGTGATTTCCTGCGATAAGGCCTTTGATAAAGCCGAGCAACGCTTCTTCGGTGAAAATATGATTATCTTCGGTATTGATGAAACGAATCTGATACTTGATATCGTACATATATCGGTTGGTATCGGTGATGAAAACGATATCGCCCGTCGTTGTGTCGATACTGGCGTTTGCCATGTCGATAATTCTTTTAGTCTTGCCCGAGCCTTTCGCGCCGTAAATCAAATGTATCAATATTGAATACCTCCGTTAATTACTGATTCTATTTTAACCCGTATGCGGATATTTTTCAAGTTATTTCAAAAAATTGTTGAAATAATATAAGAATTACAAAATTCCTTCGGCGTTGGATTCCAGCGCTTTGTTCCTTGCGGCGATTTGCAACGCCTCGATCATCTCGTCCATATCGCCGTTTAAGAAGTTCGTGAGAGAATACAGCGTGAAACCTATGCGGTGGTCGGTAACGCGGCCTTGCGGATAATTGTAGGTACGGATTCTTTCGCTTCTGTCGCCCGTGCCGATTTGCGCCTTGCGTTTATCGGTAATTTCCTTATCGGCGATTTGCTGATAGTAGTCGTACAGGCGGGTTTTCAGGACTTTCATTGCTTTTTCGCGGTTTTTTATCTGGCTTCTTTCGTCCTCGCAGATGACGACCATACCCGTGGGAAGGTGCGTTATGCGAATTGCGGATTCCGTCTTATTGACGTGCTGACCGCCTGCGCCGCCCGAGCGGAAAGTGTCGATTTTCAGGTCCTTGTCCAGAATTTCGACTTCGACGTCGGCGGCTTCCGGGAGCACCGCAACCGTGACCGTCGAGGTATGCACACGACCTTGCGATTCGGTTTCCGGCACGCGCTGTACGCGGTGAACGCCGCTTTCGTATTTAAGTTTACTGTAAACGCCTTTCCCGGACACCATGAACACGACTTCTTTTACGCCGCCGAGTTCGGTCATATTTGACGATATTTCCTCGACTTTCCAGCGTTTCGCGTCGGCGTAGTGCATATACATACGCATAAGTTCCGCGCCGAAAAGCGCGGCTTCGTCGCCGCCCGCGCCGCCGCGGATTTCGATGACGACGTTTTTGTCGTCGTTGGGATCTTTCGGGATAAGCAGGACTTTCAATTCCTCGGTGACGTTATCGAGCGCGGTTTTGAATGAATCGTATTCTTCTTTCGCAAGTTCGCGAATATCCGCGTCGTCGTCGCTCATCATCGCCTTGCAATCTTCAAAGTTTTTTTCGGCTTCTTTGTATTCGGCGTACTTATTGACGATTTCTTCGATATCGGCGCGTTCTTTCACGAGTTTTTTCCACTCGTTCTGATTTGCGATGACTTCGGGTTTGACGATTTCGTCGGTAAGAAACTCATATCTTTTTTTGGTTTCTTCGAGTTTATTGAACATAAATTACCTCTTTTTGAAAACCACGATTCTGTCGATGCCGTCGTAGTCTTTGATAAATTCGGAAAATTCGAGTTTCCCGTCGGCGTACGCTTTCACGTCTTCGGCTTCGCCCATGCCGAGTTCCATCAAAAGTTCCCCGCCGTCTTTAAGGTGAGCCGCTGCGCCGTCGATTATGTGGCGATAAAAATCAAGCCCGTCCTTGCCGCCGTCAAGCGCGATAATCGGCTCGTACCCGCGGACTTCGACGTCAAGATTTTGGATGTCGTCCGTCTTTATATACGGCGGATTCGACACTATTATATCGAATTCACCGTCGATGTTCTCAAATAAATCGCTTGTGATAAACTTCACGTCGACAAGGTTTGCGACGCCGTTCGCTTTCGCCACGAAAATCGCGTTTTCGCTGACGTCGCTTGCGGTAACCGCCGCCGTCGGCTCGTGCTTTTTCACGCTTATCGCAATCGCGCCGCTGCCCGTGCATAAATCAAGCACGCTTTTGTCTTTCGCGCGGTTTGCAACCGCCTCCGCCAGAAGTTCGGTTTCGGGACGGGGGATAAGCACGTTTTCATTCACAAGAAGTTTCGCGTCGTAAAAATCGACGTGTCCAAACACGTATTGCAAGGGTTTGCCCGTCGCGCGTTCTTTCGCATACGCAAGCGCCCTTTCAAGCTGACTTGTCTTAATTGTTTTGAGAAGCGGCAGTTCCGAGCGGTTTTTGCCCGTGACTTCCGTGAAAATCCAATCGACGTCGGACTTATCGAATTTGTCCGCGGGCAGAATCTTTTCCACCTGCTCGCGCGCGTCCTTATAAGGTTTTCCGATGTCGAAAGTGCGTTCGGGAATGGTTTCGTCGGCGTCCATTTCGTAAACGGTCTTGAAAGCGACGATCGCCACTTCCACCATATCGTCGTCGGGCTGACGGGTTGTGAGCCTTTGGAGTTGCAGCCCCGGCCAACGGATAATGCGTACGACGATATTGTCGGACAACGCCAGAAGTTTCAGAATTTCATAAGAAATGCCCGCGACAAGCGGAATCATCACAATCCTTACCGCAAACTTGATGCCGGCATTGTTCGGCCAGCCGAAAACGTCCACCGTAAGCCAGCCCGCAAACGCCAGCACGATGATGCTGACAACCATAACGAGCACCATAAAAGTCGTGCCGCAACGCTTGTGAATCGTGGAATACTTCTGCACGTTTTCGACGGTAAGTTCTTCGTCGTGTTCAAAGGCGTTTATCGTCTTGTGTTCCGCCCCGTGATACATAAACACGCGTTTCACGTCGGGCACGCAGGAACATATCGCGACGTACGCCACGAAGATGACAAGCCTTATCAATCCTTCGATAACGCTGAAAACGACGTCGCGCACACTGCCCGAAAGCGCATTGAGCGCGGGAACTTTGAAAAGTAATTCGGTAAGAAACTGCGGCAGGAACACGAAAAGACCTACGGCGCACGCCACCCCCAAAAGCACCGAAAACCATATCACGACCTTCATAATGTCGATATGCAGTTTTTCGGAGAGCCATTTGTCGAATTTCGAGGGTTCGATTTCTTCGCCGTAGACTTCGCTTGACCTTAAAAGCGTTTGCGTCCCGGTATAAAGCATCGTCGCAAAGTTGATGATGCCGCGCAATACGGGAATACGATAGCAGACGTTTTTCTTTTCGACGGGGATAAGGCGCTTGCTTTCGACAACGATATCGCCGTCGGAATTTCTGACCGCGGTTGCCATACTGCATTTGCCGCGCATCATAACGCCTTCCATAACCGCCTGTCCGCCGATTTGGGTTTTTCTCATATCTTAAAATTTAAAAAATGCAGATTATCTTCTGACAATCTGCACAAAATGAATTAGTCAAGATTATAACGTTTCTTGAACTTATCTACACGTCCGCCGGTATCAACGAGTTTTTGTCTGCCCGTGAAATAGGGGTGGCACTTATTGCAAATATCAACCTTCATCGTATCGCCCTTCTTGGTCGTACCGGTTTTGAACGTTGCGCCGCAAGCGCAGGTTACCGTAACCTCGTGGTAATCGGGATGGATATTATCTTTCATATCTATACCTCCGTTTTATTTCCTTAAAAGAATGAATGCTTACTTATTATAAGTTCATAAACGCATTTAGTCAACGGTTTTTCACGGTTTTTTGCGTAAAATAAGTATTTTTTAATTTATACCTGTGGTTTACAAACAAATCTCGATATGATATAATGGCTTTGTTCATATTGTGGAGGAATTGTATGAAAGCGTGGCAAATCACAGCCAAAGAAGAAATCGCCCTTGTCGAGAAAAAGCAGGAAGCCGAGGCAACCGACGTCAAAGTCAGAATAAGCGAAGTTGCTTTGTCTTCAACCGACGTCGCGATTTTTGAGGGGAAAAAGGCTTCTTATCCGATTATTCCCGTGCGTTCCGCAATCGGTCTCGTGTCCGAGGCGCACGCAATGTCGGGCTTGAAAAAAGGCGAACGCGTGGTTCTGAGCCCTTACGTTCTCGACGATCCGTTTTACAAGAAAAAAGGCGCGCTCGTCCCCGACGTCAAGGTTATGGGGCTCGATATGGACGGCTTTTTGTGCGACTTCATCTCGATGCCGCCCGAAAACGTTTACCCCCTGCCCGAAGGTATTAAGGACAACGACGCCATTTTTACGGAACAAATCGCCCTTGCGGTTAAATCCCTCGGCGCGCTCGAAACGGAACGCGGCGACTACGTGGCGATTCTCGGCGCAAACACGCTCGGCATCATCGCGGCGGAACTTTGCATTTATTACCAACTCGTGCCGATCGTCATCGACGTGGACGAAACGAAATTGTCCCTTGCCGAAAATCACGGCATTTATTACACCATAAACCCGTCCAAAGCGGACGTCCGCCAGCGTATTATCGAAATCACCGGCGGCAAACTTGCGGAATTCACTTTGTATGAACCCCGCTCCAACATGCTCCCCAACTACATTCCCAGCATCACGCAGGAAGGCGGCACGGTCGCGGTCATCGGCTACAATTACTTTCTGAGCAATCTGCAACTGAACCTCGGCGACGTGCTGGAAAAACAACTCAACGTTACCGCCGTCAAAAACGGCTATGGGGAATTCAATACGGCAATAAACCTGCTCGCAAACAAGGTCATAAATACCGAGGGCTTTATCGACTCCGTGATAAAATTCGACGACATCGATCGCGAACTTCCGCGCATTTCCGAGGACAAATACGCCTACGGCAAAGTCGTCGTCGACTGCATGTAACCGAAAATATCAAAAACACAACCGCCGTTTCGGCGGTTTTTTTGTTTGCTTTTCTTTTTATTCTTTCAGCAAATCGGCGATGATGTCGACGTCGCCGGCACCCATAATCATTATTACGTCGCCGGCTCTTGCCGTTTCCTTGATTTTTTTCGCCGCCGTCACGAAATCTTTCACGTATTCGGCGGGGCGCACGTTTTCGTCGACGTATCTGAACAAATCGAAAGACGTTTTCCCGTCCGATTCCTTTTCGCGCGCGGGATAGGTCGGGACGAACCATACTTCGTCGGCAGCGTTGAACGATAATGCGAATTCCTGAAAATACTTTGCCGTGCGGCTGAAAGTATGCGGCTGAAAAATCACGAAAAGCCTGTTCTTCGCAACGGGTTTAATCGCGCTTATCGACGCCGTTATTTCCGACGGGTGATGGGCGTAATCGACGTACACGTCCGCGCCGTTTACTTCCCCCGTTTTTTCAAGGCGGCGTTTAACTCCCTTGAAGTTTTCAAGGGCTTCCTTCATTACGTTTTTGTCAATCGAAAGCGCGTCGCAAACGGCGACCGCGGCAAGGACGTTTTTCACGTTGTGTCGCCCTAAAAGCGCGGGGCGGACACGCATATAGTATTCTCGGTTTCTCAGGATATCATATTCACATATTCCCCCGTGCGAATATATGTTTTCCGCCTGCCATTTCGCGTCCGCGCCGCCAAAGTTTTCAATATGCACATTTTTGCATATATGCAAATCACAGTACTTTACGTTTGAATTTTTGATTATTAAGCCGTTATTCGGCACGTTTCGTGCAAACTCGGCAAAAAGCGACAATGCGTCCGACAACGTGTTTATGCAGTCCGGGTGGTCGCACTCCACGTTCAGAATCGCAAGGATATCGGGGTGCAACGACAGGAAATGTCCCTTGTATTCGCACGCTTCCGTCACAAGAATTTCGTCGCCGGTTCTTACGAAATTCCCGCCCAGATCGTTTGAAAATCCGCCTATGTGCGCGGTGAATTTTTTGCCGGCATTTTTCAAAATCGCGGCGATTAAAGACGTTACCGTGGTCTTGCCGTGAGTGCCGGAAACGGCGATCACCTTTTTGAAGTTTTCGCTGAGAAGTCCCAGAAAATCGTGTCGCTCGACAACTGTTTTTTTGAGTGTTCGCGCGCAGGAAAGTTCGGGGTTTTCATCACTCACCGCCGACGTGTAAACGACGATATCGACGTCATAAATTCTATTTTCGTCTGTGCCGACGTACACGTCAAAGCCGTCTTCGATAAGTCCCGAAAGTGTTTTGGAATACGCCCCGTCGCTTCCCGAAACTTCCGCCCCGTACGACTTCGCCCACCTTATGAGCGCGCTCATCGACGCGCCCCCGACGCCTATAAAATGCACTTTTTTTCCGCTTAAAAAAATCATACGGCATTATATGATTGCCGCCGATTTTTTGACAATAACGAGAAAAAATACAAAAAAGTATTGCAAATTCACGAAAAACCTTGTAAAATTATCTTAAATTATATGTTGCGGAGGGATAAACATGAACATATCAGACATACGAATCAGGCTTATAAAACGCGACGAAACCAAGTTCCGCGCGGTCGCCTCGATAATTATCGACGACTGTTTTGTGATTCACGACATCAAAATTATCGAAGGTAACGACGGCAACTTCATTGCGATGCCGTCCAGAAAAACGCCCGACGGTGAATATAAGGATATCGCGCACCCCATCAACACCGAAACGCGCGAACTTATCAAAACCCGCGTTCTGGAAGCGTACGAAAAAGCGCTGCGCGAAGACGAAAACAACGCGTGATCTTGTGAACAAATAATTAAGGACAGACGAAAGTCTGCCCTTTTTATTTATGCCGATATGTGCATATTTCCGCTTTTAATGTTTGATGATTTCGCGGATTTCTTTGTAGAATTTTTTGTTGGCGTCGTAAAGTTTGCGATAGACTCGGTCGTAAAGTTTGCGATAAATCTCGTGATTTTCCTTGTTCGGCACGTACTCGTAAGTGATGTGCGACATACTCTTCACCGCGTCCGAAAGCTGTTTATATTCCCCTACACCGGTAAACGACGCCATCGCCGCGCCGAGAGCAGACGTTTCGTACGTCTGAATTTTTTGCACTTTGCAACCGAACAAGTCGGCGGTAATCTGGCACACTTCTTCCGAATTCGCGCCGCCGCCCGACACCATAATGCGTTTAATATCGTAGCCCGCGCGTTTTTCCATTGATTTAAGCGCGTCGTACAGCGCAAATCCGATGCCTTCGATAATAGCGCGATAAACGTGCACGCGCGTGTGGTAGTCTGCAAAACCGATGACCGCGCCCTTCGCCTCGGGATTTGACGTGCCCGGCGACCAGAAAGGTTGCAGGATAAGTCCGTCCGAACCCGCGGGGACGTCGCGCAAATGTTCGTCCAGCAGTTTTTCGGGGATAACGCCGCGCTCAGACGCTTCGACAAGTTCCTTATGCGCGAACTCGTTTTTGAACCAGCTGATCATCCAGTAACCGCGGAAAATAAGGACTTCCGGATTATATTTGTTCTGATAAATCGACGGATACGCCGGCAAAAACGGTTGCGGCTCCACGTATTTTTCGGTCGTGATTTCGATACTTGCGGCGGTGCCCATTGATATTGCGGCGACGTCGGGGCCATCGCAACCTACCGCAAGGGTTTCGCACGCCTTGTCCGCGCCCGACGCGATAACGGGAAGCCCCTCGGGAAGCCCCGTGATTTCGGCGACTTCTTTTGATATGTATCCCATAACTTCACACGGCTTTTTAAGGTCCTGCACAAGCATATCGGGTCTGATGCTGCCGAAAATGAAATAGGTCATTTCGGACGGTTGCATCCACTCTTTTTTCTTGTAATTGAACGGGACGTGCCCAACCTGATTCGCAACGCTGTCGCAAAGTTTTCCCAAAAGTTTATAATGGATATACGTCGGGAGCATTACGACTTTTTTCGTTCTTGACCAGATATTCGGCTCGTTAATGGCAAGCCAGTTTGAAAAAGTCGCGGCGTACTGAGCGGCGCACATATCGAGCGCGCCCGCAAGCCTTACGAGTTTTTTCTTCCCGGACGGCATATAATCAAGCGGATTTTCAACCCTTCTTCCGTCAAGGTACAAAATAAACGGTCTTAACGGATTGTTGTTTTTGTCCAGGCACGTGATGACGTCGCGCAAAGACGTTACGCTCATTGCGACGATATCGTTCCAAAGTTCGCCCGAAGATTCTTTGAGCATCTTTGAAACGGTGCACATATTATCCCAGTAAAAATCGGCGGTCTGTTCGCAATAGCCGGGCTTTACCGAAAAATACGGGCGTTTATAATCGATTTTTTCTTTGCCTCTGATTTCGCCTGTCTTATCGAAAAGTATGGCGCGCACGCTCTGCGTGCCGAAGTCGAAACTTAATGCCAAAGGTCCGTATTTCATAATTTTTTCCCCTTTATAATTATATTTTTACAAAATAATCGTAAAGCATATTCGAGGTGCTGATAAGGTTCACGCCCGTATCGAGCACGTTTTCGATGACGACCTCGCCGCGCGCCACGCGTTTTTTCAGTGTGAAATTGTTGACAAGTTCCATAAGCGCGGGGATTTTATCCTTGGGAATTTCGGTTTCCGTGCGGACGGGCAAAACGGGATAGTCGTCAAAAACCGTCGCGACCGTCGTGCAAACGGTGCGTTTCGGACAGGTCAGTTCTTCCGCCGCGAATTTTTTGCCGCGCGGGCAACGCGCACCCGTTACTTCGCCGTTTTCGGATATCGAAAGTTTGCAGCTGTTGGGACAAACGATACATACGAGTTCTTTCATAATCATTCCTCCTCGAAAAGCGTGAATTCCACCTTGGAATTCTCGTTCACGCCGAAGTCTTTGAAATTGATTTTGAGCCTTTCCATTTCGGGCGGGCGAACCGCCTGATACTTTTTGGTCATGACTTCTTTGCCGTCGACGCTGAGTCGAAGCCTTGCATTTTTCATATCGCGCGACGCGCGGAAGTATACCGTAACGTCGGACGTGTCGCCGTTTACGTCAAGCACGGTCGGCACGATATACAAAAAGTTGTTGTCGATTGAAAGCGGCACGTATTTTCTTGCGCGTTTTTCGTAATGCGCGCTGTTTTTGCCCGCTTCGAGAGCGTTTTCCGTGACGTAATCGACAAGGTCGTTGACGTGCAGGCAGTTGCCCGCGGAATAAATGCCTTCGACGCTCGTCATATAATTCTGATCGCAGACGGGGCCTTTCGTACGGCGGTTAATATCGACGTTCAGGCTTTCGGCAAGTTCGTTTTCGGGGATAAGTCCGACGGACAGGATAAGCGCGTCGCACTCGATAATTTCTTCCGTGCCCTTAATCGGCTGCATTTTTTCGTCGACTTTCGCAACCTCGACGGCGGTGAGTCTGTCTTCACCGAAAACGCGGGTGACCGTGTGCGACAAATGCAAAGGAATATCAAAGTCGATAAGACACTGATGAATGTTTCTCGTAAGTCCCGACGGCGTCGGTTTCACTTCGTAAACGCCCAGGACTTTCGCGCCTTCGAGCGTCAGGCGGCGCGCCATGATAAGACCGATGTCGCCGCTGCCTAAAATCACGCAGCGTTTCGTGGGCATTTCGCCCATAAGGTTGACGTAGTTTTGCGCCGTGCCCGCGGTGAATACGCCCGACGGACGGGTGCCTTGTATGAAAATCTGCCTTGCCGTTCTTTCCCTGCAACCCGTTGCAAGGACGATGGTTTTTGTCGAAACGTGGCTTGCGCCGTCTCTGTTGACAAAGTAAATCGTGAAGCCGTTTTCGGTTTTTTCGATTTTCGTGACGAAGGTCAGAAGTTTGACTTCGACGTCGGTTTCAAAAAGTTTATCGATGAACCTTTCGGAGTATTCCGGCCCCGAAAGTTTTTCCTTGAAAGTGATAAGTCCAAAGCCGTCGTGTATGCACTGTTTCAGGATACCGCCGAGTTTCGGCTCGCGCTCGATAAGCAATACTTTTGCGCCTTCTTTATTTGCGGAAATTGCCGCTGCAAGACCGGCGGGGCCGCCGCCGATAACTACCATATCATACATTAGTTTCAGCCCCCTTTTTGGTTTTATTGTATAAAATCACGCTGTAATCGTTGCCTTTTGTAATTTCCTCAACGGAGCAGCCTTTTTCTTCCGCAAGGATTTTCACAACCGTCGGGCCGCAGAACCCGCCCTGGCATCTGCCCATACCGGGACGCACTCTGCGCTTGATCGCGTCAACCGTATATACAGGCACCGCGCTTCTGACGGCGTCCAGAATTTCGCCCTTCGAGATTTCCTCGCAACGGCAGACGATCTCGCCGTAAGCGGGGTTTTTCTTAATAAGTTCGTTCCGCTCTTCTTCGCTCATATCGGCAAGGTGCGGCACGCTTTTATGTTTCGGGTTGTAGTTTTCGTTGACCTTGACTTTCTCTTGTTTTCCAAGGAACATAATCGCCCATCTTTCGACGTCTTTCGCAACGGCGGGCGCGGTCGTAATGCCGGGGGACTGAATCCCCGCGACTTCTATGATGTTTTTCGTGAATATACCGCGGCGCACGACGAAGTCTTCCTCATACGTTGCGGGACGTTCGCCTGCAAAGTACGTGATGACGTCGCCCATACCGAGTTTGTCCTGTATGATTTTTTGTTTCGTAACGATGTCCTGAACGCTTTGCATATCCGTCGTATAATCTTCACGGTCGGGCACTTCGATTGCATTCGGCCCAAGCAATACGTTGTTGTCGACGGTATGAATAACGCCGCCGCCCTTGGTATGCGTCTTTTGCGTTTCGTTCAGGTTTTTTCCTTTCATAAGGGTTTTCAGCAACCCTTCTTTGCCTTTTGTTTCCTTCCAGTTTGCGGGAACGTGGACGAACGGCATTTTCGACATCGACGTATGCGCGAGATTGCCCTTTTTCTTGTCCAGAATAACATCGATACCCTTTCTCGGGTGAATGGTAAACGTTCTGTCGCCCGCCATATCGGCAATGACGTCGGCGTAAGTACCCGCCGCGTTTATGACAAGTCGCGGATAAATCGTGCCGCGGTTGGTCTCAACGCTTTTGATTTCGCCGTCTTCGACCTTCATTCCGAGCACCGCGGTGTTCAGACAAACGTGCACGCCGTTTTCCGCCGCGTGTTCCGCAAGCGCGACCGTGAGTTTATACGGCGAAACCATACCGCCCGTGGGCATATAGTACGCGCCGCGCGCCCATTCGACCGCTTCGGGCTCGATTTTCAGCAGTTCTTTTCTGTCGATATATCTCATTCCTTTGATTTTAAGGATTTTTGACCAAAGTCCGACAATGGGCATAAGCAGTCTTTCCCACTTATAATACATAAGCATCATGTGCCCGGTTCTTTCAAACTTGACGTCCATATCGTCGCATAATTCGTCGTACATCGCGTTGCCCTTGATAAGGTAATCGTGTTTGACGAGTTTCGGCGTAAGGTCGATGCCGACGTGAACGCAACCGTCGTTTCTTGAAGTTGCGCCGACGGCGACGTCGTATCCCTTTTCGACAAGCATCACGTCAAGCTGCCATTTTGAAAGTTCGTGTGCAATCGTCGCGCCCGAAATACCGCCGCCCACAATAAGGACGTCGGGTTTTCTTCCGTCGTAAAGTTTGTCGTTGATTTTTGGGAGTCTTACCTTTTGTTCATAGCCGCGAAGAGTGATATCGTTGATGACGCCCAGATATTTTTTGCTGACGGCAGCCCTGCCGCACCTGACGACGTCGTCCCAGTTATCGAGTTCCCCGCGAAGAACCACACAGTTGTTTTCATTAGAAACGTTGACTGACGGCGCAATCGCATGCACCGCCCTTTCGATTTTTGCAAATTCTTTCATAATTTCCCTTCTGTCGGCATTTGTCGTACGACTGACCGACAATTTAATTATATCGCAGGGCTTGTTACGCTGTCAAGTATTATGTTATTTTCTAAGTATTGTTAAAAAAGTAACGAAATTACGGCGGTTTTTGCATGAAAAAACACCCTGAATAGGGTGTTTTGCAGTGTTTTTATTTTTCGCTTTGGACGAAGTAATCTTCGGGATTTATGAGTTTTCCGTCCTTATAGGTTTCAAAATGAAGATGCGTCCCGTCCGCGCTTTCGACAATCATATTGTTTCCGATTTCGCCGATTTTCGCGCCTTTCTTCACCGTTTGCGAAACGGATACGTTGACCTTGTCGGACAAGCCGCAATATTTCGTGACAAGCCCGTCCCCGTGCGATATGCTCACGCAGTATCCGTACAGCGGATCGTTGACGATTTCGGACACCGTGCCGTCCCATACAGCAAATACGCTTGCGCCTTCTTCCGCCATGAAGTCGATTGCCCTATGCGTGCTCCATTGTTCCAACGTTTTTGAAAACACGAGTTCCGTTTCCGAAAAACTTGCGCCGACTGCGCTGTCTTTGACGGGTACGATAAACACGACGGGATCGGGTTTGACCGGGTCGGGTTTGTCCACGGGATCGGGCTTGTCCGCGGGTTTGTCCTGAGGACGCTCGATATTCGTGTCGTTGACGACGGGCGTGCTGTTTTTCGCCTGTTTGGTTTTTGAAACCGTAACGCCGACGATCGCACAGATTGCCGCAACCGCGACGACGATTACTACGTAATAAACGTTCTTTCTCAAAAATTTACCTGTTTTTATTAACGCTGACTTGAATTTGTTCATACTGACCTCCTGCTTGATTATTGTCCCGAAAAATTTTTCTTATACCATCCGCCCTCAAAATAATCAATAACTTCCCATGTTGACGGGGTTCGACACCGTTACGACGTCGCCGCGCTTCGTTATCTGCAAATTTACGGGCTTTCCGTCCACGATTTCGATGCCTTTCAAAACAGGAGAATAAGCATAGGTTATCTCGACGTCGTCAAGGCTCCCGTCGAAATGATAAATCACGAAAAACTTTTTGTATAAATCGTCTTTTGAAAACTCGTCTTCGTCAAAAGTGAACGTTTCGCCAAGGAGTCTTCCCTTGTCGTTTCTGTATTCGACGTAATCGCGGTTTGTGAAAAACTCGTTCAACTCCCTTCCCGAAAGCAAAGTGCACGATATCGCGATAAGAATAAGCAGCAATAGTTTTTTCATACCCGAATTATTGCCACCTTTCCGATTTTGAAACTGCCGTTTTAATTCGGCATTAAAAACGATTATTCTTTGAAAAGGTATAAAATAAACTTTATAATTAAAAAACGATTGATAAAATGATTATCTCGACAAAATGACTTATAATTCGATAATAAACAAAAATGTTTTGAACACGAAAAAAGCGTCCTTTCGGACGCTTTGTTTATTTGATTAAGTCCTTGACAAACGGCAGTACTACGTCAGGTTTCCTGTCCGAAGCACTCACCATTTCTTCCGTCGTTTCGCCCGACAGCACCAGCACCGTCTTAAAACCGTTGTTGAAGCCGAACGCTATGTCGGTGTAAAGCCTGTCGCCGACCATCGCAATCTTACTTGCCGGAAGATTGAATTTTCTTTTCACGCCTTCGCCCGCTTCTCTTTCGGGTTTGCCGATTATGATGTCGGGGTTTCTCGATATGGTTGCGTTGATAAACAAAATCATTCCGCCGATGTCGGGCATCGGGCATTCGTCCGCGGGACAGTTAAGGTCGGGGTGAGTCGCGATATAAGGCTTTCCTTTGTTCAGCCACTTGCAAAAGCGATAAAGTTTCCAATATTCGAGTTCGGTATCGAAGCCGAGCACGCACAAATCGGGATTGTCCTCAGAAAGTTTAATGCCGTGGCGGATAAACTCGGCTTTGAGTTTCTCGTTGCCCATGACGAACACCGACGCGCCGGGATAAACGCGGTTGACGTATTCGCACGTTACCTCGCCCGAAGTATAAATTTCGTCGCGGGTGATATCGAGCCCCATTTTATGAAGTTTTTCGATGTAATCTTCCGCGGCTTTGCTGCTGTTATTCGTGAAAAAGCAAATGCGCTTGCCAAGTTTTTTCAGCGCGCGTATCGCGTCGAAACTGCCCGCGATTTCCTTATCGCCGATATAGACCGTGCCGTCCATATCGAACAAAAACAATTCAACGTCCAAAAGTTCTTTCGTGAGTGTCATATCAGATAAACCTTTCGAAAAAGCCCGTCCTTTTTACGTATTTCAAAAGTCCGCCTTCCGACAGTTCCGACGCCAGAGCCATCACCTTAAACAACTCGTCCGACGACGCGTATCGTTTCAGCCAGAAGCCTGCGTCGTCGTAAAGCCTTCGCCAGAATTTCGCAACGGCGGGCAAATCCATGCCGTCCAGCCGCTCGTACATTTCCCTGCGATATTCGCTTAATATGAACGTTTGTTTCAGATAATCCGTCGCCGTCGTTACCGACAAATCGGACATGTAATTATTATAGTTTACAACGCGCATTTTTTCAAGCGTTTTCAAGGTTAACACGATATCTTCTGGGATAAGCGTGTCGGTGGCGTCCGATTCCAGATACAGCCTGTACACGTTCAGTATCATATACGCCGCAAGAAATGAGTTTTCGCCGAAAGTCCTGCCGAATTTTTCGGTCATCACCCTTGCGACGGCGTCCGCGCTTTCCGCTTTCATATCGAGGTTGTTTTTCGCTTTGGAAATCGTGAACATCAGCCTTGCAAGACGGGTTTTGAAATTGTCGTCGTTTTTCTTGGACTCAAATATTTTTATGCTTTCCGCGACGGTATTCACGGCGGATTCGTCAAAATCACGCGCAAACATAAGTTTTTTGAAGTCCGCGTCGAACAGCCCGACAAGACACGAAAACGCCCTGCCATAGCCCGCCGCCGTTTCAGCGCCCGTCGATTTTTCAACGACTTCCTCGTCGATAAGGACGAAATCGGGCGCGCCCGTATACACGTATTCGTTCAGGATATACGCCCCGTCCGACGCAAAATTGTCGTTGTCGGGCGCGGTAATCACAATGGAATATCCGACGCTTTGACGTTTTGCAAGAAGTCTTGCGTCGTCCGCAACACCTCCGCCGCCCACTCCCACTATATATTTTACGCACTCGTCGACTGCGGGAAGGTCCTCGGCTTTTCCGTGTGTTTCCGCCGTCCTTACGAAATATCCGCCTTTCAAAAGATACCTTACGACGTCGTCGGAAACGTTACTGCTCTTTTCGTCGAAAACAACCAGTACGTTCCCCTTATCAAACGTTTTCGACAAACAGTCGCATATCTTTTTCAAATTGCCCTTTCCGAATTCTTCCCGTGAAATTATTTTTCCGTCCGCGTCGTTTTTCAATGAAAAAATACCGCCCTTATGTTATTTGCAAAAATAATAACACTAAGACGGTGTCGCGGATTTTTCGTTTTTGATTTGTTTTGTCAAAGTATGCGGATTTTTGTCGATTCCGCCGTTAAATTCTTGTTTATAAATCAAGAACTTCTGAGTAAACCGTGTTTTTGTCGACGCTCCTGTCGGACGCCGTGCGTTTTATCGCGTCCTTTTTCGTCATACCGCTTTGCATATAATGGCGGACGTGGTCGGCGATACTAAGGTCATTCAATGCGTTTCCGCCGGTGCTTGGCATCACGATAAGGACGTATTCGCCCTTCGGCGACGGTATCGAAAAGGAAGAAAGATTTTGTTCTTCGACGCTTTCAAACATTTTCGTCAGCTCGTGTACGACAAAAACCTGTCTTTCTCCGAAAGATTCGTACAAAAATTTCGCGTCGTCGTTTATCTCGTGCGGGCTGACGTAAAATACGACGGGCTCGGAAGAAAACTTAAAATCTTTTACAAGTTCTTCCTTATCCTTGCGTTTTTCGGGCAAAAATCCCAAAAAAGTGAACCCGCGCGACGTTATCCCCGAAAGCGCGACTGCCGACACGACCGCGCTTGCCCCCGGTACGATTTCGACTTTGAGCCCCGCACTCCTGCATTCCGACACGAGTATCGCGCCAGGATCGCTGACGCACGGCATACCCGCGTCGGTAATGAGCGCGACGTTTTTGCCGTCCGAAAGCAGCGAAATTATCTTTTCCGAGCCTTCCCTTTCTTTTTGTTTGTAATAACTGATAAGGGGTTTTTTGACGTTGTAATAAGACAACAGTTTTAACGATACGCGAGTGTCCTCGCACGCGATGACGTCCACGGACGAAAGCGTTTCGACCGCGCGATAAGTGATGTCTTTCAGATTTCCGATGGGCGTACCCACAACGTATAAAGTGCCTGCCATATCAATCCTTGGAATACATTTTTCTGGCGAGCGCGGTATATTCGCCGTTCTCGTCGTAAACGATAAGCGTGTTGATTTTCACGCCTTCCGACGCGCCCTTAATGCACTCGTAAATCACGACGTCGGGGGATTTTTCGGCCTTTGGGTAAACAAGCGTCATTACCTTGGGCTCGATATTGTTTTGTTTCAATTTATAAATACATTCCGCCATGCGGTCGGCGCGATGCACCATATAAAACTTCCCGCGAAACTTCAAAAGTCGTCTTGCGTTTTCGATAAGTTCGTCAAGCGTAAGTTTCAGTTCGTACTTTGAAACGGCGCGGGTTTCGTTCTTGTCCATCTCGCCGGAGTCGGGCTTTTTGTAAGGCGGATTCGACACGATGACGTCGAAACTTTCCGCCGGGACGCTTTTTGCAAAATCCTGCAAAGAAGAGTTTATCACGACAATTTTGTCGCTTAAACCGTTCATTTCGACATTTCGCGCGGCAAGAGCCGCCATATTTTTCTGAATTTCGAGCGCCGACACGTTGCCGTATCCCATCTTCCCCGCAAGGAGTATCGAGATTATCCCGCTGCCTGCGCCGACGTCCAGAATTTTGTCCGTCTTCCTTGCTTTCACAAGGTTTGCAAGGAGCACGCTGTCCGACGTAAAACAATAGCCTTCGGCATTTTGTATAAGCCGAAGGTCGTTGATTTCCAGATCGTCGATGCGCTCGTTTTCAAAAAGGTCAGTCATTTGCTTTGACGATGTTGACTTTTACTTTTGCGGAAATGCCCGCGTACACTTTGATTTCGATTTCAAACACGCCCAAAGCCTTGATGTTTTCTTTCAGCACGACTTTCTTTTTGTCGATTTCGATGCCTTGTTTTTTTAAGCCTTCCGCGATGTCCGCGGTCGTTACGCTACCGTACATTTTGCCGTCGCCGCATTTCACGCCGATGTCGATGACGCTTTTTTCAAGCTTTTCTTTGATGACTTTCGCTTCCGCGATTTCTTCGGCGATGCGCTTTTCTTCCGCCGCTTTCTTTTGCGCGTTTTCGTTAAGCGCGGAGGCGGTCGCTTCGACTGCGAGTTTCTTCTTCAACAAACAATTTCTTGCGTATCCGTCGCTGACTTCAAGGATTTGCCCTTTTTTGCCGGTGCCTTTGACGTCGCTTAATAAAATAACTTTCATATTATCACCTCAACGATATAATACCATAAATACGGCGCGTTTTCAAGTTTTTGACGACTTCGCCGTATATTTTTGCCGCATTTGAAAAAAATTATTTCGGAGGATAAAATGGATAATATTATTTGTCATACGGTAAATTGTGAACACAACGTAAAATCCCGCTGCGTGGCGGGCATCGTAAACATCACCGAAAAAGGCGTGTGCGCCAGCAAAATCAAGCGTGAAGGCGGTATTCTTGCACAGACTTTTGCCGATATCGAGGCGGCGGAAGACTTCGGCACGGGCAATATCGAAAACTCCGTCACGTGCGCGTCCGTAAAATGTGCCTATAACTCGGACGGCGTATGCTCCGCCGACCACATCGTTGTCGAGGACGGTCTTTCAAAGACAAGATGCTTCACCCGAAACGTAAAATGATTTTCTTGAAAACGAAAAGAGCGGACTATCCGCTCTTTTTCTTTTCATAAACGATTTTATTTTTTGATTTTCCTTCTTACCGACGGCACGTCAAGCATCATCGATAGGACGTGTCGCGCGGCGTTTTCAAGTTCTTCACGGCGGAGAGCCCCGTCATTCACCGATTGCTCGGCGGAATTGTCGTATTTTCCCTTGACGTGAGTCCCGCCCGGCATAAGTACGTCGTTGCCTGCCCGCACGCGGTATGCGTTATTTCTCACGCGGGCGTTGTCGGGATCGTTTTCGGGGACGTTCCACCAGTCGGTCGTTACCGCGCCCGTAAAGCCCCACTCGTTCCTTAAAACTTCGGTGCATAAATCAAAATTATAGCAACTGTAAACGCCGTTTACCTTGTTGTACGACGTCATAATCATTTTGGGATCCGCCGTCTTTACGCAAATTTCAAAGCCTTTAAGGTATATCTCCCTGAACGCGCGCTCCGATACGCGCGAATCGTTTTTCTTCCGTTTCGTTTCCTGATTGTTGCACGCGAAATGCTTCGGACACGCCGATACGCCCTTGCTTTGCAAACCTTTGACAACCGCGCTCGCCATATACCCCGAAAGCAGTGGATCTTCCGAAAAATATTCAAAATTCCTTCCGCAAAGGGGATCTCGGTGTATATTCATTCCGGGCGCAAGCAAAACGTCGCTGCCCTTTTTTAACATTTCTTCCGCAACCGCGCCGTAAAGTTTTTCCACAAGGTCCTTGTTGAACGTCGACGCAATCGCAGTACCGCACGGCAAAAGCGAGGCGTACGTCATAAGCCTTATTCCCGACGGACCGTCGGTCGTAACAACCGCCGGCACTCCTTTTTCCCTAAGGCTTTCGGATATCCCGCCGAATACGCCGGCGTTGCCTTTCGCGCCCAACGGGCTGTTCATTTTGTAATCGCCGTGCGTCAGCATTTCAAGATCCGAAATCGACAAGCACGCGATAAATTCGTCAAGGCTACACTTTCCGCCTTGTACTTCAAAAAAGTCAACGTCGCCCTTCTTTTCAGAAAGCGCCGGGATATTTGCAATAATGCGTTCGGCTCTTTCAACCTTCGCCTTATGCACGGGCTTTTCACCCATAATATATTTCACGCGCTTGAAGTATTTCGGGTATATCACGTTGAAGTCGTGTTGTACGGGACAAATTGCATTTACCGTCGTAAACACGGGTTCATTGATATAAAACGCGCCGATTAACTTGCTTTCGCGCACGTTTGCGCCAAGAAATACCTTGTATTCGCCGCACTCGACGACGTACGACGACTTGTATCCCGTGCAACCCGTTTCGTCAAACGACGTTATGTTTTCAAGCGGAATCCGAATGATAAATTCTTCGGTTTCGCCGGCTTCAAGTTCCTTTGTCTTATGAAATCCGACAAGGATTTTGTCGGGCTTTCCGAGTTCCCCTTGCGGCGCGGAAACGTACACCGCCACAACGTTTTTTCCCGAGACGTCGCCCGTATTTTTCACGCTGACGTCAACGAAAAAGCCTTGCTCGTCCTTTTTGAGCGCGCCCGTTTCTTCAAACGTCGTGTAGCTTAATCCAAAGCCGAAAGGATATCTCACCGCGGTTTTGTCAAACGTTTCAAAAAAGCGATAGCCGACGTAAATGTCTTCCTGATAATTGTTATATTTCTTCCCGCCGAAGTTTTTCGCCGACGGGTAATCGTTATAGCGTTTTGCTATCGTGTCGGGAAGTCTGCCCGACGGATTGACCTTGCCGGAAAGGACGCGCGCCACTGCGTTTCCCGATTCCATGCCGCCGTTCCAGACGTAAAGCGCGGCGGAAAGCGCGCTGCCGTAAGCGTCGATAAACGACAAATCCATAATATTGCCGTTGTCGATGATTAAAATCGTGCTTTTGAAATTTTTCGTCACGACGGAAAGCGTTTTCTTTTCTTCGTCGGTCAGATAAAAACTGCCCTTTTCAAGTTTTTGTTCCCGATCTTCGCCCGCCGCGCGCCCGATAACGACAATCGCCTTGTTCGCGCGCTTTGCGGATTCGCCGACAACCTTGTCGGAAAGCGACATTTCGTCAAAATGGAACGGCCAATGCCCCCAAAATCCTTCGTAAGGCACGTTTTTGACCGACCAGTCGGCATAGATTTTTTTCAGCGTTTCGTCGATTTTCACGCCTTCGTTTTCCAGCCCTTTAATAAGGCTTACTTTATACGGCGGCTTGACGTCCCCGCCCGAGCCGTATCCGACGTAAAACCAATCGTTCTGCACCCTGCCGAAAACCGCAACGACGTCGCTTTCGGACAGCGGCAACGCGCCGTCGTTTTTAAGCATTACGACGCCTTCTTCCGCGGTAGTCCGCGCAAGGTTTTTCATTTCGTCGGTTACGTCCTTGTTTCCTTCAACCTGCCCGCCGGTCGCCTGCGCGAGCGACACGATTTTGTTCAGTATCTTTGTTCCGATGCTCATTTCGTTTCCTTTTCAATTTGGTTTTGTAAATTTATTGTATCACACACGCGGCGATTTTTCAATGTCGAAAACATAAAAAAGACTTCCCGTCGGAAGCCTTTATATTTTTCTTGTCATTGTCGTGAAGCCGTCGGGCGCAAACCCCAGCTCCGAATACAAGTCGATTGCGTGCGCGTTGTCGGACAGCACTTCAAGCGTCATTTCGACAGCGCGTCCTTTGAAGTGGTTTTCCGCCCAGCTAATAAAGTGTTTTGCGTATCCGTGCTGGCGATACTCTTTTTTGACGTACAGTTCGTCAATGATAACAATTTCGCCGCCTTCTTCGTTGCACCAATACGACGTGAGCAAGGAATACCCCGCGCAGTTACCGTCGTCGGATATGATGAGATAACCGAACAGGTTGTGATGCGCCGAAGTAAGGTATCTGAACGTTTTTTCGTTTGTTTCGTCGTTATAAGGATTTATCGTCGCGCCGGACGCGTAAAACTCTTTCGACAGATCCTTAAAAATATTTTTATCGTTTTCTTTAATGCTTTTGATTTTCATAACTTTAATCCGCACACATTATATTACGATATTCAAAAAAACACAAGAACAAACGCCCCGAAAACGCAAGTATCTTCGAAAAAATAAAAAAATCCCACCTTTTGAAGGTGACCATAAGCCCCACGGGTACACAGTATCCCGCGGGGACCCCGAATACTATGTTTAACGCACTGTAAAAAGGCGACCATATGCCCCACGGGTACACAGTATCCCGCGGGGACCCCAAAAAAAATTCCCGCCTGAAAAGGCGAGAATTTGATGGATTTTCGAGGTTCTTTGCAAGTTCACGCGAGAGCGCATACGCGTCGCACGCTTCGTTTTTGAAATCGCATTGTCGAGGACGATAATGCTCACTCTTTTGCTTGCGTGCTCCTTTTCCCCAAAAGTACAAGTATCTTTTGGGGACCCCGAAACAAAATGCCTCGGAATGACATAAAAAATCTCACCTTTTGAAGGTGAGATTTTATTTTTTTGAAAATTCCTAAAACGTCAGAATTTTGATAAGATTTTGTTTTTCTCGGCGGGTTCTGAAAAACCCAGTGTACTTGGCGTACACGATTTTTCGGGTTCCGCCGAAAAAGGAAAATATTGCAAAATTATGATGTTTTAATTACTTAATTTCGGCAACAGCGCCAGCCTCTTTAAACTTAGCAACAAGAGCTTCCGCTGCATCCTTGGGGATACCTTCTTTGATGGTCTTCGGAGCAGCTTCAACAGCTTGTTTAGCTTCGACAAGACCAAGACCGGTTGCTTCACGAACAGCCTTGATAACGGCGATTTTGTTTGCGCCGACTTCTTTAAGGACAACGTCAAATTCGGTCTTTTCTTCTGCGGGAGCAGCTTCGGCAGCACCTGCAACAGCGCCTGCTGCGACGGGAGCAGCTGCGGAAACACCGAACTCTTCTTCAAGAGCCTTTACGAAATTAGATAATTCTATAACTGTCATACTTTTGATTTCTTCCATCAATTTAGCGACATCTGCCATTTTTTTAATCCTCCAAATATAAATAGTTTAATGTTTTTAATTTTGTTGACGTAAAATTACGCCTGAGCTTCTTGCTTTTCCGCAATAGCGTTAAGCACATAAGCAAGTTTGCTGATAGGAGCAAGCATGCTGCCGAGCATCTTTGCGATAAGAACTTCTCTTGAAGGCAAGGATGCGATGATCTTCAATGCGTCCGCGTCGTTGAATTCGCCGTCGACAAGACCGCACTTCGTTTCAAGTTTGTTGAACTTTTTGCCGCCTTCTGCCGCGATTTTCGCCGCCGATACGGAATCGTTCATTGCAAATGCGATAGCGGTAGGTCCTTCGAGCGCTGCGTCAAAGCAGGTGTATCCGAGTTCGTTGAAAGCGATTTTTGCAAGGCGGTTTTTGTAAACCTTGTACTCGACGCCGGCTTTACGGAAATTGGTGCGAAGTTCGGTATCCTGAGCGACCGTCAAGCCTTTGTAGTCAACGAGAACGACGGATTTGGCAGCCTGAATTTTCGACTTGATTTCTTCGACAACCGCTTCTTTTTGTGTTCTGATTTCTGACATTTATAACCTCCTTTAAGATTTAAGGCATAAAATAATGCCGTTTCCCAAAGACGTGAAAAACGGCATAATCGTTTAATAATGATTAGTAGTTCCTCGGCGAGCGAATTTTAAACCAAAAGGTGCTTGCTGTCTTTGGATATTAAGTTACTGTAATGATACTAAAAACGTCGGCTTTCGTCAAGCGTTTTTAATAGCCCGGTGAATTATTATTATAAATAATAATAAAATTAGTTCATGCGATAGATGACTTTGACGCCGGGGCCCATCGTTGCGGCGATGGTGATGCTTTTCAGGTAAGTACCTTTCGACGCTGCGGGTTTCGCTTTTACGAGTGCTTCCATAACCGTGTTGAAGTTTTCAAGAAGTTTCTCGGGGCCGAACGATTTTTTGCCGATAGGAACGTGAACGATCGAGGTTTTGTCGACACGATATTCGACCTTACCTGCTTTAACGTCGTTGATTGCCTTAACGATATCCATGGTAACGGTACCGGATTTCGGGTTAGGCATCAATCCCTTGGGGCCGAGGACTTTACCGAGACGACCGACGAGTCCCATCATATCGGGAGTCGTGATCATAACGTCAAATCCGAACCAGCCTTCGTTCTGGATCTTTGCGATCATATCTTCCGCGCCGACGAAGTCTGCGCCTGCCGCTTGTGCCTGGTCTGCTTTTTCGCCCTTTGCGATTACCAAAACCTTGACGGTTTTACCGGTGCCGTTGGGAAGTACGCAGACGCCACGGACTTGCTGGTCGGCATGACGGGAGTCAACGCCGAGCTTTACGTGAAGTTCGATTGTTTCGTCAAATTTTGCCTTTGCGGTATCGACCACGATTTTCATAGCCTCTTCGGGCTCGAAAGAGTTAGTCTTGTCGAAGGACGCAATTGATGCTTTATAGTTTTTACCTCTGAACATATTATTAGTCCTCCTTTACCGTAACACCCATACTGCGCGCAGTACCGGCGATCATGCTCATAGCGGCTTCGAGAGAAGCAGCGTTAAGGTCGGGCATTTTGATTTTTGCGATTTCTTCCACTTGCGCTTTGGTAAGCGAAGCGACTTTTGTTTTATTGGGAGCACCCGAAGCCGTCTCGATACCGCAAGCCTTCTTGATAAGAACGGGCGCGGGAGGCGTCTTCATAATGAACGAGAACGAACGGTCTGCGTAAATCGTGATGATGACAGGAATGATCATACCTGCTTGTTTTGCCGTTTTCTCGTTGAATTCCTTCGTGAATCCGGGAATGTTAATGCCGTGCGGACCGAGCGTAGAACCTACGGGCGGGCCCGGGGTTGCCTTACCGGCGGGTAATTGAAGTTTGACAACCGCTGTAATTTTCTTAGCCATAAAAACCTCCAAGACTAATCGTGGTCAATCGCGGAACGCATATCGAATTTACGTTCCTCCCACATCACATAAGATATGTAAAGGGGCTTTCGCCCCGATTAGGCGTATTTTAATTTTTTTAACCCTGAATTTTTTCGACCTGTGACAAGTCGAGTTCGACCGGGGTTTGTCTGCCGAACATTGAAACGATAACTTTGACCTTCTGACGTTCAAGACTGATATCTTCAACCACGCCGATGAAACTTTCAAGCGCGCCGTTGACAACGCGTACGCTGTCGCCCGCTTTCAAATCAACGTCGACGAATTCGACCTTTTCAAGTCCCAGACGCTTTACTTCGTCTTCTGACAACGGTGTTGCTTTTCCGACGGGACCAACAAAGTTAGTAACGCCGCGGGTGTTCGTAACCATAAAGCAGATGTGTGCCGTTTCGATAAGTTTTACAAAAACGTAGCCGGGGAATTTTTTGCGTTCGACAACCTTTTTCTTTCCGTTCTTTTCGACGATATCTTCCTCAACGGGAATCGCAATCTCCTGAATAAAGTCTTGAAGATTGCTGTTTTCTATCATCTTTTTAAGGTTGTCCTCAACCATTTTTTCATGGCCGGTATACGTATGCACAACGTACCATTTGGCTTCGCCGTTATTTTCCATTGAAAACTCCTATAATACGATTACGCCCCTGCTTTTTCGACAAGCAGTTCAAGCAATTTGCCAAGACCGAAGTCCATAGCAGTCAAAATTACCAAAAAGACAAGCACGACGACGCAAACGATAAGCGTTGATTGCAATACCGCTTTTCCTTTCAGCCACGTAACCTTTTTGAGTTCGGAAATCATTTCCTTGAAAGCCTTGGAAATGCGCTTGCCGAGTTTGGGTTTCGCATTGGCGTCGGTCTTTGCCTTGACCTTCTGATTTTTATTGTCAGAGTCGGTCTTCTGAAGTTTTTCTTTTTCGGAAGCGGCTTTTTTTGCGGCCTTAGCCTCGCGACGAGCCTGTTTTAACTCTTCGCGCGAAATGCGGACTTCCTTGACTTCTTCTTCGCCGTTCTGATTTTCGGGCATATTCTTTGCCATATGACCCTCCGTTATTTGGTCTCTTTGTGCAGAGTCGTTTTTTTGCAGAACCTGCAATACTTGTTCATTTCAAGTCTGTCAGGATCGTTTTTCTTGTTCTTATAAGTATCGTAATTGCGTTGTTTGCACTCGGTGCATGCAAGAGTAATCTTGACTCGCATAATTACACCTCCAAAATATTACGCCTGAAAAAGGCGCCTAAATAATATAGCACAGTAATTGACCGCTGTCAACGATATTGCAAGTAGTCCTGCAACCTGTGCGTCAGCCTTATTATTTTGTTTTAAGACAAAAAACATAAACCTTCTTGACCGCGCACGCGCTTGCGCACGCGGTCAATAATGATTTTATTTTTTGAATTTGTAGAAATCAGTAATCTTAATTACTTGATAATCTTCGCAACAACACCCGAACCAACGGTACGGCCGCCTTCACGAATAGCGAAGCGGAGACCTTCTTCGATAGCGATCGGAGTGATGAGCGTTACTTCCATATCTACGTGGTCGCCGGGCATAACCATTTCAACGCCGTCGGGGAGTTTGATGGAGCCGGTAACGTCCGTGGTACGGAAATAGAACTGAGGACGATAACCGTTAATGAACGGGGTGTGACGGCCGCCTTCATCTTTCGTCAGGACGTAAACCTGAGCGGTGAATTCGGTGTGGGGATGAATCGTGCCGGGTTTTGCGAGAACTTGTCCTCTTTCGATTTCTTTACGGTCGATACCGCGGAGAAGAGTACCGATGTTATCGCCTGCGTTTGCGTAATCGAGAAGTTTACGGAACATTTCGATACCGGTGATAACGGTTTCTTTCTTTTCGGTGGAAAGACCGACGATTTCTGCTTTGTCCTGAATCTTGATTTGACCACGTTCAACACGGCCCGTAGCAACGGTTCCGCGACCGGTGATGGTGAAAACGTCTTCGACAGGCATAAGGAAGGGCTTGTCGGTGTCGCGTTCGGGAGCGGGGATATAGCTGTCTACCGCGTCAAGGAGTTCCTGAATGCATTTGGTTGCGGGATCGTCGACTCTGCCGTCGAGAAGAGCCTGCATAGCAAGAAGTGCGGAACCACGGATGATAGGAGTATCGTCACCGGGGAAATCATAGCTCGAAAGGAGTTCACGAACTTCCATTTCAACGAGTTCAAGAAGTTCTTCGTCGTCGACCTGGTCGCATTTGTTAAGGAATACTACGATATAGGGAACACCGACCTGACGAGCAAGAAGGATGTGTTCACGAGTCTGAGGCATAGGACCGTCGGATGCAGCGACAACAAGGATTGCGCCGTCCATCTGAGCAGCACCGGTGATCATGTTCTTGACATAGTCGGCGTGGCCCGGGCAGTCAACGTGAGCATAGTGACGGTTTGCGGTTTCGTATTCAACGTGTGCGGTGTTGATCGTGATTCCACGTGCTTTCTCTTCGGGAGCTTTGTCGATTTCGTCATATTTCATGACTTTTGCATTGCCCTTCGCCGCGCAGTACATGGTGATAGCAGCGGTAAGGGTGGTTTTGCCGTGGTCAACGTGGCCGATAGTGCCGATGTTAACGTGGGGTTTTGTTCTTTCAAATTTAGCTTTTGCCATTTTTGAATCCTCCTACAAATTCTGATGTTTTATTTTTTATTTTAATGCAAAGCATTAATAGCGGTTATTTTCCGAGAATTTTCTCGGTGATGCTCTTCGGCACTTCTTTATAGTGGCTGAAAAACATCGTAAAGTTTGCACGGCCCTGAGTGATGCTTCTGAGGTTTGTCGCGTAACCGAACATTTCGGAAAGAGGCACTCTCGCATCGATCTGGTAAATGCCGTTGTTGGGTTCCATACCCGCGATTTCGCCGCGACGTCCGGTAATGCTTCCCATGCAGTCGCCGAGATAATCTTCGGGGGTGGTAACTTCGACCTTCATAATAGGTTCAAGAAGGATAGGACCTGCTTCTTTGCAACCTTCCTTGAAAGCCATTGACGCAGCGATTCTGTAAGCGATTTCGCTGCTGTCGACGTCGTGATAACTTCCGTCGACGACAGTTGCTTTGAAGTCAACCGTTTCGTATCCTGCAAGGACGCCGCTGCGAGACGCTTCTCTGATGCCGTATTCGATTGCGGGAATGTATTCTTTCGGAATGCATCCGCCGACCGTCTGGTCTTCGAATTTGAAGCCCGATCCGGCTTCCAGCGGTTCAAACACGACGGTACAATCGCCGTATTGTCCTTTACCGCCCGACTGACGAACGTATTTGCCCTGTTTCTTAACGGTTTTCGTAATGGTTTCGCGATATGCGACCTGCGGTTTACCGACATTGGCTTCGACGTGGAATTCGCGAAGCATTCTGTCGACGATAACTTCCAAGTGCAACTCGCCCATACCCGCGATGATGGTTTGTCCGGTTTCCTGATCGGTGTAAGCCTTGAACGTCGGGTCTTCTTCGGAAAGTTTTTGAAGCGCGATGCCCATTTTTTCCTGACCTGCTTTCGTCTTAGGCTCGATAGCGACCCTGATAACGGGTTCGGGGAAGGTCATTTGTTCCAAAATAATGGGGTGGTTCATATCGCAAAGCGTATCGCCCGTGGAACTTTCTTTCAGCCCTACGACCGCGACGATGTCGCCCGCATACGCTTCTTCGATATCCTGACGGTTATTTGCGTGCATACGCAAAATTCTTCCGATACGTTCACGCTTGCCCTTTGTGGCGTTTATGAGCGTCATACCCGTCCTCATCGTGCCGCTGTACAAACGTACGAACGCGATTCTTCCGACGAAGGGGTCGGTCATTATTTTGAACAGGAGCGCGCTCAAAGGTTCGCTGTCGCTGCTGTGTCTTAATTCTTCCTTGTCGGTCTTCGGATTGACGCCTTCGATGGAAGGAATGTCCAAAGGAGAAGGAAGGTATTCCACAATAGCGTCAAGAAGGTTTTGTACGCCCTTGTTTCTGTATGAACTTCCGCACAGTACGGGAACCATTTTCAAAGCGATGGTTGCTTTTCTGATTGCGGGTTTCAGTTCTTCCGCGGTAATTTCCTTACCGTCGAGGAACTCTTCCATAATGGTGTCGTCAAAATCCGAAACCGCTTCGATAAGAGTTGTGCGGGCTTCTTCCGCAATTTCTTTCATATCGTCGGGAATATCGATGATTTCGACGTTTACGCCCAGTTCATCCTTGTAAATGATGGCGTGGTTTGCAACAAGGTCTACAACGCCCTTGAAATCCGCCTCGCTTCCGATGGGAAGTTCGATAGGAACGGCGTTGGCTTTGAGCCTTTCGTGCATCATACGGACTGCGTTGTCGAAGTTTGCGCCCGTGATGTCCATCTTGTTTACGAAAGCAAGACGGGGTACGCGATATTTGTCGGCCTGACGCCATACCGCTTCGGACTGCGGCTCGACGCCGCCCTTGGCGCAGAACAATGCGACTGCACCGTCAAGGATACGAAGGCTTCGTTCAACTTCAACGGAAAAGTCAACGTGACCCGGGGTATCGATAATGTTTATACGATGGTTTTTCCAGTATGCGGTGGTAGCGGCGGAAGTGATGGTAATACCTCTTTCCTGCTCCTGCTCCATCCAGTCCATCGTGGCGGTACCCTCGTGCGTTTCGCCGAGTTTATGAACCCTGCCGGTATAAAACAGGATACGCTCGGTCGTTGTGGTCTTTCCCGCATCGATATGAGCCATGATACCTATATTTCTTATGTTTTCAAGCGCAATTTCTCTTGGCATAGTTTAGGTTGTTCTCCCTATTTATAATTAAGATATTCTCATGACTCCCCTTAACAATAAGTATTAGTTGATACAAATTACCAGCGATAATGTGCAAACGCTTTGTTGGCTTCTGCCATACGATGGGTTTCTTCTTTCTTCTTGAAAGCGCCGCCCGTGCTGTTGAAAGCGTCCATAATTTCGCCTGCAAGACGTTCGTCCATATTTTTCTCGCCGCGTTTTCTTGCGTACAAGGTCATCCAGCGGATGCCCAGCGTTTGTCTTCTGTCAGCGCGGATATCGAGAGGTACCTGATACGTGCTGCCGCCTACTCGTCTTGCTTTGACTTCGACTGCGGGCATCACGTTTTCAAGGGCCTTCGTAAAGACGTCGATTGCCGGTTGGTTTAATTTCTTTTCTACAATATCAAATGCACCGTAAACGATACCTTCGGCAGTTGATTTTTTGCCGTCGTACATTACCTGATTGATGAGTTTCGTAACAACTTTGCTGTTGAACTTCGGATCGGGAAGTACGTCACGTTTAGGTACGCCTGCTCTTCTTGGCATATTAGTAACCTCCTGTTTATTTGGGTGTTGAAATCATCCGATTATTATTTGGGGCGTTTTGCGCCGTACTTGGAACGAGCCTGTCTGCGATTTGCAACGCCTGCCGTGTCCAAAGTGCCGCGAATAATGTGATACCTGACGCCCGGCAAGTCCCTGACACGTCCGCCACGGATAAGTACCACGCTGTGCTCTTGCAGATTGTGACCGATACCGGGGATATAAATCGTACCCTCCATACCGTTTACAAGACGGACACGCGCGATTTTACGAAGCGCCGAGTTAGGTTTCTTAGGGGAAGTCGTGGTGACGGACAAGCATACGCCGCGTTTTTGCGGGCATTGCTGCATAATAGGCGTGGTGCTTTTCTTGACCTGTCTTTCCCTGCCTTGCTTGACTAATTGGTTAATTGTCGGCATTTTTTGCTAACCTCCTGATGTAATTTCGGATGAGCCTATCAGCAACCCGAAGATAAACTCAAACATTTATGGTAACGTCTTTACTTCAACCCCACGACCGCCGCCGGAACGTCGATGCCCGAAATTCTTCCGAGTTCCTTTTTGGAAGGAACGCTTATGATTTCGATACCGTTTTCCCTGCACAACGCGGTCACGCTGTTTCTGATAAAGCCGTCGGCATTGTCGGCGACGATGACACACTTTACCGTCTTTCCTTCAATGCTTTTAAGCACTTGTTTTGTACCGACCACTTTTTCGGATTCCGAAATGGTCTTTAATAATTTAGTATTTATCATATACTCTCACATTTAGAGTAATAGAAAACATCTTGTAGCAATACTACAAGCCCTAATATAATATCAATAAAAGAACAAGATGTCAAAGAAAAAAACGGGATTTTTATAAAATAATCTCAAAAACCGTGGTAATTTTGCATTAAAAGCAGGCTCGCGACGTAAAAACATATCGTCCCCGCCGTGATAAACACGTGAAATACCGCGTGTACGAATCTGAGTTTTATGCCGAACAGTATGCTCCCCGCAATACAAAGCAACGCTCCCGAAAGATAAAGTATCTTCACTTCGTGAGGTATGTACGAATAATTGATAATGAACGCCGCAAGCATGACCGCGCCGATTACAAAGTCGAGCGTCATCGTTACCGCCTTGAACTTGTCGACGTTCGTCACGCTGAGCGCGACGCTTATGAACGCGATACCGAAACTTATGCCAAGCGCGATATAATTATAGACGTGTGTCGACAACAATAAACACACCGCGCAACTGCAACCGATGACAAGAAACGGCACGTCGGAATGATCGACCTTGCGCCAGTAATACTTTTTCACGGTATCCTGAACGGCGTGATAAATCGTCGATATCGTGTATACCGTGATTGCCGAAAGACAAGTGATAATACTCGTCGCGTACGTCCTTGCGTCGAAACTTATCGTGAGCATGTAAATAAGCCCGGCGATATAAAAAAGTATGGGCAATCCGTGCGTAACGCAGTTTGCGATTTCTTCGGGCACGGAATAGCTTACCTTTGAATATTTTCTGCCGTTTACGTCGACTTCGATTATGTTTGCGCTTCTTGTCAGTTTCATCGTTCTTTCCTAAAAAGTCTCGTATGTATTTCCGCAAAACAAGGCGTTTATCGCCATATTTTGCAACTTAATCTCTGTTTTTTGCAATTATTCAAGACTTACCGACGCCGACGCGTCAAGGTCCAAAGACGCCCGCCCTTTGCCTTCTTTTATGAGGTTATAGGCGCACGCGCCGATCATTGCGGCGTTGTCCGTGCAAAGTTTCAAAGGCGGATAAATCACGTTCACGCCGTGCTTTTTCCCGACCTTTTCCATCTCTTCGCGAAGGTGCTTGTTGGACGCGACTCCCCCTGCGATAACGACGGTTTTCAGCCCCGTTTTCAGCAGTGCTTTTTCGACGTTTTCGGTCATTACGCCGACCGCCGACTTCTGGAAGGAACACGCGACGTCCGCTTTGTTTACTTCTTCGCCTTTTTGCGCCGCCGTGTGAATGTAATTTATCACCGACGTTTTCAGCCCGCTGTAACTGAAATCGAGGGTGTTTTTGTTGTGAAATCCTTTCGGGAAATCTATCGTGGGTTTCCCGTCTTTTGCAAGTTTTTCGATTTCCGGGCCGCCGGGATAAGGCAACCCCAAAACGCGCGCGACTTTGTCGAATGCTTCGCCGACGGCGTCGTCCTGCGTCGTGCCGATGACTTTTACGTCGTCGTACCCAGTAACTTCCACGATTGCGGTGTGTCCGCCCGACGCCAGCAGGCAAAGATACGGCGGTTCCAGCGATTTGTCCGCGATATAGTTTGCCGAAATGTGCCCCCTGACGTGATTCACCTTAATAAGCGGCACGTTCATTGCGTACGCAAGCGCTTTCGCATACGATACGCCGACAAGCAGCGCGCCCAGAAGTCCCGCTCCGTACGTTACCGCCACGGCGGATATGTCGGAAAGCGACACGTTCGCCTGCTTCAACGCTTCATCGACGGTGTTTCTTATCGCCGAAACGTGATTCCTGCTTGCGATTTCCGGGACAACCCCGCCGAATCGCTTGTGAATCTCGATCTGCGACGCTATGACAAGCGACAATACGTCCCTGCCGCGCGTTACCGCAGCCGACGTTTCGTCGCAACTCGACTCTATCGCAAGAATAAGATAATCGTCCTTGTTTTGAAGTTCCTTAAACTTTTTTTCGGCGATTTCTTCGTACATTAAAGCCTCTTCAAGTATTCCACGATAAACGGCTCGATATCGCCGTCCATAACAGACTGGATATTGCCCGTTTCGTAATTCGTCCTGTGGTCTTTCACCATAGTGTACGGGCAAAAAACGTAACTTCTTATCTGGCTGCCCCATTCGATTTTTTTAAGGTCGCCTTTTATGGAATTGGCTTCCGCCATTTGTTCTTCTTCGCGTTTTTCGATGAGTTTCGATTTCAGCATACGCATGCAGACTTCGCGGTTCTGAATCTGGCTGCGCTCGTTCTGACAAGCAACGATAATGCCCGTCGGGATATGCGTGATACGCACCGCGCTTTCGGTTTTGTTGACGTGCTGACCGCCCGCGCCGCCCGAACGATAGGTATCGACTTTCAGGTCTTCCGGGCGAATTTCGATTTCTTCGTCGTTGATGATTTCGGGCATTACTTCGACCGACGCGAACGACGTGTGTCGGCGCGACTGCGAATCGAACGGGGAAATTCTGACAAGGCGGTGTATGCCTTTTTCGGCTTTCAGATATCCGTACGCATTGTCGCCTTCTGCCGTGAACGTCACGCTTTTTATGCCCGCTTCGTCGCCTTCCAGCAGGTCAAGGACTTTCATCTGATAACCCTTTCTTTCGATATATCTTGAATACATGCGATACAGCATCTGCACCCAATCCTGCGCTTCCGTACCGCCTGCGCCCGCATGCAAAGTAATGATTGCGTTGAGCGAGTCGTATTTGCCTTTTAAAAGCGCGTCAAGTCTTAAATGCTCGATTTTGTCGGTTAAACCTGCGATTTCGGCATTTACGCTTTCGACTTCGCTTTCGTCGTCGGCTTCTTCGGCAAGCTCGATAAGGACTTTTACGTCTTCGACTTCCGCCCTTACTTTTTCAAATTTCTGGATTTTTGTTTCCAGCATTTTCAGCTCGCGGTTGACTTCTCCCGCGTGCGCCATATTATCCCAGAAACCGTCCGAGTGCTGTTCTTTCGTCAGGACGTCGACGCGGGCTTTCAGACTGTCCAAATCGAAAGCGTCCGCAACCATTTTAAGGGTGTCGTCAAATTCCTTTATTTTATTTTTCTGATTGAAAAAATCTACCATTGTCGTTAATTATTCTGGTTTCTTCCGCAGCAGTTCTTGTATTTTTTGCCCGAGCCGCACGGACACGGATCGTTTCTGCCGACCTTGCCTGCGCTCTTCACGGGTTTCGCCTTGTTGTTGACGCGCTCGACGCCCTGCTTAACTTCGCCGTCCTCGCTTCTTTCCACGGTGACTTTCATAAGGGTAATCGCCGTGTCGCGACGAATGTTGTCAATCATTTCGTCAAACATTTCAAAGCCTTCTTTCTGATATTCCTGCACGGGATTGTGCTGACCGTATCCGCGAAGTCCGATACCTTCCCTGAGACTTGACATTGCGTCGATATGGTCCATCCACTTGCTGTCGACGTTTCGTAAAAGCACAAACCTTTCAAGGTCGTGGAAGTCAAGACCGACCGATTCGCAATACTTGACCTTTTCTTCAAGGAGTTCTTTCGCTTTCGCGGCGACTTCTTCGACAAGCCCTTCGCGGCTGAGTTTTTTGGCTTTTTCCGCCGTGATAAACGCAGTTCCTTCGGGGAAAAGTCTTTGTTCGAGCGCGCGGTTAAACGCTTCGAGATCCCACTCGTCAACGGGTTTTTCGTCGTCGTAATAGAACCCGACGATTTCCCTTGCGACAGGCTCGATCATATCGATGACCTGCGCGTGTACGTCAACGCCGTCCAGAACCTTGTTGCGTTCTTCGTAAATGATTTCACGCTGTTTGTTCATGACGTCGTCGTAACTCAGCACGCTCTTTCTGATTGAGAAGTTGCGGCTTTCGACCATGCGCTGAGCGCGTTCGATCTGCTTGCTGATGACGCTGTTCGAAATCGCCATATCGTCGTCGACGTTCATCATTTCGGTGATGCGTTTCAGCTTGTCGCCGCCGAAAATCCTTGCGATGTCGTCTTCAAGGGAGATATAGAAAATCGAACTGCCTTTGTCGCCCTGACGTCCGCTTCGGCCGCGCAACTGGTTGTCGATACGGCGGCTTTCGTGGCGTTCCGTGCCGATTATGCGAAGACCGCCCGCCTCGATGACTTCTTCCTTTTCCTTGTCGCAAGTTTCCTTGTACGACTTATAATATCTTTGGTATTCGTCGCGAAGTTTAATAAGGTTTTCGTCGTCGAGTTTCACAAACGACGTTGCGGTTTCGATATCTTCGGTGCTATATCCTTCTTTTTCAAGGCGTTGTTTGGCAAGATATTCGGGATTTCCGCCCAGCATAATATCGGTGCCTCGGCCTGCCATGTTCGTGGCGATGGTAACCGCGCCGATTCTGCCCGCCTGCGCGACGATATCCGCTTCCATCTTATGGTTTTTCGCGTTCAATACGTTGTGGAAAATGCGTTCTCTGTGCAGAATTTTTGACAAAAGTTCCGACTTTTCGACGGAAACCGTGCCGACCAGCACCGGCTGACGACGTTCCGCACAATCTTTGATATCCTTGATAATCGCGTCGATTTTGCCCGATTTTTTCGTATAAATCTGGTCGTTTTCGTCGATTCTTATCATCGGAAGATTGGTGGGGATAACCACGACGTCAAGGTTGTAAATGTTCTGGAATTCTTCTTCTTCCGTCTTCGCCGTACCCGTCATACCCGACAGTTTTTTGTAAAGGCGGAAGTAGTTTTGAAGGGTAATCGTCGCAAGAGTGCGGTTTTCGCTTTGTACCCTTACGTTTTCTTTCGCTTCGATCGCCTGATGCAGCCCGTCGCTGAAACGACGTCCCGTCATAACGCGGCCGGTGAACTCGTCGACGATAAGCACCTGTCCGTCCTGCACGATGTAATCGACGTCCTTTTTCATTATGACGTTGGCTTTCATCGCCTGATTGATATAGTGGTTAAGCGCGGTGTTGTCAAGGTCGGTAAGGTTTTGCACCCCAAAGAATTTCTCGGCTTTCGAGACGCCTTCGTCGGTGAGATTGACCGTCTTTTCCTTTTCTTCGTGGGTGTAATCTTCGCCTTCTTTCAACGTCCTTGCGAAACGGTTTGCGCGGATATACATATCGCTTGACTTATCGCCGCGTCCCGAAATGATAAGGGGTGTGCGCGCTTCGTCGATGAGTATGCTGTCCACTTCGTCCACGATTGCAAAAGCGTGTCCGCGCTGTACGCGGTCTTCTTTTGTGACAGCCATGTTGTCGCGAAGGTAATCGAAGCCGAATTCGTTGTTCGTGCCGTAAGTAATATCGGCGTTATAGGCGGCTTTTTTGTCTTCCGTCTTCATATCGTGCAAAATGACGCCGACGCTCATTCCGAGGAACCTGTAAATCTTTCCCATCCACTCGGCGTCGCGCTTTGCAAGGTAATCGTTGACGGTAACGACGTGTACGCCGTTCCCCGTAAGCGCGTTGAGATATGCCGGCAGCGTTTCGACAAGCGTTTTTCCTTCGCCGGTCTTCATTTCCGCGATGCGTCCCTGATGCAAGGTGATGCCACCCAGAAGCTGCACGTAATAATGACGAAGCCCGGTAACCCTCGTCGACGCCTCTCGTACCGCCGCAAACGCTTCGGGCAGAAGTGCGTCCAGCTTTTCGCCGTTATTGTATCTTTCTTTCAATGCCGGCGTAATCGCTTGCAACTCTTCGTCGGACATAGCCTTAAATCTTTCCGACAATTCTTCAACCTTGTCGGCAATCTTTTTCAGTTTTCTGACGTTTCTTTCGTTCTCGTCAAAAAGCGTGCTGAAAATACCCATTTAATCTCCTTGTGCGCGTGCGCGCAAAAAATGACTTTTTTATATAATACACTAAATTAGTTTTTGTGTAAAGCGTTGGCGTTATCTTCGGCGATTTCGCCTTTTTCGCCGTCGGGCTTGAACGCGGTTTGCGCCGCCGTTATCGAATAAACCTTGCGTGCACCCGCGCGTTTTAGTACTCTCGCGCATTCGTTTATCGTCGCGCCCGTCGTGTAAACGTCGTCGATGACAAGGACGTTTTTGCCCTTGATTTCGTCGGCGCGGACAACGTCGAAAACGCCTTTCAGGTTTTCACGACGCTCTTTTGCGGTCAGTTTCTTCTGTCTGTCGGTTTCTTTGACCTTTTTGAGATTGTCGAAAACCGAAAGCCCGGTGCGAAGTCCGACCTCTTTTGCAAGAAGTTCCGACTGATTGTAGCCCCTTTCTTTTTCTTCTTTTTCGGTCATCGGGACGTACAAAATGAAGTCGCAATTGAAACCGCCCGTAAAATATTCGTCCGCCATCGCTTTTGCAAGTTCTTTCGCGATATAAAGTTTGTTGCCGAATTTAAGTTTTTTGACAAGGTCGCTTGCCGTTTTTTCGTAAATGAACGGCGAACGATTCATATCGAAGTATTTATCGAAGCGGGTGCAGTTGTCGCAGTAGTCCGCCTCGTTTCTCATCCTTATGCCGCAGATTTTGCAGCGATGCCCGTCGTTTTCGATAAGGTTTAAGTAACATTTGCCGCAAAGATTCAGCCTTGTTTCGTGTTGAAGTTCGTCGCCGCAGTTGACGCAGGTCAGCCCTTCGGGATACAGCAAATCCAGAAACTTATCGGAAAGTTTTTTGAAAAACTCCTTCGCCTTAGTCGTATTCACCGTACGCCTCCGTCAGAAATCTTGTGAGCAACGTATAACGTTTTGCGGTGTAATTGTTCCTGACCATACGCTTTACGACGTCTTCCGCGCCCACGATGACGCACAGGTCTTTCGCGCGGGTTACGGCGGTGTACAAAAGGTTTCTGGTCATTATGAAATAGTTCCCCTGCGAGAGCGCGACAACCACCGCCTTGAACTCGCTTCCCTGCGATTTATGCACCGAAACGGCGTATGCCGGGATAATCTGGTCAATATCGCTTAATGAATATTCAGACACTTTATTATCGTCAAAACGCACGTTAAACTTCATATTTTGTCGGTCAATACTTTCGATAAAGCCCGTATCGCCGTTGAAAACGCCTGCCCCGCGTTTAATTCTTCCGTCAACTTCTTCAAACCATTCCTGCTCGTAATTATTGACGGTCTGCATTATTTTATCACCTTCGCGGAAGGTGTATTCGCCGCATTTTATGTCGTCGGCAGAATCCTTTTTCGGGTTAAGGCTGTCCCTTATCGCAGCGTTTAAGCTGATGACGCCCGCAACGCCCTTTTTCATCGGACACAATACCTGCACGTCGGTCTGCTCGCATTTCAGATACTTCGGCAGTCTTGTCGTGACAAGCGCTTCGACTTCTTCTTTGACTTCGGTCGGGTCGGACTTGTCGACAAAGAAAAAGTCTTTTGCGCGGTTGTCGAGCACAGGCATTTTGCCGTGATTTATAAGGTGCGCGTTTTCGATAATCATACTGCCGTCGGACTGACGGTAGATTTTGTCAAGATACGTTATTTTGAAAAGTCCCGACGCGATTACGTCCGCAAGAACGTTGCCCGCGCCCACCGACGCAAGCTGATCCTTGTCGCCCACGAGTATTAGCGTCGCGCCGTCCTGCAACGCCTTGACAAGGCTTGAAAAGACGTATTCGTCAACCATACTCACTTCGTCGACGATGACGACGTCCACGGGGATTTTCGTGTTTTCGTTGTAAGTGAAATAGCCTTTGCCGTCCTTGAAATCGAGGTCAAGCAGGCGGTGAATGGTTTTCGCTTCTTCACCCGTCGCCTCTCCCATACGTTTCGCCGCGCGTCCCGTTGGCGCGCACAACTGATAGGACAGTTTCAAAAATTTGAGAATGTGCAGGATGCACTTTATTATCGTGGTTTTGCCCGTGCCGGGGCCGCCCGTTATGACGTGCACGCCGGAATTAAGGCTGTTCGACACGGCTTCGCGCTGCTTTTCGTGCAGTTTTATGCCGCTCATTTCTTCAAACTTATCGATTTGTTCCGAAAAATCCACTTCGACGCCGCCGTGCGCCGCTTCCAGAAGCGCAAGCCGTCTTGCAATCGTTTTTTCGGTAAGGTAGCTTTTGTAAAGCATATAAAAGCGCGCGTTATCGACGACGTAGTCTTTGATTTCCGCCAGGAAAATAAGGTCTTCGATATTGCACTCCACCTTTTCAAGATAAGTTTCGTCAAATCCCAGAAGGGATAAAAGTTCTTTTTTGAGTATATCGTCGGGAAGCGCGGTGTGCCCGCTCTTGTTCGACGCTTCTTTAAGGGTATAAATTATGCCCGCCCGAATTCTGAAATCGCTGTCTTTCGTGATTCCGACTTCCTGTGCGATTTTGTCGGCGGTCTGAAACCCGACGCGTTCCACGTCGGAAATAAGTTGATACGGATTGGTTTTTATGACTTCTTCGGTGCGCGCGCCGTACGTTTTATAGATTTTAAGCGCAAGGTTCAAGGACACGTCAAAGCGTTGAAGATATACAAGCGTATCCTGCATTTCGCCGTGCTCGCGAAGGGTGGCGCATATTTCCGCCGCCTTTTTCGCGCTGATTCCTTTCACTTCGGCAAGTTTTTCGGGGCTTGTTTTCATCACGTCGAGGGTGCGCTCGCCGAAACGCTCCACGATATTCCTTGCGGTAACTTCGCCGACGCCCTTAAAAATTCCGCTTTTCAGAAACTTTTCGATTGCCGCCGCGCCGTCGGGCTCGACAACTTTCACGCTTTCCGCAAGAAACTGCAAGCCGTGTCTTGTGTGGTACTTATAGTCGCCGGTAAGTTCCAGCCGCATACCTTCGTAAATTTCCGGAAAAACGCCGACAGCGGTGACGTAATCACCGCTGCTTCTTAAATCGACGACGGTATAACCGTTGTCTTCGTTTCTGAAAATAATTTTTTCGACGTCGCCCGAGATAATCATTACTTAATCTCCGCTACCGCTTTTTTAAGTTCCTCCGTTTTGTCGGTCTTTTCCCAAGTAACGTCGTTTCTTCCGAGATGGCCGTAGTTGGCGACCTTTCTGTAAACGGGTTTGCGTAAGTCAAGGTTGTTGATGATTGCAAGCGGACGGAAGTCAAACACTTTCAGCACCGCTTTTGTCAGAATTTCGTCGGACACTACGCCCGTGCCGAACGTGTTCAAGGACACCGAAACGGGGTGTGCGCGACCGATTGCATAGGCAACCTCGATTTCGCATTTTTTTGCAAGTTTTGCCGCAACGACGTTTTTACAGACGTATCTTGCCATGTAAAGTGCGCTTCTGTCAACTTTCGTGGGATCTTTTCCTGAAAGCGCGCCGCCGCCGTGCGGGCAATATCCGCCGTACGTATCGACGATGATTTTACGTCCCGTAAGCCCGCTGTCGCCGTGCGGTCCGCCGATAACGAACCTGCCCGTGGGGTTGACGAAAATCTTTGTATCGTCGTCGATAAGGTTTTCGGGGATTGTGGTTTTTATGACCTTTTCGATAATATCTTTTCTTATTTGTTCCTGCGATACGTCGGGGTTGTGCTGTGCGGAAATGACAACCGTATCGACGCGTTTCACAACGCCGTCGTCATATTCGACGGTAACCTGTGATTTCCCGTCGGGGCGCAAGTACGAAAGAGTGCCGTCTTTTCTCACCGCCGTGAGTTTTTTGGTGAGCGCGTGCGACAGCACGATGGGCATCGGCATAAGTTCTTCCGTTTCGTCGCAGGCGAAACCGAACATCATACCCTGATCCCCCGCGCCGGTTTTGTCGATAATATCGCCGTCGAATTCCTGCGCGTCGTTGACGCCCATTGCGATGTCGGGCGATTGCTCGTTAATCGCGGTGAGAACCGAGCAGGTGTTGTAGTCGAATCCTAAATCACTGCTGTCGTAACCGACGTCTTTGATGACGTCGCGCGCGATTTTCGAGATGTCGGAATAGCAATCCGCCGTGATTTCGCCCATTACGAACACGACGCCCGTCGTCGCGCAAACTTCGCACGCAACGTGAGCCCCGGGATCTTTTGCAAGAATATCGTCAAGGATAGCGTCCGCGATCTGGTCGCAAACCTTATCGGGATGCCCTTCGGTAACGCTTTCTGATGTAAACAGTCTTTTCATAGTATCTCCAAAAAATCGGCGGTCAAAAAGGATATACTTCCGATGTGACCGCCGTGTATTTGTTATTCGTTGTCGTAATCGCCGAGTGTGTCGTCGAATTCCTTATCTTCGAAAGTGCAGGTAACCGGCGTTTCGGGATGATCCACAACGGGAGCGGTGGTGATGTTTTTGTAAATCTTCATACCGGTGCCGGCGGGGATAAGTTTACCGATGATAACGTTTTCTTTCAGACCGAGCAACGGATCGATTTTGTTCTTGATTGCGGCGTCGGTAAGTACGCGGGCGGTTTCCTGGAACGATGCCGCCGACAGGAAGGATTCCGTCGCGAGAGCGGCTTTCGTGATACCGAGCAACGTACGTTTTGCCTTTGCGGGTTCTCCGCCGTTTTCAAGGGTTTTCTGGTTGGCGTCTTCGTACGCAAAGATGTCGACGAGCGTGCCGGGGAGCATATCGGTGCTGCCCTGCGACTCGATCTTGACCTTTCTGAGCATCTGACGGACGATGACTTCGATATGTTTATCGTTGATATCGACGCCGGAGTTTCTGTACGCCGACTGGACTTCTTTCGTTACGTAATCCTGTACGCCTTTTACGCCGCGTGCGCGGAGCATATCTTGCAGGTTGATTGAACCTTGGGTGAACGGATCGCCCGGTTCCACCTTGCTGCCGTTATCGACTTTGAGTTTCGCGCCGTAAGGAATCGCATACGATTTGGTTTCGCCGTCCGCGCTCGTAACGATGATTTCACGGTCGTTGTTGGTGCGGGTTACGACGCCGCTGTTTTCCGCGATGACCGCCTGTCCCTTAGGACGACGCGCTTCAAACAATTCTTCGACACGGGGAAGACCTTGCGTAATATCGTCCGACGTTGCAACGCCGCCCGAGTGGAAGGTACGCATCGTAAGCTGCGTGCCCGGCTCGCCGATTGATTGCGCCGCGATGATACCGACCGCTTCGCCGAGTTTTACGGGATTGCCACTTGCCATATTCTTGCCGTAGCATTTCGCGCAGACGCCGTGGCGTGTTTTGCACGAAAGAATGCTTCTGATTGCGACTTTCGGCAGTTTTTTGAGATCGGAGCCGTTCTTAATCCATTCGTCGGTAAGAATTTTGTCGATTTCCTGCGCTTTGTCGGGAAGGATCATCGTATCCGCTTCCACAAGCACCTCGCCGGTGACGGGATGCAGGACGGGTTTCACCGTATATCTGCCGTCGATACGTTCCGCAAGAGTTTCAAGCCTGTTCTTGCCGTCGTAAATTGCCGTGACTTCGACGCCTTTCGTGTCGCCGCAATCGTCCTCGTTGACGATGACGTCCTGCGATACGTCGACAAGACGACGGGTAAGATAACCCGAGTCAGCCGTTTTAAGAGCGGTATCCGCCAGACCTTTACGTCCGCCGTGTGACGAAATGAAGTATTCGAGAACGGAAAGCCCTTCGCGGTAGTTTGCCTTGACGGGAAGTTCGATCGTTCTGCCCGACGGGTCGGAAACAAGTCCGCGCATACCTGCAAGCTGACGAATCTGTCCCATGTTACCACGAGCGCCGGAGTTCGCCATCATCCAGATGGGGTTGAAGGGATCCATTTCGGATTTAAGTTCTTCGGTGACTTCGTCGGTGGCTTTCTTCCAGGTTTCGACAACCGCGTTGTAGCGTTCGTCTTCCGAGATGATACCGCGACGGAAGTTCTTTTCGACGTTGACGATTGCGTCGTCGGCTTTCTTGATGATTGCCGCTTTGCCTTCGGGAATGTGCATATCGAAAACGCTTGTCGTTACGCCCGACAAAGTCGAGTATTTATAGCCAAGGCTCTTGATAGCGTCAGCGACTTTTGCGGTTTCGGTTGCGCCCTTGTACTTAAAGCAGTTGTCGACGATTTTGTTGAGTTCCTGCTTGCGAAGAGCGATAATGCCCTTGCTTTCGTTGATAAGCCCTTCGACTTCGAGGTCAAGCATTTGTTCGGGCGTGTCGCGCGGTACGAAATGCAAATCCTGCGGGATGATTTCGTTGAAAATCCAACGACCGATGGAAGTGGTCAGGCGTTTGCTGTACACTTTGCCGTCGATTTCCTTTTCAACGCGCATTACGACTTTTGCTTGAAGGTCGATGACTCCGTTTCTGTAAGCGGTCATCGCCTCGTTGGGGGATCTGAATATTTTGCCTTCGCCTTTCGCGCCCGGGCGTATGATAGTAAGGTAATAAGAACCTATTACCATATCCTGTGTAAGAGAGATGATCGGGTGACCGTCCGAAAGTTTCAGAATGTTGTTGGTGGACAACATAAGGATACGGGCTTCGGCTTGCGCCTCGATCGACAAAGGTACGTGGACTGCCATCTGGTCGCCGTCGAAGTCGGCGTTGAACGCGCCGCAGGCAAGCGGATGAAGTTTGATTGCGCGACCTTCGACAAGGACGGGTTCAAACGCCTGAATACCAAGTCTGTGAAGCGTAGGAGCACGGTTCAGAAGTACGGGGTGATCCTTGATGACTTCTTCCAGAATATCCCATACCTGGGGTTTCATCGACTCCACAAAGCGTTTTGCACTCTTGATGTTATGGCAGATGTTGCGTTCCACAAGTTTGTTCATTACGAACGGCTTAAACAACTCAACAGCCATTTCTTTGGGCAAACCGCACTGATAAAGTTTCAGTTCCGGCCCTACGACGATAACGGAACGACCTGAATAGTCGACACGTTTACCAAGCAGGTTCTGACGGAAACGGCCTTGTTTACCGCGCAGCATCGAAGACAACGATTTAAGGTCGCGGTTGCCGCTACCGGTGACCGCCTTGCCCCTTCTGCCGTTATCGATAAGAGCGTCGACGGCTTCTTGGAGCATACGTTTTTCGTTGTGAATGATTGTGTCGGGCGCGCCGAGTTCTTTCAGATGTTTCAGACGATTGTTACGGTTGATAACGCGTCTGTAAAGGTCGTTAAGGTCGCTCGTTGCGAAACGTCCGCCGTCAAGCTGAATCATCGGGCGAAGTTCGGGCGGGAGAACGGGGATAACGTCCAGAATCATCCATTCGGGGCGGTTGCCGCTGATGCGGAACGCTTCCACGATTTCAAGACGTTTTACCGCGCGCAGTCTCTTTTGTCCGACGGAATTCGCGACGATGTCTTTCAGCATTTTGCTTTCCTTATCGAGGTCGATTTCGATAAGAAGTTCTTTTATCGCTTCCGCACCCATTCCGACGCGGAAAGCCTTGCTGCCGTATTTTTCGCAAAGTTCGCGATATTCACGGTCGGTAAGGACTTGTTTTTTGTGGATTTCGGGTACTTCGCCCGGATCGAGAACGATATGGGATACGAAGTACAAAACCTGTTCAAGCTCCTTCGGGGAAATATCCGCCATAAGGCTGATACGCGAAGGAACGCCGCGGAAATACCAGATGTGCGATACGGGCGCCGCAAGTTCGATATGTCCCATACGTTCGCGACGGACTTTCGCTTTCGTTACTTCGACGCCGCACTTTTCGCAGATGACGCCCTTGTAACGGATGCGTTTATATTTGCCGCAGTGGCATTCCCAGTCTTTCGTGGGCCCGAAGATTTTCTCGCAGAAAAGTCCGCCGGGCTCGGGTTTTTGTGTTCTGTAATTTATCGTTTCGGGTTTAAGAACCTCGCCGTACGACCATTCCCTGATTTTTTCAGGGCTGGCAATACCGATTTGCATTGAATCGAAAGAACTTAATTCATACATAATGCCGATACCTCCTTATTCAGCATCGTCCGACGCGTTGTCGGCCATATCCTTGAAAATATCGTTATCGAAATCAGCGTCGCTGTCGTCGAACAGATTGTCGCCGAACAGATCGCCTTCGTCAACGTTGTCAACCTTGAACAAGTCGTCGATGTCGACTTCCGCAAGTTCTTCGTCTTTCTTATCCGCGTTGAACGCAACGGTGTCCGCGTCTTCTTCGGTGAAGTCGCGCAGTTTGACCTCGTCGTGTTCTTCGGTAAGAACTTTGACGTCAAGAGCCAACGATTGCAATTCTTTGATAAGAACCTTGAACGATTCGGGGATACCCGGTTCGGACACGTTGTTGCCCTTCACGATATTTTCGTAAGTCTTGACACGTCCCACGACGTCGTCCGACTTAACGGTGATGATTTCCTGCAAAATGTTCGCCGCGCCGTATGCGTACAACGCCCAGACTTCCATTTCGCCGAAACGCTGTCCGCCGAATTGCGCCTTGCCGCCAAGGGGTTGCTGCGTTACCACGCTGTACGGACCCGTGCTTCTTGCGTGAATCTTGTCGTCGACAAGGTGAGCAAGTTTAAGGTAGTACATATAGCCGACCGTTACACGGTTTTCGAAAGGTTCGCCCGTGCGGCCGTCGAAAAGTTGAATTTTGCCGTCTTCGGGAAGTCCGTTTTCCTGCAAAAGTTGTTTGATGTCGTTTTCGGACGCGCCGTCGAATACGGGGGTTGCGATCTTCCAGTCAAGCATTTTCGCGACAAGTCCCAAGTGAACTTCAAGAACCTGACCGATATTCATACGGGAAGGAACGCCCAACGGGTTCAACACGATTTGCAGCGGCGTACCGTCTGCCATAAACGGCATGTCTTCTTTGGGAAGAACGCGGGACACGACGCCTTTGTTACCGTGACGGCCCGCCATCTTGTCGCCGACCGAAATCTTACGTTTTTGCGCGATATATACGCGCACCTGCTTGTTGACGCCGGGAGCAAGCTCGTCCCTGTTCTTTCTTGTAAAGATTTTCACGTCGACTACGATACCGCTTTCGCCGTGAGGCACACGGAGGGACGTATCGCGCACTTCTCTTGCTTTATCGCCGAAAATTGCACGAAGAAGTCTTTCTTCGGGCGTAAGTTCGGTTTCGCCCTTCGGGGTGACTTTACCGACGAGAATGTCGCCGCTTCTGACTTCCGCGCCGACTCTGACGATACCGTCTTCGTCCAGGTTTTTAAGAGCCTCTTCCGAAAGGTTGGGGATATCTCTCGTTATTTGTTCTTCGCCGAGTCTCGTTTCGCGGGCTTCGCTTTCGTATTCTTCGATGTGGATCGAGGTGAAAACGTCGTCGCGTACGAGTTGTTCGGAAATAAGTACCGCGTCTTCGTAGTTATAGCCTTCCCAGCTCATAAAGCCGATAAGGATATTTCTGCCAAGCGCGAGTTCGCCGTTCTGGGTTGAAGGACCGTCCGCAAGGATCATACCCTTCGTCACCTTCTGACCGCTGACCACGATGGGTTTCTGGTTGATGCAGGTGCTTTGGTTGCTTCGCACGAATTTCGAGGTGTAGTAAGTATCGTCTTCGCCGTCGGGACGAGCCACGACGATTTTGTCGGCGTCGACGTATTTTACGACGCCGTCGTTTTTGGCGATGATAAGCACGCCGCTGTCGTATGCGATCTTATGTTCGACGCCGGTTGCGATCATCGGCGCTTCGGGACGAAGCAGAGGCACTGCCTGACGCTGCATGTTCGAGCCCATCAACGCACGGTTCGTATCGTCGTTTTCAAGGAACGGAATAAGAGCGGTTGCAATGGATACCAACTGTTTGGGCGATACGTCCATATAGTCGACGCGGCTTACGTCAACCTCGCGGATATCTTCGCGGATACGGCACGTAACGCGTTGGTGAATGAATTTTCCGTTTTCGTCAAGCGTTTCGCTGGCTTGCGCGATGACGTACTTATCTTCCTCGTCCGCCGCCATATAAGTGACGTCGTCGGTAACGATGCCTTCGGGTTTTTTGACCTTTCTGTACGGCGATTCGATAAATCCGTATTCGTTGATGCGTGCATACGAAGCAAGCGAAGTGATAAGACCGATGTTCTGTCCTTCCGGCGTTTCTACCGGGCACATACGACCGTAGTGAGTGTGGTGAACGTCACGGACTTCGAAGCCGGCTCTTTCCCTTGACAAACCGCCGGGGCCGAGAGCGGAAACTTTACGTTTGTGCGTGAGTTCCGCAATGGGGTTGGGCTGTTCCATGAACTGCGACAGCTGGGAGCTTCCGAAGAATTCCTTGATTGCGCTTGCCACGGGACGGGTGTTGATAAGCGTCGAGGGTTTCATATCGGCGGTTTCGGCGGCGATGGACATACGCTCCTTGATAACTCTTTCAAGACGGAGCATACCTTTTCCGAACTGATGTTCCAGAAGTTCGCCGACGGAGCGGACGCGACGGTTCGACAAGTGGTCGATATCGTCGGTCGTGCCGAGACCATAGGAAAGACCTTGGTTGTAAGTGATTGCCGCTACGATGTCTTCAAGCGTCAGGTGTCTTACGACAAGTTCTTTCACGTTGTTTCTTATTGCGTCAAGGCGCGCTTCGTCGCCTTCGACTTCGTCAAGAAGTTTTTTGAGGTTGGGATAATAAACCTTTTCCAGAATTCCGAGTTCCTCGGGCTTGCAGTCGACGATTGCGTCAAGGTCGACGGTGTTGTTGCCGATGACTTTGAATTCAATCGTTTTCTTTTCGCCGTCTTTTTCGACAGAGGAAACTTCGACGTAAACTTCGTTCACGGCGTTGTTCTGGATTTCTTTCGCTTTTTCTTCGGTGATGACCTCGCCTTTTTCGGCAAGGATTTCGCCGGTGAGAACGCTTACGACGTCGCGGGTGATTTTTTGTCCCGCGATACGGGAAGCAATGCTCAACTTTTTGTTGAACTTATACCTGCCGACTCTCGTAAGGTCGTAACGACGATTGTCGAAGAAGTAATTGTTGATGAGAATATTCGCGCCTTCGAGGGTGGGAACTTCGCCGGGGCGCATTCTTCTGAACAGGTCGATTTTGCCCGCTTCTTCGGTGTGCGAGCCTTGCGGATCGCGTTCACAGGTGTCGGCAATCATCTTTTCTTCGAATACGGCGTTGATCTGGTCGTCCGTGCCGTAACCCAAAGCCCTTAAAAGCGTGGTTGCGGTGATTTTGCGCTGACGATCGACGTGTACCCAAAGCAAACCGTTGGCGTCCTGCTCGAATTCAAGCCACGCGCCGTGGTTAGGAATCATCTGGTTGGAATAGCGCATTACGCCGTTCTTGTCCCTTTCGCCCTTGTAATAAACGCCCGGGCTTCTGACAAGCTGGCTGACGATAACGCGTTCCGCGCCGTTGATGACGAAACTTCCGCTGTCCGTCATCAAAGGAATATCGCCCATAAAGATTTCTTCCGGCTCTTCGATAACGCCCGTTTCGAGGTTGGTGAGACGAGCCTTTACTTTAAGAGGCACGGCATACGTCGCGTCGCGGTTTTTGCATTCCCTGACCGAATACTTCGGCTCGCCGTCGAGTCTGTAATCGATGAAGGACAATTCCATACGTCCCGAAAAGTCGCGGATGGGCGAATACTCGTCCAGCACGTCTTTGATGCCGTGTTCGAGGAAACTCTTGTACGAATTCTTCTGAACTTCGATGAGGTACGGAATATCGAGCACGTCTTTGATCTTGCTGAAAGAGTAACGCTCGGTATTGCCATACTTTACCTTGTGAACTTTTACTTCTGACATCGTGTAACTCCTTTTTTACTGGAAATTAAATTTTGAAATTATGTTGAAATTTTTGCTACCGTGCATTATAATAAGATAAGTGCATAAGAAGGTTATGTCTTGATGCACCTCGCGAGGGCTAAAACCTCAGTACGACAACGCAAAAAGGCGACATTCGCCCCTACCCTTTCCGACTGATTCGAAAAAGAAAAATATACTTATTCATATTTTTACGCATTTTACGAGTTTACACGAAGTCGAGCAAGATGTCAACCGTTTTTGCTTATATATTTATAAATAAAATAAAAAAAGTACAAAAATAAACGAAAAATAATGAGAATCGACAAATTTTTGAAAATTTCACGCATTATTAAACGCCGCACCGTCGCGCAGGACGCCTGCGACGGCGGCAGAATCGAGGTCAACGGCCGCGACGCGAAACCGTCCAAAGACGTCAAAGCGGGCGATATCGTCGTCGTGCATTTCGGCAACGACACCGTAAAAATCAAAATCCTTGCAACCCCCGACGTCGCAAACAAGGCAAACGCAACCGATTTGTATGAGGTGATCGACGACTGATGTTTGACGTAATTATTCCGGCGGCGGGCGAGAGTTCCCGCTTTTCAGACAACCTCAACAAACTCTTTTGCACGGTAAACGGCCGTACGGTGCTTGAAAATTCCGTATTGCCCTTTCTTGCGTTTTGCGGTCTTGAAAAAATAATCGTCGCGGTGAACGACGAGAGTTTTGCCCGCGCGCGCTCGCTTTTCGACGGATACGAAAACGTAACCGTGATTTTGGGCGGCAGCACCCGCACCGACACCGTGAAACGCGCCCTTGAACGCGTAACTGCCGAATTCGTTCTTATCCACGACGGCGCAAGGCCTTTTGTTTCCGACAACGTGATAAAAAACGTGCTTGACGCGTTGAACGACGTCGACGCAGTGGTCCCCGTGATAAAACTCGACGACAGCATCGCGAACGTGAAAAACGGATACCGCGCGGCAGACCGCGAAGATTTCCGCCGCGTTCAGACACCAGAAGGTTTCAGAACCGAAAAACTGAAAACCGCTTATGCCCGCATTTCTTCGTCCTTCACCGACGACGCGTCGGTTTACCTTACTTTGTACGACGACGCGAAAGCCGTGGACGGCGACGTGAAAAACGTCAAAATCACAAGATTTTCCGACCTTAAAACTTCCCCGTACCGCACGGGCGTAGGTATCGACGTGCACAAGCTCGTCGAAAATCGGAAACTCGTGCTCGGCGGCGTGGAAATCCCCTTTGAAAAAGGACTGCTCGGTCACAGCGACGCGGACGTTCTGACGCACGCCGTAATGGACGCGATTCTTACCGCAATCGGCGAAAGAGATATCGGCGTTCTTTTCCCCGACACCGACGAAAAATACAAAGGAATTTCAAGTATGCTTCTTTTGAAAGAAGTTTTATCGCGCTTAGATAAGCGCGGCTACGTCGTGAAATTCGTTTCGGCAACGGTCGCTTGTCAACGCCCGAAACTTAACCCGTATTTCGACAAAATCCGCACGTCGTTGTCACACGCTCTTTCGATATGCAAGGACAATTTGTCGCTTGCCTTCACGACGACGGAAGGACTTGGTCTCGTCGGCGCGGGCGACGGCATCGCCGTCATCGCTTCCGCAACCGTTGTAGCAAAACAATAGGTTTATAACATCTTTTTTCAACTTAAAGCGTCTGTTTTGTTGTTTTCAAAACAGGCGCATTTTTTTAATATATGACACATATTATTTCTTAAAAGGAGAAATTTAATATGTCTTTTCAGAAAAAAGTTATGATTTTATCCGATGTCAGAACAGGCGTCGGCAGCGGTATTTTGCGTTTTGTGTCCGACGGCGGGCGCACTGTTTTCAATACTTCTTTGCACGTTGACGACGTTCGGGACGCAACGATGATAATACGAATCGGCGACAAAATTTTGTCGTTTAATGCAGAAAACGGAGAAAGAAATCTCGGCACTCTTTCGCTTTCCGACAACATAGATTGCGTTATCGCAAAAAACGGCAAAACCTTGTATTTCGGCACGACGGGAAACGACAAATTCCGCTGTTTCAACCTGTTATCCGACTTTGAAAAGAAAACGGAAAACCGCAAAAAATCGGCGGTGAAAAAACAAGAAAACCCCGTCGAAAAAACACGGAAAAAAGATGAAAACGTCGATTTGTCAAGCATTTCGGAAACCGCCGAAACCGCACGGTTTTCACCGCCCGACGAACCGCCGCAAGATGCCTTAGACGCGGGCTTTCGCGTGGAAAACGCAAGCGTTTCCGCCCCCGATTTCGCAAAAGAAAGTTTTACAGGCAACGATTTTTACCTTGCCGTAAAGCCGCAACTTGACGAAATGTTCATTTGTTTTCCAAAAAACACTGACCTTGAAAACGCCGTTCCGAACAGCAAATGGGTGGACGTTAGCGGCGACGACGGCAATTACGTCGTGGGCTTGATTTTCAACCTTGACGAGGTCGAATACATCTGCTACGGCGTGCCGTACGAAAAAAAGAGCCCGCCACCCGACGAAATCAAAAACGTCTGCGACTGGCTGGCACTGACCGACGACGAAAACGGAAAAGGTTATTACGTCATTTATCAATCGGCAAAAAGCGGAAAAACGTTAAGTCGCGAAGATTTCAACGAATAACTGCTTTTTCGCATAAAAAAAGCGAGGATTTTTTCCTCGCTTTTGTTTTTTATTACTTCTTGTAAATCGCGCGCGGTTTTCCGTGGAAGAAAAGCGCAAGACTGTCGGGGCCCGAATTGCTGCCCACCATCTGGTTGACGTAGTTGTAATCGATTTTTTTGATTTCGGGGAATTTTTCGGTCATCATTTCGCCCAGAAGTTTGATTCCGTCGGGGTTGTCGCCGTGGCACAAAATGATTTCGGAGTTGTCTTCGTCGCCCTTTTCGGTTTCAAACAATTCCAAAAACTTTTTGTATACGTTTTTCGTTCCCCTGACCTTTGCGGCGGGATAAACCTTGCCTTCGCCGTCAAGTCCCAGAATAATCTGGATATTGAGAAGTGTTGCGAACATGTATTCGATGCCCGAGATACGGCCGCTTCTTGCAAGATAGGCTTTGTCGCCGACCGTGAAATAATGATGATATCTCGGCGCGTATTCGGTAAGTTTTTTGTGCGCGTCTTCAAGGCTCACGCCTTCGTCGCGAAGTTTCACCGCGTCCATTACGCACAGCCCTTCGCCGCCGACGCCTCCGAGACTGTCAACGACTTTCACCGTGCGTCCGGGATATTTTTCCATAAGCTCGGTTGCCGCGATGCAGGCGGAGTTGAAACTGCCGCTCATGCCCGACGAAAACGCGATATGCAAAACGTCGTTGCCCGCTTTCACGTAAGGCTCAAGCGTTTCAAAAGTGATTTCGGCGTTGGACTGACTCGTCTTGGGAATCGCCCCCGCGCGAAGTGTGTCAAAGAACTTTTTCATGTTCTGAATGAAACCCGTCGTGTCGGTGCGGCATTCCACAATATCGAACTCCGTGTTCGTCTTCCCGATAAAGTCGAGTTTTTTCGGCGTGCCCTTCGGCATCTTCAAAGAGTACGGCATCGGAACGATGGGTATATCGTGTTCCTTTTCATATCCGACGGGCATGTCTGCGCACGCGTCGGTGCTTATTACATAGTTCATTATCAATTCTCCCATAAAAGAATATATAAAATATATCACATTATTTTTATGATGTCAAACCATTGAAAATCACACGCCGAAGCGCGGCGGCATAGGATATAACGAAAGCCCTTGTTTACATATTTTTTCGGAGGTAAAACTATGGGTTGTTTATGCAGAAACAATATTTATCCTTGCAATCCGCCCGCAAGACTTTGCAGCGTGTTAGGACCGCGCGGTCCCGTCGGACCGCAAGGAATACCGGGGCCTCGTGGCTTCAACGGACTTCGCGGTCCGCAAGGCGTGCCCGGACCTGTCGGACCGCAGGGACCTGCCGGCGCAACGGGACCGCAAGGACCGCAAGGTTTAACAGGTGCGACGGGCGCAGTCGGTCCGCAAGGACCTGCCGGCGCAACGGGACCGCAGGGACCGCAAGGCGAAACGGGACCGCAGGGACCGCAAGGCGAAACGGGCGCGACGGGCGCAGTCGGTCCGCAAGGACCTGCCGGCGTAAGCTATACCGTACACGCCGAAAACACCGCAACAGAAAGCGTTGCAACCAACACGATTATCCCGATTTCGCAGACCGCACAAAGCACAGGCGGGACGTTTACCGTATCAAATAACGCCGTAAACGTGCCGATTGGCGAATATCTCGTAACTTTCGGCGGCGCGGCGTCGACCACGGGCGCAACCCAGAAAACCATAACTTTGTACGTCAACGGAGCGGCATCGAACAACGTTGTTTACGACGGTTCCGACACGGGGATTACGTCCGCGGCGAAGACGGTTTATCTGAGTTTTTCATCGCCCGGCACGCTGTCGATTTACAACACGACGGCAGACACCGCGTCGTTCAACAACGCGTTTATCACCGTCACGCAGTTGTCGACGACGGCATAAGAACAAAAGCAAATAAAAAACCCTCGGCGTTTGCCGAGGGTAATTTTTGTTTTTCGATTATTTGTTGAGAAGTTCCGAGAAGTATTTGATGGTGCGAACCATTTGGCTGGTGTAGCTGTTTTCGTTGTCGTACCAGGAAACGACTTGTACTTCGGAAGTGCCGTTGTCGAGGTTGATGACCATCGTCTGAGTTGCGTCGAACAAGCTGCCGTATCTCATACCGACGATATCGCTTGAAACGATTTCTTCTTCGTTGTAACCGAAGCTTTCGTTTGCGGCTGCTTTCATAGCGGCGTTGATGTCTTCTTTCTTAACGGTGCCTTCAACGATAGCGGTAAGGATCGTGGTGGAGCCGGTAGGCGTGGGAACGCGTTGTGCGGAGCCGATAAGTTTTCCGTTAAGTTCGGGAATGACAAGACCGATTGCTTTTGCTGCGCCGGTGCTGTTGGGAACGATGTTCACGGCAGCTGCGCGAGCACGGCGGAGGTCGCCCTTGCGATGCGGTCCGTCAAGAACCATCTGGTCGCCGGTGTAAGCGTGAATGGTAACCATAATGCCCGATTTGATGGGAGCAAAGTCGTTAAGGGCTTTTGCCATCGGAGCGAGGCAGTTGGTGGTGCAGCTTGCGGCGGAGATGATATTGTCGTCTTTATTGAGCGTTTTGTGGTTTACGTTGTAAACGATTGTGGGAAGGTCGTTGCCTGCGGGAGCGGAAATAACGACTTTCTTTGCGCCTGCGGTGATGTGAGCCTGCGCTTTCGCTTTGCTGGTATAGAAACCGGTGCATTCGAGAACAACGTCAACGTCAAGGGCTTTCCAAGGAAGGTCAGCGGCGTTCTTTTGTGCGTAAATGGTAATTTTCTTGCCATCGACAACGATGTAGCCGTCTTCTTTAACGGTGCCGTCCTCGTTAAGAACAGCTTCTGCGCTTTCAACCTTGTGACTGTTTGCATAGTTACCCTGGGTTGAGTCGTATTTCAAAAGATGAGCGAGCATTCTGGGGCTGGTAAGATCGTTGATAGCGACGATTTCATAACCTTCCGCACCGAACATTTGTCTGAAAGCAAGACGGCCGATTCTGCCGAAACCGTTGATAGCAACTCTGACGTTTTGTGACATATAGATATCCTCCAAAATTTATATTACGAAGTAATTAACAATCGGAAACCCGAATTGCAAGTACATTTTACCCTTAAAATATAATTTTAACAAGCAAATTTACCCACTTTTTACCAATTATTGTTTATTTTTTAACGATATTTCCAAAAATACCCGAGTAAGTTCCTGATATTTCAAAAATTCGCCCTGTTTTTTTGTTTTTGACTTTCCCCCACGGGTACACAGTATCCCGCGGGGTCCCCATTTATTTTTGGGGTTCTCGGAAAAACTCAAAAAGACGCATTCTCTATCACTACCGTTTAACGGCGATAATTCGATGAGATTGTGTTTTTCTCGGCGGGTTCTCGCGAGGGCGCGTACTTTGTCGTACGTAACCGAGCGGGGTTCCGCCGAAAAAGCAGAATATCGCGAATTATCACCGTTAAATAAGGTGGGACGGGTTAAGACAGTCCAACTCCGGCACCACGAACAAACCGTCTTTGCGGATTAACACATCGTCAAAGTAGATTTCACCGCCGCCGACGTCGGGGGTTTGGCGCAAAACCAGATCCCAGTGGACGGCAGACACGTTACCGTTGTAAGCGTCGTCGTAACAGGCACCCGGCGTAAAATGAATACTGCCGCTGATTTTTTCGTCAAACAAAATATCGCCGATTGCGTTCTTGACGTAAGGGTTGACGCCGATTGCAAATTCGCCGACGTAGCGTGCGCCCTCGTCAGTGTCGAAAATCGCGTTTGCCGCCGCAGAGTTGTTTGCGGTCGCTTCAATAATTTTGCCGTCTTTGAAAACAAGTCTGACGTCTTCGAAACGGAAACCGTTTTCGATACTCGGCGCGTTGTAGTGTATCACTCCGTTGACGCTGTTCTTCACGGGGGCAGTGTAAACTTCGCCGTCGGGGATATTCATTCTGCCAGAACAAGTAACCGCGGGAATATCTTTGATGCTGAACGTTAAATCGGTGTCTTTTGCCACAATACGCACTTTATCCGTCTTATTCATCAGATTAACAAGCGGTTGCATTGCTTTTTCCATTTTTGCGTAATCCAGACAGCATACCTTGAAATAAAAATCTTCAAAGGCTTCGGTGCTCATTCCGGCAAGTTGCGACATGCCTTCCGTGGGATAGCGCATGACCACCCATTTGGTTTTGCACACGCGTTGTTCGTGATGCACGGGGTGGTTGTAAATGCGGTTGTACGCCTGCATGCGGTCGTCGGGCACGTCGGACAGTTCGTAACTGTTTTGCCCGCCCCTGACTCCGATGTAACATTGCATTTCGGACATAAGACGCGCGTCGTGCGCCGCCATATGTTCCAGCTGTTCGTCGGTAACGTGTTTAAGAACAGCGCGTTCGACGCGTCTGTCGTGCAGGAAAACGTAAGGTTGTCCACCCGCCGCATACACCGCGTCCACAAGCGCGTTCACAAAAGAAACGTCGATGCCGAAAGCGTCGATCCAGACCTTTTCACCCTTCTGAACGCTTATCGAATATTCCACAAGATTCTTTGCCAGCAGTTTTTGTCTTTCATCTGAAATCATAATTAAACCTCTGTTTTTCAATATTTCGTATATATTATAACAGTAAAAACTATGTTTTCAACCGTATATCGGGCGAAATCGACACAATTTTTCAAAGTTGTATTGACATTTTACCGTTTTAAGCCTTAAAATAGATGTAAGGTATATGCCTTTTATTAAGATTATGGGAAAGAAAGATAATAAGAAAAAAGTCAAGAAAGCCAACGTCAAGGAATTTCCCGTCGACAGCGCTCTTGAACAGGAAAAGAAAAATCTGAACTCGAAACGCACGGCGTATGCGATTTATACCGTGTTCTGTTTCATCATTGTGTTTGCTGCGGCAGCCGCGGCAGGGTATTTTATGGCAAATAACGTTGCCGCCCTTGCCCAACGCAGATTTATGAAGACGGAATCGTATAAGATGCTTGACGTCGCGGCAAAAGCCGCAATCGATACGTCGCTTGCGTACAACGTGCTGTTTTCACAGTGGTATTACATCGTGATTCTTTACGGAGCGGCGATGCTTATCGTGCTTGCTCTCACGGGCAAAAACCGCATATATCATCTTGTGGGCTTCGGATTCGCCTCGTCGGCGGCAACGTTTTTGACGTATTACCTGTCGATAAAAACCTATGCGGGATTTTCGTCGTATGCAGGCATTTTCAATCCGCTTCTTTACTACGTCATCGTGGTTGCGGCGTGCGCGCCCATCGCGCTTGGAATATTCATTCTCGTCATTAAGATTCTTCATTACAAACACCTTGTCAAAAAGGGAAAGATTATCGAGGATGACGACGCCTATATCCCCTACGAACCCATAAGCGCAGAACAATAATTTTGCATTTTTTTAATGCCGCAACGCCCGTTGCGGTTTTTTTTCGCCTTTTTCGGCATTTTGCACGGTTTGTAAAAAATTGAAGTATTTTTCAATTTTGTGCGTCTTTTAGTGGAAATTTATCGGCTTTTAATATATAATAACCTTGACAAAAATAAACATAATAATCAATGGAGGTTATTTATGCCAATAGTTACATCCACCGAAATGTTCAAGAAAGCGTATGAAGGCGGTTACGCAATCGGCGCTTTTAACGTCAACAATATGGAAACCATCCAGGGCATCGTCGAGGCTTGCACCGAAGAAAACGCTCCCGTTATCTTGCAAGTATCCGCGGGCGCAAGAAAGTACGCAAACCCCGTATATCTCCGTCATCTTATCGAGGCGGCGTCGGAAGTCAGCGGACTGCCCATCGTAATGCACCTCGATCACGGCGACAGTTTCGAACTTTGCAAATCCTGCGTTGACGGCGGCTTTACTTCGGTTATGATTGACGCGTCGCATCACTCTTTTGAAGAAAATATCAAAATCACGTCGGAAGTCGTCCAATACGCTCACGACCACGGCGTCGTTGTCGAGGCGGAACTCGGCCAGCTGGCAGGCATCGAAGACGCGGTAAACGTCAGCGAAAAGGACGCTTGCTATACCGACCCCAATCAGGTTGAAGAGTTCGTAAGCCGCACGGGCGTCGACTCCCTTGCAATCGCAATCGGCACCAGCCACGGCGCATTCAAGTTCAAGACCGCTCCCCGTCTGCGCTTTGACATCCTTGAAGAAGTCGGCAAACGTCTGCCCGGCTTCCCCATCGTATTGCACGGCGCGTCCAGCATTCCGCAAGAATACGTCGAAACCATTGAAAAGTACGGCGGAAGTATGCCCGGCGCAAAAGGCGTTCCCGAAGATATGCTTCGCGAAGCCGCACGTATGGCTGTTTGCAAAATCAACGTCGACAGCGACCTTCGTATGGCAGCAACCGCCGCTATCCGCGAACATTTCTATAACAATCCTTCGCACTTCGATCCCCGTCAATATCTCGGGCCCGCAAGAGCGGCGATTAAGGAATGCGTCCGCCACAAACTCATCGACGTTTTGGGTTGCGCAGGCAAAGCATAATTCAGCAAAAACAAAAGACACTCGCACTGCCGAGTGTCTTTTTTTATGCCCTGTTCGTTTTATTCGTGCGGAGCATACTTTTCCTTAAACTCTTTCAACGGTAACTGCCTCGTTTTTCTTTTCATCGACGAACCGTTTTGAAGTTTTACGATAAAACTGCCGTCGTTTTCGGTAAATACCGCGATATTAAAGCCATCGTCGCTTTTAATCTCCCAATTTCGACCGCTTTCGTTCAAAAGTTTCAAAATTTCCCGCTTAAATTCTGTTAAATTCATATTAAATAACAAGTTTCTTGTGGTTTTTCTTTTATTGTACAAGATTCTTGTACTATTGTCAATATGAAAGAATTAAAAATTGCGGACAATATAAGATTTTTCAGAAAAGCGAATAACCTTACCCAAGAAGAATTGTCAAAACAACTCGGCGGAAGCAAAAACCTTGTTTCAAATTATGAAAACGGAATCAGCACGCCCGATATTTACACGCTTGTAAAACTTGCAGATATTTTCGACATCACTCTTGACGAACTCGTTGGACGAGAATAGTTATCAAAATGAAAACGTTTAAGTTTGCAGAAAATCTGAAATATTACCGCAAACAAGCAGGACTTACCCAAAGTCAACTTGCCGCGCATTTTAACAGCGACAAGTCGTTAATCAGCAATTATGAAAACGGCAAAAACATTCCCGATATATTCAAAATGTGGGAACTTGCGGACATTTTCGACATTACCCTTGACGAACTTGTCGGAAGAGAATAATTTGTATGAAAAATATTAAAATTGCGGAAAATATCAGGTTTTTCCGAAAACAGGCGGGGCTTACGCAGGAAGAATTAGCCGCTCGTTTCGGCAGCCGAAAAACCCTTATCAGTAATTACGAAATCGGTCGAAATACGCCGGATATCGAAACGCTGTGGGAACTTGCGGACATTTTCGATATTACAATCGACGAACTCGTTGGACGAGAATAAACCACACAACAAAACCGCACTTTAATAGTGCGGTTGTTTTTTGCCGTTAAACGGGCGTTTTCGATTGCTTATACTTTCTTTTTGTCGCTTCGCCGCCCCTTAAATGGCGGATTGAAAAGTGGTAATCCATAAGGCGTTGCACCTTTTCGTACGTTTCCTTATCGACGTCTTTCAATTTATAAGTTACGTCGGCGTGAAAAGTGCTTTTCGACACGCCGAATTTTTTTGCGCCTTCCCGCACGGTACACTTGTTTTCCAAGACGTATCGGGCTTCCCTTAAAATCCTTTCGATATTCCTTTCCATTGATTCCCCCTGCTTTATAAAATATGTAGGGGGACAACGGATTTATGACCTTTTAATCGTCGGATTTATCGGGTTTTTGCCAAAGGTTTGCGCGTTCCGGGTGATAGATTGCGCCAAGCATTCTTTCGCGGGCGTACGGCACTTCCTTCGTGAGCCTTTTCACAAGTTCGTTGACGTATTCGCGCTGGGTGTGCTTGTTCGCGGGGCACGGGTTGTGCAGGACGGGCAGATTCAGTTTGTTGACCGCGCCTTTGACGTCCGATTCGCTTGTGTAAATGAACGGGCGTATCAGCGTTATGCCGCTTCTGTCCATAAAAGATACGGGCTGGAAAGTCGAAAACCTGCCTTCGTACAAAAGCGACAACAGCATGGTCTGCACGACGTCGTCGGCGTGATGTCCGAGGGCGAGTTTGTTGAATCCCAGCTCGATCGCCTTATTGTTAAGCGCGCCACGACGCATTTTGCTGCACAGACTGCACGGATTGCTTTCTTTCCTTGCCTCGAAGATGACTTCGGCAATATCGGTATCGACGACGTAATACGGCACGCCGAGTTCCGCAATATACGCTGACAAAGCCTGTTTTTCGGCGACAGACGCGTCCTTAAAGCCCATGTCGATAGTGATTGCGGCAAGGTCGAATTTCGCGGGAGAAAAGCGTTGAAAGGCTTTTAAGGCGGTCAGCAACAATAAACTGTCTTTGCCGCCGGAAACGCCCACGACGATTTTGTCGCCGTCACTGATCATATTGTAGTCGGTTATCGCCCGACGCATTGTACTCAGAATCTTTTGCATAGGTCAATTATATAAAAAACGCGCGATATTATCAATAATTTTTGCATAAAAAAAGCACGCATTTCTGCGTGCCTTGGTTTTAAAGATTACAGCAATTCCAGAATGCACATGGATGCTGCGTCGCCGCGACGTTCGCCAAGTTTGACGATGCGGGTGTAGCCGCCCTTCTGACCTTTCTCTTCCGCGCGTTTTGCGTATTTTGGAGCATATTCGTTGAAGAGTTTTTCAACAAGAGGATTGCTGACGTCCGCGGTACGTTTGGCATATGCGGTTTTGCTTTCTTTTTCCTCTTTGGCTTCGGGGATATCACGAAGTTCGGCGATCATTTTCCTGCGTGCAGCAAGTTTTTTGGGGCCGTCGTTGGTGAATTCGACTTCGACTTTTTCGCCCTTCAAGTTCGTTTTGGTTTTGGTAACCTTAACGGTATCTTCGTAAGTGTTGATAGCAAGGGTGATAAGTTTTTCAGCGATGCTTTTGACCGATTTAGCGCGGTCAACGGTTGTTTCTATTTTGCCATACCACAAGAGTTCGCTTGCCTGGTTTCTGAGAACGGCAAGACGTTGGTCGGTAGGTCTTCCTAATTTTTTGGGTTCCATAAAAAGTCTCCTTACTCGTCTTTGTTGCGAAGATCAAGGCCGAGGTCGTGAAGTTTATTGATGACTTCTTCAAGCGATTTGCGGCCGAGATTACGCACTTTAAGCATATCTTCTTCGGATTTTTTGGTCAAATCCTCGACGGTGTGAATACCTGCGCGTTTCAAGCAGTTGTACGAACGAACGCTGAGGTCAAGGTCCTCGACGGACATTTCAAGCACTTTCTGTTGTTTGTCGTCGTCTTGCGAAACGAGAATATCGTAGCTCGACATATTGTCGATAAGGTCGACGAAAAGTTGAACGTGGTCGTTCATAATTTTTGCAGAAAGGCTGATGATTTCCTTTGCGGAAACGGTGCCGTTTGTAAGGACTTCGATCGTCAGTTTGTCAAAGTCGATGCTCTGCTCGACACGGGTGCTCTCGACAGTGTAGTTTGCTTTTTCGACGGGGGTGTAGATGCTGTCGACGGGAATATATCCGATGGGCGCTTTTGCGTCCTTGTTGCGGTCTGCGGGAACGTATCCGCGGCCGGTATCGATATAAATCGACATATCGAGCACTGCGCCCTGTTCGAGGTTGCAGATATACATATCGGGGTTAAGAATTTCAACATCGGAAGGAACGCTGATGTCTGCGGCCGTCACGGGACCTGCCGTATTCTTATAAAGGGTGATTTCCTTCTTTTCGGGGCAAGCGCCGTGGATTTTGATTGCGAGACCTTTGATATTAAGGATAATTTCGGTAACGTCTTCGCGTACACCGGGAATGGTTGAAAATTCGTGGTCGACGCCGGCAATTTTAATGCCGACGGGTGCTGCACCGGGAAGTGCGGAAAGAAGAATCCTTCTTAAACTGTTCCCAAGCGTCGTACCAAAACCGCGTTCCAAAGGCTCTACCACGAAACGGGCGAAACTGCCCGACTCGTTCTCTTCGTAAGTGATTTTAGGTCGTTTCATTTCCATCATAGAACAATTCCTCCTATAAAGGATAATCTGATTGTCAAAATCGGATTATTTCGAGTACAACTCAACGATGAGATGTTCGGAAATAGACGGGTCGATATCCGCGCGTTCGGGAAGACGCTCGACTTTTCCGGTGAGGGTTGCATTATCAAAGGACAGCCATGCGGGAAGTACGACTTTGTTGCCTTCTTTGATGTCCGCATACATGACTTTGTCCTGTTTGTTGGATTTAACGGCAACGACGTCACCCGCTTTCACAAGGTAACTCGGAATGTCGACGACGTGTCCGTTTACCGTGATGTGACCGTGGTTTACGATCTGGCGCGCCATAGCGCGGCTGCTGCCGAGGCCGAGGCGATAAACGACGTTATCGAGGCGGCTTTCGATAAGAACGAGCATGTTTTCGCCCGTTACGCCGCGCATTCTTTCAGCCTTGTTGTAGTACATTTTGAATTGTTTTTCAAGAATGCCGTAGATAAATTTAACCTTCTGTTTCTCTTTGAGTTGCAAAGCGTAGTTGCTTTGTTTCTTTCTGGAAACTTTAACCTGACGGTTTGATTTTTTATCGATGCCGAGTTCCATCGGGCTGATACCCAACGCTCTGCACTTTTTAAGTACCGGTCCTGTATATTTAGCCATAAATCAAATTCTCCTTACAGTCTTCTGCGTTTGGGAGGACGGCAACCATTGTGAGGAATGGGAGAGACGTCCTTGATAAGGGTGATTTCGAGGCCTGCGGTGTTGATTGCGCGGATTGCGCTTTCGCGACCTGCGCCGGGACCCTTGACGTAAACTTCAACACTCTTTAATCCGTGGGGAAGCGCGTCTTTGACAGCGGCTTCTGCGATCATTTGCGCTGCGTACGGGGTGCTCTTACGGCTGCCTTTAAGGCCGAGTTTGCCCGCGCTGCACCAACTGATGGCATTGCCTTCGGTGTCGGTGATGGTAACGATAGTGTTATTGAAAGAGGCATGGATATGCGCGCAACCTTTTTCAATACGTTTTAAGTCTTTACGTTTCTTAATAACTTTTCTGGGTGCTGCCATAAGTTACCTCCTACTTTTTGCGTGAGACAAGACGCTTCGGACCCTTGCAGGTACGCGCGTTTTGTTTCGTGCGCTGACCGCGTACGGGTAAGCCTTTACGATGTCTTACGCCTCTATAACAACCGATATCTTTCAGTCGTTTGATGTTTGTGTAAATTTCTCTCTTCAAATCGCCTTCGACGTGAAGATTCTTTTCGATATACTCCCTGAGAAGACTTACTTGTTCTTCGGTCAGATCCTTGACGCGGACGTCGGGGGAAATGCCGGTTTCCTGTAAGATTTTCGTGGCAGTGGGACGGCCGATACCATAAATATAGGTAAGTCCGATTTCAAGCCTTTTCTCGCGGGGTAAATCTACGCCAGCAATACGTGCCATTTTGTAACCTCCATTAAATTTACAAATGATATTTTATATTGTCGCCCTCACACATACCGCATGTAAATGGAATGATACGGTAATCAGCCGCGTGCTACCGGCAGATAATATGCAATAGTGAAATTAACCCTGTCTTTGTTTGTGGCTGGGATTTTTGCTGCAGATAACCATAACTCTGCCGTTTCTTTTGATAACCTTGCATTTGTCGCACATAGGTTTAACAGACGGTCTGACTTTCATTGTTGATACCTCCATTAATTTTTGCTACGCCAGGTAATTCTACCTTTCGTAAGGTCGTAAGGACTCATTTCAATAGTAACCTTATCTCCTTCGAGAATACGGATATAATTCATCCTGAGTTTTCCGGACAAGTAGGCAATAACGATATGACCGTTTGCCAGCTGAACCTTGAAAGTTGCGTTGGGCATAACCTCGACAACGCGGCCTTCCGCTTCGATGACGTCTTCCTTGGACACTATTGTTCCTCCTTACAGGTGTTTTTGTACGCTTTTAACGCGCCACGAAGTTCGGCGTTGACAACACCCTTGTCCTTGTTTTGCATATTTGCAAATTCGGGCAAGTTATCACCGCTGAACTTCAAGTGTTTTACTTTTTTGAGTTTGGCTTTCTCCGCTTTGCGAAGGTCGCCGTCGGAAATTCTGACGTAGTTTTCGTCGACGACTTCCGTCACGACGAAATATCTTCCTTTGTCGCGTCCCGCTTTTGACAGGACAATACTTCCGACACTGATTTTCATACTATACATTAATTTTTTTATAATGTCAATATTTCGAGGCCGTTTTTTGTTAAAATTGTGGTATTTTCGTAATGCGCGGCGGGTTTTTCGTCGATTGTCGACACCGTCCACTGATTTTCGTCAAGACAGATGTCCGGACTGCCGAGAGTTATCATCGGCTCGATGGCAAGCGCCATACCCGGTTCAAGCCTCGGTCCCCTTCTTCCCGTAAAGTAATTCGGGACTTCGGGATCTTCGTGCATTTTCCTGCCGATGCCGTGTCCGACCATTTCTCTCACGACGCCGTATCCGAAACTTTCGGCGTACGTCTGCACCGCGATTCCGATGTCCGAAAGTCTGTTTCCGTCCTTAAAGGCTTCGATCCCCTTAAAGAAACATTCTTTCGTTACTTCGACAAGTTTTCTGACTTCTTCCTTTACGTTTCCGATAAGGAACGTCCTTGCCGCGTCTCCGTGAAAACCGTTGATAACGGCCCCCACGTCGATACTCACAATATCGCCGTCTTTAAGCGCCCTTTTGGAAGGAAACCCGTGGACGACCTCCTCGTTTACCGACGCACAAATGCTGAACGGATATCCGTTGTAATTCAGAAAACTCGGTTCTGCGCCGCATTTTCTGATGTAAGCGTCGGCGATTTTGTTAAGTTCCGCCGTCGTGACGCCTTCTTTCGCTTTTTCTTCCATAAGCAAAAGGGTGTCCCTGACGATTGCGCCCGCCACGCGCATTTTTTCAAAGTCGCTTGCGGTTTTAAGGTAAATCATAACGTATCGAGAACCTTCTTGACTTCTTCAAACGTTTCGTCGACGGTGTCGCGTCCTTTAATCGTTTTGACAAGGCCGAGACCTTGATAATATTCGACAAGAGGCGCGGTTTGTTCCTCATAGACTTTAAGGCGCGCTTTCACCGTTTCGATTTTGTCGTCGTCGCGGATGAAAAGTTTTTGTCCGCACTTTTCGCAGGTATCCCTGCCGTTAAGTTGCGATACGTGATAGGTTGCGCCGCAAATGCATACGCGTCTGCCGGTCAGTCTGTCTTCGATGACGTCAAACGGAACGTCGATGTTCAGAACAACGTCGATATCCGCAACCTTGTCAAGCGCGATGGCCTGAGGAATGGTGCGAGGGAATCCGTCAAGGATATATCCGTTTTTGCAGTCGTCGTTTGAAAGCCTGTCTTTGACGAGATCGATAACCACGTCGTCGGGCACGAGATTGCCTGCGTCGATGAAAGTCTTTGCAAGTTTGCCGAGTGCCGTTTGTTCCTTAATGTTTTTGCGGAATATGTCGCCCGTCGAAATGTGCGGGATTTTGTAATATTCCGATATTTTCGCCGCCTGCGAGCCTTTTCCTGCTCCGGGTGCGCCCAAAAGAATAATATTCATAAACTCTCCTGAAAAAACTCTTTCCCCCGTCCTTAAAAGCAAGGTTTCGGGAAGCGTCGCTTTGCGCCGCTTCCCTCATACTTTATTATTTAAGGAATCCCTTGTAATGTCTCATCATTATTTGCGATTCAAGCGACTTGTTGAATTCCAGCGCGACGGATACTACGATAAGAAGTCCGGTTGCCGAGAATGCGCTTGAAAGTCCGATGTCCTTGCCGATAACGTTGAACAGGAACGTAGGAATTACGCAAATGATCGAAAGGAAGATTGCTCCGAACAAAGTAATACGGTTGTTGATACGTTTAAGGTAATCAGACGTGGGTTTACCGGGACGAATACCGGGGATAAACCCGCCGTATTGCTGAATGTTCTTTGAAACGTCTTCGGGGTTGAACTGAATCATCGAATAGAAATATGCAAAGAAGATGATGAATACAACCATGAAGATGTAGTAAATCAGGCTGCCCCACCAGGTTCCGCCGGAAGTGGTAAGGTTTCTCATCCACCATACGCCGAATTTGCTTTCGGCAAGTTTGGGAATGAAGCTGATTATCATCTGCGGGAACATGATGAACGACGACGCAAAGATTATCGGCATAACGCCCGACGCGTTTACACGAATAGGAATAAACGTGGTTTGTCCGCCGTACATTTTGTTGCCCTTAACCTGTTTTGCATATTGCACCGTGATTCTTCTTTCGCCACCGTCCATAAAGACGATGAACGCAAAGAGTGCCAGGACAAGGATTAAGAACCCGAAAATGTTCCAGAGTTTGTTGGGATCGGTGGGGACTGTTCTGAACGCGTTCAGAAGCGAGGTGCCCGCCGTTGAAAGAATACCGACGAAGATGATAAGCGACGTACCGTTGCCGATGCCGTATTCCGTGATTCTTTCGCCCAGCCACATGACCATTACGCTGCCGCCGACGAGAATTACGATTACGTAAATCATCGCAAGCCAGTTCTTTTGCATACCGTAAATGGGGTCGATGTAGTTCTTCCACATAAACACAATGCCGATGGCTTGAATCACGCCGAGTACGATTGCGACGTAACGCGTGATCTGAGTGATCTTCTTACGGCCTTCTTCACCGTCTTTACTCATTTCTTCCAGTTTGGGAATGATGAGTGTCAGAAGTTGCATTATGATGAAACTATTGATAAACGGGATGATTCCGAGAGCAAAAAGCGTACCTTGTGAAAGCGACCCGCCGGTAATCGCGCTGATTACGTTTAAGAACGATGCCGCACTGCTCTGCTCCAAAGCCTGGGAAATAACGCTTACGTTAAGTCCGGGCACGGGAACAAAGCAACCGATACGGTAAACAAGCAACAACAAAAGCGTTGCCCATATTTTTACGCGTATTTCTTTTGTTCCGAATGCGTTTTTAATAGTTTCAAACATTACAGTACCTCTGCTTTTCCGCCTGCCTTTTCGATTGCCGCTACCGCAGAAGCCGTGAATTTGCTGGCTTTAACGGTAAGGGGTTTCGTGAGTTCGCCGCATCCGAGGACTTTCAGACCATAAGGTTCCATCTTTCCGACGATGCGATTCTCGTACAAGAGTTCGAGCGTGATCTCGGTGTTTGCCTCGAACACGTCGAGGTCGCCCACGTTCACGATTGAATATACTTTCTTGAAATTATTGGTGAAGCCGCGTTTAGGCAAACGACGGCAAATAGGCATTTGACCGCCTTCGAAGCCGGGACGTACGCCGCCGCCGCTTCTTGCCCATTGACCTTTATGACCTTTGCCGGAGGTTTTGCCCGTACCCGAGCCGATACCTCTGCCAAGTCTTTTTACGTCTCTTACCGCGCCTTCGGCGGGTTGTAAAGTGTGCATTTTCATAAATGTGCCCTCCCTTTACGCTTCTTCCACTTTGACCAAGTGGGAGACTACTTTAAGCATACCTTGCAAAACCTCGCTGTCCGTAAATACTTTGGACTGTCCGATTTTGTGAAGACCTAACGCTTCAACGGTAGCCTGTTGCTTTTTGACTGCGCCGATGGTGCTTTTAACCAAAGTTACTTTAATTTGTTTCATTTCGGTTACCTCCGATTACAGCACGATTTTTTCGTCGTCCGCTTTGCCGATGTTTCTTACTTCCATAATTTCTTCGGCGGTGCGGAGTTGTCTTAAACCGTTAATGGTTGCGCGTACGCAGTTGATAGGAGTCGTGGTGCCGATGGATTTCGTACGGATATCTTTGATACCTGCCATTTCAAGAACGGCACGTACGGGACCGCCGGCGATAACGCCGGTACCTTCTTCGGCGGGCATAAGAAGAACTCTGCCTCTGCCATAGACGCCTTCTGCGCGATGAGGAATGGTCGTTCCGACGACTGCGACGGGTTTGACGTCGCGTTTTGCCGCTTCGACCGCCTTCTTGATTGCCTCGGGTACTTCGGCTGCCTTACCGGTGCCGATACCTACGCTGCCCTTTTCGTCGCCGACGACGACAAGTGCGGTGAAACGCATTCTGCGGCCGCCTTTGACAACCTTCGTTACGCGGTTAATGGCAATGAGTCTGTGCGGGGTGTTGTCCTCGCGCTTCTCGCCTCTGTTTTTATTGAACTTTTCGTTTCTTTCTGCCATAATAACCTCCCTAGAATTTCAGGCCGGCTTCTCTTGCGCCGTCCGCAACCGCTGCGACTCTTCCGGTATAGATGTAACCGCCACGGTCGAAAACCACTTCGGTGATGCCTGCGGCAATCGCGCGTTTTGCGGCTTCCGCGCCGACGATTTTCGCGGCTTCGGTTTTGCTCTTGCCTTCAACCATTTTGCCGATTTCTTTTTCTACCGTAGATGCTGCGGCAAGGGTTTTTCCGGCGACGTCGTCGATGACCTGAACGTAGATGTGCATATTGCTTCTGTAAACGTCGAAGCGGGGTCTTTCAGCAGTACCGCCGATCTTCTTTCTGACTCTTGCGTGTCTTGCGAGCCTGTCAGTGTTTTTATCTAATTTGGAAATCATACTTTACGCTCCTTTATTTACCGGCCGTCTTGCCTTCTTTACGTACAACGACTTCGTCCTTGTAGTAGATGCCGTAGCCGTGATAAGGTTCAACCTTCTTGATGGCTTTGATAGTTGCCGCGCATTGACCGACTTCGATTTTGTCGATGCCTTTGACGGCGATTTCGACAAGGTTCGGGGTGGCGTTGACAACGGCGAACGTGATACCTTTGGGTTGTTCCACTTCGACGGGATGCGAGAAACCGATGTTCATAACGAGTTTCGTGCCTTGAAGAGCAACTTTAACGCCGACGCCCGAGATCATAAGGTGTTTTTCAAAACCTTTGGTAACGCCTTCCACCATATTGTGAAGGGTTGCCCTGTACAAGCCGTGCAACGCTTTGGTTGCTTTTTCTTCGTTATCTCTTGTAAAGATTGCTTCGTTTCCCTTGATTTCAAGGTTGATATGACCTTTGATTTCTTCCGAAAGGGTGCCGAGCGGTCCTTTGACGGTTGCGACGCCGTCGGCAAACGTTACGGTAACGCCTTGGGGGATAACAACGGGAAGTCTTCCTATTCTTGACATATTCTGTACCTCCCTTTATTACCAGACGTAAGCAAGAACTTCTCCGCCGCAGCCGGCTTCTCTTGCTTCTTTGTCGGTCATGACGCCTTGCGAGGTCGAAAGAATGGCAATGCCCATTCCGTTCAGAACCGAAGGTATTTTCGTGCTTTCGCAGTAAACGCGAAGACCGGGTTTGCTGATGCGTTTAAGTCCGGTGATGACCTTCTTGTTCTTGCCTGCGTATTTAAGCGTGATTTTGATTGCGCCCTGAACGCCGCTTTCGATGACTTCGTAATCGGCGATATAGCCTTCTTTCTTTAAAATCTCGGCGATGTTAACCTTGATTTTGGAGGCGGGGATTTCAACTGTTTCGTGTTTTGCAGTAAGTGCGTTCCTGATGCGGGTAAGCATATCTGCAATGGGGTCTGTTGTCATTGACATATCTCTATCCTCCTGTTACCAGCTTGCTTTCTTGACGCCGGGAATCTGACCTTTGTAAGCCAGTTCGCGGAAGCAAATTCTGCAAATGCCGTACTTGCGAAGTACCGCGTGGGGACGGCCGCAGATGGAGCAACGGGTGTATGCTCTCGTCGAATATTTAGCCGGTCTTTGTTGTTTATTGACTAATGCTTTTTTTGCCATTTTAAGCCTCCTAATTCTTTGCGAAGGGCATGCCCATCAGTTTCAGAAGTTCCCTTGCTTCTTCGTCGGTGTTCGCGGTGGTGACGACGCAAATGTCGAAGCCGCGGATTTTTTCGACCTGATCATAGGAAATTTCAGGGAAAATCAACTGCTCTTTGACGCCGAGCGCATAGTTGCCGCGGCCGTCGAAGGACTTTCTCGATACGCCCTTGAAGTCACGTACGCGAGGAAGCGCGATGCAGGTGAGTTTTGCAAAGAAATCGTACATTCTCTGTCCACGGAGCGTAACTTTTGCGCCGACGTTCTGACCTTCTCTTACTTTGAAGTTCGCAACGCTCTTCTTTGCCTTCGTAACGATAGGCTTTTGTCCTGCGATAAGTTTGAGTTCGTCAACGGCGAGTTGCAAACTCTTCGCGTTGTCTCTCACGTCGCCAAGGCCCATGTTGAGAACGATTTTCTCGATTTTAGGAACTTGATTGATATTCGTATAGTTGAATTCCTTGATAAGGGCGGGAACTACCGTTTCCTTATAATAGGCTTGCAACCAGTTTCTTTGAACATCGTTTGTCTTTTCAGCCATATATTACCTCCGTATTATTCGGCGTCTTTTGCCTTGGATGCGGCTTTTTTCGCAACTTTTTTGGCTGCTTTCTTGGCGGAAACTTTCTTGCCGTCAAGGTCTGCGCCGCATTTTGCACAAGCACGAATCTTCTTGGATTTGCCGTCTTCGGTAAGTTCTGCGTGTTTTACGCGAACTACTTCGTGGCAAGCGGGGCAAATGACCATAACGTTGGACACGTCGATAGTGCCTTCTTGTTTGACGATGCCGCCTTTATCCTGCGCTTTGCGGGGTTTCACGTGTTTGTGAACCTCGTTGACGCCTTTTACCACGATGCGATTGTCCTCGGGATATACTTTAAGGACTTCGCCCGCAGTGCCTTTATCTTTACCGGTGATAACCATTACGTTATCGCCTTTTTTAACGTTTAATGCTGCCATTGTCGTGTGTCCTCCTTACAGAACCTCGGGAGCGAGCGAAATGATTTTCATGTAATCTTTATCGCGAAGTTCCCTTGCAACAGGCCCGAAGATACGAGTACCGCGGGGCTGTTTCTGTGCGTCGATGATGACTGCCGCGTTGTCGTCGAACTTGATATGGCTGCCGTCTGCGCGACGAATGCCCTTGCTCGTTCTTACAATAACCGCTTTGACAACGTCGCCTTTCTTAACGACGCCGCCGACCGTTGCGCTCTTTACGGAGGCTACGATAACGTCACCGATATTGCCACTTCTTCTGAAACTGCCGCCCAAAACTCTGATGCACATAATTTCTTTTGCGCCGGAGTTGTCTGCGACTTTTAATCTACTTTGCGGTTGAATCATTTATCACGCCCTCCTTACTCTGCTTTCTTGATGACTTCCACCAAGCGCCAGCATTTGTCTTTGCTGAGATGGCGGGTTTCGGCGATAAGAACTTTGTCGCCTACGCCTGCAACGTTGTTTTCGTCGTGAACCTTGAATTTCTTGGTACGTTTGACGATCTTCTTGTAGAGGGGATGCTTTACTCTCTGCTCGATTGCGACGACGATGGTCTTGTCCATTTTATCGGATACGACGATACCGACGCGGTTTTTACGCAGATTTCTTTCGATATTTACTGTGTTTTCCATTTAAGTCCCTCCTATTTAGCCTTTTTGCCCGATTTCTTTGCGGGGGCTGCGGGCTCGACAGAGATATTGAGTTCGCGTTGACGCAAAATGGTTTGTACCCTTGCGATGTCCTTCTTGCAGTTGCTGAGGACGTTGGGGTTGGTCAACTGATTGGTCGCGTGCTTAAAGCGAAGGTAGAATAATTCCGACTTCAACTCTTTAAGTTGTTGTTGCAACTCTTCGTTTGTCTTGTTATATAAAACGTTCGTTTTCATTTCGCTTCACCGCCTTCTTTTTCGGCAAGTTTTGCTTCAAGTTGAGCCTTGTTGTAAATCTTGCACTTGATGGGAAGTTTTGCAGAAGCAAGTCTCAATGCTTCTCTTGCAACGTCTTCGGATACGCCGGCCATTTCAAACATAACGCGACCGGGTTTCACGACTGCTACCCAATATTCGGGAGAACCTTTACCGCTACCCATACGGGTGCCGGCGGGTTTCTTCGTAACGGGCTTGTGGGGGAAGATGTCAACCCAAACCTGACCGCCACGTTTGATATATCTCGTCATTGCGACACGCGCCGCTTCGATCTGATTGCTTGTAATCCAGCAGGGTTCCGCTGCGACAAGGCCGTATTCGCCGTAAGCGATTCTGTTACCTTTGTTCGCGTTGCCTTTCATTCTGCCGCGCATCTGACGACGTCTTTTAACTCTTTTAGGCATTAACATTTGTCGTTACCTCCTCTCTGGGTACTCCGCCAAGGACTTCGCCTTTGTAAATCCAAACTTTTACGCCGATCTGACCGAACGTGGTTTTTGCTTCCGCAAAGCCGTAGTCGATATCCGCGCGAAGAGTTTGAAGGGGAACAGAACCCTCGTGATAATTTTCGCTTCTTGCGATTTCTGCGCCGTCAAGACGACCGCTGACCATCGTTTTAACACCCTTTGCGCCTGCCCAGATAGCCTTGCTCATCGCTTGTTTCATGCTGCGTCTGAACGATGCGCGCGCTTCGAGTTGTTCCGCAATCCTTTCCGCAACGAGTTGTGCGTCCATATCGGGACGTTTCACTTCGATAACGTTGATGTTGACGTTGCGTTCGGGGCAGAATTTCTGAACTTCTTTCTTCATTGCCTCGACGCCTGCGCCCTGCTTGCCGATGATGGTTGCGGGACGACCGGTGTGAATGTTGACGGTAACCTTGTTGGCAGCGCGTTCGATGGTGATTTTCGAAATCGCGCTCTTGTAATAATTTTTCTTAATGAATTTACGGATGTCGTCGTCTTGTTTAAGGTTGGTTGCGAAGTTTTTCTTGTCCGCGTACCATTTGGTATCCCAATCTTTAATAATACCGACTCTGTTGCCGTGTGCATTAACTTTCTGACCCATAGTTACCTCCTAGTCCTTAACGGTGTCCAAAATGACAGTGATATGGCTTGTGCGTTTGTTGATGCGGTGTGCGCGTCCCTTCGATACGGGGTTGATTCTTTTGAGAATGGGGCCCTGATCGCAGAAGCACTCTGCAACGAACAAATCGTTTTTGCTCATATTGAGGTTGTTCTCGGCGTTTGCCGCCGCGCTGTTAAGCACTTTAAGAACTTCGGGGCAAGCCGCTTTCGAAGTGTTTTCGAGGATAGCGACCGCTTCGTTGTATTTTTTGCCACGGATGATATCGAGAACGATTCTTACCTTGAAGGGAGAGATTCTGATATATTTCGCTACGGCATGGGGACGCTTATCGGCGTTTGTCTTTCTTGCCAAAGATTTTTGTTTACTTCTTGTAGCCATCTGAATACCTCCTATTTCGCACCGGTCGATTTTTCGCCGGCTGCGTGTCCCTTAAAGGTACGGGTGGGTGCGAACTCGCCGAGTTTGCATCCGATCATTTCTTCGGTAACGAATACGGGAACGTGCTTTCTTCCGTCGTGAACGGCGATCGTGTGACCGACCATTTCGGGGAAGATGGTGGAAGCCCTTGACCAGGTTTTGACGGGTTTCAATTCACCGCTCTCGTTCATTGCGATTATTCTTTTCATAAGCCTTTCTTCAACGTAAGGCCCTTTCTTAACTGACCTGCTCATATAATAGCCTCCTAGTTTACACGCTTGATAATATACTTATCGTTGACATTCTTCTTCTTGCGGGTCTTATATCCCAATGCGGGTTTACCCCAAGGAGTAACAGGGCTGGGCATACCGACGGGAGATTTGCCCTCGCCACCGCCGTGCGGGTGATCACAGGGGTTCATAACGACACCGCGGACGGTAGGTCTGACGCCCATATGACGTTTACGGCCGGCTTTGCCAAGCGATACGATTTCGTGGTCGACGTTGCCGATCTGACCGATGGTCGCTTTGCAACGCGCAAGGATATATCTCATTTCGCCGCTGGGAAGACGTACGGTTGCGTACTTGCCTTCTTTTGCCATAAGTTGCGCTTCGTTGCCGGCTGCTCTGCAAAGTTGTGCGCCGCGACCGGGGTTAAGCTCGATATTATGGATAACGGTACCGACGGGAATGTTTTCGATGGGAAGGCAGTTGCCTGCTTTGATATCCGCATCGGGTCCGCTTACTACCACGTCGCCGACGGTAATTCCGAGAGGAGCGATGATGTAGCGTTTTTCGCCGTCTGCATAGTTCAGAAGTGCGATATTTGCGGAACGGTTGGGATCGTACTCGATGGTAGCGACCTTTGCGGGGATACCGTCTTTATCGCGTTTGAAGTCGATAATTCTGTATTTTACTCTGTTGCCGCCGCCGATGTGTCTGACGGTGATTCTGCCGTTTGCGTTACGTCCGCCGGATTTGTTCTTGCTGACAAGCAGGCTGCGTTCCGGAGTCGTGGTGGTGACTTCGTCAAAAGTCGAGACCGTCATGAAACGGCGCGAAGGGGTAGTCGGTTTGAATTTCTTAATAGCCATTGTTCATTCCTCCTATTATGCAAGACTCTCGAAGAACTCGATGGACTTGCTTTCGTCGGTAAGTTGTACGTAGGCTTTCTTGTAGGAAGACCTGCGGCCTTCGGTTCTGCCCATTCTTTTCATTTTACCGGTAACGTTGATGGTGTTGACTTTTTCAACCTTAACTTCGAAAATTTCCTCGACCGCGTTTTTGATTTGGGTCTTGGTGGCGTCGGGGTGGACCATAAAGACGTACTTTTTGTCCGCGATACCGTCGTAACTCTTTTCGGAGAGGATAGGTTTAATAATGATATCGTAAGCAGTCATTATGCATTTGCCTCCTCGATTTTTTCAATTGCCGCCTTGGTGAACAAGCAGTTGTTGTTCTTCACGACTTCATAGACGTTGATAAGGTCGGCGGTCGTTACTTCGACTTTTTCAAGGTTGCCCGCCGCACGAAGCACGAGTTCGTCCTTGTCCGCAGTAACGATAAGGGTGGTTTTATCAAGGCCGAGGGCTTTAAGCACTGCAACGACCTCTTTGGTTTTTGCGTCTTTCAGTTCGATGTTATCGATGACGGTAACTTCGTTGGTACGGATTTTCTCGGAAAGAGCCGACAACAATGCAAGACGTCTTGCGAATTTGTTGGTTCTCTTTGAGAAGTCGCGGGGCTTCGGTGCGAATACGACGCCGCCTTTTACGAATTGAGGCGAACGGATTGAACCTTGACGAGCGCGACCGGTACCTTTCTGACGATAAGGCTTTACGCCGCCGCCACGGACTTCCGCACGGGTGAGCGTGCTTTTCGTGCCCTGACGTTTGTTTGCAAGTTGTGCAACGACAATCTGATGGATAAGAGCTTCGTTGTACTCGATATTGAACAACTCGTCGTTAAGTTCGACGGTGCCGACTTTCTTGCCGGCCATATTCATAACGTTTAATTTCATCTCTGTATCCTCCGATTAGCCCTTGATTGATTGTTTGACGAAGACGTATCCGCCGCGAGGACCGGGAATGCCGCCCTTGATCAGAAGCAGATTTCTTGCTTCGTCAACGCGTGCGATTGTAAGGTTCTGAACGGTAACTTGTTCCGCGCCCCATTGACCTGCCATGTGTTTGTTTTTGAAAACACGGGAAGGATCGCTGTTTGCAGCCATTGAACCTACGCTTCTGTGGATAGGACCGGTACCGTGCGACATGCTGCCGACGCGTTGCGCGTTCCATCTTTGAATGACGCCCGAAAAGCCGTGACCTTTCGAAGTGCCGACAACGTCCACGTGATCGCCTTCCGTAAAGACGGTGCATTTGATTTCGTCGCCGACTTTGTATTCAGCAGCGTTTTCGAGTTTGAACTCTTTAAGTACGCGCTTTGCTTCGACGCCGGCTTTTTTGAATTGTCCCGCGTCGGGTTTGTTTACGTTGTTTTTCTTAATAGCGCCGAACGCTACTTTTACGGCTTCGTATCCGTCACGGTCTTTCGTTTTGACCTGTACGACGGGACAGGGTCCTGCCTCGACAACCGTTACGGGAATAACGGTGCCGTCTGCCGTGAATATCTGGCTCATGCCCAGTTTCTTTCCAATGATTGCTTTATTCATAGATAAAGTTCACCTCCGAATGTATTTACATTAAAGTTTGATGCTGATATCGACGCCGGCGGGGAGATCGAGTTTCATAAGAGAATCGACCGTCTTGCTGCTGGGGTTGTAGATATCGATCAAACGTTTGTGCGTTCTTAATTCAAATTGCTCACGGCTGTCCTTATATTTGTGCGGCGCGCGAAGAATCGTGATGATTTCTTTCTCGGTGGGAAGAGGAATGGGGCCCGAAACCTTGGTTCCCGCTCTTTTTACCGTTTCGACAATCTTGTCTGCCGATGCGTCGATTAAGGTGTGGTCGTAAGCCTTCAACTTAATTCTGATTTTTTGTCCTGCCATTTTTGTACCTCCAAAATTTCCTAACTTCGTACACACTTCCGTGTGTGTCATACTGCCTGTTAAATAAAAGCGGATCGCCCGCTTCCGTTAGTCGCACGAATCACATCGTACCCTTGTCCGCAGAAATTCTCTTGTGAAACAAGTAACTTCCTGCATCATCCCAAAATCAAACAGCCTAATTAATATATAATAAAAATCAATACTCGTCAAGCAAATTTTCGCCATTATTTCATTTTTTTGACCGAATTTTAACTTTTTTGGTTAAATTTCGTCCAAAATCCGTATTTCGACGCGGTTCGAGTCAAAATTACGGACGTAATACCCGCGGCGACAGAAATTCCGACGAAAATCGCGAGAATTTACCGGAAAAAGCAAAGCGCGAATTTTGTCGGACGGAATATTTCGCGACTCTTTCCCCTGTCCGACAATAATTCTTATTATTTTTACGTCGTTCTTTCGGATATTCGCCAAATTTCGTTTTTTTTAATTCTCACGCGTGCGCGCGTGCGCGCGAATTTAATAAGGTATGCGTTTTCGCCCTTGCTTTTCGTTTTTTAATATCGTGTCATATATCCTGTCATATTGACACACTATTTATTATTTTTAAGTCATTGTGACAGTCTTAACACAAAATCGAATTTATTTGTGTCATTTTTACAATCTTTTACGGAAAATGAAAAACCGCCGCGTTGCGACGGTTTCAAAGATTATCGTTTGATTTTTCGTTTTCAGCCGAGATACGACGCGGCGACCGACTGCCCGAGCCTTCGGAATTTTTCGTCGGGAAGCAAAATTCTGAATTTTTTGTCCGCGCCGTGGTTTTTAAGCACTTCGTTTGCCTTGTTCATTATTATTTCGCCGCCGAGTCCGCTCATAACGCGCCCCATCAGCAACACGTTTTCGAATTTGTAAAAATCGTAATAGTATAAAAGCGAGTACGCAAGATATACGCCGACGTCCGAAAAAACGGCTGCCGCGACGTCGCTTCCTTCGTCAAGGAGATTCTGGACGACTTTCAGCCTTTCGGACGGCACGCCCGTCTGAAACTCGATACCCGCAAGGCACGCAAGTTTTATCACGCCGTCCTGCGACAGATATTTCACGCCTGTGCCGATATCGCCCGACCATTCGTCGACCGCCGCGTTTTCGTTCATATCGACGGGTACGAACGCAAGTTCGTTAAGCCAGCCCCACAAACGGTTTTTGTCGTCGACGAAACCTGCTGCTTCCGACGTTCCCATTGCAATTCCCAAAACGCTTTTCATATCCATACTGATTGCGCCTGCCATTGCGGCAACGTCGCCGTCGTTTGCAACGGTCACCGGCGCGCCGAGTCGTTTTGCCGCGTCGATGTAAATGCGCCTTACCGCGTCATAGTCGTTTTCAGGCACTTTTATGAACAGACTTGCGACGCGCGCCTCGTTTTTGACGTAAATCCCCGCGCTACTCACGCCGATTGCGTCGATTTTTTTAAGGTGCGCCGCCGCATCAATCAAAGCGTCGTTTATGAATTTTACGTGATAAGCGGGGTTTGAATTGACTTTCGGTTGCCACAAAATCTCTTTTGAAAACAGCACGTTTCCGTTTTCTACCGCGGAAATCTTAATATCGCTGCCGCCGGCGTCAAGTCCGATTCTTGCGCCGCATTCGTTTTTGTCCGCCGCAACGAGTTCCCGCTTGCTTTTAAAATGTGCCGAAACTCTTTCGACCGAAAACGGCGCGTCGTAAACCTTTTCAAAAAATTTCACGTCAAAATCGCGTTTTCCGCCGTGCGAATACGCGTTTTCAAGGCTTTTATACAGCGTGTCGTTTGCGATGATTTTCAGTTTATATCCGCCGACCGTCCAAAGCGCGGTTTTTATGAATCTTTCGGCACGGCGGAAGTTGAGCGCGTCGTCGACGCCTTCTTTCAGCACGTCAATCGAAAAACACTCGGAATATCCGTCGTTTCTTTCAACAGAAAACGCGAATAAATCCGCGCCTTCTTTCTTGACTTTTTCGTCAAAAGTCTTGTTGAATTCGTATATCGGCAAAAAGTCTTTGTCGATTTTCATAAACTTATCCATTAAAACCTATGTCTTCAAACATTTTATCGATTTCTTCGTCGGTCGTTTTTGAAAGTTTAACGCCGGAATAAATCGAAAATCTTTCTTCCTGAGAAATAGTTTCGCCGGGCAAAAGCGTCGTTACGGGCGACAAAACTTCCATTTCCATAATATGTTCGTTCGTGTACGTTTCAAAGTTGCATTGATAATCGGGCAATTTGCCGCCAAGCACCTTAAAGCGTTTCACGAAAAGGTACTTGTTGTATTGATACGCGCACCAGCCGTGATGGTTGAAAAGCCCCAGTTTGAACGCACGCTCAATAGTCTTTTTTTGTTTTAACACGGCGTACTTCGTATTCACCGAAAATCTCTTGTCGTTTTTGTCGTTATACGGCCAAAATACCATATTTTGCTGGGGTAAAAGCCCCGTATCGACGGTGTTGAGCGGGATGATTTCGGTGCCGCCCTGACGCAAAACGGAAAGTCCCCAGATTGAAAGTTCATAAGGATTTTCGCCGATATTCGTCAACGATTCCGTGACAGTAAGCGTGCCGTCGTCCGCCATTTCGACGCGCATAACCTGTTGAAGCGACGTGAGTTTTTGCGGTGCGGGCGTGAATATCGCGCCGTTTTCCAGCCTGTCCACGCGCACGGGATAGTTGTCGGGGACGTAGGAAAACAAGTCTTCTTCGGCTTTCCAGATGCGGTGTCCGCCGTAAAGATACCATTTTTCGCCTTCCTTGAAATTTTTGTCGAAAAATTCGCCGCCTTTATTCGTGAGCCTGTCAACGTCTTCGTGCATGATGTTCATGCCTTTCACGCCGTAATAAATGACGCGCGGTCCGATATCGACGGTAACGAGAGCTTTCACCGTGCCGTTGCTTATTTCCATACACTTTCCGAAGTTTTTGTAAAGTTTGTATCTTTTGGTAATCATTTTCCGTTATTCTCCTTTTTGCGGACGTTACGCATTTTTTTCATTTCTTTTGCCGCGCGGTTGGAGCGGGCAATCATTTCGAAATCGATCAGATTCATGCCGAATTTCATCATGATTGCGGCGCGTTTCAGCGGATTTTTGACGTTGCAGTCTTTAAGCGGCGCGGCCTTGATACCCGTTGTGTTTTCAATAAGTTTATTGACGTTTTTCAGCGAGTTTTCAAACGCAAGGTAATCCTTTTTCGACTTATCGCACCAGGCACTCTCCGCCACCGCGGTAAGCCTTGGGAACACTCTGAACGCAAGCAAATCCGTATTGTCGATCCACTCCGTCCACAAGGTGCTTTCGACACCCAGCACGTTTTGCTCGTATCCTTCGATGCCGTGGAATACGGGCTCGAACTCGTACGCCGCCTTCAACGAGTGCATGGGATACGGGTAATCGAGATAATACGGGTTAAACTTCGACACGATGATTTTTCTGCCGTTTTTAACTTCCCGTATTACGTTTTCATTATCCTTCCCGTCAGACCAGAACTGCAATATAACGCTGCTTTCAAGTTTGCCGCTGTTTGCGCTTTCATTCCAACAAATCGTGGTTTTATTAAGCGATTTAAGATACTCAACCACCTTTTCGGTGAAATAAGCCTGCAACTCTTCTTCGTTGCGAAGCCCGAGTTCTTTCATTTTTTTCTGGCAGTCCTTGCATTTGTACCGCTCGTGCTTGACGGCCTCGTCGCCGCCGATATGGATATATTTTGACGGGAACATTTCCGCAAATTCTGTAAGAACGCCCTTGACAAAATCGTACGATTCTTCTCGTCCCGCGCAAAGTATTTCGCTGTGGATTCCGAATTTCGTGGACACTTCCACGGGCTTTTTGCTGCACCCGAGCTCGGGATAAGAAGAAACCGCGGCGCGGGTATGTCCCGGTATATCGAACTCGGGAATTACCGTGATAAATCTTTCTTTTGCAAACTCGACGACTTCTTTTATCTGTTCCTTGGTGTAAAAACCGCCGTGGGGTTTCTTGTCGCCGCATGTTTCACGGCGCATCGAACCGTGCTCGGTAAGGCGCGGGTATTTGTCAATCTGAACGCGCCAGCCCTGATCGTCGGACAAATGCCAGTGGAACACGTTGAGTTTAAGGAGCGAAATTGCCTCGATATACTTTTTCACGACTTCGACCGGGAAAAAGTGTCGGACGGTGTCGAACATATATCCGCGGTACGAAAAACGCGGCTCGTCGTTGATTTCGCAACAAGGAATCTCCGCCGTTTTCGTCTTTTCGTCAAGCGACGAAAGAATCAACTGTTTCAGTGTTTGCGCGCCGTAAAAAAGCCCACGTTCGCTTTTTGCGGACACCTTGACGCCGTCATCGCCGACAACAAGCGTATACGCTTCGGACGAACTGTCGGAGCCGTCGGACGTGAATTTTATATCGTCGCCCGTACGCCATCCGATACCGCAGGTTTTCAAAAACGAAGAAATCGAATTCCCGACGTTTTTATAGTCGCAGGAAAACCCTGTTTCTGCGTCGAACAGGAAACTGCCGTCTTTTTTTGTAAATTCTTTCGGACACGGAATAATTCTCATAGCCACCCTCCACACCTTCGATTATACCACAAAATGCCGCAAAATCAATGTTTAACGGGCAATTTCTTGCGCGCGGGCGACAGTGTAAGCATATTATTTAAGTTTATTCTCATTTGACAGGCGCGCGTGCATTGTGATATTATTATGTGTACCGAAAAACGTTTTGTTTTGGCACACGAGCGGAGGCAAACATTGGCAGCAACACTGAAAACCGATACCAGACAAAAAATAATCGACAGCACCTTGTCCCTGATTTCAACCCGCGACGTCAACGAAATTTCGTTGCAGGACATCGCAAACGCCGCAAATATCACGAAAGGCACGCTGTTTTATTATTACAACTCGAAGGAACTTATCTTCGAGGACATCACTATTGAATATCTGAACGGGCTTGCAACGCGTTACTACGAATGGATCAACAACGCCGATAAGGACACGTCTTTCCCCCGTCTTGCAAAATACGTCCTGGACTTCGGCGCAAGATACGGCGAAAGAAGCAAGGTGCATATTTACCTTGTCAACAAAGCGTTGTCCGACAACAAACAACTTTGCGAACTGTTCCGCGAAAAATATCGTTCGTGGCGCGAAATAATCAAAAAAACCATCGAGGAAAGAATCGATGAAAAAGAAAAAGCCGAAGGCTATGCCGATTTGTTGCTTATCTTAATCGACGGACTTATCGTACAGGACCTTGTCGGCATTGAAAATATCGATACGAAACAAATCGTGTCGCTGATTATCGACAAATAGGATTATGAGTAAACCGGGATTTATCGCAGGCTTTGCGGGCGCGGGGATTCTGAGCGTCCTGATGAAGTTTTTGGGCTACGTCGTCAGATTTTTATCGACGATAATGCTTTACTTCGGCCTTTACGTCCCGTTTTTTTACTTCTTATACGGTCTGATAATTCATCTGACGCTGGGCGTCGCGCTTTTCGACTTTTCAACGAATTCGCAGTTGTACCTTTTGGGGCTTTTGCTGTGTCTTGTGAGTTCGGTGATTATTTCCGTAAGAAACATTATTCTGACGCCTCTTAAAAGCGCGCTGAAATTTTACGACAGCAGGAAACGCCCCGAAAAACCGCTCGTTTACCGAAGCGAACTTATGCCCGACCTTATCATTTACGAATACGACAACCGCTACGAAGTCTATCGCGATTATAACGGCAGGCTCACGTATCTCCGCACCGAGGCAAAGCGATGACGGATTCGTATGATTTCATGACCGACGTCGACGTCGTTCAAAAACCCGCCGCAAAAAAACGCGGCAGAATCTGGGAACTTGACTTTATCCGCGGTTTTCTGATTCTTCTGATGCTTATCGACCATCTTCTTATGACGGTCGATTACTTTTATGGGACAGAATGGCTGCGCTTGTCGCACGGCGCGACAAACGGATTCACAAGGTTTTACGCCGCGGCGGAATTTTATATGAACCACCCCGCGCGCGAAGTGATTCACCCCATCGTCGTGTTCACTTTCATCACCCTTTGCGGACTTTCCACGGGATTTTCAAGGAACAATATGAAACGCGCCTGCACGCTCGCGCTTATCTCCATCGGGATAACGACGGCGACCGCAATCGCGGACTCTTTCGAACCCGGAATGATAATCCGCTTCGGCATAATTCACCTGCTTGCAACCTGCGTCGCGACGTGGGCGGTTATCGAGCTTATCACACGACACAATAAATTCCTGAATTTTCTTTTGGGCATTGCGCTGGGATTTGTTATCGCGGGGCTTTCGATAAGGTGCGCGTACGACCTCGATTTTCAATCAAAGGTTGCGTCCGACGCTTTCGTATTCGTCTTTACCGACGGCACTTTTGCGCTGTCACCCGGCGATTTCTGGCCGATTCTGCCGTATTCCGGGATGTTTTTCTTTGCGGCGGCAATCTCGCCCTATCTTTATTGCGACAAGAAAACTCTTTTGCCAAAACTTGACGGAAAATGGAACAAGCCCGTCTGTTTCATCGGACGGCACACCCTTATCGTGTACGTTGTGCATCTTATTCTTATCGTTGCCGTGCTGGAACTTGCAAGTTACTTCGGTTTTCACGAATGGCTTTTTTTGGATATATTTAATTAAACGGGCTTTTCAAAAAATTTTTGCATAAAAAAAACGACCGCTTTCACGGTCGTTTAATTTTGTTTTGTTAAGCGTTTGCGGCGTCCTTTTTCTCAACGTAAGGGGCGGGCGATTTGCCGATTGCAAACGAGATGCAGGTCTTTGCGATCCTGCCTTCCTGCACGTCCGACGCGCGTTTGTTGAGCACTGCGCTGAAACGGTCGGGACGGGACAGGTTTCTGAACACGTGGACGGAGTTTCTTGTACGCAACGTGAGATCGCCGATATTCAACGCACGGCGAAGCGGAGTTTTGTAATCGACCTCGACAGAGTCGATGTTTTGAAGTTGCGTGTCGAAAACCTTAATCGTTATGATATCTTCTTTGTACATAAATTTATGCGTGGTTACCACAAGCAACGTCGACGCGTATCGAACCGCGCTGTCGCACAGACAGAAAACCACCACGACGGCGCACACGATATAAACCCATATCATTATTTTCGTGTCGACCTTGAACCCAAGTTGCACGCCGACGGCAATGCCGAAAAGCAAAACCGCGATGAGCACGTCACGCATAAAAATGAATACGCTTTTGTGGGTTTTTGCGTAAATTTTCTCACCTTTCGGAAGATGACTTGCAAGGTAATTCATAACAACCTCCGTTATTGTAATGTTATCACAACGCGCGCGCGTTGTCAACGCGGTTTACAGTTTTAATTGCGCGTTGACCGCCCTGACCATATCGGGATCGACTTTAAGAACGCGCCTGTCGTACGTCAGAAGCCCGTTGATTTCGCTCTCAACGTCGGAAACCTGGGTGTAAACCGTTGCCGCAAGCCCGTCCTTGATTGCAGGGATAATGAGTTTTTCGTGCAGTTTTTTGTAAGCCGCGTTCAGGGATTCCTTATCGTTGTAAATGCGATAACCGAATTTCTTATTGTTGAAAACGTGCCCCTTTTCCTGATAGCTGTATCCGCCGTATTCCGAAAGAAGAACAAGTCGTTTTTCTTTTTTGGGCACTTTGAACGGCGTGAAATAGCAGTGGATACTCTTTGCGTCGATGCCCTGATCGTGCCAGCCGCTTGCGCTGTCGACCGTACGCGTCGCGTCGAACTCTTTCGTGCGCTCCGAAAACCATGCGCTGTCGAACTGTCCCCAGCCTTCGTTGAACGGCACCCACATTCCGATTGATACGACGTTGTAAAGGTTGTCGAGCATTTCAAAATATTGCTGCGTGTATTCGTCGCGCGCTTCCTTGTTTTTCCTGTGGAAGAATCCGTACTTGTTGTCGTTGAACATAAAGCCCAAAAACGGCAGAACGGCGATGCACAGAATGTTGTAGTTTTTGCAGCCGGACACCATATCCTGCCACACGATCATTCCGAGTCTGTCGCAGTGATAATACCATCTCATCGGCTCGACCTTGATATGTTTTCTCAGCATATTGAAACCAAGGTCTTTCATTGTCTGAATGTCGTAAATCATCGCCTCGTCGGACGGCGGAGTGAGCATACCGTCGCTCCAATATCCCTGATCGAGAAGACCTTTGTGGAAATAAGGCTTGTTGTTGAGGAACAGGCGTTTTTTGCCGGTTTTGTCGACGCCTTCCGAGAATTTACGCATACCGAAATAACTTCTGACCATATCGTCGTCGCAAACGACCACGACGTCGTAAAGGTGCGGGTCCTCGGGCGACCAGAGTTTCATATCTTCAATGGGAATCACGACTTCTTTTCCACTTTCGAAATTCACGTTCGCAACGACGTTATCGCCGTCCACGACAACGATTTCAGCCTTGCTTTCAGGGGCTTTATTTGTCGAAACGACAATTTTAACTACCTTTTCGTCGATATCGGGCGTGATTTTGATTTTTTCGATGAAGGTAAGCGGCGTGCTTTCAAGCCATACCGTCTGCCAGATTCCGCTTTGCGGGGTGTACCATATTCCCGTGCCGTTCAGCGTCTGTTTGCCGCGGCACTGATCGCCGGTATTGCTGGGATCGGTAACGGTAACGTTTATGCGGTTTTTGCCGATGACTATGTAGTCGGTGATGTCAAAAGAAAAGGGATTGTATCCGCCTTTGTGCGCGCCCACGTACTTGCCGTTGACGTAAACTTTCGCGATATAATCCACCGCGCCGAAGTTCAGAATGACGCGACCTTTTATAAACTCTTCGGGAAGGTCGAATTCCCTTTCGTAATACAAAAAGTCGTCGGGCATAACGACGCGTTCAACCCCCGAAAGTTGGCACTCGGGCGAGAACGGCACGACGATTTCTCCTTCAAACGCCGTGGGAATTTCGGTTTTCTTTTTGGAAATGAGATAACTCCAAACGCCGTTTAAGTTGATGAAACTGTCACGCTCGAATTGCGGACGGGGATACTCGGGCAACGGATTGTTTTTATCAATCTTTTCGCCCCACTTTGTGGTTATTTTCATAAGTTTCTCCTTACAAAATATGTAGATTTCTTTTTTATTTTTGTTTTATTTTTTCACTTAAAAACAGGATGATGAGCAATCCTTATTCTCGTACAGCCGTACGGTACAAGGGTGCGTTCGAACGTTTCCTTGCCGTACCTTGCACGGCGGGGCACTCTCCCCGCGCTGTTTTTGACCTCGTTCCAGTTCTGGACGTAGCGCGCGCGATACGTGATTTCGACGGGGGGATTGTCCTCGTCAAACGGCATCGCCGACACTTCCCTTTCCGTCGTTTCTATGACGGTCAAATGTTTTTTATGTTGAAGTTCGGGCAAGGTGCGCCACTGCGAAACCGTCTTGTATTCGTAGTCGCAAAACGGGATTTTGCCGCGCGTATCGCACTTTGCGCGAAGTTTCGTCGCAAAAAGCAACGTTCCTTTCCTAAAACTTATCGACTTGTCGGGGTTCACGACCGTCGTAAGCGGCATATCGAACAAAAGTTCGATGACGTCGCCCGCTTCGACCTTTTTCTTGAAAGCGATAATTCCCTTGTCGCCCGACACGACTTTTTTGCCGTTTACCAGCACTTCGAGGCTCGTGTATTGCGGCACGCGGAAAGAAAACTTGATTTCGGGATTGCCCGACACCGACTCCACGACGATTTTCGACTTGTTTTTGAAAGGATAATCGGTGGACTCGTTCAGAATAACTCTTACGCCCTTGAAAAGCGTCGAAATTCTGCACGGGGAATATACCATAAAGCAAAATCCTTCGTCGGTTTTGTAGCAAAGATTTTCCGTGAATTTCGGGAAACCCTGGTGCATATTTGCCGTGCAACAGCCGTAATTGGGTTCCAGCCCGTAAACGGTGCCGTCGGGGCGCACGTTGAAAAAGTCGCGTTTCCTACGGTTTGCCGCAATGGCGTTTGGCTGCTGGACGTATTGATGCGCCGTATAATCTTTGGTAATCGTTGCGGGAAGCGCGTTGAAACAATTAAGTTCCAACAAGTCGGCGTAATAAGTGTCGCCCGTTTTTTCGACAAGCGTTTCAAGGCTTCGCATAAACTCGACCACCGTGCAAAGCTCGACGCCCTTTGACGGGTTCGTGCCATCGAGAGTCTCGTCCGACGTGAATACGCCCGCCGCCGTGCCGTGATATTTCATAAGGTTTTCAACCGTCCTTTTCGACAACAGCACAAGTTCGGGATCGGGACGGAAATCGTTCAGCAAAACGGGATATTTCACCGCCATCGCGTTGTTCACGCCGTGCAAAAGCATAAGTTTCCTTACGGTGGGCAGTTTGTTGTGCGCCGTGATTTTATGCGCGCTCATCTGTTTTTTTTGCGGCATTGCGCCGTATTTCCGTTTTCTGTCGGCGTTTGCGCCCACTTTCGCGCCGAAATTTATAATGCCGCGGCTGAGATAAGTCGAGGCGGGTTTTTTATAACGGAATTTTTCATAAACCGAAAACCAGTCGTACGAGCCGCCCACGATTTTGTCGACAAGTTGGTTTATCATCTCGTCGCCCGTTTCGTCGAAAAGCCGTTTCATCGGGATAAATTGTTCAAACGACCTTGCGGCAGCCCATACGTAAAAAGGTTGCTCGTCAAGGTTATTGAATTCGTACTTGAAAAAGTTTCTTACAAACGGCGGAATCTGCTTGTCCCCGGTAACTTCGTAATACGACCAGAGCGCGCGAAGCGCAAGGATACGCGGCCACCAGTCAACCGTGCGCGCAGGCCCGAAAAACCCGCTGGCGTCAACCGACGACAGGATTTTTTCAATCCATAATCCGACGCGGTCGATAAGACGGCGGTCGTCCAGAAGATACGCAAGCGAAACAAGCCCGTCAAGGTAATACGGACCGCGCTCCCACGCCTCGCCGTGACCGCCGAGCCACGCCGATTTTTTGGAAACGTCGTCCCATAACTCGTCCAGACGTCCGGTAAGCCCCGTCGCCTGCAATTCGAGTTCCCGTTTGAGCCAGCCCATAGGCTTGATTTCGCCAAGCGGCAGTTTTTGGAGTTTTTCTTTGCTTTCTGCCATAAATTTTACCGTTTCAACAAGTATATATATTATATATTCTTTTATGCGCTTACGCAAGCAGATTTTATTATGTTTTAAGGCGCCGCAATCTTCGCGTTCGTTTGACAAACGCAAGATAATTGATTTATACTTTATCCGTATGAAGTACGTTATCGTTCTGGGCGACGGAATGGCGGACGAATATATACCGTCGATTTCGGGTACGCCCCTTGAAAAAGCAAACATCGAAAACGCAAGAAAACTTGCAAAAACCGCAAAAATCGGGCTTGTGAAAACGGTGCCCGACGGGTTTAAGCCGGCAAGCGACGTCGCAAACCTTGCCGTGCTCGGCTACGCCCCCGAAAAGTATTACAGCGGACGTTCACCGTTGGAAGCGCTCAGCATAGGCGTCGATATGAAAGATACCGACGTCGCGTACAGAATGAATCTCGTCACGCTGTCCACGGAAAAAAACTTTTCGGACAAGACGATGGTCGACTATTCCGCGGGCGAAATATCGACGGCGGAAGCCGCCGTGCTTGTCGCGCATATCAAAAAACATCTGGGAACGGACTCCCTGCATTTTTATCCGGGCGTCAGTTATCGCCATTGCCTGATTATAAACCACGGCGTCGTGGACGACGAAGTTACCCCGCCGCACGACATAACTGGCAGGAAAATCAAGGACTATCTCCCGAAAGGCGTTTACAAGGATTTGTTCCTTGACCTTTACGAAAAATCTTACGCATTGCTTGAAAACCACCCGATAAACGAAAAGCGTAAAAAAGAAGGCAAAAATCCCGCCAACTGCATATGGTTCTGGGGCGGCGGCGTGAAGCCCGCGCTCACCCCGTTCGTCGACAAAACTTCCCTTCGCGGCGCAATGATTTCGGCGGTCGATTTGCTGAAAGGTATCGGCAAAGGCGCAGGCATGGACGTTATCGAAGTAAACGGCGCAACAGGCAACTGGGACACTAACTTTTTTGGCAAGGGAGAAGCCGCTCTCAAAGCCCTTGAAACAAACGATTTCTGCTATATCCACGTGGAAGCACCCGACGAATGCGGACACCGCGGAGAAGCCGAACGCAAGGTTTACAGCATCGAAATGATTGATAAAGACATAATCGGGACGATTGTAAACGGATTGACGGCAAAACACGAAGACTTTGCGCTGATGTTTCTGCCCGACCACCCGACGCCTTGTTCAATCAAAACTCATTCAAGAAATCCCGTGCCGTTTCTTATGTATTCTTCCCGCGAAAAACTTGGCGAAAACAACGATTTCAACGAAAAAACGGCAAAAGACACCGGCGTGTTTTACGCCGACGCTCCGTCGCTTTTCAACGATTTCATAAAACTGAAATAACACAAATTTTCAACCCGAAACGATATGAAAAATCCCCACGCAAATTGCGCGGGGATTTTTTTCCAGGGAGGGACAAATGTTACTATTATTATAATGATGTTTCGTCGTTATTTTTGTTTCTGACTTCTTCGAGTTTTTTCAACTCGGCGTCCCGACCTTTGCAGGAGTTGCAGCACGGGCAGCCCCCGCAATCGTTACAACAGGATGATTTTCCTTTTTTCTTGCGCGCGCGGTTCCAGACGATAACGCCTACCACGAACAGCGCGCATAATATTCCGATTAACGGTGCAAGCCACGACCACATAATATTACTCCTTTGCTTTTCTCATTTTACCTTTAAGGTTTTTGAAAAAGCCGTTTACGTCGATTTTGCCTTTGTTGTCAAGCACGATGAGCGTAATGATTGCCGCCCAGATTGCCGCGAAGATGAACACCGTCCACCACCAGCTGCCGATAAGGTAAATCATCATTGCCACGATATAGCTCGTGCCGATCCAGAACAGCAAGGTATTTCTGAACGACTTCTTTGAGGGAAGTTCCGCCTTTGCCGTTGCGACTGCCGCAAAGCAGGGGATTGTCAGCATATTGAACGCGATGAACGCGATGAGTCCGGGAACGCCGATGCCTGTTGCTCTGATCATTTCCGCGACTGCCATCAGACCGCCGTCCGCTTCCACGTCGATCATTCCGCCGACTATGCAAGCCGCAAGAGTACCGAACGTCGCGATAACGTTTTCTTTTGCGATAAGACCGGTGATTGCCGCGACCGCGAATACCCAACCGAAACTATTTGCAAGTTGCGAGCCGAATCCCAACGGGGTGAACAAAGGTCTGATAATTCCGCCGATACCCGCAAGGATACTCTGATTCATCTGCGTGTCTTCCAGGTAATTCCAGTTCCAGCTGAAATGGCTCATAAACCAGATAACGATTGTCGACGCAAGGATAATCGTGAATGCCTTCTTAACGAAGTGTTTCGTCTTATCCCACAGGTGCAACATAAGGTTTTTGGGTTGCGGCACGTGGTATGCGGGCAATTCCATAATGAACGGGGGAACGTCGCCTTTCATCGTGGTCGCTCTCATAAGAAGCACGCAAGCGATTGCGACGACTACGCCCAGAATGTACATACAATAAGTAATTACGTCGGGATTTTTAAGCCCCGTCATAGTTGCGATACCGCCCGCGATTGCCGTAAGAATCGGCAGTTTTGCGCCACAACTGAAAAACGGAATAACCCTGATTGTCGCGACTCGTTCCTTTTCGTCGGCAAGCGTACGGGTGTTGATGAACGCGGGAACGGAGCAACCGAATCCCATAATCATCGGCATGAACGCCCTGCCCGAAAGACCGAATCTTCTGAAAATTCTGTCAAGGATGAACGCTACGCGCGCCATATATCCGCTGTCTTCCAGAATCGAGAAGAACAGGAACAGCAAAAGAATCTGAGGCAGGAAGCCGAGTACCGCGAACAAGCCGCCGAAGATACCGTCAACGATAAGCCCCGTAAGCCAGTCGGGTGCGCCCGATTTCACAAGTCCTTCGTTGATACAGGTGCTTAAAAAGTCGGTGAACGTGTTGAGAAGGTTCGCAAGGATTACGCCGGGACCGTAAACGCTTTCTTCATATCCGAAGAAGGTTGCCGCGGAAATTCCCGCGCAGAACTCGTCGATGCCCGACACGAATGCCGATTCGTATTCCGTTTCTATGTCCGCGTATCCTTCGACTTCGCCGTCGGCGTTCAGAGTAACTTCGTGAGTCAATTCTTCGTCGGCGTAAATCTTAGTGCCTGCCGCAAGGTTTTTAGCGTCGCCTGCCGAAATTCTCGTGACTTCGCCGAGGCTGTTTTTCCAGTACACGAATTGAGTTGCTTCGATAGTTACTTCCCACTTGCCCTTTTCGTTGGCATAAAATTTCGTGCCCTCGGGCAGTTCCGCCGCGTTTTCGACAAGGACTTTCTTTCCGTCGCCGGTGAATACGAAGGGTTTCGCCTCGACCGACGCGAGTTTGCCGTTTTCAAAGGTGAGTTCGGCTTCGTTGCCGTCCGCGTCGTAGTATTTCACGTTATCGGGATCGTAAGTGTCTTCGGTAACTTCGATTACGTTTTTATTTACGTCATAAGCCACCGCTTCCTTATCGAACACGCCGCCCGCGCCGAGGAACAAAAAGTCTTCCGCGAACGTAAGGTGGAATACCAGAAACAGTATTACAAGGAAGATGGGAATACCCCATACCTTATGAGTAAGGATTTTATCCGCCTTATCCGAGCGCGAAAGCTTTTCCTTTTGCTTTTGTTCGCTCTTCGTAAGGACGGACGAATAATGCTTGGATATGTATTTATATCTGCTGTCCGCGACAAGCGCCTCGAAGTCGCTGCCGAAAGTGTCGTCGGAGAAAGTCTTTTTGAACTCTTCGACCATAGCCGTCGATTGCGGATGCGCTTTTACTTCCAGCTCGTCAAGTTCCACAAGTTTAATCGCGTGGAACAAAGCGTTGTCGACGCCCTGACCTTCGAGCGCGATTTTGCAGTCGCCGATAAGGTGCATGAGCGCGCTGCCTTCGAGAACGGTTTTGCCCTGACGTTTTTCGTTGGACGCGTCGTACGCGCGTTTCATAAGTTCTTCAAGCCCTTTTTCTTTCAGCGCGGAAATGGGTACGACGGGAATGCCGATTTTCTTTTCAAGGCTTGCCGCGTCGATTTTATCGCCCTGTTTTTCGACCTCGTCCATCATATTGAGCGCGATGACCATAGGCACGTCGATTTCCATAATCTGGGTGGTCAGATACAGGTTGCGTTCAAGGTTTGTCGCGTCGACGATATTGATGACGCAGTCGGGCTTTTCGTCAAGAATGAAGTTTCTGGAAATGACTTCTTCGGGCGTGTAAGGCGACAACGAATAAATGCCCGGAAGGTCGACGATCGACACGGGTTCCGCGCACTTCTTGTACGTTCCTTCGCGCTTATCGACCGTTACGCCCGGCCAGTTGCCGACGTGCGCGGTCGAACCCGTTAACGAGTTGAATAAGGTTGTTTTACCGCAGTTAGGGTTTCCCGCAAGTGCAAACTTTTTCATGCTTCAACCTCCATCGTTACGACGTCCGCCTCGCTTTTGCGAAGAGTGAGTTCATAACCCCTTAAAGTAATTTCGATGGGATCGCCGAGCGGAGCGCGTTTTCTCAAATACACTTCCGCGCCGGGAGTAACTCCCATATCGAACAAACGACGTCTTATCTTGCCGTCGCCGCCGACAAGACGAATCACGCCGGTTTCGCCAATCGAAAATTCGCTTAATCTCTTTTCCATATATGCCTCCTATGCAATAAGGATTTTTGTTGCCATTTCTTTGTCGAGAGCGAGCCTGCCGTCTTTTACGACGCAGATAACGCTGCCCCCGCTTGCCGATATTACGCGGATAACGGAATCAATCGTAATACCAAGGTTTTCAAGATGTTTTTTCGTTTTCTCGTCCGCAAGGATTTTCACGACTCTCACGTCCTTGCCGACGGGTGCTACTACCAACGGCATAAGCCACCTCCGAATTATGTGAATATGAATTTTCTTTCATATTTGCAAGGTTAGTATATTCGCTTAAAAATAGTTTGTCAACCCTTTTTGACAAAAATCTGAATTTTTTTTCATATTTTTTGACGACGTTTTGTTTTGCTTTTTCTTTGAAAGTAATGTATAATGTTTGAGAGGTAAAAAATATGTCACAGGAAGTACGCGAGCCGCAACAACAGCGCTCGATCGATAAAAAGAACAGGATTATCGAAGCCGGGTACGAACTTTTCGCAAAGGTCGGCTATTTCAACACGAACACGTCGGAAATCGCAAAAAAAGCGGGCGTTTCCACGGGCATCGTCTATGGATATTTCCACGACAAACGCGATATTCTCATCGAGGTGCTGGACATTTACGTCGACAACGTGTTTTATCCCGTGTTTGAAATGTTCGACAAAATCACCGCCCCAGTGGACTTCGATTTTATCATCACGCACTCCATCGACAACGCCGTTACGGTGCACGAAAACAACGCCGCCATTCACGAGGCGTTGCACTCCCTTTCGTCCACGGACAAAACCGTGCGCGACAAATTTATGGCGCTTGAAAACGATATGACGATGAGGTTCGTCGCAAAACTCCGCTCTTTGGGCTACGACCGCGAGGATATTTTTGAACGCGTCCACCTTGCGATGGAAACCGTGCAGTCCTACGCCCACGAAAAGGTTTTCGATAAGCACTCTTATATCGACTACGACCGCATGCGTAAAATCGTCATTGATATGCTTGTTTCGCTTTTTAAGAAATAAGAAAAACCGCCGATCGGCGGTTTCTTTTTAATTTAATTAAGTAATATTACTTTTCCTTATTTTCTTTTTTGATAAACTCATACAGTTTTTTCGTTTTGTTTTTCCAGAAAATCCTGTAATACGCGCCGCCTCTCGTGAACGAGATTTGTTTTGTACGGGCGTCGTCAAGCTGCTTTAAGACAAGCCGTTCGTCCTGCTCGAAGGCGTCCTCGGAAATTGCGACGCGGTCTTCCTTCGGGGCGGATAAAAACCTGTCGATCCACTCGTTTTCGGCAGCCCTTCCTTTTTCGATAATCTCGTTTGTCAAAAGCGTGCCGCTGATGAAATAGCGCAGCATTTTTTCGTGCGTCAGCCAATACTCGACGCCTTTTTTATCTTCGCCGTCTTCCGCGACGTGCTCGTTTTTTCCAAGGACGTACGGCTTAAACAAACTTATGCACGGCAACGACGCGCCGGTGACGAAATACACGCTGTCCGCGCCGTCGATTTCCGCAACGTAACTTGCCGTCGTCTGGTCGCCGATAACGCCGCCCGCGTGCATACAAATGCTGCCGACTTCCTGATATCCGCGCTTCGCCTTCCCTGCGTGAGAGCGCAAAATCGATATAAACTTTTTGACGTCGGGCGCGCCTTCGCCCAGCAACTCCATCGCTTTTACGCGGCGTTCCCTGCCCTTTGCAAATTTCGTAAACAAGGGTTCAGTATAACATTTTACAAAGTTAAAGTCGTCTTTTGACTTGCACCAGCCGTTTTTGATTGCGTTTTCGACAAGCCCCGCGCTGCACTCGTCATAGTTTTCAAGACACAGACAGTTGGATATCGCAAAGAAGTCTTTCACCTTTTTCCATACCCAGTATTTCCCGGCGGTTTCCAGAACGTAAGCGTCCGACGAGTCGGCAATCAGAAAAGAGTTGTGATAATAAAATTTCTTTCCGTATCCGCAATTCCCGCCCTGTGGATATTTTTCGATAAAATCGGTCAGAAAGTCCAGGGCTTCTCTCGTGCTCCTGCACCTTTCAAGAGCCAGGCGCAGCATATCCATACCCGTTACGCCGTCGGTTTTTACGTACTTTTCTTTCGTGAACACCGCTTCGTTGCCGATGTTGAGCCCGAACTCGTTGAAGCCGAATTCCGCGCCCCACATCCAACTCGGACGGGAAATCGTGATTTCAAAGGTATGTTCGACCTGCGGCACCGTGACGTATGTAAGCGCAAGCGTCGGCGTTTTTTGAAGGTCGTAATCCTTCGCCGGGATATGCTGTAAAAATTGCGGCTCGTTGGGACTTCTGTCGCTGTTTTTCGCAAAAAGCATTTTCCCGTTTTTGGTGTAAGCGGGGGTTGCCACGATTGTGTCGCACATAAATGACTCCGATACGTTTTATGGTTTATAAGTTAAGTTTACCAAATGTAAACTTGTTTTTCAAGCGATTGCAATAAAAAACCGACGGCATTGCCGTCGGTTGTATGCATTATTTTGCCACTACGTTTATTGCGCGAAGTTTTGCGGCGTTTTTCGGATCGGCTTCCACGTCGAAAGAAACTTTTTGTCCTTCTTTAAGCGTCTTGTAACCATCGCCCTGAATTGCGCTGAAATGTACGAAAACGTCGTCGCCGCCTTCATCGTTTGCGATGAAACCGAAGCCTTTCGTCGCGTTAAACCATTTTACAGTTCCGTTGCTCAATGTTATTACCTCCTGTTTTGATGCCCCGTCGATGTTGCTCTTTCGGAGTAAATATATTTTAGCACCATGCTTTTGAAAAGTCAATCTATGCCGTCGTTTCAATCGACGCGCAGTACGTAAAATTTAAGATATTGCGTTTCGTCCATGGAAAGAAGGGACGGATGGTCGGGCGACTGCGTTCTGATTTCGACAAGGCGCACCCGCCTGCCGCTTTCTTTCGCGCTTTCGACAATCATTTTCTGAAACAGCGTCGGCGTCATATAGTGCGAACACGATGACGTGACGAGATACCCGCCCTTTTCGACAAGTTTCAGCCCCAGAACGTTGATGTCTTTGTATCCCCTGTACGCGTCGCCTACTTCCGCCGCGCTTTTCGTGAACGCGGGCGGGTCCAGCACGACAACGCCGTACTTTCTGTTTTCCCGTTTTTTGAGTCGCAAGTATTCAAACACGTCCGCACATACGGCGTTCACGTTCTTAAACCCGTTCAACGCGGCGTTTTCAAGCACCGCTTTCACCTGGATTTCCGAAATATCGACGGCGGTTACTTCCTTTGCGACGGTTGCGGCGTTAATCGAAAATCCGCCCGAGTTCGAAAAGCAGTCAAGCACGGTTTTGTCCTTTGCGTAACGGCGGATTGCCATGCGATTTTCTTTCTGATCCAGAAAATATCCCGTCTTTTGACCGTTTCTGACGTCAACGTACATTTTGACGCCGTTTTCGGAAATTACGATTTTTTCGGGCACTTCGCCGTACAATACGCCCTGCGTTTCGGGGACACCTTCTTTTTTCAGCACCTGCGCTTCGCTTTTTTCAAAAATACCTTTCGGGTGAAATAAATCGACAAGGCATTTCACGATAAGGTCTTTCCTTTGCGAAATCCCCAGCGACAAACATTCCATGACAAGCACGTCGGCGTATTTGTCGATAATGAGCGCGGGAAGATCGTCGCTTTCGGCAAACACCATACGATACGCGTCGTCGAAGCCCAAAGCGATTCTCATATCGTTTGCGGCTTTTATGCGTTTTTTGTAAAATTCTTCGTCGTCTATATCGTCGTTTCTGATGAAAATCCTCACGAGAATTTTCGACAAATGATTGATATATCCTTTCCCGATATATTTTTTATCGTGCGTGAAGACGGTGGCAAGACTTCCGTTTTTATCCTTGCCTTTGATTTCCTGCACTTCGTTCGCATACACCCAGGAATGCCCCGAAAGTATGCGCCTTTCTTCGCCTTTTTTCAGATATACTTCGTACATATCAGTTGATTTTTACACCGTTTTCGGTTTTTGAGAAGGCGGCGTTCATGAAAGCGGTCATAAACTTTTGCATTTTTTCGACGTCACTCGCGCCTGCCGTTTCCACGCCGGAGTGCATCGCAAGCTGGGCGATACCCACGTCGCAGGCGTTCATATTAAGGTCGGCGCTTGTAACGAGCCCGATTGTGCTTCCGCAACGCACGTCGGAATTATTGTAATAATCCTGCGCCTCGATATTTTCGTTTTTGAGCAGGGTTTTCACGACGGCGGACGACAAAGCGTCGGTGGAATAATTGACGTGATGCTTTATGACGACGCCCTTGTTAAGATACACTTTCTCGCTCGGGTCGCTCTTTTCGGGGAAGGACGGATGCACGGCGTGCGCGTTGTCCGACGACAGTAAAACGCCGTTTTCCGTCGCAAAGGTGAAATCATCGTCGTTTTTCATAAACGCACGGTTTATCTTCCTTAAAAGCGTACTTAAAATATTTGATGCGGCACCTTGCTTTGTTTCGCTGCCCACTTCTTCGTTGTCGAAACAGCAGCAGACGGCGATGTCTTTCGGGATTGAATTTATAATCGCGTTCAGCGACGAATACACGCTCAAAAGGTTGTCAAGCCTCGGCGCGCACAAAAACTCGTCGCCTACGCCGCCTGAAAACGCGCTTGTCGCCGGCACCACGAAAAGGTCGGCGTCGATAACGTCCTTGTCGGTGAGCGTGGAATACACGTCTTTCGCGCCGCCGAGAAGCGGCAGCATATCTTTTTGCACCGACAGCGCAAGTTTCGTGTTCGCGTCGGGATTATGATGAATGGCAAGGCTTGGAATAACGACGTTGTATTTACTTTCGACGACTTCGGTTTTTACTTCGCCGCCGTCCGAATATGCAATCCGCCCTGCGACTTTCAGCGGCGCGTCCAGAAAACTATACAGCAAAAGTCCGCCGTACTTTTCGACGTTAAGTCGTTTACCTTCCGCGCTGTCGATAAGTTTATTGCCCTTGACTTTGAGCGACGGGGAATCGGTGTGGCTTTCCACCACGTTGAAAACGTGATTCTCGCCCGCCTTGAACGCAAACAGGCTCGTCCCGCTTTCGATGACGTAATAGCCGACGTTTTTTTCAAGACGCCATACGTCTTTCATATCAAGTTTTTTGAAGCCCGCTTTTTCAAGCATTTCCGCGCCGTACTTCACGGCGTGATAAGCAGTGTACGATTTATTCAGAAATTCTTTTACGTCCATAAATACGTCCTTAATGTTTTATAAACACAATATACTATTTTGCGCCCGAAAAATCAACAAAATCGCGGGTTGACTTTTTGCCCGCCGCCGATTTATAATGAACGTATATCGTTTATAATAAGGAGCAAATAAATTATGAAAGTCAAAATCGAAAGCGGCAATGCGCCCAAAGCAATCGGACCGTACTCGCAGGCGGTGCTCGTCGACGACACTTTGTACGTGTCGGGCAATATCCCCGTAAACCCCGCAACCGGCGACGTCGCGGACGGCATCGTCAACCAGAGCAAACAGGTTTTTGAAAATATGAAAGCGGTTCTGAACGAGGCGGGTATGGGCTTTGAAAACGTCGTGAAAACAACGGCTTTCCTTACCGACCTTTCCAACTTTGCGACGTTCAACGAAATTTACGCGTCGTATTTCGTCGCGCCCTATCCCGCAAGAAGTTGCGTGGAAGTCAGCAAACTTCCCAAAAACGTTCTGGTCGAGGTCGAGTGCATCGCAAAGAAATAAAGCGAACAATATTGATTTATGACAAGTTGCGAAGCGGTAAAAATCAGAATCCAATCTCTGTTGAAGGAACGCGATATGACCTTATATCGTCTTGAACAAAACTCGGGGATTTTTCACGGCACGATGCACTGCATAATGACCTGCAAAAACAAAACGGTAACTCTTGACACGATTGTTCAGATTGCTTCCGCATTCGATATGACGGCGGCGCAGTTTTTGGACGACGACGTTTTCGGATACGAAAACCTTGACATATAATCCGCTTTTCAGGCGGATTTCTTTTTGTCCTTTTCGCGCTTGATTTTTCGGCGGTTTCATAATATAATATCTTTCGGTGAGAATATGAATATCGATTACAATAACGAAGCGGTTGCCGCATTCTCCGCCCAGTGCGACGAGTTTATCGGCAGCAAACTCATAATGTCCAACCAGAAAATCCGTATGCTTTTAAGGTGTATGGCGTATTATGACGAGCTTAAAAAACTCGCCTACGATTGCCGTTTCAATTTCGATTACGACGACGAATACAACCGCGCCATCGTAAACCTCGGTACGGCGACGATTTTCCGTCTTCCCGCGTCTTTAAGAAAGCGCGTCGCGCTCATACTTTGCCTGCTTCTCGACTTCGACGAAGGTCGTCGCGATTTCGTGAAATTCGTGCAGGATTTTTACCGCGCCGACGACAAAAACGACAGCTACGTCGGGTTTATCAACGGCATCATCGCCCCCTTTAAGGAAGCGGTGCTGACTCTCCTTTCCGACGACGAAAAAGCCGATTTCGAACTTCGCGACGAAAAACGTATCGAGGTCAACGCCGCCCTGTCCGAACAAGCCGATTATTACGTCAAAACGCAAATCACGGCGGTTAAGGACAGCAAACTCGACCTTGATACAAGAAAGGAACTCGTGTTCGTGCTGGACAACTTCATCACCGTTTTGAATATGCGCGACGCTCAACTTATCAAGGCGTATTGGATCGGACTGAAAAACCTGCTGATTACGAATAAACAGTATTCAAAAAACGCCGAAGCACTCGGCAACGTCGTAAAATCATACCTGCAAATGTGATTTTTTGCGTTTTTTCGTTTTGCGACAAAAAATTACCGAATATTCAATAAAATCGTTGACAAATTTTCAAGACAATGATATTCTTTATAAGCGTTTTGATTAACGCCGACGATTTATACCTTGGGGGTATAGCTCAGTTGGTAGAGCACCTGCTTTGCAAGCAGGGGGTCAGCGGTTCGAATCCGCTTACCTCCACCAGTATGGGATTGTAGCTCAGTTGGTTAGAGCACGCGCCTGATAAGCGCGAGGTCGGTAGTTCGAGCCTACTCAATCCCACCAACGCCATCGCACATAAGCGATGGTGTTTTTTTATGCCGTTTTGGCGTGTGCTTACACATAAGACAATAGCGGCATAAAAAAACATAGCCGCATAGCGGCGTTGGTGGGATTGAGTATATTCGTATTGATGACCGATGCGCTTACACGAGCGAATGCGAGTATAAGCGTACGAGGTCAGCGTTCGGCGGCTGTTTACAGACGCTTGCGTTATGCCCTGCAATTTCAGGTGTATTAAAGGGGACCCCGCGGGATACTGTGTACCCGTGGGGAAAAGGAATAAACAAGCAAAAGACAAACAAATAAATAAAATGCGTTTGTTTGGTCAAAAGCGCAGTTTATGACTCGGCGGTGTTGTCCGGGGAATCGGGAGCGTTGTCCGAAACGGGGATTTTACGAAACAGGGTGCGGAAAGACAGCGTCTTGTAGGCGCGGGACAATCTGTCGAAACTTTCCTTGTTTGCAAGTCGCCAGATACCAAGGACGATTCCCACCAGCAATGCCGCAATCGCAATGCCGACAAGCGCGCCGATAAAGTCGGTGAGAACGTCGACGATTGAACAAAATCGTCCCGGCGTTAAATACTGAATACCCTCGCTGACGCCCGCATAAATAAACGCCAGAACGGGGCTTAACACCGCGCAAAGCCACTTATGTTTGCACAGCAAAAACAGCGTGCCGAAAATGCCGAATCCGAGCAATGCGGAAAGCCCGCCGTGCCCCAGAAACTTGCGAACGAACTCATAACTGTCCGAAAACAACTTGACCTCGATGGTCTTTTCTTCGCTGAAACTCGGGTCGATTGTGCTTGTGCAGCGGATAACCACCTTGCCAAACCTGTTCGATTTCAGTAAACCGTCTTCCGTGATCGTTGCTTTTCCGCTGACGACTTCCCACGTGAAGCACTTTGAAAACGCCCACGGCTCGTGCACCGCCTTATATTCATATGTATTATTCGGCGAAATGACGTCGGGACCGATGATATCGATGCCGGTCGGTTCGGGATACGCAACGTTTACCGACACTTTTTGAGTGTAACCGTTGTACGGCGAAGTATAAGTCAACTCGGCTGTCCCGACGCCGACGATTGCAAGATATCCGTAATTCACGCGGACGACGTCGGTGTTGTCGGACGTGACGATGAAATCGCCAACGCTTCCCATGGGTTCGACCTTTTTGATTATACTGCCGATTTTTGTCGAAACAATGCCGTAAGTAAACGTCGGGTTGCCGTTATTCTTGAAAACGATATTCGTCGGCGCTTCAAAGGTTTTGTCTTCCGTCACCGTGATTGTCGCCTTTGCTTTTTCGTTATTCTTTTTGAACGTTGCGGTGATGGTTGTCGTGCCGGGTTTCAGCGCGAAAAACATGTCCTGATGAACCTTAACGACGCTTTCGTCCTCCACCGTGTATGTTGCGGCGGAAGTATCCAACTTTCTCTCGTTCAGTTTTGCAATCGCCGACGTGCCGACTTTTAACGTTAAATCGCCCAGTGCGTGTTCGGTATCTTCGGGAAACTCCCCATAACAACCGATTTTTACCCAGTCATAAACCGAGCTGTCGCTTTTCAGGGTAACCAGAATGCTCGCTTCGCCCTTTTTGTGACAGGTGATTTCGCCGTTTTCGTCAACGCTGACTACGTCGGGATTTTTGGACTCAAACGTTACGTCCCTGTCGAGCGTTTCGGCAGGCGCGAACCAGACTTTTAACTTCTCTTTGTCCCCGTTATACAAATATTTCGATCCGCTTCGCGAGGCGTAAACTTGCTGCGTGACAAGCTTTTCGGCAAACTTTGCGGACAGTCCGTATTTTGAATCTATTTTGTCGGTCGCTTCCTGCGTGTCAGCTTTGCTTTTGTCCTGTGGAGTCGCCGACGCTCCCCAAATTCCGCACCACAAAACCACCGTGCAGACGAGAGCAATCGTTGCAAGGACTTTGAGCCCTATCATATATTTTCTGTCCTGTTGAAACATAAAAATCTTTCCCCTTTGAAAATATTATACAAAATACTCCGCGGTTTTGCAACGAACGGATATAAAAAACGTCATATTTTCTCATTTTTCCGCAAAATTTGCACGCTTTCGGGATTTCCGTCAACGGAATACAATTTTTCGGAATTTTTATTGAAAATTTATGTATATTGATATAGAATAAGATTAAAGAATAAACATATACAATTCGAAAAAGGACAAGTTATGAATAAAAAATCCAAAAAAATATTGGCGGTTGCTTTGACATTGACGATACTTCTTGTGTCGGTCGTCACCCTTTCGGGCTGCAACTTTTTCAGAAAAAACAATATAAACGACTTTGCAAACGAATTGTTCCCGTCGCTGTTTTCAAACGACGCGATGAGCGCGAACTTCTTCTTTGAGGACGCGGACACCGCGCTCGGGCTCACGCCAAAGGCTGCGCTTCCCCGCCCGTCGTCGAAGGAAGATTACGACGCGGCGTATTCGTCATACAAAATGCAAGCCGCACTTATGGCGTACACCTATCGTTACAGCAAAATGAACGACGCCGACAAGGATTTGTTCACGTTTTTGCAATACTTTTTCATTCAGGAATCGAAACTTGCGGGCTCGTACTATATGCAGGACAGCTATATCGGCGGATATTCGGGCATGCAGGCGAGCCTCCCGGTATACCTTACCGAATACAAACTCCGCGACGAACAGGACGTAAAGGACTATATCTTCCTGATGAACGACACGGCGTCGGCGTTTCCCGAATACGTGAATTACGAAATCGACTGCATTAAAAACGGGTTCTCGAAGCACCGCATAAATCTCTTTTACGCGGTTGAACAAACGGGCAATTTCACGGGCGCGCACATTCTTAACACAAGGGAAGAAATTATCGCAAGCGGCGTTTCGGAAGACAACATTTCGATTTACGACTATATGAACTGCGCGGACACGAATCCCGACGAATACGCAACCGACGAAAACGTAAAGAAGAACTTCGTTTACAAAAATATGATTCAAAAAATCGACGGCTGCTCTTTCTTGTCGGACGACCAGAAAGCCGCATATAAAACGCAGGCGACCGAAGGTATCCGTACGATGATTAAGGCGTACGTCAGGCTCGGCAACGACCTGAAACATATCTTCTCCGATCCTGCCCTCGGCACGCTTATCGAAAGGGTTTCGGGCGGATACGCGTCCTACGGCGAAACGGGCAAAAACTATTACGCCGCCCTGTTCCAGTCATCGACGGGCACGCGCGATACGATTGCGTCCGCCGCACAAAGACTTATGACCGAGTTCAACAAAACGACTGCGGAAATCGAAGAAATCCGCGCAAATCTTGTCAAGCTCGGCATTAAGGAAGAAGACATCGACAAGGAAGTCGTGAACGCCTTTAACAACGACGACTGGTCGGAAAACGCACTTTATAATACGATTGACACGCTTAAAGGCTTGCTTTCGCCGACATTCCCCGCGTTTTCAACTACGGCAGGAAACGTAACGCTCAAAGTCGTGGACGAAAGTATGAAGGATAACTTCGCGCCCGCCGCGTACTTCGTGTCGCCCCTTGACAACAAGTCGTCGGACGAAACGATTATCATCAACAACTGGGACAGCACGGGTTATCTGTCATACGATTTGCTGTCGCACGAAGGAATCCCCGGCCACCTTTATCAGTACAATTACCTGAAAAACAGCAATCAGCACAACATCGTGAAAGTGCTTTGCCCCACCGCATACAAGGAAGGCTGGGCAACCTACGCCGAACATTACGCCGCAAATCTTTACGGCACGACGGACAGCAAAGACAACCTTATTATGCGCTACCGCGTGAAAAAAGTTCTGGCGCAAGGATACCTTCGCGTGCTTGTCGATATGAAAGTCAATTACGACGGCGTTTCCGCTTTGGACATCGAAACCTGGCTCACCGACACCGTGAAGCTTAATGATCACGCATACTTTCTGAATTCTTCCGCGCAAGATCCGACAAACAGCAAAAAGCTCGTTTACAAGGAAAGCACGATTTCCGACTTCGCGACAAACCTTTATTTCGACGCGATTATGCAACCCGCAAACGCCGCGACCTATTACTACGGCTACATTCAGGTTACCGACGTCATAAACGGGCTGACGAAAAAAGGCTACTCCTTATACGACGCGCACAAAGCGTTTCTCGACGCGCCCTATACTTTTACGCAGATAAAGGAAAAGTACGGCCTGTAAATAATTGACAAAAAAAGTCATAAATGCTAAAATTCCTTACGAAAAAGTTAATTTGAAATAATTTTTTGTATATAGGAGACAATATGAAATCAGTTACCTTAAATCTCGGTACAGCAGAGAGCGTCAAACATTTCGTAAACGTCACGAATAAGTTTGACTACGATATGGATTTGAGAAGCGGCCGTCACGTTGTGGATGCAAAGTCGATACTCGGCATATTCAGCCTTGACCTGTCCACCCCGGTGGTGCTGGAAGTATTCAGCGACAACTGCGCGGACCTTATCGAAGCACTTGGACCCTTTATCGAATAATCAATTGTCACACAAAAAAGACGCCGACCACGGCGTCTTTTTTTATGTTAAAGTATTTATCTTCCTAGACACAAGATACAACAAAAAAGCACTGAAAAATCAGTGCTTTTATTTTATAATAATTCTCCTAAAAAGTCAGAATTTTGATTATACTCTCTCCTAAAACGGCGAGAATTTGATGGATTTTTGGGGTTCTTGACGGGTTCTTGCGAAGGCGCGTACTTAGGCGTACGTAACTGAGCAGGGTTCCGTCAAAACGCCGAAAAGGCGCGAATTATCGCCGTTTTACGCAAGGTTTGCGGGCGGCAAGCACCTCATCCGGCCTCGATATCGGCGTCGAAACAGGGCTTGCCTTCACGCTGTCCGCGTTTTCCTTTGCCTCTTCGAAAATCTCGCGCATCATATCGGCTGCCGCTTCCAAGGTTTCGCGACTTTCGGTCTCGGTCGGCTCAAACATAAGCGCCTCGTGAACGATAAGCGGGAAATACATTGTCGGCGGATGAATACCTTTGTCGATGAGCGCTTTCGCAACGTCCATTGCGCTGACGCCCGTTTCTTCGTGGAACTTTTCAAGGCTTAATACAAATTCGTGCATGCAGGTTCTGTCGAAAGCCGTCTTGAAGTACGGCGCAATCAGAACGCGCAGGTAGTTTGCGTTGAGCACGGCATTTTCGGACGCTTCCCTGATGCCCTCTTTGCCAAGAGTAAGGATATACGCATACGCGCGCAAAACGACAAGGAAGTTGCCGTAAAACGCTTTGACTTTCCCGATGCTGTCGGGGCTGTCCTTGAAGAAATATTTGCCGCGTTTTACGCCTACGGTCGGGTTCGGCAAGAATTTCGCAAGTCTTTTCTTGCAACCGATTGCGCCCGAGCCGGGACCGCCGCCGCCGTGCGGAGTCGAAAAGGTTTTGTGCAGATTGAGATGCACCACGTCGAACCCCAAATCACCGGGACGGATAACTCCCATAACGGCATTAAGGTTTGCGCCGTCGTAGTACACGAGCCCGCCCGCCTTGTGGACAATCGAAGTGATTTTCAGAATATGTTCGTCCAGAAGTCCGAGGGTATTCGGATTCGTGAGCATCAACGCCGCCGTGTCTTCGCCGACCGCTTCTTTCAATGCTTTGAGATCCACGTTGCCGCGCTTATCGCTTCTCACGTTGATGATTTCAAAGCCGCACATTGCCGCGCTTGCGGGGTTTGTGCCGTGCGCGCTGTCGGGCACGATAATCTTGTTGCGCTTTGAGTCGCCCCTTGACAAATGGTACTTCCTTATTACCTGCAAACTCGTATATTCGCCGTGCGCGCCTGCCGCGGGTTCAAGGGATATTTCGTCCATACCCGTGATTTCGGCAAGGGATTTCGCGGCGTCGTACATGACTTCGAGCGAGCCTTGTACGGTGGACGCGGGTTGCAGCGGATGCACCGAAGTGAACGCGGGATTCCTTGCAAGAACCTCGTTAAGTTTCGGGTTATACTTCATCGTGCAGCTGCCCAGCGGATAAAACACGTTGTCGACGCCTTTCGCCTTTAAGGACAAACCTATGTAATGGCGCACAAGGTCGATTTCGGCAACTTCGGGAAGGTTTAATTCCGCGTTTCTGAGGAGGTTTTCGTCAAGATTGTATTCGGGAACATCCAGTGCAGGAAGCGTAACGGCGCGACGGCCGCATACCGATTTATCGAAAATCAACATATTATTTCACCTCCCGAAGAACGTTTACGACCTCGTCGATATCGTCTTTCGTGTTCATCTCCGTAACGCACCAGAGCATATCTTTGTCGCTCAGCGGTAAACCCGCAAGAATGCCACGTTTTTGAAGTTTATCGACGATTTTTGACGTATCAACGTCCGATTCAATCACAAACTCGTTGAAAAACTCGCCGTCGTATTTAAGGCGGAAGCCGTCGATTTTCACGATTTCGTCTTTCATATAATGCGCTTTCGACACGCATTGTTTCGCAACGTCTTTAAGTCCTTCCTTGCCCATCGCCGCAAGATATATCGACGACGTGAGCGCGCAAAGCGCCTCGTTGCTGCAAATGCTCGACGTGGATTTTTCGCGACGGATATGCTGTTCCCTTGCCTGCAAAGTAAGCACGTATGCGGGACGTCCGTCGTGATCGACCGTTTCGCCGACAATGCGCCCCGTGAGTTTTCTCATAAGGTTTTCGCGGCAGGTCAAAAAGCCCAGATACGGACCGCCGAAAGCAAGCGGAAGCCCCAAAGGTTGCCCTTCGCCCGCTGCGACGTCCGCGCCGCATTCCTCGGGGGTTTTAAGAAGCGCAAGCGCGACGGGATAACAACTCATCACGAATTTCACGCCCTTTTCCTTTGCGATTTTTCCGACGCTTTCCGCGTCTTCGATAAGCCCGAAAAAGTTGGGCTGCTGGATACATACCGCGCCTACTTCGTCGTCGATAAGAGTTTTAAGCGCGTCCAAATCGGTAACGCCGTTTTTCGTCGGTGCAAAAACAACCTCGATACCGTGCGGCACAAGATAAGTTCTGACGACCGCCTTGTATTCCGGATTAAGCGCGTCGGATAAAACCGCTTTCGTCTTTGCGCCCATGCACATCAGGATACCGTCCGCAGTTGCGGTTGCGCCGTCGTAGTGCGACGCGTTCGACGCGTCCATGCCGGTAAGGTTTGCGATTTCGGTCTGGTATTCGAAAATGGACTGCAATATTCCCTGGCTCATTTCCGCCTGATACGGCGTGTATGCGGTGACGAATTCTTCCCTTGCGGCAAGCTCCGACACGACGGGCGGAATATAATGGTTGTATGCGCCCGCGCCCAGAAACATTGTCCTGAACACCTTATTTTTCGCGCCAAGCGCGTTGATTATCCTTTCGACTTCGAGCGGCGATTTCCCCGCGGGAAGATTGAGATCCGCCTCGCACCCTTTCGGCACGTCGAACAAATCCGCAATCGACTTCACGCCGATTTTTTCAAGCATGGCGGCGCGGTCTTCAAAAGTATTGGGAACGTAACTACTCATAAAATCTCCCGTTTATTTTGCGATTTCCGCATAAGCCGCCGCGTCGATAAGGTTTTCGGACAGGCTTTCCGCCTCGACTTCGATAAACCATGCGCCGAAAGCGTCTTCGTTGATAAGTTCCGGCGAATCTTCAAGCGCGCCGTTGACAGCAACAACTTTGCCGGTAACGGGGCTTACGACGGGCGAAACCGCTTTTACGGATTCCACGTTTGCAAATTCCTTGTCCTTGACGACTTTTTCGCCGACGGAAGGAAGTTCCACGAAAACGATATCTCCAAGTTCGTTCTGTGCAAAATCGGTGATGCCGACTTTGACCTTGTTGCCGTTAACGTCTGCCCATTCGTGTGATTCGAGATACTTTAAGTTTTGTTTGATTTCCATAATTTACTCCTGTTATTTTTGTCTTTTATAAAACGGAAGGGGTACGACCTTTGCTTTCAGTCTTCTTCCGCGAACGTCAACCGATAAATCGGACGTGTCGATATCCTTATCGACTCTTATCATTGCAATCGCTTTTCCGAGCGTGGGCGACATGGTGCCGGACGTAACGTATCCCACAAGTTTATCGCCCGCATATACGTCCGAATGTTCTCTCGCAATGCCGCGGTCGATAAGTTCGATGCCCAGCCTTTGTTTGGTCGGTGCCTTTTCAAGCAACGCGGCTTTTCCGATAAAATCGGGTTTATCGAGTTTTATGAACATATTAAGTCCGATTTCGGATGCAAGAGTTTCGTCGTCCATTTCATGGCCGTACAGCGGCATCGCGCCTTCTAAACGCAACGTATCGCGTGCGCCGAGCCCGCAAAGCGCCATATCGAATTCTTTACCCGCTTCGTGTACGATGTCAAAAAGTCTCACGGCGTCGTTGCAGGCGCAGTAAATTTCAAAGCCGTCTTCCGCGGTGTAACCCGTGCGCGACAGCATTACGGCGGAATTCAACAGCCCGTCAACCAACGTGAACGAATAGTTCTTTTCGGGAATGTCTTCTTCCTTAAAAATTTTCCTTATTACTTTAATCGCGTTCGGCCCCTGAATCGCAAGTTGCGCGGTGTTTTCCGAAACGTCTTCGGCGACGGTGTCGGGCAAAAGATTTGCCGAAATCCACTTGAAGTCTTTTTCGACGTTCGACGCGTTGACGCATACGAAATAAAGTTCCGGGGACAAACAGTAAACAAGCACGTCGTCAACAACCCCGCCTTCGTCATTAAGCATCAGCGAATACCTGACGCGACCGCTTTTCAACGTGGTGTAGTCGTTTGTGAAAAGACGCTGTATTGTATCGAGCGCGCCCTTTCCCCTCAACATTATTTCGCCCATATGCGACACGTCAAACAACCCGACGTTTTCGCGGACGGCTTTGTGCTCGTGCAAAATCCCTTCAAATTGCACCGGCATCTCAAAACCTGCAAAGTCGACGAACTTTCCGCCGTATTCTTGCAGAATTTCACAATAAGGTGTACGTTTCATAATTTCCTCCTACCTGAACGTAAAAAATATAAAAATTATCATATGTGGTCTCAGATAACGTGCCAAAGGCATACATCGCGCCGCAAGGTGCATCGCTTTTGCCGACAGGCAAAAACATCACATCATCGCTTTTGTAAGGTGTCCCCAAAATCCCGAAAAAGTCAGAATTTTTAGATTCCAACTCCCTAAAAAGTCAGGCTTTTATAAATGCTATCATTCCCTAAAAAGTCAGAATTTTGATGGATTTTCGGGGTTCTTGACGGGTTCGTGCGAAGGCGCGTACTTGGTCGTACGTAACTGAGCAGGGTTCCGTCAAAACGCCGAAAAGGCGCAAAATTATGACTTTTTACTCACCATTTGTTGTGGACCTTTTCCGCAAAACCTATCATATCCTTCACTTCGATCACGGTGCCGTCGTCAAGGATTGCTTTGCCGTTGAATTTGCCGAATACCTGATGCGGAAGCATGCAGATTACGCCGACGTTCAAGGGTGCCTGTCTGTCGAGAATCGGGGTGAAATTCATTTCAAAACGGCCGTCGTTCGACGTGAACGTCCACGGGCTCATATAATCGTCCTTGCCGTTTTTGACGGGAATGTTGAAGGTAATCTCGTCGAGTTTATGCGATTTCCCGTTATAGAAAAGCATGTTTTCGGACGCTGCGGACGTGTTGCCGAAACCGTAACCGATATTCCAGCCGAAGCGGCTGCCGTCTTCGAGATAGCCTTGCAGGCTGCCCCAGTACCAGGTGTTGTCGTACGTCCATACGCCGCGCCCCCAGTCGAGCGTGCCCATACTGTCGGACTTGTCGAATTTCCATTCTTTATTGCCGCATTTTACGACGCCTTCCGCGCGCATGCAGTTGATTTTCTGATTGAAATAAAAGTGAGCGTTTTTGTCAAACGGAGTCGCGATTACCATAGATTCTTCGGGGAAATCGGAAAGCGTGATGTCGAAAGTCAAAGCGTTGTCGCCGTCGAATTTGGCGTGAGTGCCTTTAAGATGGCGGACTTTGCCGTCGTTTTCAAAGGAATACGAACTTTTGCCCTGCGTCCATTTCGTCGTGCCTTTTTCCGACGTTTCGGGAAGGTTCATCTTGCCGAGCGGGAACACGACAAGCGCGGTTTTCGTAACGTCGTAAGGTTTGTCGAATTCAAGAATCGACGTGGACAATGCGCCTGCAAAGCCGTTGTCGCCGATAGTGAGCGCAAGCCCGTAATGCTGATTGCCGATGTAGTAGTAATCCCATTCCTTAATGCGCCAGTTTTTGGCTTTGACGTCGGAGCGGTGATATTCGTAAAGCATTTTTTTGGCAAAGCCGGGCTCTTTGATATTGCCGTTTTCGTCAAGCAATCTTTGGGGTTTCGTGATCTCGTGTTGCATAATTCCTCCGAACATATACGATTTGATATAATTGATAATAATATGATACGCCTTTGAATATATAAAAGTCAATAAAAACTTAATGCGGGCGCGCACGCATACACGCACTTTTTTTAGGAAGCGCGATAAAAATCTTGACAAATGTGGTATTTTTGTTTATATTAAAATCGAGGAATTTTACAAGCGGGGAACGGGATTTTTATCGTTCCTTTTTTTCGTAAACGCTCCTTGCGCGACCGCGCGACACTTTTTGTAAAGAGGTATATATGGCACACGATTACGTTATCATATCCGACGCAACCTGCAATCTTCCCAAACAGTTTTACGAGGACGATTTCGCGATTATTCCCATGGACGTCATTATCGACGGCAAAGCGTACGACGCGGATACCATTTCCAAAAAAGAGTTTTACGACAAAATGCGCGCGGGCGTTTTTCCGTCCACGTCGCTTATCAATACAACGACCGCAATCGATTTCTTCACGCCGTATCTTGAAAAAGGTCAGGACGTGTTTTTCATTTGCTTTTCGTCAAAACTTTCGGGCTCGTTCAAGGCGGTTACGGAAGCCGGGGAAGAACTTCTGGAAAGGTTCCCCGACAGGAAAATTTGCATACTTGACAGCAAGTCGGCTTCGGGCGGCGAAGGCATGCTCGTTTACTACTGCCTGAAAAAACGCCGTGAAGGCGCAAGTTTTCAGGAGCTTGTCGACTTTGCAACATCCTTCCGCGACGTCTGCCATCACGACTTCACCGTCAACGACCTTATGCATTTGTACCGCGGCGGCAGGCTCAAAAAATCGGCAGCAATCGTGGGCACCGCAATGCAGGTAAAACCCATTCTCATCACCGACACGGAAGGCTATCTTGTGCCCATATCCAAGGTTATAGGTCGCAAAATGGCAGTTAAAGCCCTGTTTGATAAAATGTGCGAAAAATCCGAAGGTATCGACAATTCGGAATTCGTTTATATCGAACACGCCGATTGCGAGGCGGACGCTCTCACGCTGAAACAAAAAATCGAGGAGCATTTCGGATATAAAAACATCGTCATAAACGAAATGAGTCCCATCATCGGCGCGCACGTCGGCCCCGAGTGCCTTGCCCTTTTCTATATCGGAAAAGACAAACAAAAATAACCGCTTATTCGTCGAAGAAGACAAGCAAAAATAACCGCTTATTCGTCGAAAAAGCCAAGCAAAAAACCGTCAAACTCATTTACAATTTATTTTTTACCGCACAAAAAAGCCTTCCATTCCGGAAGGCTTTTTCTTTGCGTTTGATTAAAGTATGATTTCTCTTGTATGGTTTTTCACAAATTCGTTCAAGACGTTCGATTTCCCCTTGTAATAGTACCAAAGCATTAAATCGAGTTTGTCGATATCGACGTCGGGAAAACTGTGTTTTGTCGCATCGACAACGTCCGTGACAACTTCCAGATACTCCTTGTATTTGTCCGCGGAAAACGTCGACACGTAATTGCCCCTTGTGGTTTTTTTCCAGTACGTTTTACCCAGATAATTGTATGCGTAAATCGGCAACACGTCGCGCATTACCGAGTCGAACTTTGCAAACTTAGTGTTGCCAAACGCCGTGAGCGATACCTCCGTGCAGAACTTCGACGCAAACGAAACGGCGTGTCTTTCGCCAACTTTCCCGCCGAGTTCCTGCACAAGGCTCGGATCGCCGTCTTTAAGGCGTTGTTCCAAATTTTCGACGTTTGCTATGCGCTTCGCCATAATATCGATTCCGTTGTTGTTTTTGTTGGATATTTTAATTTTTCTGTTGCCGACAACCGACAAGTGCGTTGAGTTTTCCTTGTCTATACGCTTGCAAACTTCCTTGATTACGCCAATATCGTTCACAAGGTGTCCGCCTTTCAGATAATCGTTTTTGATGTAATATTGCGCGGTTTTTTCATTATCGGCATTTCCGACGCTGTACCTGTCGTTAAGGTCAATCGCCATTTTCAGTCGCAAATAATTCTCTTCCGTGATCAACAACACACCGTCTCCGTCGTAATCGAATTGTAAGGACAGCAAATCCTTAAATTCTACCTTCTCATATTCGTTGTCGCCTTTTTTGACATATAATTCTTTCATGTTATTTCTCCTATGTTTCCAAAAACCTTACTTTAAAGGTTCTCGCGTCATTCTTCATCTACGTCGTCGAATTCGTTTTCGTCGTCATCTTCGTCTTCGTCTTCGAATTCGTCAAAATCTTCGTCGTAGAGAGAGTCGTCCTTTTCTTCTTTTGCGAACGTTTCGCGCGCATCGATATCACGGCCGTTTGGTTTTTCCCTGTGTTTTTCCCTATGGCACTCGGGACATAAAACCATAATATTGTCGATTTTCGTTTCGCCACCCTCGCTGTATAATTCGACGTGATGATATTCCGCTTCTTTATAGTCCTTCAACTTCTTGCCGCAATTTTCGCAAACGCCGCCGGCTTTCGCAAACGCCGCGATTTTTTCTTCGTCGGATATCTGTCTTTTTATATCGAGTTCTTTCGGATGAATACCAAGGATTAAATACTCCTTAAAAGCATCCTTTCGGAATGCGATAAGTTCTTTTGACCAGCCGCCGCGTGTTTTTTCGTAAAACCTTTGCAACGACGAATCGGAATCTCTCCATACTTCCGAATACACTTTATCATGGAAGTTTTCCGTTATCACTCTCACGTCGTTTTCTTTTCCGTTCAAAGCATATCCGTCTTTAAGTTCGCTTATTGCCGTATATACGGTCAGCACCCATACGTGTTTATTGAAATATTGGTAATTGCCGGGATCTGCGGGGAAGCATTTCAACAGATAGTTCAAAACGTTAATAACCTTTTTGTAAACGACACTGTCAAAATCCAAGTCTTTATATGTATCGAAAAACTCGTTGATTTCGTCGGTGCCGCACTTTTTTGCACCGAATTTTTCAAAATACATAATCCTTGCGACGTCTTCGTAAGTTTGATAACGCTGCCCTTTTATACCGATTGATTTGGCAATAAAATCGTGATTTGCGATTTTTCTCATTACTTCAACGATTTTCCCGGGTTTTGCATTCAGTTTTTCGCCGATTCTCAACGCTTTTCCGCGTTGCAATCTTGAAAAAATCATACGCACCCTTTCGTCGTCGTAATTGGACATCATTTTGAATGCCAGGGAATAATCCAAAAACTTGTCTTGAAGTTTTGAAGGCAAGTCTTTATATTTCTTTCCGTCAAGTTCCGGCGCGGAAAAAACCTTGCTTAATGCAATTTTGCCGTCGTAAAAATCCAGAATACAGTTGATTCGCTGCTGACCGTCAACGATGTAATTGACTTTTTTGCCGTCTTCGTCTTTCTCATTGATAAAGAAAAGCGGCACGGGCTCATTCCTTAATATCGTATCGATAAAGCACTGTTTTGTCCTTATTCGACCATGCGTCCGGCGGTCTTTGATAAGTTTCGTCAACCTTAAAATTGTCGCGCTGAACAATGAGCTTCCCTATTGTCATTCCCATAATTATTTCTCCTAGATAATTATCTGTTTCGTAATTCTCTTTCGAGTTCTCTTTCGTAATTCCTTTGAGCATTGTCCCTGTCACGCAACAACCGTTCAATTTGACGATTTGCGTCGTCGGCTTTGTCTTTGTATCTTTGAGCACCGCTAAGGATTCTTTCTTTTTGACGACGATAATCGTCGGCTTGCCTTTGCTGATATTCCATGTTGCGGCGGATTTCGTCCACTTTTTGCTGATACTGCCGTTCTTGTCTTTCATAATTGTCGGCGTTTCTTTTTTCGCTTTCGTATTGACGAAGATTTTGCTCGATTTCGCGACGATATCTCTCGATATTGTTATTGATTTGGTCGATTTGCGATTTGTACATACTGCTACTCATAATTTTTCTCCTTTTATCTTTGTTGATAGCGTTACGCTATATTTAGTAATAATTATATAGCCAAAGGCTATAATTGTCAATGAAGAATATGACAACTTTCCCCAAAAGACTTCTGGAACTTCGGAAGCAACACAACCTGACGCAGCGCGACGTTGCAAGTTATCTTTCAATCGCCCAGCCGTCATATATCCGTTACGAAAACGGCACGGCAGAGCCGACGCTTGACAACCTTGTGCGCCTTGCCGACCTTTTTGACGTGTCTTCCGATTATCTTATCGGACGGTCGGATTACTAATACAACTATATTATAAAAAGCCTTTTGTCCCTTTTGCGGTACAACTCGCTTTTTTTGTTTATTTTTCTAAAAAGTCGTATTCGGACGGGATATCGTATTTTATTTCCGCCTTGTAAACGGGTTTGTTATTTTCCCCCGATAACCAAAATGTTTTCGGATCGTCGTCAGTCTTTTCAAAAGGAATTTTAAGGCTTTTCATAAAACTTAACGCCTCTTTCGTTTGCGGAATGCAGACAAGGTTTTTCGGCAAATATTGCACGGGTTCTTTTACCCCGCAATAGTCCGTACTTTCCGCTTTTGCGACGCACCCCGCCACGAGTTTTTCATACAACGCGCCGACCGCCTCGCTTGCGTAGCCCTGCCGCTTAAACTCGTCGTAAATCAACACGGAAAGGCACGGCTCGTCTTCTTTGTCTTCAAACAAATGCATTATTTCGCCAACTTGCAATCCCGACGTTTCTTGCAAAATTGCAAACTTTAAACTGTCACTTCGCGACGATAAACTTGCAATTTCGCGTTTTTGCATTTTGCGCTGATAATATCCGCACTCGTCGTCGAAATGCGTTTTCGCATACGCTTTCGCAAATTCCAGATGATGCGGTTGAAACCCTTCGATATACAATCTTTTCGTTTGCATCGGCGCATTGAAGTTTGCCGTGCCGTACTTTCTGTCGCGCTTGCTCTTTTCCAAAACCTTCTTTAAATACGCCCACTCTTCTTTTGTGAAATCGGCGCGGTCATAATGGCGCAAGGATTTATCGAACAGGCAATAAATCTTATTCCAAAGTACGATATCCGTTTCTTTCGTGTGTGCGGCGAACAAGAATTTGAAAAGACGAAGCGACTCGTTGTAGTCGTCGCCGAAGTATTCGGTGTCTTTGTATCTTTTTTCAAGATACGACAGGCTTTGGTGTTCAAAGCCGTTTTGTTTCAGCATTTCGTCAACTATTTTTTTGTATTCAAACATGGTTTTTCTCCTTTTTTACAATATTATGTTATCATCACCTATGCACCGTTTGCGGTACATAAAAAAGACCGAAATCACTTTCGGTCTTTTCGTTTGTTTATTCGGTTTTTTCGATAATTTATGCGGATTATAAGTTTTCGAACTCGCGGGTTAAACTTTCGTGAGAAAGATAAGTGGCGCGGCGGTCAAATGGCGTCGGAGTTGCGTTTATTATGCAAAGGTTCTTTCCGTAAAACATATCGACAAGCCCCGCCGCGGGATAAACCGTAAGGCTGCTGCCGCCCACAATAAGCGTATCGGCGCGTCGCACTTCTTCCCACGCGCCCTGCCATACGTCGTCGTCAAGCGGCTCCTCATACAAAACGACGTCGGGCTTAATCACGCCTCCGCACTCGCACGTCGGTACGCCTTTTGCGCCGAGAATATAATCAAGGTCATAAAACTTTCCGCAGCGCGTGCAATAATTTCTGTGGACGCTTCCGTGCAGCTCATAGACGTTTTTGCTGCCCGCCGCCTGATGCAACCCGTCGATATTCTGCGTCAGCACCGCCTTGATTTTGCCTTCCTTTTCAAGCCTTGCCAGCGCGATATGCACGGCGTTCGGCACGGCGGACGGATATACCATATACTTTTTGTAGTAATCGTAAAAGTCTTTCGTGCGCCGCGTGAAGAAGGTGTGCGAGATAATGATTTCCGGCGGAAGTCCCCACTCGTTTTCGGTGTTGTAAATGCCGTTCTTTCCGCGGAAGTCCGGGATATTGCTTGCGGTGGATACGCCCGCGCCGCCGAAGAAAACGGCGTAATTGCTGTTGTCGATAATTTCCCTGAGTGTTGCCATAAAACCATTGTACCACCGTTTCCCCGCCGTTGCAACGGCAAAATTTTCTTTTATGATTCACTTTTTCATAAATTTCGGTAAAACGCTTGCCTTAAATATTATCTTGTGCTATATTTTTTACGAACTTGAAAAAAGTTTCCCCGATGGAGCATGGTGTAGTGGCAGCACATAGGCCTCTGACTCCTATGGTGTAGGTTCGATTCCTACTGCTCCTGCCAAAAAAAGAAGACTGCGAAAGCAGTCTTTTTTTTTACGGAGCAGCGTTTCGAGAAATGCTTGCATTTCAAAGAAACGGCGAAACAAGACAACCCGCACTTGTTGCGGGTTGGTGCGTTAAAGATTTACTGCGAACGTAAACGGACTGCGAAAGCAGTCTTTTTTTTGCGGAGCAGCGTTTCGGGAAAGCATCGTTCATTGTTTAATTATTTTTTTCTTGCACACTCACTATATTTGGTGTTATCATAATATATATAGTTTTATGATTAAGGAGAAATTATGAAAGAAAACGCAAAATCCACTCGTCTCGGGTGGAAGATTTGGTTTTCGGCAATCGTATTCGGGCTTGTCGGTCAGATTGCGTGGGTTGTCGAAAACTTGTACTTTTCAACTTTCGCACAGGACATTTACACAAACTCCGGCAACAGAGATATGGCTTACGTCGTTACGACGCTTATGGTTATCTTTTCGGCAATCACCGCAACGGTCACGACGATTTTTGCGGGCGGGCTTTGCGACAAACTCGGGAAACGCAAAGTTTTCGTTGCGTATGGCTATATCGCCTGGGGTCTTACCATTATGTTGTTCGCGACGATTCCTATGCGCGCCGACTCGCATACTCTGGGGCTCTTAGGCTTTTTGCTTGTCCTGTTCGACTGCGTTATGACGCTTGCGGGCTCGACTGCAAACGACGCCGCGTTCAACACCTGGGTAACGGACGTCACCGACGACACAAACCGCGGAAAAGTCAATACGGTTTTGTCGGTATTGCCCGTGTTTGCGACGGTAATCGTATTTATCGGGCTCGGATCGCTGTATAAACCCACGAATGAGAGCAACTGGCTGTTTTTCATAGTTTTGGGAATTATCCCCATCGTCGCCGGTATTCTTGCGATTTTCACGATGAAAGACAGCGCAAACATCGTCAAAAACCAAAACCCGAATTATCTGAAAGAAACTTTTTACGGCTTCCGCAAACAGGTCATCAAAGACAACCGTATGTTGTACGTCTGTCTGGCTACCTCGTGCATTCTGGGCATCTCTCAACAAACGTTTTTCGTGTATCTCATCAACTTCGTCCAAAACACGCTGGAACTCGGCGACAACTTCGTCGTGCCCCTTGCGGTCGTTATAATCGGCGCGGCGGTATTCACGGGGGTTATGGGCGTATTGTTTGACAAATTCGGCAGAAAACATTTTTATCTTCCCTTGCTTACGGTCATCGTCGCCTGCACTCTTATCGTGTATCTGATGGAGTTTATGCCGAAAGCCGCGTGGCTTCCCGTGTTGTACGTCGCGGGCATCTTTATGCTGGGTTCGATTCTGAGCCTGAGCGCGGCGCTTATGGCGTCTTTCCAGGATTATATCCCCACGGGCACGGAAGGCAGATTCCAGGGCGTGAGAATGTGCTTCAACGTACTTCTTCCGATGATTATCGGCCCGTTGATCACGCTTATTATCGGGCTTTCGGACGTCGATACGTCGGCGGCAGGCTTCACGCCGCCGTTCAAAATCTTCCTTGCGGCGTCGATCGTTGCGGTACTTGCGTTCCCGCCTTTGTATTTCGTAAGGAAGGACAGCGACAGACTGCGCCTGACGCTTTCCGAAAAACGAGAAAACGCGGCGGCGAAAACGGCACAAACCGAAGAATCTGCCGAAATTACCGAAGAATAAACCAATGCATAACAAAAACGTCGGGACGATTGTCCCGACGTTTTTATGTGTATTTTGTTGTTTAGATTTCTGCACTTTTTCTATATAAAAAAGCCCTCGCGCATTGCGAGGGCTTTCTCGTTTATTGTTTAAGATTATTCGGCTGTTTCTGCATTGTCGCCGTCAAGCGGCACAGCCTTTCTTTCAAACAAAGCCTTGAAATGTGCGCCTTTGAAAATAAAGATTTCGCGACCGATCATCATGAAAAGGAACGAAAGCGTGCCGCCGAACAAGACGTCGCTCATATAGTGCGCGCCCGCGGCGATACGGCTGATTGCAACGATACCCGTGAACGCGATCGTTACCGCATAAATGACGGGACGCGTCCATTTTTTGTCGCCGATGCTCTTCACGAGATCGGGCAGACAAATAAGGGTGTAAATAAGACCTGCCGAATAAGTGTGTCCCGACGGGAACGACTTGCACTGGTCGGAAGGAAGCACGAGTGCCGAGCCCGCTTCCGCAGAATAAGGTTTGCGTTTTCCGTTGCTCACCCACCAATCGGTGTACTGACTGAAAGTAGGATCGGCGGCGTTCATCGTTCTGAAACGCATGCGGCCGACGGGACCTTTCACAAAGTGTACGATAAGATAGCCCGCCATTGCGACGACGATGACGAACACCCATTTGAAAAGAGCGTCGTTGGTTTCGGGCTTGACGCGCGAACAGGCGAACACAAGGCATGCTCCTTCCGCAATCGCGATAACCGCCGAAATAAGCGTTTTGTAAAATCCGCCCTTCATTTCGACCTCGACGGGGATACCGTTATTGAGCGACGCCGTGACCGCTTCCGTGTAATATTTGAAAACGTCCTGAAGCGTCAAAAAGAATCCGATGAAAACAAGGATTGCGGCAATAACCGAAAGCCAGATTTTCTTGTGGGCGATGCCCCACCAGAACCATATCGCGCCGGCAATCGACACGACGAGATAAATGGGACAACTTCCCATCGCCTCAAAGAACAGCGTGAAAACGCTCGTCGAAATATACGCGCCTTCCGGCAACGTGTTTTTCGTGAGAATTTTCGAAATCGACAGATCGCAGTAAGACGCGATAAGTGTCAGTCCCGTGAAAACCACGGCGAACAAAACGAAAGAGATAATCGTTTTCGCGCGCATTGACAGTTGTTTCATAATTTCCTCCAAATTGAATTAAAATAGTGTTAACGCATAATTTATGCGACGTAAACTTTCGTTTTTGCCAAGAATGTCCATAAGCTCGGTTGCGCCGCCGGGGGTAACGTCGCGACCTGCGACAGCAACTCGCACCGCCCAGAACAACTGCTGTTTCTTGTATCCGTTCGCCGCGGCGAACTCTTCCGACACCTTGAACAGATTCTCGTTCGTCCACTCGTCGACGCTTTCGTACAAGGGCAAAATCTTTTCAAGGATTTCTCGCGCAAGCTCGATCGTCGTCTTGGACTTTTGATGGACGAAAAGCGCGGTATCGAAAGAACCGTACTCGTCAAGGAATGCAACCTTGTCGGGAATTTCCGAAAAGATTTCGACGCGGCTCATAAGAATGCGGCCGAGCTTGTCGTAATCGTACTTCCCTTTCGCGCAGCTTTTATCGAAGTAAGGACGGGCGTATTCCATAAACTTTTCAAACGGCAACTCTTTCACGTAAAGTTGATTGAGCCAGCGCATTTTCGCTTCGTCGAAGATGCTGCCGCTTTTGGAAAGCCCCGACACGTCGAATTTTTCGATAAGTTCTTCCATCGACATTTTTTCGGTGTTATCCTTGGGACTCCACCCGAGAAGGGATATATAATTTATTATCGCTTCGGGCAAAAACCCTTTGTTTATGAAGTCTTCGAAGTTAGCGTCGCCGTAACGCTTCGAAAGTTTATGCGACGCGTCTTTCATAATGGGCGGAAGGTGCATATACTGCGGTCTTTCCCATCCGAACGCGTCGTAAATCAGATTGTACTTCGGCGTGCTGGAAAGATATTCAACCCCGCGGATAACGTGCGTGATTTTCATAAGGTGGTCGTCGACGACGTTTGCGAAGTTGTACGTCGGCATACCGTCGGACTTAATAAGAATATTGTCTTCGAGTTCCGAATAATCGACGGAAATATCGCCGTAAACCATATCGTGATAAGTGCCCGTTCCGACTTTCGGAATATTCTGGCGGATAACGTACGGCACGCCGTTTTTAAGGTTTTCTTCGATTTCTTCCTTGGAAAGGTGCAAGCAGTGCTTGTCGTAAGTCCTGACTCCGTTCTCGTCGGTCAGCGTTTCAAGGCGTTCTTTCGTGCAGAAGCAGTAGTACGCCCCGCCGAGTTCGATAAGTTTTTTGGCGTATTCCATATATATGGGTTTTCTTTCGCTCTGGACATACGGGCCGTAGTCGCCGCCGACGTCGGGGCCTTCGTCGTGAGTGATTCCCGACGTTTTGAGCGTCCTGTAAATAAGATCTACCGCGCCGTCGACAAACCTTTCCTGGTCGGTGTCCTCGATGCGAAGAATAAACGTGCCGTTATTTTTCCTTGCAAAAAGAAAGGCGTAAAGACACGTCCTTAAATTTCCGATGTGCATAAATCCCGTGGGGCTTGGTGCGAAACGGGTTCTTACTTTTTGTTCCATATCAGTATTTTATACCGTCCTTCAAGAAGTTATTTACGTTTTGTTGAATCTGTCCGCCGACGCCGTCTTCAACGAACGAGCAATATCCGAAATCGCTGAATATATAATGGTCGGCAAGTTTGATTTTGATAAGTTGCAAAGCCGCCGCGATCGCCCGCGTAAGTTCGACGTCCTGAACGCTCGGGGACACGTCGCCCGACGGATGATTGTGCGCGACTACGACCGAAACCGCCTTATATTTCAACGCGTTGTCCACGACGTCCCTGACGTCCACGCGGACTTCCTGCGGAATACCCGATGAAAGTTTCACAAGTTTGATTACCGTGCTTTTCGCGTCAAGACACAGCATGTAAAACTTTTCGGTCTTTTCGCCGTAGAAAAACGGGCTGAGATACCTGACAAGGTCGCCGCGCGTCGCAATGACGATTTTGCCCTTCTTGTCGCCCGACGCGTACATTCTGAACACGCCTTTCAGACTTGTCAGCAGCAACGCCGCGTTTGCCGTCATACCGTTTACGTCCAGAAGCGCGTCGTAGTCGGCATTAAGTACCCCGTTGAAACTGCCGAATTTCGAAATAAGCTCGTGCGCGATACCGTTTGTGTCTTTTCGCGGTATTGCGTGATATAAAAGATACTCCAACACCTCGTGCGGCTGTAAACTTTCTATACCCGACAGCAAAATTCGCTCTCTCATTCTGTCACGATGTCCCTCATGCATAAAATCGCCCTGTGCTTTGAAATATTAGTTCACATTTATTATAAATAGTGTATAATAATATATTGAAAATTACAAACGTTTTTCAAAAATTAAACGGATTTTCGGAGGTAATAATGGAAAAATATCAAAACGAACTGCTGAAAGACACCCTTGAACTCCTGTCTTTCGACGGCGAAGAAGGCAAACCTTTGCCCGGCGCCCCGTTCGGCGAAGGTAACAGACAATGCCTCGACTGGTTTTTAAGCAAAGCGGAATCTTTCGGTTTTCAGACGAAAAACCTTGACGGTTACTGCGGCGTTGCGGACGTCGGCGAAGGCGAGGCTTTCGGTATTCTCGGTCACCTCGACACCGTGCCTGTGGGCGACGGCTGGACGCATAACCCTCGCGGCGAAATTTCAGGCGACGTCATTTACGGCAGAGGCGTCGTTGACGACCGCGGTCCAATGCTTGCGTGTCTGTACGCCGTAAAGTCCCTTCTTGACGAAGGTCTTATCCCCAAAAAACGCATAAGATTCATCGTCGGCTGCAACGAAGAAACGGGCTGGCGTTGTATAAAACATTTCAATACCGTCGAAAAAATGCCCGACACGGGATTCTCGCCCGACGCGGACTTCCCCGTCATCAACTGCGAAAAAGGCATCGCGACGATAACGTTTGAGAAATACTATTCGGGCAACGTCGAAATTTCGGGCGGCACCCGTCCCAACGTCGTGCCTAACGTCTGCACCGCTCGTATCCCCGATACCGCCGACAACCTGACGATTATCGAAAAATCCGGGCTTGAATACGAAGTCAAGGACGGAAGAATCGTGGTTACCGCTCACGGAAAAGCCGCTCACGCCGCAACGCCCGCGCTCGGCGACAACGCAATCGTCAAACTTCTGAAAGCGTTGAGCGATATCGACGTCGATTTGAAAAAGATTTATGGTGCGTTCAAAACCCCTGACGGAAAAGGCGCGGGACTTGACCTTCGCGACGACGTTTCGGGCGCGCTTACGGTCAACCTCGGCATAATTTCTTCGCACGAAAAGTTGAAGTTCACAATCAATATCCGTTATCCCGTTACGGTGAAAAAAAGCACCTTGATCGACATTCTCGACAAGTGCCTTTACGACTTCACGATTGCAGAATCGGAGTTTCAGGAGCCGCTTTACGTCGATAAAGACGACGTTTTGGTGAAAACCTTGCTTTCGACCTACAACGACGTAATGGGCACGAACCTTGACGCGATTTCAATCGGAGGCGGCACTTACGCACGCGCCTTAAAACACGGCGTCGCTTTCGGGCCGGAGTTCCCGGGCGTTGAGTCCACCATTCATATGCCCGACGAACGCACCCCGATTTCGACCTATATGAACGTGTTCAAAATCTATCGCGAGGCAATCAGACGCCTTTGCTTTTGATAAAATAATTGAATAACAAAAAAGCGCGCTGCTATAAAAAAAGCAGCGGGCTTTTTGCAAACCGGTAATTAAAAACCTTATCTTCTCTCAAAGAGAGAACCATCGATTTGCGACAGCAAAATATCACGCCGAAGGCACGTCGCTTCGCCGCAAGGCAAACATCGCTCGCCCTTATCTTGCGCCCGTGTACAGATATTGCATCACGCCCGAAAACAAGTGATAACAGAATTCCTTTTTGTATTCGTCGCCGACAAGCAGTTTTTCGTCTTCCGCGTTACTTAAAAATCCGCATTCCACGATTGCGGCGGGTGCGGACGTCGAATTTATTATATAAAAGTCGCCCGAAAGCGCAGCATATTCCCGTCCGCCGTATTTTTTGTTGATTTCCGTATTGATTTTTTGCATGAGCGTCGCCGCAAACGGCAGAGAATACGGGTTTTTCGCGTCGTAAAACACCTGCGCTCCGCGCCGCGACGGCTGAGCCTTGTAAAAGTTCATGTGAATGCTGATAACCGCGTCGGGATTTTCGCTCTCGATTATCTCTTTTCTTAGTTTGAAGTCTTCTTTTTTGAACCCTTTTACACCGCCCGACAACGCGTATTTGTTTTTTCTGGTCAAAACGACTTTCACCCCTGCGTTTTCAAGGTAGTTTTGCAGAATTTTCACCATTTTAAGGTTAAGATCGCTTTCAAGCACGCCGGTATTTGTTCCGACAACGCCGCCGTCGGGTGCGCCGTGTCCCGCGTCCAGCACAACGACGTAACCCGCGTCGTTTTTCATAATATTTAACGTGTTTTTCACACATACGACGCTTAAAAACGCAAAAATTGTCAAAATAATTACGAATATTGCCATACTGATTTTGAAAATTGTTTTGCCGAGTTTGTCCACATTGCACTCCGTTGCGATTTTATTCAAAAATTGTATAAAAACGGGTAGTTATCCACCGAGTTATCCACATTCGCACTATTTTATGTTGACAAATCCACATTTATTCGTTAAAAAGTTGTCGAACTTTCGCAATGTTTTTCCGCTGCGATTTTGGCGTTTCGCCCGATTTTTTCCGATTTTTTCGCGCCGTTTTTGCCTATCTTCGGACAAACTTTCTTTTTTCGGAAGAATATCGACGTTTTTTGCAACATAAACGCCCGTTTTTTGAAATATCTTAATTTTGTAGTATGTTTTGCGAGGAATAATATGAGAAAAATCACGTCTTATCTGTCTTTACCCGTCATATCGGGCTCTCAACACAAAATTTTGGGCACTATCACGGGGGTTTTGTGCGAAAAGCGTCTGAAATCGGTGGGATTTTTCGCGTTTTCCGACCTTTATTCCAAAGATTCAGAAAATATGTACGTCGCCGCCCGAAGCCTGAAAAAAATAAACGACGATTCTGTCGTTTTGTCTAATCTTTTATGCATAAAAAGCCAATCCGACGTTTCGGGAAAAGACCTTATCGAATTTCCCCTCGGCGCGCCCGTATATACCGCCGACGGAAAAGCACTCGGGGTACTTTCGGATTTGTACTTCGGCGACACCGATAAAATCGCCACCGCAATCATCGTGAACGAAACGCCCGTGCTTGTCGAAAGAATCGCGTCCGTTGACGCGCAAGGAGTCATTCTCCTGCCCGACGGGAAAAAGCGCGTGCGGAAACAAAAAAGCAAGCCCGTCATCGAAAAACCCGAGAAAGATTTTAAGGTGTCGATATTGTCGCCGCCCGAAAACGCCTTGTCCTTTCCCGTAAAGGCTCTTTCCAACTACGGATTTCTTATCGGACGTGTCGCGACGTCTTCCGTTTACGACAAGAACAACATCCCCATCGTCAAAAAGGGCGCGCTCGTGACGAAAAAAGTCGTGTTCGACGCCCACAGAAAAAACCGCCTTATCGCACTTACCCTTGCAACAAAACGCTGACTTTTGATTTTTCCCTTGAAAAATCCGCGCGCTTGCAATATACTTATATCGAAGTAATAATCACGGCGGAATTTATGGAAAACAAACAAATTCTCATTTGTCCCGACAGTTTCAAGGGGACGCTTACGGCGGAAGAAGTCGCCGACACCATCGAAAAAGCGATAAAGGACGTCTCGCCCGCGGCAAACACGCGCGTTTTGCCGATTGCCGACGGCGGCGAAGGCACGCTTGAATGTTTCCGTCGCGCGCTCACCGGCAGACTTATCAGCGTCCGCACGAGAAACAGTAACTTCCGTCCCTGCACGGCGGAATACCTTTTGTCGCCCGTGTGCGCGATCGTCGAAAGCGCGAAAGCAATCGGACTTGCCTCAACGGAATTCAAAAATCCTGCAAAAACGACGTCGTACGGCGTGGGCGTTATCATCGACGACGCATTGATGCGTACGAAAGATATCGTCCTTGCACTTGGCGGCAGTTCAACCAACGACGGCGGCGCGGGGATTGCGGCTGCCCTTGGCGTGAAATTTTTCGATAAAAGCGGCGAAACCTTTATCCCGACGGGCGGCACGCTTAAAAACATTGAAAAAATCGACGTGAAAAACGCTCGGAATTTTAACCTTACCTGTATGTGCGACGTCGACAACCCGTTGTGCGGCGAAACCGGCGCGTCGTACGTCTTTGCCCCGCAAAAAGGCGCGGATTATATGATGGTGAAAGACCTTGACGACGGACTGAAACATTATGCGTCCGTCATAAAACGCGACGTCGGTGTCGACGTCGAAAACCTGAAAGGCGGTGGCGCGGCAGGCGGTATCGCGGCGGGAATGGTTGCCTTTTTCAACGCAAAACTCACGTCGGGCATCGACGTAATGCTTGACGGCACGGGATTCGATTCCCTTTTGAAAGACGCCGCTTTCGTCGTTACCGGCGAAGGAAAACTCGACAACCAGACTCTTGACGGAAAAGCAATCAGCGGACTCACGAGACACGCGAAAAAGTTCGGCGTGCCGGTGATTGCGATATGCGGACAAATCGCGATGGGTTTCGACCTTGAAAATTCGGGGCTTGCCCTTGCGACGGCGACCTCGCCCGAAAACACGCCGCTTCTTCCGTCCAGAAATTATAAACAGGAACTTTACGACGCCGCGGTAAAACTTTTCAAAAACCTTCTTGAAAAGAAATCATAAATAAATCCAATTTGAAACAAACGAAAAATGCCTGCAAAAAATGCAGGCAATTTCTCGTTTTAGGGGGATTGGAAATTATGTTAAGTTGACTTATTCAATCGTGATTGTGCGCACTTTCTCGGGTTTATCTTCCTTTTTGGGCACATAAACCGTCAATACGCCGTTATCATACTTTGCTTTGACATTGTCTTCGTCAATGTCGCCGACGTAATAGTTACGACTGCAACTTGCCGTCCTTTCCTGACGGATATAGCCGTGTTTTTCGTCCTCGCTCTTTTCTTCTTTCTTTGCGGAAACGGTAAGGTATCCGTCGTTGACGTCAACCGAAATATCCTTCTTGTCGTAGCCGGGCACTTCGATTTCCAAAACGTATTCCTTGTCGCTTTCTTTGACGTCGGTACGCATCATATCCCCGTCGTACATCGGGCGGAAGAAGTTATCGAATGCGGCGTTGAAAGAATTGCCGAAGTTGTCAAGTCCTTTTTCGAATTTGTCCCATCTTGTAAGATTGTTTTTCATAATATGCACTTCCTTATTTTTTTAAGATTGTTAGCAATCATCATTTGCGATTGTTAGCACTCGCTTTCCTTGATTGCTAACTATATTATACACCCGTTTTCGGGTTTGTCAATACCTATTATGAAATTTTTTTAATTATTTTATGCAAAAAAAAGAAAGACTTTGTCGAATTTTCTTGAAAGTTAATATTGATATGATGTAAAATAAAATTATTATATGAATTTCGTGCGCGTGTACGCGTAAAAACAAGGAGAATTATGGACGAAAAAATTTTGACGCTTGTGAAAAATTGCGATTTATCGAAGCCGATGTTCAAGGCTCGTTCCTCGGAAGTTTTCGACCTTGGCGACGAAAAGGTGCTGAAACTTTACTTCGATTCCGTATCGAAAGAAAACGTCGATATCGAACTTCTGAACACGACCGTCGCGTTTGAAACAGGCTGCACTCCGATGGAATGTTTCGGCAAAGTCGAAGTAAACGGAAGACAAGGGCTCGTTTTCAAGAAACTTTACGGCGAATCTTTGACGAATATGCCGATGAAAAACCCCGCGATTTTGTTCAAGGCAGGGAATATCATCGCCGCGCTTCACACTCGCGTTCATTCCGCGCACTCCGACAAACTCCGCGACGTCCGGCAAGTCGCGCTCGAAACCCTTGACAACGGGCTTTTTACTTTTCTTTCGGCAGAAGAATCCGAAAAACTTAAAAACTATATTTCCGCCCTGCCCGAAGCCGACAACATAATCCACCTCGACTTCCACACCGACAACATTATGTGCGACGGCGACAACTATCAGGTCATCGACTGGATGACCGCCTGCAAAGGTCGTCCCGAGGCGGAACTTGCGATGATGCACTTTCTGTTCCACGACGCGGAACTTTTCCCCGGCAGCTCCAAACTCAAAATATTCCTTATGAGTACCGTCCGCGTGTTCATTTACAACGGATTTATCAAAAACTACGTAAAAATGAACAAAGGCTTCACGAAGGACAGCCATAAGCCGTGGGACGTCGTCGCGTACGTTCTGCGTTTGGGCATTTGGGACATCGCGTCCGAGCGCGAACTTTTGCAAAATAAAATAAAAGCGGAAATCAAAAACATAAAATGAGCGATTTTGAGAAAAAAGTCAAAAAACTGAAAGAACTTGACGACAGAATTACCGCCGAAGAGAAAAACGGCTGCATTTACCTCTCGGGCGAAGTCGACGACTGGAACACCGTCGTGAAGGCGGGGCGCATCGCCGTCGACAAAAAATATATCGGCGTCGTCAACGACGTGAAACTGAAAGGCTTTGTACAAAAGCAATACGTTCCCCCGATTACCGACAACGCTCTGGACGGACTTTCCCCCGACGTTCTGATTATCGGCGCGGGGCTTGTCGGCGCGGCAACCGCAAGGGAACTTTCAAAATACGACCTTGACGTGCTTGTCGTCGAAAAAGGCGCGGACGTCGCGGCGGGACAGTCCTCACGAAACGGCGGCGCGGTGCACGTCGGCATAAACTATTCCCCGTCGTCGCAAAAACACAAGTATAACTACGTCGGAAATCAAATGTACACCGACCTTGCGCGCGACCTTGACGTCCCGTTTGAAAGACTCGGTCATCTTTTGCTCATCGCAAAAAAGTGGGAGCAACTTCTTCCCCGCCTTCTTGTGCTTAACTCCAAACGGCTGAAAATACCAGGCGTCAGATACGTCGACAGAAAAGGACTGCTTAAAATCGAGCCTTACGCCCCGTCGTGGGCAACGGGCGCGCTGTATATGCCCACGGGCGGATTCACGTCGCCTTATAAAATGTGCGTCGCCCTTATGGAAAACGCCCTTGAAAACGGCGCGAAAATCGCGCTGAACACGATGGTTTCGGGCATGGACGTCGAAAACGGCAAAATCACCGCCGTGAAAACCAACCGCGGCACGCTGCACCCGACGATCGTCGTAAACTGCGCCGGCGTTTATACCGACGTCATCGCCGATATGGCGGGCGACAGAACCTTTACCATTCACCCGAGAAAAGGCACGGACATAATCCTTGACAAAAAGGTCGGAAAATACATCAACACGACGGAAGTCAAGTCGCCGATAACTGTTTTGTCCGACGAAAAACTGTCGCTGAAAAAACGCATCGATATGACGAAATTCGCCCTGTCGCACGAAAACACGAGCAAGGGTATCGCCGTCATTCACACAGTCGACAAAAATATGATAATAGGACCGAACGTCCTTGAAACGCCCGACCGCGAAGACGTCACAACCGACAAAGAGACGATGGACTTTATCATAAACGAGCAAATGAAAGTCGCCGAAAATATAAAGCCGTCCGACGTCATCGCATACTTTTCGGGAGTGCGCTCGCCGACCTACGAAGAAGATTTTCAGGTAAGAAAAGGTATTTTCACCGAAAATATTCTGGAAGCGGCGGGGGTACAATCGCCCGGCGCGACCGCCGCGCCCGCAATCGCCGTCGACCTTGCGAAATGGGCGGTCGAATACGTGTCGAAATTCAAGGCGGTTGAAAAGAACGCTTCCTTTAACCCCATAAGAAAAAAGCACCCGCACCCGAAAGAAATGTCGGAAAGCGAGCGCGACGCTCTGATAAAACAAAACCCTGCGTACGGCGAAATCGTCTGCCGCTGCGAAGAAGTGTCGAAAGGCGAAATTCTGGACGCGCTGGACAGTCCGCTGCCCGTATATACCCTTGACGCGATTAAGCGCAGGTGCCGTCCCGGTATGGGCAGATGTCAGGGCGGTTTTTGCAGCCCGACGGTCGTGAAAATTCTGGCGGAAGCGAAAGGCGTCAGTCCCGAAGAAATCAAAAAATCGTCGGAACGCGCCGTCATACTTTTCGGAAAAACCAAACGCGCGCCGCGCGAATAATGGCAAAAAACCTTGCTTTTTTCACGCGCGTGTGATAACATCAATATACTAAATTACGGATAAAATATACAAAATCTTTTTTGATAAGGAGTTTTATTATGAGTAACTTTGCAAAAAACATCGGCGAAAAACGCACGCCCGTCACGACGCCCGCGCATATCGTTGAAAACGGCGTCGCGCATTACGGCACGTTCAGCGAACCTTTTCAGGACTTAAACCTTCTGGACTGCAAAAAACCTTTCTTTATGAAGACGCCGTCTTTCATCAAACGCATGCGCCTTATCGAGTGGGAAGCGTTTGAAGTCAACATGGACGAAGGCTCTCTCATCAGCGCGTGCTACAATATGGGTCCCATCGGTTTTTCCATTTTCGTATGGCACAACAACGCCGACAACAAAATTTATGCCTGGCGCAATCTCGTGCCCGTGAAACGCGCGAAGGTCGCAAAACAACTTTTGTCCGACAACTGCTACTGCAAAACCAAAAAGAGCGAATATAAGATTATCAACGATTTCGCAAACGGCAAAGCGCAATGCGTCGGTCATACCAAAGGCAAATCCGGCGAGTTTGCAATCGACATTTCGTTTGAACGTCTTTCGCCCCTTGCCAACGGCGTTATGCCCCTTATGAAAAACAAGGACGGCTCGTTCAGAAACCCCCTTTACAGCGAAAAAGATTTCTTCAAGGCGACGGGTACGATTACGTTAAACGGCAAAACCTATAAAACCAACGAACGCTCGGTCGGTATCATCGACGACCACAAAGGATATTATCCCTTCTTCTCGCACTACGACTGGCTCACCACGATGGGCAAGACCGAAATCGACGGCGAACAGAAGTTCTTTGCTTTCAACCTGACGAGAAACCAATCGGTCGATCAGGTCAATTACAACGAAAACGTAATCTGGCTGGAAGGCGAATCTTTCCCGATGCCGCCCGTGGTATTCACCCATAAAGACGGCAAAAAGAAAGCAAACGAATGGCATATCCGCGACGAGGCGGGACAAGGGCTTGTCGATATCACTTTCAAAATCGACAACGTGTTTTATATGCCCATTCCCGTGGCTGTTTATTATGCCCTGCCTTACGGCAAGATTTACGGCTACGTCACCGACACGAACGGCAAAAAATACACCGTCGACGGCATGGTCGGTATCGGCGAAGACAAAACAACTCGCATTTAACTTTGAAACTCCAAACAAAAAGCACTTCTTTGCGAAGTGCTTTTTTTGTGGTAAAAATTTGGTTTGTTACATAAACATTTTCAGTTTGTTCGGCACGACTTTTATGTCAAGGTATCTGTCCTCGATAATCTCGCCGTCAAGCTCAAACCGGCTGTCGTCCAGAGCCTCGATAATGACGCGGTCGGTGCGGAATTCTTCAACGGTTTTGTCCTCGACGTGTTTGCCTTTCAAAAATTTCAGGAGCATCGACGGAATCCGTCTTTTTTTCATTTCGTTGACGATAACGACGTCAAGTTTCCCGTCCGACACTTCCGCGTGCGGGCAAATGGGCAATCCGCCGCCGATAAAGCCGCCGTTGCCGATTCCGATCATAAACACGCTTTTATCCATCGTTTTTCCGTCGACAATCAGGCGAAGTTTGTGGAAGCGGGTATGTAACAGTGTGTAAATCAAGGCGTAATTATACGCCGCGCTGCCTTTCAGTTTTTTGACGGAAGCGTATTTCACAAGGACGTCCACGTCCATGCCGCCGCCCGCGACGTTCAAACACCTTGTCGTGCCGAGGTCCATATAGTCGACGTAACCGACGTTGCCTTTTAAAATCACGTCAAGGGCTTTTTCGACGTCTTTGGGGTGTCCCGACTTTTTGATAAAGTCGTTGCCGCTGCCGCACGCGATAAGCCCGAGCGTAACGTTTTCAAAGTTTTCAATGCCGCAAAGCACCTCGTGGAAGGAGCCGTCGCCGCCCATTGCGATGATTTTTGTATCGGGCGTGCGCGAGAGTTCCCTTGCGATTTCGGTTGCGTGGTGCGCGTATTGCGTTTCATGCACGATATACGGCACTTTTTTGGCGTCCAGCAATTTTTTGACCGTTTGCAGCGCTTTTTGGCTTTCGCCCTTGCCGCCGACGGGATTTATAATAATATGATACATAGTCTTCTCCGAAAATATTGTTGTATATATTTTATCACCCGTGCGGCGCGCTGTCAAGATTTGGCGGGTTTTGCGGGTTTTGTCGGTCGGACGGCTTAAATCTGTCGCTTATATAATTATATAATTATTTTTAATCATATACTTGCAAACTTATTCGCAGTGTGCTATATTATCTCTCGAAAATCAAGTTATGGAGCACACTTTATGAAAAAGAAACACGAATTCAAACTTTGGCAGGAATTCAAGGCGTTCATCAATCGTGGCAGCGTCCTTGACCTTGCAGTAGGTATGATTATCGGCAGCGCGTTCACCGCAATCGTAAACTCGCTTGTCAAAGGTATACTTCAACCCCTTATCAATATGATTCCTTTGGGACAAGACGGCAAGAGCCTTCAAGTCGTCCTGAGAGATCCCGTCATCGACGCGACGACAGGCGCAGTCGTAAAAGAAGCGGTCATTTTGGACTTCGGCGCGGTTATTTCCGCAATCGTTACTTTCCTTCTCACCGCGCTTGTACTCTTCCTTGTCGTGAAAGCAATCAATAAGGCGCGCGAAATCGGCGACAAAGAAAAAGCAAGACTGGAACAACTTGCACAAAAAGTAACGAAAAAGAACGGCGATGCCGAAACGACGGAAGCCCAAGAAGAAGTCGCGGTCGCAGAAGAAACCCCCGCAGCACCCGCTCCCGTTGAAGTCGCGCCCGTTGAACCCGCTCCCGACAAAACGCAGGAACTTCTTTCGGCAATTCTTGACGAACTCAAAGCGCAACGCGCCGACAAGGAATAATCCAAAACCAATAAAAAACCCCGAATCAATTCGGGGTTTTGTTTTGCGTTTTAAGCAATTATTCTTATTCGCCCTTCTTCGGCGCAACAACCGTCGCGTCGCCGTCCGAGCATTTGATAATCTTGTCGGCGGAAAGATAATTTTTGATTATCGTCACGTTATTATTCCATTCTGCGACGGTGCCGTCATAGTGAATTTCGACGCTTGACGCTCCGCCGTTAAGTTCAATCTTCACAACGCTTTTGGGAATATATATTTTTTGAGCGTCCTCGTATATGCAAGCCGCAACTACGGGCGAGTCGCCGATTTCGGACAAAATCCTGTACGACTTGAACGTAATATTTCCGGCGGTTCCGTTAAAGCCATAACCGCCGTCAACGATATGGTAATAGCCTATTTCCATCAGAGCGGACGACTTGTAATCGGCGATTTCAGCGGGGACGTAAAGCGACGTTTTGTTGATGTCTTTGTAAACGATTGTTCTGTCCTTCTTTTCGATAACGATGCTGTCGTTATTTTCCACGCGGACGTTTTTCCCGACGCTTATATTAAAAAGAAGATCGGTAAATTCACTCCTGAACTCATCGACGCTGCTTTTTAAGACTTCGTTTCCGCCAAGCGTATATGCGCCTTTAATCCACTCGGAATCCGCGTCTCTTTTTGTGAAATTGAAATATTTCCCGTCTTCGAACGACTTGAATTCGGCACGCTGAACTTTCCCGTCCCTTTCGATTATTTCTGTTGAGCCGCTTTGGGTGAAATAGGTCGTGCTGACCATTCCGTTGGATGTCGTCTCGACTTTCGTAATACTTTTTACATCGGCTTTGACAAGCGCAACCATTAGTTCGTCCGCGCTCATATCGTTTTTGAGTTTCAATTCCTTTTTATTGCACGCGGTACAAGTCAGCGCAGTTGCAAGGACAAGAATTACCGCAAAAACCGTCAATAATATTTTCTTTTTCATGACCTTTTCTCCTTAATACTCTTTGACTTCGACGTCGCCGTCCGTGCAGTGCACGACGATTGCTTTATCTCTGATATAATGGCTTGCAATCTTTATTTCTCCCCACTGCGCTTTCGTGCCGGCGAAATAAATGTTTTCGTTGTTGGCGGTCAAAAAGTCCAGCCCGTCGATGTAATTCACGCTTTGCGGAATGGTGATTTTTTTAAGGCTTCTGTTGTAGCTTGTCACGACTGCCTCAACCTTTTTGCCCTGGAACGTTTCGGGAATCGAGAACTCGATTACACTTTGTTTGAAACCGGTGAACGCAAGCCCGTCGCCGTGCGGTGAGAAATTCGCAATGTACGCCGTTGTCTCGCGCGAGGCGTAATCTTTGTACTCTTCGGGAATATTAAGCGTCGTTTTGTTTACGTTTGACACGACGACTTTCATTTCTTCTTCATCGTCAACGAAGATTATTTTGTCTTTTTCAACCGTCAACTTTAAGGAGTCGTAACCGTTTTTCACGTCGTAGATATAACTCGCAAGCGGACCTATCGCGTAATAGAAGAAGTTTTCTTTCGCGTCGTCTTCATCAAAGTCAAGGTCGTATTTCGCGCCCATCATATCGAACGCATTGAAAGTAATATTGCCTTCGCCGTCTTTTTCGATCATATATACGCGACTTGCGTCTTTGGTAAATATTCTCTCTTCCGCAGGGTTGTCGCCTTCTTTTTCGGCAGACAGGTATCCGTCCGGCGTATATTGTAACGTAATCGAGTACCCTTCGCTTAATATTTCAACCGTGTACGATTTTATATCGGCGTTCACAAGCATTTCGTACAGCTTTTCGGGCTTCATATTCTTTGTGATTTTTACCTTGTTTTTGTTGCAAGCGGTAAAAGAAAACAGCGACGTGAACACAATCGCAATCGCCGTAAGTGATAAAAGAATTTTCTTTTTCATTTGCCGTCTCCGTTATTTTGATATAATTATTTTATTATGTATCAAAAGGAATTGTCAATAATTTTAAGTTGTTGCGCTTTACAAGACTTTTCGGCTGCCGGGAAAAAATAATACAAACCTTGTTCGGCACGCATTGACAATGCCCCGAAAATCGTCGTATAATTTGTTTATCACCTACGAAAAAAAGGCAACATTACTTTATGAAACTCGATCTGAACGGAAAATGGCAATTCAAGTCGTCAAGGGACGCGGACTTTATGGACGCGGTCGTCCCCGGCACGAACTTTCTGGATCTTATCCGCCTTGACCGCATGAAAAACCCCCTTGTGGACGTCTCGCCCGAAAACACGCGCGATAACGAATGGTTTTTCCGCGCGGGCGCGGACGACTGGATTTATCGGAAAACTTTCAACGTGAGCGAAGACTTTTTGAAAGCCGACAAGGTCTTCCTTGTGCTGAACAAAATCGACACGCTCGCTCTCGTCGTTCTGAACGACCAAGAGGTCGACCATTCCGAAAACGCGTTCCTTCCTTTCCGCCGCGACGTGAAATCGCTGTTAAAGCCGGGTGAAAACGTGCTGGAAGTCGGGATTTGCGGGCCGGTGTCTTACGTAATCGGCGCAACCAAACTCATCAAAACGCCGAAAAATCTCAACGGTCTTACGGGCGACGTGCATATAAGAAAACCCGCCTTCCACTTCGGCTGGGACTTTGCGCCCTTTGCCCCCGCGTCGGGCATCCGCGAAGACGTGTATCTCGAAACGGCGTGCGGCGCGGAAATTTCCGATTTCAGAATATCGCAAAAACACAACTCGGACGGCGCGGTAACGCTGTCGATGACGGCACGCGTCGAAAGATACAATACGACGGACGATTTTTCAACCTTCTTTTCGGTGCTGTCCCCCGATAAGTCGGAGTTCAACGCAAAAGGCATCGAAATCGAAAACGGCTTGTTCAAGGCGGATATCGAAATCAAAAATCCCGAACTCTGGTGGACAAGAGATTTGTCGGATAAGCCCGAACAACCTTTGTACGAAGTCGTGGTAAGTCTGAGCCGCGGCGACGAAGTCGTCGACGGCAAAATCGTGAAAATCGGTCTTCGCGACCTTGTTTTCGACAATAGCCCCGACGAAATCGGCAAAAACTTCCGCTTTACGTTAAACGGCGTGCCCCTTTTCATAAAGGGCGCGAATTACGTCCCGCCCGACGTCACGGACGTTTTCGACAGGGAAAAATGCCGCCGCTTGCTTTCCGACGTCGAATTTATGAATATGAATATGATAAGAATATTCGGCGGGAGCGGATACGAAAACGAGTTTTTCTATGACGAGTGCGACAAGCGCGGTATCCTTGTGTGGCAGGACTTCCCGTTTGCGTGTCAGGGATATCCCCTTTTCCTGCCCGCGTTTATGGAAAACGTAAAAAAGGAAGCGGAATATCAGGTGAAACGTCTGCACTTCCACCCGTCGCTTGCGCTGTTCTGCGGCAATAACGAGATTGAGGCGATGTCCGTCAACTGGATGTTTTTCTCGCGCTATATCGACGTGGCGGAACCGTTTTTCTATTACAACCTGAAAAAAATCGTGCAAGAAAATTCCGACGTAGCGTATATCCCCGGCAGCCCGTCGGGCGTGTCGTATATGTTCGGATACGCCGCGGACAACGTCGGCGACGCGCATATATGGGCGGTGTGGCACGGTATGAAACCCGCGACTTATTTCAAAAAACGCCTGCCCCGCTTTGCAAGCGAATTCGGCATGATGAGTCTGCCGTCCGAAAACAGCACGAAAAAAATTCTCGGCGACGACGAAAATATAAATTCCAAAAAACTGAAAGCCCGCGACTTTTCACAAGCAGGCGTCGGCAAAATCAAATATTATACCCTTGAAAGATTCAACGCGCCGAAAGATATTTCGGGCTGGGTTTACGCCTCGCAAATCGCACAGGCGGAAGGTCTTCGCGAAGGAGTGTCGCATTTCAGGCGCAATAAGCCCACCGTGAACGGCACTATCGTCTGGCAACTCAACGACGTGTTCGAGGGGCTCAGCTGGTCGGTAAGAGATTTTGACGAAAGTATTAAAGCGGCGGGGTATTATTTAAGACGTTATTACGCGCCCGTCGCAGTCAATATCGACGTAGTGGACGGCGGCTTTTACGTCCATACGTTCAACGACACAAATAAGGATATTTCGGCAAAACTCACGTTTAAAGTGTGCAATTACGACGGTGAAGTGCTTGTTGAGAAACATAGCGACATCACACTTGCCGCCGGAGAAAGCAAAATGCAACTTGCACAAGGTATGGCAATCGTGAGAAATCAGAACAAACGTTTAAGGTGTTTTGCTTATGCGGAACTTGAAACGGAAGACGGAAAATATACCGACACAAGGCTTGTAAGACGGGAAAAATACGCGCGACTTCCGCACCCCGTCATCAAAAGAGAATACGACTTTATCCGCGACGGCGTGCTTAAAATCACACTTTCAACGGACGTGTTTGCGCGCGGCGTGTTCATCAGAAACAATATTAACGGCGCAAAGTTTTCGGACAACTTCTTTGACCTTGTCCCCGGCGAAACAAAAGAAATCACGGTAAATCTCGGGCGCACTTGCCCCATAAACGGTCTTGACGAATCGCTGCCGATAACGTCCGCCGCCGATATCGAAATCAAGGGAAATTCCGCCGCCGCGTTCTTTACAAGGCTTTTCGTGTCGCTGCACCCCGTAAACTTCTTTAACAGTATTTATTACAGAAAAATCCCGCGTAACGTGAAGAAACGCATCGTCGCGTTTTTCGACGAACAGGAAAAGGAAAAAGAAGAATAAAAGCACAAAGAAAAACCATCGGGAAAACACCCGATGGTTTTTTGATTTTCGCCGCTTATTCCACGACGATTTCTTTTATCATGACTTCGTTGCCTCTTAAAAGATAAGTCCTTTCGCTTTTGCAATACGGGCAGATTTTGCCGTATTTGACCGTTTCGTATTCTTTCTTGCAGTCTTCGCAGTACGTCACGGCTTTCACCGGTTCGATTTCCAGCACGCAACCTTTCAGAAGTTCCGTACGGTTTGCGTTCCAGTTCCAGCAATCGATAAGCTGGTCGTTGACGACCGTCGATACTTCGCCGATTTGCATGACGACTTTCTGGACTTTCGTCGCCTTGTTTTCGACCGCGACGTCGCGCACTATGTCCGCGATATGGAAGACCACCCCGAGTTCGTGCATAAATTACTTATCCTTTTTGGCTTGTTTTGCCGCTTTTTTCGCAGCCTTATGGCGTTTTTGCGAAGCCTTTTCTTCGGGCGTTTTCTTGCCGAACGCGATTTTCATACCGCGTTTTATGGCGTACGGTAAAATCTCCTTGAACTTATCTTCGCTTCTGCTCATCTTGGAGCATTCGGGATGTTCGCGATGCAGATGGATTGCGTCGAATTCGCACTTCGTGGTGCAGACACCGCAGCCGATACATTTGTTTTCGTCGACGATGCTCGCGCCGCAGCCCAGACACCTTGACGCTTCGATCCTGACCTGTTCTTCGGTGAGAGTGCCGTGCAGATCGCGGAAGGAGTGCTTGTCGCCGTCGAGTTCTTTCGCTTCCTGTCTTCCTGCCGTATCGTAGCTGTCGATGACGATGTTGTCTTTGTCAAGTTCGACAAACTGTCTTCTGTTGCGGCCGATGGTCATGCTCGTGCCGGGCTGTACGAAACGATGCAGCGATACTGCCGCGTTCTTGCCCGCTTCGATTGCGTCGATTGCGAATTTCGGGCCGCTGTACACGTCGCCGCCGACGAAAATGTCGGGTTCCGCCGTCTGATAAGTCAGAGAATCCGCAACGGGATAATTACCGTGATGGAACTCAACCTTCGTGCCTTTCAGCAAGTCGTTCCAGACAACGGACTGACCGATTGCGAAGATAACGTGTTGCGCCTCGACCGTAATCGTGTCGTTTTCGTCGTATTGCGGGTTGAAGCGATTTGTCTTCGGGTCGATGACCGACAGGCATTTCTTGAACACGACCGCTTTAACGTTGCCTTTTTCGTCTTTCAGAATCTCTTTGGGACCCCAACCGTTGTTGATCGAGATGCCGTCTTCGAGCGTTTCTTTGATTTCGTTTACGGACGCGGGCATTGTTTCGCGCGATTCGAGGCAGTACATACCGACTTCTTCGGAGCCGAATCTGACCGCCGTGCGAGCGCAGTCCACCGCAACGTTGCCGCCGCCGATGACAACCGTCTTGCCGACAAGTTTTCTGTCGTGGTTTTCGGTTGCGTCGTGCAGGAACGATACAGCCATATCCGTGCCGATTGCGTCTTCGCCGGGTACGCCGGGGAGTCTGCCGCCCTGGCAACCGATTGCAACGTAAAACGCCTTGTAGCCTTGTTTTCTGAGTTCGTCGATGGTGACGTCGGTGCCGACGTTCACGCCGCATTTAATTTCGACGCCGAGTTCGCGCAGTACGTCGATTTCAGCCTCGATGACGTCCTTTTCGAGTTTATAGGAAGGAATACCGTAAGTGAGCATTCCGCCGGGACGCGCGTTCTTTTCAAACACGGTGGGTTTGTATCCTTTCGTCGCAAGATAGTATGCGCAGGAAAGTCCCGCAGGGCCTGCGCCGATGATTGCGATTTTTTCGGACCATTGCTTATCGACGTTCGACGGAATGACGACTTCGGGAACGAATCTCGTTTCCGCGTGTAGGTCTTGTTCCGCGATGAACTTCTTGATGTCGTCGATTGCGACGGCCTCGTCGATGGTGCCCCTTGTGCAGGCGGCTTCGCAACGCTTATTGCAGACGCGTCCGCAGATTGCGGGGAACGGGTTGTCTTTTTTGATAAGTTCCAACGCTTCCCTGTACTTGCCTTCTTTGGCTTTTCTTATGTAGCCCTGAACCGCGATGTGAGCGGGACATGCAACCTTACAAGGCGACGTACCCGTTTCGTAGCAGTTGATGCGGTTGTTGTCGCGGTAATCTTCGTCCCACTTGTCGGGTCCCCAGCTGAGATTGTCGGGGAGTTCGTGCTTCGGATATTTGATTTCGCCCTGTTTCGTGCAAAGTTTTTGTCCGAGTTTTACCGCGCCGGCGGGGCAGTATTCCACGCACTTGCCGCACGCCACGCATTTGTCTTTTTCAACCCTTGCGACGTACGCGCTTCTGGACATATTAGGCGTGTTGAAAAGTTGCGACGTACGCAGAGCGTTGCAGATATTGACGTTGCAGTTGCAGATTGCGAAAATCTTGTTTTCGCCGTCGATATTCGTAATCTGATGTACGAAACCGTTCTTTTCGGCGTTTTTCAGAATTTGCATTGCCTCGTCGTAAGTGATATCGCGGCCTTTGCCCGTTTCGCGGCAGTAATCCGCCATATCGCCGATACCGATGCACCATTCTTCACAGCTGTCGCCGCAGCCTTCGCCAAGTTTCGCCCTGCCGTAACGGCACGAACAAATGCCTACGCCAAGGTGACCTTCGTACTTTTTGAGCCAATACGAAATATGCTCGATATCCATTGTGCCGTTTTCCATCTCGATTGCTTTCTCGACGGGGATAACGTGCATACCGATTCCCGCGCCTCCCGGGGGAACCATAGCCGTGACCATTGTCAGGGGAAGATACGTCATACGCTCGAAGAACATCGCGAGTTCCGGATGGTCGTCAAGCTGTTTCTTTATCATGTTCGTGAATTCCGCAGAACCGGGAACGAACATCGGTAACGTATAGCGACGGATTTTCTTTGCTCCCTTAATGGGACCGTTGTGGTCGTAATTGTCGCCATAATCGTATTCCAGAATACCGATTCTGCTCATGTCGTCAAGCAACTTTTGAAGTTTTTCTTTCCCGAGTTCGGGATTTTTTGCAAGAAGGTCTTCAAACGTGTAGTGATGACGAACTTTCATTTTCAGCGCGACGTCCGCCATTTCGTCGGTAACCACGCAGGCAAGTCCCCAGTATTCGGGATCGTTTACCGTGACGCCCAGAATCTTATGGTCGACGCAGTCGGTGATTTTTCTTGCGAGTTTGAGAATTTTTTCACGCGGATTGGGATCGCCCATAAACTCCGGTGTGTAAGCTTTACTCATCTCTGCCATTGCTGTTTTCTCCTTTGAAAATTTGTTTTATAAATTTCGTTTCGAGCGCGTCATTTCGTCGCCCTTCCTTGCACATACGATAAATACTGCGCGCGGTAGGGCTTCAAAATTTTCGCGTCGTTAAAACCTTTTTTGTAAAATTCGGGTGTTTTAGATACGTCCTCTTTTGCAAGAATTATCGGATTTTCCGTCCGAAATTGCCGCATTTTCAATATATCTTTAATATATTTTTGCTTACACTATGAATAATAATACGAAAATTCGGGAATGTAAAGTATTTGCACGATTTTTTGCGATTGTAAAGATTTGGTAGAAAACCTTAAAATCCTATCACCACCCGCACCTTTTTTCAACAAAAAACCGCCCGCATCCGGACGGTTTTGTTTGTTGTTTTTTGACTTTGCGGTTACTTCTTTTTAAGAACGTCGTCGAAGAGTTTCAGGTTGTCGAAAGACGGTTTGTACTTGCCTTCTTCGATGCCGCGGATTATTTCGACCGCCCTGTCGTTGACGGGAGTCGGCACGCCGACCTTTCTTCCGTACTCGCTCACGACGCCGTTAATTGCCTCGACCTCGCAAGGTTTGCCCTTTTCGATATCCTGCAACATACTTGCGCGGATAAGGCGGTGTTTTTTGATTGCGACGGGAATTATCGCAAACGAGATTTTTTGTTTGATCGGGTTGTTGTAATCCAGAAGTTTTACGACGTCTTTGCCCTGAATCGGCTCAATATGAATGCCGCCCGCGCGGGTTGAGTCGATGATTTCTTTTATGATGCGTTGCGCGCAAAGTCTGCTTTTTTTGTTGTCCGCGACCTCGCCGAAATTGCAGCCGAGCACCGCCGACATTCCGCTGAATGCGGAGTTTACGAGAAGTTTTGACCACCTTACCCCTATGAAATTGTCTTCAACCTCAACCTTGCCCATAATGGACAGTATACGGACGATTTCCTTGAAATGCTTGTCCGCCTGCGCTTTTTTATTGAGTGCGCCGAGCGCGAAAACCAAAGCGTCGGGTTCCGACGTGAGTTCGCTGACGCCGGGAGCGGTCATTTGCGCGCCCCAGCCGATTGCACAACCGTACGTCCTGTCTTCGCCGATTATTTCGGACACACTGTGTTCCGGAAGACCGTTTTGCATCGTACAGATTACACCGTCGTCCGCCAAAAAGTTTGTGAGCATTTTCACGACTTCTTTGTTGTTGAGCTGCTTTGTCATAAGGAAAATTATGTCGTATTTTTCCTTCATTTCTTCGGGCAGCATCGCGTTGACTTTCACGTTGAAATTCGCTGTCCCCGTGATGGTTGCGCCGTTCTCTTTCAACGCGGCGACGTGCGCTTTGTTCCTGTTGACAAGGTCGATTTCCTCGCCGCTTTTCGCGACGTATGCTCCAAGTACCGTTCCGAGCGAACCCGCTCCGTAAATGCAAACTTTCATATAAGCTCCTTAAAATTTTCAATCAAAGATATTTTACCACGAAAAATCCTTATTTACAACGGTTGACAATAATTTATTCTTTTTTCGCGGCATTTTCACGGCGGCGGTCTTTCAAAAGTTTCGGCGAAATCTCGTTGACAACCGCCGTTTACTTCTATATAATGCAATCAAATGAATAATCTCGCCGCCGGGTGAGCCGTCAAATTGCATCGTTAGGCCTTTGAAGATGCAACCTGGCGCTTTTTTATTTGTGGAGAAAAAATGAAAAACCAGACCTTGAAAGAATTTTTTAAATACGTGTCGGCAAACGTGATTGCCATGATCGGGCTGTCCTGCTATATTCTGGCGGACACGTTTTTCATTTCTTTGAGTCTTGGGAAAACCGGGCTTGCCTCGTTGAATCTGGCAATGCCTTCGTTCAGTATCGTTTTTTCAATCGGTCTTATGTTCGGCATCGGCGGAAGCACGAAATTCGCCATATACAAAGGCGCGGGGGACGTCAAAAGCGCAAACAGAGTGTTCACTCACACCGTTTTTGTAGTTGCGTGTTTTGCGGTCGTATTCGTGCTTCTCGGCGCGTTTTTAAGCGGTCCCGTGGCGTCGTTTCTCGGCGCGGACGGAGAAACGTTTTCGGGGAGCAAGACCTACGTGCAGATTATACTTTGTTTTGCGCCTTTTTTTATGTTCAACAACGTTCTGCAAAACTTCATCCGCAACGACGGCGCGCCCAGACTTGCGATGACCGCGTCGCTTCTCGGCAACCTTTTCAACATCGTTTTCGACTACGTTTTTATTTTCCCGTGCAAACTCGGCATGCTCGGCGCCGCCCTTGCGACAGGCATTTCGCCCGTAATCAGCATGCTTATTCTGATGATTTTCTTCTTCCGAAAGAAAAACACGTTCCGTCTTGAAAAGACGAAACTATCTCTTCGCGTGTTCGGCGAGATAATCTCGCTGGGACTTGCGTCGTTCATTGCGGAGTTCGGCTTCGGACTTGTGATGATGCTCATCAATAAGTTGTTCAAGTCGCTTGGCGGGGATACGGCGGTTGCGGCGTTCGCCATCGTCGTCAACGTGTTTTACGTGATAAACGCGATTTTCAACGGGATTTCGTTGGGCACCCAGCCTATAATCAGTTTTTCATACGGACAGCGCGATTTTACGAGAATACGACAGGTGCTGAAATACGCCCTGATTACAATCGGCGCGACCGCCGCCGTCCTGTACGTTATTCTGTTTTTCTCGGCGGACGGCATTGCGGCAATCTTCAACACGGAAAAAGCGGAAGACCTTCAAAAACTTGCCACGACCGGCATAAAACTGTATTTCATTTCTTCGCTGTTTTCGGGATTCAATCTGTTATTTTCGTCATACTTTTCGGCGTCCGACAAAGGCGTATGTTCGCAAATCGTCACCCTTCTGCGCGGAGTCGTGCTGATTATTCCGCTTGCTTATCTTTTCGCACATTTTTGGAAAATCACGGGGCTTTGGCTCGCAACGCCCGCCGCCGAAATGCTGACGCTCGTTGCGGCGATTATCATATTCTTTGTCACACGCAAAAAACGCGCCGACACGGAAATCCCCGCCCCCGTTTCGGAACAGGAATAATCCGCCGTACGCGTTCCACTTTTTCTGATTTTATCTTTTCTTTCCTTTTGTTTTCTGTTTTTTGACGGTAACGACAAGTATTATCGTCGCGATAACAATCAACCCGATGCCCGTGGACAATGTTATGATGATTTTGGTCACCTTTCCAAGCGGCGGCTTGTACCTTTCGGGTTTTTCGGACGCGCAAATGAAAAGCGTAAGATCGCCGTCGGGCAGTTTTTCAAAATACGCCTCGTAGATTCCGCCGTTCTTCGTAAAATCGACGGTCTCACCCGTTATGTTAACCGAGCCGTCCGGATTTGTCACGCTCTTTCGCGTTTCGCCCCTTAATAAGTACATATCCGTGTATATCCGTATCGTAAGGTTGTTGAAGTCTGCCCAGCCCGCCGCGGGACTTAAAAGATAAGTGTACGAATACACCGGCGGCACGTAATTGCGGGTTGCCGACGGATAAAGCGGCGCGGATACCGTGTTGACAAGCGTTTCTTCCGGCGCGAACGTAAGAGTGTAATCGTACCATCGGAACAAACACGTGCTTAGCGAATGTTCCCACTTTTGAAACACCGTCGACGTTCTGCTTTTAATCAGCGCAATCGTCGCGTTGTACCAGTCCACGTCGCTGACGTCGCTTCCCGCCGGTCTGAATTTCAGGGCGTAATCTTTGAAATTATACTCGACCTTCTTCCCTTTGACGACGCTTCCCCCGACGCTTTTCCACTTGTCGTCAAAGAAACTGAATTTGCTTTCGATATCAGTAACGTCTTCCCCGACAAACGCCAGCGTCAGCTGCCCGTTTTTAAGTCCGTCCTGCCATGCGACAAGTTCCATTAAGTCCCCGTTTTTTTCGTACTTGACGTAATTATCCGCCACTATGTATTTAAAGTTTTTCACGTTGTCCGAAAACATGACGTACGTCGGCAATTTTCCGTTTGCACCTTTAACGTCCAAAACGTATTCATAAACAGCCAAATCTGTTGAAAGAGTATCGTCTGCAATAAAGTCGTCCGAAAAGTATCGAAGGTCCTCTTCAAGGTCGAATTTTGCAAAGGGATCCGCCTTATAAGTATGGCGGATTGTTTTGTCCGCGTCTTTTCCGTTTGTTTTTACCTTAAAGTATTCCTTGTCCGCCTCGGTCTGCGATTCGTCATACGGAACGAATCCGAAAGGAAACAGGCATCTCGTTTCGACAGTCAGATTTGTCGGATTGCGGAAAGTGTATTCGGCTGTAACTATGCCCCGCCTGACGTATTCCTGCACGGGAATAAATCGGTCGGCGGAATAAATATGAAATGTCAGATCTTCCTTGTCGACGACTATCGGGCTATTTTCGGTCTTAACGATAACCCCGCTTGAATCGTAGCCTATCGTTTCTCTCGGCGCGGAATTCGCTTCCGAGACGGCGGGCGACGAGAATACGACCGACGAAAACAACGTCAACGCTATGGTCAGAAGAAGAATTATTGTCTTTGTCCGGGTTTTCATTTTTGTCCTATTTTATTTCGGAAAACAATTCTTTTCCGACTCCGCATACGGGACAGACGAAATCGTCGGGCAAGTCTTCAAACTCGACGAGCGGGATCCCGTTTTCTTTGCAACTTTCTTCGTCGTATACCCAACCGCATACTTCGCAAATGTACTTTTTCATTTTTGTTCTCCTTTTGGTTTATTCGTATTTGATTTATTTCATAAGTTCAAACGCCGACGCGTCGTGCTTGCATATCGGACAAATGAAGTCGGGCGGCAGTTCTTCGCCCTCGAAAACGTAGCCGCACACTTTGCAAACGTACGATTTTTTCTTTGGCGCGACGGGCTTCGGCTTCACGTTTTTCTGATATTCCGTATAAGTCAGCGTGTCGAGATCGGAAAACACCGCCGCTTCTTCGACGGAACAAACGAACATGTCGTGCGTGCCGAGGTCGATTATCTGCTCCGCCGCAAGGGATATGAACGCGTTGCAAAACTCCGGCATTACGACAAGCCCGTTTTCGCTCCTTTTCGGCGTTTCTCCGAAAAACTTATCGACGGTTCTGCCGCTTTGGAAACCGAATCTTTTGAAAACGTCAAAGGTTGCGTCGACCGACAAGCAGTTGACGTTCATTTTCAACGTTTCCAGAATCGTCCCGCACGAGTAATTCTGTTTGTTTACGCAAACGGCGACTCTCACCGGATTGCTTGTGACCTGCATTACGCTGTTTACGATGCAGCCGTTGTCTTTTCTTCCGTCGTTGGTGGTCAGAACGTACAGCCCGTAGCCGATTCTGAACAATGCGGAAAGGTTAATTTTCTCTTTTTCGTCCGTCATATTTATTCTCCTTTGTTTAATTCTCGTTGTTTGTTCGCACCGTATGCAACCGCCGCCGCGCCGCACAGGGACGCATAGTATCCAAGCCCAGAATATTCGATTTTGACGGTTTTATCAATCGGAAGAAACAGTTTATCGTTGATTTCTGCGATAAGGTCGTCTTTGAACAGGTCAAGGCTTTGGGATACTCCGCCGCCAAGATAACATACGTTCACGTCAAGAAGTGTCGCGGCACTCGCTATGACCGCGCCCAGTGCTTTTGCCGCGCGCCTGTATGCCGCCGCCGCGATTTCATCGCCTTCGTTTGCAAGCGCGCCAATCTCTTTCGCCGTCCTGTCCTGCCCCGTTTTTTCCTTGTAATAAGCGGAAACCGCCCGTCCCGACGCCACCGATTCCAGACAGCCTTTCTTCCCGCAGGTACAAGCCTTTCCGTCTTCTTCGACTCTGATATGCCCGAATTCGCCGGCGCAAAAGTTCGCCCCGACGTAAAGGCTTCCGTTCAGATACAGCGCGCCGCCCACTCCGTTGCTGACGGTAATCCACATAAAATCGTCGACGTCCGCCGCCTTTCCGAAAACTTTCTCGGCAACGGCGCAAGCGTTCGCGTCGTTTTCGGCATACACCGGGATCCCAAGAATTTGTTTAAGGTCTTCCGCCGCGTGCCAATCCCTTATTCCCAAAAAAGGCGCGAGCGGACATACTCCCGTATCGCCGTTCACCGGCCCCGGCAACGAAACGCCGCATATTTCGGGCTTGTATTTTTCCATATACGGCGCAGCCATTCGTTTTACGTCCGCATACAGCGTTTCAAGCGAATAAGCCGACGAATATTCTTTGCGATCGTATTCGACGACAATGCCCGTTTCGTCAACGACGCCCACCAGAACTTTTGATCCTCCGATGTCGATTGCAAGACACTTTTCCATTTTTCTTCTCCTTTCAGATTCCTGTCAAAAGATAATCCGTACTTGCTTTTCAAGGGCTTTTTCGGTTTTTTGCAACAAAAAAGCGCAAGGAAATAAAATTTATTCCGATTGCGCTTTAATAATTCTTCTCATAGGCGGTTACCTCCGTTGCGGGGTTAAAACTTCCGATTAAAAATTATTGTCGTTTGCTCCTTCCTGTTTTAGGTATGAATATTTTATCACAAAACTTCGTTTTTGTCAATTTGTCGCGGTATGTCCGTAAGGCGTTGCTTTCGCATCTTAAACCTTCTCTCGGTTCTTTTTACCGTTTACGTTTCCGAGCGTTATTTCGACAACCGCCCCGTTTTCGTTGCGCGCCCGGATTTCCCCGCCGTGCATTTTGATTATTTCCTTCGTGAGAGCAAGCCCTATGCCGGTATTTCCCTTTTTGCCCGTGTAAAACCTTTCAAAAACGTGCGGGAGATCGTCCTTGTCAATGCCGTCGCCGTCGTCGGAAATCGCGATTATCGTTTTATCGTTTTCGTTTTTGCACGCAACGGTCACCGTCGTTTTGCAGTATTTGAACGCGTTGGATATGAGATTTGAAACGGCTTTTCGTATTTGCTTCTCGTCACACAAAACCGCCGCCTCGCAGGATATTTCGGTTTTAAGCGTCTTATGACTGTTTTCAAAGACGGGCGCAAACGAGTTTGCGACGCTTTTTATTATTTCAGTTACGTCGGTTTCCAGAAACTCCGGTTTTGCCTGTGCGGAGTCGATTTTCGACAACGCCAGCAGTTCTTCGATAAGCTCCGTCATTCTGTCGCTTTCTTCCATAATAACGCCGGCGGATTCTTTTACCGGGAGAACCCCCGTCTGTATTCCTTCCGCATAGCCCTGAATCGCCATGAGCGGCGTTTTCAGCTCGTGCGAGGCGTTCTGGAAAAACGACTGCCTTATTTCCTGCGCCGATTCGATTGTCTTGCCGAGCTTTAAGCCGATGGCGCATATCACCGCGCCCACGATTATCACCGCAACGCAAAACAACAGGTTGAGCCAGCGGACGTAATTCAATATTGATTTTATATCGACGTACAAAACGTACTCGTATTTATCCGTTAAGTCGGCGTCGGACGAATAAACCGCCAGAACAACGTCGCGGTTTTTGTCTTTCATTCTGTAAAACTCGCCGCGGACGGGCTTTTTATCGTCGCAAAACGCCAGCACTGCTTTTTCCGTTTCGGTGAGATACACAAGGTCTTCGTTCGCCCCGCCGATTTCCAGATACGCAACGCTCGAACTCAGAAAATTCATGCCCGACTTTTCGTCGTCGTGATTTTCGCCGATTTCTTGTTCAATCGCCTTTTTCGCCTGATTTTCCAAACTTTTCGGGACAACGACGTTTACGACGACAAGCAAAGTGCAAAGGATAAGCGCGACCGAACATAAGCACGTCAGCACTATTTTCAGTTTGATTTTGGTCATTCGTCTTTCACCGCCGCGCTTAATTTGTATCCGTATCCCCACACGGTTTCTATGGTTACGACGCTTTTTGCCGCGGACAATTTTTTTCTTATCCGCCTTACCGTTTCGTCAATGGCGCGCGTTTCGGTGTCTTCGTCAAACCCCCAGATTTTGTCCAGCATGCTATCGCGGGAATGGGTTTTCTGCGGTTCTTCCATCATAAACGCCAGCAGACTCATTTCGGTTTTTGTCAACGGAACGGCGGTTTTATCGGCAAAAACAGAGTGTTCATCTTCCGAATACGTCAAATCAGCATGTTTCAAAACCTTGCCTTTCGACTTTTTGTCGCCGCTCATTTCAGCCCTTCTCAAAAGGGCTTTCACCCGCATTAAAAGCACGGTCGGGCGGAACGGCTTGGTAAGGTAATCGTCGCTGCCAAGCGTTATCCCGTTGACGTAGTCAAGCTCGCCGTCTTTGGCGGTAAGAAGGATTATCGGTACGTCCGAATACTTTCTTAATTCTTTCACGCACTCGATTCCGTCGCGCCCGGGCATCATAATGTCAAGAATGACAAGGTCGGCAGGCTCCCTTTCAAACGCGGCAAGAAGAAGATCGCCCGTGTCATACGCGCTCACTTCGTACCCGTCGCTTTGAAGGAAGTTTTTCAATAGTTCCCTTATGTTTTTTTCGTCGTCGGCAACGTAAATTCTGTACGCCATATTCCCTCTCGCGCGCAATCGGCATCGCTTTTCGCGATGCCTTTTGCAGGATGTGTTTTGGTGGGTTTTATTTTTTATTTTCCGCAGTTTTCAGCGAAACAATTTTCATCGCATTCGATAAAAAGCACGTCGTACTCGCCGCATCCGTTTCCGGAAAAGCCGCAGGAGCCGTCCTTGCAATCGTTGTACAGAACGTCCTCGTCTTTATCATACAGTTCATCGTAAAGCTTGTCAAGTTTCGCGTCGAGCGCGTCAAGCTCGTCAACGTTTTTCAAAAGCGCGGTCTTTTCGTCGTCGGTGAGAGTTTTCAATTCTTTGATGAACGCCCTTTCGTCAAAATTTTCGGGAATTTCGTCAAGTTTTTGGAACTCTGCAAAGTACTTTTGCCAAAGCGCGGCGTTTTCGTCAAACGACTTCTGATATTCCGCCTCCAAACTTTCGATTTGTGAAATCGTCCGTTCTGTTTCGGCGGTGTTCTTTTCGTTCCCCGTTGAGGCTTTCGTGACCTTATATTTCGGCAAAAGCACTGCCGTAAGCGTGATTGCCACGGCGGCGATCGCAACGACGGCGGAAAGTAACGTTATCTTTTTTGCTTTCATTGTTTTTTCGGTTTTCATCGGTATATGCTCCTTTTTGATTATTTGCAAGCCCGTCGCTTACAATATAATCATATCTTATCCCGAAAGCATAAATCCCCGAAAACCTGCGGCTCTTTTGCAACAATATTGCAACATTTTCCGTCGCACGGCGCATATAAAACGCGCCGCGCTCCGAAAAACGTTATATAAGGATATAGGAAAAGAATGGTATAAAAAAGAATTGTTTTTACTTGGTTTCGCCGCCTTATGCCGCAGCGGTTATTTCAAATTCGAACGTTGCTTCACCCGCGTTATAGTTCACGCACTCGGCAACCATGACTTTGACTTTGTATTTGCCAACCTCACTGGGGGCAACCGCCGTCCAGGCTTCTTCGCCGGCTTTCTGGAACATGAACGTTACTTCGCCCATTCCCATCACGTTGAACTTATCTTTGGTGATTTCAACGGCGTTTCCGTCATGAGTCTTGCCAAGCGTTGCGCCGTCTTTCAAGGTAATAGTGTTGTCGCCTTTTTTGATTTCGAAATCGAATTCGGCAACGCCCGCCTGATACGTTTCGGTTTCGGCAACCATGACTTTCACTTTGTACATGCCGACCGCCATAGGGGCAACCGCCGTCCATTCGCTTTCGCCTGCCTTATACATGAAAGTGACCGCGCCGTTGCCCATGAAATTGAATTGTTCTTTCGTGAACGTCACGGCTTTTCCGTCGTACTTCTTGCCAAGCATAACGCCTTCTTTCAAAGTTACGGGGTTGGCTTGAAGAGCGGCGATCTCTTCTGTATGTTTCTTTTTGCAGACGGTGCAGTAACGGGTTCTCGCGCCCTTTTCGGTTGCGGTGGGTTTTTTCGTTACTTCCCATTTGCCATAGGTATGTTTCGCCTTGTCTTTCACTTCCTTGCAGTCCTTATCGGTGCAAGCGCGCCAGTGATACTCGTTGTTGTAGGTATAGGTTTTTGAGAAGTTGTGTTTTTTTCCGCATGCCGCAAAAACCGCCATACATATCGCAAGTACGAAAACCAGCGAAATCGTCATAATAAATGTTTTTTTCATTTTGTTACTCCTTTTGTTTTATTATTTAAGCGCCGCACGGCGACTAAATTCGTTTTTGTGCTTTCCTACCGCACACGATAATTTTACCAGATAATAAAACCGACTTCCCCGAACGATTGCGTCAGAATTGTCACAAATTTGCAACAAACGGATTTCTGCCCGAAAATTCTTCGGGCGAACGGCGGCGTTTTTGACAATGAAAAAACGGAGATTCGTTTTTACAAATCTCCGTTTTCGTTGCTTTTTACACCGTCGGTTTACCTTAACGCTTTATCTTCCTTATGAATGATTCCGCCGTTCGTCGCGTCGATGCGATAAGTCCACTGCGTTTGTCCGTCGTTGAACACGAGATTGAAATACGGGGTTTTGATGCCGCCGTCAACCAGCTCTTCCACGGTGAAAACGACCTTTGAGTTTTCTTCGATCGTGGCGTCCTTCAAAGCGGTTTCCTTTGCTCTTTCGATATTGATATATCTGCGGTTGTAAATCACTTCGCCGGTCTTTGCGTCGATTTTATAGCTGAACTGGTACTTTTCGATGTAAAATTCCAGAACCCAGCACGGACGTCCCGAATTTCTGCTCAACACTTCATTGGTAAACACGACTTCGACTCCTTTCGGAATTTCCGCGTCCGTTAGAGCAATCTCTTTTGCCTTGTCCAGAGAAACCATAAGGGCTTCTGCGTTGCTGTACATAATGCTACCGTCCGTCGCGTCGATGCGGTAAGTCCACTGCGTTTTCCCGTCGTTGAACACGAACAGATAGTACGGGGTTTTAATGCCGCCGGCAACCAGTTCTTCCACGGTGAAGACAACCTTGCTGCCGTCGGAAAGATTCGTATCTTGCAGCGCGATCGTTTTGGCTTTCTCCATACTCACGTAGCGGGTGCTGAATAAGATTTCTCCCGTTTCGGCGTCGATGACGTAGGAGTATTGATACTTTTCGTTGTAAAACTCAACAATCCAGCACGGGCGTTCGGGACCTTTGTTCAGTTCTTCCTTTGTGAAAGTAACTTCGTTTTCGTCCGTGATGCCGGCGTCTTTCAACGCGATTTCTCTTGCTTTCTGCAACGAGACGAGTAACGCGACTTCGCTCTTGTCAAGCACGTGGCCTAAGGTTGCGTCGATACGATAAGTCCACTGCGTTTTGTCGTTATTGAACACAAGGTAGAAATACGGGGTTTTAATGCCGCCTCCGACGTATTCTTCAATGGTGAACGTGAGTTTTGAAAATTCCTCAAAGACACCAGCGTCTTGCGCCGCGATTTCTTTTGCTTTCCTTATGTCGATATGGTATTCGAAAAAGAACACCTCGCCGGTTTTGGCGTCGATTTTGAAAAAGTATTGGAACTTTGTCGTATGAAATTCCAGAATCCAGCACGGGCGTCCCGAATTTCTGCTCAATTCTTCTTTGGTAAACACGACTTTTTCTTCGTCGTTATCGGCAAGCCCCGCGTATTTCAGAGCGATGTTTCGCGCTTCTTCCAAAGATATGAACAATGCCACTTCGTTTTTGTCGAGAATGTCGCCGTTGATCGCGTTGATAAGGTATGTCCACTGCGTGTTTTTGTCGTTGAACACGATGCGATAATAAGGATATTTCGCGCCGATGTCGATAAGCCTTGCTTCGGTAAATTCCACTCTCGTTGTGCAGCCGGAGTCACTTAATGCGATCGCTTTGGCTTTTAAAATGCCGATATAGCCGGAAGCGATAATTTTGGAGTCGATATCTTTCTGCAACCAGACAAGCTCGTCAAGGGGCAGATTTGCAAGTTCTTCTTCGGACATGCTGCTGTTTTTCTTTGCGTCGGCGATAAGTTGGGCTTTGCCTTGCGATACGCCGTATTTTTTCGCGATGGCTGCCGTTTCGTCGTTGACCGCAGCAGGTGCGTAAACCACCGTGTGGACGGACTTGGTTTTTTCAAGCGCACGCCGCACGTTCTCGGACACGGACTCTTTCAGTCTGGCGTTTTCGCTCAACTTTTTGTCGAAAGAAATCAGCACGGTATCGTTGCTTTCCATAAATCCCGCCGCCTTGTATGCGGCAACGGTAAGAGCCACCGCGGTATCGAGACTTTGCCCTTTCAGCGCGACTTTTGCAAGCGCGCCTTCCGCGTCGTCGTTCAGGAAGCGAACTTCTTTTACTTTTCCGTTTCGGGTGATCGTGTATTCAACCCCCGGGTTGATTTCCATCGTTATCGTGCCCGCCGCCGTGTTTCCGACCGCAATCGGGGTAATCACGCCGACCGCAAGCAATAACACAAGACACGCCGCCACTGCCACCGCCATACGGCTGAACTTTACTCGTTTTTGTTTTGCCCTGACCTCGGGCTTTGCGTCCGCAATCATCTTATCGTCAATCTGACCGATTGCGTTCAATAATTTTTCCTTCTTCATAGGTAGATTTCCTCCTTTTCGAGATTTTTTTTGAGGTCGACGCGCATACGATACAAAATGGCTTTGACCTTGCTTTCGCTCATATCGTGCATTTCGGCGATTTCGCGGACGGGATACATATACCAGTATCTTTGCACGAATAAGTTGCGTTTCGTTTTGTGCTGGGCGCGTAAAAAGTTGTTTATCACTGCAACGAGATGCGCTTCGTCCATCGCCGTCTCGACGCCGCTTATGTCGGGAATACAGTTTTCAAGCTCGGACAAAACGATTTCCACCTGTCCGTTCCCGCGCTTTGCAGCCGATTGCCGCTTATAGCGATTGATGGCGAGGTTGCGGGCGATTTTTCCGAGAAACGCCGTCAGGTTGCCGGGCTTTTGCGGGGGGGATACTGTTCCAGGCGCCAAGGTAAGTATCGTTAACGCATTCTTCCGCATCGAAATGATTGAAAAGAATGTTGTAAGCGATGATATGGCAGTATTTCCCGTACTTTTCCGCCGTGGCGGATATCGCGCTCTCGTGCCGCTCCCAAAACAATTCGATAATTTTTTGGTCGTTCATTTTGCTTCTCCTTCGACGTCGAAAAACCGTTTGCGATTTTGTCGACGATCAAACGCTGCGTCTACCTATAAAGACAACAAAAAATCCGCGTCGTTGCGTGAAAGTTAAAAAATCTCAAAAACTTTTCACGCGGCGCGGATTATAAAGTGGATTAAATTTGTTTTCGCTTTTAACTTTCCGTTTATATGCCAAATAATAAAATAATACAAGCGTTGCCAAAACGCCGATATTTTCTCGTTTCACGAGAAGATAAGGCGGTTATTCTTCAATCGGCGTGAAATCGAATTTAATCACGTCAAAAAGCCCGCGCGTCGTAATTTTCAGTTCGGGAATTACAGCAAGCGACATAAACGACAGGCACATGAACGGTTCGATTTCTTCCGGCACGCCCGCTTCACGCGCTTTTTTTCGCAGGATTTCAGTTTTTTCAAAGACGTATTCCTGATCCTTGTCGCTCATAATCCCGCCGACGGGGAGTTCCAGCGTTTCTTCGATAACGCCGTTTCTTGAAAAGGTCATTCCGCCGCCCGCACGAATAATTTCGTTGACGGCGGCCGCCATATCTTTGTCGTTGTCCCCGATTGCGATGATATTGTGGCTGTCGTGCGCGACCGACAACGCGACGGCGGCGTTTTTAAGACCGTATCCTTCCATAAGTCCCAGCCCGATTTTCCCCGTGTTTTTGTGTCTTTCGACAACGCAGATTTTGTTAAGTCCTTCGGTTTTGGCATATTCGCCGTTTCTGACGTTGACTTTTTTCGTTTTGTTGAAAGTAACGACGTTGTCGGGCATTAAACCGATGACTTTTACGTTGTCCGACTTTAATTTTATTTTCAGTTTGTCTTCGGAAATATAATCCGTATGCATCGTGTTTCTTACGGCGGCGTCGAAAACGCTTTCCGCGTCGAACAGGGCTTTCCCGTCTTTTGCGACAAGCACGCCGTTTTTGTAAACTTCTTTCGGTCTGAAATCGTACAGGTCGTCAAACACCACAAGGTCGGCGATTCTTCCCGGCGCAATTGCCCCGCGGTCGTCGGTTTTGTAACACTCGGCGGCGTTCAGCGTTGCGGCGGTCAGCACGTCAATCGGGTTTTTCCCGGCTTTCACAAGCATTCTTACGTTGTTGTCAAGGTGTCCCCTTCCTTTCAGGTCGCTCACCTGCTTATCGTCGGTGCAAAGCAACAGCCTGCGTTTCGTTTTGTCGGTGAACGCCCCCGCCAGCGCGTTTATGTTGCGGGTTGAGGAGCCTTCTCTCATCTGAATGTAAAATCCGCGTTTGATTTTGTCCAGGACGTCCTTTTCGCAGACGTTTTCATGGTCGGTTTTTATCCCTTTGAGCGCGTATGCGTTGACGTCGTCCTCGTTTGCGGTTACCAGATGCCCGTCGATTATTTTGCCCTCTTCCGCGCAGCATTTCAGTTTTCTCATCGCTTCTTCGTCGCCCGCGCGGACGGCAGGACTGTTCATAAATTCGCCAAGCCCGTATATGTCGGGGTTTTTTATGAATTTTTCCGTGTCGGACGCGTTAATCGTTGCGCCGTTGTCTTCAAAAGGCGTCGCAGGCACGCAACTCGGCAACATAAATCTTATGTCCATCGGGACGGTTTTCGCCTCTTTTATCATATACTCGACGCCCGCTATCCCCGAAACGTTGGCGATTTCGTGCGGATCGGCTATGCACGTCGTTACGCCGTAAGGCATCACCGCTTTTGCAAAGTTTGCGGGCGATAACATCGTGCTTTCAATGTGCAGGTGCGTGTCGATAAGCCCCGCGGAAACGTACGCGCCGTTAAGGTCGATTTCCTTCTTGCCGTCGTATCGCCCGACGCCCACGATTATTCCGTCCGAAACCGCTATGTCGCACTCTTCGATTTCGCCGATAAATACGTTCACGGCTTTGCAGTTTTTGAAAACCAGATCCGCCTTTTCTCTGTGCGTGCATTGTTCGATATGTTTATCCATTTTCCGCTTACCTGCCTTTTCGATTTTTTTATTTATATTTGTCTTGTCGTTTTATATTCGTCGCGACGGCTTTCCGCTGAATACAAAAAAACGCAAAGGAACGTTTCGTTCACTTTGCGCTTCCGGTCGTGCTGTTTTTCATTTTCATGGTCGGATACCTCCGTGCCTTTCTGATGTTGCAACTATTCTATCACAAATAATTTTTTTTATCAAGTCTTCTTGCGCCCTGTTACGCCCCGTTTTTCGTCAAACGAAAACCGTTCGCCTTTATCTTTTCTTCGCTTGCGGACATTTTGGCGAGCCGGGGTTCACGCCGTAGGCGGCACGATGCATCGCATCGTGCAAAATCCCTGTTTCGGAGCATAGAGAAACAGGGATTTGTTCTTGCCTTTTGCAAAGCAACCTTGGTTAGCAATTTTTATGCTTTGCAAAAGTCTTCGGGCAGCCGCTAAAAACGACGCACCGTGTCGTTTTCTTAACGCTCTCGTTCAAATCCCTGTTGTTAAGTTTCGAAAAACAAAAACGGACAAGCGAGTTTGCTTGTCCGTTTTGTTTGGCGGAGAAACAGGGATTTGAACCCTGGCTACGCTTCTCACGTACTACTCCCTTAGCAGGGGAGCCCCTTCGGCCTCTTGGGTATTTCTCCTTAACCCGAAAACGCATCACAAAAGATGCTTAATTATAATAGCATACGAGTTTGCATTTGTCAAAAGCATTTCGCAAAAAAATGCTCAATATGTGATAAAGGTTGAAAAAACAATTATATTTTATCAATCGAAAGCATTTTGAAAAGGTCGTCCTCGGTGACGGTAAGGACGTTTTTCCCGCGGCGGACTGCGGACTCAATCGCCCTTTCTTCTTCTTTTGATGGATTGCCCGCAAATATATCGGCGCGGCCGACGTGCGATTCCATAACGCCGCCCCTGTCCCGGACTTTTTCGACGATAAGCAACATCTCGCGGAAGTGATTGTCAAAGTAATTTCTGGACACCGCGACGTGTTTTCCGAACAACGATTTTTCAACCGAAGAATCCGCGATAAAGTCTTCCAGAAAGTGTTTGTATTTGTTGAAATTACTGCCGCGCATTAAATTACTTCCCGACGTACTGTTGCGGTTTATTGCACAAATAAGGCTTTCTGCGCGCGTTTTGTAAAGATAAACCGTGTTATACGCCTTATGAACGCCCATACAGTTCGGATACTGCGCGATAAGTTTATTAAGCGACAGCCCCAGCTTTTCGCAAAAGTTTTTGGTGACGAGCATCGACACTTCGGCGTCGTCGTCGCTCTTATGCGGGACGTATTTGTTGACGTCGAGGTTCAGTTCTTCCACAAGTTTTTCGGTGCTGAACGGGTTTATGAGATTATTGTAATCCTTATGAATTGTCTGCACGTCCACGAAGTCGTAATCTATTGACGGCAGGTTGTAACGCTTGCAGGCGTTGTCCAGAAACACGGTGTCGTTTTTGTGCGAAAACCCGATGACGGTCTGATCCTTATATTCGATAAGCGATTTGATTTTTTCGTACAGCGCGGGGAAAGTCGGGCTTTTCAGAAAAACTTCTTTCGGGTACGCCATTTCGATGCCGGGGTAGGCTTCCCTGTTTTTCTTGCCCCAGGCGCCCGTATGGAAAATCGCCTCGGGGTTCATCAGAATATCGTCCTTTTCAAGTATGCGGAATTTTTCGTCGGTCAGAACGTAACCGAAACTGCACATACTTTTACCTTCGCTGCACTCTATGTCGAAAAACAAATATCTCATAACGGCGATTAGTATAACACATCTTTCGATACTTTGAAAGCAAGACCGTATATTTTTTGTAAATTTGCGGATACTTTTTTCGGAGGTATTTATGAAAAATCTGAAAAACAGCAAAACTTACGAAAATCTGGCGCGGGCGTTTGCCGGCGAATGTCAGGCTCACGTCAGATATATGTTCATCGAATACGGCGCGAGAAACGAAGGCTACGTCGCGTTGTCCGAAATCATCGACAAAGTGGTTTACGAAGAATTCAATCACGCGCGCATGCTTTATTCATTCCTGCAAACCGCCGACGAAAACGCCATCAAAAACATCGATATTTCCGCGGGTTTCCCTTTCAAACAAAAATGGAATCTCCTCGACAACCTTGCATTTGCCGCGGAAGACGAAAAAAACGAGGCGGAAAGAATCTATCCCGAATTTATGGAAACCGCGAAAAAGGAAGGATTCAAGGATATCGCGGGGCTTTTTGAAAACCTTATTCAGGTTGAAACCTGCCACGAAAAACTCTTTCTCGACCTGCACGAGCAGCTGAAAGATTCCGCCCTTTATAAACGCCCGAAAGCGGTAAAATGGAAATGCTCGGGCTGCGGCTATGAAACAACCGCCGAATCCGCCCCAAAAGAATGTCCGCTGTGCCACGCAAAGCAAGGCGCGTTCATGCTGAAATTAAACGACGGAAATTAAATCAAATTGATAGATTTATTATCAGAAAAAATCAATTTTAATAATTGCGAAAAAAATTAGCACTCGGCTATTGACACTGCTAATTATCGGTTGTATAATGCAAGCATAAAGAGGTGAACGATATGAAAAAATCAACTTCAATCTTATGGTTTTTAGCAAGTATTCTGATGATTGCCGCGGGTATCGTGTGCTTTGCGTTGCCCGTTGACACCACGCTTACGACGCTCGCATACGTAATCGGCGCGATCGTACTCGTAATCGGCGTTGTGGAAATCGCAATGTTCTTCACGACGGTCGGGCTTTTCGGCGGCGGAGCGTTTCTTGCGGACGGCATAATCACGACGATTCTCGGCATAATAATGCTTTCAAACGAAAACGTCGTCGCAGGTTTCCTGCCCTTCATTTTCGCAATGTGGTTTATTTACGAAGGCATTTCGGAATTGTCGATGGCGATTGCCGCGGGCAGGCTCAAACTGCCGTACTGGTGGGTACTTCTGATAACTTCGATATTCGAAATCGTTTTCGGTATGCTGGCGTTCTTCAATCCCGTCGGCGGCGCGATATATCTCACGGTACTTCTGGGCGTGTTCCTGCTTGTACACGGCATATCGATGCTGGGCGACTGGTGCGTCGCGTTCAGGGTCAAAAACTTTTTCAGAAAGTGGATGGGCGATATGAAAACAAACGCCGACGAAATCGACGGCTGACAAACGAATATCCATTCCGGGGACGGGTTTTTCCGTCCCTTTTCTTTTGCCGAAAACTTAATTTTTTGAAAAAAATTCGCGTCGGGCGGTTAATATCCTTGCTATTATTTTAAGATATGTATATAATACAAAAATCAAACGAGAGATAATAATATGAAAAGAACAGATTTAAGAAACGTTGCAATTATCGCCCACGTCGACCACGGCAAAACCACGCTGGTTGACGAAATGCTTAAACAAGGCGGCACCTTCCGCGAGAATCAGCAGGTTGAAGATCGCGTTATGGACAGCAACGCCCTTGAACGCGAACGCGGCATCACCATCCTTGCGAAAAACACCGCAATCCATTACAACGGCGTGAAAATCAACATCATCGACACCCCGGGACACGCGGACTTCGGCGGTGAGGTTGAACGCGTCCTGAAAATGGTCAGCGGCGTGCTTTTGCTTGTCGACGCTGTCGAAGGACCGATGCCCCAGACAAGATTCGTTTTGTCAAAGGCTTTATCGCTCGGGCTTAAAATAATCATCTGCATAAACAAAATCGACCGTCCCGACGCGCGTATTCACGAGGTCGTGGAAGAAGTTCTGGGACTTTTGATTGACCTTGACGCTACCGACGAACAGTTGGACAGCCCCATCGTCTATTGCAGCGGCAGAAAAGGCACAAGCACCCTTACCGAAGGCGCGGAAGGCGAAAACCTTATCCCGCTTTTTGAAACGATTCTGAGCCATATCCCCTGCCCCGAAGGCGACGACCAAAAACCTGCAAAACTGCTGATTTCCGCAATCGACTACAACAACTACGTCGGTCGTATCGGTATCGGCCGCGTCGAACAAGGCGTCATAAGGACAAACTCCGACGTCGTCGTCAGCGACTGGCACAACCGCATTCAACCTTATAAGAGCAAAATCGCCAACCTTTATCAGATCGAAGGCTTAAAGCGCGTTCCCTGCGAATCGGCTGCGGTCGGCGACATTGTGTGCGTTTCGGGCATCGAAAACATCAACATCGGCAACACCGTGTCAAGCCCCGAAAACTCCGAACCGTGCGAGTTCGTCAAAATTACAGACCCCACCGTGCAAATGACTTTCTCCGTAAACGACAGTCCCTTTGCCGGCAAGGAAGGTAAATTCGTCACCAGCCAACGCCTGAGAGAAAGGCTTTATTCCGAACTTTTGAAAGACGTTTCCCTGCGCGTCGAAGACACCGACAGCACCGACAGTTTCAAAGTGTCCGGTCGTGGCGAAATGCACCTTTCCATTCTTATCGAAACAATGCGCCGCGAAGGCTATGAGTTTGCGGTATCCACGCCCAAAGTCCTTTTCAAAAAGGAAGGCGACACCCTGCTTGAACCTATCGACAGGCTTGTCATCGACGTCCCCGGCGACTGCAACGGCTCGGTCATGGGCGCGGTCGGCGCACGTCGCGGAGATCTCGTACACATGCAGGCAATCGGCGACAGAATGCGCCTTGAATTCGATATTCCGTCACGCGGACTTTTCGGCTTTAAGAGCGAACTTCTGACGCTTACCCGCGGCGAAGGCGTAATGAGCAGCATATTCCTTGAATATCAGCCGTATAAGGGTGATTTCCCCCGCCGTAAAACGGGAAGCCTTGTCGCTTTTGAAACGGGCGAGGCGGTTACTTACGGTTTGTTCAACGCGCAGGAAAGGGGCATCCTTTTCGTCTCCGCAGGCGAACAAGTGTATGAAGGCGAGGTCATCGGCTATCCCCCGACGCTCGGCGATATTACCGTCAACGTCTGCAAGAAAAAACATCTGACGAACACCCGCGCGTCCGGCAGCGACGACGCGTTGCGCCTTATCCCCGTCAAAAAACTTTCCCTTGAAGAATGTCTTGAATTCATCGCCGACGATGAGTTGTTGGAAGTCACTCCCAAGAGTTTACGCATCAGAAAACGCATCTTAAACCACGAGTTGCGTATGAAAGCGCGTTTCGCAAACGCATAAAAGGAAATGGTATATCTCTTTTTCGGCATCTGCATAATCGCGGCGACTTTCTGCCTCGGCTTCCGGTCGCTCAATAAAAACTTCTGGGGGCTTGTCGCAAAATATATCGCGTCGCTGTCCTTTCTGATAATCGGAATTACCGCATTCGCAAAAAACCCCGCCTGCAACATGAACTACTTCGTTCCGCTGTTTCTCGGGCTTATCTTGTGCCATGCCGGCGACGCTTTCCTTGGCGTTAAGGAACTTACTCCGACGTACAGAAAACGCCTTATCCCCATCGGTTTATTCGCGTTCCTTCTCGGCCACGTCGCCTTTTCAACGGCGTTCAACCTGACAAGCGGTTTTTATTTCGTGACGGCAATCGTCGCGGCGGTCGCGGCAATACTGACGTTTGGCGGCTCGTACGTCTTTAAGTTTGAAATCCCGCTGTGGATGCGTATACTTATCACCCTTTACGCCTTTACGGTAACGTTTACGGCGGTGTCCGCATGTTATCTGTACGCGGTGCAAAAGACCGTCGGCGGGCTGCTTGCGATGATCGGCGCGCTTTTCCTGCTGTTCAGCGACACGTGTCTGTCGTTCGTGTACTTCAAAGAATGGCGCGCAAACCGCACTTTGTCCGTTCTGGAACTCGCGACCTATTTCGCAGGACAGGCTTTAATCGCATTGTCGATAATGTATGTGTGAAAAAACAGTTGCAAATTTCAAAAAATATTATATAATATAGCAGTACGGCAAAAACCGCCGTATTACCGGGGTGTAGCGCAGATGGTAGCGCGCATGGTTCGGGACCATGAGGCCATGGGTTCAAATCCCGTCACTCCGACCAAAACCGCAAAATTTCGCAGATTTTGCGGTTTTTTTATGCTCTTTTTTTCTTGTGATAATCGTAAAAACCGGAAAATTGTGTCAAAAAATTGTGTCAGATATCGTCTTCCGTAACGTCGCGCCAATAGGCAGTCTGATAATCGTTTAATTTTTTTGCGTTACTTTTCAAAAATTCGTCCTGCGCTTTGAAATAAATATTTGCCGTCGTCTGATAATCGGCGTGCCCTACCCAGCGTTGGATCGCTTTGATATCAACGCCGTTTTCGCCGGAACGCGTGATAAACGACTTCCGGAGTTCCCGAAGACAATGATTCTGACTGTACTTTTTGAAATTTTTGGTGTACCAATCCGCTGAATGCGTGAAAAAATAACCGTTTTCGTCCGGCGTCATTTCCGAAATAATTGATTTAAGAATATCCGTAAACGGGATCGCCCGTTCCGCGTTTTCGGTTTTTGTGCCGTGAACATATATCAGATTGTTTTCGTAATCCAGACTTGCGACGTTAATCGTCAATAGTTCGGAACGTCTGACGCCCGAAAACAGATAAAACAAGTAATCGTTTTTGCATTCTTCGTTTTCTATGCTTTTGAAAAATGCTTTTTGTTCCGCAAGCGTCAGCGGCATTCCCGACACTTTTCGGTGTCGTGGCGATATCAGACCTTCTGCCGGATTCTTCGAAATGACGTCTTGTTGTTTCGCGACTCTGAACGCTGCGTTTAACATCTGATAGACGTCAACGCGGCTACGCGAATACGGACACGCCGTAATAATCATCTGTAAATCAATCGTCGTAACGTCTTTTAGCGGTTTATCCTTAAAGCGCGCTTTGACGTGATTCTTTATGTGATACTGATACATATCGGTCTTGTTGTACGGCGTCTTAAACGTTCGCCGCCAAAAATCAAGCCACGAATAAAGCGTCCATTTCGGTTCTGGCTCCCGGTTAGTTACGCCGTATTTCAAAAATTCGCTGATCTTCTTCTTAACTTCGTCGTCGGTTCGACCATAAATACAAGTCGTATGTCCGTTTTTTGTAATGCGCGCCCACCGACGACCGTCTGTCCTTTCGGTAATCCTGTAACCTTTATAAACTGTCGATTTTTTATTCATTGTGTCATCTCCTTTCGAAGCGACACAATTTTGATTTAGTATTAAATTTTCAAGTTTCGCCGAAAGCCGTTCAAAATACTTTCGTTCCTTCTCTGTCATTGTTTTCCCCTCCGTTACACGTTTTATCGTAACGGATAAAATATGACAGGGACTGTCGCTTTTTATGAAAAGAATTCAAAACTTACTTCTGACGTTCGGTCAAAAAATCAACGTATTGATACGCAAGTTCCTTGTTAAGTGGATCCAGACGACGAAGTTTATCTATCAGCGCCGATTCGTCTTTCGACAATTCGTTGCCGGAAACGATAACGACACCGTCTTCCGCTTCCCTTCCGATAAGATAATCTACCGTGCAGCCGAAAAAATCAGCAAGTCGAATTAAATCGTCTATGCTCGGCTCGCGTTTGCCACGCTCCCAGTCTGATATACATGTGATACTGTGATTCACCGCCGAAGCGATATCTTTCTGCATTAAACCTTTTTCTTCTCTTAAAATTTTTAGCGTTTTCATAAGCACCTCGGAATATTTTTAGCAAAATGCTTAATAAATTGTTGACTTTTTAGCAATACGCCGATTATAATAAAACTAAATTTAGCGTTCTGCTAAAAATTTAGGAGAAAATTATGAAAAACATTCTGTCCAAATGGAACATCACCCCCGAAGAACTTAACCAAGCAACCGAAGAACTTTGCGCGAAAGGCATTGCAAAAGGTTGTTATCAGAACACCAACGCGCTTTTGGCTGCGGTGGAACTTCTTACTGCCGGCGACATCGAAGTCGAAAAAACGCTTATCGACTTTTGCGAATTTATCGCGCTACGTTACAACCTCGTTGAACTTGAAATATCCGCCCCGGCACGTGCGGACGAAGTATCCGAATTTTTGAAAGGCAGGAAAGAAAAATGACGAAATCTTCTTACAGAACCGCGGACGGCGTTTACGTCGAATTCTGGCACGATTACAAAACCGCGGCGAATCTCAAAAAATATTGCGATCGCACCGCCGCAAAAAACGGCACGACCGTTGTATCAATCAATTACAGAATCGCCGGGGAAAAATTGAAATGACGAAATCGAACAAAAACACCAAAACCAAAAAGAACGCGCAACAGCAGCACAACCGCAAAATCAATCGTTTTCCGAATCAACGGAAGCCCGACAATACTAAAAATCGCCGGGCGCAACCGCGAAACGAATTCAGAAAATATAAAAAAAGCGGACACCCCGCCTACATATACGAGAAAATCGGCGACGAATTCATATTTCTGGGAATAACGCATAACAGCGTCGGCGAAGGTACGACAAAAATTCGTTTGGAAGCCAGTCCTAACCCGGAAGACAAAAAAACAACGTATATGAAAAAAACTCCCGAAATCGACAAGACTAATCGTTTCGGAAGCGTGAAAAAAGGCTGGAAGTTAAGCGAGAAAGACAAAGAAAAAGTAAAAAAAATAAGAAGTGCGCCCAGATAAACCACAAACGTGATCCCAGCACTGCAACGGGACACATCCCAAAGGGCAGTCCCTAAACACTTCTTGAAACAGATAATAAAGCAATTCAAATCGCTTGTCAAGCGAAAAAGGAAAGGAAAACGGAAAATGAGATATTTAGTAACTTTCACGGGACGACGTTCCGAAATAATTAAGGCGCACGACGACGAAGAAGCGATCCAGATCGCGCAGGCAATGGCGTTTGACGCAGGAATTGACGTTGACGTCGACAGCGTACAACGCTTGTCATGGTCGAAACATACTGCCTATAACCCGGACGACGCACCGCGTTATGAATACGTATGACTTGCTACATAAAAGCATTCTGGCATAATCACCTCCTTAAAATGTGTCCTGCCCGGCGGTACGCCGCCGGGGAACGGGACGCCCCACCAAACGACTTATGATTAAAAAAATCTTATACGACACCTTAACATTTATTATCATTACCGCCGTTCTGATCGCCCTTGCGTATCTTGCTATCGGCGGCGTATATGCCGCAATATCCGGACAGACGTTTGAACAAAGTCTTTCCGCAATGTGGACATTTATCACAAAAAGGCGGTGATCACCGGGAAAAACACCTTGCAACAACAAATCATAAAACCACCCAAAAAAAATTATAAAGGAGCAAACATGGCACAAAAAAAATCAAACAAACCCAAGTCGGCAAAGCCTGCGGCGAAACCTTCGAAGCCGAATCAGACATCGAAGCCAAAGCCGGCAACGAAGCCGTCCGGCGGATTTACCCCGGTATCACAGACTATCAAAACAACGTATCAGAACTCAAACGGCGTCCGCCGCACGGTCATTCAGACAACGTCGGCACCCGGCAAAAAATCTACCACTAAACAAGGAGCAAATAAAAAATGAGTAAAAAACAAAAAAACATCGGCGTTAAGGCGTTATGTTCCGTGCTTATCGTCCTTTTGCTTGCAACAATCGGAATCGCGATTCCGTCCAAAGGTTTTACAGACTGGTCTAAATTCAAACACAATAAACCGCAAGTCGAACAACCCGACAAGCCCGGCGATGTTAAACCCGATTCCGGTCTTATCATAGACCAGATAGTCGCAAACGGAATGCTGTTATCGGTAGGAACGGCGGCGGCAGACGAAGACGGAAACATGTCTCAGCTTTTTACCGCTACGATAACCCCTTCGAACGCGACAAATAAAGAAGTAGATTGGGCAATCGCTTTTAAAAATCCGGACAGCGAATGGGCAACCGAAAAAAACATTGACGATTACGTAACCGTAACGCCTACTTCGGACGGCGCGCTTACCGCAACCGTAACTTGCAAAGCGGCTTTCGGCGAACAGATTGAACTGACCGTTACGTCTCGCAGTAATCCCGAAGCTTATGCGGTCGCAAGCGTTGATTACGCTAAAAGACTTCAGAGCGCAAGCGTAACCGTCAGTGGCGACGAGAATTACATATTCGACGCATCGTCTTCGGCCGTAACTATTAAACTTTTCGGTCTTGAGCAAACGAAAAATTTTACACTCGGCACTCTTGCTTATGTTCCTGAACCTACGGACGGGCAGAGCGTATCTGCAAAGACTTTTGCAAGAAGTTTCGGAACGATGAGCCCTGAAGATTCATCGGTTACCGTCAGTTATCGTATAGTCGCATCGGACGAGCTTAAAGCGGCTTATGCCGGAACTGCAAGCGGTTCTGTTGAAATCTCGGCGCCTACCGAATATACGATTCTCGAAGCGTTGTTTAACGTTGATTTATATGTTTATAAAAACAATACAGGAGGTAAGGGAAGTCAGTACTATGCACTGACATCGTCCTGGGAAAGCATTTCCGCTGCTCTTAATAATCTGTCCGGACACGCTTTTACGCTTTATGTAAAAGCTTCTGACAGTTATAGCGAAATCGAAACGGCATATACCGTGAGTATTGACAAAAGTAATCTGACTACTTTGGTAAGTTCGGTGGCTTTGTCTCAGGGAAGTATTATTTTCTAACGGTCAAATCCCATTCGGGTTGACTCATAATTTTTTTCCTTTTAGACCGACCGGGCGGCGCCGAGCCGCCCCGGCAACGGTCAACCGTAAAACAATGAAACTTGTAAAAATCAAAAATAAATACCTTTTTCAGAGCGAAATACCGGAAGGGGTACACACTTATGCCGTTTATTATGACAAAGAGTCAAAGCGCAATCGCGCCGTCGCCTTAACTCATTTATATCGTAAAGATTATAAACGGTTTTCGCAAATCAAAACCGGCATATTGAGTGTTGAACAATTCAAGGAATTCGACGTTCCGTCCGGCGTCTGGGATTATTACTATTCCGAAACCGTTGACGGACAAAAAATCAACTTAAAAGATCACGAAATCAAAAAAATCGCACCGCGTTATATATCCAAAAAGCAAGCGGACAGAATTAAGAATTTCGCAAAATACGACTACAAAGAAAAATTAGAATTAGAAAAAAAGAAAAAGAAAAAGGCAACCGCAGAAAACAACGTTACCAAAACAAGCAAAAACGCAAAACAAAAAGAAGCCCGTAAGTAACTATATAACCTTACAGGCAGAAGAAAAATATTTTCTTGTGGTATTTACAGTATATGCAAAATATCCGAAAAAGTCAACAATATATGAATAATCAAGCCAAAATCAGAAAAATCACGGGCGTAAGCCTGTTAACAATATTGCTTTCCGTCCTTATGCTGTTTATCGGAACGAACGGCGCGGCGTTTGCCGTGACGGTTGATTCAGACGTTTACGCAGATCTTATGCAAATGACGATCGACGGTAAAAAATTCGACGTCGCAGACTATCCGGCGAACGAAAACGGCGAAACGCGTATGCTTTCGTTCATTGAATATGGATACAGTTTCGACGACGCAGCGCGCGATAAATTCGCGCTTTTTGCGTATGTGTATAACCCAAAAAAAGACGTTGTCGCGGCATCCGGTCAAAACAAGATCCAACTTGCCAGCGCGTACGACGCCGCCGGGAACGCAACGGAATACACGAAATACCGTCTGCAACTTGTTTCCGCCAGCGCAGACGGACTTTTCTTGAAATACAAAATCGCCGAAAGCGCGGAAATCGTCAAACGTCTGACCAACCGCGACGCGCGACGTTACGACGTATCCGGCATTGAACTTACAACGCGCGGCGACTACAACGCAACAGAATACGCCGTCGCGAAGACTCTGACGTTTTCCGGATATATGCCGTCCTTCGGCGAAAACCAAAGCGCCGAAAACACGTTGAAATGCACTGAAAAAGGAATGCCCGAAACCGTCGCGCTGGAACTCAATCATACATATTATCGAACAGGACACTCTGATAAAGGCGCAAACCACTTCAACCAGATCAACACCGCTTATTTCTCTATCCCTAACAAGTACGTCAACGACAAAACTTTTATAAAGTCAATTACTGCGGAATGGTGGGAATATAAAACGCAATTCGCATTGGTGACGTCGAATAAAGATTTTTATGACCTTGCAAAACAATACGTGGGAACCGCTGCCGGTTATCGGAATGAAAGTATTCCTTTTTACTTGTATTATAACAAAAAAACTCTGCCATCTTCCACATCGTATGAGTTTGACTGGGGATATAACGCGAATTATTCGATAAGATACGGTGACGCTCTCTTTGGCACTACGTATTATTATAATACAAAAAACTATCCGAATATTATTCCCTACGTTTTCTATTCGCCGTCCGTCGCAACAAATACTTTACTGGACTTATTCTATAAGGAACCAGCAGGGAGAGTAGACGCTTCGGTCGTTTCGGAATGGATATATAATTACCGCAATAATCTTGGAAACGGGTTTATCGATTGCAACGGTCGGCAAATCTCGAACGACTTATTTCTGAATCGAATTGACAATTCGCGCGCAGAAGCCGGGCTACAACGCGGTTATAACAAAGTAAAAACAAGCGTTGACGGCACGTTTGACGTCAAAAGTTTCGACAGCAAATACAACGGATTCAATAAACTTCTTACATTCGGATTCAAAGGATTGTTTCAAAATACCGGCGAAGAATATTCCGACGTATCGCCAATTGTGTATCTGAAAAGAAACGACTTCGATGGTGATATAAACGAGATATCGAAACGCCTTTTGATTGACGTCAATTCCGTAAACGAAGTTAAAAATTATTTTAACAAAAACGAAAAAGAAAATTCGGTCGTGTTATTCCGTTTTGCCGTAAGCGATTACGAAGCATATCCCGTATGCCGTACTGGAAATGAAAACGAAGGCAAAGAAGATTGCTATGCCGCAAGTCAGACCGTGTTTATGGACTTCGACGTTATCGAATTCGATTTCCAGAAAGGCGAAGAAGTCTTCACCGTGCCGGTTATTGCAAGCCCTATCGATATTATCAACGATTACGACAGCCCAGGCATTGGAATGAAAAAACTGCCGGGCTATGTCCTTCTGATTCTTATCGTTGCGATCGTCTTGACAGTGATCTTTACGATATTGCTGTTTGTGCTTCTTAAAGAACTTATCGTCAAACAGTTTAACAGCGCTTTTGCAAAAATCGGAATGAGCGCGCTGTGTCTGATCGTCGCGTTTGCCGTATCCGCAGCAATCGTCTTCTTATGCGCCAGCGCGGTTTACGGCGCCGTCTATAAGGTAGATTTCAACAGCGCCGCAAAAGCGTTCTGGAAGTACGTCATATCGAAAAAATGAACAACCGGCAACAAATAAATTTCAATAATAAGTACTTTTCGGAGCAGGCGGCGTGGCTTGTAGATACGTTCCAGAATTCGAACGTTATCGTCTTTGGTAAAAAAGGCAGCGGAAAGGACGTACTATTCGCAACCGTTATTCACCTGCTGGACGGATTGCATTACGCAAATATGCCGTATAACGCAAAAACGCTTGTCTTAAAGTCTTTACGCGCGCTATCCGTCGGCGGAAACACGTACAAAGATATTGTAAACGGAACAATCACGAAGTATGCGGATCCGTTTATCCCGGGCTTGCCCATTTTTATATCGGATGGCGCGGTGTATTTCGGCAGCCAGAATAATTCTGAAATAGATTCCATGTTTCCGGAACTTGCTATATATGAGGCATTGTCCCGGCAACTGGGACAGCACCAGATACACGTCAACACGCAGGCGCTGGGGCGCTTATATATCAAAATTCGAGAGCAGGCTGACGTTTTCATTAAATGCCTTGAAACGCACGACTGCGGACGATTCCTTGTCGTTGACACCATTTCGTACGACAAATATCCCAGCGCAGACGCCGGGCTATCCCCGTACGAAGGCGACAAGAACGCAAAAGAAGCCCGGGACTTCGAAGCACGATTCGGAGAAGTGGAATACAGAAGTTTCTACGTTAAAAAATCGTGGCTGCACTATGACACATATTACTTTTCCCGTCTGTTTTTGGACGGTAACAAAATATTAGGAGCAAATCAATGAAAAATCCGAAAGTGAACATAAACGTCGGCGCGAAGAATTACGTTTCGTTTTCGCAACGGCTGAAAAACGCGTCAACGATCCGCAAAATGTGGAAAATCCTTAAAACAATGGACTGCGAAGCGTGCGGTTTTTCGTGTACGAATGGCTGCCAAATGATTCTGAATCAGATTCGGACGCTGGAACTTGAATCCGCCGGCGGAAAGTCTGAATTCGTGAACGGTCTGGACGTGTCCGAAAGCGCCGGGAACACCGTGCCTATTGACGTGTATCTGGCAACGTTGCAAATGCTTGCGGACAAGCAGGACGCCGCGCCGGGAACACCGACGCCGGAACCGCCGAAAAAGCCGAAATACAAGGACGCGCCGACGTCTGAATCGACGTCAGACGCGACGTCGACGGAAAAACCGCAAAATTCCCCGGTGAAAATCCCGGGAATTAAACCGAAACAGGACGATGACCGTCCAAGTTTTTTGGACGACGATTGATAATATGAAAGACGAATATAAGAAAGATTTCAAACAAATATCCGCGATTCTTCCTAACGCCGAAGCGGACGCTGTAAAGCGCCTTCTGAAAGAAAAGAACCTTACAATACCGGACTTTATTCGCGGCGCGTATTATCTGCTTTTGAACGGCGATTTCGCGCGCGTTCCGGAAATTGCGACACGCCTTAACAAGTAAAAAATAACAAAAGGGAAAAAATATGGTACATACTTTTCACGCAAACGAAAAATTCGAACGTGAGATTTCGAAAATCAAAAGCAATGAAAAGAAACTTTTCGACGACGATTTCGTTATTTCCGTATATGATTGGATGTTAAAAATGAATTTAACGCAAGCAGAAGTGCTTGTGTATGCGCTTGTATATCAATACTCACGCCCGGGCAGTAATTCGACCTATTACGGCGGAATAACGTTTATACATAATTCCTTACGTAAAGACAGAAAAACGATAATATGCGCCTTGAATACGCTTGTTTCGCGCGGTCTTGTAGGTAAAGAAAACGTTACTTTCGGCAACAACGTAGCGCGAAATCGTTATTACGTTATAATGCCCAAAATGCCGGCGACGTCGTCGCACGTGCTGCTTTATGGCTGGATGTTTCGACTCGGTCTGACAACGTCTGAACTGCTTGTGTACGCCTTTCTTTTCGCGTACTCTCAACCGGGCGTCGAAGCGGTTTATACCGGAACGTTAAAGCGAATCGAGCGTGAAACCGGTCTTTCGAAAATGACCGTTTTAAGAGCGATAGAGGCGCTGAAATGTCATAATTTACTGGATACTTATAACACAAAACGGCATAAAGCGTACGAGGCAATGTGGACGAAAGACGCCGTGTGCGTTTATAACAAACGAAATCAGACAATTCAGGGATTTAACCCCATAAATATAACCTATACAATAGACTAAACCCTTACATTTTAATGAATCTTTTTAAGGCAAGACAGGCGTCTTGCCATTTTGCTATACAAAAAACCGTAAAAAAACGGTATCAAAATACCACTACCAAAATATCAAAATTCCACTATTTAGGTATCAAAATTCCACTATATGGTATCAAAATTCCACCCATAATATCAAATTATTATCAAATTAAATATCAAAAAGTTATATTAAGGGCATTTAACAAGACATAGTTAAGAGCGCGCACGTGCTTATGCGCGCGGACGCGCGAAAAAGGTGTCGCTTCGCTCCGATAAATGCCTTTATTCCACGCACCGGTGCTTGTGATCGCCCACTGCAACGTCCCCCGGACGACGCAGAAAGCCGAAAAGGAAAGAAAAGCCCGTACGGGTACAGCGATATTATTTTTTAAGAAGAAAACGCGCCGCAGACGATATGTCAAGGCGCGTTACTTCAATAAAAAAACGCCGCGCGAACGCCTTATGTAAAAAAGCGTACCTGTACCACGTCGAAAATATGAAAAAACTTCAAAAATTTTGTGTCAAAATTGTGTCGCTTCCCTATTTTTATTGATTTTTCTAACGTTTTGCGTCGTTCGGGACCATGAGGCCATGGGTTCAAATCCCGTCACTCCGACCAGAAAAAAGACCAACTCGCAAGGGTTGGTCTTTTTTCAACGATGTGTTCCGTTGCACGGAACGTGATGTGCCCTGCGGGCGCGATGTCCGCTTCGCTACGATGTGCCCTGCGGGCGTGAAAATACGGAACGCATCACATCGCTGCGACAATCGTCGCAACATCGCTATGAGACTTCATTACATCGCTTTCGCAAATTCTTCATTGTTTCTTTACAAACGATTTTTCTTATTCTATAATATATTCATAATATGATTAAATTCGGGGTGCTTATGTATGATTCCAAATTGCGCGATCTTTCAACAGATTTTTCTGTTGATATTATAAATCTTGTCAAACTCCTTAAATCCAATCACGAATCCGTTATTGCAAATCAAATAGGCAGAAGTGCTACAAGTATCGGCGCAAATATATATGAAGCACACTATGCACAAGGCAAAAAAGATTTTGTATCCAAGCTTGAAATTGCTCTTAAAGAAGCAAGCGAAACCGGCTATTGGCTTGAAATTTTGCGGAAAACAGATTATATCGACGAACAACAATATAATATTCTTTCAAACAAAAGTGCAAAACTGCGCGTAATGCTCATTTCCTCTTGTAAAACTGCAAAAGAAGACAAGAAGTAACGTGATGTGCCTGCGGCGCGATGTGTGCCTTCGGCACGTTGAGGATAAAAAATGTCATTGCGAGCGTAGCGTGGCAATCTCCCGGAAGGGCACCTTGTCATAAACCCCACGCAAGATACTTTTGTACTTGCGTGGAGAAAAAGTCGCACACAAGCAAAAGAGTGAGCGTTATCGCCCCCGATAACGTGATTTCAAAAGCGAAGTGTGCGACGAGCGGTCGCCCGCTCGTCCATCCTGATAATGGCATTTCAGCCAAAGACTTAAAAAGCCTATATTCAATATGTTATAGATATTTTATTAAGTCAAACATAAAACCTTATATTTTTGCAATGAAAAGCCCACGGCGTGCCGTGGGCTTTATAAGGTATTTAAGATTATTGTTGCGGTTGAGGTTCGGCAGGCTGCACCATATTTCCGTATTTCACGCGGTTTGCGACTTCATACAGAAGTTTCGGGTTGTCGGACATAATGCAATCCGCGCCGTTTTTAATGAGTGTTTCCATCTGGCTTGCCTCGTTGATTGTCCAGAACTGGCAGGCGATGCCGTACTTGTGCGCGTAATCAATGAACGACTTGCTGCCAAGGAACGGGAACCAATTCATATAAGGAATTTGCAAAACGTTGTATTTCACTGTGCCGAGGTCGCGGTTCATAAGGTAACTCAAAAAGATTTTCAGAACTTCGAGGATACCTGCGGAGCGGTTGATTTTGCCGTTGTACACGTTGGCGTTGAGATAATCGAAGTAATCGCTGATATCGCCGTTGAAGGTGCCGACAACGACTTTGTCGAACATATTATACTTTTCCATAAGCGCGCAAAGTTGTTGCGCCGCGTATTTGCCGACCGCGCCTTTGTCCTTGATTTCGATGATATAGCGATATTGTTTGCCCGCATTTTCCGCCGCGACAATAACTTCTTCCAGCGTAACGACGCGTAAATCGTTTGCTTCTTCGACCGGCAAAGCGTTCAGGTCTTTGTAAATACGTTTGTCTTCAACCTGGACGCTGCCCCTTTCGTACGGGAACCAGTATCCGAAGTTCAGCTCTTTGATTTCTGCAAGGTCTTTGTCGCGCGGCAACACGCCTTCTCTGCCCCAGACTTCGACGCTGTTTGTGGTGCGGTCGAAATTTTCGTCGTGAAGAAGGATAAGCTCGTTATCTTTCGTCAGGTGCAGGTCGAATTCCAGAATATCGACGTCGTAACCTTCGTTCATACTGTTCAGACAGGTTTTGATTGCCTTCATCGTGTTTTCGGGATCCTGTACGCCGCCTGCGCGGTGAGCCGAACGCAAAAGCCCCGTCGTGTTGTAAACTATGTACGGATTATCGTTGTTGGTTTTCGCATACGAAACGCTGTCGCCTGTCGTTGTGACGTTCCCGCCGGGCGCGGTCAATGCAAACGCCGTTACCGAAAGAGCGACGACAAGCACTGCAATAATCGAAAATGCCGTAATCTTAAATATTGACTTTTTCATAACGTTTACTCCCTTTTTATATAAGTGTTAATTGTTTTACAAATTGAATTTTTTTACCACTTCGTCTTTCATCGCGGCAAGGTCTTTTTCCGCCGAATCGAAGGAATCTTCTTTCGTGGCAAGATAGATTTTGAGTTTCGGCTCCGTACCGCTCGGGCGGACGCACATCCAGCAGTCGTTTTCAAGCGTGTAAAGAAGAACGTTGGACTTCGGCAAAGTGATTTTTTCCTTTGTGCCGTCGCATTTCGTCGTAACGCCCGTAAGGTAATCGCTGAGCGCAAGGACTTTTTTGCCCTGAACCGACGAAATATCGCTTGTGCGGATATCGTTCATAATCTTGTTCATTTTGTCCATGGCGTCGATGCCGGTGAAGCCGAACGAGAATGCCCTTTCAAGGAAATATCCGTATTCCTTATAAATCTTTTGCAGCCTGTCGTAAACGCTCGAACCTTCGTTTTCTTCAAAGCAGGCAAGCTCCGCAAAGAGCATCGAGGCGACGACGGCGTCTTTATCGCGGGCGTGCGTGCCCGACAAACAGCCGTAACTTTCCTCAAAGCCGAACATAAAGGTATATTCGTGAGTCTGTTCCCACTCTTTAATTTTTTCGCCGATGAACTTGAACCCCGTCAACACGTCGAACACGGTCGCGCCGTAATCTTTTGCGACGACGTTTGCAAGCCTTGTCGTAACGATGGTTTTGACGACGGCGGCGTTTTTCGGAAGCGTTCCTTTGTCGCGGTTGCGCCTTAATATATAATCCATAATAAGAACGCCCGTCTGGTTTCCGTTCAGAAGGACGAACTCGCCCTTGTCGTTTCGTACCGCAACGCCCATTCTGTCGCAGTCGGGATCGGTGCCGATAACAACGGCGGCGTTGACCTTTTTCGCAAGCGCGACAGCCATCGACAGGGCGTCGGCTTCCTCGGGATTCGGCACGCGTACCGTCGAAAAGTCGGGATCGGGATTGACCTGCTCGGGAACAGTAACGACCGGCATACCCATTCTTTCAAGCATTGTCGTGACGGGCATAAAGCCGCTGCCGTGAATGGGGGTGTAAACGATTTTCATTTTGTCGCGCTGCGCCCTTACGGCGTCTTCGGACAACATAAGTTTTTCGATTGCCGCAAAATAACGCTCGTCCAGGGATTTCCCGATGACGGTGATATTTTCGTACGTTTTGCCGTCGGCGTTTCTTATGTCGCTTTCGGTAATGCCGATTTTTTTATACGGCGCGAAATAATCCTTTTCTTCTTCGATAAACTTCACGACGACCGCCGTGTCTTCGGGCGACATCTGCGCGCCGTCTTCGCCGTAAACCTTGTATCCGTTGTAAATTTTGGGGTTGTGCGACGCGGTAATCATAATGCCCGCAACCGCGTTCAGATTGCGGATTGCAAAACTGCAAACGGGCACGGGGCGTACGTTTTCAAAAAGATATACGCGTATGCCGAAAGAATTCAGGACTTCCGCCGAAACAATCGCAAACTCCGTCGAAAAACGCCTTGTGTCATAGGACACCACGACGCCGCGACGCATCGCGTCTTCGCCCCTGCCGATAATATACCTTGCAAGTCCCTTTGTCGCACGGGCAACCGTGTACACGTTCATTCTGTTAATGCCTGCGCCGAGAACGCCGCGCATACCCGCCGTTCCGAATTCGAGTTCCGCCCCGAAACGGTCTTTTTGTGCGTTTAAGTCATCGGAAATCGCCGATAATTCCGCCTTTTCGTCGGCTGTCAATGCGCCCGATGCAAGCCAGTTTTTGTAGATATCTCTGTAATCCATAGCCTTTTTGCGATTTTTAATCAAGTTGTCAACAATAAAATCACCCGATGTGGATAACTTTGTGGATAACTTGCCCCTATTGTTATTTTACTGCATTAGTATTATATATGATAATGGAAGTAAAGTCAAATTATCCCCGCAAGTTGATTATCTTTATTGTTATCGTCCGCCGCTTTTTTGGTGCCGCGCGCCACGACTTTTTGTTGCGATTTATAAAAGTCTTTCCGGATTTCCCTGCGGAACACACATTCGCCGTTCATATACTTTTCCATTATTCCGCGGCTTATCACGCCGTCCGCCCCCTCGGCAAGCACAAGTTCCTCGCCGACGTTCATCGTGTCGTCGTCAATATATTTCACGTCCCGCGGCGCGCTTCCCGTGATTTCCGACACAAGCCGCACTTCATAGTTCAACGGACTTCCGTATATTTCAACGTACAATTCGTCGTCTTTAACGTACGATTTAACGTATATCGGATACCTTCCGTCGTTTGCAAACTTAAAGTCGGTCATCGACGACACCATCGCGTCGAAACTTGCCGGCACGTATTTTACGGGGAGCGAGTGGCGCGATACGCCGATTATCGTCAGATCCGCATACAGCACGGCGTTGTATAAAGTCGTCGAAACCTGACATACGCCCCCGCCGACGCCGCCCTGAAATTTGCCGTCCACGATGACCGGCGCTTCCAGAAATCCGTTGTCAAGTGTCCTTGCCCCGATTCTTTCGTTGAACGAAAAAACTTCGCCGGGGTTTACCGTCGCGCCGTTAAGTTTTTTCGCGGCAAGCCCGACGTTCGACTTTCTTGCGTCCGAACTTCTTTTGAACGCCGTCGAAAATTTCCCGCGAAGAAGCGTGTTTTCGCGCAAATCTTTTTCGGTGATTTCGGGATACAGCGCGTCGTACGAAACGCTTACTACGCTTTGCGCGCCGATTACGTTTTTCACGACGTCTTTGATAAGTTTATCAAGGTTCGCCTTGCGCCCCGTCACTTCGAGGACGTATTCAAACGTTTTTTCACCGTCCGGGTTGAACGTTACGCGGGCGTTTTCGGGCGGCACGTATTTTTCGTTCGCCAGATTTTCAAGCGAGCGAAGAAGCGACGGAAAGGTTTTCAAAAGCGCGTCCTTTTCGGAATAACCTTGCCTTAAAAGCCCCGTCAGTCGCTTTTCAACGTTGAACCCAAACAGCCGCTTTAACGGCGGAATACCGTCGCCGTCGGCGGAAAAGGTCTCGTCAAAACATATCTCCGCCCCGTCCACGACGATGACTCGCATTTGCGTTTTCGGCTTTGCCGCAACGCTTACCGCGCATAAAAAAAGCAGTACGACCAAAATAATTCTTACCTTTGCCATACCGCTATTATGTGTATATATTAAGTTTTTACTTTCGGATAAGGTTTTTTCACTCACCGTGCCATAGTGTTGCACGGAAAAAACACTCTCCCCTAAAAAGTCAGCATTTTGATGGATTTTTGACGTTTCTTGGCAAGTTCTTACGAGGGCGCGTACTTTGCCGTACGTAACTGAGCAGGGTTCCGTCAAAACGCCGAAAAGGCGCGAATTATCGCCGTTTTACAGACCGAGTTTTTTGAGAGAGCGCACATCAACCTTCGTGCAATCGTACGTCGGCGATACGTAAAGGTTTGCGTCGTGCAAATCCGTGCCTGCGGTCGTGATGAGATTGTACTTTGCGGCAAGGCTCAAAAACCTTTTCGTGTCCGTTTCGTTGAAGGTGGAGTAATAACATTCAAGCCCGTCAAGTCCGTACGGCACCAGCCCCGCGACAAGAAGTTCCAACTTGTCTTTCGGGATATACACGGGGTGCGCGACAACCGCAACGCCGCCGTATTTTTTGATGAGCTTCACGCCGTCCATCGGGCGGAGTCGGTAGCCCGGAATATACGCTTTTTTGCCGGAGCCCAAGTATTGATAAAAGGCGTCGGACACCGATTTTGCAAGCCCTTGTCTTACCATTTCTTTGGCGACGTGGACGCGGCCGAGATTTGCGTTTTCAAAGTCGAGCGCGCTGTCGTCGAAAGGCACGTTAAGGGCGTGCAGTTTTTCGACGGTCTTATTTATTCTTTGACGTCTTAAATCCTTGACGTTTTCAAGTTCCTGCACAAAATCGGGGTTTTTGTAGTCAAAATTGTATCCTAAAATATGGATTTCGCAAACACTGTAACACGAAAGTTCAATCCCGGGGAGCACTTTCAAGCCGTATTTTTCGCCGGCGCGGATTGCTTCGTCAATGCCCGAAACGTTGTCGTGATCGGTAAGCGACATGGCTTCTATGCCGTCGTCGCGCTGGATTTTCACGACTTCTTCCGGCGTGAACACACCGTCGCTTTTAACGCTGTGCGTATGCAAATTTACTTTCATAATTCCCCCTCGGAAAGTTCCGCCGCGATGCCTTCGTCGTCGGTGGTAACCTTGTCAAGTCGTTTCTGGATATATTCGGTACGCTTGCCGGCGCGCTCGATTTCCGTCGTGACTTCGCCCAGCTTTTTCTGCGTTTTTTCAAGGATCTGACAGAAGGTTTCAAAGTCCTTTTTGAACGCGCCCAAAAGTTTGTAAATCTCGCTTGAACGCTTTTCGATCTGCACCGTCCTGAATCCCATTTGCAAACTGTTCAGAAGCGCGGCGAGCGTCGTAGGCCCCGCAAGAATTATGCGCTGATTGTTCAGAAGTTCGTCGGAAAGCCCGCGGATTTGCATGGCTTCGGCAAACAGCCCCTCGATGGGCAGATACAGTATTGCGAAATCGGTGGTTTTCGGCACGCGGATATATTTGCTCTTTATGCTGATTGCTTCGGCGCGGAGTCTGACGGCAAGTGCCTGTTTGGCTTCTTTAATCTGCACTTCGTTTTGCGCGTCAAGGACGTGCTGATAGGTTTCGAGCGGGAATTTTGCGTCGACGGGCAGCATAACTTTGTCGCTGGTTTTCCCGGGAAGATTGATGACAAAGTCCACGCGGTCGGCGTTTTCCGACTTGGTAAGCGCGACGTTTTTGTCGTATTGCTCGGGCGTCAGAAGTTGCGAAAGCAGGTTATCGAGCGCCATTTCGCCCCAGGTGCCGCGCGTTTTCACGTTGGACAAAACCCTTTTAAGGTCGGACATTCCGCTTGTAAGGGTTTGCATTTCGCCAAAGCCTTTCGTGATTGCGTCGATTCTTTCGGACACCATCTGGAAAGATTTCTGAAAGCGTTGTTCCAGATTTTCGTTCAGTTTTTCGTCGACGGTCGCGCGCATTTTGTCAAGCTGCTTTTCGTTGCTTTCGTTAAGTTCTTTCAACGAGTTTTTGAGTTCCGTCGTGAGTGTCGCAAATCCTTCGTAAACGTTCGTCTGCAACCTTTCGGTGCGCTCTTCTTCCTTTCGTACGGTGTCGAGAATGGCGGTTTGGTTTGCGTTCAGCGCGTTTTGAATGGACGTGTTTTGAAGCCCCATCGCGCTCAGCACGTTTTCCCTGGTGGTTTGCCCGTCGCGTGCGATTTCGCCCTTGATGACGTCGACGGTAGCCTGCCCGATTTCGACGGACGAGTCGTTCTTTTTCTTTCCGCCACGAATCGTAAGCGCAAGCACCGCAATAAGAAGTACGACGGCGACGACGCCCAGAACGAGTGCGACTATACTAATTGCTCCCATAGTTTAATCCCCTTAAATATTGAAGTTGCGATTCCCGCGTGCGGCAATCTTCGTGCAGGACGGCGTGTTCCAGAATTTTACGCATCGCCCAGGCGCGCTTGTCCTCGGGAATTTTCGTGCCGACAAGGTCGTTGCCGTCGACTTTCAAATCGGAATAAGCAAGCGGAGTGCCGTCGGTCAGCATCTCGCGATAAACCTTATTGATTTTTTCGGCGGACACCGACGTTGCCGACGCGTCGCCTTGGGACGCTTTTGCGTCCGCCCTTTTCAGCGCGATTATATCGTTGATAATTTCAAGGTTATCGACAACGAACATTCTGATTTTTTTCTCGCTTGTCAGCCCGTCGATGTCGTACATGTGCGTGTCGATAAGCCGCAGAATTTTGTTCACGTCTCTATTCGACATTTTCAGCCCGTCGCGGCCGAGAATTTTTTTGGCGATTTCCTGTCCCGTTTTGGCGTGCATATGCATATTGCCGTACTTTTGCACCGAAAGCGGTTTGCCGACGTCGTGCAGAAGCCCCGCAAGACGTAAATCGGGCGGACAATAACGCACCGTCTCGATAAGATGGTTGAACACGTCGTAAACGTGAAAGTCGGGACGTTGTTCCATACCCTTTGCGGCGGAAATGCCGGGCAGAATGTATTCGAGCGCGCCGATTTCGTCAAGCACGCGAAGTGCTTTTACTTCGCTGTCTTTCGTTCTGTCCGACGGGTATTTTCTGTCCGCGCGCAAAATCTTCAAAAATTCCTCGCGCTTTCTTTCGCCCGAAATATCTTTCAGAAGATGCACCGATTTTTTTGCGCCGTCAAGGGTTTCTTCGTCGATGTCGAAGCCGAGTTCCGCGGCGATTCTTACCATACGCAAAATACGCAGACCGTCCTCGGAAAAAACCTTTTCGGGCGATTGCGTCGTCCTTAAAACGTGCTTGTACAAATCGGGAATTCCACCGGTGTAATCGACGTATTCCGCCGTGTCGATGCTGTAATATATGGCGTTTACCGTAAAATCGCGGCGCAGAGTGTCCTTTTCGATGTCGCGCGTGAAAATTACGTCCGACGGCGTATGCGCGCCCGAATTTACGGGATAACTGTCAATGCGGAAAGTCGTGTATTCCGCCTGAAAACGCCTGTCTTCGCGGCTCAGAATTTTGACCGTGCCCAGTTTTTTGTTGAAATCTTTTAAGAAAAATTCCGTGTTGGAAAGCGCGGTCGCAAGCTCCTGCACGGTGTATTCCGCCGCAAGGTCGACGTCGCTCACGGGAAGTTCCAATAAAGAATTCCTGACGTAACCGCCGACGATGTAAAGCGACGGCAGATAATACGACAGAATTTTCAGTTTTCTCGGAAGTCTGATATCCATTTTTCTATTTGTTTTCGTAAACCCACGGCGCAAGTACGCAAACGTCTTTCAGCGCGCGGTAGTCTTCGTTGTAGTCGAGCCCGTATCCGATGACGAATTCGTTGGGAATTTCAAAAAGTTTATAGTCGGGAATCAGGTCAACCTTTCTGCGCGCGGGTTTGTCGAGAAGCGTGCAGATTTTAAGCGATTCGGGCTCGCGGCTCAGAAACACCTTTTTAAGGTAATTGAGAGTGATGCCCGTGTCCACGATATCTTCGACGATGATTACGTTTTTGCCCGCAATCGGCGTCGAGCAGTCTTTGATAAACTTGACTTCGCCCGTCGAGACCGTGCCTTCGCCGTAACTCGAAACCGCGATGAAGTCAACCTGCGCGTTGACGTCGTATTCGCTGATTTCCCTGACAAGGTCGGCGAAAAACATAAACGCCCCGCGTAAAACGCAAATGAACAGAACGTCTTTGCCCTTATAGTCGTCGCCGATTTTTTTCGCGACTACTTTCAGTCTGTTTCTGACGTCTTCGTGCGTGATTAAAACTTTTTCAATTTCTTTGCCGTACATTTAATTGTCCTCCGATGTAATTTCGAAAATATATTCGGGTTTTGTGTTTTCGTTGATTTTTACCTTGTCGGAAATTTCCGTGCCGACGACGATAAGTACGTCTTTGCCGATTGCGACAAGGGGTATTTCGTCCCTTTCTCTTTTTGGGATTTTTTTGTCGGTGAAATAATCGCCGAGTTTTTTCGTGCCGCCTGAAAACTTTGTGAAAACGTCGCCGTCTTCACGCGTGCGGATTACCGCGCCCGCGGGTATTTTCGACAGGTCGAAAGTAAGCGTTTTTACGCCGTCCTTGCTTTTCGCGGTTTTGTCGATTATCACGGTTTTGTCCAAAAACGCGACTTTACCCGTCGCAAACGGCGTTGTAAAGGCTTGTTTCTGCTTGGATTTTGAAAAAACGATTTTGTCGTATTCTTTCGTGACGACGACGCCGTAAGGCATATCGACGCTTGCGCCGTTTTCTTTTTGCAACAAATCGAGAATGATGAGGACGTGCTTTTCTTCCACGTCCTTTTCAACATTGAGCGCCGAAAACGCGTTCCTTATCGCACGCTTCAAAAGGAAAACGGGCGGGTTTTTCACGTCGATTCCGACGCTATCCTTCGAGATTTCAAGCGGCAAATCGAGCGTACTTAAAAACTCTTCCGTGTCGGCGGCAATGCGCGAAAGTCTGTTGAGGCTTCCCGTCGCGTCGCCGGCGCGGTTCAGAAGCGGCATAATTTCATTGCGTATTAAATTTCGGGTTTTGTCGTTTTCGAAATTGGTTTCGTCCACGACGTACGGCACATCGTATTTTTTTTGGAAGTCGAGTATTTCTTCCTTCGACACGTCAAGGAGCGGACGGACGTATCCGCGCGTTTCCTTTTGCATGCCCGAAAGCCCTTTTATGCCCGTGCCGCGGATTATACGCATCAATACCGTTTCCGCCTGATCGTTCTCGTGATGAGCGAGAAATACCTTGTCGCAATCGCCGTCGATAAGCAGTTTTTGAAAAACTCCGTACCTTAACGCCCTTGCGGCTTCTTCTTCCGTCTCGCCGAACTCTTTCGCGCGGCGCAATGAATCGACCTTGAACGTGCGGCACTCTATGCCGTGCGAACGTGCGAAATCCGCCACGAATCTGCTGTCGTTTTCAGACGACTGCCCCCTTATTCCGTGTTCTATATTAACAATGAAAAATGAAAAATCCGTCGATTTTTTCGCTTCGATAAGAGCGCGCAAAAGCACCATCGAGTCAACTCCCCCGCTGACTCCGACGGCAATTCTTTGATTTTTCGCTGCCTCCGAAACGTTTTGGATAATCTTTTCTTTCACGAATAAAATTATACTATCATCCGCGTTAAAAAACAATAATTTTATTAAATATATATTATTAAATGCGCGAAAAGATTTTGACGACAAGCACCGTCGCGTCGTCGCTTGCCCCGTTTTTCACGGCCGCATCGAGTATTTTCGACGACAAAACTTCGGGATTTATCCGCCTTTCTTCGTCAAGAATTTCCGCGATTTCGCCGCCCGTCGTAACGTCGGTAACGCCGTCGGACAGCAACACCGCAACGTCGTTTTCGGACAATACGCGACGGGTGACGAAAGGCTGCACGTTTTCGACCACGCCCATCGGGAGCGCGTTTCCTTCAATAATTTCCGGCTCGTCGCCGCTTTTAATCACCGTGAAAGTCGCGCCAAGTTTAATGAAGTTTACCGCGCCCGTGTTAAGGTTCAGCACCATAATATCGACCGCGCTGAACCCGTCGCCCGTGGCGTGCCGCGTCAGTATTTTGTTGGACACTTCCATCACGACTTCTTCCGAAAACCCCGCTTCAAAGAAGTTTTCGATTGTCTTAACTGCCCTTTCTGACAAATCGTTTGCATTTTTGCCGCTTCCCATTCCGTCGCCGACGGCAAATAAAACGCGATTTTTCGACATTCGCCTGACAAGAATCACGTCGCCCGAAACGTCGTTGCCACGGCGGCTTTTTCCAGCATTGCCGTAAACGAAATCGTATCGCGGCGCGGGCGACAACACTATCCCCGCGTATCCGTCGGTCGCGTCGCTTTCGTGCGTTTTTTTAAGGCGCACTTTCATAATGCGCGACACTTCTTCGACAATCGCTTTTTTGTCGGCGTCTTCCTTTTTGACGACAAGCGTTACGTCGACGTCGGATTGCTCGCCGCACACCAGAACTTCCTTGCAATCGACGCCGCGCCTTGTGAGTTCGTCGGAAATTCTTCGTTCCCTTCGCCCGTCGAAAGACAGCGGTCGCTTGAACTCGTCCCCAAGGTTATCAAGGACTTCCGCAACGCCGCCCATTTCCGCGGCAAGGAGAGCGCGGTTTTTGTCGGCTTCTTCCGCCTGTTCGCCCGCGCACTCGATTTTAATAAGGCGATCGTTCACCGCACCGATAAGTCCGTTCAGTTTTTTGCACCTGCTTGTAATAAACGGCGGCATATCGATTATCGTGGCTTTGCCCTTTTTCATCGACGCTTCCACAACGTCGTTAAGTATTACGCCGGTATCTCCGCCAAGCGAGCGGAAACAGTTGTTCGCGTTCTCGCATCTTCCGCAAAAATTCGACGCGACGTCGTATGCGACCGCTTCCGGGGATACTTCGGTTTTCCCGCCGGACTCCGCAGACAAAAGGTTTTTCATATCCTCAAAAACACCGGCAAGCGAATACAGCCGTATCGACGTTTCCCGACGGTTTTTGTTGACGACGGATTTCCCGACCGCCGTGTAACTTATTCCCGAAGACGACAACATAGTTTTGTATTTTCTTGGGACAAGTACGTACGAAAACGCGCCGACGAATATCGAAATCGCGTTGACGTAACCGTATCCCGAAAACGTGTCGAGAAAGAAAAGCGAGAAAGTGAACGCGACGGTCAGTGCGAACGCGCACGCCGCCTCGGGCAGATTTTTGAACGCGGCGGCAACGCCTGCGGTAATCATTATCACGGCGAAAACGCCCGCCGAGCCCCCTTGAAAACTTGCCCCGAGCGCAACCGAAAGCCCCGTAACGAGCGCGCCCTGAACGCCTTGAAACGCATACGCCGAAAGCATCAGACAAAACGCGAAAAACGGATATAGCAGGTTGAAATTCCTTATTTTTATCGTGAATAACGACAGCGAAAGCATTCCGACGGCGACGATAAGCGATATCCTTTCGTCGACGGTCAGACGATACCGAAGTCCCCTGACAACGACGGCATTCAGCGCGGTCATCAGCACGTAAGCCGCGACAAGCGTTATCACCGACGACAAAATCGGCGCGTATATTTCGCCGTTTACCATAGAAAACGCGACGCGCGGCACGCACGACAAAAGCGTAACGATAAGCGCGGTCGTCCTGTGCATCGGACGATTTAATTTGTGATATACGAAATACGCCGCGATAAACAACACCGCGGGCGTTACCGCGACGACAAGCCCGACGTACGAGAAATCTTTCAGTAAACACGCCGCAAGATACATCGGCGCAAGCAATATAACGTTCCGCCGTGAAAACACCAGCGCGGAAAACACCGCAAGTCCGAGCGGTCGCAGTCCGCCCGCGGCTTCCGCGTTTTCAAAAAGTAACAAAATTACAAGGTCGCAAAAATATCTTATAATATCGTTGCGCCTAAGCGAAATCCTTTTCATATTAAAAACGCTACGCCGTCCCGCGCGCAAAAAAATTCCGACGCACGAAAATATACGTCGGAATTAACTTAAAAATATCGAATTTTGTCGGATTAAAGTTTCTTTGCGGAAACAAGTTTTTTCGCGTCTTTTTTGGCGACAAGGATAACCCGACCGACCATCGACTGCGTTTTCACGACGCCTATGTCGCGGCTGTCCTGCGAAACCGCGCGATTGTCGCCCAGCACGAACATTTCGCCGTCGCCCACCGTCCACTCGTCGGTAACGCCGCGCGGAAACGTGTTGCCGAGCGCGTAACTTTCGTCAAGTTTCTTTCCGTTCAGATAAACTTTTCCGTCCGAAATTCTTACGGTATCGCCGGAGACGCCGATGACTCGTTTTATCCATTGTTCGGTTTTCCCGCCGCTTTCGTGCATGAAAACGACGATGTCGCCGCGGCGCGCCTTTTTGGTTCTCAGAAGAAGAGCCTTGTCGCCAAGCGTATCCTGCCGTCCGAAAAACAGAACGTCGAACGCGGTATCCTGTCGTATGACGTCGAAGTGCGAGGAATTGTATTCGGCGTCGTCATACAGCCCGACGCTTTTCCCGCCGTACAAAGTATCGTCCATGCTCCTGCCCGAAATCCGTGTTACGTCAAACGCCGCGCCACTGATAATGCTTGCGGCGATAATGGCGCATATTATCACAATCAGGACTTGCGCTGTCGATTTTGTGCGATTAAGTTGTTTTTTTGCGATATTGTCTTCCATCAAATCCACAGAATGTTGTTGAACAAAACGTTTTCGGCATCCTTGATTTTCATAATTTTTACAAGTCGCCAATCTTTCAGCGTTTTCCTGTCGGCGGTTTTGAAATCGGAAATTTCAAGGTTGAAACGCTGCCACTTCTTGCTTTTTTCAAGATGCAGCACCGAGGTGTATTTCGTGACGGTATTCTCCGCCGTGTACATAACGATACGGACGTTGCGTTTTTCTTCCGAATACGCTTCCAGCTGCAATATGTAGTCCTCGTTGCGTATCGACGACGTTTCCGGCGGCTCCACGTCGTAGGTGCAAAGTCTGCCTTCGGTTGTCATAAACCCTTTGAGCCCGAGCGGCCCCGTTTTGATTTTCAACACGTCGTTGTCGACGACGGGGCTGAAATTTTCAACCGAAAACGGCACGGTCGTCATCTCGTTGTTGTAAAGGATTCGTTCCGTCGTTTTTGCGTCCTCGTCGTAGTCGTTAAGGGACACTTTCGTAAGGTCCATCATCAATTCCTGCGTCGAAAGCACGATCCCGTTTTTGAGCGTAACGTTTGCAAACACAAACAATATTTTGTTTTCTTCGGCGGGGTGCAGCTCGCACAATACTTCTTCGTTATTAAGCAGCACGGGCTTTTCGCACTGTTCCCATCGTCTAAACGCGGGGGTGATTTCGTCGGTGGAATAATAAACTTCGATTTTCGCCATATCGCCGATGTCTGTCACGCTTACGTAAAGCCTGCCGTCGCTGACGTACGTCTTGATTCCGGGGCGAGGCAACGTTTTTTCCGTGCCAGCAACGACGCTTTTTGCAAATTCTATCGCGCCCGTGAAATTCTGCAAAGAAATGCTCACGTTCGTCCCGACCGAAAACGACGAAAACTTTTTATTGTGCGGAATAAGGTTGAACAAATCGGACAGTCTGTCGATATCCGCATAAGAACTGTTCGTGCCGAGCACGCAATATACGGGACAGGTCAGCATGCGCGCGTAAGCCTGCGTCGACATACCGGCAAGATAACATTCCCACTCGTCCGAAAACTGCGTGGTGGGATTGGAATCGTATTTCGGCTTGTTGAAAAACTCCGTAAATCCGTCGGCGCCCACGGGGATAACGCACGAAACGCGCCCGTCGATACCCGCGACTTTCCAGGCAAGTTGCCCGCCTTCGAGATTGCCGATCAGGAAAAAGTTGTTTTTGTCGACGTTGCTTTCTTCAAACGCGAGCGTTATCGCGCGGCGCACAACCTTCATCCACACAAACCAGGGCGACATATCCGCCCGGCACGGGCTGTATGCAAGTTCCTTATTCTCGGAAAAATTGCAGTACGAAAGGCTTTCGGGATATTCGGTAAAAACCTTTTTCTTGGGCGATCTTCCGGCGAAATCGACCGCGATGATATTGAACCCGGCGCCGACAATCAGATCAAAAAACGCCGTGCGCTTTATCGACGACTCCCCGCTCGGGAGATATAAAAACGTCGGCGCGACCTTGTTTTTTTGCACGACGATGTTCGCATACGCGCGAATTTTCCCGTCGGCAACCGTTTCCGCGGTGAAAGACACTTCTTTCGAAACGTATTTTTCGTTGTTTTTCACGCCGTTTACGACAACGTCCAGCGGCTCGGTCGTGGGATTGTAGCCTTGCCAGAGCGTCATCGGCGTCATTAACTTATATTCCATATCTGCTATTATACATTTTATTTGCGCTTATTGCAAGCAATCTTAAAAAATCGTCGTCTTTCACAAATCGCGCCCCTTTTGCATAAAATTTATCGGAGGTGCGACGATGGACGACTTTGCTTTCCCCGACGAAGAAAACCTGCTTAAAATGCAGAAAGAATACGAAAAAGTATTGGGCGGAAAAAACGTTGTTTCGTCGCTTTCGTTGTCGAAAAACGGCGGCTGTCGGAACAACTATTTTTTGACGACGCTGATTTTGGCGTTGACGATAAGTCGGATTCTGTTCAGATAGTCGCCATTTGGGGATTCGTCTTTGAAATCCCCGAAACTTTTTTCGTATAACTTATCGAAAAGCTCATAAACGTCGACGCCGCGCGCTTTGCACTTCTCAAACGTCGCGACAATCTTTTTTTCGACGACTTCTTTCATCGCGGCGGCGATTTTTTCGGTCAAACATTCCGGAATCTCGTCAACCGAAAAATATTTTCCAAGCCCGTCTTTTTCCGAAATACGGGCTTTTATTTCGACGTCGGCAAAGACGCTCGGCACGCCGCCGTTTACTTCCGTTTTGTATTTCGTTTTTTTGCTTGTTATCTGCAACCCGAAAATCTCGCCGTCGACGCTCACCGTTTCGCCGCCCTTTTTAAGGTCGTACTTCATATAATTTATCGCGACGGTGTCGTCCTTTTCAAGAAGCATCGCGCTTTTTCCGTTTATGAACAGCGCAAGTTTCGAGTAGTCGTATTCGTAAACGTCCCCGCTTTCGCCCGAGCCTTTATCGACGTCGTTTTTGTCAATCTTTTTTGCGGATATACTGACGACGTTCGCCACCCCCGTCCTTGACAGATACCCGTTGAAAAAGTCCTTTACGTTCGTTGAAATTATCGACGCGTCGTCGGTTGCGGAATGCAAAGTCTGCTGCATTTGAAGCGCGCTGAGAGTCGTCATAACGGGCTTTGTTTTCAAAAGTTCTGCCGCGCTGTTTTCGGCAACGGCGATTATCGCAAGTTCCGGCACGGCATAGGTTTGCACAAGGTAATTCACGCTCGGAAAAGTTTGTTCCGTCAAAAACATATTTCCCAAAACAATAAGATTACACTGACTTAACGACACTTTTAACCCCGTTTTTTGCGAAATCTCGCCGATTGCGGCGTCAAGCGTTTTCCCTGTTCCGGAAATTAGAGCAAAGCCGTCCGACTCGCCCTGTCCGCCGCCGCTTTGCGATTTCGGATTGATTATTTCGCAGGATACGGCGTATCCTTTTTCCGTCTTGTCGATGCCGAGTCCCACAACGATTGCCCGCTCCGACAACGCGGTTTCGGGCACGACGCGCAGATAACAAAGCGCGACGGCAAAAACGATAAGGAACGCGATTATCGCCTTCTTATGATTCCGACTCACCGACAGCCTCCTTCGCCGGCGCGATTTTTGCCGACTTTCTTTTTCTGACCTCCGCATAAACGATAAGCGCGACTGGCAGGACGTAGTTTGTCGCGGCGACGTACCACCTTGCGCCGCCCGTCACGAAATCAAGCGTGTTTCTTATATCCTTTTTCAATATCGTCATTGCGCCGACTCCTATAACCGTAAGGACGATGACGATATTCTTTTTCCCTTTGAAAAGGCTTTTGAGCGCCTCTCCCGACGCCCAAAGATACGTCGAAATATAAATGACCGCAAGCATAAGCCACACGATTATGCCCGTCCAGTCAAGCCTGCCCAAAACGTCCGAAAACTGGTTGAACCCCGCGACTTTCACGACAAGGTTGACGACGTATTCGCTTGCGTTTCCGTAAATCGCGTTCATCAGCACGAATCCGATTATCACGAATCCCGCCGATAACCCGTACATCAACGACGTCGGATTCCGCCTTGACGGCTTAATGCTTAAAAACAATAAGGGCGTCGCATCACCGAACCACATGAAAAACTTGTCGCCGCGTTTTAACACGTCAAGGACTTCCCCGTCGATAAACGGCAGGTTTTCGGAAACGTCGAGATAAACTTTCAGGAAAACGAGATTCAGCGTGAATACCGTGAAAATAAGAAACGACGATATTTCCGCCGTGCGACCTATCGTTCTTATGCCCTTTGCCGCGATATACCCCGTCGTAACGAGCAACGCGACGACAACGCTGCCGGTGCCGATGTCTTCAAAAATGGATTCCGTCGTAAACGCCGTCGTTCCCGCCGTCGCCATAAACGTTTTCATAAAAAAGTTGACGAAAAGCATCGCCCCCGCGACCTTGTAAAACACGGTGTCTTGTATCGCTTCCTTTCCGCCCGTTGCGACGAATTTATATACGACGAAAAATTGCGCGGCGTCAAGAAGAAGATACAGTAAAAGCACGAAAAGATTGTTCGTGCCGACAGCCTGTCGCATAAGCGGCGGCAACCTCGACACCCGAAAAGTCAGACACGTCGCGAACGCGAGCAGCGCGAATTGCCTTGTATAAATTAAATTCCGATTATCTGTCACGGCGCATTCTCCTTCTGTTTTTCGTCGGCACGGAATACGGCCGCTTTTCAAACGACAACAGGTTTTCCTTTGCGACGGCGTCCTTGAAATCGGCGGTTATCATCGGCGCGAACGGCGCAAGATAAGGCGAGCCGAAACTGTCCAGTCCGCACAAATACGCGATAAGCCCCATAGAAAATACGACGATGCCGAAAAGCCCCAGAATACTTCCCGTAATCAGCACCGCAAGCCGCAAAATGCTGAAAGTATCCACAAGGTCGGGCACGCAGTTTATGCCGATTGCCGAAATCGCAATCACCAGCACCGTCGGACTGCTTAAAAGCCCGGCGTTTACCGCCGTTTCGCCGAGAACGATTGCCCCGACGATCGAAAGCGCGGTGCCGACGTATCGAGGCATACGGACGCTTGCCTGATTCAGCACCTCGAAAAGCGCAAGGACAAACAACATTTCCATCGGCGGCGTGAAAGGTATCCCCGACACGCTGTTAAGCAGGGATATGAGAAATTTCAGCGGCATCAGTTGATAATGATATTCCTGAAACGCGACGTAAAGCCCCGGCAGCAACACCGCCATAAACGCGCCGATAATCCTGATAAGCCTTAGCATCGTGGCGCGCTTGTTCTGGACGTAATAATCGTATCCGTCCTGAAAACTTTCCAGCAAAACGTAAGGATAAGTTATGACGACGGGCGTGCCGTCGATGAAAAGCGCAACCCGTCCTTCAAGAATTTTTGCGCTGACGATGTCGGGTTTTTCGGTCATTCCCGACTGATTGAAAATGCTGCCCGCATGCTCGCTGACAAACCGCGACACGTATTCCGCGCCGATTATGCCGTCGATGTTTATGGATTTGATTTTTTCGGATATTCGCAAAACAACGTCTTTATCGACAATATCGTCAATGTAAACCATCATAACGGTTGTATTTCCGTATTTTCCGACGGTGAATTTTTTCACTTTCAGCCGCGGCGATTTTATGCGCCGTCTGACCAGCGACACGTTTGTTTTGATTTCTTCGGTAAATCCTTCGCGCGGGCCTTTGATTACGGTTTCGGTGGGCGGCTCCGCAACGGCGCGGTGCTGAAATTTGCGAAGCGAGATTTCGTAAAGTTTCTCCGCCCCGTCAAGCGCGAGTACCAGATCGCCGTTTGCGACGGTTTGTCCCGCCGCGGTTTCTTCGATTTCCTTGATTTCTTCGCCATAGGGAAGTTTCTTTACGTCATCGAGCGTCACACCTGCCCACTTCATTGAAAGCAAGGGCTTCACAACGCTTTGTTCCAGCAGTAATTTGTCGCTCATTCCGTCGACGTAAAGCAACGCGCCCGCCGCGCCGTCTGCCGAAAAATCGCGCGCGATAAAGTCGTCGGACGATACGTCGGCTTTCAGTTTTTCGATTACGTCTGCGCTCCTGATCATAATATCGTATTTTTGCCTTAATCCGAAATATAAAACCCGCGCAATAAAAAAACCGTCTTCCGACGGCTTGAAAATTTTCGTTTTTTGTTTTTATTCTTCTCTTATTACCGATATGCTTACGACGCCGCTTCTTAAAACGGACACGCCGTCTTCTTTCATCACGACAAGCCCGAAGTCGTCGTCGATATCGAGAACGCGCGCCTTGTACGTGTCGAACAAATCGCAAACCATTACGTCTTTTCCCGTGAGATACGATTTCTCGCGGAAGGTTTTCAGGGCGGACTTTTTGTCAAAGTTTTCATATTCGTCCCGAAGGTTTTTTACAAGCGCGCCGATATATTCCGCGCGTTTGTCGGTCAAAAGATTCAACGAGCCCGCGACGTCTTTTATGTCGTCGGGGAAACCATCGTCGGGATCTTGCAGGTTCGTGCCGATGCCGATGACCTCGCCGGTGACGCTTTCGGATATTACCCTTTCCGCCAGAATCCCCGCAACCTTTTTGTCGAAAAGATATACGTCGTTCACCCACTTGATAAAGGCGGGACTGCCCGAAAACTCCTCAACGGTGCGGGCGGTCGCAAGCGCGGCGATTATCGTGACGTACGGTTTTTTGTCGTCAGACGCGTGCAGAGCGACGCTGACGTACGCCCCCGTTTCGTCGGGCGAATAAAAGGATTTTCCGCTGCGTCCTTTTCCCTTCGTCTGTCTTTCGGCAACGACCGTTGCAAAGTCGCGGCAACCGTTTTTCAGCATCTCTTTCGCGACGTCGTTGGTGCTTTCGGTTTCTTTCAGGACGACGGCGCGGCTTACCCCTGCCATCGCAAGCGAAAACGACGTCTTGTCGCAAAACGACGGCTTTCTATTTTTCATTTTCCGCATTTTTCGTCAGCAATTTTTGCCGGCGTTTCCTTTCGATATATACAAGAGAGTACGGACGAAGCTTTGTGCTTTCGACGCTCTTTTCGATTGCAAGCGTGATGACGAACAGGAAAAGCAGCCCGTTGGGCGTGTAATAAAACACGTCGACCATTCCGTACAGCCAGAACACTGCGTATCCGAAAAGCATAAACCACTTTTCAAGGCTGACGTTCGTAAGGAACGCGCGAAGTCTCGAAACTTCCAGATTTACCCACGCCAAAAAACCGACGATGCCCGTTGCGGCAAGTGCTTGGAAAAACGTAGAATGATACCAGTACGGCGTATATCCGTCGGATTTTCCGCCGTTGTGTCCGCCGAGATAGTAATCGAACCCGGTGCCGAAAATCGGATTTGCCTTGAAATTCTTCCAGGCGTCTTTCCACAGCGGAATACGTCCGTTTTCGTCCAGGGCTTTTCCCATAAATATGCCCAACGAGTCGTAAATGTCGTCGGCTTTCGCCATCAGAACGATGGTCGTTACCGCCATCAGCACGCCCGTCGTGATTATCATTCTGCCGCGGAATTCGCTTTTGTAAATCGCAAGGCCGAACGACGCGATAAGTCCGAACGCGCCGAAAAGTATCGCGCCACGGCTTGCCGACGCAAATATGAAAAAGTATTGCACGACGGCATAAATCAGATACAACGGCGAATATTTTCCGTTTTTCACGGCGAAATACAACGTCGCGGGCGTCATCATCGCCAGGATTATGCTGTAGTTGTTCGGGCCGCCCCAGCCGAGTTCGACGTCTTTTTTCATAAATCCGTCGATAACCGCCTTGAATCCGCCGCCACGCATCGCATAATATACGATAAGTTGCAGCACGATGACGACGCTTGACGCAAACATCAGAAATAAAAGGTGATTCAATACCCTTTTGCCGTCTTCGCCGCCCGATATCGTCGCCGAGAAAAAGACGTAACACAGCGCCAGCATCACGCACAACGCGCCGACAACCGTCGCATATAAGCCGTGCTCGGAAAAGTTCAGATACCTTTCGCCCCTTGCAATCCCCGACAGCATCGCTGTCGCGCAGAACGCAAGTATGGCAACCGTCGTCGCCGTTACCGTTTTATAACTCATAAAGCGGAAATTCGGGCGGAATCTCACAACGTTTACGATAATACCGACAACTATGAAAAGCACCGCCGCGATAAGCCCCGCCATACCTTGAAGTTTGTGTCGGTTTGCGCCCAGTATGAACAGGAACGTCCAAAGTATCGTCGTTACCGGCAACGTGTCGCGACATAAACATAAGATTATCCCCGCAAGCACCGCCGCGATTATAAAGCCCGCAACCCAGCCGCCGGTAATCCAGCATATGAATACGATTGCAAGCCATACCCAGACGAATTCCTTAGATTCAAAAATCTTTGCAGCATTTTCTTCCCTGAAAAACGATTTGATTTTATCCATATTGTCTCTCTTTTGCGTTTTTAACAATATATCTATTATAACATATCAACCGATTAAGTCAAGGTTACGCCGCGGCAGAAAAAATCCCGACGCCGAAAAGGAAATAACGGAATTTTTTCAAAATAAACCGCGAAAATCGTTGACAAGTCGGGTTTTGTATTATAGAATAGTCGTGCTATCAAGGTAGCAACAATATTCCTCCTTAGCTCAGCGGTAGAGCATTCGGCTGTTAACCGAAGGGTCGTCTGTTCGAACCAGACAGGGGGAGCCAAAAAAACTGACTACATTTTTGTGGTCAGTTTTTTTATACTGCACCGGTATGGTTCGGACAGACGACACGCCGCAGCATTTTTGTGCAACAAAAAGCGCACGAAGGGGTTGCCGCGTTAAGAAACAGCACGGTGCGCTGTTTTAGCGATAGCAACGGGCATTTGCCCCGAGAGTTCGAACCAGACAAGAATAATACGAACCGTAATCTAGAATAAGTTTTCAAAAATATCGTGTTGAAAAGCAATATATTTTGTTTTATTTACCATAAAATTCGACGAATAATATTAAAAAACATAAAATATCAAAATATATCATAAAAATACTTGCGTTTCGTTTTTGCTTGTTATATAATGTCGTTTAGGAGTCTAGAAAATGGAATACAATGATTTGATTTTAGATATGCTTAATCGCATAGTAAAACTTGAAAAGGAAGTTGAACAATTGAAAAAGGAACGAGGAGCGTCCTTTGAAGAAGCGCCCCGTTCTCGCACGCAAAATATTTTGCCTCCCGACGGCCCTTCTCAACGAGATAAAACACGATATTTGTTTAACGGTAACGTTTATCTGAAAAACAAACTCGTCCTGGCTGTCGTCAAGGATTATGTTGCAAACAACCGTTCAATAACTTGTAATGAATTAAAAACCGTTTTCGATAAATCGCTGCAAGGCTCAATCGGCGTAGTGGAAAATGAAAACGTCGCGGAACAGCGCAGAGATTATCAAGTCAGGTTTTTTATAAAAGACAATGATATCTTACATTTGATTGATGGAAATATGCTGGTATGCTCTCAATGGGGAATTTTAAACATATCCAATTTTATTAAACGCGCGGAGCAACTGGGGTATAAAATCGAACAAATCATAAGAGAATGAAAATTATTCAAGGAGATAATATTATGAAAACCGGAGAGTTTATTTATGCAAAAACGCACGCTGATTTTTTAAATCAAGCATTTGGCACAAATTACAAAGCTTGGATGAAAGCTGTGTGGCCTTATTATGACGAGAATACTGTTGTCTGGATGGTTCGTTTTAATGCGAAAGACGGTGGTTATACAAATACTTTTCTTTCAGACACGCGTATTGAAGAAAAATTACTTGACCCAAATAAGCAAGTTTCACCATCAAACCTGTATTTAAATAAAGACAGGATTGTAATACAAATTATTGATATTAATTTAGGTCATACTCGTACTCGTAAATATATTTTTAAAGGAGTTTACAAATACGACAAAACAAATAGCACTCCGCCTCTGGTTCGCTACCATGATAAAATATCAGATGAAATTTAACAAGCCGATTTAAGCGAAGGGGCACACGATGTCTGACGATGATAAATTTGGAGTTTGTGGGCTTATTTGGATATTAAGTATGATTTTGTTCGCCAGCGCTTTTAGAGAAAGGGGTTTTCCTATATGGGTGACGGTTATTTTATCGTTGGCGATTTCACTTGTGATTTCAACTGTTATTTATATTAAATGGGCAAAGTAGGAGAGGTTGTTGGTGATTAAAGTGGGGATTTTTTGGGTATCGGTTCTTATAAATATCGATATTATTTACGATATTGAAGAATATCCTGACGATTATCAATTCCAAGACGCGCTATTAACTTACAGTAAGCAACATAAAGACGTTTGGGAAAGGCTCTCAAAAGAACAACTCGGGGGCAAATACAGTATTTATCAATTTGATACATTACCGCGTGGAAGAGTATGGTATGATTTAGAAGAAAAAACCTATAAAATAGTTTTTTATCGTGGAAGTAAAGCTTTTATTAATATGATTGTTCCCAAAATAAAAGAATTGTTTGATATAGGCGAAGCAGAAATAACAAAGGATGAATAGAAAACGAAAACGACGCAGAACAACGCAGAGATTATCAAGTCAGGTTTTTTATAAAAGACAATGATATCTTACATTTGATTGATGGAAATATGCTGGTGTGCTCTCAATGGGGGATTTTAAACATATCCAATTTTATTAAACGCGCGGAGCAACTGGGATATAAAATCGAACAAATCGTAAGAGAATGAAACAAATTTCAGGAGGCTTTATGAAATCAAAAGAAGTTATCAAAGTAAGAACCAACGCCGAATTATTAAACGAATTATTAGGAACAGACTATACGAGTTGGATGAAATCGTATTACGACACGGAAAAAAACAGGATCTGGATGATTCGCCTTGACAATCAAACTCGTAATAACTGGAGAAATTATGAGTCCGGCGATACTATTGTAGAAGAAAATCTTGATCATCGCGACACTTCCGGCGTAAGAACAGACATCCGCCCGGATGCCGAGCGCATCGTTTTTGCAAAAGAAAACGTCTTTTTCATTTTTAAGGGCATTTATAAATACGACAAGGAAAGAAGCCGTTGCGACGGCGTTCGTTATTGGCTGAAAGTTTCCGATGAGTTTTAATCTTTTCTGAAATGTTCCCACTACTTCCCGCTGCCTAAAACATCGGCAATCGATAAATAATAGCCCGCAATAGGCTGTGTTTTTATTGGAATGTTTCCAATAATCAAAAAGATTGCCTTTGTTTCCCTTCCTTACAATGAAAAAGGAGAAAAAATGAACGATCAACCAAATTACATTATTTTTAAGCTTTACAGAAATTCCTCTTGTTGTTTTTTTTCTTGTCGCAAACCTCCCCTCTCTTGCAAACCGCTGTCTACGTATGGCAAAACATGTGATGATATCATACATAACCTTGATTCTTTAGCCAAAGAGCACAATAGAAAAATGGTTTTTATATCAAGTTTTGGAGACTACCGCCCAAACTTTTTTGTCAACACACCTTATCTCGAAGTTTTATATAACGACGAACTGCCGCAAGAAGAGAGAGCTTTGTATTTAGATTTGGTTAAACCACTATTTGGCGATGGCGAGAGCGATTTTAAACCTTTAGAAATGTATACTCCTGAAATCGTTGTTCGTTTTTCAAAACTGCCGAGCGACGATACTTTTGAAGTAATGCCGGAAAGCAACGTTGACTATTTTCCCATTGCATGCTCTATATGGTTTTAGAATCAATAAGAATAATCAAGACGGTATCACCGATAAAAAGAAGGTTTTTCACGAGTCGGGCGCAGTTACGCTTATTGTAAGCTGTCCTTTCTCGTAATACTTTTATAAGCGATAGTAATTAAAAATTTTAGGAGGACAAAATGGATATTCAATTGAAAAGCTTAATGAATGATTATGTTGCGGATTATATGCAAAAAGAACCCTTTGAGTTTGTAGTGAAAAATGCTCTTCCCGTTATCTGGTTTGGCAATTTAGAAAAATATAAAGCGTCCAAACAAAAAATCGTTACGGTCGGCATAAATCCAAGCAATCAGGAGTTTCCTTTTGGTACAAAACCACGCTTTGACGTTCCCTCTCTTCTTCCCGAGAACGAGGGGAAAATATACGACACTCTTAATAATTACTTTGTTGCAAACCCGTACAGGGGCTGGTTTACACAATACGAAAAAATCCTGGAAAGAAGTTTTGATTGTAGTTATGGCGGTCAGTTGCAAGCATACAACACTTTTGTTAATAACACCGCAATACATATAGATTGTTGCTCGGCAATTGCAACGAATCCGCCCTGGGGCAAATTATCCGACAGCCAAAAACAAAAAATCCTTCGGGTTGATTTGTTTAATAAACTGGTTGATTACCTGGATCCGGACATAATTTTATTCTCTGCAAGCGAAGAAATGTTTAATCAAACTTTCTTTTCAAAGTATATCCAAAACAAAAGAAGCCTTCAATTTGAAGACCATAAAAAACATGCTTATATCAGAACGTATAAAAAAGGAAAAACCACTTTGATATGGGGCAGAAATCACGGAATCCCGTTTGCTCACATGACAATCGACGAGATTAATCAGACCATTAAAAACTTTGTGTCAAACGGATTATTAGACTAATCATTCTTTTCCCCCGTCGCGTAAACGTATGCGACGGGGTTTTATTTTTATGCGGCAATATCTTTTTAATTGCAAATAATAATAAAAGGTGGTATAATGCCTGCAAACAGCGGAACAAAATTGGTTGAAATAAAAACCCCGTCGCTTCGCAAAAAAGAGTTTACGTCGTTAAAACAGGTATGTAAAATGGCAATTGAGAAAGTAAGAGCATATTTTGAACAATTCGGAATCGCCGATAGAATCAAGGAATTTCACGAGTCGAGCGCAACCGTCGAGCTTGCCGCGCACGCCCTTTGTACAGAGCCGTGCCGCATTGCGAAAACGTTGTCTTTTATGCTGGGCGACAAAGCGATTTTAATCGTTACGGCGGGCGACGCGAAAATCGACAATCACAAATATAAATCCTTCTTCGGCGCGAAAGCCAAAATGCTGAAACCCGAGGAAGTGAACGACCTTATCGGACACGGTATCGGCGGCGTTTGCCCTTTCGGTATCAACGACGGCGTCACGGTATACCTTGACGAATCGCTGAAAAGATTTAAGACGGTTTTCCCCGCCTGCGGCAGCAGTAACAGCGCAATCGAACTCACGATTCCCGAACTTGAAAAGTACTCAAACTTTGACGAGTGGATTGACGTTTGCAAGATATAATCCGCGTCGCTCCATAATTGCGGTTGCATAATTTTTGAAATAAAGCAAAAAGATTTGACAAATCAAAAATAACCGCTTATAATTACCATTGCTTAAAAAGTAAGTACCATTAGCTCAGCTGGATAGAGCGTTTGGCTACGGACCAAAAGGCCAGGGGTTCGAATCCCTTATGGTACACCAAAAAGACTCACTCTTTTGTGAGTCTTTTTAATTTGTACAAGGTATTCTGCGTGCTATCGCACGCGTTGCTTTGCAACTGAACCCCTGCGGGCTGACGCTCCGTTTATACGAGTAAACTCGTTCACTTCGCTATTACGCCTGTCGGCTACGAATCCCTTATGGTACACCAAGAACAAATAATACGAACTCAAATAACGAGTTCGTATTATTTTTTGCCATGAATTTCTTTGCAATCAGATTATTCATATAAATTATTTGCATTTTACAATGTTTATTATCCTGAAATCGCCGCCATTCTTGAACGAGCGCAATCTACCGTGTTTGAATACTTCATCAGAATGCGGGGGAAAAATGGCGTAAAAATATATAATACGTCACATACTTTTCCGGCAATTGCACTGTTGCTTATTGCGTCTTCTTGACAAGTATCCCTCCTGAAAAAACAAGTAATATTTTGTATACTTCACTGATAAGGAACTCATTACTTGAATAATAGACATTATCGCCTTTACGCAATATCAAGCTATCAATATCGTTAGATCTAATCATAATAGGATCAACACTCGTACGCTCTGCTTCAATATTGTTCGATAATCTTTTACCAGTTACGTCACACTTAAATAAAATACCACCCATATGCAATGATACCCCCCCCTGTCCTAATATACATGATTTTCGCACTGTACTTTAATTAAACTTGTATTATTACCCCAACATGAAGGATGCTCACTTGCTTGAAACACATCAAACTTGGTATTATCAAATTCTTTTTTTATACATTCTATTACATATGCCTTTGTCGAAAATGTACATGCAACAATAATTATTTTTGGTTCACAAAGTTTTATTCGTTTTATTAAATCTTTTTCAGTGAACATTCCTTTAAAATTTATATCCCTATATAGCGATGTGTCAAACCCCAAACTGCACTGATACCGAACGGCATTCACCAAATATACCGGCGATTTTGTATCATCGAGCAAACTATTATCGTTGAGAATTTTCCATAAATACTTATGAATTTTTTCACCGGTTTTTCCCAAAGCCGGCGCTATAAGTTGTGGCTTAAACTCTTCCCTATGCGGGCTTTCCATCACAACGACAATACCATTATTTGAATTTTCATAGGGAATTTTATAAATGGATGCTTTATTATTGTATCGCAAACCTATCAATGCCCATAAATCTGAAGATTTTGAAGAAACATTGCCGATATAATTATCTTTGCATAAATCATAAGATGTGTATGCGCATTCGTGATTATTTGCAGCATTTGCAACTATACATTTGTATTTTTCCGTGCTATTTTTATTGGACGCCGTTAAATAATCATCAATGATTGATTTCGCTTTATTTCTAAAATAACTCATCTGCCTGTTATCTCTTTTTTAATAGTATTCGCGTTGTTCATTCGAAGTCAGTTTTTCCTGACCTCGAATGAACAACTTTTGTTTTTTAGATGCTTATTGTGTCATCGGTGCAATATACCTTACAAGAAGTCGGCACACCATAATTCCAGTTAAAATATTTGCTGATAGCGTTCCATTGCGCCTTTGTACCCTTGAATGTAATGCTCGTAAGTCCGTTGCAATACTCGAAAGCATAATCGCCGATGCTTGTCACACTGTCAGGAATAACTATGCTCGTCAGCCCGGTGCAATCACGGAAGGCAGCATAGCCTATGCTCGTCACACCGCTACCGATTGTCACGCTCGTCAGCCCCGTGCATCTATAGAAGGCATATTGATTGATTTTAGTTATATACGATGGCAAAATCAATTCGGTATTATCGCCGTGATAAGCAACCAAAATCTTTTCGTCTCCGTCCGTATATATAACGTATTCGTTTTCATCCGTCGTAAGTTTGCTTCCGCCTTCGTTTGTGTAAACGTTCTTTGCGTAATAAGCAACGGATCCGTTGGAAGAACTGCCTGCCGTGATTGACAAAGCGGATTTGTTATACACTTCTATTAGTCTATTGCAACCAGAGAAGGCACCCAAACCGATGCTCGTCACACCGCTACCGATTGTCACGCTCGTAAGCCCGCTGCATCCGGAGAATGCCAAACTGCCGATGCTCGTCACGCCGTTACCGATTGTTACGCTCGTAAGCCCCGTGCAATTATAGAAGGCATCTTCGCCGATGCTCGTCACACTGTTACCAATTGTCACGCTCGTAAGCCCGGTGCAATTCTTGAAGGCAGAATTGCCAATGCTCGTCACACTGTCGGGGATTGTTATGCTCGTAAGTCCGGCGCAACCCTCGAAAGCCCAAGTGCCTATGCTCGTCACGCCGTTGCCAATAGTTACGCTCGTAAGACCGGTGCAACCTGAGAAGGCACTCCCGCCGATGCTCGTCACACCGTCACCATACATGAACAACGTCACAAGCGATTTGCGCTGTTCATCATTCAATTGTTCAAGCAAACGAATGGGGATTGTTGCGTTCTCTATAATGCAATTTGCAAATACGGACTCATCACCTACACGCTTTACACTTTCGGGCATAATTATGTTCCTGAGTGTTTTACTATCGGCAAATGCGTAACTGCGCACAAAGAAAGTGCCGTCCTCAACGGTGTAGTCTGCAGTGTTTCTGTTGGCATACGACAAAAACGCTTTGCCGACTTCGCAATCAAAATAGAACACGTCATCGCGTTCGACAATATGTGTATTTTTTGCAATCGGGGTTGCCGACGTATGTTTTTGAGTTGACATCGTTGCGCCAATCGTGACGTTGAGTGAATACGTTGTGGAATCGTCCGCAATACTCAATTCTTGAACAATGATACTGCCTTTCAGCACAACGTCGCCCTTCACAGTGCAATTGAAGAGTTTTGCATTGCCAAGCGGACTGACATACAGACAGTTCCCGTTGCTCGTGTGATTTACGCTGACATACAACTCTTTGAACGTTGCGTCATAAATCGAACCGCCTTGGAATAAATCAAAATACTCGTATTTTGAAGTATCCACAACGTTGCTGAGACCGCGGATTGTATGTCCGTTTGCGTCAAAAATACCGGTGAGTTTAATTTGCGCTTTGGTTTGTACACTTCTCAAATCCAAATCGTTCATCAACAGATAATATCCGTCTGTCATTGCAAAGAAATCTTCAACGGTATATATGCGTTTGAGCGCAGTGACGTGGTGAATGCTATCACTCCAATAGTCGTTTTTGAAATCACAGTTCTGCGTGGTGTGACCATAATCAGCATAACCGTATTCTATGCTGGTGATTGAAATATCTTTTGTGAATATTCTACCGCTACCCACAGTCACAAAATCGTCACTTTCGTTGACTTTGAATACGGTGTAGCCGTCCTCGTTGTCAAAACTAAGATACACGCCGTCGCCCGTGTTTTCATATTTGCTGATTGTGATAGGCGTGTATGTAATGTTGATATCTCTATAAATCGGATACTCAACCTCAACGCTTGAGTCGATTGTTTGATTGACTTCTATGCCATTTATGATATAGTCCACTCTGTCTATTGCAAACTTGCAAAGTCCCGATGTGGTGGGCACAAATTTGACAATTGCACTTTCGATTCTGTCACCGCCCACGACGGTAGCTTTTTGTCCGTTCACATAGATGCCCGTGAGTTCGATTTCAGCCTCATTTGCAAAATAAACACGCAGGTTGAGTTCTTCACCAAGTTTGACAACGTTGTTGTTGAGCAACGTGAGATTGTCAACAATAATTCTGTCAACGAGCGTTGAATACTTTGCATCAACGTTGGCGGTGTTTTCGCCTGTTCCGTCATTCAAATCATACTTGTATTCGACAACAACCTTATATTCTTTTCCCGATTCAAGCCCGTCAAACGCAACGTGCGTTGCAAACGGCAAGGATTTGATTTTATTTTCCAATCTATAAAGCGCAATTTCCACGACACTACCAACGCCGTCAACGTCAGTATATACAATGTCGCACTCAATTGTGTTTTGCGTGCTTGTCAAATTGCTTATCGTTGCACTCGGCATTGCTTTCGCTTTCGTCTTAATGTCTGCTGTCTTTACGATTTGTTGCTCGCCAACACCATCGTTAAGGTCATACGTGTATGTAACCTGAATTGTGTAATCGTTGTTAGAAAGCAAGTTTTCAAATGAACGTGCTGTGTTTTCCGCAACGATAGGTTCATCTTCTCCGTGCAAGAGTTCTATTTTTGATATTGCACCGACATTGTCCGTATCAGTTATGTTCAATTCAAACGAAACTTGTGTTTGTGTTGACTGCATGTTTGCGATTTCAACAGTAGGAACTGCTTTTGCATATGTAACAAACTCGATTGCAATGGTTTCGTCTTGGTTTTGAAGATTTTTGTAGGTTGCTTTGAGGGTGTATTCGTTGTTGGATTTCAAGCCGTCAAGGCGCGTTGCGGTGGTGTCAACGTCCTGCACCTTTGCGCCGTTTTGCCACAGCGAGATTGCGCTCATTTGCTTGTTTGCAAAAGATTCGTTCCACACAAAACCCCATTCGATGCTCTCTTTGCCCACTTGAACGTCCTTAAACAGCACGATTGTGTCGGTATAGACTGCTTTTTTGTATAGAGTATTGAGTTTTGCGCCGTTGCCGCTCAAATTGTCATACAGTGCGACAACACCGTATTGATACACGGTGTTGGGCGTAAGATTGTCAAAGACGACGCTTGTCTTCTCGCCGACTTTGATGTCCTTTGTCAGCATATTCACGCCGTCGTACAGCACAGCTTTTGCATATCCGCCGCTCTTTTCGATGAGTGAATACAAGTCCACAACTTGCGCGTCGAACGAGATGCTTGTCATCGTTTTCTTTTCGTTTGTCACGTTGACATAGGTTTGGTCGCTTGCTCTTACGCCTGCTTTGACGGTTCTATTCCCGTCCATACGCACGTCTTTGATTTCCGTGCCGTCAACGTACTTGATTGCGTCAATGGTGTAATCGTGGATTCCGCCCACGTTGCCCACATTCACTTTAAGCACCAAATTTTCCATATCCGAGCCGTTCTCGAACATATAGTTGGAATATTTCTTGCCATTGAGCGTAAACGACAAAATTTCGTAACTATCAGGGTTTGAAAGTCTGATTGTTATGAAGATATCTTGATTTTTGTCTGCGTAATAAATGCTTTCCGCCGCACCTACAACGTCCAAAGTGCTGTTGGCTTTGTTCTCAATGCTCGGCACATTCGGATCTTCAAAAGGCTTGTTTTGGTCAAAATCGTCGTCGCGTTTGTCATAATCGCCTTCAACACGCCCTTGTTCGCCCTGCAAATCTGAATTTTCGACATCGGAAGCCGTCGTTGCAGATGACCTCGCAAAACTGCGTGAAATTGTCATGCCCTTGTATACGGGTACTTGTTTTTCGCCGACTTTATCGCAAGCGGCAAAAATACACGTCAAAATGACCGCCATTGTCAAAATGGCTAAAATGCTAAAGATACGTTGCTTTTGGGTTTTCATCTTCTCCCTCGCGGTTTGTATTGCGGGGATTTTCAAACAATCTGGTAAAAATATAACAAGTGCATCCCCGCTGATTTTTGCGATAAACCCACATGCCATAAAAACAAAAGCTATGTAACGCAGAAAGACGCACCTGTTACCAAGGTAATGGTGCTTTTGTTTTTATGATAAAGTTTATCGCACATTTATGATACGGCAATTGGCTGCTTTTTGTCAATCAATTGTATAATTTCTAATTATACAGCCACTCGTTTTCGCGCGGTTGTGCGGCATATTTGACACAGATCCTCGCAACGTGCGAAAAGACGAAATCGTTTTCGATGCGGATTGCCTTGTAATTGACATTTTTCGCATATAAGTCTATACTTTATAACATAATGGAAAAGATCAAGTCATGGCACAGGCTGGACAACTCCGGAAAGATATATCCGTTCAACCTGAAAAGCAACATACAAAACCTGTTCAGAATATCGGCGATTATGCGCGACGACGTCGATCCCGCCGTGCTTCAAACCGCCCTGCAAAACTCGATAAAGCGATATCCGTATTTCAACGTTTGTTTGCGTCGCGGAATTTTCTGGCATTATTTGGAAGAACTTGACGGAAAGCCCGAGGTCGTGCCCGATTCCGACTACTTAATCAAAGACATCGACAGCATCGAAACGTACGGATATAATTTCCGCGTGTCCTATTTCAACAACAAAATCTCAATCGACTGTTTCCACGCCCTTTGCGACGGAAACGGCTGCATGGAATTTTTCAAAACGATACTTTTCGAATACGTCCGTCTTTCAGGCGACGACGTGGATCCCGAGGGCAAAATCAGGCTGCCCGAAAGCGAGCCTTTGCCCGACGAAGCAGAAGACGGCTTTTTGAAATACGCGCAAAAAGTGAGCATTTTCCACCTTAAAGGAGTGAAAGACCTGCAAGGCAGCAAAGCGTACACTTTTCCCGACGCCAGATTCGACTTCAAGGGAAGCGGCGTTATCGAGGGGACCGTTGACACGGCGAAACTCCTTGAACGCGCGCACGCATATCACACAACCGTAACGGTGTATTCGGCGGCAGTTCTCATAAACGCGATTTACAAGGCAAAAATCACAAAGCCCGACGGGAATCCGCCCATCGTGCTTTTCGTGCCGATAAATCTCAGAAAGCCTTTCCCGAGCCGCACTTTGCTGAACTTCTCGTTGTTCTCTCGCGTGGGCGTCGACGTCAACGACGCGCCGTCGTTTGAGGAAATAATAAAGCGCGTCGAAACCCGCCTGAAAAAGGACACCGAAAAAGAAGTTTTGCAAAACAAAATCAACGTGACCGCAAAAACGGAACGTCTGTTTTTGTTCCGCATACTTCCCCTGCCCGTAAAACAATTTATTTTCAAGGCGTCGGGGCTTTTCTTCGGAAACAGCAAAAAAACGATGACGTTTTCAAACATAGGCGTCGTGCAGATTCCCGACGGAATGAAAGCCAAGGTCGATCAAATATCCATCATGGCGTCGACGGCAAAAACGTCGCCGCGCGCGCTGACAAGCATATCCGCACTCGACAAAACCACCTTTACTTTTGCAAGAAAACTCGTCGACACGTCTGTCGAAAAGGAATTTTTCCGTTTCCTTGCGGGCGAAGGTATGGACGTTACCGTGCGAAGTAACTATTGGGAGGAATAACGATGTATTGTAAAAATTGCGGCGTTCACGTCGACGGTATTTACGACGTCTGCCCCCTGTGCAAATCCCCGCTCGAAGGCGAGCCTGCGGAGCGCCCGTTGTATCCCGAAAAGCATATAAGAAAAATCGGACACCCGGTAACGTTTTCAAGCGTATACCTTATCGTCGCGCTTTTAATCAACGTAATCTGCATTGCCGTCAACCTTACCATTGCAAGAAAGTATCTTTGGTGCGTTTTTGCACTAATCCTTACTTTATACGGCTATTTTACACTCAAAACCACCATTTTTTACAAAGGGCCGAACGGCGCAAAGGTGTTTTCGCAAACGCTGATGCTGTCCGTCATATTCATTACGGCGCAGTATATTTTCAAAACGAAAGAGTGGTGCTTTGCCTATGCGATGCCCGTAACCGTCATATCGTCGCTTGCCCTGCACCTTGTTTTTGTCGGGGCTTTCCGCAAAAGAAAAGGCAATTCGTTTTTCAGATATATGTGGATGACGTGTCTTCTGGGAATCGTTCCCGCGGCGGCAGTTATGGCGGGCGTGTGCACCGAAATAATTCTTCCGATGGTGGCGTTCGGGATATCCATGATAACGCTTATTTTCCTTGTCGCGTTCACGGGGCGCACGATATACAACGAAATCAAAAAGAAAACCCACATTTAATCAATACCGATAAGGATATAAAATAAGGACGGCATTTCGTTTGAAGTTGCCGCCCTTTTTTATGAATATTTATTTTTTCAGAAGTTTTATCCTTTCGTACAGTTCGTTTTCCAACGCCTCGATTCCCTCGCCGGTTTTTGCGCTGACCTTAAAAATCCGCGCGTTTTTATTGAGTTTTCCGACGCGTTCCTCAAACTTTTTCATATCGAAATCGAACGCTTCGAGCGTATCGATTTTCGTGACGACAACCACGTCGCACTTTTCAAACATAAGCGGATATTTCAGCGGCTTATCGTCGCCTTCGGGCACGGACAAAAGCATCATATTAAGGTGTGCGCCCGTGTCGAATTCCGCCGGACACACGAGGTTTCCGATGTTTTCCAGCACGATAAGATCGGTTTCCGGAAAGTCCGCCTGTTCCAGCGCGTCCGTGACCATCTGCGCGTCGATATGGCACAGTCCGCCGTTGTGGATTTGCACGCTTTCGACGCCGGTGTTTTCCGCAATGCGCCTTGCGTCGACGTCGGTCTCGATATCAACGTCCATCGCGACGATCCTGATTTTGCTTTTCATATCGTTGATAAGCCTTGTGAGAAGCGTCGTTTTTCCGCTGCCCGGCGAAGACATAACGTTAATCATGAACGCGCCTTTTTTTCTAAGCGACGCGCGCAGTTCGTCCGCGACTTTGTCGTTGTTGGAAAAAATACTTTCTTTGACCGCAATAACTTTCATTTCAATCCCTCGCGCCAATTTTTATAACTGTCGAAAATCCAGTCCGCAAGCGTATCGACGCCCTCGCCCGTCTTGGACGATACGGCGAAAACTTTTGCATTCGGATTGATTTTCGCGATATATTTTTTGCATTTTTCAAGGTCGAAGTCGAAGTACTTTGCCGTGTCGGTTTTCGTGACGACGACAACGTCGCACGTCGAAAACATAAGGGTGTATTTCAGCGGTTTATCATCGCCCTCGGGAACCGCAAGAAGCGCCATTTTGAGATGCGCGCCCGTGTCGAATTCCGCCGGACACACAAGGTTTCCGATATTTTCCAGAAACACGACGTCCGCGCTTGTGCAAAACTCCTTGAAGCCTTGTCTGGACATATCCGCGTCAAGATGGCACATGCCGCCCGTATGCAGTTGGATTGCCTCGGCACCGGCTTCTCTTACGGTATATGCGTCCACGTCGCCGTCGATATCCGCTTCCATTACGCCGACGGCGCACCTGTCTTTAAGCGCACCGATAATCTTAACGAGAAGCGAGGTTTTTCCGCTGCCCGGCGCAGACATCAGATTGATATAATAAACGCCCCGCGCGTTAAGTTCCGCGCGAAGTTTTTCGGCGTCGGCATCGTTATCTTCAAGAATACTCTTTTTCAGTTCAATCGTACTAATCGGGTCGATCATGTTAAAATTCCGTTCCTTTAATTGTCGTTTTTGTCATTATTGACGGTTTCCGTCTCGTCGAAACCGTCATCGGGCACGAGAATTTCTTTGATCATAAATTCTCTTCCCGACAACAAATCTTTGTCAAAAGAATTACACTTCGGACAATATCCTTCGTTTGCGATAACGTTGAATACTTCCCCGCATGCGCGACACTTTGCCATTCCCGGCACGACGTCGAGTTTCAGTTTCGTGTTTTTGAAAAACGGCTTTTTGTCGATTGCGGCGGGCCAACATTCGTCAAGATATACGGGAATTACCCCGCACAGTTCGCCCACCTGCAAGACTATGGTGTCGACGGCGGGGAGCTGCTGCTCGACCGCCACCTGTTCCACAAGTTTTACGACTTCAAAAACGATTCCTAATTCGTGCATACTTTATTCCTTCGGCGAAATGGGTTTGGTGATGATTTTGCCGACGCGTTTGATGGCGTGTTTTGCCATTTCGAGGGGCAGTTTTTCGTATACTTTTGCCACGACGGTCTTGTCGTTTCTGACAAGTTTGATTGCGTCGAACTTACATTTCGTCGTGCACTGTCCGCAACCTACGCACATATAGGTGTCGACTTTCGCCGCGCCGCATCCGAGGCATCTTGCCGTTTCGGCTTTCATTTGTTCTTCGGTGAAGGTCGCGCGGTTGTCTTTGAACGTGCCGTCGTTTTCTTTTATGTGCAGCGGGCGTTGACGTTTGACGTTGTCGTAGCCTTTGAGTTCCAGATTGTCCTTATCGAGCTCGATGAAAACTCTTCTGTCTCTGCCGTATTTCTGGGTTTGTCCCGGCCATACCGCCCTGTGCAGGGAGATTGCGCCTTCTTTGCCGCTTGCGATTGCGTCGATTGCGAATTTCGGTCCCGTCACGCAGTCGCCGCCGGCGATGATATTCTTGTCGCCCGTAACGTAGAATTCGTCAACCGCAACGGTGTTGTTTTTGTTGAGTTTGACGTTGGTGCCGTCCAGCAGGTTGCCCCACTCGATTTTCTGACCGATTGAGACAAGCACGAAGTCCGCGGGAACGATAACGGTGTCGTTTTCGTCGTACTTGGGCGCGAATTTGCCTTCCGCGTTGAATACTGACACGCATTTCTTGAACTCTACGCCGACGACTTTGCCTTTTTCAACGACGATGCGATTCGGCCCGTATCCGTTGTTAATGACGACGTTTTCGCTTTCCGCTTCTTCGATTTCTTCTTCGAGGGCGGGCATTTCCGCTCTTTGTTCCAACGAATACATATTGACGGTTTGCGCGCCGCATCTGACAGCCGTCCTTGCGACGTCGATTGCAACGTTTCCGCCGCCGATAACGATGACGTTTCCGTGCAAAGGTTCGCTTCTTTCAAGCGCGACGTCTTTCAGGAAATCAACGCCAAGGATTACGCCTTTAGCGTCTTCGCCTTCTACGCCGAGTTTTCTGCCCGCGCTTGCGCCGATTGCAAGATAGAATCCGTCAAAGCCTTCTTTTTTCAGTTCGTCCAGCGTCTTGTCCTTGCCGACTTCCACGCCGGTTACGAATTTTACGCCCAGCTCGCGCAGAATGTCGATTTCCGCCTCGACGACGTCTTTTTCAAGCCTGAACGCGGGGATACCGAGCGTCATCATACCGCCGAGTTTGTTCTCCTTTTCAAACACGGTCACGTTGTATCCGTCGACGGCAAGGTAGTATGCGCAGGAAAGTCCCGCGGGGCCCGAGCCGATGACTGCCATCTTCTTCATCGAATAATCGTGTTTTTTGTTGGGAATAAATCTGTGGTTGCTGTTTTTATCCTTGTCTGCGATAAACTTTTTGATTTCGTCGATTGCGACGCCCTTGTCGATTTGTCCGCGCGTGCAAGCGTCTTCGCACTTATGCGGGCAGATGCGTCCGCAGATTGCGGGGAACGGGTTTTCTTTCTTGATAAGTTCCAACGCTTCGGTATATTTGCCCAAAGACGCAAGCCTTATATAGCCCTGAACCGCAATGTGCGCGGGGCAAGCGGTCTTACAGGGAGCGGTGCCGCTTTCAAGGGTGTCTTGTCTGTTTTCGCGATAATCGACGTTCCATTTGTCTTTGCCCCAGACAGTGTTGCGAACTTTGTCGTATTTGGGGGTTTCGATGGGCGTTACCGTGCAAAGTTTTTGTCCGAGTCTTACCGCGTTCGTGGGGCAGTTTTCAACGCACTGACCGCACGCGACGCAGTTTTCCTGATCGATTTCGGCATGGTAGTTGCTGCGTTCCGCGTCGGGACAATTGAACATCGTGGAAATACGGATTGCAAAGCACGAGCACGCGCAGCAGTTGCAGATTGCCGCCGATTCGCCCGGTCCTTCGAGGTTGGGCATCTGGTGCATAAGTCCGTTTTCTTCGGCTTTTTTGAAAATCGCCTCGGCTTCTTCCCTTGTAATTTGTCTTGCCTTGCCGGTTTTGATGAAGTATTCCGCGCCCGAACCCATCTGGACGCACATATCGTCTTCAAGGTGTCCGCAGCCTTCGTCCAGCAAACGCCTTGAACGTCTGCACGAGCAGGGAGACACCGAGAAAGTGTCGTATTTGTCAAGATAATAAGAAATCTTTTCGTAAGGGATCGCCTGACTGTCGCCCGCAATCGCGGATTCGATGGGGATAACCCTCATCATACTTGCGCCGTACGGCAACATCGTGCCCATGGACTCCATAAGTCCGCGGGTGTACGCTTCGAACGCCTTTGCGATTTCCGGGTGCTCTTTGACGTTTTCGGTGCAACCCACCATCATTTCAAGCGTGCCCGGCGCAAAAATCTGCATGAAATACAGGGTTTGCCCGTCTTCGGTGTAAATTTTGATTACTCCGAGATGGCCGAGTCTGTCCAGAATCTTCTTGGTTTCTTCCGTCGATTTTCCGCACTTGTCGGCGACGTATTCGAGCGTTCTGGGCTTTCTCAGTCCGAGACTTGCGGCAACGTCCGCTTCTTCGTCGGTCAAACAATTAAGCGCATAATACTCGGGAGAGTCTTCTGTGATTTTGGTCATCATTCCGGCGAGACCGCCCATAACTTTGACCAGATGAAGAATGCTTTTTCTCATAGCCATAATGTACCTCTTCTGATTTGTTTATATTTTTTTATTGATTTCTTTTTATGCGCGTTTTTATGTGCGCGACCTTATAATAACGCCTTGTATTCTTCGGGGATTGCGTTGTCGATCTGGCGCGCAAGTTCCTGCCGCGACACCCGCTTATCGCCGAAAACCCAGTCTTTTACGGCGTATACGCAACCGTATATTATGAGTTTTGCCGTGAATATCTCGTCTTCTCTCAGCTCGCTTCCGCGTTTTTCGACGCACTTCTCGTTCATACGTTTGAACGAATACTCGAAAACGTACTGCTCGTAAGAGTTCGTCCCGAGATATAAAAAGGCGTGCCTTATCCTGTTGATGTCCTTCTCGATAAACGAAAGTATGCTTAAAAACAACTCGTTCCAACTCTTGCAGGCATTGAACGAAAAAATCTCGTCCAGCACCCTTTTGTAGTTGTAATTCATGACGTCGTACTTGTCCAGAAAATGCCGATAAAACGTCGACTTCGAAACGCCCGCCGCCTCGGCAATCATATTGACGGTTATCTGGTCAAGCGTGTACTTTCTCGACAATCCGTTGAAACAATCCGTGATGTGTTGTTTGGTCGTATCCTTGGACATTTTCCCACCCGAAAAAAGACTTCTCGTTTTGTCGTTTTTTGTCTTTCTTCTTTAATCATAATATCATATTGTTAATTATTTATCAATATTTTCAGGTCTTTTCTTTATTTTGGTTCTATTTTGGGACGATTTTGGCGTTTAGTCCCAAAATCTTCGTTTACAAATGCGCTTTTGGCGGGTATGCTTTGATTAGAAATCAAAAAACATTCAGGAGCAAAATTATGGACAGCGAAAAAAAAGCAGCACGAGTCGAAAGACTCAAAAAAATGTTTGCACCCGGCCCCGAAGCGATTGACTACAAGGTCACGCCGGGACTCGACACCATTCTCAAATGGTTTATGTTTACGGCGACGATTCTCGGTGTTTCCGTCATCACGTCGAAATTCCAGGCTTACGGCAATATCCCCTTCAACCTTGTGCTCGGTATTCTTGTACTGATCGCGATGAAGCCCGTGTTCTTCGAAACGCTGAAACTTACCACGTTGCTCGTCGGAAGAACAATCGTCTTGTTTGCTTGCTTCGGTCTCCTTCCCGGCGATATCTTCGTTGTCGTCGTGCTGGGACTTTATATCATTAACGTTCTGGAAGCAACGATGACCGACTTCTTCAAAAACAAGCAATACTTCAACGGCGTTTCGGGACTCTTTATGGCAATCGGCGCGTCGGCACTCTTCCTGGGCTCGACCTGGGGCACTACCACAACCGCCAACTCCCCCATTTACTTCATCGACGGTTTCTCGAAACTCGGCACCGAAGTGGCATTCTCTTCCTCGTATTTCACCGGTCAGTCCAACCTTTTCAACGGCGCGGTATCCGGCACGACAAGCGTCGGCTTTGGCATCACCATCGCCACGATGATCGCTTACACAATCTGGAACTGGCTTTTCGTTACCGGCGAGTTTTCTTCGTCAGTTGCGCTTATGCACGTCGGATTCCTGCTTGCGCCTATCCTTGCCGTTTTCGTCGGACCTCTTGTCGGAATGGGCAGATTCGGTATGGCTCCCGACCCCGGTCTCTGGCTCCTGTTCAGAGCAAGCACCTTAACATTCGGCGGCATTTTGCAGATCGGCGGCAAAAACTGGTTTGAACAAAACTTCTACTTTGAAAAATTCGACAAGTTTGTCAATCGCGTCAAGAACAGCAAACCCGTGCAGATCGTCTGCATGCTCATCTGCTGCTCGCTTATGATCTTCGCGGTTGTCGCAGGCTTCGCCCCCGCAAAATAACAATCCTAAATCCCCCAAAACCTGACGGGACGCCCTTTGCGGCGTCTCGTTTCCTTTTGTCTGTTTTTTCATTTCCCCACCTTTATCCCCTATTTTTCCGTCCGTAAACTTATTGTTTTTCATTTATCAAAACTTATTTCCGAAAACCCTTTGTGCGTTCTGAATCGTCAGCCCTTTCTCTTCGTCATATAAAAACGACCGTCTTCACAGTCGTTTTGGTACCCTCGTGTATCAACGAGCCTGCCGAGCGTTCGGGAATCGGGCTGTGTCAACAGCCGTTCGATTCCGAGTCGGGGTTAAAAAAACGACTGAATTATTCAGTCGTTTTGGTACTCCCGTATAGCAGCGAGCACGCCGAGCGTACGGGAAGCGGGCTGTGTCAACAGCCGTTCGATTCTCCGGAGGGATAGCAAAAGCAGACACACCTGTGTCTGCTTTTTGGTACTCCCGTGCATCAGCGAGCACGCCGAGCGTACGGGAATCGGGACGACGGAACGCCGTCTTTCGATTCTCCGTTGGAAGTAAAAAACGACTGTTTTCACAGTCGTTTTGGTACTCCCGACGGGAATCGAACCCATAACTAACCCTTAGGAGTCGATTCTGAACCGCCAAATTGCTCTAAAATAGGCAATTTTCTTGCAAATCGCGCACTTTTGTGTGTATTTTTCGTCTATTTTGCCCTGTTTTTTATGTTTCAAGCATCAATTTTCATATCTTTTAGCAATTTCTATGCCAAAAACTATGCCATAACTATGCTGTTTTGAAAATAAGGGTTGGAGTTATCCAGCATTGCTTTTTCACTAAAGAAAAAATCAACTTGATACACTCACGTTTAGATTTTAACACGTCCTTCAACGAATCTCAACCCAAATGAGAAAATCGCTTATGTTCTTCTTCCAAAAAATCAAATGCTTGTTCCATTTTAGGAATGAAAACTCATAAAACGGAAGATATTTTATGACTTGGAAGATACTGTCGGCATTGAACACTATGCCAAAACTATACTCGAAATGATTTTGTTTCTATATATTGATTTTGATGGGCGATAAAAACACAACATCTTGTGGTTTTACACGGCTAAAATTCACCCTTAGGAATTCATTTTATCCTGTCAAACGCCATCAAAAACGCTCATTTTTGCACATTTTGTTCGCTAACTTCTGTATTTTACCTGCATTTTATATCCTATTTTACAGCAATGCAAGCAATTTTTATTATCGAAATTATTTTTTATGCCTAAAACTATGCCAAAACTATGCCTTGTGGAAAATAAGGGTTGGAGTTATCCGTCTTTGTAAGTGCCGAGCTTTTAAGCTCTGTAACTATCACGAACTGAGAGAAAACACCGACTCTATTCATGAATATCAAGAACTTTCAGAATTCTTTTGAAAGTGTCTTGACCATCAAGGCAAGTATCTCTTAGCCAGCCTTTTTCTTGATTCCAGTTTGCGAGCCCGCGATAATAGAAAGACTTTTTGGAATCTTCTATAATGAATGGAATTATATTAAACCTGAGGCACTCTTTCAAAGCAATCAATCTACCGACTCTGCCGTTTCCGTCTTGGAACGGGTGGATATATTCGAAGTCCGCATGAAGTTCAATAATATCATCGATGGTTATATCACTTTTAGAATTAAAATTCGTAACGAGTTTATCCATCGCTTTATGGACTTCGCTCGGCTTGCAAGTTTCTCTTCCGCCGACGGTATTTGCTCGCTTTTTATAATCTCCAACGGCAAACCAATCGAGAGATGAATCCTTGGTTCCTTGTTTCAATAGCAAATGAAGATGCTTGATAATATTTTCGCTCAAAGGCTCTAATGCCTTATCGATCACATAATCGATTGCTCGGAAGTGATTACTTGTTTCAATAATATCATCAACAGGGATTCCATCGCCGACGTCAATCGTTCTTGTTTCGAAAATTAACCTCGTTTGATCTTCCGTAAGTTTAGAACCTTCGATGTGATTAGAGTTATAAGTCATTCTGACTTGTAATTCATGATAAAGTCCGCCTGAAATCTTAGCTTCTTTTTCTTCACGCAAAATTTGCAGAATGTGATTATCGCAAACTTCTCTGAACAAATCGTTAGGATTGCAATGCAAGAAATCCGCTATCTTAACAAGCACATTATTGGCAATTTTCTCGCCCTTTGATATCTTGGCAATAGTTCTGGATGAAATACCGAGTTGAGTAGTTAAGTCAGACTTGGTTAAACCAATTTCATTGAGTTTATTTTCTAACAGCTTATAAGAATACATATCTGCCTCCTGGTTTCTTTACTTATTATACCACAATAAAAGCAAAAAGTAAAGATATTCAAGGCAAAAAGTAAAGACTTCATGTTTTATTGCCTTTCGTCGTTGCTTTTGTAGCACATGTCAGCGGCAATAGCAACTACCGCGAAAAATAGCACTTAAAACTTTTATGTTTACTGATTGAGTCAGACTCGAAAGAGTTTGGCTCTTTTCTTTTTACGGCACTATTTTTCTCTCAAAACAAGTTTGTAGTTGCTATTGCCCATTGCAACATTATTTACAAATCAAATGAGTTTCGACCTGTGCTACTTTGCCCTTGCCGAAAGGCAAAATAAAATATGGAGGTATTCCAGAAAAATGAAAAAAGTTGTTTACTCAATCAGGAAAGTCAGAGGCAACTCTGACGACAAGATTTCCGGTCTCGGATTTCTTAACGAAGAAGGAACGTTGCTATGTAAGTGCGTTTCAAAAAACGGCAAACGATATACGCGAGCTTTCGATGACGTTGAACAGCGTTGTTTCCCAGTATTCGGAAAAGAAAACGAATACAAGGGTTACGTGACTATGTATTACGAATACGAAGGCAGAGATATCGAAGTCGAATACTCGGTTTGGTATAAAACGGTATAAGGAGAATTTGAAAATGATTAACCTTAACGAAATTGCATTTATCGACACAGATGGGTTCGATTACAACGACGGTGAATGTCTTGTAAGATTTGACACCGTTATGTACTGCCCCGACAAGAAACTTATCACTTTTGCCGTTACGAAACAAGGACGCATAAGCGTTCTGGATTATCAAGTGTTTGAAGACGAACGCGGTCATTACATCGAATACGGTAACACCTATGAAAAAATTTATATCGACGAATTTACGGAGGAAAACTGAAATGAAACTTACATTAACTAACATCAAAAAAATGAAAACAAATTCCACGCCATTACAAAAACGAGTAATAAATTACATAGTGGACGAATGGAGCAATTACGACGATAAGAAACATA